>Ga0209536_100000026_pt1 | contig 212413 bp, 160 predicted proteins | sample DeeMarSeWOR28_12_FD_187461 | JGI IMG/M metagenome (GOLD analysis project Ga0209536, IMG submission 187461) | Marine sediment microbial communities from White Oak River estuary, North Carolina - WOR-2-8_12 (SPAdes) (version 2) | ecosystem: Environmental > Aquatic > Marine > Intertidal zone >... | reverse complement strand
TTATCTTTACCTTCAGAAAGTTTGTTCATGGCTGCCTCATAACTTTTCCTGGTAAGTTTCAGATTATCACCGACTTTAACAAGGTCGTCTGTAAATAATTTAAATTTATCGTATAGTAATCCACCTTGACGTGCGATTTCCATGGCATTCCGGCTCTGATATTCCTGACGCCAGATGCTTGCAATAGTCCTTAAGGTAGCTATCAGCGTAGTGGGACTGACTATTACGATATTTTTTTCATAGGCATCTACAAATAACTGCTCATCATGCTGTACGGCCAATCCAAAAGCAGGTTCAATGGGCATGAATAAAAGTACAAAATCGAGGCTTCCGATATCATATAATCGCTGATAGTTTTTTGCACTTAGATCTTTGGTGTGTTTTCTAACCGAAGCGACATGCTCCTGAATCATCTTCTGACGATTCATTTCATTTTCAGCTGATACAAATTTTTCATAGGCAATCAGGGATACCTTGGAATCGACGATGATATTTTTCTGATCAGGAAGTTTGATAATTACATCTGGTTGTAACCGTCCTGAATCCGTTGTAAAAGATTCCTGAACCTCATATTCCCTGCCTTTTACAAGTCCGGATTTTTCAAGTATGCTTTCCAAGATGAATTCTCCCCAACTGCCTTGTGTTTTTGATTCTCCTTTTAATGCCCTGGTCAGGTTTTCGGCATCTTTTGTTATCTTTTGGTTCAACTCTTTCAAGCTTACGATCTGTTCTTTCAGGGAGGTATTCCTTTCTATATTTTCCTTATTAGTTTGTTCCACTTTTTTCTCAAACTCAACAATCTTTTCTTTCAATGGATTGAGGATTTCACCAATACTCTGTTTATTCTGATCTGTGAATTTTTTACTTTTTTCTTCCAGGATCTCATTTGCCAGATTTTTGAATTCGATAGAGAACTTTTCCTGCAGGCGCTCTACTTCCTGCTTTTGAGTTTCAAGTTTTTCCAACAGGTTCCGATAATCTGACTCACTCGCAATAAGTCTTTTATTTAGTTCCAGGACATTATTTCTTTCCAGATCGACATCCTTTTTTAATTGATCATATTCCTTTAAAAGGCCCTCATATTTATCTTTATTAATCCTGTTCTCGACATCCAGGATATTGAATTGCTGATCAAGCGCCTCCTTCTCTGATTTGGTAAATACCCGTCTACTTTCAAGGTAAAACTTGGTAACTAGAAAAGCTCCAATACTACCAATGATTAATCCACCTAGAAAATAAAGCCAATCGTATATCATTTCTATTAAAATCTTATTGGATAAAATAAGCTGACATTAGCTCCTGGCAGTTATCAGCAGCATAAAGTAGGCAATGATTAAAAGCCAGATTTTATTTTCATGCAATGCTGCCCAATTAATAGTTAAAATATCTAGTTGGATAAATACAACCACCAATACGATAATAATAGAAACAACACGAATTATTTTTCTGGTCTGATTACTCATAGATTCTGCTATTTATATACTATCAGTAAATATAAAAAATTACTGAAGTTATTAACCACATTATTTTATGAATTGTAATATCCAGAATTCATCTTAAACTCAGGTGTAGATAAATATTCATAATTTATGTCCTAATTATGTGGATTAATTATACTTTCGCAGGGTATATATTTTCCTATGGCAACGATTGGTACAGATATCGATCAGGCGGCCCGTATCCTCAGGAATGGTGATTTAGTGGGTATTCCTACTGAAACGGTGTATGGCCTTGCTGGCAATGCATTGAATTCAGATGCTATTTTGAAAATTTTCGAAGTCAAAAAAAGACCTTCTTTTGATCCACTCATTGTTCATATCGATAGCGTGGAAAGTCTACATGAATATGTGCTAGACATACCAGTAAAAGCTGATAAATTGGCAAAAGTTTTTTGGCCAGGGCCATTGACACTGATATTCCCAAAAAATGCTGTTATACCTGATGTGGTTACATCCGGATTATCTACGGTTGCCATCAGAATACCGAGTCATCCATTAACATTACTTTTGTTAAAATCCTTAGATTTTCCGCTAGCAGCCCCCAGTGCCAATCCCTTCGGTTACGTTAGCCCAACTACTGCCAGTCATGTCGATGATCAGTTGGGGTATAAATTATCTTATATACTTGATGGAGGTATTTGTGATATAGGTATTGAATCAACCATTATCGGATTTGAGCAGGAAACGCCTGTTATACAACGGCTGGGTGGTAAAACTGTAGAAGAGATAGAGGATATAGTGGGGAGGGTACATGTTGAAAGATATTCTACCTCACAACCAATTGCACCAGGAATGTTACAATCACATTACGCACCTGGAAAGAAAAAAGTATTTTTAGGTCAATGGTCAGACTATCAAACAATGCTGGAGAAAGAAAAAACTGCTTTAATACGATTTCAGCATCCGGATACAAATTTTCCTTCCAATCGGCAAGCTATATTATCTGAACAAGGGGATCTTAAAGAAGCTGCCAAAAATTTATTTACGACCTTAAGAAAATTTGATACTTCTGAGATTGATTATATTGTGGCTGAATTAGTGCCTGAAACAGGATTTGGAAGGGCCATTAATGATCGACTACGAAGAGCTGCGGCGATTGGTTAAAATATTGATAAAAACGTTCTAAATCTTTTGAATCCTTTGTAATCAGGGGGTTGATTAGCTACCTTTGCCATGTTCATTTAGTTAAAAATTTTTTCGAATATACCAAATCTAATCCTATGAAAACAGTTGATTCCTATAATTTTAAAGGCAAACGAGCTGTTGTACGAGTGGACTTTAACGTCCCATTAAATGAAAAGTACGAAGTAACTGATGATACAAGGATCAAAGCTGCGCTGCCCACGATTAACAAAATTTTAAATGATGGGGGATCGGCAATTTTGATGTCCCATTTAGGCCGCCCCAAATCGGGTTATGAGGAGAAATTCTCTTTGAAACATGTATTGCCGGTATTAAATAAACATTTGGGAAAGGAGGTAAAGTTTGCAGAGGATTGTTTGGGTGAGTCAGCCGGGAAATTAGCCAATGAATTAAATCAGGGGGAGGTTCTTTTACTTGAAAACCTTCGATTTTATCCTGCTGAAGAAGGAAAGGCAAAAACAGATGGGTTATCGGATGAAGATGTTAAAGTAAAAAAGATGGAGATGAAGGAGAATCAGAAAAAAATGGCCGAAAAACTGGCTTCCTATGGAGATGTATGGGTAAATGATGCTTTTGGTACAGCACACCGAGCACATGCCTCCACTGCAGTAATAGCCCAGTTTGTAAGTGAGAAGATCTGTGGATACCTGATCCAGGGTGAGTTAATAAGTGCTGACAGGGTATTAAAGAATCCCCAACGACCTTTAACAGCCATCATGGGTGGGGCGAAAGTATCAGATAAAATACTGCTGATCGAACAAATGTTAAATAAGGTTAATAATCTTATTATTGCCGGGGGTATGTCCTATACTTTTGCTGTAGCCCAGGGAGGAAAGGTTGGAAATTCCTTGCTTGAAGCAGACAAAATCGATCTTTGTAAGGAATTGCTTCAAAAGGCCAAAACAAAAGGTGTAAAACTAATTCTACCAGTTGACACAGTTATCGGTAGCGAATTCAGTAATGATGCGCAAAAGAAAGTGGTTAAATCCGGTGAAATTCCTGATGGCTGGATGGGACTTGACATTGGACCGGAATCAATTAAAGAATTTTCACAGATAATAGAAGGCTCAAGATCAATTTTATGGAATGGCCCTATGGGTGTATTTGAATTTCCGAATTTTGCCAACGGCACCATTCAGGTGGCGGAAGCGGTTGTTAAAGCAACACAAAACGGTGGATTTTCTTTAATAGGTGGAGGAGATTCTGCCTCAGCCATCAATAATCTGGGTTATGGTGATAAAGTTTCACATGTATCTACAGGAGGTGGTGCTTTACTGGAATATATGGAGGGTAAAACACTCCCTGGTGTGGCTGCCCTTGAAGAATAAATAGGCATTAAATTGGAATAGAGCCGGATGTAAATCCGGCTTTTTTATTCTTAAACCTGATAAAAATCATAAATTTTAAAAGCTATTTTTTATTTCTTTACGGGGTAATTTAATTGATCAGTTAAAAAATCTGTTGTTAATTTTTTTTGATTATGAAAAAGTCAATGGAATATCTGGCAAAGGCGATGCAATATCTGGAGAAATGTGAATTGGAATCTCCATATAAAAATGCAGTAGATGTGGAGAGTGCTAAAAGAGCGCTTCAGATTGTGGAGTTGGAGCATAAAATTGAAGAAGCGAGACAATTGCATCATTATGATGATGCAGAAAAACTGCAGAAAGAAAGGGATGAGCTTTTTGCAAAGATCTGTTAGTGTTGATTTTTTAAACTGATTCTTGGCTTTATTTTTTTAAACAAGAATAGGCCAATTTATTCTTTTGACTTGTGATTTTTTTATAGATTTTGAAGGAGTGTCATATGACACTCCTTTTTTTATCCGAAAATTATAATCTTAACACGAAAAATTCACAAATTTTTCCTGCCTGCCAGTCTCCGGCGGCGATAGCCTTGCTCCTACGTCGTAGCCGACTACGGCGCAGACGCATGGCGACGGCACGCAGGCAGACGCCCGTAACCCCGATGCATATCGGGGGTTAACCCCATCACATATTTAATTGAAAATAAATGAGTTATGTACCGTTAGCAATCTATTGTAAAAATAATTTATGAATAATCGGGGTTAATTGAAATATTTGGATTAATTGACCTGTTTGATCAGACCAAGATCCCTGTTTTCTGTTGTATTGATGTAAAATATTTTTTCCTGGTTATTTGCTTCAGCTCTCTTAATAAATATTTCAGCAGCATTCTGATATTCATCATCGCGTATGGCATCATTCAATAATAAATAACCCATGATGATATTACCTGCCATCTCTACAAGTCTTCTTGCATGAAAATCAAGTAGTTCTTCATCTTTTTCATCCATAATTTTTTTGGTAACCTTTTCAAAGGCGTTTGTCATTCCAATCAATTTTTTCCTGAGAAAATTCAGTTCAGGTTTATATTCCCTAGATTCATATTCCCTGATTTGATTCAGATAACCCCCTGTATTTACTCCCCTAATTGCAGCGACTACCTGTAACTGCGAAGTCCCTTCATATATGGAGGTGATCCTGGCATCCCTGTAAATTCTTTCTACGGGAAAATCTTTCATAAAACCTGTTCCCCCATGTACCTGTATAGCATCATAAGCAATCTGATTACAATATTCGCTTGAAATCAGCTTTAACATGGGAGTATAAATATCTGCAAGCCGTTGGTAATGCTTTAATTCTTTTCGTTCTTCCGGTTCCAAAGGTCTTTCTCCCGATATATGTGTATAAGACTTATAAATATCGACAAATCGGGCAGTTTCATATAACAAGGATCTGATTGCAAAAAGCTTTAATTTCATCTGTGAGAGCATTTCATAAACAGCAGGAAATTGAATGATTGGCTTTCCAAACTGGTTTCTTTCAGTTGCATATTTTACAGCCTCCTGATATGCAGCCTCTGAAATTCCGACAGATTGGGCACCAATACCCAATCGGGCGGCATTCATCAAACTCATCACATATTTTATCAAACCCATTTTGCGATCCCCTACCAGTTTCGCCGGCGCATCTTTAAATACAAGTTCACATGTTGGAGATCCTTTTATTCCGAGTTTATTTTCGAGCCTGCGGATCGTTACGGCTTTATGGTTTCTATCATACACAAATAATGACAATCCTCGGGCATCATGCGTTTCCTCTTCCGAACGTGCCAAGACAAGTGAAATATCTGCGTCTCCGTTGGTGATAAATCTCTTTACACCATTTAATAACCACACATCCTTGTCTTTATCGTAGGCGGCTTTAAATTGGACGGATTGCAGATCTGATCCTGCATCAGGCTCCGTAAGGTCCATAGCGCCGGTGGCACCGTATTGCGTAAATCTTGGGAGGAATTCCTCTTTCAGTTCTTCTGAACCGAATTCATGGATGGTTTCGGCACAATCCTGTAATCCCCAGATGTTTGCAAAACCGGCATCCGCTCTGGAAACAAGCTCGGCAGCCATCACATAGGGTATTATGGAAAAATTCAATCCTCCGTATTTCCGTGGTAATGACATCCCGATGAGTCCTGCCTGTTTTAGAGCATGATAGTTTTCCTCTGTACCCCGGGCATATTTTACCTCATTATTTACGATGGTTGGACCTTCTTGATCGACGCTTTCGGCATTTGGCTCGATAGTGTTAGCACATATATCACCTACAATTTCTAATACTTTTTCATAGCTGTCGATTGTATCTTCATAATCAATTGGTGCAAAATCAAAATCATCCTTTTCTTTAAAATCCTGTTCTTTCAATCGGATGATCTTCTGCATTTCGGGATGTGTGAGATGAAATTTTAAATGCCGGTTATCCGTGAAAAAATTGCCCATGTCTCTTGTTATTTATAGAAATTTATTTTGTGTTTTGTTTATAATATTTGATCATCTTCGGAAGAATATCTGCGACATCTCCAATAATTGCATAATCAGCAATCGCATTAATCGGGGCATCGGGATCTTTATTAATGGAGATGATCATGGCTGATTGATCCATACCTGCTCTATGTTGTACGGCTCCTGATATGCCACAGGCAATGTATAACTTGGGACGGACTGTCACTCCAGTTTGTCCGATCTGTCTTTCATGTGGGATGTAACCGGCATCAACTGCGGCCCTGGATCCCCCAACTTCTCCCCCGAGAACTTCTGCCAGCTCAAACAGTAATTTAAAGTTTTCCCTCGAACCAACACCATAACCTCCGGATACTATGATTTGTGAATTTTTTATATCTATTTTCCGCTTTTCAATATGACGATCTAAGATCTTAACGATAAAATCGTCCTCCTTAATGTAACCATTTAAATTGATCCTGGTAACTTTTCCTTTAAAGTTAGGCGAAAAGATGTCTTTTTTCATTACACCTTCTCTCACCGTGGCCATTTGTGGTCTGGTTTCCGGATTTATAATTGTAGCTATAATATTTCCCCCAAATGCAGGCCGGATCTGGTAAAGTAAATTTTTATAAACCTTATTTTCTTTTTTATCCTCATGTTCCCCTATTTCAAGACTTGTACAATCCGCAGTCAATCCACATTTCAAAGCAGAGGCAATCCTTGGAGCCAGATCGCGGCCGATGGATGTTGCACCGAACAGAGCAATTTCCGGTTTTGTCTCATTAAATAATTTGGTAACAATTGAGGCATGCGGTAAGGTAAGGTATGGATAAAGTTTTGGATCATCAGCAATGTAAATATGATCAACGCCATAAGGAAAGATCTGCTTTTCAATATCATTAAGATCACTACCAATTATCACAGCATCTAACCTTGTATTAAGTTCCTTTGCCAGTGATTTACCTTTAGTTAATAGTTCAAGACTAACATCCGCAATCTGACCATCATCAAATTCAACGTATACGATTATATTATTCACTTCGATTTTTTTAATTACATCCTTAAAAGAGTTAGCCAATGTTGTGGTTTGCAATAAGTTCCTTCATAAGTTCTTCTATATCGAGATCTGAATCCGATAGTACTTTGGCTTCTTTAGCCTTAAAAACCACATTGAGCACCTTTTTCACCTTTGTGGGGGATCCCGATAATCCTAATAAAGTCTGATCTGCTGCAATGTCATCAACTGTCCATTCTGTAATATCAAGATAAGGACGATCTTGATGCAAATTTATGTAATCTTCACTGGCTTGCTGCATTTCAGTAAGTGTTTCAGCGTGTTTATACCGCAAAAGGCATTTCGCATTACGGGCGCGACAATCAGGTGCTGAACCATGAACCGTAATTAACAGGGGCAGTGGTGATTCTACCTCCTCGACGCCTCTTTCCAATCTTCTTTTAACGATAATTTTATTTTTACTCACTTCCTTGATCTCCTCAGCATAAGTTATCTGTGATATTTTCAATTTTTCAGCAACCTGCGGACCAACCTGTGCAGTATCTCCATCGATAGCTTGCCTACCACAGATAATGATATCATAAGGAGCAAGTTTTTTTACAGCCAGTGAAATAGCATAAGAAGTAGCAAGTGTGTCAGAACCTGCAAATCTTTTATCCGTTATCAGAATCCCATTATCTGCTCCACGAAACAGACCTTCCCGAATAATGTCAGCTGCCCGGCCTGGTCCCATGGTGAGCAATGTAATTGTAGTCCCAGGATATCTGTCCTTAATGCGCAAAGCCTGCTCAAGTGCCTTCAGATCTTCCGGATTAAATATAGCAGGAAGTGCAGCCCTGTTGACTGTTCCATTGGCTTTCATAGCATCTTTGCCTACATTTCGGGTATCTGGTACTTGTTTGGCAAGGACGATGATTTTGAATTCATTCATATAAAAAATGCATTTTTTCCCTAAAAATGAACATATTAAATTTTACAAATAAAGTTTTAATATATTTCCTAAAAAATGATATTAATCAGTTATGGTTAACCTCTTATTATTGAAGAATTCTGTTTTTTTATAATTCTTTATAAAATTGATCAGTGAAATAGCATGGAAAATTGAGGAAATCAGGTACAATAAATATATCCATTTTCATCATAATATAAATCCTCACTATCAAGTAATTGTTGGATATTGGCTATTACAATATCTTCTTTTATATCTTCGATTTTATTGAGAATATTATGGATCGAGCAAGGCCCATTATATAAAATGTCCTGGATTCTTTTTTGTAAGTTCAGCTCATCCATCCTGCTGAGATCAGGTGTTGTTTTTTCAATGCAGAAATCACATTTTCCGCAATTTTTCACGGCTGATTCACCAAAATAATTTTGTATGAAAACAGATCGACAGGTTCCATGTTGGGTTACATAATGAATTATTGCTTCCGCTTTATCCATATCGGAAGATCTTCTTTTTTCAAGAAATTTAACGTCCAAAGGAAGTTTTGAAGAGTCATATCGTGGTGTGGTGAATGTGATTTGTGGCTGATCCTTTCGTTTATCATATACTATGATATCCTGTTTATCAAGGATTTCCAATTTTCTTTCAACATCTGAAACGGAAGTTCGCAAAAAATTAGCAATCCTCTTCTCAGATATGATAGTAAAATTAGAATAAACTTCCCCGCCATATAATCTAAGAATACCTTTAATCAGGGATTCCAGGGATTGATTGGCAACTTGAAATTTATAAAGGTCTTCATGAGTGATCTGGACCAGAAGTTTTGAAGGGTGATAAAAACTCTCGTTTAGTTGAATAAAACCTTGATCCTCCAGCTTTTTTAATGAATGGAAGGTACTTAAATAATCCAGTTGGTACTGCTGTGAAAATTCCCTGATATCAAAATCATAACTGGCAAATAAACTGCTTCCTACAGCAATTTTATAATAGTTGGCCAGCGATTGATATACTTTTTTTATCTGATCTGGCTCTGGTGTTGATTGTCTGATCCTGATTCTGAGTTCCTCAAGATCTTTTTCATGATATATGAGTGTTGCATAAGCTCTTTTTCCGTCCCGACCACCTCGACCAGCTTCCTGATAGAAAGATTCAATTGTATCGGGGAGGTCATTATGCACTACTAAACGAACATCCGGTTTATTAATGCCCATGCCAAAGGCATTAGTAGCCACCATCACCCTGAAAACATTTCCCATCCATTTTTCCTGCTTTTTGCTTCTTTCCTGATGACTTAAGCCTGCATGATAAAAATCGGATGAGATCTTGTGCTTAATCAGGTATTCAACAATTTCTTTTGTTCTTTTTCTTGTTCTTACATACACGATTGTAGATCCTTTTACCTTTTTTAGAACTTCAAGCAACTTGACTTCTTTGTCTTCTGCCTTACGGACAATAAAAGACAGATTTGGCCTTGCGAATGATTGAACATATACTTTATGATTAATTTTAAATACAAGTTGGTCTACAATATCTTTAGTCACTTCCCGGGTAGCTGTGGCAGTCAAAGCGATTAATCCTGCTTCTGGAATATATTTTTTGAATTGACTGATCTCGAGATAGGAAGGCCTGAAATCATAACCCCATTGAGAAATACAATGCGCTTCGTCAATGGCAAGTAGACGAACAGCCATTTTTTTTACCCGTTCGATAAATAGTTCGGATTTTAATCTTTCAGGGGAGACGTACAGAAATTTCATGTGACTATAAATACAGTTATCTAGAGTAATGTCAATTTCTTTCATAGACATTCCAGAATATATTGCTGCAGCCTTAATTCCTGATTTTTTTAGTTGCTCAACCTGATCTTTCATCAGAGCAATAATCGGTGTAACTACGAGACATATGCCGTCCATACACATAGCTGGAACTTGAAAACAAAGGGATTTACCTCCACCTGTTGGTAATATAGCCAGTACATCAAAACCATCTAGAACACTCGATATGATCCTAGACTGAAGAGGTCTGAATTTTTCATAACCCCAGACCTTTTTTAATGCTTCCTCAGGAGATATAAAATTCATTATGGCAAAAATCTTGCTGTAGTAATATATAGAAATACAATTTTAAATACAATTAGTCAAAATTTTCAAAAACAGCTTTTTAAACTATTTTTGTAGACGTATGAAGAGAGTAATTTTAATCACACTACTCTTTTTTACTTTCTTTTCAGTCTACGGACAAACCCATATCATTATAGAAGGGGAGATAATTGAAAAGGAAAGTGGAGAGGCAGTAAGTTTTGCACATATTGGATTATGTGATAAAGCCATAGGTACCGTTTCTAATCAAAATGGTGAATTTGAGCTTAAAATCCCACCATACTACATCAATGATTCATTATGTATATCAGCAATAGGCTATAAAACTTACCGGAATCTGGTCAGTAAATTAACTACCATTGATCCATTGATAATAGAATTGCAATCAGAAATCAGTGTGTTACAGGAGGTAATTATATCCGATGATAAAATTACAGGTAAACGTGTCCTTGAGAAAGCGATTAAAAGAATCAGTAAAAATTATCCTACGCAACCATTTCAACTGGAAGGATATTATCGCGATTATCTAAAGAAGAACAATGAACACATCAGTTTTTTAGAGGGTGCCATCACTGTTCAGGATAGGGGTATCAATACCAGTGAGGCCAAATCTCTTATAAAAATTATTCAACTCAGAAATAGTGATAATTATCTGGAAAATTATAATAATTACCTGCGTAAAGATGAAAATGATACACTAAAAGAAGTATTGGAAGGAGAATCAGCCTTTTACTGGGGCAATGAGTTTTCTAATATGCGATACCATAATCCCATCCGGAACCGGTTTGAAAATGTTCCATTTTTAGGGCAATTCAATAACTTTTATGCAAGCAGTTATCAATTTGATATTGCTTATTACACCTATGTTGATGAAGAGGAAGTGTATGTTATTAAATTTAAACCCAATGATCTATATAAATATCATCATGTACAGGCAGATGGAGAAATATTTATCAGAGTTAAAGATTACGCGATCCTGAAGTTTAATTATAATTTTTACGTATCAAAATTCGGAGATAAAAAAAAGTGGTATGAGCTCAATATTGAATATAGAGAATTCAAAGAACAATTATTTTTGAAATATATTTCACATGTAAATTATTTTAAAATCTATACTGGATTGGAAATTGCCGAGCTTTATCAATACCGTGAATTCTTTGTTACTGATATTCATTTTCCTGATTTTGAACCAATCTCAAAAGCTGAAACCATTGATAAATCGGTTCCCCTGCATGAACATGAGGCCCCTAATGATATTGATTTCTGGTATAATTATAATATAATTCTTCTCGAAAAACCGCTCAAAGATTAATTTTAATTGTAATATAGCGCTGGTAAGTTTCAAGGACTTTATTTCTCGATTTTATTTGTATGTCGTACGATTGTCTGCCGGGTAGAAGTTATCCACTAGGGGCAACCTCATATGCCAGTGGGGTTAATTTTAGTGTATTTTCGAAGAATGTTGAATTCGTAGAACTACTTTTATTCAACAGAGCTGATGATCAAAAACCAAGTCAGATCATTAGATTGAATCCCTCCGTTAATCGTACATTTTATTATTGGCATACTTTTGTCATCGGATTAAAACCAGGGCAATTATACGGATATCGTGTTTATGGTCCCCATGATCCTTCGAACGGGAACCGCTATGATCCTGAAAAGGTACTTGTAGATCCTTATGCCAGAGCTATTATCACACCTACCAGTTTTTCAAGAGATGCAGCCAGAGGGCCAGGTGATAATTGTGCTTATGCAATGAAATCAGCAGTGATTCCCAGTAATTCCTATGACTGGGAAGGTGATGAGCAGTTAAATATTCCTTTTTCTACCTCTATCATCTATGAATTACATGTTAAAGGTTTTACCAAACATCCCTCCTCCGGTGTTTCACCTGAAAAGAGAGGTACATATGCAGGTCTCATAGAAAAAATTCCCTATTTACAGGAATTAGGTGTAACGGCTGTGGAATTGATGCCGGTCCACCAGTTTGACCATCAGGATTCTTTCGGGGATTTAACGAACTATTGGGGGTATACTCCTGTGAACTTTTTCGCTCCTCACAATGGATATGGATTTGAGAAAGATCCAATCTTACTGGTCAACGAATTTAAGGATATGGTAAAAGCCTTTCATCGGGCTGGTCTGGAGGTGATACTTGATGTTGTATTTAATCATACTGCAGAGGGAGGTGAAAATGGACCAACATATAATTTTAAGGGATTTGGTAATCAATCGTATTATCTGTTGAATCATGGGAAAAATGAATATCTTGATTACACCGGATGTGGTAATACATTGAATGCCAATCACTCCATTGTAAGGAGAATGATTATGGATAGCCTAAAATACTGGGCTTCAGAAATGCATATTGATGGATTCAGATTCGATCTAGCCTCAGTTTTATCACGGGATGAAAGTGGAGAACCTTTAAAAAATCCTCCGATTTTATGGGAAATAGAATCGGATCCTGTGCTTGCAAATTGCAAAATCATTGCTGAAGCCTGGGACGCAGCCGGTTTGTATCAGGTAGGGTCCTTTATTGGTGATAAGTGGTCTGAATGGAACGGACAATATCGAGATGATATCAGGAAATTTGTTAAAGGTGATAAGGGTGTCGTGAAGAAATTAGCTTCAAGAATACTCGGCAGTCCTGATATCTATCCGGACCCCAACCGTGAGCCCAATCGAAGTATACATTTTATAACTTGTCATGATGGGTTTACCATGAACGATTTGGTGTCGTATGACAAGAAACATAATGAAGCAAATCTGGAAGATAACCAGGATGGATCAGATTATAATGATAGCTGGAATTGTGGAATTGAAGGCCCTTCTGATGATTTGACCATTGAACAACTGAGAGTAAAACAGATAAAGAATTTTTATTCTTTGATATTTTTCTCACAGGGAACACCAATGATTTTAATGGGAGATGAAACAAGGCGTACACAACAGGGTAATAATAACGCCTATTGTCAAGATAATGATATATCATGGTTTGACTGGGATCTGGTTGATAAGAATCAGGAATTACTTTCGTTTGTAAAACATTTAATAGCGTTTACCCAGTCAATGGAATTATTCAGTTTAGATAAGATCCTTACTACAAAAGAAGTAATTGGCGAACCTCACTTAATCTGGCACGGTACCAAACCTCATAAACCCGATTGGAATGATTACTCAAGATCTCTGGCATTCAGTTTAAGTTATCCGGAACATAACGAATATTTATATGTGGTTTTAAATGCCTATTGGGATGGGTTGGTATTTCGTTTACCTGTTCTTAATAATGGCCTCAAATGGCATCGGATTATCGATACAAATCTTCCTCATTCGCAGGATTTTCAAAATCCTCTTACCTCCAATCCATTATTGAAGAGCCTTTATAAAGTGGCATCCAGATCAGTAGTTGTATTTGTTGGTAAATAATTAAATTGACTTAGATTAGGATAAATTGACCAATCCGGGAATATTAAATAGATGATAAAATTCAGATCAAACCCAATAATTCCTATCTGTTACTTTGATAAAACAAAAAATTGATAGAAAATATTGAAATTATAATACTTTTGGATGTTTTTTAAATAAAACAAACTTACTTTGGTTTGTAAAGAAACTCATATTTAATACTGTTACATATTAACTTTGACTCCTGATTAACTCACATTCATAATGAAAAACAGATACATCGACCTGATTGATCAGACTTTCTATTTCCCGCAACCTGAATTTACTCTTGAGGAAGATAATTTACTTTTTCATGGTATTCCATTGATGGAAATCATTAAACAATATGGAACACCCGTCAAGTTAACTTATTTGCCAAAAATTTCAGATCAAATAAAAAAAGCCAGGAAAATATTTAATGTTGCGATGGCAAAAGCTGATTATCAAGGGGAGTATCATTATGCCTATTGCACAAAAAGTTCTCATTTCTCCTTTGTTATGGAGGAGGTCATCAAAAATGATGTACATCTTGAAACCTCTTCAGCATTTGATTTAAATATAATAGAGACGCTTCAAGAAGAAAGAATTGTTGATAAAAACAAATATATTCTTTGTAATGGATTTAAAAGGCCACAATATATTCAAAATATTATCCGATTGATTAATGATGGATTTGAGAATACCATTCCCATTTTGGATAATTTTAATGAATTAGAATATTATAGTTCAGGAGTCGATAAAAAAATGAAAATCGGTATTCGAATAGCTTCGGAGGAAGAACCTAAGTTTGAATTTTATACTTCCCGATTAGGAATTGGGTATAAGGATATTGTCCCTTTTTATCTTGAAAAGATTAAAAACAATCCAAAATTCGAACTTACCATGTTGCATTTTTTTATAAATACGGGAATAAATGATAATTCATACTATTGGAATGAACTATTAAAAAGTGTTAACATATATGTCGAACTCAAAAAAGTATGTCCAACACTTAATTCCTTGAATATTGGAGGTGGATGGCCAATAAAGCATTCCTTAGCTTTTGATTACGATTATGATTACATGGCAGAAGAGATTGTAGCCCAGATCAAACAAACATGTGAAGCAAATAATATACCTGAACCTGATATTTTTACGGAATTTGGGAGTTATACTGTAGGTGAAAGTGGGGCGATTCTCTACTCGATTTTAGACCAGAAGATGCAGAATGATAGAGAAGCGTGGAACATGATAGATAGCTCATTTATGACTACCCTGCCAGATTCATGGGCTATCAATAAACGATTCGTTATGTTGGCCGTTAATAATTGGCATGATGAATATGAACGAATTTTTCTGGGGGGATTAACTTGTGACAGTGATGATTATTATAATTCGGAAAAGCACTCCAATGCCATTTATCTTCCTAAATTCAATAGAGATAAACCGCAATATATAGGTTTTTTTAATACAGGGGCCTATCAGGAAACACTTGGCGGATTTGGAGGATTACAACATTGTCTTATACCAGCACCTAAATATGTTGTAGTAGATATTGATGAAAAAGGTGAATTTTTTACCAAACTTTTCACAAAGGAACAGAGTTATAAATCGATGCTAAAGATATTAGGATATTAGCTCTTCTTTCGACTGATGCAAGATTTTTTTTCAGAGGTTAGTAACTATAATTATATTTATTAGATAATTTAAGCGTATTAAAAAGGAATATGACAGGATCAAAAGAGGAATTAATTCGGGAAGAATTAACCTGGTACAAGGATGCCATCATTTACGAATTACATATTAAGGCATTCTTTGATAATAACAATGATGGTATTGGTGATTTTTCCGGGTTAATTGAAAAATTAGATTATCTGGAGGAATTAGGAATTACTACTATCTGGTTATTACCCTTTTATCCTTCACCATTTAGAGATGATGGGTATGATATAGCTGATTACTATAATATCAACCCTTCATTCGGATCAATTAAAGACTTTAAAAAGTTTCTGAAAGAAGCGCATAAACGTGGTTTACGGGTGATTACCGAATTGGTTTTAAATCACACCTCCGACGAGCACGAATGGTTTAAGCGTGCAAGAAAAGCCAAACCAGGAGATATATTCCGAGATTATTACGTATGGTCCGATACTCCTGATAAATACAAAGATACACGAATTATCTTCACAGATTATGAAACCTCGAACTGGACCTGGGATGGTGAAGCTAACGCGTACTTCTGGCACCGATTTTTTTCTCATCAGCCGGATTTGAATTATGATAATCCAAAGGTTCAACAGGAAGTCTTTAAAATTATTGACTTTTGGTGTAAAATGGGTGTTGATGGGTTTCGTCTGGATGCTGTACCCTATCTTTTTGAAGCGGAGGGAACTAACAGTGAAAACCTCCCACAGACACATGATTTTTTGAAAAGATTAAGGGAATTCATAGACGAAAGATACAAAGGTATCCTGCTTCTGGCGGAGGCAAACATGTGGCCTGAAGATTCAGCTTCCTATTTTGGCGAAGGAGATGAATGCCACATGAATTATCATTTTCCACTCATGCCTCGCATGTTCATGGCATTAAATATGGAGGACAGACACCCGATAATTGAGATTATTGACCAGACTCCAATAATTCCTGAAAATTGTCAATGGGCTACTTTTCTTAGAAATCATGATGAATTAACGCTTGAAATGGTAACTGATGAGGAGCGCGACTACATGTATAAGGTGTATACCAAAGACCCATTGGCCCGCATTAACCTGGGTATACGTAAAAGACTCGCACCTCTGCTGGAAAATAATCGAAATAAGGTCGAATTAATGAATATCCTGCTTTTTTCATTACCTGGCACTCCTGTGATTTATTATGGTGATGAAATAGGTATGGGAGATAATCATTATCTCGGGGACCGCGATGGGGTAAGAACTCCCATGCAATGGGATCCGGGCAGAAATGCAGGTTTCTCTAGGGCTAATCCTCAGCAACTTTACCTGCCAGTTATCATTGATCCTGAATATAAATTTGATAGTGTAAATGTTGAAAATCAACTCATCAATACCAATTCATTGTTATGGTGGATGAAACGGGTAATCCGTATGCGAAAACGTTACAAGGCTTTTGGAAGAGGTACAATCCAATTTCTTGAACCGGCCAATAGAAAAATATTAGCTTTCATCAGGGAGTACAAAGATGAAAAAATCCTTGTTGTTGTAAATTTATCAAGGTTCGCCCAGGCTGTTGAATTGGAGTTAATTGATATGGAAGGTTTCATTCCATTAGAAGTATTCAGTCGTAATAGCTTTCCTATTATACAAAAGGCACCCTATGTAATTACACTGGGACCACATGGATACTATTGGTTTGAGTTGAAGAAAAGCAAGGAAAAGATTTTGATTGACGAACCCATTGATTTTTCGATAGTCTTACAGGTTAGAAAATGGGATCAATTATTTCAAAACAAGAAAAAAGATACGTTGGAGTCAAATATTTTTCCTTCATATATTTCCAAAAGACGCTGGTTTGCTGGAAGTAAAAAAGGGATTGAATCTGTTAAAATAAACGAAAACATTGCCATTACTCACAAAAGTAAGAATTATAATCTTCTTTTACTGGAGGTAAAATATTTCGAAGGTCTTCCGGAATTTTACTTTCTGCCTGTTTCTTTCGCATATGATATAGAGGAAAGGGAATTAATTGAATTCCATCCAAATAGTATCATTTGTCGGGTACAGCAAAATAATAAAACGGGCATTTTATTTGATCCCCTTTACTCTGAAGCATTTCGTCAATATCTCCTTGAGATGCTCATGAAAAACAAAAAACTTGATATTAATAAAAGTACGATTCAGTTTTATGTAAGGAATAATTTTAAAAATCTGTTTCGGAATGAATTTTCGGAATTGAAATCCTCTAAATTAATGGAATCTGCTGAGAGTCACACAGTGATACTTTATGGTAATAAGTTGGTCTTTAAAATATACCGTCATATCGACTATAGTTCCAGTCGGGATGTTGAAATTTCAAGGTTTCTGTCAGAAAGACTAAAGTTTAAGCAAGTTCCGGAGTATTTTGGTACAATTGAATTTATTCGACCAAAATCATATCCATCCACTTTAGGAATTAGTCAAAAATATATTCCAGGGGCGATTACAGCTACGGAATATCTGTCTGATGCATTTCAAAGGTATTATGAGAATATGACCTCAGTTGGCCCAAAAGGCAGATTGCCAAAATTGAAGGGTTCTTTACAAAATCCGGCTTCTTTTCACGAACTTAACTTAGAAGGTCAAAAAATTCTGGGTGGTGCATACCTTGAGCATGTATTATTGCTCGGACGAAGAACTGCAGAAATGCATGAAGCCCTCGCTTATGCACAGGATGAAAAGGATTTTAAATATGAAGAGTTTTCTTTACATTATCAAAAATCACTTTATAGTGGTTTACAGACGCTCGTGAGAACCACCGTTAAAGCACTGGAAAAAAAACTGGGTGTTTTTAGTTACGATGTACGGAAGGATGTACTTGACTTTTTTCAATATGAAGATATTTTAAATAATAGCTTTAAATGGATTTCTTCTAATAAATTAGACTGCATGAAGATCCGTATTCACGGTCATTATCATTTATCCAGAATTTTATTTACTGGAAATGATTTTATCTTTATCGGATTTGAAGGAGATTTATCTTTTTCCTACCATTCTAAGAAAGTAAAAAAATCGGCTTTACGCGATTTAGCAACTTTGATCTACTCCATTCACCGGATTTCACAGATTACCACGATCAATAATCAATACGATGAAAAATATCCCATTAGGTGGTTTCATTATATCAGTGGTTTTTTAGTTAATTCTTATCTTGAAAAGGCCATGGGAAAACAATTCATACCCAACGAAAGACATCAATTTAATAATCTATTGGAGATTTTTCTACTTGAACGTGGTTTGAATGAATTAAATGCTGAATTAGAACGAAGACCCGAGTATGCCGTCGTACCTATCAGGCTGATAAAATATGTATGTGATCAATATTTAAATATGGAGTCTGAAAATTTATCATGAGAGGATCATTTAATCATAATTGATTCAATTCCTGCTTCTTTTGTTTTTTGATTTAATTCAGGAATGTCCTTGCTAATGATGTCGTGCAACTCTCCAAGCGTAAGATCAATCTCCTTGATAACCTCATCTCTGAATGTGATAGCCTGGTTGGTTGGCTGATAGTCCCCAACACTACTAAGCCACATAAGATGGGCAAGTTTGTTATTTAACTTAATGGGGTAGTTTAAAGGATCCTGATTGCTTTCATTTTTTGTCTGATATAATTTATTCTCGACTTTCGAGAGCTTTTCATTTAAAGAATCAGCCTCCCCAACAATAGTCTCGAAATTTTCAAATTTCTCAATCTTCTTTTTTAAAAATTGAAGCTGCTCCCTGGCGGATCTAATCTTAGTTATGGCTTCATGCGTTTCAGTCAATTTCCTGTTAACCTCTAAAATAAAATCAAATTGCAATTGTAAATCATTATCTGAAATATTTGATCTTGGATCCTTCAGGATGGTAAATTCAGTTTCCATTGAATCCTGATCCACAGTTATTCTGCATTTATATTTTCCGGGTAATGCTTTAGGGCCTTGTAGGTTAGCCGCCCATAAGATGATCCCATCAAATTTTTTCGCATCCGGATACCGCATATTCCAGGCAAATTGATTAAAACCTTTTTTGGATTCTAATTTATCATTTTCATTTTCGGCCTGACTTGAATAGGCTTTAATAAGTGATCCATCTTTATCCAAAAATTTTATATCGATTTTTGTTAAACTATCTGGTTCAAAATCCAAAAAGTAATTCACCAATACACCACCAGGGTGATTAGTTCCTTCATTCCTAATGTTCTTATTCTGATAACCATCGATCCTGAAAGATGCTAAAGGATCAAAAACATGAAATTTTCTATTTTCAATTTCTTTGATCAACTGATGAAGTGGTGATAGGTCATCAATGATCCAGAAACTTCGTCCCTGGGTAGCAGCAATCAGGTTTTTGTTTTTTATAGCTAAATCTGTAATAGGTACGATGGGCAAGTTAAGTTGCCAGGATTCCCACGTAATGCCATCGTCAAAAGAGATGTACATTCCACTTTCCGTCCCACAATATAATAATCCTTCCCGATGTGGGTCTGCCCTTACCACCCGTGTGAAATGATCGGCCTTTATTCCATTTGTTATCTTTTTCCAGGTTTTTCCATAGTCCTTGGTTTTGTATAGATAAGGTTTATAATCTCCTGATTTATAAGAAGTTGCAGCTATATATGCGCCTCCGGCATGATATGGATCAATATCGATACAATTAATCATAATCCATTCAGGTATATCCGGCGGTGTTACATTTTCCCAAATGTTACCTCCATCTCTTGTCAGGTGAATCAGACCATCGTCAGAACCAGTCCAGATGACACCTTGCTCATGAAATGATTCCATTGCTGCAAATATGGTACAATAATATTCTACACCAGTATTGTCCTTGGTGATAGGGCCACCAGAAGGGCCCATTTTATCAGGAGTATTTGTTGTTAAATCCGGACTGATCACTTCCCAACTTTGACCTTCATCCAGGGAAACATGTACATGGTTGGAACAGGCATATAGCTTTTTTGGGTTATGTGGTGAAAAAAATATCGGAAAATTCCATTGAAAACGATATTTCATACCTTCAGCTCCGTACCCCATGGGATTATCAGGCCATACATTGATGATCCTTATCTGGTTGTTATCATGGTTGAGTCTCATTAGAAAACCACCATAGCTACCTCCATAAACAATGTCATTGTTTTTTGGGTCGACGGCAATGTGTGCACTTTCACCTCCTGCTGTGGGTTCCCAGTTGCGATCATCAATGGAACCTCCTTCTGTCCTGTGGAGAATTCGTACTGTTGAATTATCTTGTTGCGCTCCGTAAATCCGATAGGGGAAATGGTTGTCCGTAGTAACTCTATAAAATTGAGCAGTAGGCTGATTATAATAGGTACTCCAGTTTATTCCTCCATCATACGAAATTTGTGCACCCCCATCATCCCCAATGATCATACGTAGATTATTCTCAGGATCGATCCATAAATCATGATGATCACCATGCGGTGCGTTGAATGATGTGAAAGATTTGCCACCATCTTTGGATCGATGATAGGATACATTCAGCACATAGACAATATCTTCATCTTCTGTATCAGCATAAATCCGGGAATAATACCAGGCACGTTGCCTCAAAGCCCGGTCATCATTTGTTTTGATCCATGTTTCTCCACCATCGTCAGACCGAAAAACGCCACCTTCTTTGGCTTCAATGATAGCCCAGATCCGCTCATGATTAATAGGAGAAACTGTAACACCTATAATTCCTAAGACTCCTTGAGGAAGACCCTTGTTTTGTGATATATTCTTCCAGTTGTCACCTCCATCGATACTTTTCCATAAAGCTGATCCTTCACCACCGCTTTCGAAACTATGTGGTGTGCGCTTTACACGCCAGGTACTGGCGAATAGTATTCGTGGATTTCGTGGATCCAAAATCAAATCGACGGCACCGGTCTGTTCGTTCACATATAATATCCTTTCCCAATTCTGACCTCCATCCATGGAACGATATACACCCCTTGTTTCACTGGATTTATAAATGTCGCCAATTACAGCAGCATAAATAAAATCAGGATCCGTCGGATGTATCCTGATCCTTGATATATGTCTTGAGTTTTGCAGGCCCGAGAATTTCCAAGTTTTACCCGCATCTACTGATTTCCAAACTCCATACCCATAAGAAACATTACCTCTAAGCGTTTTTTCGCCACCGCCTACATAAATTACATTGGGATCTGATTCACAAACTGATACCGCACCTATAGATCCGCCAAAATACCCATCTGATATATTTTTCCAGGATTGCCCACCATTTTCTGTTTTCCAGACACCTCCCCCAGTCGATCCGAAATAAAACAGATTTCTGTCTCCTTTAACACCTGTTACTGCGGCTGATCTTCCCCCACGAAAAGGTCCGATGTTTCGCCACTCTATCCCCTCAAAAAGTTTTTCATCGAATATAAGTGATTCAGATTTGCTGAGTGTTTTTGTTTTTTGACAGAAAGCAGGATGGTTAAAAGGAAAAAATAATGTAAAAATCAATAAGAATAGTCGTGCCATATTTGTCGCGTATAAGTATCTGATTTTCCAAAATAAAATGAAATTAATTAAAAACACATCCTTGGGATGTAATATCTTTTATTAACTACAGTGTGGGGTGATTGTAAAAAAATAATCAATAAGATATTTAGATTTCATATTTACGTATTTTTGTCGTGCTATTGTTTGAGGATTTTTCAATAGTTGTGATTTACATATTAGTCGATATATTAGAGTGAATGGAAAATTTCAGGAATTTCTGCATCATCGCACACATCGATCATGGGAAAAGCACACTAGCTGACAGATTACTTCAATTTACCCACACAGTAAGTGATCGTGAAATGCAGGAACAATTGCTGGATAGCATGGACCTAGAAAGGGAGCGTGGTATCACAATTAAAAGTCATGCAATTCAAATGGAATATAATTTCAATGAAAAGATCTTTATACTTAACCTCATCGATACGCCAGGTCATGTAGATTTTTCATACGAAGTATCCAGATCGATTGCAGCTTGTGAGGGAGCCTTACTAGTCGTTGATGCTTCACAGGGAATTGAAGCCCAAACCATCTCCAATCTGTACCTGGCAATGGAGCATGATCTCCAGATTATTCCGATTATTAATAAAATAGATCTACCTGGAGCAATGCCTGATGATGTAGCCGACCAGATCGTGGATTTGCTGGCCATAAACCGGGAAGAGATCATCTATGCAAGTGCTAAACAAGGATTGGGTATCGATGAAATACTTGCTGCTATTGTGACGCGAATTCCTGCTCCTAAAGGAGATCCGGAGGCACCTTTGCAGGCTATGATATTTGATTCTGTATTTAATTCTTACCGTGGAGTTGAAGTGATTTTCAGGGTATTTAACGGTACAATACGAACAGGTGACCGGGTAAAGTTCATTAATACGGGGAAAACGTATGATGCTGATGAAATAGGAATACTCAAACTCAAGCATTATCCTAGAAAAGAATTATTAGCAGGGAACGTTGGATATCTTGTATCAGGAATAAAGATTGCAAGTGAAGTAAAGGTTGGTGATACCATTACGAAGGTTGACAGGCCGGCCAATGAGGCGATTAAAGGTTTTGAAAATGTAAAACCCATGGTTTTTGCAGGTATATACCCTGTAGAAACTTCCGAATTTGAAGAACTTCGTAATTCCATGGAGAAACTTCAGCTAAATGATGCCTCACTGGTATGGGAACCAGAATCATCAGCAGCACTTGGATTCGGATTTCGATGTGGCTTCTTAGGAATGCTTCACATGGAAATAGTTCAGGAACGGCTGGAACGGGAATTTGACATGATGGTGATTACAACAGTTCCATCTGTTCAATACCACGCAGTGCTCACAAATGGGGATGTAAGAAATGTGAACGCACCCTCCGACATGCCTGATCCCACCGCTTTAAATTATATTGAAGAACCTTATATAAGGGCACAAATCATAACTAAATCTGATTATATCGGAAATATAATCTCTTTGTGTATGGATAAGCGGGGCATAATTAAAAATCAGATTTATCTTACCTCTGACAGGGTTGAATTAACCTTTGAGCTACCCTTAGCCGAAATTGTCTTTGATTTTTATGATAAATTGAAAACCTTATCGAGAGGATATGCTTCCCTTGACTATGAATTGATTGGATTCAAGCCCTCTGAAATGGTTCGTCTTGATATCATGTTAAATGGCGATAAGGTGGATGCCTTATCTGCAATTGTACATCGTGATAAAGCATATGAATGGGGGAGACGACTTTGTGAAAAATTACGGTCATTAATTCCCAGGCAGATGTTTGAAATTGCAATTCAGGCAGCTATTGGAAATAAGGTGATTGCACGTGAAACTATTAAGGCAATGCGAAAGAATGTTACAGCTAAATGTTATGGAGGTGACATAACCCGAAAGCGAAAACTGCTGGAAAAACAGAAAAAGGGAAAAAAACGGATGAGGAATGTAGGAAATGTCGAAATTCCGCAGGAGGCTTTTATGGTTGTATTAAAACTTGATTAAATAAAAAAATTACGACATGGCAATTATTATAGATGGTAAAGTTACAGCCCAAATTATCAGGGAGGAAATCGCTGATAAAGTAATTGAAATCAAAAATAAAGGAGGCAAGATACCTCATCTGGCCGCGGTACTTGTAGGAGATGATGCGCCGAGTCAGACGTATGTAAATGGAAAGGTGAATGACTGTAAGCAGGTTGGATTTCAATCGACTTTAAAAACTTTTGATGCCAGTATTTCTGAAGCAGAATTACTCAAGGTAGTGGAAGATCTGAATGATGATCCGGATATCGATGGATATATAGTTCAATTGCCTTTACCAGCTCATATTTCAGCTCAAAAAATCACTGAAAAAATTAGACCTGAAAAGGACGTGGATGGATTCCATCCAGTGAATGTAGGAAGAATGGTAAAAAATCTACCGGCTTATGTTTCTGCCACACCTTTTGGAATTATGCAACTGATCGAAAGATATAAAATTGAAACGGAAGGTAAACATTGTGTGGTAATCGGAAGAAGTGATATTGTGGGTACTCCCATGGGTATATTGATGTCAAGGAAAACATATCCTGGTAATTGTACCGTAACAATCTGTCATAGCCGTACAAAAGACATAAAAGCCATAGCAAAGGAGGCTGACATCGTGATTGCAGCTTTAGGCAAGGCGGAATTTCTAACCGGAGATATGGTGAAGGATGGTGCCGTAGTTATCGATGTGGGGATTTCAAGGGTACCGGATGCAACAAAAAAACGCGGATATGCTCTCAAGGGAGATGTTAAATTTGAGGAGGTAGAACCCAAAGCAAGTTATATCACACCTGTGCCAGGGGGTGTAGGTCCCATGACAAGAGCCGCATTATTACATAATACATTACTGGCTTCACAAAAAATAATTTACAGTAATTAAAGACATGGCTTCAAGATTACCTCTTATGGAGGCATTCTATACCATCCAGGGGGAAGGCTTTCATCAAGGTAAAGCTGCCTACTTTATCAGACTGGCAGGTTGTGATGTAGGGTGTGTATGGTGTGATGTTAAAGAATCCTGGGATACAAAAGATCATCCGGAATCAAGTATCAGGGAAATTATAAAAAAGGGCCTTATTTACCCTTCCAGATTGGCTGTTGTAACAGGTGGAGAACCTTTGATGTATGATCTTTTTGAACTCACTACTGAACTTAGAGCATCTGGATTTAAGACGCATCTTGAAACGTCCGGTGTCTATCCTGTCTCCGGAAGCTGGGACTGGATATGTTTTTCACCGAAAAAATTTAAAAGTCCGGATCCTGTAATTTATGATAAAGCCGACGAATTGAAAATAATTATTTATAATCAAAGTGATTTTAATTGGGCTTTGGATTTTCAATCGAAAGTAAACACGGCATGCAAATTGTACTTGCAACCCGAATGGAGTAAAAAAAATAAAATGGTACCATTAATGATTGAATTTATTAAGGCAAATCCTAAATGGGGAATATCTTTGCAAATTCATAAATATATGAATATCCCGTAATTCCATGTTAACAAAATATAAATATATAATCTTTTTTCTTCTGTTAATTACTGCACAACTGCTCTTCGCCCAGCAGCAGAACTATTCAACCAGATCAAAAAAGGCCATCAAGTTATATGAATCAGCCCAGGATTACGTATTCAGAAGGCAATTACCAGAGGCTGTATATTTATTGAACCAGGCATTAGAAAGGGATAAATCATTTATTGAAGCACATTTACGTATTGCCTTTTGCTATAAACTGATGAATAATATTGAAGACCAGACAAAACATTTAGAATTGGTTCTTTCCTATGCGAAGAAACCAAGTAGATATAAGAATGTATATCTAGCCCTGGGTGAAGCGTATTATTTATTGATGCAGTATGATCAGTCATTGAGCTTCATTGATACATTTCTATCATTTCCAACGATAGATCCAGGTATTGTGCAGGAGGCGAGCTGGCTGGCTGCTAAAGTAAAGTTTGCTCAGGAGGAGATTAAGAATCCTGTGGAATTTGATCCGATTGAAATGCCAGACGTGATCAATAATGGACCATTGCAATATTTCCCTGTACTTACTGCCGACGAGGAAAAGATATTTTATACAAGAAGAGAGGACCATCACCCAGAGTTTGATGAAGATATATATGTGTCAGAAAAAAACGGAGAGGGAAAATGGGGATTTCCTTATCCTATTTCCCGCACCATTAATACTCAATATAACGAAGGAACCTGTACGATCTCCGCAGATGGAAAGGTATTGATATTTACTTCCTGTATGGGACGAAGAAATTATGGGAGTTGTGATCTTTTTATAAGCTACCGTGAAGGTATTGATTGGAGCCGACCCGTTAATATGGGTGAAAATATCAATTCTAAATTCTGGGATTCACAACCTACCCTATCAGCCGATGGAAGGCGTTTATATTTCGTTTCTGAAAGACCCGGAGGAGAAGGTATGCGGGATATATGGATGAGTAACATGGATGAACTTGGCCAATGGCAACCGGCTGTTAACCTTGGTTCTTCAATCAATACAAAGGAAGATGATGTATCTCCGTTCATCCATGTCAATGGACAAACTTTGTATTTCGCTTCCAAAGGATATCTCGGATTCGGAGGGTATGATCTTTATTCGGCGGAATATATCAATGGAGAATGGACAGAGCCCAAAAATCTAGGCTACCCGGTAAATACACCTGAAGACCAGGTATCCCTCTTCGTGACGGCTGATGGACAAACGGCCTATTATTCACTGGATTCCTGGACCAGTAATGGAACTCCAACCAGCATGATCTATTATTTTAAAATCCCTGAAGCAATATCTGTAACCAACAAAAGTTATTACGTGAAAGGGGAAATTCTGGATGCAGAAACAAATTTACCCCTCAAAGCCAGTGTTGAATTGATGGATGTGTATGTAAACGAACTTTTATCAAAGGTTTATTCAGATTCAATTAATGGGGAGTATACAATGATTTTAACTGAAGGTTCGGATTATGCCCTGTATGTGGAAAAACCAGGTTATGTATTGGAAAGCCGCCATTTTGCACTTCCTCAGGGCTCGGATTATAAACCCATTCTGATGGATTTCTATTTGAATAAAATTAAAACCGGAGCTACTACCGTTCTAAATAATATTTTTTTTGATTTGGATAAATATGAATTAAAGGAAAAATCAATCACTGAACTTCAGAAGATCGTCAGCTTCCTGAAAAAGAATCTTGAACTAAAAATTAGCATTCTTGGTCATACCGATGATACCGGAACGGCTGAATACAATATGCAATTATCTTTAAAAAGGGCGGAAGCTGTTTATAATTATTTGGTTGACTATGGGATCGATCCATCAATGCTTGCGTTTCAGGGCTTTGGGCAGACTGAACCCGCCTTTCCCAATGATTCGGAGGAGAATAGAAGTAAGAACCGTAGAATTGAATTCAGGATAGAAGGATTTGATTAATCTTAAAAAAATACAAACTCGAACAATTTTGTACTAAAAATTAAAACCGATTCTCATATTTTATAATTATTTGTAAATTAGCAACTTAAAAATCGTTTTAATAATAAGATTAATTCTATTCAATATTATTTTTATCCAATTTTAGAGCGAATTTTTTATTATTCAGTTATTATTTTTTTATTAATTATCCTTAAAACCAACTAAAAGGCCACCCATTTTGCGTGATTAATGTAATATTTTTAAATAATTGATGAAAATATTGAGAAATTGTAATTTATAAATCAAATTTTTTTATGTTATGATAATTTTTTATAAGTTTATCAGCTAAATTATTAAAAAGTATCTTTTTTTAACTTAAACATTTTTACTATGATGAGATTTTTACTATTCAGTTTGGTGATTACAATCTTTTTCGCAGCCAGTGTTATGGCACAGGAAAGGACTGTAACTGGAAAGGTTTCTGCCGAGGAAACAGGCAGTCCGATTCCGGGAGTTAATGTTATCCTGAAAGGTACAACAATAGGTACTGTAACGGATATAGATGGGAATTACCAGTTAAATGTTCCTGATGAGGGTGGTGTTTTAATATATACCTTTATAGGTCTGGCAACCGAGGAAGTCAGGATCGGTGATCAATCCGTAATTAATATGGTAATGACCGCAGATATCAGGCAACTCACAGAGGTTGTGGTAACAGCATTAGGAATTGAAAGGGAAGAGCGTTCCCTGGGATATTCCGTACAGGAAGTGGAAGGTGAAGAATTGAATACCGTTCCAACCGATAATTTCCTGAATTCCCTATCTGGACGGGTTGCAGGGCTCCAGATTAGAAATAACACGAATTTTGGAGGATCAAATAATGTAGTTATTAGAGGACAAACCTCTTTAACCCAGAACAATCAGCCATTGTTCGTCGTTGACGGAGTACCAATAAGCAATTCAAATACCAATAATGATGGGCAGCTTACCGGTAGAAACGGTTATGATTATGGAAATGCTGCTTCAGACATCGATCCCAATAATATTGAAACAATATCGGTGTTAAAGGGAGCCGCTGCTACTGCCTTATATGGTTCCCGTGCAGCAAATGGTGTAATTTTGATCACTACCAAAAAAGGTAAAGAAGGCAGAGGTATAGGAGTAACTATCAATTCAAACACCACTTTTGGAGTGATTGATAAAAATACCATACCCCAGTACCAGTATGACTATGGTGCCGGATATGGTCCTTATTATTCGGATAATCCTGACTATCCTTATCTGGGGGAAGAAGATATAAATGGTGATGGGAATCTTGATCTGGTTGTTCCGTTTACTGAAGACGCATCAAGAGGGCAGAAATTTGATCCTAATTTATTGGTTTATCAATACAATGCCTTTATTCCCGAATCACCATTTTTCGGTCAGCCTACTCCATGGATTGCCGGTAAAAATGATCCTGAAACTTTCTTTGAAACGGCTGTTAACCTAACAAACAGCGTCGATATCTCTAATGCTTCTGAGGACGCATCCTATCGAATTGGCTATACAAATCAGGATTTTTCAGGGGTGATGCCAAACAGTAAATTAAAGAGAAACAATTTTATTTTGAATGGTTCATATAAAATTCTGGATAATCTGAAAATTTCTGCCAGTGCCAATTATATCAAGACCAACGGCAAAGCCCGTCCATCAACCGGTTACAGTGATAATATCATGTCAATGTTCCGGCAATGGTATCAGATGAATGTTGATATTCAGGAACAGAAGGATCTTTATTTCCAGACGGGGCGAAATGTAACCTGGAACCGTCTTGCATCGGATGATCCTAATCCTATTTATTGGGACAATCTTTACTGGGTAAGATATGAAAATTATCAGACGGATGTAAGAACACGCTTGATCGGTTATGCTCAGGCTGAATGGGATATTACGGACTTCTTAAATCTGATGGGAAGATATACCATCGATACTTATAGTCAATTGCAGGAAGAGCGTAAAGCAGTGGGCTCAGTATCAGGCGAATTTGGCGTTGACAGGCCTGATGTCAGGTCTGGATATTCAAGGTTTGACAGAACCTGGAGAGAAACCAATCTCGATTTTATCCTTAAGTTTAATAAAAGATTTGGGGATATCGATTTATCTGCCTTAGTAGGCACCAATATTCGTCGCAATTATATTGATGACGTTTTTGCATCAACCAGTGGTGGTTTGGCTGTTCCAGGACTCTATGCTTTAAGTAACAGCGTTGATCCTATGTTGCCACCGGAAGAAAGTTTATTGGAATCAGGCGTAAATGGAATATTTGGTGGTGTTACCGTTGGATTTAAAGATATGGTTTATGTTGAAGGTACACTAAGAAGGGATCAATCCTCCACCTTGCCTGAAAAAAATAATTCCTATGTTTATCCTTCCGTTTCCGGTACATTCCTGTTTTCGGAATTGCTGTTTTCATCCTGGCTCTCATTAGGGAAAGTAAGGTTGAACTATGCTGAAGTGGGTAACGATGCACCTCCATTAAGGGTAAAGGATACCTATAGAGGGGTGGCACCTTTTGCAGGAGTATCCATGGTTACAAATTATTTGACAAAAAACAATGAGGATTTGAAACCGGAAAGAACGCAATCGATTGAAGCCGGCTTGACCATGAACTTCTTAACGAACAGGATAGGCTTTGATTTAGCCCTTTATCAATCCTCCACATTTGATCAATTGATGCCAGTGGCAGTTACGACAGCTACAGGATATAGTTCTAAATGGGTAAATGCTGGAGAAATTGAAAACAAAGGAATTGAATTGACCTTGTTCGCAACCCCGGTTCAAATAAGTTCCTTCAGATGGGATCTTTCCCTCAACTGGTCCAAAAATCAGAATAAGGTGATCTCACTGTTTACAGATGAGGCTGGAAATGAGGTTCAGAATATTCAGTTGGGAAGTTTGCAGGGTGGTGTAAGCATTAATGCAAGAGTTGGACAACCCTATGGAACGATCCAGGGATCAGATTATGTATATCATGCAAATGGTCAGCCGATTATACAATCAAATGGCCGTTATGAGATTTCATCAACTAATGATGTTGTCATTGGCAATTACAATCCTGACTGGATCGCTGGCCTTAGGAACTCTTTCAGTTATAAGGATTTCACACTTAGTTTCCTGTTGGACATGCAACAAGGCGGGGATGTCTTTTCACTAGACCTTTGGTACGGAACAGGAACTGGGATGTATGAAGAAACAGCCGGGCTCAATGATCTTGGAAATCCGGTCAGGGATCCGATCGTACAGAATGAAGATGAAACCTATGCTCCCAATAGTGGTGGTTTTATTAATCCGGGTGTTTATGAGGATGGAACCCCCAATGTAACAAGGGTTAGAGGCGATTATTATGCCGCAGATGGTTGGGCTGTCAGCCCAAATGCCAGGTTTGTATATGACGCTTCCTATATAAAACTGAGGGAACTCGCATTAACTTATAATCTCCCAAGAAGCTTAATAGATAGAACACCGCTTACCCTGGCCTCAATAAGCTTTATCGGATCCAATCTCTGGATTCTTCATAAGAACCTGCCCCATGCAGATCCTGAAGCTTCTCAAAGTTCAGGAAATATCCAGGGATGGCAGAGTGGTGTAATGCCGACTGTTAAAAATTATGGATTTAATGTAAAAGTTCAGTTCTAAATTTTAAAGATGAATAAAATGAAAAGATCAATAATTATATATATTGTGTTGATCACATTTTTCGTAAGTTGTACGGATAATTTTGAAGATTTCAACACAGATAAGAAAAATCCTGCTGTTGTAGAGGGAAATGCACTTTTCTCAAATAGCCAGAAAGCACTGGTTGATCAGATCAGTTCAACCAATGTAAATTTGAATATATTTAAGATGATGTCTCAGTATTGGACGGAGACAACCTATACTGATGAAGCCAATTATCTCCTCAATGAGAGAAATATTCCTGGATTAACATATAGGGAATATTATCGTGAAACTTTGAAAGATATAGACGAAGCTGCTCAACTGATTTCTGAGGAATCTGATCCTGTAGGTGAAGCTACCAAACAAAACAGGTTGGCCATCATTGAGATCATAAAAGCATATGCTTTTAACAGGCTAGTGGATATCTTCGGCATGATCATATATTCTGAAGCATTGGATATCGAAAATGTGTATCCAGCTTATGAGAGTGGCGAATCAGTATATACTGATCTCGTTAGCAAGGTGGATAACGCAATTTCACAACTGAATCTAAACGAGGATAGTTTTGGAGCAGCTGATCTGATCTATGGAGGGGATGTCGCATCCTGGATCAAATTCGCGAATACCCTTAAAATAAAAATGGGGATCACGATCTCTGATTCAAATCCTTCACTTGCTCAATCAACCATTGAATCTGCAATAAGTGGTGCTTTTGAATCTACGGCTGACGACGCCCTGCTCCACTATCAGGGAGCAGCACCCAATCAGAATCCCTTGTATGTGGATCTGGTCGCCAGTGGAAGGAAGGATTTTGTTCCGGCAAATACAATTGTTGATAAAATGAATGACCTCAATGATCCCAGACGCGCGTTATATTTTACATTGTATGAGGGGGAATATGTTGGAGGTATTTACGGATATCCTAATTCCTATCTGAATTATTCCCATATAAATCCTAACATCGAAGAGCCGACCTTCCCGGGAATTTTGTTGACCTACACGGAAATGCAGTTTTATCTTGCCGAGGCTGCTGAAAGAGGATTTTCAGTGGGTAATACAGCGGAGAGCTTTTATAATAAAGGGATTACTGAATCCATCGTGAACTGGGGTGGGGCACAGGCGGATGTGGATGCCTACCTGGCACAGGCGGATGTGGCGTATGCGACTGCTCCGGATGCCTCTGCAGATGGATGGCGTGAAAAAATTGGGACACAATCCTGGATCGCAAATTATACCAGGGGACTGGAAGGATATACTACCTGGAGAAGATTGGATTATCCGATTTTTAATGTAGCTGAATTGATATCTTCTACAGCCGAAATTCCGACCAGGTTTACCTATCCGACCAGTGAACAGCTTTTAAATACTGAAAGCTGGAAAGCAGCTGCAGACGCAATGGGCGGAGATGAAAAAACCACTAAAATTTTCTGGGATCTGTATCCTGCAAATGAATAATTTTGTCGAATTAAGTTAAACATATCATATAACAAAAAGCTACTCGATTTGGGTAGCTTTTTGTTTTCATATGCACAAGACTAAATTTATTCATCGAATTATCAAATACAAGATAGAGTTCTATCCTGGTGGATTAATTATCTTTACAAGGATGTAGCCATTTTTTAAGATGATCTTCAATATATTTTTAAAATGCGAAAAATACTTTTTTTTCTGATTTTATCACTTTTTCTGTGTCTTGACATGTTGGCGGTTGGGATGAATGATATATATGTGGATGAATCGGCAAATGGAAAATATTTAGTCTCCTTATTGGATGAATTGGAAGAGAGATATCAGGTTGATTTTTTATATAATCGGGAAGAACTCAAACCCTACAGAATTTATGGTATTCAGGATTCCTATAAAGTGTATGACTTCCTGAGAAATTTTTTACAAAATTATTACATCATTCAGATCAAAGAAAAGGTAATAACGATTGTCAATCAATCTCGATATGGGCGATTTGCTTCGGATCACAGTAATTATATCCTGTTGCAAAGCCAAAGTGAAAACCAGGTTAAGATAAAAGGCACGATCGTTGATATTTATTCAAAAGATCCGCTCTATGGAGCCGAGATAATCATCAGTGCGTTAAATTCTGGCACACGATCCGATGAAGATGGCTTTTTTGAATTCATTGCTCCTAAATCAATTTATCAGGTTGAAATCAGACATATTGGTTATGAAACGGTCTTATTTCTTGTTGTATTCAGCCCACTTGGAGAAGAAAACGAGATCAATCTTTCCATGAATATTTCTTCTACCGAATTGGAGAATGTAACGATTATCGGCGAATCTGAGAGTTCAAATATTAAAAGTCTGTTAACCGGTATTGAGAGACTGGGAATAGAAACCATAAAAACTATGCCCACCTTCATGGGTGAAGTGGATCCTATCAGGAGCATTACTACCCTCCCGGGTGTGAGTACTGCTGGGGAACTATCCTCAGGATTTAACGTTCGTGGAGGTGAAGCCGGACAAAATCTCATTTTCCAGGATGGCGCGATTATTTATAATCCGACTCACCTTTTTGGCATTTTTTCAGCCTTCAATCCAGATCTGGTAAATGATATTGATTTGTATAAAGGAGGAGGTCCCGCAAGTTTTGGAGGCCGAGCAGCCTCCATACTGGATATTGAACTTAGAAATGGAAATTTAAACAGCCATTCGTTCTCCGGGGGTGTGGGCCTGGTATCCAGTCGGTTGACCTTTGAGGGTCCTATCAAAAAAAATAAAATCTCATATGTTGTAGGCGGCCGCATCTCCTATAGTAACTGGTTGGTACGAAAGATCAAAGATGTTCAATTGAAAAACAGCGAAGCCAAATTTCATGATGTTACAGCTAAAATTTTTTTGCAACCGAATAAAAAAAATCTGTTTACCATTTCAGGCTACTACAGTTATGATGATTTCAAACTTGGGAATGATTCCATTTTCAGTTGGAACACTAAAAATCTGTCCATAAAATGGGATCATACCTTTAATGAAAAACTTTCAGGCATTTTAAAATTGGCAAGCAGTAACTATGAAAGTAATGTAGACTTTTCAGATGAGGCAGAATCCTTTTTTTATCAGAATGCAATCAGTAATTTATTGTTGAAATATGAGTTACTGTATTCATTCAATAAAAATTTTTCCATAAATTTTGGCCTTGAGGGTTCCGGTTCAATGATTGAACCAGGTAAAATTGATCCTACTACGGAACCATCCAATGTACTTACCCGGGATATCGGCAATTATAATTCCCTTGAATCTGCTATATTCTTACAGAGCAATTATGATCTGAACGAAAATCTGGTATTATCCCTGGGTTTCAGATACTCACATTTTTATCGCTTTGGGGAAGGTGATATTTATCATTTTGATTATAATAATTTGGATGGGAGATATCCCTCCATTATTGATACAGCCAATTATACATCAGGAGAGATCATATCCAGTTATGGTGGTGTCGAACCCAGAATATCCATCCGTTATTCAATTACTGAAAATTCTGCTTTCAAAGTCAGTTATTACCGCACTAGACAGTATCTGCATTTGATTTCCAATACAATTACTCCTTCTCCTTTAGATTTCTGGATAACAAGCGGGCCTTATCTGAAACCTACAACAAGTGACCAATACACTTTTGGAATTTATCGAAATTTATCCAATGATTTATATGAGTTTTCACTAGAAAGCTATTATAAAAAGATGGATAATACAGTGGATTATATTGAAGGGGCTGATCTGGTCTTGAACGAATCACCGGAACAGGGTTTGACACAGGGAGACGGCAGGGCATATGGAGTGGAATTGCAGATAAAGAGAAATGAAGAAAAATTTAACGGTTGGATATCGTATACATATTCAAGAAGTATGAGAAAATATGAATCTGATATCTCCATATTGAAAATCAATTCGGGGGAATACTATTCTTCCATGTATGACACTCCCCATAATCTTTCCCTGGTGGCTAATTACAGATTCCGGTCGAGAGTTGTTTTTTCCTTAAACTTTAATTATAAATCTGGAAGACCGATTACGATACCTGTCTCTAAATTCAGTTTCGGTCCGGTTCTATCGGTATTGAATTATTCAGACCGGAATGAATACCGGATACCTGATTATCATCGTCTTGATTTGACCATCACACTTGAAGATAAAATAAAAAGGAATAAAAGATTCAGGGGTGAATGGAGTTTCTCCATATATAATGTTTATGGACGTAAAAACGCTTATTCGATTTATTTTGACGAATACGGAATGGCACATAAGGTTTCAATTTTAGGAAGTGTTTTCCCATCGCTCAGTTATAATTTTAAATTCTAGAAATGAAGCTTTTATTCCTGGTTTTTATAATAACATTAATCGTTGCGATTGGTTGTGTTGAGCTTTATGAGTTCAAGATCAAAAATGATAATCCTTCGCTGGTGATTGAAGGTCAAATATCCAATGTGTCTTTTAATGAATACCAGGAATTTCCTGCAGATGGCAGATATTTTACAGTTAGGTTGAGTAAAACGAGTAATGTGACCAACGAGCGGGATGAAAGAGTTAGGAATGCTAGTGTCACTTTAATTGATAACAAGGGTAATCAGTGGGATTATACTTCCTCTGAACAAAATCCCGGAATATATATTCTCTACGATAACGATTTTCATGCGGTGCAGGGCATTCAATATAAATTAAAGGTGATGTTGTCTGATGGGGAATCTTATGAATCCGATTGGGAGCAAATGCCGGATGTTGAACAGGGATCAATGGGGAATATAGATTTTGAAGAAGTTGTGGTGCAGAAATACGTTTACCGTGCTAATGAAAGAGTACTTACGGATGTGAAGGGCATCAATACCAGGGTAGATCTTCCAAAGGTTCATTCAGATGGCCCGATTTTTTACAAGTGGACTTTTTCAGCCACCTGGGTTTTCAGAGCATCACTTGTATCGGCTACCAGTGATGTTTATCGATGCTGGATTACAGATCCCTATTATTTGTCAGATTATGTGACTCTCAGAGATTATATCGGCGGATATAAAAACAAACTGTTTTTTTTACAGGTGGACGGGAATGACAGAATATTTGACCGGATATCTGTTTTAATTTGTCAGTATGCCGTTACAGAAAAATATTATAATTACTGGAAGGAAATACAACAACAGGATGAGAGCACAGGATTATTTGATCCTCCCCCCTTTAACCTGCAGTCGAATCTGCATGCAGAAAATTCTGATCTGGAGGTATATGGCTATTTCGGAGTGGTTTGTGAACAAGGATCAAGATGGGATTTTAATAAAAATGACCTTTCTTATCCTGTAATAAATACCTGGAGAGATTATTGCACTAATCCGAACATTTTGCTTCCCCCTGACTCAAAATGTTACAGTTGTTTGAATTATGGAAATGGAATTCCAACAAATATTAAACCATCATGGTGGGATGAATAAATACATCACTTGATTCAAACTTGAACACAGCTTTTGTGTTTCAGGAGAAGCATATATGACCTTATTAAGTTGCCATTTGATCAGATAAGTCCTTTTATCATTAAGTTCTTCTTAAGAATAATAAAAAAAAGAGCAAACATTTTCACCTGGAATTCTAAATCGAAAAACATTTTAAACCTTTGAATAATACAATATTTATCATATTCCATTAAAATTATAAGTGTTACCCCTGTTTTATAAATATTTGTATGTTAGATACTCAAAATGATCAAAAAATATAATTTTAGTCATATTTTATATTAGAATGATTTAATAAATTGAATATTTCTGTAATTCGCTATTATTAATTTTTTAATTTTCTTTTAAGAAATGCAACTGAATATCACCCATTTTAGGTTGTAAAAAGGAATTTTTCAATAATTTGAATTGAATCTCAAAAAATTGAAAAAATTATATTATGATTTTTTTTTTCAAGATAATTTATTCTAAGTTTGGGTGAAATTAATCTAAAAGTATCTTTTAGTAACCTTAACATTTACGTTATGAAGAGATTTTTACTATTGAGTGTGGTGATTTTTTCTTTTCTGGTGACCAGTGTAATGGCGCAGGAAAGGACAATCTCTGGTAGCGTTGTTGCCCAGGAATCCGGCAGCCCGATACCAGGTGTTAACGTTATCCTTCAGGGTACCACCATTGGTACCGTAACGGATATAGACGGGAATTACAAATTAAATGTTCCTGCCGAAGGAGGTGTTCTGGTATTTTCTTTCATCGGTCTAGCTACCGAGGAAGTCAGGATCGGATCACAATCAGTGATTGATATGGTGATGACCGCCGATATCAAACAACTGACAGAAGTAGTTGTAACTGCGATTGGTCTTGAAAGTGACCGGGCAACACTTGGTTACTCTGTTCAGAGTGTTAATTCAGAAGAGATTGAAAACACCCTGGAACCAAACCTTGTCAATGCCCTTAACCAAAAAGCTGCTGGTGTATTTGTTTACAGTTCAGCGGGTTCTCCTGGAGCTTCATCCAGTATCAGGATCAGGGGTAATACATCAGTATCACTTGGCAACCAGCCACTTTTTGTTATAGATGGTGTCCCTGTTGATAACTCTGATGGTGATCCCGGTGTTGATGGTGTGGATGTATCTAATCGTGCAATTGATATTAATCCTAATGATATCGCATCGATCACTGTACTAAAAGGTCCTGCAGCGACTGTGTTGTACGGCATCAGGGCAGCAAATGGAGCAATAATTGTTACTACGAAGAAAGGACAAACTGGAAAACCTAAGATTACGTTTTCTACCAATTATGCTGCGAGTCAGGTGAATAAACTACCTGATATGAATACAACCTGGGCACAGGGGCGGCCAGTAGGTGGTGTACCGACCTGGAGGGGCCCGCATCAGTTTGAAGGATTCAGCTGGGGGCCAAAAATTGCTGACCTGGAGTTTGCAACAGATCCTAATGGACCCGGAGCTCCCCCATCCAGTGCTTTTTCACCAGACGGAGTTTACTTGTTCGATGATAACGGATATCTGGTACCGGAAGGAGAAGGGACGGGACGTCCTGCGCAAGCGTATAATAATAATGATAACTTCTTTGTTACCGGACATTCAACCGACAATAACCTGTCTATCAGTGGAGGTACAGATGAAATAGATTATTATGTTTCTGGGGGTTATTTAAAACAATCTGGAGTTGTTCCAAATTCAAACTGGAGCAGAAAATCCCTTCTTGGGAAGGTATCGGCCAACATCGCAGATGATTTCAAAATTGGCTTCCAGGCCAACTACATCAATTCTGGAGGTGACCGGATACAACGGGGATCCAATATTTCTGGTGTGATGCTGGGTCTGATGAGAAATACACCTACCTTTGATGCGGCGAAAGGATATACTGATGGCCGTAAGGCAGCCGATGATCCATCAGTTTACATATTACCCGACGGAACACAAAGAAGTTACCGGAATGGTATATATGACAGCCCTTTCTGGACAGTTAATAAGAATCCATTCTCGGATGATGTTCACCGGATGATCGGCAATATCAATGCCACTTGGAGAGCTTTGCCATGGATGACAATTTCTTATAAGTTGGGATTGGATACCTATCATGATAGAAGAATTTATGCTTTTGATATTAATTCTGCATCTGTTCCTGAAGGTCAGATAAGCCAGCGTGATATTCATTCTCGGGATTTGAACTCTGACTTCCTGTTGTTGTTCAATTATGATATAACTCAGGATCTGAATCTGAATGCGACTGCTGGATATAATTTCTATGATACAAGGGGTATTACCCGAGGATCCGATGGTACAACACTGGGAGCTTCTGATTTTTATCATATCAGTAATGCAACAGATGTAACAGCCTTTGAAAATATTGGAGAAAAAAGGATACATGGTGTTTTTGCCGATGTTAAATTATCTTATAACAACTTTCTGTTCCTGAATCTATCAGCCAGGAATGACTGGTCATCCGCATTACCTAAAGAAAATAATTCATTTTTCTATCCTGCCGTAAGTCTTGGATGGACTTTTACAGAGAATCTTGGCTTATCTACAAATCCGGTATTCTCATATGGTAAATTAAGAGCATCCTGGGGACAGGTAGGAAATGATGCACCGATCTATTCTACCACCACTCCCTTTGTTTCAGCTGGTATTGGTGGTGATGGATTTATCAATGGAATTGGATTTCCGGCCTTTGGTGTAAATTCATTTTCCAGAAGTACATCACTGGGTAATCCGGATCTTAAAGCTGAGTTAACTACCACCCTCGAATTTGGTGGTGAATTCCAGTTCTTCCAGGGACGGTTGGGATTTGATGTAACCTATTATACTTCTGAAACGGATGGACAGGTAATTGATGTTGATCTTGCCCCATCCACCGGCTTTAACAGTGTTCTTTCCAATGTCGGATTAATTAAAAATACAGGATGGGAAGTAATGTTCAATGCGACTCCAGTGAGAGCAGGTGACTTCAGCTGGGATATGAATGTGAATTTTACAGCCTATGAAACCACAGTGGAAGAACTTGATCCAAGTATTGGAGAAGGTGGTATAGGTCTTGCTGGTTTCGTATCTACTTCTGCCAGGGTTATTGCAGGACAGCCTTATAGTGTATTGTATGGTAACCGCTATCAGCGAGTTGAGTCCGGATCCAATGCAGGGAGGTTAATTATAGGATCAGATGGATGGCCCTTGGCTGATCCGAATGCTGGTCCGATTGGTGATCCGAACCCTGACTGGTTGATGGGATTCAGAAATACGTTCTCCTGGAAGGGCATATCCCTTACAGCTTTATTTGATATCCGTCAAGGTGGCGATGTTTGGAACGGTACAAGGGGTGTAATGGATTACTGGGGAACGACCAAGGAAACCGCCGATGACAGGGAAATCAAAGGATATGTTTTTGATGGTGTTGTGAACACTGGAACTACTGAGAATCCAGAATACGCGGAAAATTCAACACCAGTTGATTTTCATAATCCGGAAACAGGATTTAACGATAATAAATGGGTGCGTTATGGCTTTGGATTTTCAGAGAATGAAATTGAAGATGCAAGTTGGGTAAGATTAAGGGAAGTGGCCTTAACTTACAATTTCCCACGATCACTTATCAACAACATCGGATTGCAAGATCTTTCCATTGGTGTTGTTGGGAGAAACCTCTGGCTGGAAACCAGTTATAGCGGAATTGATCCTGAAACCAACCTTCAGGGCACGAGTAATGGTTTTGGCCTTGAATATTTTGGTATGCCAAATACCAAGAGCTATAGTGTGAACCTGAGGATTGGTTTCTAAGTTTCATGAAGATAATAAAATGAATAGAAAAATGAGACAAATAAAAATATTCATAATCGTACTGATCACGGGTGTGTTTGTTACTACATCGTGTGAATTCGGAGATATAAATATCGATCCTACTACGCTTTCAAGTGTTCAACTGAAAGATCAGTTACCAGTGGCCATAGGTCAAACGGTATTTAATGTGGGATCCAGTGGAGCGCGTGCTGCAGGACTTATCATGCAGCAATATAAAGGTATTGAAGCACAACAGCAGCAATTGGAACGATATGTAATTGATGATAATACCTTTAATAACTTATGGTCATTTGGATTATATGGTGGTGGTGTGATGAAAGATTGCGACCTGCTTATCAAACAAGGTACTGAACTGGAGCAACCTTATTATGTAGGAATTGCCAAAGTACTAATGGCTGCGAATCTTGGGATTGCCACACAATGCTGGGGTGATATTCCTTATTCAGAAGCCTTTTTAGGTACCGAAGGAAGTGAATTCTTCAAGCCTGCTTTTGATACACAGGAGAGTATCTATAATTCCATCCAATCATTATTGGATCAAGGCATTACTGAGTTAAGTAAGGCAGAAGTTGCTGGTGGACCCAGTTCGGACGACCTCATTTATGGAGGTGACGCAACTGGCTGGATTCAGACAGCCCATGCAATGAAAGCAAGATTCTATATGCATCTGGTGAAAAGAGATGGCAATGCAGCCAGTAAGGCATTAGCCGAAATCGCCAATGCGTATGATTCCAATTCAGATGAATCCATGTTCACAGCCTTTGGTGGTCGCGGGGCGAATGATGCCAATCCATATGGTCAGTTTGGGGCACAAAGACCCAATACATTGGCCATCAATGATGATTTCGCCGCAAACATGGATGCTAAAAGTGATCCCAGACAATCTTATTACATGGCTAATGATGGCACCAACTATATTTTCTATACAGGTCCCTCCGGTTTGTTCTGGTCTTCATATACATCACCTCTGCCGCTTATTTCATATACAGAGCAGAAGTTTATCGAAGCAGAAGCATTATCAAGAACCGGCGATCAGACTGGAGCTGCATCAGCACTTCAGGAGGCTATTGAAGCTAACATGGATCAGATAGGTATCGATCCTACGGATTATGCAGCTTATGTGGCTGCCAATAGCAATCTGGCATCATTAGGTAACGATGCCGAAAGACTTGAGAAGATCCTGACAGAAAAGTATTTTGCCATGTACGCACAGGGTTTCTTTGAGACGTGGACAGATTTCAGGAGAACTGGTTATCCTGCTCTCAATCCTATCTCTGGAGGTGTAAATGGAAGTAATCCCAGTGGAATAATCCCAAGAAGATACATTTATCCCAATGACGAGAAATTTGCCAACACGGAGAATGTAAACGCGGCCATAGCACGACTGCCAGGAGGGCGTGATTTGCTCGATACGGATATGTGGGCATTTGAGTAATAACTAAACTTAAAAACTGAAAATTATGAAATTGATATATAATCTTTCAAAAGTTTTTTTACTTGGAGCGTTTGTGTTGATCGCAGACAGTTGTGAGGAACAATGGGATCTCAAGGATGGTGGCAGCTTGGAAGGTCAGGTCTATCCACCTTCAACCATTAATTATATCAGGGGTGCAACTGCTGGTATATCCATTGAGTTTAAACCATATGTTAATCAAGGGAAAACAATTTCCAATATTTCGGTATACAAGACCTTGGTAACAGCCGGAGGATCTTCAGATGAAGTTCTTACCGGACAAGGCTCTCCTGATACCTTCTCACAAACAAAAGATGAATTATTTGCTGATGTTCCTGTAGGTGGCCAGGTGCTTACCGAAAATGATCTTGCTCCTGGAGATGTATGGAAGTTACGTTATGAAATGACAATGGGCGATGGAAGTGTGTTAAATGTAAGCACAAGAACAACCATTGAGTTTACTTGCGTTTCTGATCTTGGTGGTGATTATGATGGCCTAACCAATTGGATCGACTACTATGGAACAGCTGGTAACGATTCTTATACAACTACTTTGGAAGATCTGGGTGATGGAGAATATATGCTTGAAGACTTGAGTGGAGGTATGGAGCCAATCATCTGGGGTAATCCGGCCGTAGAAGCTGTTATCAAAGAAGTCTGTGGTACAATATCATTGGTAAGCGCTGATTATTTTTATGATTATTTCATTACCGAAGGTAGAGTTGAAGCCGATGGTACCATTTATATCAAATGGAGAAATTCCTATGATGAGAATGGTGAAACATGGTTGACACCACAATAATAATTTAAATATCCAAAAAAGGGGACCTTTTGTTAGATCCCCTTTTTTTATTTTATTTGATTTAATATTTACAATATTATGAAATGGGTGACGGGTATTTTTTGGTTTTTAATTTTAATCTTATTTATATTTTTATTTTTTTTATCGAGCTGTGGTGAAAATAGATATTTTAAGGATGTTACTGTCAATCGCGATTCCACGAATTTACTGAGATACGATATAAAATTTCAAACCCCTGATCATTCAGATGCATTTATTACTTACTGGGGAAAGGATAATCCCGAACGTATATTATATTCCAGAGAAAGTGTCAACAGGCTACATCACAATATCCGGTTAATTAATTTAAAATTCCAATCTGAATATTTTTTCTATATACAGGTAAAAAATAGGGAAAAGATAAAGAAAAGTAATTTATATACTTTTTGTACAGATTCTATCGCACAAGGATTAATTAATTTTGATTTGATTATTAGTAAATATATGTTTCCAGGGTATATTCTTTTAAAAAAATTTCATGATCCAGGGGCACTCATATTGATTAATTCACATGGTGATATCATTTGGTATGATAAATACGACTCAACCGTTGTTCGCCCTTTTGATTTTACCTCAGATAAGCATATAATTTCACTTGTAAATAGTTATGTAATTGAAGAATCGGATCTTTATGGTGATTATAAACATATTATTGATACAAGAAATGATCCGGACTCTGAAATAATTCATCACGAATTATTTCAAAACCAGGAGGGTAATTTGGTAGGTTTATTTAAAAGAATAAAAATATTTGATTTATCATCGGTTGGAGGAGAAAAAAATGATACGATTAAAGGAGAGGCAATTTTTGTGATGAATAAAAAAGGAGATAAAATTTGGGAATGGGATATGTTTAAACATGAGAGTCCATATGATTATGCCAATATTAATGAAATTAAAAGAGATTGGGGACATGCAAATTCAATTGCATATGACAAAGATGACAATTTTCTGATATCATTCAGAGATTTCAATCAGATATGGAAGATTGATTCATATTCTGGTGAAATAATATGGAAATTGGGCGAAAATGGAGACTACAAACTAAATGAAAAGAATAAATTTATTAAACAACATACAGCACATATCAGTCCTTATGGAGAATTAATCATGTTTGATAATGGGATGAAAGACAGAGGTTATTCAAGAATCGCTTCATATATATATAATAATATTGATGATGTCTGGGAACCAGCAATTAACATAAAACTCGATGAAAAGGAAACCACATTCAGGATGGGTAGTGCTTACCATATTGATGAAAACCATATTTTAGTATGCAGTCCAAAAAAGCTTTTAAATTTATCTATATATACAAGATCTGGAGAACTTGTTTGGAAATTAAATGGGGACTTTGGCTCATACAGAGCCTTATATATCCCAAAGAAAGACATTGAAGAAAAACCCTATTTTTAATTCGACAGAAAGATGCCTGTAGCTCAACCTTCATTGAATTACCTATTTTTTAAATTTCTTAAAATCGGATCTATCTCCTTTGGAGGATTTATGGCCCTGGTTTCTATTGTACAACGGGAACTGGTAGAAAAGGATAAATCTATAAATAATGAGGAATTATTGGATGGTATCTCCCTGGCTACAGTCTTACCAGGCCCAGTGGCCGTCAATGTAATCGCATATCTGGGTTACCGGTTGCGCGGATTGGCAGGAGGACTGATCAGTATGTTTGCTGTTATTTTACCATCTTTCATATTGATACTGATATTATCATACATTTATTTCACCTATGGTAATATCCCTGAATTCCAGCGATTTTTTGATGGCGTACTACCTGCTGTAGCAGCAATCATATTATCAGTTTCAATAAACCTTTCTAAAAAAAATATTAGAGAATATAAGCAGATCATTATTGCAATAATCGCTTTCTCATTGATACTTTGGGTTGGTGGTTTTTTTATCACGTTATTTATTGTGCTTTCCGGAGCGATCGCTGGTTATTTTCTGTACCGACCTCGCCAAATAGATAATAATGGATCATATAACAAAACATATACAAACTACGAATTCAAAATATGGATTCGAAAAATAGGACTTAAGATTATCGCAGTGTTGGTTTTTATTTTGATATTAATTTATCTACCAAATATTTTTCATTTATCCTCAGTAGTTGATAAGATCCATCAAATATTCATAACGATCAGTGGTGTTAGTGTAACCCTGTTTGGAGGAGGATACGTGTTTATCCCAATGCTGCAGGAACTGGTAGTGAATAAGATGCAATGGCTGACAAATCAGGAGTTTATTGATGGCATTGCTATGGGTCAGATTACCCCCGGACCCATTATGATCAGTGCTACTTTCATTGGTTACAAGCTGGCAGGTATCTGGGGAGCAATAGCTGGAACCATTGCGATTTTTCTTCCCCCTGGATTACTGATCATGATTGCATCGCATATGATCAGTTTCCTGAAAGAATCCCCGACCTTAAAAGCAGTATTTAAAGGCATTCATCCTGCCGTGATTGGGATGATATTTGCAGCAAGTATAATAATTGGATTATCAATGCCACATGAATGGCTCCAATTGATTATTTTAGTGGTTTCATTCGTATTGACGTTTAGATTTAAAATCGATATACTCATTATAATTCCACTTTCAGGTTTAGCGGGTTTATTATTTGGTTGAAGACATTGAATTACACGGACTCAGATTTTAATAGATTAATTCCTGTACAAATTGTTGGAACGCAGCGAAGTGGTTCCAATCTATTACGGGTGATGCTCAATCAACTAAGTGGTGTGTTTGCCCCACATCCCGCACATATCCTGAAAACCTTTCATCCCATCATTGAATATTATGGAGATCTTAAAGATGATGGCAATTTTTATGAACTGGTGTCCGATATTTGTGAGTTTGTCAGATTGAATCCAGTACCATGGAGAAATGATTCTCTTGATCCCGATACTGTAGTTAATCATTGTAAAGAAAGGTCGCTTTTTGAAATCTACCGGAAATTATATGAGATAAATGCTTTATCACATCAGGCAACTTACTGGTTCAATAAAAGCATGCACAATGTATACTATATCGATGAGTTTACAAAAAAAGGTTTTAAACCCTATATCATACATCTGGTAAGAGATGGTAGAGATGTAGCACTTTCATTTAAAAATGCTATCGTTGGTGATAAACATATTTATCACCTGGCAAAAAAATGGAAAGAAGACCAGGAAATATCTTCCTATTTTGTCAAAGAGTTTGGACCTGAAAGAGCCATTACAATTAAATACGAAGATCTGCTGCAGGATCCGGAAAAAGAAATCAAAAAAATATGTGTACTGTTGAATATTAATTATTCTCGGAATATATTAAAATATTATGAGTCCGAGGATTCACAGATCACTGCTACATCTGGTGAGATGTGGCATAATCTTGCCAAGCCGATCATGAAAAACAATTTCAATAAGTACAAAAAAGGTCTTCTGCCTGATGATATTTTATTATTTGAGATGATTGCTGGATACGTGTTGGAGAAATTTGATTATACACTGGAAAATAAAAGTAACGAACGACAATTAACCTTTACAAGTGAGGATATTAAACGTTTTGACATCATAAATGAACAACTAAAACAGCAGATACTCCAGAATGCAGCTCCCAAGGACTTGACGAAACGTGAGCCTCAAAATAAATTATTGCAATATATTTACGAAAAAAAATTAATTTCTATTTCTTTATAGCGAGTTGTAGTAGTTTACTATTTCCTGTAAATCATTTTCATTTTTTGCCCGTAAATGATTCGCTTTGATAAACTGATCCATTTTTTCCTGGTAAGGTTCGAAAATTCCTAGGAGAGATTTTTTGTTTTTAATGTGGTGCATAGTTTCATCAATACAAATATAATAGTGATCATTTATCACATACTCATCGTTTTTCTGACCAGCATCGTGTATCAAACTATAATTTCCTTTTAATAGGTCGAGCTCTTTGTAAATCAGTAAATCAGCTTTTCCGTCAATCAATATCTCTGCTACTCCGATTAGGTGGGTATCATTGACCTTATAATCCAGACAGTTAACATAACGTTTATTTTTTTTCTCTTCCATATTGAACCATTCGAATGCAGCTATTTTATCCAGTTTTATAACTCCAACCATTTCATTATTGTTATCCAGGATATGCAAAAAATCATCACGAAGATTATATTTTAAAGGCATATTCTCAAGTTCCCGGCCATCATAAAGTTTGACATCACCTACATACCAGTTATCATTTATAAAAAATGATCCCTCGAGGATATTTGATCTTTCTAAATCCCAGGCTTCAATGATTCCGCCCGGTTGTTTATCAGCAACAATTTTTCCTGCAGTTCTTTCGAATTGTGCAAACAAATGATGATTGCTTACAATGATTAATACAAAAAAAATGCATAAAATTTCCCTCTTCATAGGTAAAATATATAATTGGTATAATTGTAGATATAAAATAGCAAATAGTATTCATATTATCAACCGGGACAAAGAAATATCCCCCATAATACGTTAATCCTAGTAAACTAGACAAGTAATAATTGCGGATCTTCATATTTATTTAGATGTAATTTTTGTAATTTAAATGCTTGCTAAATAATGCTGCACCGATCGCGATATATTAGAATAGTTTTATGGTGTATACTTATGGTACATATAGGGTGTTCCTCAAAAACATCTAGCTCTTCATCTAATCAAATAAATAAAACATTAGAAACATTAGTTGAGGAACTTGAAAAAGAACTCAACGTAAATTTGAAAGAAACGTATAACGATGGAGAGGATTTTGTATTGTTAACCAACCATTTATCAAATAAAGATAAACTTATTGCCAAAAACCTCAACAATATTCTCATCATTCGGTTAGAAGATAATAATATTGTTTTTCATGAAAAAATACAGGGAGGTATCGCTCAGTGGATAAATTTATATGAGGTAGAAATTTTTTATCCATCAGGCATTCCTGATTTTCAAAGGCATGTAATCCTGAATGTAAAAAGTGGTAAGAAAAGATCGAAGAATGAGATGTAAAGAAAAACGGATAAAGAATATTCCGGCGGGTATTATTATTCTTATTTCCATGATGATCATTTATAATGATCAAGTTAAAGACGATCAGATTGTTATTACTTTATCTGATATTAAATCTCATAGGTATTTGACCTCAGATGAATTAAATCAGCTATCCAGGAATATAAAATTCAATCAGAAAAGAAATGGAAAGGTAACCTACAGCCATCCTGATAAATTTGCTGAATATCATAAGGCAATCAGAACGAGGGCAAATCAAATTTCTTCGGATTACGTGGCTGGTTACAGGATTAAAGAGTTAAAAAAAGCTCAGACTAACAATACTTATCCTCGGGCAAAGACACAACAACTTGAATGGATGGAACATGGACCTGCGAATGTGCCTGGAAGAACCAGGGCTATTTTAGTACTTCCCGAAGACCGCGAAAAAAACACCTGGCTGGCTGGAGCTGTAGGAGGGGGTATCTGGAAAACAACTAATGCCGGAGAATCCTGGACTTACCAGTCAGAAGGTTTCCCAAATCTTTCAGTGTCTTCATTGGCCTATGCTGAATCCAACCCATCCATTATTTATGCTGGCACAGGAGAATCTTTTGGTGCGGGCGGTGTGATTGAAGTTTCTGGCCAAGGGATGTTTAAATCGATAGATGGAGGAATAAGCTGGGAACATCTTTCTTCCACCATCGATCTATTTAAGTTTATGGCAGTGAATGAAATTCTCGTCGATCCGGATGACCCTGATATTCTACTCATTTCTGCCAATCAGAATATTGGAAGAGGTTTATCATTTTCCAGTGGTATCTTTAAGTCAATTGATGGAGGATTGTCATGGTATCAGGTGTATGAACCTAATGGTTGGATTCAGCAGATTATTCATGAACCCGGGAATTTCAATATCCAATACGCATCCGTATTCGGAAATGGAGTGGCCAAATCAGAAAATGCCGGCGAAACATGGAGAGTGATCAGTAATGGATTATTCCCTAATGGAAGGCTGGAAATTGCTATTTCAAATAATAATACAAATCTAATGTATGCATCTGTAGAAGGAGAGCTTTCCGGTGTGGAATCAGATTTATATATCTCTGAGGATGGTGGTCAGAACTGGCAACTGATCATTGAAGAAAATGATATTACAAATCGAAATTTTTTTGCTGCAACACCTAATTCACCAGCACAAGGCGGATGGAATAATACCATTGCAGTTCATCCCTACAACGACCAGATTGTATATGTAGGTGGTGTTGATTTATGGAAAATGGAGATATTGGCAGGAGAAGTAATAGGTGAACGTTCTTTTAAGGGTGTAGTAGAAGAAGGAACACATGATTTTATGGATTTTGTCAATTTTGCTTCAGGAACCCTTTGGGGTAGTCGATTGGCTGTAGGTGACATACCTGAAGAGGCATTTGTATCTGTTGAATTAAGGTTCGGCCCAGGTATGTCCCAGAAAGCACATCGTTTTGAAACACCTTTTGATGGAGGTACTGATGGTGATGGTGGTGCAGGTATTCCTGATGAAGAATACGAGTTCATGAACTATGTTGAAATACCTTTTGAAGTCTGGGATATAGAAAATGATAAACAACTTATGGTATCATTCAGGGATCAGGCAAAAGATGGCACTTGGAATCTGATTTCGGAACGCACCGATGGTCCATTTGAAACGCAATCCAGAGAATATTTTTTCATTCACGACATCGATTATGATCCCGATGGACCCGATACACAAATTGCAGCCAATGGAGGTCATACTTTTCAACAAATGTATTTTATGTGGCCATATTTAAGTGAAGATGCCATTTTTAATCCCGAAGATCTACCTGAATCTTCACTGACGATCCTTTGGGGAACTTTGATCAAAAGAATCCGCCGTACTACGAGGATGACCTCCTGGATTGGAGAAGGAAGTGAACAGGAGAAAGGAAGATTCCTTCCCTATGTTCATGCCGACCAACATACCATTATACCGGTGATAGTGAATAATTCTAATCAACTATTTAAACTTTTAGTAACTAATGATGGTGGAGTATTCCATTCCTTACCAGATACCGATCCCGGACTTGTTCTTTCTTCCTGGATTTCCGCCGGACAAGGTTATAATACATCACAATTTTATGGTATTGATAAAAAACCAGGAAAAGAACGCTATGTTGGGGGCCTGCAGGATAATGGTACATATTTATCATCAGTAAGAGAAGATGCGAATAGAGAAACGGACTATCTGGAAGTTGGTGGAGGTGACGGAATGGAAACTGTGTGGAATTATCGAAATGAAAGGGAGATTCTAATATCGAATCAAAATAATAGTTTTTCCAAGACTTTTGATGAAGGTAATACCTGGTTTCAGGCTACTAATGGTTTAGCTGATGTAAATGATAATGCTCCTTTTATAACAAAAGTCGGAAATTCCAAGTCACAACCAGATGTAGTATATACAGTTGGAGCATCTGGTGTCTGGAAATCCTCAGATTTTGCGGATAGCTGGAACCTAACACCTATCAATGAGTTCTGGCCTTTATCGACTTCCATGGATGTGGAAGTTTCATTATCGGATTATAGTGTAGTCTGGGCAGGATCAGGAATGAGTGATAACGCCCGAATATATGTTTCATCAGATGCTGGAAGTAATTTTTATGCAGTCAATAATTTTAATGATGTAGAATTAGGTACGATAACGGGGATTGCCACTCATCCTTTCGAAGATTCCACAGCGTACATTTTATTTTCTTTTGCCGGGGCACCCAAAATTTTACGCACAAAAGATCTCGGTCAAGAATGGGAAGATATTTCGGGATTTGGTACATCGGATCAAAGTAGCAATGGATTTCCTGATGTTGCTGTTCATTCTCTACTTGTTTTACCTCATGATCCAGAGATAATCTGGGCAGGAACAGAAATCGGTATCTTTCAATCATTGGATAATGGAGTTTCCTGGCAAATTTTATACGAATTTCCTGCTGTGTCGATCTGGGATATGAAGCAGGTTGATAACAAAATAGTTGTTGGAACCCATGGACGTGGAATATGGTCCGTTAACATTCCTGAACTTCCGGAAATTGCGGTTATACCAAGGATTGTCAGCATGGGGATTAATTTTAAAAAACAATTATTGATCAATACCGAGTTAAATTCCGCATATGATTCAAGCTATGTAATTATTAATGATGAACTAAAAAAACGGATTGGCCCGACAGTGATGACGGACAGTATTTTGGTAGTAGATTATGACCAGGAAGAATACGTTACAGTCAGCATTCGAGCTTTCAGGAGGGGCGCTATATTCGAATCGAACAGTCAGTCAATAGATCTATTTTATCCAGATGATCCGGTAGAAAAATATGTTAACGAGTTCGGCGACTTGGGTAGTTCGGAAGATTTTATAGGAAATGGATTTGAAATTTCCACCAAAACAGGTTTTGATTCCAATGATTATGCCATTCATTCAGAACATAATTATCAGGAAGATACGCAGTATGTTTATTTACTTAAAAAGCCAGTTATAATCATAGAGGATGAGGCTTTCTTTCAATATGACGATGTGGCAATCATTGAACCAGGTGAGCCGGGTTCACAATTTGGAGATTTAACATTCTGGGATTTTGTGGTAGTTGAAGGATCATCCAATGGAATTACATGGAAGCCAATAAAAAAAGGTTATGATGCAAGGTTGCATGGTAGTTGGCTAAGTACCTATAATAATAATCAGGATGGCAATAAAAATCTTTTTAAGCCGCATATTATTAATCTTCATACAACTTTTAATCCGGGAGATACTGTATTTTTCCGGTTTCGTTTATTTTCAGATGAAGAAGTTACAGGTTGGGGCTGGGTGATCGATAACCTTTATATCCAGGAACTTAAACCTGTTGGATTGAATGATAATGGGAATGCAGTAAAACAGGATATGAATGTGTTCCCCAATCCTTTTAATTCGGTTGTGACAATCCAATTTTATACCAATAATCCAGGTACAGCCAAAGTGGAAATTATAGATATTAATGGAAAAATATCGGATTATTTAACTTTAAACTTTAATGGTGCTGGTGAACATCAATTTTCATATGATGCCCGTGGACTGAGTAAGGGGTTATATATTTTTAAGATCAGTAATAGTAAGAAGGTATACCAGAAAAAACTTATCAAATATTAATCTCCACTTAGATATTTACTATAACATCAATCCGTTGATCATTTTATCTGGTTAATTGGGTTAATAAAATTTGGGAACCAGGTAATCCTTAACATACATTGAAATTCCATCTTCCAGTGAGGTGAAAGGTTTCTTATACCCAGTCCTTCTTAATTTTCTCATATCAGCTTGAGTAAAATATTGGTATTTATCTCGAATGTCTTCAGGAGTATCGATAAAATTAATAACTTCTTTTTGATCCAATGAAGAAAATACAGCTTTTGTCAGATCAAGAAATGTTCTTGCTTCTCCGGTTCCCAGGTTATATATACCTGACTTTTTCCGATAATTCATCAGGAAAAAACATACATCTACTACATCGTTTACAAAGATAAAATCTCGTTTTTGTTCACCATGCTTAAAATCAGGATGATGAGATTTAAACAAATTCATCTGACCTGTTTTCTTGATTTGATGGAAAGCATGCCATACTACAGATGCCATTCTGCCTTTATGATCTTCATGGGGACCATAAACATTGAAGAATTTTAATCCTGCCCAATAGAATGGTTTCTGGATTTGGTTCAATGCCCATAAATCAAACTCATTCTTAGATTCACCATAAGGATTCAGCGGTCTAAGCTTTGTGATCAATTTTTCATTATCCGAATATCCCTGTTCGCCCAATCCATAAGTTGCTGCAGAAGATGCATAAATAAGTGGTATCTGATATCTGACACATCTTTTCCAGACTTCTTTAGAATAGTCTGTGTTTAAACTTTTTAATACTGATTTATCAAATTCAGCCGTATCAGTTCTCGCGCCAATATGGAAAACAAATTCCAATTCTTTAGGATCGTGTCTGTCAATCCAATTGAAAAACTCATCTCTGTCAATTCTTTCTCTGATTCTGAGATGTTTTATATTTTCATTTTTCTGAGATGAATCAAATCGATCTACCGCAATAATGGAATTAAAATTTTCATCATTCAATTTTTTAATCAATTGACTTCCGATAAATCCTGCAGCTCCTGTTACTATTATCATAATGTTATTGTTTGTCTGAGGTTCTTTTTAGTTTTCTGCTGAAGCATAATTTGTATATTTGCAAGATATGTTGCAAAAATAAAGGTAGAATGGTATATATCACGAAGCAAGTACATTTTTGTGCAGCTCATAAGTTATATAATCCAGATTGGAGTGAAGAAAAAAACATGGATATATTCGGACCATGTGCCAATCAAAACTGGCATGGTCATAATTTTGATCTATATATAACAATCAAGGGAGATCCGGATCCTGATACTGGCTTTATAATGAATTTTAAAGAATTGAAGCATATTGTAAACCGTGAAATAGTTGATCAGGTAGATCATAAAAACCTGAACCTCGATGTTCCTTTTTTACAGGATAAAATGACCACCTGTGAGAATTTAATCGTGGAATTCTGGAATATACTTGAACCCCTGATCCTGGAAAAATCAAACCACAGTGCTCAACTTCACAAACTGAAATTATACGAAACGCCAACCAGTTATGCAGAATATTTTGGTGATTAGATGCCGGTATACCTAAAAAATAAAGCATGCGATATTATTTAATTGCTGGAGAAAGATCTGGTGACCTTCATGGATCCAATTTGATAAAAGCCATTAAAAGAAAAGATGATCAGGCACAATTTCGCTGCTGGGGAGGAGAGTATATGGAGAAAGCGGGAGCCGAATTGGTGGTACATTACAGGAATCTCGCCTTTATGGGTTTTATAGAAGTAGCCTTATATTTTAATAAAATCCTCAGATTTATCAGGTTATGTAAAAAAGATATACTTAACTACAAGCCAGATGTAGTTATTTTAATTGATTTTGGTGGTTTTAATTTAAGGGTTGCCAGATTTTTAAAAAAGAGAGAAATCAAAGTGTATTATTATATTTCTCCAAAGGTCTGGGCCTGGAATACGGGTAGAGCCAAAACAATTAAGGCCGCCGTTGACCGTATGTTCGTTATTCTTCCATTTGAAAAGGATTTTTACAAAACTTTCGGATATGAAGTTGATTATGTTGGAAACCCTGTTGTTGATGCGATAAGGAATCATCAACCGGATCCCTCATTTTTAGAGAAAACTGGTATCAAGACCGAAGATCGTTATATTGCTCTTTTACCCGGAAGCAGGAATCAGGAATTAAAAAGCATTCTTCCTCGAATGGTCAAACTGGCTGATTCTTTTCCTAATCAAAAATTTGTATTAGCAGCCATTTCTTCAGTTCCTGAACATCTTTATTTACCCTGCAGAGAAGTAAACAATATAAAAATTGTTTTTGACCGTACGAATGACATCCTGGCCTTTGCCTTTGCCGGAGTTATCACATCAGGCACAGCAACATTGGAAACAGCTCTATGGGAAGTTCCTCAGGTTGTAGTATACAGATCAACTTCTAAAATCTCCTTTTTTATCGCACGTATGGTAGTCAAAATTAAATTTATATCCTTGGTTAATCTGATTGTAGGAAGAGAGGTTGTTAAAGAACTCATTCAGGAAGATTTTACTCAGGAGAAATTAAGTTCGGAAGTGAATAAATTAATTTTTGACAATGCTGTCAGAAACCGGATCCTGGAGGAATATAAGGAACTTAAAAACATATTAGGTCACGATCCGGTTTCAGATAGAGCAGCAGACTTAATGGTACATTATTTAAAGACCTAAGCAACTTTAAGTTTTTTGAATTTCGATTTTTCGAATTTTTCTATGGCGTATTCTTTTGTAATAGTGAATTCTTTAACATCTTTTTGTGATGGAAGTTCGAACATGGCGTCCGTTATGATGGCTTCACAAATTGATCTCAGTCCTCTTGCCCCCAGTTTATATTCTATGGATTTATCAACAATGTAATTCAATGCAGCCTTATCAAATTCTAATTTGATGCCCTCCATATCAAACAATTTTTTGTATTGTTTTGTCAGAGCATTTTTAGGTTCAATGAGAATTTTTTCCAGGATTTCCTTACCAAGAGGATCTAAATGCGTTACCACCGGTAATCGTCCTATTAACTCGGGAATCAATCCATAAGATTTCAGGTCAACTGCATTTACATATTTAAAAAGATTGTCTTTATCTATTGAAGCTTTGCTACTTCTTTCTGCTTTGGAAGCAAATCCCAGAGGTCGTGTGTCCATGCGTTTAGCAATGACTTTTTCCAATCCGTCAAATGCACCACCGCAAAGAAACAGTATATTTTCCGTATTCACTGCAATCATTTTCTGATCGGGATGTTTTCGACCACCTTGAGGAGGTACATTTACTACGGTTCCTTCAAGTAATTTAAGCAATGCCTGTTGTACGCCCTCACCACTCACATCCCTTGTAATGGAAGGATTGTCAGATTTACGTGCTATTTTATCAATTTCATCAATATATACGATGCCTCTTTCTGCCGCTTCAACATCATAATTAGAAGCTTGAAGCAGACGAGTCAGTATACTTTCAACATCTTCACCTACATAACCTGCTTCTGTAAGTACGGTTGCATCTGCAATGCAGAAAGGAACCTGCAGCATATTTGCAAGTGTTCTGGCCAGATAGGTTTTACCGGTTCCGGTTTCCCCAACCATGATGATATTAGATTTTTCTATCATCACATCCTCTTCGTCTTCCTTTACCGGTTGCATCAAACGTTTATAATGATTATATACAGCAACCGAAATCACTCTTTTCGCTTCCTCCTGGCCTACAACAAACTGATCTAAATAATCTTTCATAGCCTGGGGTTTAGCCAGATTAAAAGTAGGTTTCTGACTCTCTTCTTTTATTTTCCGTTCCTCCAGTAAAATCTGGTAGGCCTGATCAATACAATAATTGCATATATGTGAATTAATGCCTGAAACCATCAGGTCTACGTCTTTTTTACTACGGCCACAAAATGAACATGATACTTGTCCCATAATTATGTTTATTTGAGGCGCTTTTCTAGCACCTCATCAATTAATCCATATTTTTTAGCTTCTTCAGCCCGTAACCAGAAATCACGGTCCGAATCCTTTTCTATTACTTCATACGATTTTCCGGTATGTTTTGATATAATGTTATAAAGGTCTTTCTTAACAGAGAGGGTCTGTTTCAATGAAATCTCCATATCAGAGGCAGGTCCTTGCATACCGCTCATGGGTTGGTGTATCATGATACGTGAATGGGGTAATGCCGACCTTTTATCCTTTGCACCTCCTGCAAGTAATATAGCTGCCATGGATGCTGCCAGTCCGGTACAAATGGTGGCTACATCCGGACTTACCAATTGCATGGTATCATAAATACCCAATCCGGCATAAACAGAACCTCCCGGGCTGTTTACATATAAAAGAATATCTTTTTTAGCATCAACCGATTCTAAAAATAAAAGCTGAGCTGTTATAATATTGGCAATATTATCATCTACAGGTAAACCCAGAAAAATAATTCTATCCATAATCAATCGGGAGAATACATCAATTTCCCTAAAATTTGTAGGACGTTCTTCAATTACAGCCCGGGTCATATTTTCTACGGTTTGTACATATTTATCAAATGCTGTCCCATTAACATTTTTATCCTCTACAGCATATTTCCTTAGTTCCTTCTTGTTAATCATTGCAATTTTCAATTTTAATTAGTCAATATTAAAAAAAAAGCCCTTTAATAAAAAGGACTTTACTATAAACGATACAAATTTGAATTAGTTTGATATAAGTTTACTAAAATCTTCCGGTTTCACCTTTTTATAACCTATGTCCATTTTATTTATGATAAAATTCATGATTCGCTCACTTCTTACCTTGTTATAGGTATTATAGTAATTCTGTCCATCATTTCCTTTCAGATAATTATCGGCAAATGGTTCAAGATTCTCATTGACATTATCACCCATGCCATATGCAGCAAATTGAGCTTTAATTAATTCTTTAGCATGTTCAACCACATCCTTATGTTCCACCTTAATATCATTATCTTCTGCAACCCGGTTGACAATCAATGTCCATTTCAGATCTTCGACATAATTACCATAATTTTCTTCAAGCTCCTGATTGGTAACTTCTTCTTTACTTGTCTCCTGTATCCACTTTTTATAGAAATTATCCGGGGTCTCAATTTTTGTCGTATCGAGAAGTTTGTCCTGAATTAACTTCATTGTATAATTTTTAGCTTCATTGTTGTAGTTTTCCTGCATTGTATCTTTCAATTTTTCCAGGAATTCTTCTTTGGACTTAACCACCTCCTTACCAAATACTTTATCGAAAAATTCCTGATTAAGTTCTGCAAGTTCTACCCGGCTAATCTTATTTATTTTCATTATAAATTCACCTTTTATTTCAGTCATTTCCTTTTCGGACTTACCTAAAATCCGGGCAACGGTTTTTATGTCTTTCAGGACTTTTTTAGGATCGAATTTAATTTCCGCCTCTTTTTTGAGGCCGATAAAGTGTTTAATTTCTTTAGGTCTAATCTGATCGTTCGTGATCCAGATTTCCTTCTTGAATTCAGAACTATTCTGACTTAATTCACCAAAGAAGTCATCACCCGGTTTGCTTTCTTCGGGTTCGGAATAATTACCATATCTTTTTTTAAGGTCCTCAATTGTTTTTTCTAATGTTTTATTATCAATTTCAATTTGATAGGCTTTTATCTTTTGATTCAGATTGTAATTGAACTCATCTATGAGTCCGACTTGGTATTCGAATTCAAATTCCCTTTGATTATCCCAATCGATTTCAGCAGTTTTTTCCCTGTTGGGTAAAGGCTCACCTATCAGTTTGATTTCGTTTTTTTTGATGTATTCTGATATTGATTTAGATAATAATTCATTAATCTCCTCTACCAGAATAGATTTACCATACAATTTTTTAATCAATCCTGGAGGGACCTTTCCAGGTCTGAAACCTTTAATACTAGCTTTCTTTGAATAATCTTTTACTTTTTCTTCAACTTTGGGTTGATAATCTTTTTCGTTTAACGTAATTTTAATAAGGGCTTCAGTAGCAGAACTTTTATCTAAAACAATATTCAAGGTTCTAAGAATTATAATGTTAATATTAAAACAAAACCCTCAATCTCTCTAGTATGAACTTGATCGAGGGTTATTTTGTGCGGATGGAGGGACTCGAACCCCCATGCCTTGCGGCGCTAGATCCTAAGTCTAGTGCGTCTACCAATTCCGCCACATCCGCGGATAAATTCAAGAATTTATTCCGTATGACTGTTAAATTAAAATCCATAACATCAAACAACCGGAATGAACAAAATTATAATCCGGTCGTAGACCACTCTATTGGGGGTGGTTTGAAAAATGGAATGCAAAAGTAATGATTAATAAGATATTATCCATTAGTTTTTCGTATATTTTATTAGGCGTAGATTGTAAATGATGGATATGATAGCTACATATCAGGAAGTTGAAAAAAAAGAGATTTTAAGAAAATATAGACTTTTATTAAGGCATGCCAAACCATTCTTACAAGATGGAGATGCGAAGCTAATTAAAAGGGCATTTAATATTTCTATGGAGGCGCATCGCGGCATGCGTCGAAGATCAGGTGAGCCGTATATTTATCATCCCCTTGAAGTTGCTTTAATTACAGTGGATGAAATTGGGCTTGGGACAACCTCCATAATTTCTGCTTTGCTGCATGATGTGGTAGAGGATACTGAGTTTGAAATCGAGGATATCCAAAAGGAATTTGGTACTAAAGTAGCCAGGATTATTGATGGATTAACTAAAATCTCAGGGGTTTTTGAATATGGAACATCACAGCAAGCCGAAAACTTCCGGAAAATGCTTCTCACACTTTCGGATGATGTCCGGGTGATACTAATTAAATTGGCAGACAGATTACACAATATGCGCACATTAAGTAGTTTGCCAAGAAATAAACAATTGAGGATTGCTTCTGAGACTATTTATTTATATGCACCTCTTGCCCATCGACTCGGTCTTTATGCCATTAAAACCGAATTGGAAGATTTATACCTGAAATATGCCGAAAGTGATGTATATATGGAAATTGTTGATAAAATGAAGGCAAACAAACCTGTACGAGACAGGTTTATTAAAAAGTTCGTAACACCTATTCAAAACGAACTGGATAAGCACGGCTATAAATTTACTATTAAAGGGCGGCCCAAGTCAATTTATTCTGTCTGGAATAAAATGAAAACACAGAATATCCCCTTTGAAGAAGTATATGACATATTTGCAATAAGAATCATCCTGAATACCACACCTGAAAGTGAGAAGGCCGCATGCTGGCAGGTCTATTCTATTGTCACTGATTTTTATCAGCCCAATCCGGACCGACTTAGAGATTGGATCAGTACACCAAAGGCAAATGGTTATGAATCGCTTCACACGACTGTTATGAGCAGAACCGGATTATGGGTAGAAGTGCAGATTCGATCTAAAAGAATGGATGAAATTGCCGAGAAAGGATATGCAGCGCACTGGAAATACAAAGATAATGTACATGTGAAAGGTTCCCATGAATCCGGATTGGAAGAATGGATTCGACGAGTCAGGGATCTTCTGGAACAAAATGATTCTAGCGCCATCGAATTTGTTGATGATTTTCGTTCTAACTTATTTACGGATGAAGTATTTGTATTTACCCCGAAAGGGGATTTGAAGATCTTACCCAATGGTGCCAAAGCCCTTGATTTTGCTTTTGATATTCATTCTGAAGTAGGAGCACATTGTATCGGCGCAAAAGTCAATCAGAAATTAGTTCCATTAAGTTATACATTAAAAAATGGTGACCAGGTTGAAATATTGACCTCATCAAAGCAGAAACCAAATGAGGACTGGCTTCGATTTGTTGTCAGCTCAAAAGCTAAATCCAAAATTAAGGATCTTTTAAAAAGTGAACGGAGGTCTGTTATTACGGAGGGTAAAGAGATCGTTTACCGTAAGCTCAGTAGGATGAAGCTAAATCCGTCTGAAGAAATAATTAACCAGATTAGGGCATATTTTGATGCAAATACCAATAATGAACTATTCTTCAAGGTTGGAAGTGGGGAAATCGATCATAAAGATATAAAGAAGTTCAAAGTTGCTCAGGAGAGCAGAAAATCAGAACTATCGCCTAAAATCAGTGATGCACAATCATTCGAGAAACAGGTAGCCACAGCAACTGGTCAACAAAGAGATATGTTGCTGATAGGAGAGGATATGGATATTATTGATTATACATTTGCCAAGTGTTGTAATCCAATACCCGGAGATGATGTATTCGGCTTTGTAACGATCAATGAAGGTATTAAAGTTCATAGAACAACTTGTCCGAACGCCATTGAACTAATGTCTAGGCATGGGCACAGGGTAATCAAGGCTAAATGGACCTCACAGAAGAAAGTTGCATTTTTAGCAGGGATAAAGATTATTGGTACGGATCGAATGGGCCTAATGAATGATATAACTTCCATAATATCCAGAGAATTAAAAGTAAATATGCGTTCGGTATCAATAGGTACCGATAACGGTATTTTTGAAGGAAAGATCATGCTCTATGTCAATGACACCATTCACCTTGAATTATTAATAAATAAATTGCGCAAAGTAAACGGTATCGTGAAAGTAATTAGATTTGATACCAAGGAGTAACCCATAGTACAATTCAAATCATTTGGTAAGAAATCAAACATTAATATCCTATATTTGCATTCCCTGGTTATAGATATCGTATGGGTTTGAATGAAAAAATATATGTTGAAGTAAAAAGAATCTTCACTACCTATCTGGAAAATAAAAAACTGAGAAAAACTCCTGAAAGATTTGCGATTCTTGAGGAAATATATTCCAGGGATGGTCACTTTGATGTTGAATCTTTATATATCAGTATGAAAAATAAAAATTATCGTGTTAGCAGGGCTACGGTTTATAATACCCTGGATTTACTTGTTGAATGCGATCTTGTGAGTAAACATCAATTCGGTCAGAATTTGGCTCAATACGAAAAATCATATGGATATAAACAACACGATCATATTTTATTACAGAATGGTAATGTGATAGAATTTTGTGATCCGAGAATCCAGAACATAAAAAATACTTTAGAGGAGATGTTTGATATAGATATTACACATCACTCGTTGTACTTTTTTGCAAAAAATAAATCTACCAAAGGCAAATGAACAAGAGTAATTATTATGGAACATACTTATGAAGTAAAGAATAATATTTTAATAATTTATCTCAAAGGGGATTTGATTGGTGAGAATAATGGACCTGAACTGGTTAAGATTGTAAATGATAGTATACATGATAAAATCATACACTGCGCAATAGATTTATCAGATGTAAGATACATGAACAGTAGTGGAATAGGTGTGCTTATTACCTTGCTAACCAAATATAGGAATCACGAAGGGGAAATGGTATTGATCAAACCTTCTGAAAAAATTGAGCGGCTACTTTTAATTACAAAATTGAATAAAATATTTTCAATAGCACCATCGAAGGATGAAGCCATTAAATTACTCAGTGTATAAATTTTTTTTACAATTTAATTACTTATTCGTTCGACTTTAATTATAAAATAAAATTTAATACCATGAAAGTGGATGTGTTATTAGGATTGCAATGGGGAGACGAAGGAAAAGGGAAAATAGTTGATTTTTTAGCACCTAAATATCATGTTGTTGCCAGGTTCCAGGGAGGACCAAATGCGGGACATACCCTGAATTTTGATGGCATAAAACATGTATTACATCAAATTCCTTCCGGAATCTTTCGAGAAGAAATTAAGAACATCATTGGAAATGGTGTAGTATTGGATGCTGTTATTTTTAAAAATGAAGTAGAAGCATTAAAAAAGTTTAATCTTGATCCAAGAAAAAATTTATTTATATCAAAAAAAGCACAACTGATACTCCCAACACATCGATTGCTTGACGCTGCCTATGAACAGGCAAAAGGAAAGGAAAAAATTGGATCGACATTAAAAGGAATTGGACCTGCATACCAGGATAAAATTGCTCGGACCGGGTTGAGGGTTGGAGATATTTTAAATAAGGAATTCAAAGAAAAATATGCATTTTTAGCATCAAAACATGAATCTATACTTAAGTCTCTAGACTTTGAATATAATTTGGAAGAACTAAATCAGCATTTTTTTGACGCAATCGACTTCTTAAAGACTTTTAACTTGATTAATGGGGAGTATTTTGTATGCAGCGAATTAAAGGCAGGTAAAAGAATTCTCGCTGAAGGTGCACAGGGTTCCTTACTGGATATTGATTTTGGCAGTTATCCATTCGTGACAAGTTCAAATACTACTGCTGCTGGAGCCGCAACAGGATTAGGCATTTCCCCGGCTACAATTGGGAATGTATTTGGAATATTCAAAGCTTATTGCACCCGTGTAGGCAGTGGGCCATTTCCTACGGAATTGTTGAATGAAACAGGAGAAAAATTAAGAAAGGAAGGGCATGAATACGGAGCTACGACAGGCCGGCCCAGACGTTGCGGATGGCTTGACTTACCAGCACTGAAATATGCCATTATGATAAACGGTGTTACAAAGCTGTTTATGATGAAGGCGGATGTCTTAAGTTATTTGGATAAACTATATGTGTGTGAGAAATATAAATTTGAGGATGGAACACTAACTGAAGAATTGCCCTTTGAAATTAATGAATTAAAAATTGAACCGGTATTAAGGGAATTTGACAGTTGGAAATCCCTTGATTTGTCTATCAGAGAGTTTGATAAACTACCATTAGAATTAAAGAATTATGTTGATTATCTTGAGAAACAACTGAACGTTCCCATTGAAATAATTTCGACTGGCCCCGATCGAAAAAGTACAATCATCCGAAATAAGATTTTGGCACCTCAGTTATAAAAGACTGGAAAATAACCATGAATTCTGATACATTACTAATAATATTTATCCTCATCATTGGTGTGGAATTTGTCTTTGACAAAGTACTTGAAATTCTGAATTATAAAAAACTTGATACCAAACTTCCTGATCAAGTTAGAGGAATATATGATGAAAAAAAATATATACAATCCATACAATATAATAAAGAAAATGCCAGGTTCGGGTTTTTAACATCATCCATTAGTTTTCTGGTCATCGTTACATTGATATCCACCGGTTTTTTTGGTGCTTTTGATTCCTTGATTAGAAATTATGTTGAAAATCAGCTTTTCGTTTCATTGGCTTTTTTTGGGATTTTATATTTCGTTTCTGATATCCTAACCACTCCTTTTGCCATATATGATACTTTTGTGATCGAGGAGAAATATGGATTTAATAAGACAACCCCTAGAACTTTTTTTATTGATAAATTAAAAGGGTATCTGTTATCAATTATCTTGGGTGGAGGAATATTGCTGGTTCTATTGGTATTAATCAATAGAATGGGAAACAATTTCTGGATTTACTTCTGGATTGTTATTACGGCCTTTACCCTTTTTATGAATATGTTTTATACAACCCTAATTGTTCCGTTATTTAATAAGCTCGTACCACTGGAGGAGGGTGATCTGAAAAAAGCAATCCAGAATTACAGCAAAAATGTAAATTTCCCGTTGGATAAAATTTTTGTTATGGATGGTTCGAAAAGATCAACAAAGGCCAACGCTTATTTCTCGGGTTTCGGGAAAAAAAAGAAGATTGTCCTCTTTGATACATTAATTAATAATCATTCCCAAGAAGAGTTAGTGGCTGTACTTGCCCATGAGGTTGGGCATTATAAGAAAAAGCACGTCATTCAGTCAATTATCACGTCCATTTTTCAAACGGGGATTATATTATACATCATGTCACTGATGATCTTTAATCCGGTATTATCACAAGCGTTTGGTGGAGAACAAATGTCTATTCATTTAAATTTAATAGCTTTTTTCATCCTTTTCTCTCCAATTTCTACCATTACCGGCATTATTATGAACATGATAAGCAGGAAAAATGAATATCAGGCGGATACATTTGCCGGAGAAACCTATCAGGCAACCCCATTACAAGATGCTCTGAAGAAATTATCAACAAACAATCTTGGAAACCTTACACCTCATCCATTGTATGTGTTTGTGAATTACTCTCATCCTCCGTTGCTCTCCCGCTTAAAAGCACTTGATCAAATAAAATCACTATCTCATCAAAAGAATTAGCAGGTTGATTTGAACAATGAAATTTCATGACATTTTCAACCAGTCAAAAATCACCTTCAACCTAGCATATCCAGTGATGTTTAGTCAACTTGGACAGGTAATGGTCGGTGTAGCTGATAGTGTTATGGTGGGACAGGTAGGTAAGGAGTCATTGGCAGGCGCCTCACTTGGGAATAGTATTTTTGTATTATTTCTCACTTTCGGCATAGGAATATCATATGGAATCACACCTCTTGTTGCCAAAGCAGATGGAGAAAAAAATCCACGGGCTATTTTTGATTTATTAAAAAATGGATTTATAATAAATCTTATTACAGCTATATTGCTTTTATGTTTACTCATCTTCACTTCTTATATTTTCCCATATTTAAACCAGCCACAACAAGTAGTTGAACAAGCGGTACCTTATTTTATTATTATTTCAATATCTATCCTTCCTTTTATGATATTTCAGACATTCAGACAATTTGCTGAAGGTTTATCGTTAACGCGACAAGCTATGATTATAACGGTTTCCGGGAATATGATTAATATTTTATTAAATTACGTTTTGATATTTGGTAAAGTAGGTTTTCCAACATTGGGATTGTTTGGTGCAGGATTAGCAACCCTGATTTCAAGGATTATCATGGCCCTTGCCATGGCCATTTTTGTTTATCGTGGGAAAAGGTTTAAGATGTTCTGGCTTTATTTTGAACAACTTAACCTGGATAAAAGGATCATTAGAAAAATTTTAAATATTGGATTACCCTCAGGATTTCAGTTTATTTTCGAGGTAGGTGCTTTCAGCTTTGCGGCGATTATGGTTGGCTGGATAGGAACCATCGCTTTAGCCGCACATCAGATTGCCATTAGCCTTGCTTCAATCACCTATATGATGGCTACGGGAATTGCAACTGCAACTACCATTCGTGTAGGGAATCAACTGGGAAAACATAATATACCAATGCTGAGAAAGGTTGGATTCACAGGATTTATTCTTGGTGCTACATTTATGGGATTCAATGCCATCATTCTTATCAGCTTGAGTAACTACCTGCCAACTTTGTATATAGCTGATTATGACGTTATTTATATCTCGTCAAAATTAATATTGATAGCAGCTGTATTCCAGATATCGGATGGTTTACAGGTAGTAGGTTTGGGCGCATTACGTGGAATGTCTGACGTAAGAATCCCCACCTTGGTTACCCTGATTGCTTACTGGATATTAGCACTTCCCATTGGATATCTCCTGGGAATACATCTGAACTTTGGACCGATTGGTATCTGGACTGGACTGTTGATAGGATTAACATTTACGGCCGGTATGTTAATATACAGGTTTAACAGAATCAGCTATGGAATAAAATAGTGTTTATGATTCTGGTTTCGGACTAGATTTATATTTTTAAAAGATTTCCTGTTTCTTTTCATCATGAAATAGATGGATTTGAAAAAACATTTTGGATTTTATAATATCATTACTAACAATTTGGTTAATTTGACTTTATGAAAGTTGATAAAGTCACACTAAAAAAAATTGCCCATTTAGCAAGACTTGAAATAAAAGAAGAGGATGGGGATAACATGCTTGAGAGTTTAAGTGAGATTTTAACATGGGTTGAAAAATTAAATGAGTTAAACACCAGTTCTGTAGAACCGCTTACCAATATGTCTTTGGAAATCAATTCGTTAAGGGAGGATAAAACATCCGGTCATCTTGATCATGAAAGGGCCTTAAAAAATGCACCGGATAGGGATAAAGATTTTTTCAAGGTGCCCAAAATCAAAGATTGATCTTCGATTATGAGTAAATTGTTTTTTTGGAAGGACTGGTACAAAGAAGACAGGCAGTTTTTCTTCTTTTTTCTCGGTATTTCCATTTTTTCCCTTCTTTACCTTATTTATTCTATAATAACAGGTGTGGATAATGTAATCCATTGGGAAGTAATTGAGAACCTCGAGCGGATGAAAAGTGATGTACATTCTTTTAGTGTCGGGAACATTAAATTTAAAATCACACTTGATAATTACATTATTTTCCAATATTTCCAGGGGTCGAATCTTACTATTATTCCCATACATGCTTATATCTACCTTGTCGTCTTATTTTTATCGATCAACCTGATTATGGCCATATTACCCTCATTAAATAAATTTTGGTTTTACGCAGGAATGGGAGGATTTATAGGTTTCATGGTATTATTTAATTTAGGCCATATAGGATTATTTAACCAATCTGATAAATCGGCATTGATCATTATATTAGGATTGTATTTATCTGCAGGATATTATTTCAGGGAATTTAAACCGGACATTCCCATTGCAACCAGATTTTTTGTATTTACAGCTATTTCCATTGTAATTGCTATTTTGTTTAATAGGTATGCCAGTGTCGAGCATCCATTTTTACACCTTGCCAATAACGGTATCTATGGCCCTGTGATCATTTCTATTGTATTTATTTTAACCATAGCTCATGAAATTATTTATGGCTTATTGTTTCTGACAACCAATGCCAGCATTCCAACAAGTAAGAATAGTTTAGTCCATTTCGTATTGATAACATTGTTGTATTTATTTTATGTTATCATCACCTACCTGTATTATTCACGGCAGATCTATTGGAATTTAGTTTATCTCAATCCGTTCCTGGTCCTGATTGTGGCTGTTATTATTGGATTATGGTCTTTCCGTAAACGGGAAGAATTATATGCCGAGATATTTCCATTTTATCCTGTTGGAGGACTTTTCTATCTAAGCTTTGCCAGCATTACAATAATGACGATTGCTTATGTATTTTCTTCAGGTAATGATCCCATGATAGAGGCATTTGAAGATGCGATATTGTACAGTCAGATAGGATTCGGGATATTATTTTTTATATATATCATAGCCAATTTCGGACCTTTGATCGCTAAAAATTATCGTGTAATTAAAATAGTTTATCAGAGTAGAATTTTGCCATTTTTTGTTTTCAGGATAGGAGGTGTAATCGCTGCAGGATTTCTTTTTTTTCAAGCTGAATTTTTTCCATATTACCAAATACTTGCAGGATATTTTAATCAGGTAGGAGATCTATACTTAATTGAAGATCAACTTGATCTTGCTCGGGAATATTATGACCAGGCCAGTGATTATGAATATCAGAATCACAGATCAAATTATGCGATGGCCACCATTGGTAGATTACAAAAAGATAAACTTGATGAAGCATATTATTTTGAGAATTCACTGTTAAAAAGACCAACCGAATACGCTTATGTTAATTTAGCAAACGTTTATCTAAGGAATAATCAATATTTCGAGGGGCTTTTTAAAATCAAAGAGGGTGAATCACAATTTCCATTATCATCGCAGATATTGAATAATCTGGGCTACTTTTATTCAAAAACGGACATCATTGATACGGCATTATATTATTTCAATCTGGCAAATAATGCTACCAGAAAACATGCGGTTCCTATAGGAAATATATACGGAACTCTAGCCAAATCAGGATTGTATATTTCATTGGATTCGTTGAGTAAATATTACAGTTCGGATGATCCTATAACGAATATCAACCAACAGGCTTTATTAAATTTTACTCAACATCATGAACCTGCACTGATTGACAGAAATACTGAGTTTATACAAAATGATGTTGATTTTGCCTCAGTATATAATTCAGGCCTTAATGCATTAAGGTCATCTGATACGATTTATTTTAATTTAATAACTGAATACCGGGATTCAACAAACAATGGATTTTATCAAAACAGGTTGGATATATTGAGAGCTGTACATTATTATTTCACTCACCGGACTGAAAAAGCATTTCAGATATTAAATACTTACGCAAATATTTCTTTAAATAAAGATGAATATTATCGTTTGCTTGGAAAGCTTGCTTTGGAACATGATGTTCCCAGAATCAGTGCTGAATTTTTTGAAAAAACCAATATAGTTGCCAGTGACGAGGATTATTTAAATTTGACAATGGCCCGCTTAGAAGCTGGTGATTATGCGATTGCCTTGGAAAACTTTCAGCAGCTTAAACAATCCGATAATGCTGATATTGTCAGGATTGCGGAGGAATATACATCTGTATTAACATATCAGGATTCAGCTAATCTCGAGCAACTGAACGATGAGTTCATATACCTTTTATTCAGATATCATTCTGCATATCAGGAAAATATTATCAAAGAGAGATTGGTTGACCGTGTTAGTGATAGTTCTATTAAAAACTTGATGAGATGTGAATATATTGAATCTCTCATTGTGCAAAATTCGATCGCAGAGGCTGAAACGTTATTCAAAAAGTGGCAACTTTCAATGGAAGATAAGCAGTTAGGTAAACGTCAGGAGAAAATTGCCTATTTACTGGACATCAAAAGCCGAAAGCATACAAAATTCATTCAGGAAACTGGTTTACTTACGATAAATGATGAAAATTATCTATACGATGTTTTATTAGGAGCACTCAGAAGGCTTGATGTAAACGATACTACTGACCTGGATTATGATTTTCAGATCTTGGGTGCATGGGATCCCTTCTTTGAGACGGGGATTTTAGAAGCTGCTAATTATTATTCCAATTTAAAACAGGATGATTATTATGCATACAATTTTTTGGTAAATGCTTCCTATATGAATCCTTATTCAGTAAAACTGAATCAAAAGATTATAGAATTAAGCCTGAAGATGGGGCTTATTGATTATGCGTTGGATGGATTAGAAAATCTCAGAGCATTGATGAAAGAAAATGAATTTAACAAATATGAGAAAGAAATTACATTCCGGGTAAGAGAGAAACAGGCACAACGGGATATATGGATACAATAAATTCGTTATTTTTGAGGGATGTATTCACCTATAAAAAACATTAATCTCCGTTTATATAAATAACTTTTCTTAGGACCTTTTATATTCGTTATTTCGTAAAAATTATTGTATAAATTGCTATATCATGGATTTAGTTATCAAAACTGAAAAAATATCGAGGATATATAAAATGGGAAGTGAGGTCATCAATGCCTTGCAATCTATAACGATAGAAATTAATAAAGGAGAATATGTTGCATTTATGGGCCCATCAGGATCAGGGAAATCAACCTTAATGAATATCATTGGATGTCTGGATACTCCTTCTTCCGGTACCTATATCCTCAATAATTTTGATGTAAGTGATCTTACTGAAAATCAGCTTGCAGAAATCAGGAATAAAGAAATTGGATTTGTTTTTCAAACTTTTAATTTGCTGCCAAGAGCAACCTCGCTTGAAAATGTTGCCTTACCCCTTATTTATGCAGGGATAGGCAAATCTGATCGGGAGGAGAGAGCATATAATACCTTGGATAGTGTTGGGCTGGGGGATCGGGCAAGTCATAAACCCAATGAATTGTCTGGAGGCCAGCGGCAGCGTGTTGCCATAGCTCGTGCTCTTGTCAATGAGCCCAGTATTATTCTGGCAGACGAGCCAACAGGAAACCTTGATTCAAAGACTTCCTATGATATTATGGGTCTTTTCAGTAAACTTCATGAAATGGGGAATACCATTATCATGGTAACACATGAAGATGATATTGCTCATTATGCCCATAGAATAGTAAAATTAATGGATGGATTAGTTGAGGAAGACTTACCCAATACGAATATTCGTAGAACAATTACTTCTACTGCCTTCTAAATATTTAAAACATTCTATCTCTTAATTAGTATAGATTATAGCATATAAATCGAGAGAACTGTAGGAGTAAACGAAATGAAGATATACACGAAAACTGGGGATAAGGGATTGACATCCCTGTTGGGTGGTTCAAGAGTTTCCAAATCAAATATAAGGATAGATGCTTATGGAACCATTGATGAGCTCAATGCACATCTGGGACTGTTGAAAGATTACGATATTGCGTCAGGACTGAAAGAAATTATATTCAGAATTCAGCATGATCTTTTTGATATCGGCGGGTATTTAGCCTGTGAAGTTGATCCGCGGAAATATAATCTACATTTAATTGAAGAATCCGATATCCATCGATTGGAAATTGAGATAGATCAAATGGAAAAAGAATTAGAGCTACTCAAGAATTTTATCTTACCAGGGGGGCATCTGGCTGTTTCTCAATGTCATATAGCCCGTTGTGTTTGCCGTCGGGCGGAAAGAAAGGTGACATATTTAAGTGAACAACAAAAAATTCCGGATATCATTGTCAGGTATCTAAATCGTCTTTCTGATTATTTATTTGTTTTATCTCGAAAAATCGCAAAGGATTTTGGGGTTGAAGAGGAAATATGGACATCGAGACGATAATAATAAATTGTAATTAGAATGAATTAAGGCTATCTTTGTCAATTATTTTTAACTATTGATTACTAATGGTAGAGGCCTTGAATATCACAATTAAAAAAGTTTCAAAATCTAATCTGCCAAATATTGATTTATCAAATATGGTATTCGGCAAAGTTTATTCTGATCACATGTTTGTGGCGGATTTTGAAGATGGAGAATGGAAAAATTTTTCGATAACGCCTTATGGGAATCTGAATATTACACCTGGGATTTGTGCGTTGCATTATGGACAGTCAGTTTTTGAAGGTTTAAAAGCTTATAGGAATAATAATAGAGAAGTGCTCATTTTTCGTCCATACGATAATTATAAAAGGATGAATCTTTCTGCCAAACGGATTTGCATGCCAGAAGTACCTGAGGAAGTATTTATTGGTGGGCTTATGGAATTGCTTAAAATAGACAAAAATTGGGTTCCTGATCTTCCTGGAACTTCCTTATATATCAGACCATTGATGTATGCTACTGATGAATATATTGGTCTCAAACCATCAAAAAATTATCAGTTTATCATATTTACTTGTCCTGTTGGCCCATATTATTCGGAGCCTCTTAAGGTTAAAGTTGAAGAGAATTATGTCAGGGCATTTCGAGGAGGTACAGGATTTGCCAAATTTGGTGGCAATTACGCTGGATCCTTGTATCCAGCCAAATTAGCACAGGAGGAGGGTTATCATCAATTGATCTGGACTGATGGGGCAGAGCATAGGTATGTTGAAGAGTCAGGCACTATGAACCTCATGTTCATTATTAAAGATGTATTGATAACTCCGACACTAAATGATGATACGATTTTACATGGTATCACACGCGACAGTGTATTAACCATAGCCAGAGATTGGAATCTGAGAGTGGAAGAACGAAGAATATCTATAGATGAAATCATTGAAGGTATCAAGAAAAAAAATTTAAAAGAAGCATTCGGAGCTGGGACTGCTGCGACCATTGCACATATCAGTAGTATTGGATATGAGGGAATAGATTATGAATTACCTCCTATTACCAATGAACATTTTTCACGTAAGGTTTTTGATACCCTCGAGAAGTATAGGAGAGGTCAACTTGCAGATAAGTTTAACTGGATTGTGAAAATATCTTGATATTTTTTATGTTACCTTCATATTATTTATGAAGGAAATCCAGGTGTATCTTAAGATTATATATTTTTTACTTTATTTTACACTGCATCTAACGGTTTATAGCCAGGTAACAGATCAACTTATTCTTGAAAAACTTGGTAGAAAAAAAAGAATTACTTACCAGATAGGTGATGGTATCATTTTAAAATTAATAAATGATCAGTATGAGTTTAGTGGTATAATCACTGATATATTTGGTAACACCATCGTTATTGAAGATATATACGTTAATATTCAAGAAATTAAATATATTAAAACTGTTCATACGAAAGGATTTTTATCGCCGAGCAATGGCCCCAAGATCATTATCGCCGGAGTTGGATTATTTCTGATCGACCAACTTAACAATTCTGTTATAAGGGGAAATGATTTCCGGATATCGGAAGATATTGCAATTACCTCAGCTGCCATGGTTGGATTTGGCATATTCTGGACTTCTTTAAAGTACAGGAAATTCAAACCGGGCAGAAATAGACGTATAAGGATATTTGAAATTGAATAAGTATTAATTTTTGTTTATATAATTGGAATGTATAAGATTTGTATTCTAATAATTAAAAGATATGACTACTGAACAACTGAAAGATTTAAAGGCCAGAGTAGAGGCCTTGAGGAGGTATCTTTGACTACGATAATAAAATCGATCAGATAAAGGAGGAAGAGAAGCTCACCATTCAATCAGGTTTCTGGGACGACCCGAAGGAAGCTGAAAAAATCCTGAAAAACATCAAATCAAAAAAGATCTGGACAGAGAGCTACGAAAAGGTTAAGGTATTGGTGGAGGATCTTGACACTTTTTATGAGTTTTTTGAAAGTGGTGAGTTAGATGAAAAGGAGTTGAACAGTGAATATGGAAAGGCAATTTCAGCATTAGAGGGCCTTGAGTTCAGGAAGATGTTGAATAGTGAAGAAGATCAACTTGATGCCATGATCGATATTAATCCGGGGGCAGGAGGAACCGAGAGTCAGGACTGGGCTGAAATGTTATTAAGGATGTATATCATGTGGGGAGAAAGTCAGGGCTTTAAAGTAAGGGAAGTATATTTGCAGCCTGGAGACACCGCCGGAATTAAATCAGCAACTATTGAGATCAGTGGTGAATTTGCTTATGGATATCTGAAATCGGAAATTGGTGTTCATCGACTGGTTCGTATATCACCATTTGATTCCGGAGCAAGGCGACACACATCATTTGCTTCTGTTTTTGCATATCCAATCGTAGATGATACAATTGAAATTGATATCAATCCGGCGGATATTACCTGGGAGACCTTTCGATCTGGAGGCAAAGGGGGGCAAAATGTTAATAAAGTTGAAACAGCGGTCAGGTTACGTCACGCTCCATCTGGAATAATTGTAGAATGCCAACAGGAAAGATCACAGCTACAGAATAAGGATAAGGCGATGCAGATGCTAAAGTCAAGGTTGTATCAGGTTGAGATTGAAAAACGAAATGCTGAGAAGGCTGAAATTGAAAGTACAAAAAAGAAGATTGATTTTGGATCTCAAATCAGGAACTATGTGTTACACCCCTATAAACTTGTAAAGGATAACCGTACAGGTATTGAAAGAAGTGATGTTCAAGCAGTTCTTAACGGTGATCTGGACGATTTTATCAAGGCATATTTGATGAGTCAGTAATCATTTAGGCCGAATTTTGGTTAGATAATTATCGATGATCTGGTTAAAATCTTCAGAAGACTTCATGAAATAATTGAGTAACATAAAAAGGAATCCGAATAATATTGATTTTATTAAGATGTTGGGGATTAATTGCTCCGGGTAGGAAAATATTACCATGATCAAGTATGAAGCTATAGCTGATATTAATATCTTTAGATGGTTTATATCATAAGGTTGGATCCTAAACTTGCGTCGGATAAACTCAAATTTAAGTATGTTAAAAATTAACATCGAGATCATAGCTGCTACTGCCGCACCAACGATACCAAATAATTTGATTAAAATAATATTCAGTACAACGGTGAGGGAAAGGTAAATGACGACAAAAAAACCATTGTATCGATAATGATCAGAATTTGTAATTACCTGAGAGGATAGTCCACCAGCCATACTGATCAAATTGCTTAATCCAATGAAAAAAATAACATATTTACCAGTAAGATACTCATCGGGAAGGATTCTGAAAACATTATCAATATTTAACCAGAGAAGAGCGAAGAGACCAGTGCCCAGCAACAACTGATTCAAGCAACTTTTATATTGTATATTACGGATGCTTTTATCATCTTTCATTTTAAATGCCTCTGCAATAAAAGTCGGAGCAATCCTGAAAACAGCTCTTGAAGGAAGGATCACAAGTGTACCATAATAAAATGTAATTGCATAGATTCCAGTCTGAGCAGGATCTTTAATAAAATTTATTAAGATGCTGTCAATCTGAGATATTGCAATCTGGCTGAATCCGATAAATAGACCGTAGAAAGACAAATTGATCATTGGAGAAAGAAGATTTTGCCGGAAAATGCTGAAATTTGGCGTTAAAAAAATCTCCCCATTAAGGAAAAGATAAATAAAAATGATTATTGTGGGTACTGAGAGAGCAACTACGTATAGAATAATAAAATACCAGAAACCAATGATATCTAAGATAAATAACAAAATGGCAATCAATATAAAGAACCTTTGCAATAATTCTTTAAGAAATGTACCAATAGTGGACTGAATCAATACCCTCGCGTAAATATCTAAAAGATTAAAAAATAAAAAAAAGAAAGTAAGCGGTAGAATAAGGAAAAAATAGTTGGCGAAATCAGAGTTTTTATTGGATTCAAATTCAATGATCGGTCGTTTGATCAGATAATAAAGAACAAGAAATATTGAAAATCCGACAATCCCGACAATCATTAAAAGGAAGAAATATCCATGATGCCCTTTGTCTTTGTTTTTAAAATAGGGGAAAAAACGAATTGTTGCAGTTTGAAAACCCAGCGAAGCAAATTGAGCAAATAATAGGGAATAGGAAACCAGTAATTTCACGATGCCATTTTGAGCTTCAGTTAAAAATCTAGGCATCAGGATACCAGTGGATACAAATCCCAATATCACACCGGTATAGATGTATATGGTTGAAGTAATTGATTGTTTGCGTATGGTACCCAATTTTCTATTTAATTATATCATTCCATTGTAAAGGTGTGCCAAAAGGTAAATCGCTAGCGGCTTTTTTACCAATTACCTTATAATAATATTTGGGATGCAAACCATATCCCGGTCGAAGTACTTTTATATTATCCGATGTGAGTATTTCTCCTTTTTTAATATTTTTTACAACAAGTATAGACCGGGAAGAAATTCTGGCATTTTTCATTTTATCTGTCACCTGATACTGATGATTGCCTAGCAGTTTTTCAGTATTCCTGATAGCATCAACCATATTTGTAAATTGATTAACATCAAGTGAAAATGATGCATCAAGGCTTTTTAAGGATTTATCCAAAATGAAATGTTTCTCAATAACTTTTGCGCCCAATGTAATAGCGGCTATAGGAGCGATAATATCCTGTGTATGATCTGACAATCCAACCCAGGTTTTGTATTTCTCAAAAATCCATACAATGTTCTTTAGATGTGCATCCTCATATGGTGTAGGATAACTTGATGTACACTTCAGGATAATGATTTGTTGATTATTTTCTTGTAAACATGTATCAATAGCCAGTTGGATATCCTCTTTTTCGGCAATGCCAGTTGAGAGTATAATGGGTTTTCCTTTTTTTGCTATATGGGCAATGAGTGGGATATCCAGGATTTCCATTGAAGCGACCTTATAAGCCGGAATCCGAAGTGATTCAAGGAATTCGACATCGTATACATCAAATGGAGTTGAGAAAAAAACCAATCCCAGATCTTCAGCAATTTTTTTAAGTTCTGCATGCCATTCATAAGGCAAAGCACCTTCACGATAAACATCAATCAGTTTTCTTCCTGCCCATAAACTATCTTTTCTTGTTTGATAGATTTCCAGGTCTGAATCCAGGGTCATCGACTCCGGGCGGTAGGTTTGTACTTTAACCGCATTAGCACCGGTTTTTTCAATGGCTTTTATAGATTCTTTTGCAATATTAAGGTTTTGTAGATGGTTAGTAGATAATTCTGCGATAATAAACGCTGGGCTGGTTTCTGAAATAATAAAATCTCCTATTTTTATTTCTTTTAACATCCTGTCAAATTAAGAAATATGTAATATGTTTTTTCTGAATTCTGTATAGAAATAGTTGGTTCTCCTTCCTGATCTGATAATTTCAAGTGCTTTTTCGAATCCTACATTAAATAAAAGATCAATGATACACATATGAGAAATGAATTCTCCGAACAACTGTGGATAAATTGGATGTTCATAATTCATATAATATAAAGCTATTTTACTTTTGCCAAATGCCCCACCCGGAGTATTCTTTTCAAGATAGGATGATGATCCCTGAGGAGATATATATGTATCACATTGAAGAATTTGACAGATTTTAAGGAGTTTGTCATCTTTTCTGTGATTTTGGTTATCCAGTTCGGAGCTTCTAAATATTGCGTTTTCAATATTTATTTTCTCAGCTATCCTGATAATGATATTCATATTAAATGAGGCTAGATTCGATGGGCCTTCCGATATCAGTTCTTCAATAAAAGCAAAAACATTATCAAAATGATCTGAATGTGTATAAGCCCGATGAATTGATCTCAAGTGCTTTATTTTCCAGTTCTGAATATCATCAATTTCAGTATTTATAATTAATTGGTTATCTCTGCTTTCAGTCTTTTGTACAGGTATGGTTAAAAATAAAGGTCCCTGATCTGTTTTAATGCGATTCCTAACCATCCAGCTTCTCTTCACCAGTTGAACATCATCCAGGAAAACAAATTTGTCTACCTGATCAATAAGATCAAAATATCCCAGCCAGGGTAAATACGTTGGTTGCATGATTGCACAGGTCATCACGATTGATATAATTCCTCTAAATGGGATTTAAGGTTATCTGCATTTTCCTTATCAATTAGAATCTGATTATTATTCTTAAATGTAAGATCCTTTGCTTTTTCCAAGGAATCAGATAAAATGAATTTTCTCAGTATTTCGAATTGTGAAAGTAAAAGTATCGGATTCTCACAGAATTCCTCATAATTTAATTGAAACACACGTTCATCAGAAATTTCAGAAAGGTCCTCTTCTATTTTTCTGATAGTATAAAACACCTGCCCGGATACTTGCTCTACAGGTGGTTTTTGAATTAATTGTTTATAATTTGATGGTTTCACAGAATACCAGATATCCGGATTCTTAAATTTATCGATCCTTTTGAGAAGTAAGGATTGTGCAATATAAAATGGTTTGCGCTTAATATAAATAAAATAAGAATTGGGGATATATTTGCTTAAAAAATCAATTTGAAGACTCAACGCGGCAGGATTCTTAAAGATCAAAGGTTTTTCTAAATGGATTTCTAGTCCTGATATTTCTCTATTCAAGGTTTGAACATCGATATTTTTATGCACTTCTTTTTTCAGCTCATGTGATTCACCGTATGGGAAAAATCGTCTCCAGAAATATCCAAATTCATGAGGCCCATAGATATCTGAAGTAAAACCACCTTTAGAATGGTAGGCTAATTCCGGTTGTGAATCACTGATTGATTTAAAGAATATGGATCCAATAACAGGAGCTTTCCAGAACTTAGCAATAAAATTATTTATATATGCTACGCTGAAGTGGTTTATAATTGTTTGAAGTAGAACGGTAGTTCCTGACCTAGGAGCACCTACAATAAAAAAAACCGGGCCCTTTGGCAAATCAAATTGCCTAATATAATTTTTTTCTAATCCTGCTAATTCTTGATTAGCTTTCCTGATCATATTATTTATTTCATTTGTCATCAAGATTCAGGTTATTGATTTCACGTGCAATTATTTTTTTCCCCCTAACGTCGATCATTTTATTTAAAATTGACATCCTGATTTTAGCTTCTTTGTCTTCCACAAATCTTACTATTTTCTGAGAAAGTTCCTCCATATTTAAATGATTAATAGAACCTAAGAAATATCCCAGACCTTTATTATGTAAATATTCACCTGTAATTTCTTCTCTTTTCGAATCAGATAAAATAGCAGTAGGAATATTAAATATTGCTAATTCCCACAATGTTAATCCTCCAGCACAAATGGCGATATTGGAGTCGTTCATAATTTCCGCAATTTTATTTGTTTGTTTATACACCTTATACTCACATTTCAATTTTGATACGCATTGAAACAATCTTTCTTCATACGGATAGATTGCCCCGATTACGATATTAATTCTCTTTATATTTAAATTAAGCATCTGGATTGCATCTATTGTTTTCTGGGTTCTATCTGCCTGGTCAGATCCTCCAAAAGAAATAAAAAATACCAGTTCTCCGGGTTGATGTCTGACGCTTTTATGTTTACTGAATCTGATAAACTGATCATCAAAAATCATAAAGCTCGGACCAAGTAATCTTTTAGTGTATTCAGCTGTTTGATAGTGATGTGTCAGGCCAATAGGATTTTGATTAATGATCAAATGGGCCAAATATTTGAAATCCTTCCAAAAGGTAAAAAATACTAGCTTTATACGATGATTAATGAAATTTAATTGTGAATTAGTATTATAATAAATCTCTACATCAGTATCAAATATTAAGGTTGAGTCTAAACTATTGGTCTGTTTGATAATGGAAATGATTTGTTCAGGCTCATCTTTTTTCAATAGAATATATTCAAAAGCCCTTTTTTCTAATTCTTTTATAAAGAATGTATCAGTCTGGTATAAAAGAAATATGATTTTAAAATTAAATAGTTTTAGTTCCTGTCCGAGGATGATACACCTTGACAAATGTCCAAATCCTATGGATTCGTTTGCATCAGCCCGTATAAAGACGAATTTATTCACTTTATCCGGTGTAATATTTTATATTTAATCTCGGCCATTTTCCAATCTTCTTCTGAATCTATATCCTGTGTTTCCATTGTCGTTATAATGAATCCACCTTTATTTGGATCTGATAGAAATTTGTTTTTATTCAGCCAATAAAATTGTCCGGCGTCATGATATGTGGATTCAAAATCCTGTGTTCTATTGTTGTATACATCCGGAAATAACTTCTCAAGTTTATGCTGATGAAATCTGTAAGCCTTATGAATTGGGAATGAATATTGAATGACAGGTCTGACAGAATCAAAATTTTTGATTTGAAGAAGTTCAAACGCTTTTAAAAATACAGAATGTTGAATGAGAGGTGCTGTGGGCAGGATCATACAAACGTGATCGAATTCTTTATCGATCTTGTGATAATCACACACTACTTCCTTTAGGACATCATTCAATATGGCATGATCATCTGCCGTTTTTTCATTACGATAAAAAGGTATATTTGCTCCATATTTTTCTGCTATTCCAGCTATTTCCTGATCATCTGTTGATACCATGATTTCATTAAAAATACCGGATTGCCTGGCAAGTTCAATGGAATAGGCGATAATGGGTTTTCCTAAAAAAAGTTTAATGTTTTTTTTAGGTATTCTTTTCGAGCCACCTCTGGCAGGAATAATGGCCAAGTTGTTTCCCATTCAGCTTATCTTATAAAATTCTAATATTTTCTGAATTGTATATTCCTGTTGTTCATTTGATAATCCTGGATACATTGGGATACTCAGACAACTGTCATAATATTTTTCTACATGTGGGAAATCTCCTTTTTTCCAGCCTAGCTGTCGGTAATAAGGCTGTAAATGTACTGGGATATAATGAACCTGAGTATTTATATTATTAAGTCTAAGATGATCATAAAGTTTTTTCCTTTCAGGAACCTGGATTACATATAAGTGCCAAGCATGGGATATGCCTCTTGGAACCTTCGGAATAATGATAAAATCATAATTTTTGAAAACCTCCGAATATTTCTCTGCAATCTCTTTTCGGCGCTTTAGGGCCTTATCAGCTCGCTTAAGCTGAGAAATTCCTAAGGCGCATTGGAAATCGGTAATCCTGTAATTAAATCCCAATTCCTGCATTTCATAATACCACCCACCATGATTTTCATTTAGTAGATCAGGCTCTTTGGTAATCCCATGAATACGCAGTCTTTTAATTCTATCCACTTTCTTAATATCATTAGTGGTGATCATTCCTCCTTCACCAGTAGTAATATGTTTTACAGGGTGAAATGAAAATATAGACAGATCGGAATAAAATCCATTTCCGCACTGTTGAACTATTCCAGTTGAATCAGTAAAATGGGCTCCAGGAGCATGGCATGAATCCTCCAGGATCCATAATCCATACCTATCTGCTAAATATCTTAAGGCTTCAGTATTTGCCGGATAACCAGCAAAATCGACAGGTATAATCCCTTTAATATATTCTTGATTATTTTTTTTAAGGAGATCCTCTACCTTGTTTATATCTAAACAAAGCGTATCCGGTTCTATATCGACAAATTGAACATTACCCCTGCAATACCTGACACAATTGGCTGAAGCAGCAAAAGTAAGAGGAGAGGTAATGACAGTTTGTCCTTCATCAATCTGTAAAGCCATTGCTGACAGATGCAATGCTGCAGTGCCATTAGCAACTGCAACAGCATATTTGGATCCGATATAAGCTGCAAAGGCTTTTTCGAAAGCTTTGGTGACAGGTCCCTGAGTGATAAAATCAGATTTAAGAACCGAAGCTACAGCATCGATATCATCCTGCGTTATTTGTTGTTTACCATAGGGGATAAAACCTTTCATTGAAGATTAAATATTAGGATTTACATGCATTCTAATTAATTCTCGGATTTCTCCCACAGATAACCATTGATCGTTATTCCCGGAATTATAAGAAAATCCCTTGTTGACAAATTCACCTTCATAAAATTCGAGGAAACGTTTCCTTTTCCTCTCACTGCTCGTTGGCAAGATAATATAATAATCTCCAATATCGATTGTATTAGGGGAATCGGCGGAGGTGATCATCTCTTCGTGAATTTTTTCTCCAGGTCGAATTCCAATAAATTCGAGTTTAGCACGGGGTGCGATAGCCTTTGCAACATCCACAATCCTGATAGATGGGATTTTTGGCACAATAATTTCACCACCCAGGCTATTATCTATTGCGAATAACACCAGGGAAATACCTTCATCAAGTGATATATTAAAACGCGTCATCTCAGGATCAGTGATCGATAATATATTATCAGATTTCTGATTCAGGAAAAGTGGTATGACTGATCCACGTGATCCCATTACATTGCCATAGCGTACAATGGTGAACTTGCAATCACGGCTTCCTTTTATATTATTTGCAGCAATAAATAATTTATCAGCACATAATTTTGTAGCACCATAAAGGTTGATAGGAGCGGCCGCTTTATCAGTTGATAAAGCAATTACTGTTCTTACACCTTTTTCAATTGCAGCACTAATCACATTCTCTGCTCCAATAATATTTGTATTAACAAACTCAAATGGATTGTATTCAGCAGCAGGAACCTGCTTCAGGGCTGCGGCATGTATAACGATATCAATTCCTTCAAAAGCACGGAATAATCTATCCTTGTCTCTTACATCACCAAGGAAATACCGTATACAATCATGTTTTGATTTAGGGTACTTGCTTGACATCTCATATTGTTTTAATTCGTCCCTTGAAAAGATTACCAATCGATTAATAAGAGGATACTTTTCAAGAATCGTACCCACGAATTTCTGTCCGAAGGAGCCAGTTCCTCCTGTAACCAGAATGGATTTATGGTTTAAATCAATCATTTAATAATTAACATTATCAATGTCTATTTTTTCAAAAGCATCTATATACGAATTTATAGTTAAATTATAAATCCTGATGTTTTTTATTGTAGCATATTTTTTTATTTCAAAATAACCTTTAAAGGTCAGATAAAATTTTTCTAATACTTCAAATAAATGTCTGCTACCTTTCCCAAGTTTTTTCATGGGTTTATAATTTGCCTCTTCCGTATCATAAAAATGATCCTGTTTAATAAGAACTTCATTATTTTTATTTACAATAATATTTGGCAACCATCCATGTTCTACACCTGTGAGATAAATATTTTTGTACTTTAGATTAATTGTAATAAAAAGGGAGGGGATGATAACATTATGTGGTCTGCATAAACCCAGGTTATTTTTGTAATATAATTTATTCAGGAAAAAGAATCCCTCAACAGGTGTATTATTATAATATACGATTTTAATATGGTTATTTTGGCGGATTATATCTTGCCAGAATTTCACTTTTTTAGCTTCATACGGAATATATAAATAAAAATCCCATTTGACCAGATCTACTAATGTGTGAAATAACTTTAATCTTTTTTCTTTGTATATATCATCAACATTTGTTATCCAGAATTCAGGGGCTCCTATTACGTAGATTATTGGCTGAATTTTTACAAAGAGCTCACTTTGGGCAAAATAATTTACAGCCAGAAAATCCATTGTCAGTTTTTCCCATGTTAGTATCTTTTTAATGGAATTTTTTAAGGAAGGACCATTGCCAATAATCAAAATATTATCCGTTAAAGGATCTGGTGCAGGATATTTCAGAATAAATTTAGATTTTATCATTACTTTAAAAAAAGTCAGGAATGATAGTAGGAAGTTTTCAAAGAATATATGAATATTTGATTTCATGCAATTTTCTTTAAATATCCTTTCAGTACCCAGATCCTGAATCGAATTAACATTAATCCTTTCTCAAATCTTCCTGTTAGTATATAGAATACAGATAGGATCATAGTACCTGCAATCTTTATTGATTCACTTAAAGATTTATAAATCCAGTCTATTACAGGTTTATCCTTTAATCTTTTTTTCTCACTTACGCCAACCCCGATAGCCTGTCCCTTAATATATTTCTGAGTTAATCTTGAATCCGGAATAATATGATAAACATGTATATTGGGATTGTAGGTGATTTGACATTTTTCCTTTCGAAGTCGATATATCATATCTTTTTCATCACCTCCCTCAAGTTCATGGCCTCTTCTACCCAGATCTTCATTAAAATTACCATATTTCCGGAAAAGTTCTGCCCTAAATACCATATTCGCACCAATAGGATATTTTGATCTTTTAAATGGTGCTATATGGTTTCCCATATCCAGTGCTGCTACCAATGGCCAGAGAAACTTTGACATCCATTGTGGTTCAGTATTCTCATACAAGGGGGTAATCTTGCCTCCAATGACTGAAACTTCCGGATACTCATCAAAAAAGTTTATAATATTTTCACAATAATTCTCGGTCACAAAAGCATCATCGTCGATAAATGCGAGGTATTTTCCATTTGATTCTCTTATGCCACGGTTTCGAGCAAAGGTATGACCCTGATTTAATTCTTTATAATAGTAAAAATTGTTTAGCTTATTGATAGCGATGAATTCTCTGCAGAGTTTTTCAGTCTGGTCGGTGGAATTGTTATCAATTATCTGTACATCGTAAAGATCGGCACTACAGGTTTGTTTTTCTAGATGGCGAAGCGTTTCAAGAATGTATTTTTCTCGATTATAGGTACAAACGATAATAGATAATTTGATCATTTTGGAAATTAATATTGTTCAATTAATTCCTGAAAGCAAAATTTATTGATGAGAGAAAATCTTTTAAAATAAAAAGTCTAATTATTTTTTATTGTAACAAAAGTAGCAATTCCAAAAAACAGGGTCGTACATAACGATACAGCCAACATTATTTTATTCCCGAGATAATATGAATCGGGTTTAAATTCAAATTCTATTGTATGATTTCCAGGGGGAACTTCCATTCCTCGTAAAACATAATTTACACGCTTGATATCTATAAGATTACCATCAATAGTTGCTTTCCATCCAACGGGATAATAAATTTCTGAAAAAACGATAAATCCATCATCAGGATTTGAAGATTGATACTTTAAAAAATTTGGCTCATATTCAACTAAATCGATCATACCTTCTTTGGTATATTCAGTTTTTGTCAAAGAAAAAGCAGATTTGTCAATAATACATTCTTTAGACGGATCAATATCCTTGAGTTTTTGAATTTCTTCATCTGGGTTATTGACCGGTAAAATTGATGTAATAAACCACGCATTACCGAGGGCATTCGGGTTTTCAAATACACCTTCCTCAGTTTCTCCAAAATAAAAATACCTTGTATTTAACATGTTCAAGACGTTCAGGTTGAGAAAGGGATCCTGGCCCTGCCTGAATTTATCAATGAAATCATTTACTTCGCCGGAAATATGTTGTTCAATCAAATCCTGGTATCGGTGCATTTTGGCTCCATGATACCCCCCGATAGAATGATGAAAATAAGAGGTTCTCGATTCATTAAATGGATTTTGTAAATTGAGAATCCGGAAATGTTCATCCTTTTCTTTCATCATCTTCTGGTCAGCAGGTGAGGGAGAAAAATAAGCCATTTGAACATTCCGTTCATAATTATCCTCTGAAATATAGCGTTTACTTACCAGACCAACATCCAGCGGAATTAAAATGATAAGGCTCAGATAAATTATGGAAATATTTAGTTTACTTTTTGTATATCTCCATAATATAAATACGACAATTATTAAAAAGAAAGCATTTCGAAATATGTCAAATCGTAAAATACGTGCCCTGTCAGCTCTCAATGCATCCAGGTACCATTGTGGCAGGTTAGATAATCTATCATCAATTGGCCCACTGAAACTACCCAACCAGGTAAAAACAAGCACCAGCAGGAGAATCCCTCCTGTTATATATAATGCATATTTCAAATACTTCAGCTTTTCATTTGGTGATTTTTGTAAAAATTTTTCAAGACCGATCATGCCTCCTAATGGGATCATTATAAAGGCCATGATGATTGTAAAAGTCACCGACCTGAATTTGTTATAACCGGGAAGATAATCGAAAACAAGGTAATTGAAAGTTTTAAAATTTTCTCCCCAGGATAAAATGATGGATAATACTGTTACGGTAATCAGCCAGTTCCTGATATAATTTTCTGAGTAGAAAATTCCTAAGAGGAATAGAAAAAATAGAATGATCCCAATATAATATGGAGCTGTCACAGGTTGTTTCCCCCAGTATGTTGGTACAGATTTTAGCTGATCGCTTACCTGTTTCCTGCTAAGGCCATTTTTAAGAAGGGCATCTGCTAAATTCGATGATTGTCCAAGTGCCTGTTGACTTGCTCCACCTAGTATGTTAGGGATGATCATAACCAAAGGCTCGAAGATACCGTTGCTATATTGAAATGTATAATCCCGGTCTAATCCGGACTTGTTTTCTGAGGTAACTGTTAATTCAGATTTTCCCCTTGTAGAATATTTGCTATATTCCAAAACTGTCCAGATTTTGCCAAAATTACTCCCTACGGCTAGAATAACCGGGATAACAAGAAAAAAGGCATAAATGATAAATAGTTTAACATTTTTTTCTCTGATATATTTAATAAATAGGCATAGGAGATAAACAAGAATGATGATCAGTAAATAATAGGTCATCTGCATATGATTGGCTTTAATTTGCAGCCCTAATCCCAGGGCTGTTAATCCCAAACCAAACCACTTTTTTCCGTGAAAACTCAGATGAATACCTGATAGCACGAGGGGCATAAAAGCAATAGCCATAATTTTCCAGATATGACCTGCTACGATACTTATAATATTAAAGCTGCTTAATCCAAATCCAAGTGCACCTGCTATGGCCAGATAAGGTCGTACTCCAAAGGATAAAAGAAAAATATAAAAACAGATAATGGATATAAAAGAATATCTGGCTGGAGCAGGAAGTCCGAGAGATAACATCTTTTGAATATATTGCAGCACATCGCCGGACCATTGCGTATTGATAAGATAACCAGGCATTCCGCTAAACATTGAATTTGTCCATAAACCTTCTTCCCCGGTCATTAGTCTGAAATCAATTAATTCCTTACCTCCACCAATTCCCTGGAGAATATCGTGTTGATTAAGTTGCTTATTTTCAAAAAAAACAGGACTATAAAAAATGATAGTAACTACTAAAAATAAAACGACTGCAATTAGATGAGGAAGAATATGTTTTTTGAAATTTATTTTTTTCATTTATCTGGCGATGTATTCAGCGAAGATAATTAAAATTTAAAAATGCCTCATTCGGTTAGCTGTACAATTGCCGGAATTGATACTTTTCTTTTAATTTGAGGCATTCATTATAAGGCAAAATCCCATCAGAACAGCTGGTACTAGTCAAAGAGGCAGCTGCACAACAAACTCCCATTTCGAGACAACGATTCATATTCCATTTTTCATGTATCCCAAATAAGACACCCGCAGCGAAAGCGTCGCCAGCACCAGTCGTACCAACAATTCTTTCATCAGGAATTTTAACACTACCATGGTAAAGAAAATTTCCTTCAACGTCGCCTGCAACCACACCTTCAGGGAAATGTAAAATCACCATTTGCTGTACACCTTTTGATAATATTCTCTGGATGACTTTCTCTATTTTTAATCTATTTGACCGATAATCTGAAACGTCAATTCCTGTTAGTTTGCCAGCTTCATACTCATTTAAAAAAAGGTAATCAACATATGGGAGGGATGGTTTTATGATCTTCTTAAACCGGTCACTGCTTTCACTAACAAGGTCTACTGATGTTATGAATCCTTTTTCTTTGGCTCCTTTTAACACAAAGCTAGCCTGAGTTTTGTGATTGTTTACAAAGGTGTCCAATTGATCCAGCAACAAAAGGTATCCAAGATGAAATATACGGGCATTATAAGATTTAAAATTGAAATGAATTGAATCCAAGTATGCATTGGCTCCCCGATGATGAAAAAAAGTTCTTCTTCCTGTGTTTTTTACAAGCATTACGTCTGTATAAGATGTACTTACATTGTTTAATATCCGGATTCCAGTCGTCTCGATTTTTAATTGACGGCAATCATTCAAAATATATTGACCTGCTTCATCATCGCCTATCAATCCAATTCCATATAAGGGAAAAGGTGCTTCAAGTCTGGCAAGATCTTTCAACACATTGTAAGCAGCCCCACCATTATTACTGGATTGTGATAGAATATTTGACAAAGTATCCTGTTCCGGATAGATATCGATCGTTTTTGTTATATCCAGGATCCAGTTACCTGCTCCTATAATACCTTTATGAACATTCATAGATTATCACTCACTAGTTCCACGATTGCAGGTTCATCCTCAATTATTACTGAAAACCGCCCTATATCCGGATCAATGAAAAAATTATCATGTATATCATCGTTGAATGTTGATACCTCGCCGATAATGCATTCATCAGATACAGGATAAAACTCATGATAAATGTCTGGTTCCAGGGTGACACGCTGCCCTGATTCCAGTGAAATAATATCGCCTGAATAAACTTGTTCTTTAATTCCATTTATTTTAATTGAAAACATATCTCCGGGCGTAGATTCCGAGGGTATCCCCTTCCATACCTGAACAGCAAGTTTGCCATTTCTTACAATAATATCCTCCTTTTTTTTCTTATGTGTGTGACAAGGTGTAGTCATTCCCTTTTTCGCATACATCAATTTCTCACAATATTCTGCTTCTTCTGCAAGGTTGATTAGGACAAGCCCGAATTTTTCAAATTGACCTAAACCGAAATCTGTCACATCCCATTTTGGTACAGGTGGCAAATACCAATGGCATTTTTTAAAGAAGATTAGTGCATCACGGACTGCTTCGTTAATCGTTGATCTTGTCATAAGATTATTTTAAGGATACAATATCAAAAAAAGTCCATTATTTTTTAAATATTTAAAATAGAACATAATTTGCAAATCAAAAAATTTTCGATCTTCTGAGATTATAAATTATTTATGGATCAGAAAACATTCAGTGTCAGGCAAATATTAGGATTAGTCCTTGGACCTTTGATGTTCGTGTTGATCCAGTTTTTTTTCCACCCGGCTGACCTATCCAGTGATGGCCGGTCAGTTCTGGCAGGAACCATCTGGATTGCCATCTGGTGGATTACGGAAGCCATACCCATACCTGCTACATCCTTATTACCTATTATTATCTTTCCTATTACAGGTGCATTGAAAATAGGAGATACTACAGCTGCTTATGGCCATAGAATGGTATTTCTATATATGGGTGGATTTATGATTGCTCTGGCTATGGAAAAATGGAATTTACATCGTCGTATCGCTTTAAGCATTATCAAGTTTGTAGGCACCAATATTAAAAATGTAATATTCGGGTTTATGCTCGCAACTGCCTTATTATCTATGTGGATATCCAATACAGCTACTACCATGATGATGTTGCCGATTGCGCTTGCAGTAGCCAGACAATTCGGAGAGTTTTTTTCGCTGGAAGATCCGGAGACTGGGGAGAAAGAAGGAAAAAAATTTGGAATATCTCTAATGCTTGGTATTGCATATGCTGCTTCAATTGGTGGCATGGCTACTTTAATCGGTACTCCTACTAATGCTATTTTTTCTGCTGTTGCGAAAGAATATTATGATGCTGAAATAGCATTTGCCGATTGGTTTGTCATAGGATTGCCTATAGCTTCTTTTCTATTAATTATTTGCTGGTTGTATTTAACGTTTATTGCTTATCCTTCTGGAATTAAAAAGTTCACCCATGTAAGTGAAACAATAAAGCACGAATTGAATAAACTCGGACCACTCAAAGTAGAAGAAAAGTGGATCATCCTGGTTTTCGGATTGACAGCACTGTCCTGGATCACGAGGTCTTTTCTGCTTTCGAAACTCATACCAAATATCGATGATACCATCATTGCCATAGGAGGTGCGACTGCATTGTTTTTAATACCTGCCAGTAATCGAACGGCTATACTTGACTGGCCTACGGCAAGACGCCTTCCCTGGGGAATACTGTTATTGTTTGGTGGAGGATTAGCTATTGCTACCGGATTTAGTAATTCTGGATTAGCTGCATGGATAGGTCAAAAAATACAATACTTCAGTGGAGCGGAATTATTAATCGTTCTTTTTGTCGTAACCATTACAGTTAATTTCCTGACGGAGATAACATCCAATGTTGCTACTGCATCAATCCTATTACCGATATTGGCTTCTATCGCGAGCGCATTGGGATTCCATCCATATACATTAATGATAGCAGCTTGTCTCGCTGCTAGTTGTGCATTTATGTTACCCGTTGCCACTCCCCCAAATGCAATCGTATTCAGCTCTGGTTATATTCGGATTACGGATATGGCAAAAACTGGTTTCTGGATGAATATCATTTCTGTGATCGTAATAACCCTTGCAATGAGATACATATTGCCTAATATCTGGGAGTTAGATTTATCCATAATCCCTTGATATGATAAGGTAAATAAAACATATTATGATTTTTTAAAGAATTTTATAGCATTTTTGTTGATATTTTTCTTTACAGTATATAAAATTGCGACCTTAAAAAAATATAAATTATGGCTTCGATTGTTGTTGAAAACCTTACAAAAAAATATGGAGATCAGAAAGCGGTCGATGATATCTCCTTTGAGATAAAATCCGGAGAGGTTGTGGGCTTTCTCGGGCCCAACGGAGCAGGGAAAAGTACAACAATGCGTATGCTTACCTGTTATATGGCGCCGACCGATGGGGATATTACTGTAGCTGGTTTCCAGGCAAACAAACATCCCGAAGAGATTAAACAAAGGATAGGTTATTTACCTGAGAATAATCCATTATATACCGATATGGCAATAATTGATTATTTGAGATTTTCGGCTGAGATCCAGGGGATTAAAAAAAATCAAATTTATGATCGAATTAAGAATATGATCGATGTATGTGGCCTCAACCTTGAAAGACACAAAAAAATCAATGAACTTTCCAAAGGATACAGGCAACGTGTCGGACTGGCTCAGGCTATGATTCACGATCCTGAAATATTGATCCTCGACGAGCCAACATCGGGATTAGATCCTAATCAAATTGTCGAGATTCGAAAGCTAATCAAGGAATTGGGGATCGAGAAGACCGTTATTCTCAGTTCCCACATTCTTTCTGAAGTTGAGGCAACTTGTGACCGGATCCTCATCATCAATAAGGGGAAAATTGTGGCGGACGGAACTTCTGAAACACTTCGTAAACAGGCTCAGGGCCAGGAACTCATAGCCGTTCATATTGAAGGAGAAGCCGGAAAAGTAAAAAAAGAACTGCTGGGACTGGCATCCGTTGAAAAAGTATCTGATATGGAAGCAAGGAATGGTTTTTTTCTCGTCCAAAGCAAACCTGAAGCTTCATCACGGAAATCTATTTTTGATCTTTGTGTCAAAAATAAATGGTACTTACTTGAAATGACTGGGATAGAAACAAAATTGGAGGACGTATTCCGGGAGGTTACAAACTAAAAATAATGATTAATGGAAAAAATTTGGATCATATCTAGAAAGGAACTTGCATCCTATTTTGATTCGCTGATTGCTTATATCATGATCATTCTTTTTCTTGGTCTAAGCGGGTTTTTCACATGGTTATTTGGTAGTACGATATTTTTGATAAACCAGGCAAGTTTGCAGGTGTTTTTCGGTATATCATACTGGACCTTGTTTTTTTTCATTCCTGCGATAACGATGAGATCTCTTGCAGAGGAAAACAGGGCTGGAACCATTGAATTGCTCAGTACCAAGGCGGTGAGTGATTGGGATATTGTATTGGGTAAGTTTTTATCAAACTTCTTACTGGTTGCTATTGCTCTGGCTTGTACTCTACCATATTATTTAACAGTATCTTTCCTTGGTAATATTGATCATGGTGCAGTTATTGGTGGCTACCTGGGTTTGTTATTGATGAGTGCCATGTATATCAGTATTGGCATATTCAGTAGCAGTATGACGAATAATCAAATTGTTGCTTTCCTGGTCGCATTGCTGATCGGTCTGTTTTTCCATATTTTGTTTGATGTAATGGCATCAGGTTTTACTGGATCAATTGGAAGTATATTGGATTATTTAAGTGCCAGAACTCATTATGAATCATTATCAAGGGGAGTTTTTGATACCAGAGACTTGATCTATTATGTTACAATTATTTTTCTTGGTCTTGTATTATCAGAAACCATGTTATCCAAACGTAACTGGCAACATTGATTTATCACAATAAAAGGTATTGATTATGAAGAAGAGAAATGTAATATCACAACTACTGATTATTGCTGGGATTCTCTTTGTAGTAAATCTGATATCTAATCAAATGTTTTTTAGATTGGATTTTACAGCCGATAGGCAATATACTCTCAGTAGAGCTACAAAGGATATCTTGAATAATCTTGATGATGTAATCACCGTAACAGCATATTATTCGGAGGATCTACCACCCCAATTGATTAAGAGCAGAAAAGATTTTGTTGACCTTCTTGTGGAATATGAAAATAGATCCCGAGGAAATGTGGTCTATGAATTTGTAAATCCAAATAAAAATGAGGAAACAGAAATGAAAGCCCAGCAGGCTGGTATTAGTCCGATTATGGTGAATGTCAGGGAGCGTGACCAAGTGAAGCAAATGAGGGCATATATGGGCGCAATTCTTCAACAGGGGGAAAAAACGGAAATTATTCCAGTAGTACAACCTGGTACCGGTATGGAATATGCATTAACGACATCGATAAAGAAATTATCATTAGTTGATAAACCAAAAGTAGCATTCCTGCAAGGTCATGGCGAACCGTCATTAAATGCCTCAATGCAGTTATTGGAGCAGTTGAACGTATTATACGATGTTGAACCATATACAATCACTGATACAACTGATATTCCTTCCTTTTATAAAACGATAGCGATCATAGATCCCAAAGATACTTTTCCGGAAAATCATTTTAATAAGCTCGATCAATATTTGTCTCAGGGTGGTGGTATCTATCTGGTATTCAGTAATCTACAGGGCAATTTAAATCAGGCCTATTTGCAGGCTGGGCCGGATATTGGTATTAAAACATGGCTGAATGGAAAAGGTATTACTGTGAACGACTTTTATGTGATTGATGCAAATTGCGGGGCCGTTACTGTTAGGCAGCAACAGGGACCTTTTATGATCAATTCACAAATTCAATTTCCATATTTCCCAATTATAACGAACTTTAGTGAACATCCTGCTGTTCAGGGTTTGGAATCTGTCTTTTTCCCATTTATCAGTACCGTTAGTCATAATCCATCAGATTCTGCTGTAAATATTACACCACTGGCATTTACCTCAGAAAATTCAGGCCTGGTACAGCCTCCTGCCTTTGTTGATATTAATAAAGATTGGACAGAAAATGATTTTCGAGATGGCCAACAGGTAGTAGCTATAGCTGCTGAAGGCCCTTTGAATGGCACTGTAAATTCAAAAATGGTTGTAATTCCAAATGGACCGTTTGCAGTCAATGGGGAAGGTCAACAACAACAAGCTGTCAATGAGGATAACGTCAACCTGGCCACAAATGCTATCGATTGGATATCTGATGATACTGGATTGATCGATTTACGGACAAAGGGTGTGACAAACAGACCTCTTGAACAAATGGAGGATGCTAAAAAGACTTTGATAAAATATAGTAACATAATACTGCCAATTGTATTTATCCTAGTAATTGGTTTTGTAAGAAAACAGCGATATAATTCCAAGAAACAAAAATGGATTCAGGGTAATATATAAAGTTGATCTTATGATAAGACATATTAAAAATATCCGGTTATTAGTTTTACTACTTGTATTGGTCATTATTTATGGTGGCTTGAAATTATTTTCCAATACCAATCGGAGTAAAACATTTCGCGAAAACCTGGTAAATATTGACACATCAAAAGTATCTAGAATAGTTATTCAAAAATCCGGTGAACCGTTTGAGGTAGTTCAAGAAAATGAGACGTGGAAAGTCTCGATATCAGCAGGTAAAAAAGTAGATGCTACCGAATCCAGTGTTAGAAATGCACTTGGAACATTAATGAGGATTAAACCCGATCGAATTGCTACACGAGATCCTGAGAAATGGAAAGATTACCAGGTGGATTCAGCTGCTACCAGGGTTCAGGTTTTTGAAGGTAATAAAAATACCTTAGATTTATTCATTGGTAGATTTGGTGTTCAGGGACAACGTCAATTTCATACGTTTGTCCGACTTGAAGGTGATGATGAGGTCTATGCAGCCAACGATTTTATGGGAATGTCATTCCCCTCTGACCCCAGTAGTTTCAGGAATACACGTTTCCTTCAAATGGAAACAGATAGTATTTACCAGGTAACTTTCCAGTATCCTGCTGATAGTTCCTTTATTTTAAACAAACAGGGAGAGGATTGGTATATCGGCGAAATACCCGCTGATTCAGCTCAGGTGGCAGATTTTTTATCAGATCTTCGCTATATATCAAGTACGGAATTTGTAGATGATGTCGATCCATCCATTTTGATCAATCCAACTGTAGGGGTTGAACTTCTGTCAAAAGGAGTGGAAAATGTATCTCTTGAGGCCTATAGTCACCCAAGGTATGGCTATATATTCCATTCTTCTTATAATCCGAAGGCCTATTTTTCCGATGAAAAAATTTTCCCCCGAATATTCAGCAGCATGGAGGAACTCCTGAATCCTGCTCAAGAGGATTAGTAGGGAAGTTGATGTTTCTGACCAATAGTTAGATTTGTCTGACTAAGAGGAATGATCGGTCTGAGTGATTTTGTCAGAGGAATTAATTAAAATGAATAGGTTATTTCTGCTCCCAGATAATAATTCCTGGGTAGACCGGGATAATAATACCTTGGCTCACTTCCCCCGAAGCTGGCTGCATTTACCATAATCATTGATGCATATTTGGTATTCAAAAAGTTATTTAAGATCCCGTATATATCCAGCCGGAAGTGATTTGAGAAGGACTTTTCATACCCAAGTTTGGCATTTAGAAGTTGATAGGAATCAGAATATGCCGTATTATCATCCCGCATAGGCATTTTGTCAACAAATTGATAATTCAGATTACCATAGATCCCAGGTCTTGTAAGGAATGAAATTCCTGCATTTAACAGATGTCTTGGAATTCCAGTCAGATCATTGCCTGAATAATTATTATCTCCATCAATGAACTCTTCAAATGAATAGCCGGCAAGGGTATATGTGATGAATCCAATTATATTTTTTTCATTATGGCCTGGATCTAAAAAATTATAATTAATAGTTGTTTCCAGTCCATTGTGTGTTGTTTTCCCAGCATTAACTCCCACAAATTCATCTTCAGCTGTTCTCCTTGCTACGATCAGGTTTTTAACATGCATTGTAAAATAAGCGAGATCAAAAAATAGTTTATCTTTCAGCACCTGTCCTTTTGTTCCTATTTCATAATTGATACCTGTTTCTGGCTTTATATCAGGATTTATATTCCCTTCGGGTGTAAGGGTTTCGGCAAGTGTCGGTGGGCTGAATCCATGACTGATATTTATATAAGTATTGATCTTTTTATAAAATGTCTGTGTGATCCCTATCCTGGGTGAAAACGTGGTCCCAAACTGATATTGTCCACTATTATCTTCATTATCTATTGAGAATAGATCATCATAAGTATATTTTGTATGGTTAATATTAATTCCCAGCGTGATGAATGTTTTGCTTGGAAAAGATAGATCAGTTTTAAAAAACAGATTGATGTTTTCTCTCTTTTCTATATTATCGCTTAAAAGATCCCCCTGTTCTTTTTCAAAAATTTCAAAAGTTTTCCACGAATAAAAATCTATAAAGTATTCCATACCTGTTATAAAATTCAATTGGGTGGAAGACAAGTTTTTTGTATAACTATATCTTGCACGTCCACCAAGGGCATTGGTATTTTCAGTTAGAATATTAAATGGCCTACGCTCATATGATTCTCTCTGAGTCCAGAAGAAATTAGCATTGATATTTGATCTGGAATTGATTTGACGATGTATTCCAATACCAGTGAGTAATTTATAATAATCTTCAAATCCTTCTGCATCCTTCCAGTTTGATGCAGCAGCCTTGGGATTGGTATCATAAGTTTGTCTGTTAATTGAAGAAGGAATGAATGCTTTGAGATCTATAAAATTACCTATGAAATCCAAATTGGTTTTTGCATTCAGGTAAGATTTATAGGTTATTCCTGCTGAAAATCTATCATATTCATTGTTTTCTCTCCAACCATCGCTGTGTATTTTATTAACATTAATTGATAAACGATGATTTGTAATCCCATAATCAAAGGTCAGTGCATTTTTAAGATACCCAAATGATCCTCCAGTGATCTGATATTTGATAGATTTTTCAATATTTGTCGGTAGTTTGGGTTTAAGTAACAGGGTACCACCTAATCCAGCACCATATAAACTGGATGAAGGTCCTTTGATAATTTCTAGTCTATCAATAATGTTGGGATCAATGTCCTCGATTGTTGTTTCTCCATCTCCGGATGTTAATGGAATCCCTTCGTAATATGCCCTGATCTTTGTTGTGGTAAATAATGATCTTGAACCAATACCACGAATAGTTAATCTACTGGTATTGTATGTTCCGGAATGCATATATATACCAGGTACTCTGTTTAAAGCCGGCACAATAATTACATCGTTATCCTGTTTTAGTTCCTTTTGTGAGATCATGGAAACACTTCCCGGAGTATCCAGTATTGACTGTCGTTTATCATACGCAGTGATTATCACTTCTCCAAGTAAATAGTTTGAGGCGGTTAATTCTATGATAATTTTTTCCTCAGTTTCAGGGACAACTATCTTAAGTGGTTCGTAACCTATATAACTTATTAAAAGGATTGCCGGGAAACTCGTGGATGGAATAATAAATGTACCATCATTTTGTGTAATAGAAATTTTATTTGTTTCATATTGTATTGATGCCCCAGATAGAGGTGATTGATTACTCGCATCCACAATGGTACCACTAATTTGACCATATAATTTAATGCAGATGAGCATTATACTTATAATTGATATGATTTTCTGCATTTGAATTAATTCCGATAATAGAAAATATTATAATTTAATCCCATTAATACTTTTAATAAATTATAGTTTATTTATACAGGAAAAATTTCACAATAGTTCTGGGCCAAAATTACATTATTTTTTTATCCTGGAACACCTAAGTTTACCGATGGTTGAAATACGCTTGAATAGAAGAAATTTCCTGACAAAGACCACATTTATTACAGTGGGGTCGATGTGTCTACCAGTATTGGGATTTTCTGATAATCAAAAAAAAATTACTTTGATTGGTGATTCAATACGTTTAGGGTATCAGGGATATGTAGCATTGTACCTGATGGATCAGGCTGAAATCTGGATGCCTGAAAAAATTTCAAAAAACACTATTGACATTTTACAAGAGGCGCATGTTTGGTTAAAAGATAATACAACTAATATTATACATATCAATTCTGGATTGGGCGATATAAAATGTATTCCTTTTCAAAGCCGCAATAATCTTATTCCATTGGAACAGTATGCAAATAATATTGAACGTATCATAAAGTATGTGCATCAATATCAGCCAGATACGATCATCATCTGGTGTACTACCACGCCTGTAATCGATTCGAGGGTGAAGTCTTTTTATGAAGGAACTCAGGAATTTATGATCTATAATGATGACATCGTCAGGTACAACGAAGCGGCTAAGAAAGTTATGGAACGCCTGGGTATCCCTGTAAACGATTTATATACGTTTGTTATATCAGGAGAATCTGACCGGATAATGCTTGAAGATGGTATTCATTTCACTGAAACCGGATATGAATTTCTCGGCGAACAGGTTGCTGATGCATTACGCGTTTTTTTATAATTGAATTAAATCATCTTCGAGTATTTTTACCAAGTATTTCCTATATTGAAGATTTATTCTTCATTTTTTAAATCATATTATTAAGAAAATCATTTTTCACATGGCGAATACTGACAAATTCCTGATAAACCTTGCCGGAAACAGACTATGTGGTGAACCACCAAAGATTGGAATTCGGCCTGTCATTGATGGCCGTTTGGGAGGTGTAAGGGAATCACTTGAGAACCAGACAATGGGTATGGCTAAGCGCGTTGCCGAATTTTTTAGTAAAAACCTGAATCATGCCCATGGCAATGCTGTTGAAGTAGTGATAGCTGATAAAACTATTGGTGGCGTAACTGAATCAGCCATGGCTGCAGAAAAGTTCATAAGGGAAGGTGTTGGGATTTCGATCACGGTAACACCATGCTGGTGTTACGGTACGGAGACAATGGATATGGATCCCAAAATGCCAAAAGCTATATGGGGATTCAACGGCACGGAACGTCCTGGAGCTGTTTATCTGGCAGCAGTACTCGCCGGATATAATCAAAAAGGATTACCTGCATTCAGTATTTATGGTAAGGATGTTCAGGACAGCAACAGCGAAGAAATTCCATCTGATGTCCAACATAAGTTACTTTCATTTGCAAAAGCAGGTCTGGCAGCTGCAACTATAAAAGGAAAAAGTTATCTGGCCCTGGGAGGAGTTTCTATGGGTATTGCCGGTTCAATTGTTGACCAGGATTTCTTCCAGGATTATCTGGGAATGCGGACAGAAACCATTGATATGTCAGAATATATACGAAGAATTGAGGAAGAAATCTATGATCCGGAAGAATATCAGATAGCTCTTGACTGGGTAAAAGATAATTGTGTGGAAGGAATGGATTTTAATCCTGTTGATAAGCAGAAATCAAGAAAGCGGAAAGATGAAGAATGGGAATGGGTCGTAAAAATGACATTGATTACACGGGATCTGATGATTGGTAATTCAAAACTGGAAACAATGGGGTATGGAGAAGAGGCGTTAGGTCATAATGCACTGATCTCAGGATTTCAGGGGCAACGACATTGGACCGATCATTATCCCAATGGGGATTTTCTTGAGGCAATACTGAATAGTTCATTTGACTGGAATGGCATCAGACAACCCTTTATGGTTGCTACAGAAAACGATTCTTTAAATGGTGCTACAATGTTATTAGGGCATTTACTAAATGATTGCGCACAAGTATTCTGTGATGTACGAACATACTGGAGCCCTGAATCTGTTAAACGTGTTACCGGATACCGGTTAGAAGGATTGGCTGAGCAAGGCATCATTCATCTCATTAATTCAGGTTCCGCATCTTTGGATGGCACTGGGCAACAATCCTTTGCCGGAAATCCGGTGATGAAACCATATTGGAATATATTGCCTGAAGAGGTCATAGCCTGTTTAAAAAACACAAAATGGTGCCCCGCAATGACTGAATATTTCCGTGGGGGAGGATTTTCATCTCAATTCGTGACTAGAGGAGGAATGCCCGTGACCATGGCAAGGATCAACATCATCAAAGGGATAGGTCCTGTTCTTCAGATCGCCGAGGGATATACCATTGATCTACCGGAAAAGATTCATCAAGTGCTGAATGAAAGAACAAATCCAAGCTGGCCTACTACCTGGTTTGCACCCAGATTAACTGGATCCGGACCTTTTAGGAATGTTTATTCGGTAATGGCCAATTGGGGTGCCAATCATTGTGCATTTAGTTATGGGCACTATGGTGCCAGCATGATCACACTAGCTTCAATTTTACGAATTCCGGTTTCCATGCATAATATTCCTGAAGAGAGGATATTCCGACCAAGTGCCTGGAGTGCCTTTGGAATGAATTCGGAAGGAGCGGATTACAGGGCATGTAAAAATTACGGACCTTTATATCATTAATAATCATGATCCAAAACAATAATTATGAGATTAAATATTTTAATAGTATTCCTGCCGATACTCATTTGCTGTACAACAAAAAAAAATGCACAGAATATGGAAAAAAATTTCGGTACTGATATAGATTTTTTAAAAAAACATTCGGATGCGATCGTTCTAAAAAATCAGGAAGGTAATGGTCAGATCATTGTCGTGCCAGCATACCAGGGACGTGTGATGACCAGTACCCTGAATGGAGAAAAAAGTACCGGATTTGGGTGGATCAACTATGATAAAATAGAAGATGGGCAATTGGATGAACGATTTAATGCCTATGGTGGAGAAGATCGATTCTGGCTGGGCCCTGAAGGAGGGCAATTTTCCTTATATCATAAACCTGATGGAGGATTTACACTTGATAACTGGTACGTCCCCAAACAATTCGATGCCGAACCCTTTCAAGTAGTTGAAATTGGAGATCAGGACCTTACCATGGAATCCATTTTTACTATTAATAATTATTCGAACACAAGGTTTGATGTTAAGGTTATTCGAAAAGTGAAGATATTCGAAAATGAAGATATTTTACGACTATTGGAAATAGATAATCTCAAAGGTCTCCAGGTTGTAGGATTTGAAAGCCAAAATCGTCTTATCAACATGGGAGATACGGCTTGGAGCAAAGAAAAGGGATTACTGTCCATCTGGATTCTGGGTATGTATAATCCGGGTGAAGAAGTTGTTATTATAATTCCTTATTACCAGGGTGGGGTAGGATCACTTGGTGAGATAGTGAATGATAATTATTTTGGAGAAGTTCCGCCGGAAAGACTACGGGTGAGTGGTGGTGTTGTATATTTTAAAGGGGATGGTAAATATCGAAGTAAAATCGGTCTGAATTGGATGCGAGCAAAAGATATTCTGGGAAGCTATGATGCGAAGAGGAATGTACTCACCATTGTTAAATATAGCAAACCTGAAGGAAAGGCAGATTATATTAAATCGATGTGGGAAATCATGAATAATCCATATGATGGAGATGTTGTAAATTCTTACAATGACGGTCCTCCTGAACCAGGTGCCTCACCTATGGGGCCATTCTATGAACTGGAAACATCATCGCCGGTAAGATCTCTAGAGCCAGGAGAAGAGATGTCACATGTCCATCAAACATATCATATCCAGGGCACAGAAAAACAACTGAATGTCATTACGGAGGAATTATTTAACTTAAAAATCCAGCAAATTAAAGACGCATTTGTACATTAATTAAACTGGCAAAATACTGATTAGGCAAAATACTGATTAGGCAAAAACCAGATTGGTGCTAATCTTTTAATTTGTGATAATTTTTAATGTAAAATTGAGAGAAGGTCTGTTAGGACATCGTTCCAAATTTTTTTAATTTAGATTTACTATTCTGTCACTTGAATAGATCTGTTTTTTTAATCTTATAATAGACGAGAATTTATTTTTAGACTTAATCATTATTAAAAATGGAACTTATAAAAATATCCTATTATTCAATTATGGGACTTACTTTGATTTTCTTGAGTTGTGGTGGAGGGTCGGAAAAAAAAGCAGAAAAGAAGAAACAAGCCCAGGAATACGCTGAGAATATGAAACTGGAACAGGAAATCGGCCAAAAAGCCAGGTCATTGTTCCAGGTTTTACCTGCTATAGCAGACAATCCAGACAATCCGATCACCCCTGAGAAAGTAGCGTTGGGCAAACAATTATATTTTGATAACCGCTTATCAAAGGGTCAGACCCAAAGTTGTAATACCTGTCATGATTTGTCAACTTATGGAGTTGATAATAAAAAATTGTCTCCGGGAGATGAAGGTGAAGAGGGTGATCGAAATTCTCCAACCGTATTAAATGCAGCACTTCACACAATCCAATTCTGGGATGGTAGGGCCAAAGATGTGGAAGAACAAGCAGGGATGCCAATTCTCGAGGCAGATGAAATGAACATTCCGAATGAAGAATATTTGATTCAAAGACTGAAATCGGTTGAAGGATATCAAAGAATGTTCGCTGCCGCATTTCCGGAAAATCAAGATCCAATTACATATGAAAACCTCGAAAAAGCAATAGGAGCCTTTGAAAGGACGTTGATCATTCCATCTAAATTTGATGATTATCTGAGTGGGAAAGCTGAAGCATTGTCATTAGCTGAAAAACAGGGGTTGAAAACTTTTATGGATGTAGGTTGTATTACATGTCATACCGGGAGCTTATTGGGAGGTAATATGTACCAGAAATTCGGAGTACATTTTAATTATTGGGAATTTACGAATAGTGATCCAATTGATGATGGTCGCGCTAAAGAAACCCAAAATGAAACGGATAAATATATGTTCAAAGTTCCATCTTTACGCAATGTAGCTAAAACCCATCCATATTTTCATGATGGAAGTGTGGCTTCACTGGAGGAGGCAATCAAGATTATTTCCAAGGTAAACCTAAACAGAGATCTGACCGATGAAGAGGTAGCCAGTATCGTAGTATTTCTGAATGCATTGACCGGAGAACTGCCGGCAGAATCTACCCAAGCACCGGAACCTATTTAATTTTGGTATCAGTGATTTATATTTGATAAATAAGAAGTATCCATAAATTGAATTAATTAATATTGAATTGCATTAATTGATCTAGCGGATTTTTTCGTATATTTTACCGACTTATTATGAATAAACCAGAGGAGAATACTTTACTTGAATTAACAAAAGAATCGAAAATTTTTTTAAAAGAGGCAACTAACTGGGCTAAATTTCTGGCAATCTTAGGTTTTATAGGAGTAGGATTCATGGTTGTGGTGGGTCTGGCTTTCGGTTCCATAATTTCAGCCTTCAATCCGGCCATGAATGATATGCCCATGCCTTCATTTGCATTTGGATTTATATATATTATCATCGCTATTATTTATTTCTTCCCGGTATTGTTTTTGTATCGGTTTGTTATACATAGTCAAAAAGCCTTATCGCTTTCTGATACTGGGCAATTATCTGAAGCCTTTAAAAATTTGAAATCTCATTACCAGTTTATAGGCATTTTAGCTATCATATTCATTGGTTTATATATTCTTGGCGGTTTGGTATTGTTAGGGGTATTTACGTTTTTAAAATGAAACTGAAGATTGTCCCTTAAATAATACATTGACAACCTCCAGAAAAACAATTATTCGCTTTTATGATTGATCAGCGATAAATAACGTTGGTTCAGAAAAAACCATAAGATCCCTGAAATACCGAATATCATACTTCCCCAAAGTGTCGTTATTGTTGAAACTTTTAATCCTCCAGCAAGTAAAGGTAAGCCAATACTTTCCATGCCTTCCATAGCTTTAAAAGCATCAAATAATCCGATAACCTGTCCTAATACACCAAAAAATAGAGCAAATGTACCTACCTGTAATATTTCTGGTAATCCTCTTTTTTTACTTTTATCCGACTCCGGAATAACCATAAATAATTGATAAGCCTTTCTGCCAGCCAATACAATAACTATTAAAAAAAGAAAAGATAAAATACTCATAAAGAGAGGACCACCCATGTAATGCAGTTCAATAATATTCATAATGATAAAGTTAAGTTAAACATCTGAGGACAAATGTAATAAGGCTTATTATTATCATTTTTTTTTATAGACCAATGGCATAAAAATGTAGACAACCGACAAAATTGGAGTAAACTTTTTCCATGAAGGTGATAAAATAACATGACTTTATATTTTTAAATGTGGTCAGTTGTCTATAAAAACCAGTCGTTCGTCTAATCAATTCCTTAGGATTGAAAATAAATAGCTAATTTGGTTCTATGAAATTTCTTTCAATATCAGAAAACAGATGGTTTTGGCATATTGTGTATTGGGTAGTATCCCTTATGTTTCTTGTTTTTTTTCTCGGATACCAAACTATTGGAATCCGTTTGACCCTATGGTTTATTCTAACCTTAGCTCCAATTGTAATCCTGACTACCTATTTTTTCACTGAGTTTCTTATTCCAAAATACCTTGTAAAGAAGCGACTATTTAAATTTGGTTTATATTCAGTGTACACTATTATTGCCTCAGTATATCTGGAACTGATCATGCTGGTGGTTATCTTTATTTTTGGTGCTGAATTGAATATTAATGCTGCAAACTTTAATGGTTTGTTCCTGATTGCAGGTACCTATATCCCGGTAGTTGTCGGGATTGCCATCAAGTTATACCGTACCTGGCAGAAATCCGAAGAAATGAATCTTCGATTATTACAGCAGAAAACCGAACAGGAACTGAGACTGTTAAAGTCCCAGATTCACCCGCATTTTCTTTTTAATACACTGAACAACCTTTACGCATTAATTCATGAAAAATCTGATAAGGCAGGAGATGTAGTTTTGCAACTTTCTGATTTATTGTCGTTTATATTATATGATTGCAAGGCCGATAGGATTCCGCTGGCGAAAGAGATTAAGCAGATTGAAAATTATATTGCACTTGAAAAGCTCAGATATGGCACGAGGGTTGATGTCCAGATGGAGGTGAAAGAAGATGTCCGGGATGTGATGGTACTTCCTTTGGTATTACTCCCATTGGTAGAGAATTGCTTCAAGCATGGTGTAAAACCTACCCTTTCCAGGTCATCTGTTTTTGTAGAAATATCCAGGCATGACAATTTATTGAAGATTCTGGTTAATAATAGTGTACCTGAATCAAAAAAACATGAAAAACAGGGTGGCTTGGGTATGAAGAATCTGCTAAGTAGAATGGATTTGGCATACAATGGAAATTACAATTTAAAAGTAGAGAAATCTTCCTCCTCATTTATGGTACTATTGAAAATAAAAATTCATGAAACAGATTAATTGTCTGATACTTGATGATGAGGAATTGGCCCTCAGACTGTTACGATCGTATGTTGAGAAAGTACCATATCTCAATCTGATAGCAACGGCCAGCTCCGGATTTGATGCCATAAGAATTTTGAACACGAAAGAGGTGGATCTTGTATTTATTGATATTGAAATGCCGGAGTTGACTGGATTGGAATTTATCCGGTCACTTGATAGCAAGCCTGCTTTTATCTTTGTGACGGCCTACAGGGAGTATGCAGCTGATGCCTTTGAAATTGATGCGATAGATTATTTGGTAAAACCTGTATCATTTGAACGGTTTTTGAAAGCAGTAAATAAATATTTAAAAATCCAACAGGAAAAATCCCACACGATAACGACCCATATTATTCAACTCCGAGCTGACAGAAAAATACATCAGGTAAACATTCAGGATATATGCTATGTGGAAGGATTAAAGGATTATCTAAAAATTCATTTTGATAACCGGGAAATGCTGATCATCAAAGAAACCCTGTCCGGATTACATAAAATTTTGATCCCCTATGGTTTTATCCGTTGCCACAAATCTTATATTGTACCTGTCTCGAAAGTAAAAGCATTTAGTGCAGACGGTATTGAACTGGAGAAAAGGATTATCCCAATTGGCAGAAGTTTTAAAGAAAAGGTTTTAAAGCTTCTGGAAGATATATAGCAATCATTCCTATCTTTAGATACTTATATTTGGATTATTAATTTTATTGCCTCAGCCACCAATTAATGATGAATAATTTATTATAAAATGATAAATAGAAAGTGAATTCTTTTTGACGGCATCTAAATTTCGATATTATTCATTATTGAGAATGATCTCCAAGAAAAGCATAATATTTTGCAACAAAAAAGGGAGATAACCAAAAAAATGAAAACAAAACTTTCAGCCTGGGAAGAGAAAATGAATCTAGTGAAGCAGAAAACCAAATTAGACCAATTGGTTGGGATTTGTAAACTTAGCTTAATGAATATGTTAATCCAGGTGAGACGGAAGAACAAAAATCTGAATGTTAAATCCTGTTAAATCATGTTAAAAATCGAATCCATTTGAATCTATTTGATAATTAAAAATGTTTAATTAATAGAAATACATTGATTGATGTTGTTACGACTCGCAGGATATATTGTTTTGTCCATTTTAGGATGTGGAATTTCTTTCGCTCAGGAATCCGGATTAAAACAGGATAGTTCAATAAAACAAAATGACTTGAATTTTTTTGATCCAAAATTAGAGGTTATTCCTCTGGATAGTGGATCATTTTCTATGCCTGACCAAGAAAACCAGAAGTTAAAGAATAAAATATTAGAGGACATGAAATCGAATGAGTGGAAATATAGTTATGAAATGCCTTATTATGATCCATCGGAAACATTCAGGTCGAACATGCCGAATGCAGATGTGATAAGGGATAGTATAGATTATACATTATTGATCAAACGGATACCCATGAGGGAGAAAGATAATGTTTCCGAATCTCCTGAAAAGGATAAGTAAATATTTCGTAAAACAGTAAATGGGTAGATTAGTATACTGGTAGACTGGTAAATCTGTATTATACTTACTTTTTTACAAGTTTTCGATTGACAATAATACTTTCGGTTTCAATACGAATGAAATAAATTCCAGAGGGGAGGTCAATCATAGGGATTTGGATTTTGTTATTTTCATGAAAATTGTTTGGGGCATTCTCCATCCAGATTTTCCCATCAGAATCAAAAATTTTAATGGATACAGGTAGTCCATTGTTAGCATCCCATGAGATTTGTAAATAATTTTCCATTGGATTGGGGTAGAGGATCGTTTCACATTCAGGAATATCTTCCTGTAGGTTCGTTATAATATCCAGTTCCCTGACTTCCAATATTTCACTGTATGCAGATCCCTCAGTCCCGATGGCTTTGACCCGGTAATAGTAATCCCGGTTGGGGATCACATTTTCATCAGTAAACTCACTTGTGTTTTCAGGCAGGGCTACAATCCGGATAAAATCCGGGAAAAAGGAATCCGCTCTTTCGATAACAAATCCGGCCTCATTATCCGATTGATCCTGCCAATTTAATATTATTTTATTTCTGAAAGCGAGTACAGTTTTCAGTCCAACTGGTGGAGTAGGTTTCCCAGCTTGATCAGTTATCCATAACATTGTTGATTTCTGGGATGATGTCGATTCCCAATTTTTTGGATTCATGTTAAGAACTATTTTATAGGGCTCCGATCTGCCAAGTCTGTTCGTATTGAGAATGGAAATTTTACCTTCAACCGGAGTGGAATAATATTTTTCACTATCAAAGGTTACATTAAATTCAGTAGTCTCCGGGAAGTTATTTGTTACCCATATTCTGACACTATCTGAAGGATCGTCAAATACAGTAATTGATCTTTCAAATGGTTGAGAAATCAGAATAGCAGTATCGGCCAAATCCATCACATAGGGAGATTGATCTGACCGCTCAGAAATGATCAGTTGGAAATCATACAAGGTGTATCCAACCGTAATCCATGAATTTTCGGATTGACTGAATCGCCATTCAAGAATTTTAATGGCAAAATTATATTCATCTTCTTCGAGTGGATTGGCCCATACAATTTCGTTAGACGGAACATGCAATTGAAGCTGTGATAAAATTTTTTCACCATCAAAATTAGCCGGGACAAAATAGTTGGAAACAGGAATATCTTTATCCTGTAATGGAATTGCAGATTCAATGCTCACTGAATCCCCATCCGGATCACTTACATTTATCGGGAAAAAATAAGGCTGGTTGACCTTGTTTTTAAAAGGAAAGTGGTTCAGGATTTTAGCGGTTGAATTTGTGCCAAGATAAGGATCAATTAAAATTTGCGTTTCCAGATAGAAGGGCGTATTAACTGAATTAGTCATGTTAGCAACACTTGCATTTCTGTTAAATTCACGATATCGAATAGTATATGTTCCTGGCCCCGGAAAAGAATGCTCAACATAAAAAATATTCATGACGACCTGATCATCGAGGAGTTTGGAATAATCTGGATTACCTGCTTCAAATCCAACAGGATTGGAACCGTCTCCGAAATCCATATCTCCTCCACCAAACAGGACGGTGGATCCTGCATCAGTTAATGAATAAAGTGAAATCCGGTAAGTAAGTGTATTATTTTCCAGGAGGACCGCTGAAATATAGCCCCCTCGAATATGTGTTGCATTTAACTGTGTGAATAAGGGCAGTATTAAAAGTAATACCGAGAGTATTTTAAAAAAGTGACTTCTCATATCCCACTCAACTTAGTATAATTAAAAACGAAATCTTTGTTTAGTTCGTTTTACTTGTCCAATGCTTTACCCACCACCTCCCACCAATCTCTCAACAAGGCTTCCCGGTTGATCCCGGTATATACATGTATCAACCGTTGTTCATTTTCAGGAGGGGTATATACTTCCTCTTCTTCGACCCATTCAGGATGAGCAAGTGCTTCAATCAAGGCCAGGTCCCACATGATCCATTCCTTATTTTGTGGGGCATGAGATAACCACCTTGCAGCCAGGTAGTCCCATATCCCACCTTTCCCGGTAAACTTGTTAATTACTTCATCCTGTCGAAACCGGAAATCATAAAGTATATTTACCGGCATTACGTGGAGATCCAGGCCCTCCGTATTAAAGGCCACATTGAGGGCATTCAGATCTCTCCGCGCATTAAATTCATCTTTGTCCCAAACCTTCCGCTCGGGGAAATATTTCCCCGAAAGGCAGTAACAGACTATTCTGGGAATGATCTCAGGAGCCAGCAGGATGGCTGAGGCTACATTGGTCAGGGCCCCTAACGAAACAATGATCAGCTTTTCTCCTGTTTTGGTTTCGAGTGCTTTCCTCATCATAAATTGTGCGGCCGGGGAGTTGCTTGGTTCCTTGCCTCCCCAGGGTTTACCCACGATCATATCTGCTCCCATTGGCCTTGGTATATCCTGGCGGTTCATTAATCGCAGGATATCTTCATTGAGTTTCTGACTTTCCCATACAGTATTTTCCGGAGAAAGATGATGATGCCACTGGGCGGAACTTAATCCCAATATTTTGAATTCAGGTTCCAGGAGAGCACGCGTGATGGCATAGAGGTCATCAATTTCGTTGGCTGTATCTGCATCGATGATCATAGACATGGGAGAATCTTCGCTGTTTTTGAAATAACCTGATCTCGCGAAGGGATAATAAAAAAGGGAACCGCCTAGTAATGATAAGAATAAACGCCTTTCCATGACATGTTTTCGCTGCTAAAAAGTATCTAAAACTACTTAAGATGTTACAATCAGCAAAATTTCTTATTAATGATTATTTTGTATTTTATGATCTGCATCATAAAAATATTATCATTTTTATAAGATTTTAGCATTAAAAACAGGCATGGATTCTATTCATATACACGAGATACTGGAAATTATATATACTTCCGGAAAATCATTTACCATCGATTCATTGAAAGAGGAAGTTCAAAAAATTTATGGAGAAGATGTTCATTTTAATAGTTGTGCTGACCACCGGTTTGGCATTGAAGAGATGGTGAATTTTATGCACGACAGGGGAAAAATCGAAATCCATGGAGATAGAATCTTTCCTGCAGGGGCCTCCTTCTGTGATCATTGATTTTCAATAACCGGAATTCCCAATGTATCAACGACATTATCTAATAAAAAAATGTCCTAATAGTTCAGATTAGATTAAGATAAGTTTCCATGTAATCGTCCAGATGCTCAAAACTCCTTTTCCTCACCAGTTTCTTTTCGATGTTCAATAAGGTTGAAAACTCAGCAGGATGTTTTCCTTCTACGGCGGCTTTGCCTGTCAGTGCAGCACCATAAGCCGTAGCTTCATTCAGGTTTGTTAAATAAATATCAGATTCCGGATAAAAAGCTGATATCAATATATTATAAGCTTCGTTATTACTGAATCCTCCTTCGATAAACAAAGGCATTCCATTACACATATCTGACCGGTCGAGGGATATTTTAGTTTGAATAGCAAGGGATAGATTCAAGACTGCATAGGCAGTAGCACTGTTTTTAAAAAATGCCGGATAACTTTTATTTTTCCGGATCTTTTCAAAATCATAAATTTGTCCATGATCAATGATCCTGGCTTTTGATTCAGGAAATTGACCGATTCCTGGAGTTACACTTGGCAAAATAAATAGATCTTTTTCTGAAATGATCTTTGCGTAACGATCGGGATCAAAATCATGTGATACTTCACTCCCATGGATCTCTTTCAGGATCTGATCGTAGGCTTCAAATTCGATGCCTCCCATGAAGATGGATGTTTTAACAGGTTTTGAAAACGGACTTAAATTAAAAAAGACTACTTTACCCAGCTCCTCTTCATTAAAATGAACCTCTTCTTGTTCATGCATTATTACACACCACGTTCCGGTAGAATTCAAAACAAAATCTTCCTTTGTAGTAATCAAATGGGGTAATAGGGAAGCATTAGAATCATGGATTCCAGATGTAACCAGGGTGTCTTTACCTAAACCTGTTCTCTCAGCCACTTCATTTGTTATTTTCCCAAGGATCTCCCATGGATTCTTAATTTGAGTAGGTAAAAGTTTCCGGATGCCTAATTTATCGGCTACCTCCGACCAGTCCTTTTTCCTGAAGTTCCATAAATAGGTATGACATCCAATGTAAGTGGGATCGGCGACCACCTTTCCGGTTAATTTGTAACAGAAATATTGAGGAAGTAGCAGAATATGCTTGGTTTTTTTGAACTTGTTATTATATTTTCTTTTTACGAACCAGATACCCTTTGCAACATTAATCAGCAGATTGAAATCCGGTGTTCCCGTGATTTGCTGCAATTCTGTCTTTGAACCAAATACTTTGTAGAATTCATCATGAAACTTTTTCCCCGGATCCGTTGTATATGATATTTCAGGGATGGATAATTCTCCTTTATCATCAATACATGTGAATGTAGCACCATGCGCTGATACTGAAATAACCTTTATATTAAACAAGGATGACTTTTTCTTCAGGTGTTCAAGAAACCATTTTTCGATACTATAAAGGTCATCATATTTAATCTGTTCAACTTCATATTCTTCGATATTCGTCTTTTCAGTATTCAGAATATTTAGTTCCGAATCGAATATAATCAGCTTTTTATTTGTTTTACCGATGTCAAATACCGCTATGTGGTATTTATCCATAATTCAAAAAGTTACAATCAGGATGTATTGGATGCTCTTGTCACATTAATTTCACCGATCGTTGCATTTCTCCTGTTTTCTATCAAAAAATAAACTATATTGGTTATTCCCCTCCCAATTCTTCTGCTGGTCCCTGTGGTTAAGGCTTTTATATTTTTCAAACAACTGGTGTTATTTATTTTGTTTAATATTGTCCAGGTATTCCAATACACGGTCATAAACATTTTGGGCTGTAAAACCAAATTTTTCATCCAGTACTTGATACGGAGCAGAATATCCAAAGTTTTCTAATCCAAAGACCGTGCCCCTTGGCCCTACAAGTCCCTGTAATGTAACAGGTAAGCCAGCAGTTAAACCAAAAACAGGTTTATCTGGTGGTATTACTTTATCCTGATAGGATTTATCCTGATCCCTGAATAATCCTTCCGAAGGTGCGGAAACTACCCTGATCTTCAATTTTTTTTCATGACGTAATTTATTTGCACCACCAATGAGTGTCGCAACTTCAGAACCATTGCCTACCAGTATTAAATCTGGCTCGCCATCATCATCCTGTAATATATAGGCTCCTTTGGTGGCATTAAGCGCATCCTGATATCTCGATGAGCCGGATTTAAAAGGAATTTCAGGGATTGGTTGTCTGGACAATAACAATGCAGCAGGACGGTTTTTCGTTTCCAGAGCTATTTTCCAGCACACGGATGTTTCATGGGTATCGGCAGGTCTCAATACCAGAAAACTCCTGTTTCCTTTATGATTTTTTAAATGCTCGAGCAATCGAATCTGAGCCTCCTGTTCAACTGGTTGATGCGTGGGTCCATCTTCGCCAACTCTGAAGGCATCGTGTGTCCATACATATTTTACCGGAAGTTGCATTAGGGCAGCAAGCCGAACAGCCGGTTTCATAAAATCAGAAAATACAAAAAAAGTTCCACACACCGGGATCACTCCTCCATGTAAGGCCATGCCATTTGCTAGTGCCGCCATAGTTAATTCTGATACACCAACGTGCAGAAAAGCACCCGAAAAATCTCCTTTTTTCAATGGTTTTGATTTATTCAGAAAACCATCAGTATTATCACTATTGGATAGATCAGCCGATGCAACAATCATATTTTCTACTACGTCTGCGTAATGAGCAAGTACAGCTTTTGATCCGGCCCGAGTAGCAGCACCCACCTTCTGTTCAATGGTCGCATAATCAATTTCGGGAATTTCGAGGGCATAAAACTGTTTCAATTTTTTAGCTAATTCAGGATGTGCCTTTTCCCACTTCTCTTGTTCGGCTTTCTTTTCTTTAACTTGTACAATTTTCTTTTCTCTGATTTCGGCAAAATATTCCATAATACTTGGAAATACCTGAAATGGATCCTCCGGATCTCCACCAAGTTTTTTTACAGTTTCCTCAAAGGAAGCACCTGCTTTTGAAAGGGGTTGACCATGTGTCGATACCTGTCTTTCAAATTTCTCTCCGTCCGCTGTCACTGCACCTTTTCCCATGATGGTTTTTCCAATGATCAGTGTAGGTCTTTCTTTTTCCTGGCTTGCCTGAAAAAGTGCATTCCTGATTTGATCCTGGTCATTACCATTGATCATGATCACTTTCCATCCCCAGCTTTCATATTTTCTGACAGTATCTTCATTAGAAACATAATCTGTTGGTGTGGAGAGCTGGATATCATTGGAATCATAAAACATAATCAGGTTATTTAATCCGAGATAACCTGCTATGCGACCAGCTCCCTGGGATATTTCCTCCTGAATTCCTCCGTCCGAGATAAATGTGTAAATTTTGTGCGACATCCATTCTCCAAACCGGGCACATAGAAATTTTTCAGCAATTGCAGCTCCTACGGCAAAAGTATGTCCCTGTCCTAATGGCCCTGAAGTATTTTCTATACCTCTGACTACATCCACTTCTGGATGACCGGGAGTTGGACTTCCCCATTGCCTGAAATTCATCAGGTCTTCTCTGGTGTATAATCCAAACATATGCAGGATTGAATAAATCATTGGAGACATGTGACCAGGATCAAGAAAAAAACGATCTCTGTTAATCCATGTCATATCAGTCGGATCAAAGATGAGGAATTCCGAAAACAGGACGTTAATAAAATCAGCTCCCCCCATTGCTCCACCTGGGTGTCCTGACTTTGCCTTTTCTGGCATTGCCGCTGAAAGAATACGTAAATTATTCGATGCCCTGTTTATAATTTTAGGATTCATAAAAAAATATTTTTAAAAATTTTGCTGCCTAAAAGTTCAGTAAATATGACAGGCTTAACAAAAATAATTTTTTATCTAAAGATATTCTGCATTATCAAGCAGATATTTTTCAGCTTCTATTGACCATAATCCGGCATTTTTTTTGCAGATTATATCCAATTCTCTGAATATGGGATAGATTTCTGCTTTCTTATTAAAATCTTCAATAGCAGTTAATTCCATTTTGATATTCGTGTAAATCAGCTTTTTCCCACCAGGAATATCAGGTAAATTTTTCGTTGCTTCTATTACTGCATTCAACCCGCCGATATGCGTTACAAGAATGGCTGGATTCAATAATCCTTTTGACATCATATCCAATGATTCAATCATATCGTCTGTATTTCCTCCACTTGTTCCGACGATATGCGTTGAAAGATAATGTGCGTTATAAAAGTTAAACTCAGCCTTAAATTCTGGATTCGAAGGGCCAGCAAAAAAATTGAGACACCCATCCTTTGCAAGTATTTCATCGGCCTGTTCTACCAACTTTTTAACAGGTGCAAAAACAAGGACATCGTCAAAACCAGTACCATTACTCAAATCTCTCAATTGTTTTACCGGATCACTGGAATTTTTGGTGTTAATATAAAACAACTCAACCTGATTTCTTTTGGCTTCATGTACGTTTAATAGTTTACTGGCACGATCGAGCCTTTCCTGATCTATATCTGTGACCACAAGCAGGGATGGTCTACGATTGCAATGAATAATATAATCGATCGCAGCCAGTCCCATGGGCCCTACACCGGCAAGTATGGCCATTTTCCCACCTTCCCGGATGCCCATTTCATGTACATACGAACCGCTATTTGTATGATAATGTGCATGAAAAGTGCCAGCTACGCAGGAATATGGCTCAGATAAGGAAGCCGGGAAATAACCCTCCCCATCATATTCAAGAAGGCATCCTAATTCCATAACTTCGCTGGGAATAATTATATATGTAGCATCACCACCGATGTATTGGTAGCTATAACCAGGAGCAGCCAGACTACCATTGTAGTTAAGAGCAGGTTGTATTGAGAATTTTCTTCCCGGTTTGAAGCGATCTTTCCATCTGGCGCCCACTTCAATGATTTCTCCACTGAATTCATGACCTATCATCACCGGATTGTTTGTTACATTTTCGGGAATACGTTTGTGCTCTGCACCTTGTTTTGTTGCTTTATAGGATGACATGCACAAACTATCAGAAATAACCCTGGCTAATATTTCATTATCTTTGATTGGTGGTAGTTCAAATGTTTCTAACCTGAGATCATCTTTCCCATACAGTCTGACCGCGTGTGTTCTCATCTTTCCTGTCCTATTTTATGTCTTATTTAATTACTTTTTTACTAACTGAGCAAAAGATTAATTTATAGAGAACCTTTAACCAGGATCAAAATTGTTTACAATTCATGATTCATAATTGCTATTTCTTAATTCAACATTACCTGGCCACCAGTGACGGGTATGGCCTGGCCTGTTTCATATTCCTGTTCAATCAGATAATAAATTGCCTTTACAACATCTTTTGGATTGCATCCCCGGTTCATAGGCACCTTTGATTCATATGCTTTTTTAACTTCGTTAATGGTTCTGGCTTCAGGAACTTTTCCGGTTTTCAGGTACTGGGCAAATAATCCAGTTTTGGGATCTGACCATAAAGGACCCTCAAAATAGTTACCAGGGCAAATGGCATTTACTTTGATATGATAAGGTATTAATTCAAGAGCAAAAGACTGGGTAAGACCAATTGCTCCAAATTTACCCCCGGAATAGGCAAAATTTTTATTGCTCCCAATTAATCCGGATTTAGAATTGATCTGAATGATATCCATGAAAAGTGATTCATTATAGTAATGCTGAAGTTTCATGATGGGAGAACAATACTTTGTGCAAACAAAAAATCCTTTATAATTGACTTCCGTAACAAAATCAAATGTATCCTCATCCATCTCATCAAGGCTACCTGCTTTTAAGACCCCTGCATTGCTTATCAAAACATCAATACCTCCAAATTCACGTACGGTAGAAGTGACCAGATTCTTAACAGATGTTGGATCAGCTACATCAGTTTTTATGAATAAGGCATGATTTTTACCTTTTTTTCTATTGATCACATTCACTGTTTCTTTTCCCTGAGAATCATTGATATCTGCAATCATAACAAATGCCCCTTCAAAAACCAGTTCCTCCACAATCCCTTTCCCAAAACCCTGGGCACCTCCAGTCACAATTACAATCTTATTTTTTACCCTGGCAGTTTTACTTTCTTCCTCAATAAAGGTTACAGTTGTTCCCTTAATGTATTGATTGATAAAATAATTGGCCTCATCCCATGAATTGCCTACACCAAGCAATCCTACACTTTCTATAAAAATTAATCCTGTTTCAAATCCGGTTTCGGATTGGATTTTTTTAAAATTTAGAATAATATCATCTTCCTTCTTTTTCTTAGCTAAATAAATACCGGGTTCACCATTTAATCCTGACAAAAAAGTTTTTTCATCTTTAATATCTTTTTTCAAACGGTCGGTGAATACATGCTTAATGATAGGACCTGTCTGAGAAAATGTAAGCAAGGCCCTGATCCCGGGAATTATTTTTGTAATATCCATCTCTAATAAAATTTCATCAGCTTTTTTTAAATGTAAAATGTCTGATTACAGCGTTACCTAAGGTAATAAATTCATCCTGTTTTTCCATCTTTGGGAAGCCTTCTTTTGTTAGGTATCCTTCTTTACCTTTTGCTATAAAAAATTGATGGGCGGCGATAATACAGGCTCCATAATAGTTTATTGCTTTTAGTTCTTTCTCTAATGGTGACTGATCTCTACTGAATAAAATTAAGGGTGCCCTATCAGGTGTATTGTGTTCACTTCCCATTGTTATGATAAATCCTTTTTCACTGAAAAATTGAAGATATTTTTTCAAGTGTTTAATATCATTGCGACCCGGAATAAACTCAACAGCATAAATCTTTCTCTTCGAAAGTTCGATAAACAATTTTTCTGGATCCGCTTCAAATTCAGTATAATTTCCATTTTTATCATCAAGTAATACCGGATAAAATGGAATTCCTTTCGCATCAAGAACAATTTGTTTGATCTGATCCAGAGATAAAAACGCATTTTCATCTTCTTCGACAAAAGCAATCCCACCCTTTTTCAATAATTTACTACGTAATTCATTATCCAGTACAGTTGTATAATTCTTATCAAATTGAATTTGGTTATTTGGAAATAATATGGAAAGGAATTTATTGAAATTTTCCTTATCAGGGTAATGTTTTAAAATTTCAATTCTCAATGCTTTGGCGATATGTCGTTCCCGTACCATGCCCTTGGAATAAGAATTTTTAATCTTTTCGAAATGTAACTCAAACTGGGCATTTATTCCTTTAAGATATACATTCAGTTTTTCGGTCATAGTCTTGGTTTGCCGTTGGCTTTCATCAAAAACGCGTTGTAATAAAATTCTGCTTGATTCACTGAATTGTTCAGGGAATGCAAGGCCTTTCCCGCATAAATAGATCCTTCCGGGATTATTTGGATCGTTGATTCGAATACCTTTGTCCTGTTCATTTTTCATTAAGCCCATAAATTCAATGCAGAAGAGAGGGAATTTCTGGTATCTATTGGCAAGATCATTAAATTCCACATAGCCAAAGGTTGTGATAAAATCGTTAATCCCTAAAACTCCAATTTTTTCTTCCTCAGCTTTTTCAAAAATTTCATGGATAGAATCAAAGGCACTGAATGAATAAGGAGTGTGAAAATGTGCGTTAACATTCAGGGGTGTTGAAAGGTATGGATTGTCGAATTCGGTGACGAGTTGAAATTCTGAAGGTAAATCCTTTAAAGTTTTCATGGAAGTGCTTTATTGATATTAAATTTATTTATTATTTCTTCGTTTAACTTCAATGCCTTTTCAAATATTTTATAATGCTCATATTTATTGAATTTACAAACTTTTTCCAGCATCTTTTCCGTATTAACGTTATTAAACAATCTTATAAATTTTCGATCTGGTGTATAATATTTCCCATCATTATCTTTTGCCCTGAAATAAAATCCGCATACCAGCGAATACAATATCCGATCAAATCGATTTCCGGTTTTAAGCGCCAGTATAATGGCCCCGGTTAGACGATCATCCGGTCCCAATTTACGACAAAGATCCCTTCCCACTCTATAAACAGTATCTCCTAATGATCTGTTCTGAAACCTTTTAAGCAGATCCCGAATGTGTTCATTTAAAATCTTAAAATTAAATTCATCAGGATATATTGAAATCAAAATATTGGCTGATTCCTTCATAGCAGATTCAGCAAAATAAAATACTTCTTTATCGCTAAGAACCTCATACAAATATTTATAATCCGGATGCTTGAGAAATCCGTAATAGGCTGCTGCGGCGTGTCCCAGATTGTGGATAAATGATTTACGATCAACCCAGGCTTTCATATTTTTCTTGGGAGAAAGACCTTCTACCTGTGGCAGCGGATTTTTAAATGCATGATGATCCAGTATTAAGGTATTATATGGTTCAGCAAATACTTGAAGTATGTCCTCGTCTAGTTCTTCCTTTGTCATGATGGGGACCATTTTACCAATACTCGTTTCTACCAGTCCTATCCGGTCTCTTACGTAATTTTCAGGGAGATATGTTATCAATTCATCGTGAAAAAATTCTGCAGCATTTCTGAGATTTTCGGCAATGATAATATCAACAGGAGTATCTATTCCCTTGCCGATTTTATTTAATAATCCTTCACCTATTATTTTGATAACAGTTTTGAGATTAGCTGAGCCGACTGCTGTAGCCATTAGATTTGTAGAACATACTTCAGCCAGGATCTCTTTTTTTTGTGAAAAATGTAATCCCCGGACATTTTTAATATTCAAGGTTGTATCACCTGCATCGCTTTTGATGATGACATTATACGAATTATCCTGGTTTAATTTTCGAATAAGTTCTTGATTGATATCAACAAAAATTACTTCATACCCTCCACGGCTGAACAATTGACCAATAAATGATCGACCGATTTTACCTGCACCGAAAAGAAGTAGTTTTTTCAATTATACTCCTTTTTTTAGACGGTGAATCTTTTCCCTTATTGAAAAATCATGCATTATCTGATGATCTTTCAGTGGTAAAATGTTCTCATGAATAGCATCGATGATCCAACTTTCCTGTGGAAAAAAGTATTCTTCCATTTCAAATGGTGGAGTGATCCAGTTTCTTGAACCTACAACTACAGGAGGAGCATCCAGATAATCAAATGCCATTTCTGTAATATTCTGAGCCATGTCTTTAAGGATAGAACCCCTTTCACAGGCATCACTGCTCAGAATAATTCTTCCAGTTTTTCTAACTGAATCAATAACCGGTTCATAATTGAATGGAACAATACTCCTGGCATCGATAATTTCTGTTGATAATCCATATTTTTCCTCTAAGATATTTGCTACTTCAATAACTTTATACAGGGTTGCACCAATACTTAACATGGTTATATCCTTACCTGATCTTTTAATATCAGGCTCACCTATTGGAATCTCATAATACTCTTCCGGAACACCTCCTTTATTGAAGAGTTCACCCATATCATATATCCGCTGACTCTCAAAAAAGACTACGGGATCTGTACCCTGCAGTGCGGCATTCATCAATCCCTTTGCATCATACGGAGTAGCTGGAAATACGACTTTCAATCCGGGAATATGGGCGACAATGGACGACCAGTCCTGGGAATGTTGTGCACCATATTTTGAACCAACTGATACCCTGAGGACAACTGGCATTTTTAAAAAGCCTCCACTCATGGCCTGCCATTTAGAGAGCTGATTGAAGATCTCATCGCCAGCACGCCCCAGGAAATCACAATACATCAGTTCTGGAATTGCCCGTCCCCCACATAATCCATAACCTACACCAACGCCCACGATGGCGCCTTCTGAGATCGAAGTATTAAAGAGACGGGGATAGGGTAAAGCTTCTGTTAGTCCACGGTATACGGCAAAGGCACCTCCCCAGTCACGATTTTCCTCTCCAAAAGCTGTCAAGGTCGGATCTTTGTAATATCTGTCAATGATAGCCTCAAATATCGCATCTCTGATATTGTATGCCCGGATCTTTGGAACGGGTTTTTGATCCTTAATACCAAATCTTTCCTTCTTTTTGATCTGTTGTACACGAGGGTTATCGTTCAGAGTATGTTTAACTTCCGGTTTTCTTTCATCGAATTTTTCAACAGATCCATTGGAGAACATATAGTGACCTATTCCATTTGGATCCTTTTTCAAGTCTAGTCTGGGTGAAATGTTTTCATCTGCTGCAATTATCAGTGTTTTTTTGATTAATTCAACAGTGTTATCATAAATGGAGTCAAGCGATTTTTCATTGACAACTGCAGCTTTGATGAGCTTCTGACCAAAAGCACTGATTGAGTCCTGAGATTGCCATGCTTCGATTTCATCTTTTGAACGGTAAGAAGATGCATCCGAGGGGCTATGACCGCTTATCCGGTACGTCAGTGTATCTAGAAGAACAGGCCCTTTTTTTTCTTCGAGAATCTTGATTTTCCTTCTGAAAGCATCGATCACTGCAAGCGGATCATACCCATCCACTCTTTCTGCAAACAACTGGTCAGGATTGACTCCTGCGCCTACACGGGCCAGAATATTGAAGCCCATAGTTTCTCCACTGGTTTGGCCACCCATACCATACTGGTTATTCATAAAATTCATGATAAGTGGAAGTCCACCCTGGTAATCTCCTTCCCATAGTAATTTGAATTGATCCATGGAAGCAAATGATATGGCTTCCCAAACCGGTCCACATCCCATAGATGCATCACCAATATTTGCAACTACTATTCCTTTTTTCTGATTTACTTTTTTATAGAGTGCTGCGCCGACAGATATATCGGCCGATCCTCCTACAATTGCATTGTTGGGATAGATTCCAAAAGGTGTGAAAAATGCATGCATTGAGCCACCCATACCCTTGTTAAATCCATATTCCTTTCCAAAAATTTCTGCCAGGGTTCCGTACAACAGAAAATTTACGGCCAGTTCTTTTACTGATCCATCATGGTCTTTTTCAACAATTTTCAGACATTGGCCATCAAAATAATTTTTCATGATGGACAGGAGATCTTTTTCATTCATTTTTTCGATCACTGATAATCCTTTAGCCAGTATTTCCCCATGACTCCTGTGTGAGCCAAAAATATAATCATCCACATCAAGAAGAAAAGCCATCCCCACAGCAGCAGCTTCCTGACCTATTGATAAGTGTGCAGGTCCCGGGTGATTATAGACAATGTTATGATATTCTCCCTTGGTTTTGATATCATTGAGCATTGTTTCAAATTCCCTGATAACAACCATATGGTGGTAAATAGCAAGAAAATCATCAGTCGAAAAATGTACTTTTTCCTCTTCAATGGATTTATCATATTGATTTACTGGAACCGGATTAAAAGTTATCTCACTTTTTCTTCTGACTAGTGATGGATCGATAAATTCTGACTTTGGCATGGCTTAAATATTTAACTCTAATTCAAATTGTTCAATCTGTTTTTTTACTTCCTTTAAAAAGGCAGCCGCGGGAGCTCCGTCAATCGCACGATGATCGAAGGTAAGTGAAAGGCCAATTTTAGGTATGAGTCCAAAGCTACCAGCCTCTAATTCCGAGGGCTGTAAAGTAATGGTGTTTATCCCTAAAATGCCTATCTGGGGCGGATTGAGTACCGGAGTGAACATTTCGATGTCAAAAGCTCCAAGATTGGTCACGGTAAAAGTCGCACCTTTAAGGAGTTCGGGGTCGATATTTCCTTCCTGTGCTTTAACTGTAAGCTCCTTCATCTGTTTTGACAGGCCTTCAAGTTTCAGGTGGTTAGCATTTTTAACTGTAGGGACCATCAATCCCCTTGCAGTATCTACTGCAAATCCCAGATGAACATTTTTATAGTATCTTATATGATCTCCAAGAAAATGGGCATTAATATTCGTATGATTCAGTAATGATTGAACCGTTGCATAAGAAACGATATCATTCAGCGTAATATTAGGACCTTTATTTTTTTCCATCATATCTTTAATCTTATTCCTGGCTAATTTGATTTGTCTGGCATCAGAACTTGTATGGAGGGTCAATTGAGCAGTATTCTGCAGAGAAGCATGCATGTTTTCAGCGATTATTTTCCTGATATTGGATACTTTGATCTCTTCATAATCATCTGTGAAAAAAATACCTGACATTTTACGCAGATCAGCAGCAGTAATTTTTCCACCCGGTCCACTTCCACTGGAGGGCATATCTAGATGATCCTGGTAGGAAATAGAGCGTGCAAGTGGTGTAGCTTTTGGTGCTTTTTTAAGTTTTTTAAAAATATCTTTTTCAATAATCCGGCCATATGGTCCTGATCCCCGGATTCCCTGATAGCTCATTTGGTGTTTACTGGCTGCTTTTTTTGCCCTCGGTGATATTCTAACAATTCCAAGTTCAGTCTTTTGATTAGTTTCGAGGTGTTGTTTTATTTCTACATCTTTATCCGCTATTATAATATCCTTTTTTTCTTCAGCTTCAAATTTTTTTTCGATTTCTCCTGGTCTGAATTGTTCAATATTTTCTCCTTCACCTCCAATAACAGCAATATTCTGAAGAACAGGAATCTCATCACCAGGTTCAGCAAATATTGCCAGCAATATTCCATCCTCCGTGGCTTCGCCTTCAAAGGCCGCTTTATCAGTTTCATAGGAAAATAAAAGATCACCTTTATTAACCTTTTCACCAATATTTATGTGCCATTCGGTAAAAATGCAGCTTTCAACAGATTGCCCTTGGCGAGGCATGATTACAGGTGTTGCCATTGTTGATAATTACATTTAACTTGTCAATACAAGTATTGAATAAAAAATAAAAAATAATTAATATTATGTTTTGTAAATTAAATTTATTTAACTTGTAATTACAAGTTAAATTAAGTTTTTATTTCTCGATATCGTATAGATGACACTGATAGCTACCGATAGAATACCACAACATCGGAAATTATATGAAATCTTAAGGAAACATATTGTACAGGGATTATATCCTGAGGGAAGCTTATTGCCATCCGAGAATGAACTCTGCGGTTTACATCAGGTAACCAGGCCTACAGTTAGACAGGCCTTATCAAGACTCGTAAGTGATGGTTTCATCAAGAAACACCAGGGGAAAGGAAGTATTGTACAACCCCTTCCCAAAGGAATTGGTATTCTATCTATCCAGGGGACTACCACCGGAATAGGTCCGCATAATCTGGAAACTATTCCTGTAGGAAAGCCTTCCATCATCCCCTGGCCGGTTAATTTCCCTTTTAATCTTACCTCGGAGGAAGAAGAATCTGGATGTATCAGACTTGAAAGAAGGCGTATTGTCGATGGAATGCCTGTACTATATGAAATTAGTTATTTGCCAAATATTAATTTACCACGGTTTGTTCAGAAATCCTTCATTAACAAATCATTGTTTGAAGTGCTTAGGAGCTCCTATCAAATTGAAGTAATGGGAGGGAATCAGCGCATCAGAGCATTGAGAGCATCTCCTTCGATCAGTGAATATTTATCTATAGCTGAAGGTGAGGCTATATTATGTTTACAAAGAACTATGGATACTAACCGGGTTGATTTCAGGTTTTTCTCAATTATTTATTGCAATACAGACGATTTTTATCTTGAAGGAAGTTTTTAATCTGTTAAAATATATGAAAAAGTTAACCATTTTTATCATTGCACTTTTGTTGTTTCACGCTTGTAAACAACCTGAAATCAAGAAATCTGATTCCGTAGCATCTTATCAAGGACCCATCCGGCTTCTCCCTGAAAATCCTCATTATTTCGAATACCAGGGTAAACCTTTGGTGTTAATTACATCAGCTGAACATTATGGGGCATTATTGAATCAGGCGTTTAATTACAAAAAATATCTGGAATCGTTAGCTGTTGAAGGGATGAATTATACCCGGATATTTGCCGGAACGTATGCTGAAATTCCTGGAGAAAGCTTTGGAATACAGAATAATACGCTTGCCCCGCAACCGGATCAATTTCTAACGCCATGGACATATTCAATTGAGGACGGCAAGAAAAAGTATGACCTAAATACCTGGAATAAGAACTATTTTGAGAGGTTACATGATCTGATGGGCATTGCTTCTGAAAATAATATAATCGTTGAATTCACATTTTTTACTTCAATATATAGGGATGAACACTGGGATATTAACCCGCAAAATCCTGAAAATAATATCAATATTGACCACTGGGTAACGAGATTTCAGGCAAATACACTAGAAAACGGCGATTTACTACAATATCAGGAACAGTTTGTCAGGAAAATCGTCCGTGAATTAAATGATTATAATAATTTCTTTTTTGAGATCCAGAATGAACCATGGGCAGATCATAACGTTCCTGTTTATAATATTGTTAATAAGGAGGATCTCAATCCTGGTGATTGGACATATAAGGTGGATATGGCTAATGAGAATTCTCTAAAATGGCAAGCGAAAATTGCAGAATTTATTGTTGATGAAGAATCAAAGCTTGAAAAGAAACATTTAATAGCCCAGAACTATTGTAATTTCAAGGCCCCCTTGTCAAATATCAACGAGCAAATTTCAATACTTAATTTTCATTATGCCTGGCCTGAAGCAGTAGAATGGAATTATGGTTTTAATAAAGTAATTGGTTTTGATGAATCTGGATTTGCTGGATCTGAGGATAAAGTATATCGCCGTCAGGCCTGGCGCTTTATACTTTCAGGAGGAGGATTATTTAATAATCTTGATTATTCATTTTTTGTCGGATATGAAGATGGTACTTTAGAAAACAAGGCACCTGGCGGAGGGAGTATTCGATTGAGAAAACAATTGAAAGTGTTGAGTGATTTTATTCATGGATTTGATCTTGCCAATATTTCACCGGATATGGATGTCGTAATGCATGCACCTGGAATAATACCCTATGTGTTATCATATCCAGGTAAATCGTATGCTATTTTCATACAGGCCGTAGGTGTGGAAAAAAGTGAAATAATATTAAAATTGCCAAATGGTAAATATGCTATTTCATGGATCAGTACATTTACAGGCGAGGTAATAAGATCTGAGGAGATTGAATCTGTGGATGTACAGATAAATCTGAAAGTTGTCTTTGAGGATGGGGAAATCGCATTGAGAATTAATCGAACTGAGGAATAATTCAAATAATGATCAAATAAGCCTTTTATTATTTTAATCCAATTACTGGATGATCAGAACAAAAGCATTGGAATTTTTATTAGTAGTTTAAATCAAGACCTTCCATTTACATATGGGCGAATGTCAGTGGCGATCATTCCGGCTGTTTGAGCGGCCCGTAATCCAGGATCTCCATCCTCAAAAACCTGGCATATTGTTGGATCAGTACCCATCATTTCCGCACACTTCAAAAATGTATCAGGGGCTGGTTTTGGGTGAGGTACATCCTCCTTCGAGACAAGAATACTGAAATATTCATCTAATCCAACGGATTTTATTGCTTTCCAGGATCCTTTTTTGGGACTGCCCGTACCAATGGACATAGGTAATTTACAATGATATCTTTTAACAATTTCTATCACAGGTAATACTAGGGTCAGTTTGTGTAGTTTTGTTTCATACAAGGCTTCTTTATCTCTTGCAAATTGATGTGGATCAAAATCTTTTCCACTGATATCCCTTATTTCAGAAAATATTTTTTCAGATGACACTCCTGCGTGGTCGTAAAAAAAATCTTCAGTAAAATTGTAATCCAGGTGATCTTTACATATTTCTTTCCATGCTTCATAATGCAAGGGCATGGAATCCAGCAAGGTTCCGTCAAGATCAAAAATTAATGCCCTGGCTTTTGGATCCACAGTAAGTTTTTTCATTATTGAGTGTTTATCGTAAATCTCGAACTGAATCTCTTATTTTCAGTTCAGTTCGCAGATATATGGTTTCAGTATTTTGATGTTCTCCATTTATCATGTCCAACAAAATCTTGGTCCCCTTAGCACCCATTTGTTCAATGGGCCTGCTGACCGATGTAAGTGCCGGTGTTAGATATGCCACAAAAATACTATCATCAAATCCAATGATTGATATATCGTCCGGAATTTTTAAACCCTTTTCTGAAATGGACTTCATAGCCCCGACAGCCATATCATCATTTAAACAGAAAACTGCTGTAGGAATTTCAGATTTTTTTAATAGAATATGCATTCCCTTATACCCACTTTCCAAATCGTAATTGCCTTTTACAGTCAAGGTTGGATCATATGGAATTAAGTGATCTTTTAATGCTTGTAAATATCCTTCTTTTCTTCTATGTGTTGTTTTAAACTCAGCTTTACCTTCTATGATGCCAATACGGTGATGACCATGATGTATAAGCCATTTGGTGGCATTATAAGCCCCTATAGCATCATCTGCCAGGACAGTGGTTACTTTTGATTTTTTACTCTCCCTGTTTAATATAACAATAGGAATATTATTCTTAAGTACATGATTTATGAAAAGATCATCCTCCGCACTCTGGCTCATCAGGATTACACCATCAAAATAGCGGGGTATAACTTTTGTGAAATCATGAAAATCATCCAGTCCTTCGACAGACAAACTGAAATTATCTTTAATAATTCCATTTACCCCACGTACTGCATCCAGGAAAAAGTTGGCTGATGTTCCTTTTTTAAGGGTGCTGAAAAACAATCCGATATTATAGGACTTGGCAAGTACAAGACTCCGGGCATTGAAATTAGGTCTATAGTTGTATTCTTCAGCTATTTTACGAATCCTCTTTTTTGTGGATTCACTGATCAGTGGACTATCATTCAACGCCCTGGAAACAGTTGTATGGGAAACATTGATGATTCTGGCGATATCTTTGATCGTAATACTCATTCAATGTATATAATTACACTTCATAGGCAGAAGAAGCCGTTTCACCACCTCTTCCAGTCCAGTTGGTATGGAAAAATTTGCCCCTGGCTTCATCAATTCTTTCATATAAATGTGCTCCAAAGTAATCTCTCTGAGCCTGTAACATATTTGCAGGTAGTCGTTCAGCACGATATCCATCAAAGTATGATAAGGCAATGGAGAAAGCTGGTGCTGGTATTCCATTGTTTACCGCCGTTGAAACTACATGTCGCCATGCCTCCTGGGAAGATTCTACCTTTTCTTTGAAGTAGGGATCCAACAGTATATTTTTCAGACCCGGATTTTTATCAAATGCTTCTTTTATTTTTCCTAAAAAAACTGAACGAATTATACATCCCCCTCGCCACATGAGGGCAACTCCCCCGTAATTCAGGTTCCAGCCATACTCCTCAGCGGCAGCACGCATCAAGGTGTATCCTTGTGCATAGGAAACTATTTTCGAGGCATACAATGCTTTTCTTAAATCTTCAATAAAAGCATTTTTATCCCCGGTAAATGAAGGTTTAGGACCAGTAAGAACTTTTGATGCTTCAACTCTTTCATCTTTCATAGCTGAAAGACAGCGGGCAAAAACGGCTTCTACAATCAACGTAAGTGGAATACCCAGATCCAGGGCAGTGATTCCTGTCCATTTACCAGTTCCCTTCTGTCCTGCTGTATCCAGAATTTTCTCAACTAAGGGGTCATTATTTTCGTCTTTGAATGCGAGAATATCACGTGTAATCTCGATAAGGTAACTATCCAACTCACCCTCATTCCATTCCTTAAATGCTTCATGCATTTCATCGCTTGTCAGGCCAAGTAAATTTTTCATAATGAAATAGGCTTCTGAGATAAGCTGCATATCGCCATATTCAATTCCGTTATGGACCATTTTAACAAAATGACCAGCTCCATTTTCTCCTACCCAGTCACAACAGGGTGTACCATCTTCCACTTTAGCTGCTACGGCCTGAAATATGGGGCGAACATGTTCCCATGCTTCTGGCGATCCTCCGGGCATGATGGAAGGTCCTAGAAGAGCTCCTTCCTCTCCACCTGATACACCAGTACCTATATAAAGCAATCCTTTACTCTCGACATATTTTGTTCGACGAATGGTATCCGGAAAGTGTGAATTACCACCATCTATAATGATATCGCCCTTTTCAAGGTATGGTATTACCTGTTCAATAAAATCATCGACAGGTTTACCAGCTTTAACCATAAGCATGACCTTTTTTGGCCTTTTCAGGTTTTTGACCAATTCCTGTATCGAATGGGAACCGATAATTTTTTTGTCCTTCCCACGTCCCTTGATAAAATTATCGACTTTTTGAGTGGTACGATTATACACGGCAACGGTGAAACCTTTACTTTCCATATTCAGAACCAGATTTTCACCCATAACTGCCAATCCAACTAAACCGATGTCTGCAAGTTTTTCCATGATAATATTATATGTTTGTCTTATTCAAAAAATTTTTGTTAATCTTTAAATCTGTCTCTTGATGCCCATAAGCCTAATGCGGGATTTGAAATAAAAAAAATCTCTTCATCATCAATGCGATTGAATCCTTCATTAAGTTTTTCAGGGTTATATTTTTTTAACATTGAATTCAAATCGGCATACCTGTAATTAACACCTTCGATTTCCTCCTTTGTAATATTCCCTGGGCAATAGGTTATGGTAAACCTGTTTTCAGAAGACCCATGAATCAGGTGTGCAGCAGCGGACAGGTTCTCTTGTAGTTCCTGTTTTTTGTTGGTAAACTCAAGAACTTCTTCAGAAGTCCTGTAGCCATATTTTCTGATCAATCTGTCAATCTCCTTATCTTCTCCAAATTCTTTGAGTCCCGGTGCAAGAATGATCAATTCACCTTGGTCAGCTATAGCCATTCGAGAGCGGTATACACTTTTATTACCAAGCCATGTGCTTTTAAATTCATCGGGATCAAGATAGGCAACTACTTTTTGAAGCGGTTGATCAAGAATCGTAAAATTGACTTTCAAAGATAACTCAGAAGCTTTTAGAAAACATTCCAGATCATCACCAACATATAATCCTTTAACACCAAGCTGAAGGTCTTCGGATCTTCCCACTACTGTCAGGATATATATAACAGGCATATCGCCTCCAAAATGATTGGAAGCATAATTCAATATATCACGGACAGGATTCAGGGCGCGACCCATAATCCTTTCCATACCATAAACAGCTCCCAGGAAATGGCTTTTATTGATTCCTTCCGATCCTCCGGTTCCCACAAAAATGTTTTTATTATAATTAGCCATGCCAATGACTTCATGTGGTACAACCTGTCCAATGGATAATATAAGGTCATAATTTTTGTTTACAAGCATTTGATTTACCTGTGCAGGCCAGGAATAGTGTAGTTTCCCTTCTGATACTTTACTGACATAATCCCCAGGTACAGTACCAAGGGTTACCAGATCTTTACGCCAGTCATGTACTCTGAAGAGATCCAAAGGTACCGTTCCGAACATATTTGAAATCTGCTTTTCAGTCATAGGAGAGTGGGTACCCAATGCAGGAAGAATATCCGTTAATTTGTCTCTGTAAAAATTCCAGACACATTCCGTAATTTTTCCCGCGTATGAATGAAACCGAGTAAAATCCGGCGGAATTGCCAATACCTTTTTCCTGTTTCCCAGCTGATCCAGTGTCTGTGTGATTGCTGCTTCCAGCTCAAAGGGAGTAAATACCCGGTCCTCATATTCCTGCTGATAATACATCATAACTTACTCGTTTAGATCCATGGGGGTGTATCAGGTAAATATGATTCAAATTCTCTGATAAGATATTGTTCATAATTCCCTGAATATTCTCCATTGAAGAACTTATCCATAGCTTCTCTGTAAAATCTTTCCCAGGAGTCCTCTTCATGACCCGGATTGATCGGATAGAACAATACACCATTGGATTTTGCAGCTTTCATGTCTCCTGGAGCATCTCCAACCATTAATATTTTTTCATCGTCATATTTTCCTTTGGCTCCAAATTCGATATGTTCTTTTTTAGATCCGTGTTCCTGTCCGGCTATAAATCTGACGATCTTATTCATATCATTTTCTGTCCATTCACGCTCAAGAGCTTCCACCGGTGTCGAGGAAATGACCATTGCATCAGCCTTATTGCTTAGTTTTTCAAGTGATTCTTTCATAAATGGATAAGGAGGTATATCATGTACCATTTCAGAAACTGATGCATTGATTGCCTTCGACCACTTAAGTGCCTGATCTATCACGGGATCGTTAATCTCGTTGGCGTATTTTTCAAGTGCCGGATTACCCAGCTTGGATTCCCTTCTGGTCCATTCAATTAAAGCAGTAATATCAGGTATTTTCGCATTTCTGGCTTTTACTTCCTTGCGTTCCCGTAAAAGATCCAATACCTGGATAAGTGCAAAAAAACGATTAATTCCCCGGGATTTTGAATATAGATTTACGAAATCCCAGGCATCGCGTACATATTTAGATACAATCTGCAGATTCCAGTGTAATACTGTATTTGGACAAAAACATTCTTTATGCTTGATTTCCATGGTATCGAAAGCACAACCGTCCGAATCGATGCCAATGAAAAATTCTTTTTGTGGTTTTAAATCTTTTAATATCTGATGAGGATCTTTTGACATATTTTCTAATAATATTTATTGATAAGCTTCAGGTAAATATTCAGGTAGTTTTTTTTCTGCAAATACTGGCTTAAACCGGGTATATCGCTGTCTGCCGTTTATCATAGGCACCGATACCCAATCCTCTCCAATTAAGGGTCTGACATAACGTAAAAAATCATCAGTTACATCAATCTTATTTTTCGATATCCATTCCTGTGGAAATGATCTCTCAGATAGAGCAACCTTTTCCAGGGATACTTTGTCAAATTTTACATTGTATATGATACCCGGTTCCCTCAAAATGGTAGCCATCCAACCATTTCCATCATTAATTGCTATATCGACGGCTTTTTGACCTACTTTATATGCTTCATCAAGATCTATTGTGGATGCATAAATCATCGTATCCCGTTGGTCTGTACCCATCACCTGTCCTCTTGCTTTACCGGTTACTTTAAAGCCTTTTTGATTCAGGTAATTTACCACGGATTGATAAACTGTTAATTTACTTGCACCAAATTCCGTATGACCAAATGAATCTTTTACCGATCCTATATCTCCTACATCAAATCCTTCACTAATGACGATTATGCACCTGCCATCCCGCTTTAACTGATCATTTACATAATCACTCATTTTTTCCATGTTGACCTTCGATTCAGACATATAAATCTGTAAAGGCATTTCTCTATTTGGATCAGCCAATCTTGATGCTGCCGGTATATATCCGATTTTTCTGCCCATTGCCTGGATGACAAGAACCGGATCCGCAGGAGAAGATCCCATGTTTTCTTCATTGGCATTCTGTATAATGTGTGACCAATATCGTGCAACGCTACCATATCCAGGTGTATGATCGATCAATTTAAACTCACTATCTCCGACATCATTATCTATAGTTTTAGGTACACCGGTTCCAATCACTTCCAATCCTCGCTCTTTTGCTAGTTCACTTACACGGAATGCCGTATGCTGGGAATCATTTCCTCCTATATAAAAAAAGTATCCTATATCATGGGCTTTAAATATTTCCATGATCCGGTTGATATCTTTTTCATAGTGATCTTTCAATTTGTATCGACAGGTTCCTATACTACCTGCAGCAGGAGTTGTTCGCAATAGTGCAATTTCTTCATCATTCTGGGCGGTCAGATTTAGCAATTCTTCCTTTAACACACCTTCAATTCCATGCCATCCACCATAAACTCTTCCAAATTTATCTGGAAACATTTTGCATGTTTCAATAATACCACGTAATGAATTGTTGATTACAGGAGAAGGTCCCCCGGATTGAGCTACAATAACATTTTTAGCCATATGGATATTAATGGTTAATAATTTGATTTAAACTCCAGAATACGCATTAAATCCCCCATCTACTGGAATGATAACTCCAGTTACAAAGCGAGATAAGTCTGAAAGCAGATATAAGGCTGTTCCCTGTAGATCATCGGGTTCACCAAATTTTCCTATGGGGGTATTCTGTAATATTTTTTTTCCACGATCAGTTAGATTACCTGTCTTTTTATCGATAAGTAAAAATTCGTTCTGTTTGGTTATAAAGAAACCTGGGGCAATACCATTTACACGGACACCTGTTTTAGCAAAATGTACGGCCAACCACTCGGTAAAATTATTGATCGAAGCTTTGGCAGCAGAATACGCAGGAATTTTGGTTAATGGTCTGAATGAATTCATAGATGAAATATTAACAATCGCTCCCTGCTTATCTTCAACCATATCTTTAGCCAGGACCATAACCGGCAACAAGGTACCCATAAAATTAAGATCAAATACATGACGAAATCCCTCAATATTCAATCCGAAAAAGGTATCATTAAGATTGTTTAGGTTATCGGGATCGATAAATTCCTGTTTTGTGGTAGCTGTTGGATGATTACCTCCAGCACCATTGATAAGGAGGTTAATCCTGCCTAAACGTGAATTTATTTCATCTTTGGCCTTTAAAAGAGACAGTTTATCCAACACATTGGCTGTAATGCTGATACATTCCGTCTCATATTGGCCGGCGACTTCTTTTACGACTTTATCTGCTGCCTCTTTGAATAGATCTACTACTGCGATCTTTGCGCCAACGGATCCTATGGCCAGGGATAGTGATTTACCAATAACACCACCGCCACCTGTTATTACACAAACTTTGTTTTTAAGATTTTTAAAATCGTGTGGATCCATGAGCCAAAAAATTGAGGTTAAAAAACATAAAACAAATATAATAAAATTATTATGCACACGTGAACATTGGAGGATGATTTTTATAATTTATGTATCATTTTTCAATGATCTTATGGCTATATGGGAGTTAGAATAAATTCCTGTCCGGCCTGGGCCTTCAGATTGATGATGCTACCTTCAGTTAGAATACCATTAACCATTAATTTTTCTCCCATCCCATGCGCTATACGTATGGATCCCTCATGTTGTGCGATAATATTCACTTCTGACCGGATACCATTATTTATCTTAGCTGAGATTAGGAATCCACCTTCTGTCAGGATTCGATTGAATGATACATTTTTCCATTCGTTGGGAATACCCGGCATTACATGAATTACACCGAGTCGATCCTGTACAAGAATCTCATAGACAGCTGTGAGTGCTCCAAATCCAGCATCCAGCTGCATAATTTCCCGGTGTTCATCATTAATTTCAAAACTGCTGTAATCGGGTGAACTGATGAGACTTGTTCCCTGGAAAGCTGCATTATGGAGTGTTCCGCGTCCTTCATTTGTAAAATTTCTTTTCCACCAGTGCAGCCATTCAATAGCTCCACGCACATTGTTTAATCTGGAATGAATAATTGAAGCCCAGGGAACACACCAGCCACTCCATAATCCCGGTCCTTTTACTATCCAATTATCAATTGTGTTTCGAGTAATTTCTTCGTGATTTTCGCTTAGTGGATCAAATGTCATAAAAGGCCATATCCCACCCAGGTAGGAATGATGTCGGTGACTTTCAATAAGATCCATGCCTTCCCAGAGGGCAATTCTCTCCCTTTTACTTTCAGGCCATTCAAGTGTCCTGGATTCAGTGATGGTCGTATAGGGTGGTAAAAATTCCTGGATTTTTTTCCATCGTGGATCGTGATCCTTTCCAAGGATCAAGGCAGCTTTCCCTAAATTATCTGCAATCATATGCAAGGCTGCCAGTTGAAAAGAGGCATCTCTTCCCCACGCATCCATTCTCGATCCTTTAAATTCAGGAGAAACTGATACAGGCAGGCTCAATCTGGGAATGCCATCCTTCCCGGTCGATTCTTCAAGCATAGCCCAATATCCTTCAAAAGCACCCACCATCAACGGCCAGGCAACTTTTTCCAATATTTCCATATTCATGCTGTAACGATAATGTTCCCATGCTAATTGAGCCATCCAGGCTGTACATGCATGATCAATGGTACCTGTCCAAAATGTACCAACTACTTTACATCGGTCATCAACAGCATGGGGTAACATGATAGCACCTTTTTGTTCGAAGAATTTTTCACCATTAGAGCTTAATTCAGGCCACCAGGATAGAATCATATCCCATAAAGGATTTAAATGATCCAATCGATTAGAGTACAATACCGGCCAGTAAATCATTTCAATATTAATATTAAAATGATAATCGTTACTCCAGGGGGGTAATTGATATTCTTCATTAAAGGGGCCCTGTAAACTGCATGGCAATCCTTGAGGAGGGGTTACACAAGCGAGTTTATATAATCCGTAATCAAAAATTTCCTGTAACACGGCATCCGGAATTCTTACGGATGGTACATCCTGCCAGTATCTTTTCCACCAATCGTTAGTCTCTTCTCTTAAGGTAACAAGATCAAATTCATCATTTTTTTGCACAGCACTTGCTTTTGCATCACTCCCAAGCGATGAACTTATGATGATATGTTTTTCTGTATTTTTGTACACAATTGCCAATGGGTCATCATCTGGCAAGGATTGCAAAAATCCTCCTGAAGTATTATCCTCCCATTGTTCGGGTGGTTGTACTCCGTATTTACTCAGGATATCCCCGACATAATTCCATGTAGGGACAAGTTTTAATGTAACGGAATCCGATAATAGATCAGGCATTTCTATCCATGAAATTTCTTTAAACATGGATTGCCTTATCTTTATGATGTGTTCATTTTTCGAATTATCCAGAATTTGGATCAAAGCAGTTCCATTATCAAGGATTAGCGTGGCGTAATCCATATTATAACCCTCAGGAAAATGTATCTCGAGTCTACCTCCACCAATTTGCTGAGGCCTGGGAGGGTCGTTTTTTTTTGTGGAAGGTACAGTAAAAACTTTTCGCAACCCATCTTCATTTCTGTCATAAAGTAATTGTTTGACTTCCTGATAAGTAGTTCTTGATGCAAAATCATTTCCTCCCCGATGATCCCAGAAACCAGCTCTTCCGACCGTAATATTAAGCTGATTATTATATCCCCAGATTATGATTCCTTGAACACCGTTACCAATTAGCATGCCCGTATGTGTTCTTTTTAAGGGGAACTTCCATTGCAAGGTTTTTTTTGCAATAATATTCTGAAAGTCCCTTTTACTGCAATGGGTGGTTAAGATCAAAACACATATCCAAAAAATTAAATTCCGTTTCATAATTCAAGTCAAATAATTGCCAATCTAAGGTAAAAATAAAATTCCAGTTTATTTTTTGTCACAGCTATTTTTAGCGTAGAAAATATTTATGAAATAATTAATGATAAATTTTATGAATTTAGTTGTATTTGAGTTGATTTGTTGATTATTAATGGAGCCTATAATTATAAATATCTTTCATCATGAGTGTATTGAAACAAGTTCAGGAAAAACTTGGAAAACCATATATTGATCTGGAATTCATGCTGGAATGTCTCAGGGAATCCTTAATTGAAAATGGGGAAGCTGAATTGGCGAAGTTTATTCCATGGATTAATGAAAACAAAGAACTTGATCCTTCAGCACTAACAGATAAACATATTCAGCTCTATTCCCTTGTATTTCAACTGGTAAATATGGTAGAGGTGAATGGGGCCGTCCAAAACCGAAGAAAATTGGAAGACCAGCATTCCTTGACAAGTGTCAATGGACTCTGGGCGAAGAATTTACAGGCACTGGTTGATGCAGGATTATCTGATCGGGAAATTGCTGAATTACTACCTGACATTAAGGTAGAACCAGTACTTACAGCACATCCTACCGAAGCTAAAAGATCTACAGTGCTAGAACATCACAGGTCTCTTTATCTGATGATTGTCAAAAGGGAAAACCAAATGTATACAACAAAGGAACAGAATGAAATCAGAAGAGATATTAAACTGGCTCTTTATCGATTATGGAAAACAGGGGAAATTTTTATGGAGAAGCCAGATGTCTCATCTGAACTTAGGAATGTGCTTCATTATCTGACCAATGTATTTCCTGAAGTTTTACCTGTAATGGACAGGCGGCTTTATCTGGCATGGGAAGAGGCTGGCATGGATACCAAATATATCACCAGTTTCAGTAATTATCCGAAATTATCTTTCGGCAGTTGGGTTGGAGGCGACAGGGACGGTCATCCTTTTGTAACCGATGTGGTTACAAAGGAAACATTGAATACCCTGCGATTAAATGCTTTTGTAATCATTCGAAGAGAACTACTGAAGATGGTTAGAAATCTCAGTTTTTCATTTGATTACGAGGATGCCGACAGAAAAATGCGTGAGAGAATTTCGGAAATGATAAATGAGTTAGGGAGTGATGGTCAAAAAGCTTTTATGCGAAACAGAGGAGAAGTTTTCAGACAAATGATCAATCTAATTATTACAAAACTGCCACTTGATATTAAAAGGGAACATGCAACTGCTTTGGATGAACATCAAGGTTCCTATATTTATGTCGAAGAGTTAAAGGAAGATCTTATCATTCTTCAAGACTCACTTGTAAGATACGGTGCTGTAACCATTGCCCAGTTTGATTTGAATCAAATGATTCGATTTGTGGATACATTTGGGTTTCACCTTGCACATCTTGATATTCGTCAGAACAGCCAATTTCATGAATTAGCGGTTGCTCAATTGATGAAAGCCGCATCGCTTGACGGTGAATGGTACCTAAAAGCTTCAGAAAAACAAAGAATTAATTTTATCAACAAGGAGTTGGAATCTAACCGACCATTTTCGCATCCTGATATGGACCTGGATGAAAATGCAAAGGCAGTTACAGCTTGTTATAATGTTTTAGCTGACCATATTGGGAAATATGGTTCTCAAGGTATTGGATCTCTGATTGTAAGTATGACACGATCCTTATCTGATTTATTAACGGTCTACCTTTTAGCTCGCGAAGCAGGATTGACCAAACAGACTGAATATGGACTGGTATGTGTTCTTCCTGTTGTTCCATTGCTGGAAACGATTGAGGACCTGAATAATGGGCCTGAGATACTCAGATCTTTTTTAAGGCATCCTTATACAATTCGCAGTTTAAAATACCTCAAAAAACAAAGAAATCAGAAGGACCTTATACAACAGGTCATGGTTGGTTATAGTGATAGTAATAAGGATGGGGGTATTCTGGCAAGTCAATGGGGGTTATATCAAGCACAATCAGAACTTGCCAGTGTAGGAGAGGAAGAAGGTGTTAAAATCAGGTTCTTCCATGGAAAGGGAGGATCGATTTCACGTGGGGCAGGTCCAACACATTGGTTCATCAAAGCATTACCACCAAATTCAGTGAATGGAGATATTCGTCTCACTGAACAAGGAGAAACCATTGCTCAAAAATATGCCAATAAAATTAATGCAAGCTATAACCTGGAACTTCTACAGGCAGGAACAACTACAGCCACCATTTTAAATAATATCAACAAGCATAAAACGTATGCATTCAGTGACTTGATGACCAGATTATCGCAGGAAAGTAAATCACATTATACAGATCTAATACAACATCAGCATTTTTTACAGTTTTTCAGTGAAGCAACCCCTATCGACGCCATAGAATCAAGTAAAATAGGATCAAGGCCTTCACGGCGTACAGGCAAAAGAAGCCTTGAGGATTTACGCGCCATCCCATGGGTTTTCAGTTGGAGCCAATCCAGGTTCAATATGACCTCCTGGTACGGAATAGGAAGTACTTTCCTCAACCTGATGGAAAAAAAACCTGAAGAGTTTGATCGATTCAAAAAGGGAGTAGTTTACGATTCATTCATCAGGTATGTACTGACCAATGTGGATACAAGCCTTGCCGCAACCGATGAATAAATTATGAATGCATATGCTTCCCTTGTTCAGGATGAAACTGTAAAAGATACAATATTGACATTAATGATGGATGAGCTTAAAAAAACCAGGGAAGTTTTTAGAATTATTCTCCCTAAACCAATCAGTGAGCGGAGAAAACAGCACTGGTATTCCAATGTAATTAGGGCCACCGCCATGTATGACCTTCATTTAAAGCAAATCCATCTTCTTCGTACCTGGCGTTATCAGAAAAAAGAGTGGGATATGAAAGGTTCCGAAAAAACCCTGACCAGCTTATTACTGACTATAAATGCTATAGCCAGTGCATTGAGAAACACAGGATAAGAGTAATAAACTATTAAAATTTTCGAATTTTCTTATAAAATAAAATGATTGTAAACAACTGAAACCACGATTCTATAGTCCTCTGATCAGTCGATATCCCTGATCCCAAGGGATTCTTGAGACAATCAATAAAAAGGCCAGGGTGAAATAAATAGCACTATTTCTAAATTTTCCCTTATCAGCGTGTGTCTTTTTAATCTGTATTCTTCCTATTTGGGCAATCGCTATTGAAAGGATCATAATAAAAATATGTTCAACTGCCCAATATCTCATCTGGCTATCCTTCATGGCAGTCCCAAAATCTTGAAAAGCGCCTTGAGTTATTGGACTTAAGAAAATGTATAAAAGGAGCCCTATTACCAGTTGGAGATGAAATATAGATATCAGAATAAGGGTTGAAGTATTGTCAACTTTTAAAAAATCTCTATTCCCAAACCAACCATAAAACGCTCTTATAATTACAATTAATGCAAGTATAAGAAGGATCCATCTAAGCCATGAATGAATAAAAATTGTAAACTGATACATGTATTTTAGGTTACGAAACGGTACAAATTAAAATTAATATTAAAACTATTCAAAAAATCGAATGTATATATGGTTTGTCTAAAATTAATAATGATCCTGTCAAGATGTCAAAAAATTGATCAAAATTGCCAAAATTTCCGTTTAATTAATTAGGCACCTATATTAAAATTACTGGTATGCATTTTGCTGTTATTTAGGTAGATAGAAAAAAAATGAGGTTTGGAGGCTTACACATATCGAAAGAACTTTTATTGACAGCGGATGTTATGAACACCCTAAATGGTGGATTAAGCAAACCTGATATCCGAATGTCTCGAGAAGACGATAAATATATCCTTCATGTTAAGCTTCCAGGTGTTGATCCAAATCGCATGCAGATAGAAGTAAAAAATAACCAGCTGTTTATATTCCATCATATTACATTTAGACAAGATGATTTATATGATGGAATCCATAGCATTCCTTATAACATTGGATTTGTTTTCATCCCTTTTGATGTTAAAATACCTGGAATAAAGGCCGTTTATGAAGATCATGAGTTGAAAGTAATGATGCCATTCAATGAGTTGGCAAATGGATATCATAAACGAATCAACATTGAGAAACGTTAACCTACTTTATCTGATTGTTCATTGATCTCTCCTAATTCTCCCTCAAATCGAGTTTGGATTTCCTGCGCATAATACCCTTTTTCCTTAAGCCATTTACTGAATTCATAACTGTATCCATGCGTTACGTATACCTCTTGCGCATTGGAAAGGATTACAACTTTGTTAAGTCCATCCCAATCAGCATGATCGGAAAGCACAAAACCACGATCCACTGACCTTCTTCGTCTTGCGCCTCGAATCGACATCCATCCTGAGGCTATGGCAGTCCGGTAAGGCTGAAATTTCTTCATCCATGGTGTTTGAAGAGCGGAAGATGGAGTGATGATCAAAGCACCTTCAAATTTTTTTTTGTCCAATCCTTGCTCTACTTTAGGGAATTGGCTGATAGTCATAGACATAGTGCTCAATACACGGTTAACATTATAAACTGCTCCGTGAACAAAGATATTTCCGATATTTTGATCGACATGATGCAAAAGCCGTTGCGCTTTCCCAAGTGCATATCCACATAATATTGAGGTTTTACCTTCAGCTTTATTCTTTCGCCACCAGTCATTTATTTCCTTAAAAATTATTTTCTGATCTTTCCAGAGATACACAGGTAATCCGAATGTAGATTCCATCACCAGTGTATGGGTTTTTACCGGTTCAAATGGAGTGGCTATATTGTCATTTTCAAGTTTAAAGTCTCCTGTGATCACACATATTTGCCCGTTGTATTCCAGCCTGACCTGTGATGATCCAATAATATGTCCAGCGGGGTGTAAACTAATGTTAACGCCATTTATATTTATGGTTTTACCGTATTCAATCGATTCTAGATAAATGTCTCCGAGACGCAATTGTAAAATCCCCTTTGACAAATGATGGGCTAGATACCAGCGACTTCCCGGACGTGCATGATCAGCATGCGCATGGGTAATTATCGCCCTGTCAACAGGCTTCCATGGATCGATAAATACATCAGCCTGTTTACAGTAAATGCCTTTTTCTGTAAAAGAAATGAGCGATTTTGAATTCATATTGACTTGAAAACAATTCCTTAATGATTTTTTTCTTAAGTGTAATAACAAATATCATCGATTTTTTCTTTTTCGGCATCATTTTCGATAATTGGTAATCAGTTTAAGGATATAATGGGGGAATCGAAAATTAAGATCTAAAAAACTTAGAAATACCTGATAATTTGGAGCCAATATACCTCACATGAAGATATGCTATGTCCTTTCCACAATTTTGTTTAATTATTTTATCATTTTTTTAATTTTTAAATAAAATTTATTTTATTCGTTTCTGATCTTCTAAACAATAACAAATGAATATGGTTAACATATAAAAATTGAGTTATGACAGACTACGAACAAATATTTGAAAATAATAGGAAATGGATTGCATCTAAAACTGCAACAGACAAAGATTTTTTTAGAAACCTTGCAAAACAACAAAATCCAGATTTCCTATATATCGGTTGTTCCGATAGCCGGGTGCCGGCTAATGAGATTATGGGCCTTGAGCCAGGAGAAGTTTTTGTGCATAGAAACATTGCCAATATGGTAGTAAATACCGATCTCAATGCAATGTCTGTTATTAATTATGCGATTGAACATTTAAAAGTTAAACATATAATTGTTTGTGGTCATTATAATTGTGGAGGAGTGAAAGCGGCTATGGAAGCAAAGGATCTTGGGATATTAAATCCCTGGCTAAGAAATATCAGGGACGTGTATCGTTTACATAAGGGTCAACTGGATAATATAAAAGATGATCATGACCGATATAACAGTTTAGTTGAACTGAATGTTATCGAACAATGTTTAAATGTCATAAAAACAGCTGAATTTCAAAAGAGTAATTTACAAACCGGCTTTCCCAAGGTTGCCGGGTGGGTCTTCGATCTAGCAAAAGGAGAGCTGATTGATTTGAAGATCAATTTTGAAAAGAGACTCGAAGATATCCGGGAGATCTACAATTTATATGGTGAAAATTCCTGAATAACTTAACCTTATTCTTTATGTCCTGGAATGAAGAGCAATCCGGTTTCCTTCCGTATCCATAAAGACTGCCATATATCCAACATCCTCAGCAATATGTGTTCGCGGTATAATAATCTTACCACCACCTTTTTCAATGTTGGATAGATCCTTATTAAGGTCACCTGATGGTGTAGTTAAGTAGATTAAGACACCCTGGTCTGAAGGAGTATAGAATTCCTCATTATGAACCAGGGATCCAGGAGCCCCAGGGGCATCTTCTTTCCAGGGAAACCAGGCCATATCAAGTGTATTCATTTTCTGTCTTTGGAGTTTAATATCAAATACAGTTTCGTAGAATTTCATGGCTCGATCTATATCTTTAACAGGTATCTCAAACCAACCGAGTATATTGTTCTTCATAGTTTTAAAATGTGTTTAACAAGCAATAAAATCATAATTATGAATAATATCAATAATAAATACATGTAAATGTCATTTAAATAACAAAGTAGTCTTATTTGAGGAATTTGTTAAGATATTTTTTTTCAATTTTAAATAAAAAAAATAACGTATCAACCCAAATTACCCCCTATTCTACTGTAAACAAATTCCGGACGCCACCTCAATTTTTTGCCGAGGGCCATCCTCACAGCCTTTCTTTCAAAAAGAAATCCGTTATTTTTGAAAAAATCAAATGCTAATAGATTCTGTATTGGAAATACCGTCCTGGTATAATTTTTAAAATGTTTAGTTCTTAAGAGTTCAAATCCTGCTACAGGTTGTTTAGCTAGAATCATCCCCTCTCCAAGTTTAGGTGCATAAAATCCAAGAATTTGTTGATTCTCCATATATAATTTCATTGTTGGGAGATGTGGTTCCAATAATTCCCTCCGGTCATCTCCCGAAACATTCTGATCCAACTGGAATATTTGATCCGTGAATTTCTTTTCGTATGGATAAATCATGTGCTGATTGGGATTTAATGATAGGGATCCACTAAAAAAGACATATTCCGTAATGGTTTTAAATCCAAGTTTTAGATAAACAGGTTCTCCCATATCCGTTGCAATCAGTTGAAGAGGATTATTGTTTTCTCTTTGTAACCATTCCATCAGATATTTTGTGATGCTTGTTCCAATTCCTTTATTTCGAAAGGATGGATCCACAATGATGTGCGCCAACCAACCCGATGAAGGAAATTTAATGGCGCATCCTATACCCGTGATTTTATCTTCTAAAGTCATTTTAATCGGATGGCAATAGGGAGTGGAGGCGTAAAAAATAAAATGTGGAATAATGTCATTCCAGCCTGCTGGTTGGAGGTGTGAGATGTTTTCAACATCTTTCAACAAGAAAGGATCAATTTTCATATGCGTCTCAGTTACGTGATTTATTATGTACCAAAATGATTGATCAATAAAGATTCTAATGCGCAAAGCGTAATCTTTTCCTTAACCAATATTCAAAGATTTATCCGGCTTAAACTATATAAATTAAATACTCCTTACATATTTCCGAAAAATATCCCATTGTAATTTCTTAGTGCTTAACTTACTATTTTATTCATCCTCTTTTTTGTAAATTAACCAAAAGAAAGGATATTAATTTTATCGCCAGGATTTAAAGAATTTGTTTTTAAATGATACCATTTTTTAAAGTAATTTTTAGTCAAGCTATTAGAAATAAAATCACAATTTTTTATCTCAATATCAATACATCATGAAAAAGAAGTTTACTCGCCCATTTGATCACACCGGTAAGATCAGCAGGCGGAAATTTATGTTTTCCTGCGGTGTCTGTACTGCCTGTTTGGCGACCATACCGTTAAAAAAACTGAATGCTTTTTCAGTTGGAAACTATCGGAAGAAAACAAGAATTCGAATTGTTTATTCTTTGCATGCCGAAAAACAGCCTCAACCCGACTGGCCAAATATAAATTTTGATTTTGGCCCATTTATGCAACATGTACAAACGGAACTTTCTAGACAATTACCTGATTTTGATTTTGTAACTGCCATGGCTAAAGGACCAGAAGAGGCTGCCAATATACTAAAAGAAGATACATCCGGATCTATAGATGGATACCTGGTTTACCAATTAAATTGCTGGAACCAGGTAGTACAAACGCTCGCAGAGTCAGGAAAGCCTGTGTTATATGCTGATTTTCAATATGGAGGTAGTGGTGGTTTCCTTGTGTATAATGCAAATTTTGTTCGGAATAATTCTTCCAATATTGGATTTGTCGCCTCATCTGATTTGAATGACCTGGTAGCATCTGTAAAATGTTTTGATATAGTGCAACAAGGAGGAACATTAGCTGACTTTGTATCAGCAACTGAAAAAATACGAATGAAGAATACTCCTCTTCCAGGTAATCTTGTCTGTAAACCGGATCAGGTAAATATTTTACCTACATCGGATTGTGTCCAGCAACTAAAAAAATCAAAGATCCTGGCAATTAGAAATACAGAATCCGGTACCCTGGATCCCTATATGACGATTCCGGTAGAACAGATACCCTTCGTTGAGCTGAATAACGCATATAATAATGTAAACAGAGAAAAATCAAATGAAATCGCAAGCAAATGGATATCGCAGGCATCCGCAGTAATAGATGTTCCACATCAAACTATAGAAGATTCCGCGGCCATGTACTTCGCTATGAAATCCATATTAAAGCAATATGACGCAAATGCAATCACAATCAATTGCCTTGGGGGTTTTTACGGAGGTCATATCCATGCATATCCGTGTCTTGGATTCCACGAGCTTAATAATGAAGGACAGGTAGGTGCCTGTGAATGCGATGTCGAATCTACCGCGACAATGGTAGCCTTTACAACGCTTACTCAAGGCCGTCCCGGTTATATCTCCGATCCGGTTATCGATACGTCCAAACGACAGATCATCTATGCGCATTGTGTGGCTTCAAATAAAGTTTTTGGTCCTGATGGCAGACCCAATCCGTATTCCATCATGAATCATTCAGAGGATCGGCAAGGAGCATCTGTTCGTTCCCTACTTCCCGTAGGATATATGACCACCACCATGAAAGTCAATAATGATCGTAAGGAGATCATTTTCCATCAGGCCAAGGCAATAGGCAACGATCCTGATGACCGGGCCTGCCGTACAAAATTATGTGCTGAACCTGTTGGTGATATGGAAAAGTTGTTTAATTATTGGGACAAATGGGGCTGGCACCGGGTAACTTTTTACGGCGATCTGAAAGAACCTGCTTATGACCTGGCTGCCGCCCTCGGTTACACGATATTGGAAGAGGCCTGAAAAATATTAACCCGAAAATGAGCTGCTGAAATTGTGGTTCTCAGTGATTAATCCCTCAAAATATTCAGTTGAATATAAATGAGTTATAAATTTTTCGGGTTGAAAAGTTCCAGCGCTGGGCACCCTATTTCTGCCTGTTTACAGTTTTTACATGCAAGCTGGCCACGGATGTAGGCGTTTCCCGGAAAATTCAATAGAAATAATATTACCATTAAAATAATGGTAGTCCAATTGAAATCTAAAATCAGAATTATAATCCCTGCAATCACTGGAAATATGAAGATCAACATATCAGGGATCATATCTTTCCAGGTAAATGTTTTACATGTAAATTTTTCGGTTTCTCCCTTCTTAAAAAACAAGCTGCTTATCTTTCCTTTACCAAATGCGCATATCCGGTTATAATAATAACAATTTGGGCAATGTTGTGAGATCAATCTGAATTCCAGAAATAGAACGTACGCTATGTAAAGAAGCATCCAACCCAGACCAAGTGGATAAATTATAAGTGATCCAGCAAGGTATACCAATAAGGAGAAAGTGATTGTGATAAGTACGATTCGTAAAGGGTATTGTTCATATGGTTGATTCACAATCATATCCTGTCTATTGGAATAATAATTTACGAATTTTTCAAGTTACGTCATACAGATAAATTGGATTTGTACAATCTTTTAATAACTGATAATTTGGAATGAAATAAACTATTTAAGATTATAGTTGCACGGATAAAAATTGCTCATTGTAGCTAAGAAAATAATATTGTACGGTATTTTACTGAAAAAACGAATAGATTAGATTTGGAACATGTATTTATTTGTTTACTTAAAGAGACGGGCATTTTATTAAGTTTTATTGACATATATCAGACAAAATTATCATTAAATGAATAATATCATTCAGAAATTAATCGCTTGGGCTGAAAAAGAAACAACGATTCGCGCATTGATTCTTGAAGGTTCGCGTGGGAATAAAGATATTGTTGGTGAATTGTCTGATTATGATATCAATGTATTTGTTGATGATATTCACAAATTTACTCTTGATTATAAATGGCTCAATACCTTTAATGAGGTATTAGTATATCAAAAAGAGCATTTTTATTACCAAGAAATATCAATACCTACCTGTCTGGTATATTTTAAAAACATACCCAGGATAGATTTTTCTTTCTGGCCCTCCCACATATTAAAAACCATGAATGAAGAGAATGTACATGAACCCTATAAAAACGGATACCAGATATTAATAGATAAAGACGGATTAACCCGATCGATCCCGGAGCCAACTGGAGAAGCTTTTAAAATAAGAAAACCAAGGCAGGATGATTATCTCGATACAGTATATAATTTCTGGTTTGAGACGCTGGTGGTCATAAAACACCTGAAAAGTGGCCACCTGTGGTTTGTAAAAACAATTGTTGACGATCCTATTAAACGTTATCTACTCCAGATGATCCTTTGGGATGAGAGTAGTGGAGCGGATTGGAATCGTAACGATATTCATCTTAGCGGCAAAAACCTCGAGCAAAAAGTTAGCAAAAAGACTCTGGACAAAATCCCTTTTTGTTTTTCACCTTATCACAAGGAAAAAACATGGTTAAGCCTATTAGGAATGATTGATCTTTTTAAAATGTTAACTTTACGTATAGCAAGTGGACTTAATTACCCATATCCTGAAGAAAAAATAAAAGAAATCGAAGAAAATATTCTGCGAACATATAATGGAAACGGGTAACTAATCTCCGATAGTTAATCACTCCAAATCTTCAAAATAAAATCATCAGCTGTATCCTATTGAAACAGGTTTATGCTTGTTTCTAAGAAACTATCTTTTTAAATTTAATGAAGGTTGTTTCAATTTACTCACGTAGTTTAGTATTTTCTATCTATTTTTTATCAGTAATTTTTTTAATCTAAACATATAATAAAAATGAAATCGAAAAACATTATGAACCGTAGAAAATTCATCGGTTCAGCTGCTGTTACAGCAGCCACTATCTCCGTGGTGCCGAGGCATGTTTTGGGAGGTAAGGGGTTTATCCCTCCTTCAGAAAGAATTAACGTTGCCAACATTGGATGTGGCACACAGGGATTGAGGGAAATGCCGGATATGCTTCAGAATCCTGAGATCCAGGTTGTCTCCGTGTGTGATCCGAATAAATTTACGACTAATTATCTCGACTGGTCTGCCGACGGGATCCGAAATGGAATTCGGAGAACATTGGAGGACCCTAACTGGGGTGCAAGTTATCAAGGTATTCCAGGTGGAAGAGACATTGGGAAAGAATATGTTGAAAAATATTATGGTAAAAACAAACCTAGCGGTCAGTATAATGGGTGCAGTTCATATGAGGATTACCGTGAATTACTCGACAAGGAACAGGATATCGATGCGGTCAAAATCATGACACCGGATCACCATCATGCTTATCTTGCGATTGCCGCTATGAAAAAAGGGAAGCATGTGATCACACACAAGCCCATCGCTAACCGGATGTCGGAAGGAAAACTTGCCATTGAAACGGCCAAAAAATCAAAAGTGAAGACCCATTTACTGGCATGGAGTGAAAGGCGTGAATATGGGCTGATTCTACAATGGATCAATGACGGTGTTATTGGTAATTTAAAAGAAATACACAATTGGTCATACAGACCCGTATGGGAACAGTGGCCCTCCAGACCCAAGGATACACCTCCGATTCCAGATGGATTTAACTGGGGATTATGGTTGGGACCAGTTCCTGATATGACATACCATCCTCATTATACACATAACAGATTCCGTGGATGGTATGATTTCGGTGGTGGCAGTATTGCGGACATGGGTCATTACAGTCTGTTCCCATTATTCATAACCTTCGGTATTGATACACCTCCAATCAGTGCCAAGGCATATGGCACAACACATCGTTATATTGATGGTAATACTTATAAATGGCTTGATAATGATGTATCTTTCCCATTGTCCAGCTTGATCCAGTTAAAATTCCCAAAACAGAAAAACCTTCCTGCCTTTGATCTGTACTGGTATGATGGAGGAATGAAACCATTTATTCCTGATGAACTGGAAGAAGATAAGCGGGATGTGCCGAATGAAGGGATGATGTTTGTTGGGGACAAAGGAAAGATCCTCGCCGGATTCAGGGGCGAAAATCCTGAAATAATACCTTCCCGGCTTATGAAAGCCTACCAGGGCGAAAAAGAACTGCCTGAAAGAGAACGGGAAAGACGTTCCAATACATGGGCTGCAGCTATAAAGGAGGATCAAGAATCGCCCGGTAGTTTCAAATATGCAGGACCTGTAACAGAGGCGATCAATCTTGCAGCTGTGGCCTTGCGTGCCAAGAAAAGGGTGGATTATGATTCAAAAGATATGAAAATTACTTCTGATGAGGCAGATAACAAATACCTGACAAGGGAATACAGAAAAGGATGGGAATTATAATTAAGCATGATACGTTTATAAAATGGAAAAAAAGAATAATAAATATTCAAGAAGAGATTTTATTGAAAAATCAGTTTTACTGGGTACGGCCGGGATGGTTGCACCCGTATTTGAAACAAATTCAAAAACTAAAACAACACCTCGGATGACACATGATGACATATCACTTGCCCAATGGGCATTGGTACAGGAAATAAGAGAAGGGAAATGGAAGAATCTCGATTTCCCGAAGATAGCTCGGGAAGATTTCGGATTGAATGGGATTGAATTTGTTAATACACTCTTCGAAGTGCCAACAGTGAATTATCTCAATCAATTGAAAAAAAATGCAGATGATCATGATGTAAAAATGGTGCTGATCATGGTGGATGCCGAGGGAGATGGTTGTGAACCGACTGAAGAACTAAGGAAGCAATTTGTGATCAATCACAGAAAATGGATCGATATTGCACATTACCTTGGGTGTCATGCCATCCGTACTAATTGTCGTGGGCCAAATGATGTGAATAAGGAAGAAGCATTAAAATGGGCTGCGGAATCTTATAATATGTTACTTGAGCATGCTGTACAGGCAAAGGTCAGTGTATGTATAGAAAACCATGGAGGTGTATCCAATGATGCCGACTGGATGGTTGCCCTGATGCAGGAGGTGGACAGCCTTTATTTCGGAACCTATCCCGACTGGCGCCGACCGAGTGAAAACTTCGATAATTATACATACCTTGAAAAAATGATGCCCTGGGCGGTGGGGATGTCCTACCGTAACCAGCCGACAGAAGAGCTGACAGCCAAGATGATCAATTTATGCCGGAATTCGGGGTATAAAGGATGGTATGGAATTGAATCTGGGGGAAGGGATGAAATAATCAAGGGAAGGGATCTGTTGAAGAAGTATCTTTTTACCTGATTAGCGCCCTGAAGCTATATAAATATACTTCAGGGCACAAATTTTTCATTCATTTCTCAATGAATCCACAGGATTTGACTTCGCTGCCCGGATTGACTGGTAACTGATTGTAATAAGAGCAACGAACAGTGCCAGTAATCCTGCCAACAGGAAAGGCCAGATTCCCATGGTGGTTTTATAAGCAAATCCACTGAGCCAGTTTTTCATAAAATACCATGCAATTGGAATTGAAATAAAAAATGCAATGATCACAAGTTTTGAAAACTCATTGGCCAGCATAGTAACTATTGCATAAGAAGAGGCCCCCATGGCCTTTCGAATCCCAATTTCTTTGGTACGCTGCTCTGCTGTATAGGCTGCTAATCCTAATAAACCCATACAGGCTATGAAAATGGCCAGAATGGTAAAAACAGAAAATATGTTACTTAACTGGTTTTCTTTTTCAAACAACTTGCCAAAATTCCTATCCAGAAATTCATATTCAAAAGGGGCCCATGGAACTGTTGCCTTCCAGGTATTTTTAATAGAAGAAATAGTAGATTGCATGTTTTGTGAATTTACACGAATAGCCAGAAATCGACCTGAGTTATTTAAATATATCGCTAAGGGTTCTATGGTATTTCTCAAGGACTCAAAATGAAAATCTTTTACAACACCGATAATGGTATACCTTGTTCTATCGCCACTATCAGTATTTATTGTTTCCACTACCTTGCCTAAAGCTTCTTCTGTATCAATCCATCCGAATAATTTGGCTGCTGATTCATTAATGATCAAAGCCGAAGAATCTGAGGGTATATCTCTAGAATAAAAGCGGCCGTTTAGGAGTGCTATTTCAAGTGTTTCCAGGTACTCATAATCGGCATAACAATTATAGATTCGATGGTCCGATTCTAGATCACCTTCTGCCTTGATAGCACTGGACCAGTATGGGATGGATGGTAAATGTGTAGTATAGCTTGCATTGACAACTTCTGCCTTATTTAATAATTCCTGTTTCAGAACTTCCGATTTATCACCGGTCTGCCAACCATTATCTAAGAAAATCACATTCTCTTTATTAAATCCAAGTCTTTTATTTTGAATATATGTCATCTGCCTGTAAACCAGAGTGGTACTAACAATTAATCCTATTGATATGGAGAATTGAATGATCACTAATATGCTTCTGAACATCGATTTACTTCTACCAGTTGTTAAATTTCCTTTCAGTACATCCACCGGGTTGAATCGTGTTAAATAAAATGCCGGATAACTCCCTGCCAGAAAGGTAACCACAATGATCAAAGCAATAATAAGGATCGCGATCCAGGGTTGACTGAAAATGTTGAATGAAAGAGATTTGCCTGATATTATGTTGAAAGGAATCCTGAATGCTTCAGTCAATCCCAATGCAATCAAGGTTGCAATTAAAATGAAGGTAAATGATTCAGTTAAAAATTGTGCAGATAACATGCCTCTGGATGAGCCCATTGTTTTGCGGATACCAACCTCTCTGGATCTTTTTGCAGATCTCGCTGTTGACAAATTCATGAAGTTTATACATGCAATTGTGATGATAAACAAAGCTATGGAAGAAAAGATCCAGATATATTGAATACGACTGTTTGGAGCAATCTCCGCTAATAAATCGGAATGTAAATGAATATCCTTGATCGGTTGTAAATAAAATCTGAAGTAATTATCTACATTACTATCCTCAAAGTATTCCTCAGGGACATTCATATACTGAATAACCTGAGGTTTTACCCTGTTAATAACCAGTTCTCGCAACTTTTTGCTAAGTATTTCTGGATAGATTCCCTCGTGGAGTTTCAGATAAGTATAATAATTCATATTCAACCATATGGGATTCAGGGCATCAGGATAAGTTGACATGGATATCAACATATCAAACTTAAGATGTGAATTTTCAGGGATATCCTCTAATACACCGGTAATGGAATAGGTATCTTCACCCGAATAAAAAATCTGACCAAGGATTTCTCCAGAGGAAACCATTTCCCTACTAAAATATTTAATAGCTGTCTTTTCTGTTAAAACAATAGCGTATGGATCGGTTAATGCTTTTTCCGGGTTGCCCAGAATAAAAGAGAAATCAAGAACATCAAATAATGAGGAATCTGCATAAAGAACTTCTGATTCCTTATACAAGTCTTCATTAATCTTAAAAATAAGATCAGTAGTCCTCAATCTGGTAATGGCTTCGATCTCTGGAATTGTAGATTTGAATCCTTCAGCCATGGGGGCCGAAGATACTGCTGCGTTGATTTCTTCCTGTTCACCGAAACGACCATAAGTTGCAACACGGTATATTCTTTCGTGATCGGTAAAAAATCGGTCATAACTCAACTCATCCACGATATAAAGCAGGATAAGAAGACATGAAGCTATACCGATTGACAGTCCGATTATATTAAGCAGGGAATAGAATTTATCCTTGATGATGTTTCGGTATGCGATTTTTATAAAATTGCTTATCATTTTCCTTTTTTAGAATACATGTAATTTATTTTAATCAGACCACATATGGTTGCTGAAATGATCTATTGTATTAATTATTCATCTCTTAAAGAATCCACCGGATTGGCTTTGGCAGCCTTGATGGATTGGTAACTAACGGTAAACCAGGCAATCAATAAGGCGACAAATCCTGCGAGAATAAAAGGCCAGACACCCATGGATGTTCTGTATGCAAAAGCGCTGAACCACTGTTGCATTAAATACCATGCAAGCGGTGATGCTATTATAAATGATATCAATACTAGTTTGGTAAATTCCTGGGTTAACAGAGCTACTACATTCTTAGAGGTGGCACCCATGGCTTTTCGGATCCCAATTTCTTTTGTTCGTTGTTCTGCTGTATAAGCCGCCAGTCCAAATAATCCAAGGCAAGCTATTACGATGGCTAATATGGAGAATACGGTAAATATGTTACTCATTCTGGCTTCTTTTTCAAACATTTGTTCGTAATCTTCATCCAGGAAGGAATATTCAAAGGGTATTGAGGGTTGGTTTTCCTGCCAAAGTTGCTCGATCGTGTCTAAAGTAGCCCTGTAATTGCCAGGTTGTATTCGAATTGCAAGGTTATCTCCAAAGCTACCTAGGCGAATAGCCATTCCTTCTATTGGACTGTGCAAACTTTTAAAATTATAGTTTTCAACGACACCAATAATTTCAATTACCATGCGTTCCCCATTAAAATTAAGAGTTTCAAGCTTCTTACCTATGGCGTCTTTGCTATCATTCCCACCCAGACCGAGGACAAAGGCAGCTTCTTCATTAATCACTATCGCAGAAGAATCTGATGGGAAATCTCTCGAGAAGTATCTTCCATGTTTCATCTCAAAATCCATCAATTTGTCATAATCGAAATCTGAAAACCCATAAAACAAAATATGGTCTGTTGCATCCTCACCTTCCACTTTATATGCAGTCGACCAGTAGATGTTTGATGGCACATGGGTTGTAATGCTTGCAGTAATTACTTCACTTTGACTTTCAAGCAATTGTTTGAAGGGTTGGGCTTTCTCGCCCAATTTGGAGGCATTCTTGAGAACAATCACGTTTTCTTTCTCAAATCCTAAATTTCGGGACTGAATGTAGTTCATTTGTTTGTAAACAAGAAGGGTACTTACAATCAATCCAATTGAAATTATAAATTGAATGACTACCAGAATGCTGCGAAAGACTGAGTTTCTTTTACCACCGGAGATGGAACCTTTTAAGACATCAACAGGATTGAATTTCGTCAAATAAAAAGCGGGATAACTACCAGCCAGGAAGCCAATGACAATAGTAAAGCCTATGATCATTAATAAAATCCAGGGATTTTGAAAAACATTGAATGATAGACTTTTCCCAGCTATGGTATTAAAAGGTAATCGGAATGCTTCTGTCAGACCCAACGCTATGATCATGGAAATTATAACAAAAATAAAAGACTCCAGCATAAACTGATAGGTAATGATCCTTGATGCAGATCCCAGGGCTTTCCGGATTCCTACCTCTTTTGCCCTTTTTGTTGACCTTGCCGTTGCCAAATTCATGAAATTAATGCAGGCTATAATAATAATGAAGGCAGCAATGGCCGAAAAGATATAAATGTATTGAATGTTACCATTTGTACTGAATTCAGCATATAAATTCGATTTTAAATGAATATCCGTAAAGGGTTGCAAGAAAAATCTAAAATTCTGATCAATTCTCTCAGGTGTTAATTCAGTTTCAGGAAAACTTAAATATTGAACAACCTGTGGCACCACATATTGAATAATAAGATCCCTGAATTTACCTGTCAGATTTTCTGGGTTTGTTCCAGCAATTAATTTAAGATACGTGAAATAATTCATGCTGATCCAGATTGGGTTTAGTGCGTCCTGGTTTGTAGACATCGAAACAAGCATATCAAACTCAATATGTGAATTTCCTTTGAAATCCTCCAATATGCCCGTGACACCAAAAGTGCCCCGGTCTGTTTTTATGATTTCTCCAACTGCAAGGCCTGCTTTAACGGCCTCTTCACCAAAATACTTAACCGCAGCACTGCGGGTAAGTACGATAGAATTTGGTTCTACTAAAATAGATTTAGGGTCTCCCTCCAAAACTTCATAACTGAAGACATCAAAAAAAGTAGAATCTGCAAAATATACTTTATCTTCCTTGTAATTTTTATCATTGTGAGTAATGCTCAGTGAAATGGGTTGGAAACGTGTGATGGTTTCAACTTCTGGAATATGGTTTTTAAAACCGCTCGCTAATGGGGCAGAAGATGCGGCTATATTGGTCATTTGCCCATCACCAAAATAAGCGGCTGTTGCTACCCGGTATATACGGTCCTTATCTTTAAAGGCTTGTTCATAGCTCAACTCATCTACCACATAAAGTACGATTAAAAAGGAAGCCGCTATGCCGATAGATAATCCGATAATGTTAAGAAAGGAATAAAACTTATCTTTAAATAGATTTCGGAGGGCTACTTTGAATATATTATTTATCATAATTGCTATAGGTTACAAATTAAATATGAAATTCCGTGTTTATTTTTTCAGTTACAACCTTGCCATCAAAAAGATTGATAACCCGGCTGGCATAGGATGCATCGTTTGGGGAGTGTGTCACCATAATGATGGTCGTTCCTGCCTGGTTTAACTCCTTCAGCAAATTCATAACTTCCTCTCCATTCGCTGAATCTAGGTTTCCGGTCGGTTCATCAGCCAGTATCAAGTTCGGATTACTTATAACTGCTCGGGCAATGGCTACCCGCTGCTGCTGACCACCAGATAATTGCTGGGGATAATGGCTCCTCCTATGCGTGATGTTCATACGTTCCATTACCTCATTTACCATTTTCTTCCTGTCTGCAGGCGTTATCTTAAGGTATAACAGGGGAAGCTCTATGTTTTCAAAAACAGTCAGTTCCTCAATCAGGTTGAAGCTTTGAAATACAAAACCAATAGAACCTTTCCGGATGATAGCCCGCTGTCGTTCGCTCGAATTGGAAACATTATTAGTCCCAAATGCATATTCTCCTTCTGACAGCCCATCTAATAATCCCAGAATATTCAAAAGCGTAGACTTACCGCATCCGGAAGGACCCATGATGGCTACAAACTCACCTTTCTCTACTTTTAAACAAATATCATTTAACGCAGTGGTTTCAACATCATCCGTCCGAAATACTTTTGTGAGTTTTTTTGTCTCGATCATGATTGTCTATTTTTAATGGATAAAATTCTAACTATTCATATTATATGAGCCAAACGGTGTGCCACAATTTGTAAATTATTGATAATCAATTGTATAAGACTCTCCATAACATTTTGTACTCATAAAAGTGTATAATAATTAAACAATTGGTTGTTTAATTATTATACACTTTCTATATTGAAAAATGCTATAGTGCAAGACAAATGGAATTGATAAAGGGAAACATATTAATTGTAGATGATGATACGGACGTGCTTGAAACAGCAAGATTGTATCTAAAGCAGAAATTCAGCCATGTTTTTGCAATAGAAAATCCAGAAGAGATTGATCAACTACTTGAAAACCAAGATTTTGATGCTGTTCTTCTGGATATGAATTTTGAACGTGGGGAGATGGAAGGGTGGGAAGGTATATATTGGCTGAAGAGAATTAAAGCTGCTAATCCGGATACAACCGTAATCATGATTACGGCATATGGAGATATTAATCTGGCTGTGGAAACGATGAAAGAGGGAGCTTCTGATTTTGTCCTGAAACCATGGAAAAATGAAAAGTTATTCGGAACAATAATGGCCGCACTTGAATTAAAAAAGTCAAAAACGGATTATACCCGATTAAAGGGCGCACATGAAAAGATTGCTAAGGAAATTGATAATGCATTTAAAGAGATTATAGGTCATTCCCCGGTTATGAAACGTGCGTTTGAATTGATAAAAAAGGTAGCTGATACGGATGCTAATGTATTGATTTTGGGAGAAAATGGAACCGGCAAGGAATTGGTGGCCAGGGCATTACACAGATTATCATCACGCCAGAATGAAGTATTTATAAGAGTGGATCTGGGAGCAATTGCAGAAACTTTGTTTGAAAGCGAATTGTTTGGTCATGTAAAAGGTGCCTACACTGATGCGAAATCCGATCGTCCTGGAAGTTTTGAGCTTGCCAAGGGGGGTACTATTTTCCTGGATGAAATAGGTAACCTGACATTGCCTCTCCAGGCCAAGTTGCTGACAGTTATTCAAAACCGTGAGGTACGACGAGTTGGTTCGAATAGATCTATTCCAGTAGATGTAAGGTTGATATGTGCCACAAATATGCCGATCTATCACATGGCTGAGAAAGAAAAAACAGAATTCAGGAAAGATCTTTTATACCGGATCAATACGGTTGAGATTCGTGTTCCGGCACTTCGAGAGCGCGTTGAGGATATACCTCTACTGGCTGAACATTATATCAAAATCTATAAAAGGAAATATAATAAATCCGGCATTGTATTAGGAGAAAGACTTAAAAATAAAATGAAATCTTATTCCTGGCCGGGAAATGTCCGGGAATTACAACATACGATTGAAAAGGGAATAATTTTGGCTGAGCAAGGGAAAATTCCGGAAGAAGTTATATATATGAATAAAAAAGTCAAACATGTTTATACTGAGGACACTATGACACTGGAAGATATGGAAAAAAGAATGATTGCACAGGCTATAAATGATCATCATGGTAATGTAAGTCGTGCTGCCAAAGAACTTGGAATCACGAGGGCCACCCTATACCGGAAAATGGAAAAATATAACCTCTGAGAAAAATAAGATGTTTAAAGAAAGATTTTCTATCTTCATTATTATCAGGGTTATGCTTATTCTGGCCGTATCTCTTGCATTCGCTTTTCTTTTTGCAAGAACAGATTATTTCTTTTCACAAATCATTCTTTTAGTTATTATTATCCTACTCGTTATAGAAATGATCTGGTTTGCCAGACATACCAGCCGTGAAATCTCCAGGTTTCTAATGGCCATAAAACAAGGTGATGTAACTGTTAATTTTGAAGATCGGCATCTTGGACGAAATTTCAGGGAACTGGCTGAATCTTTCCGGGCAATTATCCAGGATTATCGTTCGATGAAAATTGACAAAGAGGCTCAATATCAACTATTACAGGTAATTGTTGATAAGATCAGTTTTGGTATTATTACCTATGATTCAACAGGTGAGATTCTATTGATGAATCATTCGGCAGGGGAATTACTTGGCATCAAAAAAGTAAATCACTGGGATTATATCAAAAAAAATGTACCATCTTTTACCAAAGAGATTGAAAGTATGGCTTCTGAAGGTAATAAATTAATTGAGCTTATACTTAATGGCGAACAGGTTCAACTATCGGTAAATGTACACGGAATCGTCATACTTGAAAAAATGTGCCAGGTGATCACCATTCAGGATATTAAAAATGAGATTGAACAAAAGGAAATTGAGGCCTGGTATAAACTGATCAGGGTACTCACCCATGAAATCATGAATTCGGTAACACCATTAGGATCATTGACTGATACCATTCTAATGTTACTTGAGGATGATGGCATGCAGAAACCCCAGGAGAAGATTACTTCAAATCAGATTGCTGATATACGAAGTTCTGTCAAGACCATTAAAAAACGAAGTGAGGGAATTTTACAATTTGTAGAGGATTACAGAAAGTTGACCAATATCCCTCATCCTGAACTTGAACGGATCAATGTTATGGATTTATTCCAACGTACTTGTAACCTCTTAAAAGCCGATCTTGAAAAACGAGGGATAAAAATGGAATTATCGGTCATACCTGAAGATCTGAAAATACTGGTTGATAGGAACCTGTTTGAACAGGTATTGATCAACCTGATGACCAACAGTATGTATGCTTTAAGTAGTACAGATAATCCATTGATTAGATTAAGTGCCAGAAGAGATAGAACGCATATTGAATTATCGGTTGAAGATAATGGTAAAGGAATAGATGAAGGTAAAATAGATAAAATTTTTATCCCTTTTTATTCAACACGCGAGGGCGGTTCAGGTATCGGTCTGAGCTTCTCAAAACATGTTGTTTATTTACATCATGGGAGAATTAAGGTTGAATCGATTCCGGGTATAAAAACCACATTTACAATAAATTTTCTACAAAAATAAAAATTGATCAACAAATCGGGTTGTTGTATATTTTTGGTGGTGCCGGATCAAGCAGGCATTTAAATCTGTAATTTTAATATAAAACTCATATTACTAGAAGTAAACAAGCTTATTTCTATTTGATATTGTATTTTACCTCAACACTTCAAAAATTATAAGAAATAATCTTTTTTAACCGCTTCCAAATCGCTATTTTGACTAGATTTTAAATATATTGATGATTTAGCAACATGAAACATTTTCTATTTGGTTTAATCTCCATTTTCTGGCTTATGACTATACTTCCGAAGCATCTTACGGCACAATCAGCTATTTATAATGGATGGCAACTGGATGAATCAGCCTGTATTCAGATCGAAATAGATGGCAATAAAATATCCAGGGTAGAATCCATTGATAAATCCGATTTGGAAACTAAAATATACATTGCTCCCGGATTGATAGATACCCAGATCAATGGTTATCACTCAATTAGCTTTAGTGAATCATTATTAACGGAAGAGAAAGTTAAAAAAATAGTGGAAGCACTGTGGCAGGAAGGAATTACGACATTTTTTCCAACGTTAATTACAAATAATCCTGACATTGTTTTACAAAACCTTAAAATTCTATCACAATCAGTCAAAGAACCTATGATAGCCCATTGTATGCCTGGATTCTTTCTGGAGGGGCCCTATATTTCACCTTTGGATGGCTTCCGGGGTGCACATAATGCAAAATGGGTAAGAAAACCAGACTGGAATGAATTTATGAGTTTTTATGAAGCAGCCAATAAAAGAATTATCCAGGTTGGTGTTGCTCCTGAAATTGAAGGAGCTATAGATTTTATTCGGCAATGTGCAATTTTAGGAATACATGTTGCTCTGGCACATCATAATGGAACAACCGACCAAATTAATGAAGCAGTAGCAAATGGGGCGCGTGTTAGCACACATCTGGGAAATGGATGTGCCAATCTCATTCACCGGCACAACAATCCTATCTGGCCCCAACTGGCCAATAATCTCTTAACTCCTTCAATTATTGCCGATGGACATCATCTGACAAAAGAGGAACTCACTGTATTTTACCAGGTAAAAGGTTCCGATCATCTAATGCTGGTTTCTGATGCGACACAACTGGCTGGGATGCCACCCGGTACCTATGAATGGGATGGAAAGACTGTAGTAATGACTGAAGATGGCATGCTTCAATTTCCGGAACAACAGGTATTGGCCGGAGCTTCTTTTCCAATCAGGCACGGTGTGATGAATATGGTAAATCTTGTAAATATCCCATTGGAAAAAGCCTTCAGGATGGCTACGAGTACTCCCGCTAATGTTTATCATTTGAATGACCGGGGTGAATTAAAAACAGGAATGAGTGCAGATCTTATACTTTTTACAATTGAAAATGGCCAAATAAACATTCTTCAGACTGTTGTTCAGGGTAAGGTCGTTTTCAAAAAATAAATTTATGAAAACCAGGTTTACCCCTAAAATACTGATCGCCTTATCCGCGGTAGGTCCCGGTCTATTTTTAATTGGCTACAACATTGGGACCGGCAGTGTGACCACAATGGCGAAAGCCGGTGCAGAATATGGCATGACACTTTTCTGGGCTTTAGTGCTATCCGCAATTTTTACCTATGTTTTGATGGTGGCATATGGGAAAGTGACCCTCGTAACTGGTAAAACAGCTTTATTCAACATAAAAAATCATTTTTCAATAGGACCCGTATTGGCGATTTATATACTGATCGCCTTGATTACGGGTGAGCTACTGGCTATAATGGGTGTAATGGGTATAGTAACCGACTTGCTCGCAGAAGGATGGAACCTTCTTGGATTAGGTGAGGCCAATACATTCCGTATAACACTGGTTCTAGTTATACTTTTATATATCCTGTTATGGTTTGGACGATACCGGTCATTTGAACGTTTACTTACCTTTTTTGTCATACTTATGGGGCTCTGCTTTATTCTTGTTTTTTTCCTTGTTAAACCTGATATAGGAGAAATAGGACGTGGTATGATCCCTAAGGTACCCAATGAGGCAGGAGCATTTCAACTGGTTGCTGCCATGGCCGGCACTACCTGTTCCGCTGCCGTATTTGTTGTCAGGAGCACTGTAGTTGTGGAAAAAGGCTGGACCATTAATGATTTGAAAGGAGAAAAGAAGGATGCTTTTGTTTCGGCTACGATGATGCTCGTGTTGAGTGGTATTATCATGGCCGTATCAGCTGGCACCTTACATGTTATGGGACTCAAGCTTGATAATACGATTGAAATGATTCAATTATTCGAGCCGATTGGTGGGAGAATAGCTGCTTTTATCCTCATCCTGGGTATTGCTGGAGCAGGGCTATCAACCGTTTTTCCAATCATCCTTATTGCACCCTGGTTGGTTTGTGATATCACTGGCCGTAAACGAAATATCAAATCGCCCCTTTTCCGAATCCTTGGCGCTGTTGGTTTATTGTTTGCCTTCGGACTTCAGATAATAGAACAAAGACCACCTGCCATGATGGTATTTTCACAGGCTTTCCAGGCCATGATTCTTCCTGCGGTAGCGATACCAATTTTTTTGATGATCAGAAATTATAGGCTGATGGGTAAATACAGGGCTGGATTAAAAATGAACCTGGGGCTAATTGCTGTCATTCTTTTTTCATTGATAACTACATATTTTGCCATTATTGACCTTATATAATTTTTAAAACTATGCGAATCTCAGATTTCAGACAAATGAATGTTGATCAATTGCGCGTTAAGATCTATCCTACAAACATAGAAATGGGACAGGCTGCCGCCGATTTTGTAGAACAAACCCTGGTATCGTTAATTGATCGAAAAGGAGAGGCAAACATTATCATTGCTACCGGGGCTTCTCAGTTTACATTTTATCAAGCATTAAAGGAAAAGCAGAGTATCATGTGGTCTGAGGTATCGGTTTTTCACCTAGATGAGTATGTAGGTATGACAGACCAACATCCAGCAAGTTTCAGGAAATACTTGAAAGACCGAATCCTGGATTTCGTTCTCCCGGGGAAAGTATATTTTTTACAGGGGGACGCCTACAATCTGGAAACTGAATCTAAAAGATATGAGGAATTATTAAAAAAGGTGGAAATTGACCTTGCATGCATTGGTATAGGAGAAAATGGACATATTGCATTCAACGATCCACCGGTAGCAGATTTTTCTGATAGAAAACTCGTTAAGGTTGTGAAACTGGATGAAGCTTGCAGATTGCAGCAACTGGGTGAAGGGTGGTTTTCAACTCTGAATGACGTGCCAACCCATGCCATAACTTTGACAGTGCCGGGAATTATGAGGGCAAATAAAATTTGTTGTGTGGTCCCTGATGAAAGAAAAGCGAATGCAATCAATCAAGCACTTTATGGAGCCATATCAGAAAAATGCCCAGCTTCAATTTTACGTAAACATGCAGATTGTACACTTTTTCTCGATCGGTCGTCCGCTTCAAAAATTTAAGCTTTTACCTATTGTAGGCTTATTCCGGAGAGATCATTTGTATTATTTTTTATATGTTCAAAAAGTAAATTCCAAATATATTATCCTGGTATATTTTAAAATATATTTGTTGACTATCCTTGCTCCATACGAGTTCACTTTTAATGTATTGGCTCTTTTCACCTGTAAATTGAATTATTAATCCATTTTCCAGATTATATAATTTATTCTTTACATGATGATTAACAAAAAATCAGCAGTAAAGTCAAGAATATTTTTATCATACACATATAAATAGATGACACCTTTCACATTTATTTGTTGTTTGACCAATCACCTATGAATTCATTTTTTTTAAATAATTATATTTAATAAATTTCGAGTTTATTCGATGTTTAACAAATCAATTCTATTAACTATGGCTTACGATGAATTATTAGCTGACCGTGTTCGAGGTGAGCTTAGAAATAAAAATATCTCATTTGTCGAAAAGAAAATGATGGGTGGCTTAACATTTATGGTAGATGATAAAATGTGTATTGGAATCCTGAAGGATACGTTGATGGCACGGATTGATCCTGACATATATGAGGAAGCCCTTAATAGAAAAGGTTGCCGAGAAATGGATTTTACCGGTAGACCGATGAAAGGATTTGTATTTATCGAACCAGCCGGAACTGACTTGGATGAAGATCTTGAATACTGGATTCAGCTTGCCTTAATCTATAACCCCAAGGCTAAAAAGAGTCAAAAAAGAAAGTGATGAAACAGGATCAGCCATTTGCTAATCAAAAAATGTTTTCAATGTTTTAACAATCAATGATTTGATTTAAAGACGAAAATTTTATTTGCAAACTAAGGTAGTACCTCATGCCCCATAATACATACCTGATAGCCAATCATGCATAATTTCAATAATTAATAGACGGAAGATTAAGCTGGATGATGGAGGTTGAAATTATTTTTCTAGCCTTGAACTTCTAATATCGATTTTCAATACGTGATACCTGATCAATCCCTGATGTCTGATCATTGACAACTCACTTCGCCTTCCAGTTTTTGGGTAATCGTAAAAAATCAAATGATTTGTAGAGGGCTATTCTATCTTTAAAATAAACATCAGACTCGGTAGTTATGGCAACACTATCAATGAAATCTAATTCTAATTTTGATGGGTCATCCCATGTCAGGTGAATTTCCCAGGGTTGAACTTCGAATTTATTGAGTGTAATCAAATCAGAAAAAACACCCGGACGAACAAAATCCATGCCCCCATCCCAAGTAGCACCGCCTCCCAAACCAAATAAAAAAGGATCATAATTTTCATTTCTACACATCAGCCATGCATTACCTCCACATATGAATTTACCTCGAGGTAAATCATGAGGATTAAAATCAATTTTAAAATAATTCATGTGTCGGTCATCCAGTTGTGGATCTACCATAATCCATCGTACTTCATTCGAATTCTAATACTCACAGATATAGTGGTTATCATATTTCCCAGGAAAAAAATAAGTAGAATACCCTGACCTTACACGAGCAGGTATTCCAAAATGACGAAGCATGGAACAATAGAGTGTTGCATAATTGCTTCATATCACTATCAGTTTTTTATTTAAAGATCTTTCTTCAGTTAAGGGATTCTGATTTAAATGATATATCTTTTTTAACAAATTTTCTACTTTGCAATTTTCATATCCTTTTTACTTATTAGGTGGTCTTATCCCTCGGGAGGAAAAATAGGCTTCATGAATACAAATACGCTGAACAACCTTGACCAATGCAACAGGATCATCCGGGAGATCTTTATATAAGAAAACATATTCTCCTGGATTCGTAATTTCACTTTGCTGACTGTAAAAATGATAAATGTTATTAAATGTAAAATGGTCATCATCTGGTTTAAAACCTTCTGAACACCCCAGAATTAAAAGTAAGATGTAAAAACAGTTTAGATTTATATTATTTTTTAGACCCCCATTCATTAACTAAGGTAATTGTTGTAATGATCATTTTGCGATTCCCCATAACATAAAAAGTTAAATTATTTATTCCTCTATTTCAATTTAGTAACGACGATTATTATTTATAATTCAAAATACAAAAATTTAAGGAAATTGTATTTTATTTATTTATCATTATAAATCAAGCTCTATATATTGTATTATTGCGGCTCGGCTAAAAATATAATATTCCGATAATGAAAAAATCAATCCTATTATTTACGATATTGGTTTTGGGATCATGTTATCGCCCTGAGAAACCTCATGACTTTGATAATGGCGAGGAAAAAATTGATTATAGCGACGATGCAATACGTCTGAGCAAGGAGTTGTTAATTGTGGATACCCATATCGATGTTCCCTATCGTCTTGAACAGGGATGGGAAGACATTTCTCAGCGAACTGGAAAGGGACACTTTGATTATGTGCGTGCAAAGGAAGGCGGTCTGAATGCTCCTTTCATGTCCGTTTATATTCCGGCTCGTTATCAGCAAGGGGGTGCCAGGGAGTATGCTGATAAATTGATAAATCAAGTATATGAATTTGAAGAAAGGTGGCCTGATAAATTCAGAGTTGCAACGACTCCTGAAATGATTTTAGATCATTTTGTAGAAGGATTGATCAGCTTACCCATGGGGATGGAAAATGGGGCTCCCATCGAAACCGACATTAATAATATTCAATATTTTTATGATCGTGGAATCAGATATATAACTTTAACCCATTCAAAATGGAATCAAATCTGTGACTCATCCTACGATCCCGACAAACATTGGAATGGGCTTAGTGATTTTGGCAAGGAAGTGATAAAGGAAATGAACCGGGTAGGTATGATGATTGATGTTTCCCATGTGAGTGATAGCGCCTTTTACCAGATATTAGATATTTCAAGGGCTCCTGTTATTGCTTCACACTCTTCCTGCAGGTACTATACACCGGGATTCGAACGTAATATGAGTGATGACATGATCCGGATACTTGCCTCACATGGGGGAGTCATACAGATCAATTTCGGATCATATTTCCTTGATACGGATTTTCAAAATACAATGGCGTCGGCATATGATTATATTGATGAGCACAAGCTTAAATGGGGATCTGATGAACAGATTGAATACTTAAGACAATATAAAATCGATCATAAAGTTCCTGAAATTACAATTGATAATGTAGTGGATCATATTAGTCATGTTACTACCATCGTTGGCGTAGATTATATAGGTTTGGGTTCCGATTTTGATGGAGTCAATGAAGTACCGGTTGGGCTCAAAGATGTATCCATGTATCCGAACCTTATCGAGCGACTACTGGAAGACGGATTTTCAGAGGAAGATATTCGAAAAATATGTGCAGGTAATCTATTCAGAGTTTGGAATGAAGTAGAAAATACCGCCAGAAGTTGGAATCAACAGGTCCTAATGAATAATTAGATAATATATGAAAAAATTACCGTTAGTTATTTTGACATTTTTTTTTACTTACCTATCCATTGCTCAGGTAAACCGAATTGAAAATCTGGATGTATTCAACCTGGAATATATTTCTGACCCGCAAATCTCGCCTGATGGCAACAAGATAATTTACGTGAGAAATTATATGGATGTGATGACAGATAAAAATCTGTCTAATTTATGGATTATCAACTTTGATGGAACAGAAAACCGACCATTAACTACTGGAAATCAGAATGACATTACTCCCCAATGGTCTCCTGATGGATCGAAGGTTCTCTATAAATCAAACAAGGATGGAACCATGCAATTATATCTTCGATGGCTTGATACTGGAGCAGAGACCAAACTCACTAATCTACCCAAATCACCCGTTTCATTTGAATGGAGTCCAGATGGTAAATTTATCGCTTTTAACATGTTCGTATCTGGTAAACCTCAAAATTTTACCAGTATGCCATCAAAACCCGAAGGTGCCCGTTGGAATGATCCTCCAAAATTTATCGACAAACTGAATTACAGGGCAGATGGTCGAGGATACCTGAAAGAGGGGTATATGCAATTATTTACCTTATCGAAAGAGGGTGGCACCCCCCGGCAAATCACTTTTGAAGATAACGATCACTGGGATTTTGACTGGAGTAAGGATGGTGAAAAAATATTTTTTACTGCAAATTTGCATGAAGATAGTGAGTATGATCCAAGGAACACGGAAATATATCAGGTGAGTTTGGATATCCTGGAAGTCAAACAAGTCACAGATCGACATGGCCCGGATGGTAATCCCACCGTTTCTCCAGATGGTAAAATGATTGCCTACCTGGGATTTGACGATAAATACCAGGGTTATCAGATTACCAGATTATATACAATGAATAATGATGGCAGTAATGTAAAAATATTATCCAATACATTGGACAGAAGTATCAGGCAAATTTTATGGGATCGTGACGGCAAAGGGATCTATTTTATATATGATGATGAAGGAAATACCAAAATCGGGCACATAAATCTAAGTGGAAAATCAACGATTATAGCTGAAAATATTGGAGGCACCTCGATCGGTCGTCCATATTCTTCTGGTAGTTATTCAGTTGCTGGTAATGGAAAGTATGCTTATACATATTCAACCCCTGTGAATCCTGCCGATTTGGTGGTTGGAGACAAAAAAGGGGAAGATCGCCGGCTTACCCGACTCAATGATGATTTGTTTAGGTATAGAAAATTGGGGGAGGTAGAGGAAATCTGGTTTAAATCATCTTATGACGATCGAAAAATACAGGGCTGGTTATGTAAACCTCCTGATTTTGATCCAGCAAAAAAGTATCCGATGATCCTTGAAATTCATGGTGGTCCATTTGCCAATTACGGTGAAAGGTTTTCGGTAGAATTTCAATTGTATGCTGCCGCTGGATATGTTATTTTATATGTTAATCCACGAGGTAGCACCAGTTATGGTGAGGAATTTGGGAACTTGATTCATCATAATTATCCCAGTCAGGATTATGACGACCTGATGTCGGGTGTTGATGCAGTGATAGCCGAAGGTTACATTGATGAGAACAACCTTTTTGTAACAGGGGGCAGTGGAGGAGGTGTTTTATCCGCCTGGATAGTTGGAAAAACTGACAGGTTTAAAGCAGCTGTTGTGGCTAAACCAGTAATCAATTGGTATAGCTTTGTATTGTATGCAGACGGACCTGCTTTTTTCAGTAGATACTGGTTTGGAGAATATCCATGGGAAAATCCAGAATCGTATATTAAAAGATCACCAATATCGTTAGTGGGAAATGTAACTACTCCAACGATGCTACTCACAGGGGAAGAGGACTTCAGAACCCCTATTGCTGAAACAGAACAGTATTATGCAGCATTGAAACTGAGAAAAGTAAAAACTGCCATGGTACGCATACCGGGTGCATCGCATGGCATTGATGCCTGCCCCAGCAACCTGATTGCAAAAGTTGTGTACATTCTGCAATGGTTTGAAAACCACAAAGAAATAGACTAAAAATGATTGTATAAATTTTCGAATCTGACTCATTTCATATGATATATGGAACGGATTTAATATCTTTATTCAATCTATTTGATTTACTTTTTAGAGGGAATGTTTTATTTGTTTCTGTCACTCATATACTTAAACTCAAATGTTTATTTTATTTCATTAATAGCAGGCCTTACTGATAATAATGTAACGAAAAACGCCTTATTATTTAAAAGGCGACAAAATCCGAGGATGCCCGATAGAATATAACACAATGATCAATAATCTGATACATTTGAAAATGAATATACAGCATATTTTTAAAAGAATTTTATTCATCTTATTAATTTACGTGTTCCTGAATCCTGTAACGGATCTCCTGGCAGGAGATGTTGAACCATTTCTAGGTCGATGGGCACTGAATCTATCGAATGGTGCTGGATGGCTTGAAATCCGGCAGGAACAAGGCTATCTGGATGCGGATATTTTGTGGATAGGGGGTAGTGTGGTACCAGTTGATCATGTGTATATGAATCAAGATAGACTATACATCACCCGTAATCGGCAGGTTGTCAGGGAAAAAGATCAAAATGGTGAACCGAAAAAATTGAGTACGATCACTACCATTCTTGAATTATATGTAAAAAGGGACAAACTGACTGGTATAGTATATATTCCATCGATGACAGGGCAGGAGGTGAGAACTGAAGAGTTTATCGGGGAAAAAATTCCTCCATTAACAGATCCACCTGACATGAGTAAAATTAGGTATGGTGATCCCATCAATTTATTCAGTGGCAAAAATCTGGAAGGATGGCGATTGATAAATTCAAATACTAAAAATGGATGGCATGTTGAAGACGATATTTTGATCAATGATCCCATTCAAAAAGAAGGTTCACATCTTAATTATGGTAATTTACGCACAGATAAGGAATTCGAAGATTTTAATCTCAAACTTGAAGTGAATGTTCCGGAGGGAAGTAACAGTGGCATTTATTTAAGAGGAATATATGAAGTACAGGTATCTGATAGTTATAACCAACCTTTGGATTCACATAACATGGGGGCGATATATAGCAGGATTACACCAGTGGTCAATGCCGAAAAACCTGCGGGGGAGTGGCAAACATTTGACATCACGTTGTATAACCGATATGTAACAGTTATTCTTAATGGAGAAAAAATTATTGATAACCAACCACTTGCAGGAGTAACTGGTGGGGCCTTAAATTCAGATCAGTTTACTCCCGGCCCGATATTCCTACAAGGTGACCATGGTAAAGTAATGTACAGAAATATTGTACTTACACCAATAAAAGATTAGCATGTTGTAAGGTTTAAACTTATATTTGCCGCAAGTGTAATACATTGAATATGCAAGGTTATAAATATCAGTCGGACAAAAAGGGTGGTAGAGGTAAAGAAACATTGTTTCGGGTAACATTCCGAAATCAAATCAATCATATTCAGATTGCCGATAATAAGGCCAATATGATCATAACGATCAATTCCCTTATCATCACAGTGCTTATTGGTTTATCGGGATATGGAGCTATTGCCGAAGGGGCATTATTTAATAACAAAGGAATCATTATTCCAGTAACCCTTATTATCCTTACCTGTCTGTTTTCTGTGGTATTTGCCATACAAGCTGCCAGGCCAAAAATAATCAAATCAAAAAAACCGGATACAATCCAGGATAAAAAAGAGTCCAGTTTACTTTTTTTCGGATATATTTCAAATAAAACTCTGAAAGATTACATGGATGAAATGGATGAATTAATTCGATCCAGAGAATCGATTTATCAAAATATGGTAGTTGATATATATAATCAGGGGAAAGTACTCAACCGGAAATATAAATTATTGAGTATAGCTTATCTGATTTTTATGTATGGATTCATATTTAGTGTTTTAACATTTCTCGTAATCTTTTTATTTTCTCCCACCTCAATTTAATATAATTTGTAAAGATGATCTGAAAAATCTGGGTGATCATAAAAAATGATAAGATTCGCTATTTTTAAATTTTGATCCACCTGAAATAAATCAGTTTAAACTTGGATCTCCCTTTTCTTACAAGAAAACAAATCAATTCAAGAGATATTGAATATGTCTTAGCAAAAAAGTTTTACAATGAGTATGGATTTTAACCCTGCCAGTAATATAGTAATTATAGTAAATTGGCCGTCAGTTTGATTTCGGTTCCTCCGTATAATCGGGAGATCGGGCATTTTCGTTTTGACTCCAATGTGAGCTCCTCGAATTTTTGAGAGGATAGTCCTTTACATTTAACATTGCAGTCTAATTCAATCTGCGTAATGATAGGTCCTATATCATCCTTTTCAAGATGTACAGATGCAGTTGTTTCTATACTTTCCGGAGATATTTTCTCTTTACTGATCAATGCAGATAAGAACATTGAATAACAGCCAGCAATCGCAGCACCTACAAGTTCCTCCGGATTAGTCCCATCCCCTTCCTCAAAACGGGAAGCAAAGGTATATGGACCGCTGTAATTACTGAAATTCATGGTACCTTTACCTTCTCTCAGGGTACCATTCCATTGTGCTTTCGCTTTTCTAACAGACATAATTTAAGTTTTGTTTATAGGATAAAAATAGCCATGATAAGTTAATATAACCAATATTAAGTTCCAATAGTTTGAACACATGGTTTCAGTCGTTTCTCGGAAAACCTGGGATAGATAAAAGTATAAACCAAGGTTTAATTGTCCTTGCTGTCTCAGCACTAAAAAAAGAATTCATCATGGTATTTGATAAATTCCCCTAGTTGGGAAATGATCTGATTCTTTCATTTTCCGATCTATCCGGTATAGAAGGGGTGTCATCCCATCACTCACAAAATGATGGTCGATGCGGAGGAAAAAAAGTTTGTGATTAAAGCTGAAGCCAAAGCCATTTCCTGCCTTTTCGAAAGAATTGATATAATGCCTGCGTAATTTCATGTAATTATTGCTATACGGAATATCGTTAAAATCGCCACATATAATAAAAGGATAGGGGCATCCGGAGGTATGTTTAAGTAGTAATTTTATTTCATTTGAGCGCTTAATGGCTCCATTTTTTAATTTTAGAATCAGACGCTTCAATTTTCTGTCATAATTATTCGGGTCTTTATATGCATATAAAGGAATGTGCATTGATGATAAATGAACATTATAAATCCGGATTGTATCTTCTGATACTTTTACATCTATATAGATACAATTATTTGCTGATTCTTCATTGAAAAGCAATATACCCTGGTTTATTATCGGATAATGGCTGAAAATAGCTAATCCACGATGACAACCATCATTGTCTATCAGAGGAGTATAGGTGAATGCTTCATAGTCATTTGCTATTATTTGTCTTGTAACGTCAGCATCAAATTCAGGCCATTGGGTATTTGTATTGTATTCCTGAATGCATTTGATACTGGCTGTATCATTTACGACCCATTGAATAATTTCTTTAGAAATTTCAGAGTTTTTATGGCCCATTTTAAAATTTTGCGCATTAAAACTCACAATATCAACATATTGTCTCTCTGGATGAATTTCCCCGGTTACATTAAGATGAAAAGTGATTTTTATAAAAAAAGTGCCCAAAAGTAATCCCAGTAAAGGCCATAAAAATGACTTCTTCTTTCTTAATATCAGGAAAAATAAAAGTAAGATATTGAGAATAATGCAAGGTAAAATTCCATAAACGGCGATTCCAGCCGGCCAGAATATCTCTGGAGGAATGAAAACACTTGCATAAATTATACTTGTTATAATAAATAGAATCAAAGGTGTATTTTTCAAAAGCCTTATCATAATGGAATATCATGCTTTTTAGGATGTTAACAATAAATTCAATCTAAATCAATGGTATTCATCCCAGCCTAAAACCAGAATTAATATCACTCCATTTTAATTTTTTATGAATGATCCTTATATTTTGAGTCTGTCATCTCTACGAATCTCAATGTTAAGGTGTATTATTCATTATAGGATTATGCACAAAAATATCACGATTTTTCCATAAAATGACTGAGTATCTATCCGTGCTTTATGTATATAAGAAGGTATGTGATAAAACCTGTTGTAGTATAAAGGTGTTTTGAAAAATTTATAGTTCTACCAATCCATTCAGTAATTCTTCTATTTCTTCTCTGTAATTATTCAATAAATTCTGTGAAGTATATGTGATAAATTGTACTGTTCCATTTGGATTTGAAAAATAATAACCATAATAAGAAAACTTTATTCCTTGCAGGGAACCATTCATTTGCAATAACAAAACCTTCAATCCATTTACAACCCTGTATTCCTGTTGTACAATATGTAAATCAGGTGCGGTGGCCCTGCCATTATCCAAAGCAACCTCTTTAAGGACATCTAACGGTATTTCCACTTTCTCGGAAATAATCATGCCGTATAAATCATCACCTTTTAATTCAAGTTCATATTCTGCATCTGGATTATGAATAGCCTTTTCAAATTTCCATTTTTTCGGATCTAGCCAAAATCCAATATTGAACTTTTTACTTTTAACTAAAAAAGTAGCATGGTCACTTTTATTAAATTTCTTTGGATTTGTTTTAATCTCATTTAAAATTTTTTCTGAGACATGAGTATATTTCCAGCTTCCATCATCGTAAAGAAATACTTCCTCACCTGAATCAGTAATAGCTTTTATCTGGCAATAGGAAGTTGTTGAAAATAATAAGAAAGCAGATAATAATAATAGCGTTCTCATAACAGATAATTAAAATTTTACACATGCACAAAAACGTACTGGGTAGTATGCTGGATTGGAGATAATCACGCATAAAGATTATCCTTATAAAAAATCGAAGAACCTGCTGTTAAATAATCGTATATATAAATCAGGTTAATATGGTATTGGTAACCATTGAAATAAAATGAGAATGAAGGAAAAGTCCTATAAAAACAATTTTTATCTGATATTAAGGTGAATCCAGCAGTAATCAGGGAATCCATGAAAGATGGTTCACGATTATTAATAAGAGATAAGTTACTATGTTAATTGCCCAAATTGATATTTCAATTATTTAGTCCCGGATTTATTATTTAAGTTCTCTATTTATTATCCCCTGTTCAATTGTATTCAATTAAATAATAAATATTTTTATATTTAGCTCCATCAATAAAAAACCGGTTATTTTGGTTCTTTACTATCTGTCCGGTTTTACGTCCTATATGATTTTTGACATTTTTAAATATCGGGAAAATTATTATCTCTTAAAGTCATTCCAGCCATGAGTTAAACAAATCCTCAAATGACTGATTTTCTGATCGTTTTATCTGATAATTTTGCGAAATATTTAGTCTCTGATAAACTTGTATGATCATCCGGATGTCATCCTCCAAAGATGGATCTTGCATAATGGCTCCATTCTGATCACAGACATCTATCATCAGTAATTTTTTAGGTGCATAATTAGCAGCCAGATCAGGTAAGTCATAGTACTGAAGAGACGCGGCAACTGCTGATTGAATATATTTCGGGTGATAACGAAAATTTGATACCAGTTTTCGATAGGATACCAACGGTTCCAGCAGGGCAATCCGGTTAAAATCGTTTTCAACAACGGTACTATGTAATAATTCTGAAGTCAATACACCCCTGGCAATAGCATATAGATTTTCTTCGTCAATTAGATATTCCTTATTTACAAAATCCACAGCTTTTGCTATATCTTCAATCCGTACACCAACCAGGTTTTTACCAGTCAAAATTCCTGCAAACCACTGGTTATAGGAAGTGTGTTCCATGTAGGCATCTCCTCTGATATAACCTGGCCCAAGTTCACCAAATCCTGCAATATCAGGTAAGATCACAATAAATCCTTTTTTTACCAGCCAAATACTCAGACTGTCTGAAGAAATTTCTGCATTTTTCCCTTCTGGATTAAAGACAAAGACTGCTTTTCCAATATCATTTTTTTGTGGTTTCAGGATCAATATGGGCAGAAAGTAAGAACCACTTCCCCGGATCAGGTATTTTTCCAGAATATATTCAGCATAAACTTCTCTACCCGAGAATAAATATTCCTGATCAACTTCAGGTTTGGTATACCCGGATGACTGGATAACCCAATTCCTGATGTTAATGCTATTAAAATCTTCCCTTTTTCTTTGTTGGATTAATTTTTCAAAAAGAGCACCGAATTCTTTATTATTCAGGCTAAATATCGTTTCTCCTCTCATTTCAGGAATAACCTGGCCTGTAGTAGTTATCTGAAGGTCAACAGGATTGAAAATTTCCACTTCAAGATCTTCTGTATTTCCTGGTGATTCGAGATGTTTTTTAAAGAATGCATATAAAGCTTCACGGTTTTTAAGTGTAGTTTCATGTTCAGCATCATCCTCAGACATGGATATATTGTCAGGGTATCCAAATATTTCATAGGCTTTTTTAACTTCCTGATAGGTGTCTCTGGCTCCCTGGATACTGAAAAAATCATTAGTGGTACTGATGATCATGGCTGGTTTAGGAATCCGTACTTCCAGAAGATCAGCGAGGTCCAGTCCTTTATCCAGGAATCCGGGAAAATTTTGCTCGGCATCCTGAGGCCCTATAGACTTAAATAAGTATTCGAAATTCGTGATATAACATTCGGGAGCTGCAACTTTTATGCGAGAATCGAATGCAGAGATATATGCTGATTGTGTACCACCACCTGAACGGCCCGTAATTGCCAACCTAGCTGGATCAACTTCCGGACGAGTTATCAGGTAATCAATACTCCGTATGCCATCCCAGATCATGTGCCTGGCCAGGGAATTTCCAGTGATAAAACACTGTCCTCCCGGATAGGAGTGCTCATGGGTAGGAGTACTGAAAATAGATTTATCTCCTGTTTCATCAAGGTACTGCAATCTTTCGCCTTGCCCTATAGGATCGAAAGCCAGAACTACATATCCCTTTTTTACCAGGTTGATGATCATATGCTGGTATACTTTAGAACGGAAAGATTCATAGGTATGTCCGCTGCAGTATAAAACTGCAGGTGCCTTCGCTTTTAAATTATTTGGGATGAATAAAGCGGCGGTTATATAAAACCTGGGCTGGGATTCATATATTACTTTTTCAATCCGAAAGCCATCTCCCTCAAGTTTGCCTGTAATCTTTGGATTCAAGGGTGTTTTTTCCGGAAAATCGCCAATGATTTCCATCAATTTGCGCTGTACAGTTGATCTTCTTGATTCCCAGTCATCCTTTGAATTCAATCGCTGAATTTCGTAATCCCTTTCTTCCAGTTGCTGGAAGGCTAGATTTGAGATATGTTTATACAAAGCATTGGAATCATCAGAATAAAATTTCCAGTAATCAAATAGTGGACTAATTTCCTGTGAATTAACATCTATTCCCATCAAGAGAAAGATGAAAACATATACATAGATATACCTTTTCATTTATTTTTTATTTAAAGCCAAATTTTACAGGATCACTGGGTTTATATCCCAGGCGATGTGCTATCGCAACAATTGTGATGTCTTCTCTGATTGATATAGGAGCAAGATACACCTCCCAGCTTTCTTGTGGATCCTGATTATCATTCAATAACTGGTAGCCTATGGATGCACCAGGGGTATTTGAAATTAATGTAACTTTCCCATTTTTTATATTGTATTCCGGTGATTCTGTTACGGGTTGTTTCCTATCTGGCCAGAATGATTCCAGTATTTCTTTTTCAGGAATTAAACCCATGTCATCAATTTCTTTCATCCAGCGATCACATTCCCTTCTTAGCTCAAAAAGTTTGTCGTTATATGTTGGATCATGAGCCAGATTATATAATTCATTCGGGTCATCCCATGTGTCAAAAAGTTCTTCCTCTGGTTTGGATTCTCTGAACCATTGTGTCTGATATTCATTCAAACTGTCTTTTTCATGTAATCGCAGGAGTTCCTGCATAATAGCCATCTGTTCGCGGTATTTTACAGGTAAATAATATGGTTGATCAGGATTAAAATTTCGTAGATATTTATATCGTTTGTCACGAACGGCGCGAATCATATCCACCTGCGCATCTAACCGGTCGGCGGCAGCATGGATGTATTTTCTGGGTTTTCTGGATTTATACTTACCAAGGAAAGCTTGTCCCTGGATGTATGTTGGGATCTCTATGTTGGCAACGGAGAATGTAGTTGGAGCAAAATCGATAAAACTGATCAACTGATCATCATAGGTGCCAGCTCCATGTCGGTTGGGATATCTTATGATTAAGGGTACTTTAATACCGCTATCATAGATCAATCGTTTCTGTCTGGGTAACGGCCCACCATGATCGCCATAAAATACGACGATTGTACTATCCAATAAACCATCCTCTTCCAATTGTTTTATAATAATCCCAATCTGCCTATCGAGTTCTACAATATTCGAGTATACCCTTCGTACATCCCTTTCAGCTATTTCAGTTTCAGGGAGATAGGGAGGGATAGGTACTTCAAGATCCTTGGGAATGTTTAGCTCCCATTCCTCCTCGTTTATCATTTCGCCAAAGGCTGAGATATTGCTTATTGAATTCGGGAAATCAGGATCGTGATATCGCATCAGCTGTTTACGATAAGGTCTTGTTACATGGCCCTCATGTGTAACACCGAAATTAAAGATCGAAAAAAAACGTTTATCTTTCGGCCGGTTCCGCCAATGCGCTTTCAGGCCTGATTCATCCCAGGCTGTGATTGGATGCTGGAACTGATAGTCAGTTTTGTCATTATTTGTGCAGTAGTATCCATTTTCACGCAATACCTGGCTCATCATCTTTACCTCTGGAGGAGGAACTACTTCGTAAAGTATCAATCCGAGTTGATCCATATGTGATTTTACATATTGTACCCGCATATTGTGTCCTCCAATACTTGAAGGATACATACCTGTTGCCAGTGCACATCGGCTGGGTGCACAGACACCGGAAGGAGAATATACGTTTGTATAACGCACACCTTCCCTTGCAAGACGGTCAAGATTTGGCATAGAAACTGTTGAATCTCCAAATGGAGGTAAAATGGGACTCAGATCTTCTGCTACTAACCAGACAATATTTGGCTGAAATGATAATTTTTTAACCGGATCAAAGTTGATCTTCCTATTGAAGTCGGATCCATCTGATGATGATGTATCCTTATTGCATGAGCAGATTCCAAACTGAAGGGAAATAAAAATCAATATCCAACTGCTTTTTTTCAACATGATGTCAGGCATATTTTAATTTTAACTTTATTTCTACTCCACCCGGGATCACGTATTGAATATAGGAATTTCCGGATGTTTTTATTTTAGATAATTTTACTTTTTCTCTGCCATCCAGCGTCAGGTATCCTTTCATAAGTTTTGGCAATTGGATTTTAATTCGTCTGTTTCCTAATACACCCTCTGATTCGAAATTTATGGGCCCTTTAATGGTTTGTGCTACGGTTTTTATTGATGTAATATCAGCCAATTGAGGTCGGATACTGATTTCTTCAAATCCCGGTTTTAAAGGATGAAATCCCAGGATTCCCATATAAAGTATATATAATGGCACAACCGGGCAATGGCTCCATTGTGAATTAGAATCAGTTTGTACTTCCCAATCTTCCTGTAAGGTGTTGTTAAGGTTTACGGAGGCCAGAGAGGACCATTTATTTCGAATTTCATCGATTACTACGTCCATTCGATTTCCCTTTGCTAAAGCCCAGTATCGCCAGCCTGCATTGGCCGGATATGAAAAACCCATATTTTCTGGTGGTTCTGCAAGTATTTTTGTCGCGTTTTTTACAGCAATTTGTGGTATCTGATCGAACATAACAGCTGTAGCCAATGAACGATCGCAGTAGCGAGGTTCTGCTTCTTCAGCCAGCCAGGGTTTATTGACGATTAATATTTGTTGTGTATCACTGTAAAAATGACGCATAACAGCGTGGTGGATTGATTTGGATAGTGCCATAGCCTCTTTTCTGTTAACTTCATCTTCCATTGCCTCACATAATGGCACCAGGGCATATTGTAACATCGCTGAAGCATAGAGATTAAAGGCACATTGTTTATGTTTTTGTTTTTGATAGGCATTATGATCGATCCATACATAAGGAATTCCTATGTTTTCTACAGGCAAAAGACCATCAGAGATATCCTGTAATTGTTTGAGATAATTTTTGAAAACCAGCAATCTTGGATATACTTCTTTTAAGGCATGGAGGTCACCAGTATATAAATAATAATGGTAGGAGTCGAAATTGAAACCGATACTGTGGTCTAAAATAGGTCCCCATTGTGTTAAGTTAAGTTGCCTTTCCATAAGGCGAGCCAGGCGGTCATAGGCTGGCCAGCAATCCAGGAAATAACCATCTTGTGTAAGTCCCTGACTGTATGTATTCAGGTATCTGGCCGGAAGTTTTGTTTCACCAAATGTATAAAACAAAGCGTGCAATTGATGACCTACATCACCACTGTATTGTTGACGTTCGCGGCCCATACCATCAACAATGGTTTCCTGCGCGGCATTGTAAATGGTATTGATGGAAGCATTGATCACCTTTTGAATATTTTGGTCTCCTATTTTTATTTCAGGTTGATTGGGCCAGTCATACAGGCGCCTTCTGATACCTGTATTCGAGACGGTTATAGGTCCTTCGGCATTCCTGATATGGAGCTGGATCCAGCGGAAACTTTCAAAATCAAATGTCTGAAAATGATTCAATCCTTGCTTACAGGTAAATCGTGACCAGGAGTGGAAGTGATTATTCATCAGGGGATCATCGGTATCTACATCATGACCTTCCTGCACCATCATTTCAATAATCGTCCCGGCAGGGGCATCAATGGTAAAAAAGGGGAATCCCACCATCTGTTCAACCAATTCAAAGGTCAGCAACACAGCAGTTTCTTTTTCACTCACGAATGTCCAGGTATAATCACCCGGTAGTTTTACATCCAGGTTTTTGATTACCCTGTAGGCATTTGGTGTGACTACCTGGAAGTATTCTTCAGGTGATTTTAACCATTTTATCTGCTTTTTTTCTGATAGTTTTGATTCTCTATAATCAATTTCAAGGAGGCGAGGGATATTTCTTTCCCGCAATTCACATGTATCGGATCTACCCTGGATCTCGTACATGTATTCTGCATATGATGAACATAAGGCCGGTAAATCAGATCGATTATTCAATACCATAGCATTGTGCCAGGAACTATCGGGATTATATTGAATGGTCGTCCAGCCAAATGGATATTTATTAGCATCAAAGTCTTCCTGAAAGGATCTCAGATACCATCGTTTATAATGGCCTGGTTTCCAACTCCCGGCCATCTGGCAATTCCAGGATCCATCACTGATGACCTGTAAACTGGATCCATCTGAATATGATATATTTAGTTTGAAGATAAATCCTGGTTTTCCGATTGGCCATGTACCATCTCCATATCCATAATACAATATTTCAGCTCCGATTATATTTTCACCTTCCTTTATATAGTGAGTAAGATCCATGGGATCAGCCTCAGAATACCTGGGGTCGTTGGGAGCAGGTCCGAACTGCACCCTTTTCCCATTGACGAACAAGTGATATCTGCTTTCTCCAAGAATCCAGCCTCTTGCATTTTCGATTTTCCCGTTAATGGATACACTTTTTCTGAACTGGAATATAGTATTTGGTAAGGTACGCTGACTGGGGAACCAGATCCATTTTGCAGGTTCTAGATCTAATTTGATTGTATAACCATTTAATATTTCAAGCTTTTTTGGCAAATGCAGTTCGTTGTCCTGTTTATTTAGGGATGAATGATATCCTGGATCAAATAAAAGAATGGCACTTCCCCTTGCTGTATTTTTTAGGAAACTTCTTCTGGATGGAAAATGAAGATCATTTTTTTTCATAAAAAATAAGTGGATCTTTGTTTCGTTAAAAAATGATTTTTTTGAAAAGTTTAAAATAATTAAAAATATACAACTTTCAATTTAAAGGTGGAACGACATAAAGTGATATATTTTTTTGATCCACTTTGCATAACCTGTTATAGTTTTGAAACGGTCATTTCGAGGTTAGTAAAAAAATTCAGCTCAGATTTTTATTTTGATATTTTATCGGGTGGAATGGTCACAGGGAACAGGGTAGGGCCCTTATCGCAGAAGACTGATTATCTTAAGAAAAAAATAGCTGCAATCGAGAATACTACTGGAGTCAAGTTTGGTGATGCCTATAAAAATGTACTTGAAGAAGGTACAATGGTTAGTGATTCGGAGCCACCTTCTATTGCATTTAATGTATTTAAGTCATTTCGTCCAGATTTACGTTTCCAGCTGGCCCATGGCATACAAAATCTTCATTTCTGGGGTGGCAAAGATCTGAACCTGATGAAGACTTATTTCGATATTTGTGATTTATTTGAAATCAATAAGTTTGGATTTATGGATCGATTTCAGGATCCCGCTTATAAACAACTGACCTTATCCACTTTCCAACAGGTAAAAGACTGGGGCATAATTCATTTTCCAACCATATCGTATGAAAAGGAAGGTCAATTGAAATTAATAACCGAAGGCTATGAACCATATGAAAAGCTGGAAAAAGCCTTTCTAAGTGCTATAGATAATATTTAGTGAGGTGATTGCAATTTTAAGTCATCATTCTGGTTTCCGGTTGAAAGCCTATAAATCATGTCATAACTCCCTATCTGGAAAGATTCAGTTCCCGCCGTTCTTCCGTTTCTTTGACCCGTGTTGTTATAGTTGTTTTTATTGGGGTACGTTTATTTCTTTTAATATATTTAATCATTCGCGCATTCGCGTACTTTTTCAATCACTAAGTATGCGTCTGACTCATATTGAATTTTTTTATCACTTCTTACGAGTCAAAAAGTTGATGTTCTGGCTTTATTAAATTAATTTGATAAAAGAATATTTTGTTAACAAAAATTAAATATAACTATGGAATCTATAAACCGCCGTGAATTTATTAAGAAGTCAACAGTAGCTTCGGTGAGCCTGGCGTCCGGAGCGCCTGCTTATATTAAAGAATTTGCAAAAAACAAGCCGAATGAAGTAATTAATGTAGCTGTTGTTGGAATCAGAAGTCGTGGGGGTTATTATTACGGAGGTACCGGGCACACAGCAAATTTCACGAAGATAAATAACTCAAGAGTTGCAGCAATATGCGACGTAGATGAAAATCTTTTTCCACAGGCAATTTCAGATATAGAAAAACTGGGCGGGTCCAAACCAAGAACAGTTGTTGATTTTCGAGACCTGCTTGATGACAAGGAAATAGATGCGATAGCCATTGCTACGCCTGATCACTGGCATGCACTTCAGACGATCTGGGCTTGTCAGGGTGGAAAAGATGTGTATTTAGAAAAGCCTATTTCCTATACGGTGGATGAAGGAAGAAAAATGGTGCAGGCAGCCAGGAAATATAACCGGATCGTTCAGGCTGGAACACAATACCGCAGCAACAGGCTGGTCCGGCAGGCCATCCAGGCCATTCACGATGGAATCATCGGAGATGTCTATATGGGACGAGGTGTTGTGTTCGGTCATCGTCCCAGTATTGGAAGGATCCAGGATAGCCCGATTCCGGCGGGTGTTAACTGGGATCTTTACCGGGGTCCGGCACCCATGATACCTTTCAATCAAAACCATTTTCATTATAACTGGCATTGGTACTGGGATACCAGTACTTCCGAATTCGGGAATAATGGCGTTCATGTTATGGATGAAGTCCGCTGGGGAATGAAGAAGAATGTATATCCGGTAAAAATCAGTTGTTGTGGTGGATTTTATGTCTGGGATTCGGACCAGGAGATCCCCAATCTTCAGGTGGGGACTTTTGAATTTGAGGACGGGACGATCATGGAAGTGGAGGTAAGGAGCCTGTTCACGAATTATGAAGAAGGCAATACAACGGGTTGTTTTTTTTATGGATCGAAAGGATGGATGCACCTGACTGGTGAAGGTTATGAAGTGTACCATGGCAGTAAGAATGAGCCGGGTCCAGCGAAAAAAAAGAAAGATCTGGAATTGAACGAACTGGACAAAGCCGAAATAGAACCTCATTTTGTAAATTTTCTTGATTGTATGAGGTCCCGCAGGTGGCAGGATCTGAATGCCGATATCCTTGTGGGCCATATGTCGACTTCCATGATGCACTTGGGGAATATCGCCTACCGAACAGGGCGAAAGCTGACTTTTAACGGTCAGGAGGAAAAATTTGTCGATGATGAGGATGCAAATAATTACCTAACCAGGAAATATCGTGATCCCTACGTATTACCCAAGGAAATTTAGTATTGGTCAGAATCAAATGGCCTTTTAGGCAGGTATTACCCTGGCTTAGATTTATCGTTATAAATTATTTGAAAGCACTGTTACTTCAGGCAGATTTTATCTTATTATAGCCATGTAAAGGTGAATTCATGTTGGTGTAAAGTGTTCAATCTGGTTATTCGTGGAAAGTATACGTTTTAAGAAAAAATCAGCCGAATAACTTTTAAACAAAATACGAAATATAGGGGATAGTTAAATTATATTATCTGAAATAAACATCTATATCATCCTTCGTTACTTCGGATGCAATGTGATTTTTTAAATTTTTAGCTATTATAAATTTTACAATTGTTCTACATGAATGTTTCTCATTTGACAAGCAATCCAGGAATTCTTTTTTAATTTTATGGAAAATCATTTCTCCTAAGTATTCTTTAAATTTAAACATCCTGTCAAACCTGCATTCCCATGCTTTCAATATTTGTGGTTCTGCCGGCCCATTGAAGGTTAATTCATTGTCGAATTTGTTTTCTTCATAAATAATCGAGAGCCCAGAGTTAATTAAAAAGTCTTTTATCTTACTGCCCATTTCAAAATCATACATATTATTCCTGCGTTGACGCTCACAATATTCATTGAAAGTATCCCGGGTAAATTGGCTCAGTGGTTCATGTGCAAATAAGCCACTCATTTCAACAATTGCTATCCAACCATTTGGTTTTAGAAAATTAAGCCATTTGCTCAGAATGGAAGCAAAATCAGGAAAGTATGATGCTACAAAACTAGTCCAGATACCATTACTTAAAGGTAATTCCTGATTATTAATAGAGGCGAGATCAATACACAAATAATTAATATTCTCAGCTGAATTAGTATTTATTGCCTCTTTAATGAGTTCCGGATTATTGTCGATTCCAATAACTCGTAAAGCTTTTTTAGCGAGTAATTTCGTTACAATTCCTATGCTACATCCAAGATCAAGGATTGTATCTTGATTATCAATTGGTAGTTGCTTAATATATGCGTCCCAGTTTCGCCAGGTACTTTGTCTTCTATATTCCTCTGTAAGTTTCATTTAATTACGCACAACATAGGTCTGTGCCTTAACCTCCCTCATTTGATTTCAATTTAATTATACCGTTTAAATATTACTAACCTGGAGGATCAAGTATTACTGGAATTTACAACAAGCTGTTGAAATAAAATTCTCGATTACGTTTGGTATGGGAAAATGTATAGTTCTTAATATTTTTTTATCCTCTATAAATTAATCAATATATATAAAAAGAGTCTGTTTTTTCTCAATCAGCATTAGATATAATCTAGCAGGAATATATTTTAATTTAATTTCTATTCTGTTTGGCTTATTGATAACTTGGTAAGTGATGATAAATTCTTAGCTTTATCATTCAATCAGTACACTTTTATTTGAAGACCTATATAATACAAAACTTTTGAAATGGTAACTTATACTAAAAATGTCAGATTCGTCTTATTATTGATCCTTCTATCCGCTGCCATACACTATATGTCTGCATGTGAAAAAAATCAGAAAACCCAACTTTCCGTTAGGATTTTAGACAAGGAATCAGGCTTACCGACACCGGTCCGCGTTCGGTTGACAGATATGGAAGGTGTTTCAGCGCCACTTCCGGAGGAAGCCATAGGCGTAATGTATGGGCGTAACGACGTTGCAGAAGGCTATGCTTTCCAGCCAGACAGTGCCTTTTATGTCGATGGAACCTTTTCGGTCGAGCTGAAGCCCGGTAAATACAGGATGATACTGACCAAAGGATTCGAGTATATTAGTCAACAACATGAAATTGATGTCGAGGAAGGTGAGGAAATATCGAAGACTTTAGTCCTTGATAGGTGGATCAATATGCCGGATCGTGGCTGGTATTCGGCGGATGACCATATCCATATCCGGCGATCTCCCAGGGAAAATCCACTTATACTCAATTGGATTGCCGCCGAAGATATTCATGTGGGAGCCTTGCTGCAGATGGGTGATTTCTGGACTACCTATTATGCACAGTATGCCTGGGGTAAATCGGGTGTTTACAAGTTAGAAAAACATCTGCTTACTTCAGGACAGGAAGATCCGCGTACACATGAAATAGGGCATACCATTCTGCTTACACATGATAGTTCGGTACGATTCAAACAAGACTATTATTCCTATGACCGTGTATTTGATCGGGTTCATGAATTAGGTGGCCTGACCGGTTATGCACATCAGGGAATGAGCTTTCATGGTTACCGAGGAATGACTTTAGATGTTCTACAGAGAAAAGTGGATTTTTTAGAACTCTTGCAGTTTTGTGTAGCAGGAGGACCAATCCACCTTAATCATTATTATCACTTCCTGGATTTGGGCTACAGGCTTACAGCTACAGCAGGATCGGATTTTCCATGGTGTGGTAAAAGTTCAGGATGGAATGCACAAATTGGTAATGCGCGTTTTTATACCTATGTGGGAGATTCCTTTACTTTTGATTCATGGAAGGAAAATTTTAAGGCAGGGCATACATTTGTCAGCAGCGGTCCGATGTTAGACTTGAAAGTGAATGGTGCAATGCCTGGGAACAACATGGATGTTGACAAGGAATCTGTAATCAAAATACGGGCGGAAGCCTTTGGTCATCCTGATATGGCACCTCTGGAATCTGTGGAAATCGTGGCGCATGGGGAGGTGATTGGCAGAAGTATTTCAAGTGAGCCAGGACAATCTTCCGAAAGGATTTATATTGAAATGGAATTACCTGTGAAAAAAGGTCAATGGATAGCCGCCCGCTGTTTGGCTGGAGATCGGCAATTGGCCCATACAACTCCGGTTTATGTCACAATCAATGAGGGTGGATTTCTTAATCCTGAAACAGCACCCCGGTACCTGAACTTAAGTGAGCAATATTTGCAGGAACTTGAAGCTGAGATCTCAGAAAGAGACGATCGTTTGGATTATCACGCGTGGAGATATAAAGAGGAATTGCAGGAACGTATTTCCGAGACACGTGTTATCCTGGAAGATATCAGGGACAAACTAAATTGATAAAAATTAATTTTAGGCTAAATGAATGTACATCAGATAGCGAATAGATTAATTTTATTTAAAGAATTGAAATTTTCCAGTTACCGGTTTGGTCCTGAAACAATATTTCGTGTGCTTCAGGGCACTCATTCACTAAATAATATTAAGCCGTGAATCAAATGTCACTTTATCCCATCTCAACAGGACTCATAAAGAGAAAAACCCGGTTCTGCTAATTAGTGAAATCAAAAATAAAGTATATTTGCCTCAAACACTCGCTTAATTTTTTTATATGTGTTCATTTTTCGATTTGACGGATTATTATCATCACTCCTATGAAAACAATTTCAACTTATTTGCTTACCCTACTAAGGATCTTGATTGGCTGGCATTTCCTTTATGAAGGTATTATAAAGTTATCGAACCCAGTTTGGACATCTAAATTTTACCTGCTTGGTTCAAAATGGATCTTTGCAGGGTTGTTTCATTGGATGGCTTCATCACCCGATATTTTGAAAGTGGTCGATTTTGTAAATATCTGGGGACTTATTTTAATCGGATTATCATTATTTATCGGCTTATTTGTGCGTTGGTCTTCGGTGGCCGGGGCTATCCTGCTTTTTACATATATTATTGCGTACCCACCTATACTGGGTTATACACTTGGAATAGTTACCGAGGGCAATTATCTGTGGGTTGACAAAAACATCATCGAATTTTTTATCCTGATCATTCTTGCCACACTTCCAGTTGACTATTTATACGGGGCCGACAGATTGTTAAAACGATGGAAAGAAGAGAAACCGAACGCACCAATTCCCATGCCAGGAGCGAAAGAAGAGATTTCAGGCAAACGTCGTGAATTATTGCGTGATTTGATCAGTATCCCTTTCCTGGGAGCATTTGCATACGGTTTATACAGGAAAAGGAAATGGGATAGTTTTGAGAAAAAATTTCTGATTGGAAGGGCGGATGCCATATCGGGAGCTACCATTAAGAGTTTTCAATTCACTACCTTAGAAGATTTGAAAGGAACCATACCCAAAGGAAAAATCGGGGATTTTGAACTAAGTCGGCTTATCATGGGAGGAAACCTGATAGGTGGCTGGTCACATGCACGAGACCTGATATATGTTGATAAACTGATTAAAACTTATCATACAGATGAAAGAGTAATGCTGACTTTGCAGCTGGCAGAAAAATGCGGCATAAATACCATAATATCCAATCCGGCTCAATGTAGGATTGTCAGCAAGTACCGGCACGAAACGGGTGGAAAAATGCAGTTTATCTCAGATTGTGGCGTTGGCAAAAATTTTATCGAAGGCATTGAAATATCGATTGAAGGAGGGGCACATGCCTTATACAGTCATGGTGGAAAATCTGACTACCGGGTATACAACAAGGATTTATCCTTCTTTGATGAACTTGCCAAAGGTCTTGAATTAATTCGTAGTTATCATAAACCTGCTGGTATAGGAGCCCACCGGGTTGAGACTATACAGGCATGTGTGGAACATGGTATCAAACCCGATTTTTGGGTGAAAACACTTCATACACATGATTACTGGTCGGCACAGGTTGATAATGAAAAAAAAGACGTCCCGGAACCAGGGTGGAAAGACAATAATTTTTGTCTTAAAGTACAGGAAACAATTGATTTTATGAATCGGTTGGAAGAACCATGGATTGCTTTCAAGACACTGGCTGCCGGAGCCATACAACCTGATAAGGGATTTCAGTTTGCCTTCAATAATGGTGCTGACTTCATATGCGTCGGCATGTACGATTTCCAAATTGTGGAGGATGTAAATATAACTTTAAATTGTCTGGCTAATCTTAACCGTTCAAGGCCCTGGAGAGCGTAGACAGGTCAGAGATCAACGAGTCTCAAATTTTGTATTGAGGAATTTTCATCAACTCACCATCTTTCAAAGCTGATTGGTGAGCTACAATCCCAGGTACAGTCAAGTTAACTGCTTTGACTATATCCACCATGGGTTGACGGTCCAGGAGGATCGATGTGATAAATTCGTTTGAAAGATAACCAAGCGAACCACCGTGTCCACCAAGGGGCAAACCGGGAGGCAGCGGAGGGTGTTTCAATTCCGGAAGAATATTTTCTAGACCTTCGTATTTGCCATAGAAAGAATCCTTTTAACCTCGAATGCGACCTTTTTCTCCGCTATCACCTGGTGTATCCCAGCTGACACCCATGCGGGATGTTCCTCCTTCGCTGGTTCGAAACAGTGCGATCTAAGTGCCATATGGGTTTTTGTAACGATTATTTCCTGGTTGCAGATGTTTAATGATGCTGGGCATTCCCATGCAGGATACCTCGGTAAAACTTCCATCAGTCACACCAATATAATATGCATTTGAGTGGGTTGGATAAAATTGTGGTGGCAAGTCCACACGCCAGTTTTTATAAGAATCGATTGGCTTTTCCATATAGTGATAATATTCACCTTCTGCATAAACCAGTTTGCCAAGTCCTCCGGCAATGTATATCTGCCGCATAGCATAGAGATCTTCATGAAAGCACGAGGTCTCGAACATCATATATTTCAGGCTACTGGCCTTGACTGTATCAAACAGCATGTCTGCATCCTTCAGAGATCCAAATACCGCAGGGACTGCAACTGCAACGTGTTTTCCATGCTATAAAACCTCCAGGAAGTGCTGTACGTGACTTGGAGCATCGGTAGCGACAAATACAGCCTCAATATTTTTATCTTTTACAAGCTCTTCCAACGATGGATATGTTTTTGAACAATTACATGCCTTGGCCAGCTCAGTACAACGATCAGGAAACAGGTCACTTACCGCTACGATCTCGACATTCGGATGGTTCTGGAAACCAAACTGGGCACCAAACTGACATAAGCCATAACCGACAATACCCATACGGATTTTCCGGTCTGAAACGGGTATCCAGCCTTGATATGGATCAGGAACATTTGCAATATCCTCAAATCCCTGGATTTGCGGGACTTCTGACAATGGCTGGTCTGATTTCTTTCCGCGTGAACAGCCAAGCTGTGACGTCCCCAAAACCAAAACACCCATACCGAATGAACGAAGGAATAACCTGCGCGAGAGCGAATTAGATTCTTTTGGATTAGCTAAAAAGTACTTCATATTTCTATCCCTTTGTGACAAATGGTTTATTTCATTTCCAGGTTTCATAATGATCAATTTAAATACACTTAAGAAATTGCTTTCATGGGATTGGTCTACCCAGCAAGATCAGAAAACATAATTGCCGCCAGCCGTCGTTGCCGTATGACTTTTCCAGGCTATTCCCAAACTTGCCTGTACTTAAATCGATTCAGTATTCCGGGATCTTCCCGAATCTTTAGAATGAAAAAATCAACTGTACGATAACCCATCTCTATTATAAGTTACGAAAAATCGAGGATAGTCAATTAATGTAGTAGGGTAATATAGAATCATATAGAAAAGATTTTACCAGCCTGGTAGAAGTTAAAAAGTGTTTGAAAAATCATCTGGTGAGAGGTTCACTCCGTTTGATTTTACTGACGGGGATTTCTACTCGATTAGTTGCAGTTATTAAATGATTTCTTTTTCAATCAATCTATTGTTGAATTAGGAACAGGCCTAAATTTCTGAACACGTTTCCCAGGGCTAACTTCAGCTGTATACAAATTTCCTTTCGAATCCATTGCAACATTATGTATCCAACCAAATTGACCAGCATTTCTGCCACCATGGCCTAAAGATCCAACAATCTCTAAATTTAACCGATCAAGAATCCATACTTTCATATTCATTCCGTCAGCAATGTACATGTATGTCTGATCCGCATCTGGAGACAACTCAATATCCCAAACAGAGCCTGGCCCAAGAGTTTGTCTGGCTACAAAAGACTCCCGAACAAAAGTGCCATCTTTCTTAAATACTTGAATTCTATTGTTACTACGATCCGCGATGTAAACCAGATTATCGAATGAAAGTCGAACAGCGTGTACAGGATTTCGAAATGATTTTAATGGTTCGTTATTCGGATCATAAGGAGGCAGATCGCTATCATCAGGAGCTTCCCCATAGGCTCCCCAATGCCGCTTATATTCACCTGTTTCTGCATCGAAGATTATTATACGTCGATTAACGTAACCGTCCGCAATGTAAACCTCGTTAGCAAGACTATCTACAGCTATATCTGTAGGCCCACCCAGATGTCTTGTATCATTACTACCGTTAGTAACACCCCACCCACCAATTTGTAGTAAAAATTCTCCTTTATTCGAAAACTTCATAACAACCTGGTCTTGTGCACTGTTGCCTCCAATCCATACATTCCCTTCATTATCAACAAAAATGCCGTGCTCACTAACGAACCATTGTTGCATTGATTCCTGATTACCCCAAGCTTGAAGGACATTTCCTTTGGAATCGAATTCAATTACGGAAGGAGCGGGAATGCAACATTCTGACGTTGGCGGGTTTTGTGCAGCACCAGTTTCACGATCTGATAGTGTTTTAGGTCGGTGCACAATCCAAACATGATCATTTGCATCGATAGCCACACCTGAAACTTCCCCAAGTATCCAATTGTTGGGTAAGGGTTTGGGCCAGAAAGGATCTACTTCGAATTTGGCAGGAGTTTGTGAAGCATAAACATCGTCGGAAGTCATTTGTTCTCCACGATCGTTAAGCCTGGCTCCTTCTGAACAAGCTGACCAAATCGTGATCCCCATAAATGTACTTACGAGTCTAATGGTTTCAATTGAAGTCATTGTCATTCTTTTAATTGTAGAAGATTTGCATTCTTCATAAAAACATAAAATTAAATTTAAAAAATCAGCGGTACGATAACATATCCTTACTACAATTTACAAAGAATTTAGGAATGTCAATTGATACTAGGTGAGATAAAAATACACAACAAATAATATCAGGGCCTATTTAAATGATCCCCCAGGTATGATATATCAATTCCTCTTTCAATAATTTACAATCCCAGGCGAAAAGCACTTATTGATGCTGGTGGAATAACGTGCAATATTTTTCCCTGTTTAACAACTAATGATTCAATCTGAGGTTCCTTTACGGCATCCGGATTTTCAAAATTATTATAAGCACGAATATCTGAATTCCTGAAGACACTTGCAGTGGCTGTTTTGATTTTTGCACCATGAATTTTTATTTCTGTTTCACGAGCAGTGCTAATGCTGGGATTTACTATTGTAAGAAAAACCTGATTCTCCTTACGGGATGCCGATCCTGCTAATCCCCAGAGCCTTCGCTGGCTGTCCGTGGCAGGAGCCGAAAATTCAGATCGCAATGCCTGTCCCTGTTGATGGTCCTTATACATTTTATAAACAAAAAAATTTGGGGTAACGACAAACCTGTCCTCATGTGCCAGAAAGAGGGAGTGCAGGTTATTGATCAGTTGGGCGATGTTGCCCATAACCACCTTGTCGGCGTGACGGTTAAATGTATCTAGCGTTAAGGCAGCGATCAATGCATCACGCATCGTAGAAGTCTGTCCAAACAGATGGGTACTGTGAACTTCCGTTTTTTGGGGATGCCATGCACCCCACTCATCGATGTAAAGCTTGATTTTTCTGTTAGGGTCGAAAGCCCCTAAAATATTCCAATGTTCGGTAATTATTTTTTCCATCTGGTCAGCACGCCAGATCAGTTCGTACCAGTCATTATCTGTGAAATCAATGGAACTTTTACCAGTGGAACCACAATAAAAGTGCACTGAATAGCCCGCTACCCGGTTTGGGATATTCGACCAGCTAGTACTTTTTTCAGCTAGTCGTGTGAACATCCGTTGTGTCCATTGAAGGTCTCTCGCTCCCCACGAATCGCTGGGACCAACACCTACCAGTTTTAAATCCAGCTCAAATTCAGGAATGAAGCTGGTGAAATGACGGAAGGTATCTGCATAGTCCTCGGGAAGCATATCACCACCACAGCCCCATGATTCATTTCCAACACCCCAATAGGAAACATTGTAAGCCTTTTTGTGCCCATTGGCAGCACGCATATCACTATAGCTTGTGGTACCGGCAGGTGCGTTGCAATATTCTACCCAATCTACAAAATCCTGTGGAGTAAGGGTGCGTGCATTTACCGCCAGATATGGTTTTGTATCAATCAGTTCGCAGAAATAAAGAAATTCATCCGTTCCGAAATGATTTGTTTCATATTTGGAAGGGCCATCCGGTGCTTTCTGCATAAAAGGTGTATTAATCCAGAAATTCGCTCTTTTTGGACGTTGGGCAACAGGGCCGATGCCATCTTTCCAGTTATAACTGTCAGCAAAACAACCTCCCGGCCAACGTATAGATCCGGGTTTAAGAAGCAGCATATGGTCAATAATTTCTTTTCGTATGCCATTTATGTTGGGGATGGCTGAATCTTTTCCTACCCAGATTCCATCATACACAACCCCGCCTATGTGTTCGGAAAAATGCCCATATATTTCGGGTGCTATAGTGCCTATAGGTTCATCAATTAATATTTCAATACTCGAATCAGCCATTGAGTTCGACCTAAGGTAATTTGGAAGGAATAATAATCCGGTACTTAGACAGGCACTGTTCTGGATGAATTGACGTCTTTTCATTTTATAAGTGGTATGTTTACTCGTTTAAAAACAAGGATGTTTTAAAAATCCTTTTAACCCTCATTTTTTAAGTAAATAAATTTATGACAATTTTATTAATTTAATATATGGTTAGGGCACAAGTGTGGCAGAAGTTCAGAGATTACTCAGGATCAAATTGCATGAAATTATACCTCGGAAAACAGTTCAGAATTTGATTGAAAAGAATATATCAACCTGGATGATTTCTAGAAATTTTTAAAATACCATTATTGAGTTTCCAACCTGCCGAAATAATAAACTCTCCAATTGGCAAGGTATTTTGTTGACCTTTTGTTAGATTCCTTTTCTCGTCCCTCTGGGCCAACTTATTAGTGATCCTTGAGGAATTGTGACATATTATTCATCAGGAGCCATCACATGTGATCCTGATTGTGGATAATAACATAATATTTTTCCTTCCACCAGTTTACCCGAATGCAGACCTTAAAGATTTATAGAAATATTTGATAGATGATTTTATATTCAGCTCATATCGCACATTTTAGCTTAAAAATTATTATTTTATATAAAGTTAATCATCTCACAATTCCATAAACACAGAAAAATGAATACAATAACAAGATCCATTTTAAGCTTAATGGTCATTATCTCAATTATCATTTATTGCTCATGCCAACGACAAGACACTGTCTCAATTGACTTTCAGGCTCCCAGATTACCGGGCGCACACCAGATTATCGATGCAAGTTTTTATCCTTCGCTGCAGGATGCAATTAATGCCGTTCCGGAAACAGGAGGCATGGTAAAAATTCCTCCGGGTGAATTTGAGATCACTGAACCGCTGGTCATACAAAATCCCGATTTCCACCTTGAAGGATCCGGATCTTCCACCCACATCAAAAATATTAATACGGAGGGCCAGCCGGCACTTATCATTCAACATCCTTCAAAGGAAGAAAATCGGGAAGCTGAATTGTGGCGAATCAGCTTGACAAAACTCCGGATAACCGGTAATGAAAACAGTGGAAATGGAATTGAAGCCCATCGAATTAATGAGATTTTTGTTAATGGTGTAACTGTAAGTTACCACGGAGGAGATGGAATCCTGTTGTACTATTGTTACGAAGATCCACGCATCAGTGATTGTTTAATCACTTATAACAAAAAGACCGGCTTAAACCTGGTTGGCTGCCATGATATTGTAGTTTCAGCAAATCATTTTGAAGAAAATAACGATGCGGTACATTGTATCGATTCCTACAACCTGTGCATGACCGGAAACAATCTGGATGATCACCTGGGAAACGGCGTCGTAATTGAGAATACCTATGGATCAGTGGTTGCCGGAAACATGATTGAAGAATGTAATGGAGTTGCGGTTGTGATGGATCGGGATTGTTACGGTAATACGGTCAGCGCAAATGTGATTGCACACAATGTTTCGGGAGGTGTGGATTTACGCGATGCTCATGGTTGTGCAATCAGTGCGAATACATTCACGATTATGGGTAAAGATGCGGTAAGGATCGGACCAGAGAGTGGCAGGATCATGTTAAGTGGCAATAATTTTTCGAACAGCTTTATTGGGCAAGATTCATTGTGGCGTGAACCAGATGACCGTGCCGCGGGCGGAATGGTTTTAGAGGGTACATCCGATGTAGGAATTGTAGGAAATATGTTTTCTGACGTCCAACCCGGTGCGCTTGAATTAAAAGGAAAACCCAGCAGCCGAATCAATTTCTCTGCAAATATTTTAATTGGCAGAGAAAGTGATCACAAAGAGCTTGAGGGATCTGTCGTTGAGAATAACCTGGAATCAAATTAATCCGGATTATTCAAAAAGCAGAAAATTAATCTGGACCATTCAGCAAATTAGGAAGCTATTGTTATTAAAAAAATAAAGGCAAAAGATCTTTGCGGACTTTTCTACATAAAGCTGAAGCAATATTTTACAATCAGAAATAATTCAGAAAACCTCATGATTTATCAGGAAGTATGAAAAATGGATCAAAAGGGCTTTAGCCCCTTGAAAAAAATTGTTAACTTTCCTGTAGGCACTAAGGAAACCTTAGCCCCTACCTGGCATTTATAATATTTAAAAGGAACATAAGAAAAAATGGAAAATGTAAGATTTAATCCCGGAAGAAGAAGATTCGGCAAGTTACTTTTTAGTGGAGTCCTTGGAGGGGAAGCTCTATTATTAAGCGCTGGTTCCAGTAAAGCAGCGAAAAAAAACACCTCCAGCATAAAGCTTGCAGCGCAGTTATCCTCAAATTTCAGTGATGAAGACCTTATGCTCGTCAAACAGCTCGGGATTGAATATGTAACAATGGGGACGTCCGGAGAGACAGCGACTTATGAAAATTTCCTGAGATTACGTCAGGAGATCGAGGCTGAAGGTCTGAAGGTATGGAACATTGGCAACAGTGATGTTCATAACATGGAAGAGGTTACGCTGAATCTCGATGGCCGTGACGCTAAAATCGAAGCATATAAAAACTATCTCCGTAATTTGAGCAAAGCAGGCATCTTTTATACGACCTATGCTCACATGGGCAATGGTATATGGAGCACTGAAAGGGAGGAAACTCGTGGAGGAGCAAGTGCCAGGGCATTTGATTTGGATAAAGCAGAGGAAGGCCGATGGGCAGGGAAGATATTTACGGGTCCTTTTACACACGGTCGTAATTACACAGAAGAGGAAATCTGGGAAAATTATACCTATTTCATGAAAGCCGTGGTCCCTGTTGCGGAGGAAGTAGGTGTAAGAATCGGTATTCATCCGGATGATCCACCTGTACCTGAATTGGGCGGTGTCCCTAGATGTATCTTCAGCAGTTTCGATGGATACCAACGCGCATTGGATATCGCTGATAGTCCTAATGTGGGTATATGCTTATGCGTTGGATGCTGGCTAGAGGGAGGGGAGCTTATGGGGAAAGATGTATTGGAGACAATTCGATTTTTTGGCGAACGCCGTAAAATTTTTAAAGTCCACTTTCGAAATGTAAATGCTCCTTTACCTCATTTTGTTGAGACCTTTATGGATGACGGCTATATGGACATGTACAAGGTAATGAAGGCATTGCGGGAGGTTAATTTTGACGGAGCAGTAATAGCTGACCATGTACCGGATATGATAGGCGGGCGCAGGGTCAGTCTTGCCTATAGTATCGGTTATATGAAAGCACTGCTGGAAAGGGCTAATGAGGAAGTAACAGGCTAAATTAATATTCAATATATATTTTTTCCACTTCTATAATTGATTATATTTAGTTAATTATTTTAACCCGTTGTGTGAATTTTTTGTCACTACTTGGTGTTTTCTTGATGTATTGGTGCCAGGGGGGCTATTAAATACATGCTATTCTGCCACTCACTTGGTGATGCCTTATTGCACAAGACACTAAGTCACAAAGAAATCACAATGATAAATAATGAAGAATAATAAGCATATGTAATTGATTATCAATATTAAATTTGATTCTCTAATCGATTATAATTTCACATAACGAATTTTTATACAGATAATTACACTCGATTTTTTTGAAAGGAGGTTAACATGGCTATTCAAATAAAAAGAAGAGACTTCATTAAACATTTATCCGCGGGCTTTCTTACTGCAGGAATAGCATTAAATACGAATGCTAATCCAACTAAAGATCCTGATTTTCTGCTTCCGAAAAGGAAAAAGATTAAGTATAATCCAAATCCAAATGTCGCATTAGTCAAAGGTTCGGATAGAAAAACCAATATGTATGATGCGCTGAAACTTATTGAGGATGATATAAAAAAATCGATCGGCAACAAACAGGTGGTGATCAAGCCGAATTTTACGCGGGTTAAAAAAGAAGAATGGTTGGCTTCCACGCACGTTGATAACGTTGAGGCGATGCTGGAATTTTTAAAACCATTCTATAAAAAGAAAGTGATTATAGCGGAAGGTTGTGGCGGGGCAGAACCTATAGAAGTGCCTGTGGAGAATTTCGGATACAATAAGCTGAGAGAAAAATATAACATAGAATTTTACGATTTGAGTAGTGACAGTTATTCCACTGTAAATTTATTGGATAGCAATATCCATCCGATGCCGATTTTAACTTCCAATCTAATGCTTGATCCGGATATCTATCTAATATCCGCAGCAGTGATGAAAACCCACAATCTTGCAGTAGTAACTCTCGGATTAAAAAATATTGTATTGGCATCTCCAATGAACTTTGGAAGAGGGAAGAATGAAAGAGGTAAACTTCATAAGGATCCAATGATCAAGGATCCCAGGTACTTTAATTACAATACCTTCCTGATGTCCCAATTTACCTATCCCGATCTGGTAATTATTGATGGATTCATTGGAATGGAGGGTAAAGGCCCCCTTTTTGGAGATCCTATTGATGTTGGCGTTGCCATAGCAAGTACGGACTGCATCGCTGCTGATAGAGTCGGGACCGAAGTGATGGGACACGATTTTAATAATGTCGGCCATCTTGTCCACTGTGCGAATGCAAACATGGGAGTGGGAGACATAACAAAAATTAACATGCTAGGTGATAAGATCTCAAACTGCAGGAAGAGTTTCAGGCGCACCGACGATTGGGAAAAAATTATTCAATGGAAATAAAGAATCTTAATTACAATATTATGAAAAGTTATTCAGATAACGACCGCAGGAAATTCCTTAAAAAACTCATTAGCAGTACATCCATGATGGGACTGGTTCCATACATGATATCCCTGGAAAGTTGTACAACTGAAGGCCATACACCAATTTTACCACAACGCCCATTCGGAAATACAGGTGAAATGGTGGGCATTTACAGCCTTGGGGCGCAGGCAACCGTTGAACAAGTAGGCATGAAGGATCAGGCCATTGAAATTGTTGACCGGTGCATTGATCTGGGCATTAATTATATCGATACATCGGCCTGGTACGGGATGGATGGCAACAGCAGCGAAGGGGATCACCTGCGCGGTACGAGTGAACGACATGTTGGAGAGGTAATGAAAACCAGGCGTAAGGAAGTTTTCCTTGCCACAAAAACTCATGACCGGAGCTATGATGGTGCCATGAGGCATCTTGAGAATTCATTGAAAAACCTTCAGACTGATATTATAGATTTGTGGCAAATCCATAACATTAAGGGTGGAGATGGAGAGAATATTGACAGGATATTTGCCGATGATGGTGTATTGAAAGCATTGGAAAAGGCCAGGGATGAGAAGGTTGTCAGGTTCCTTGGAATCACCGGTCATGCGGATCCAGCACCCATGCGCACATTGATTGAGCGATATCCTTTCGATACCGTATTGATGGCGCTTAATGCTGCTGACAAGCATTTTAATCCCTTTATTGAAAAATTACTGCCGGTAGCGGTGGATAAGAATATGGGCATTATCGGTATGAAAATTCCTGCCCGCGACAGGATATTTTCTAAAGGCGGCATCATTACTATGAAGGAAGCAATGTCTTATACCTTAACCCTGCCTGTAAGTACCATTATTGTAGGTATTGATAAGATCCCTGAACTTGAAGAGAACATCAGGATTGCCAAAGAGTTTGAACATCTGACAGAAGATGAGATGTTTGCTATTGAAGAAAAAGTAAAGCCTCATCATGAACATCTTTTGTTCTATAAAGACCTTACGGAATGGCCTGCAGAATGGTCCGGTAATAATATTTGATTACGCTGATTATTAACCCTAAAAGATTCCATTATGAGCTCAAAAGGAATAACCCGCCGTCAATTTATAAAAAGCACAGCTGCTGTGACAGGTGCTGCTGTATTATCCTCTTCCTATACGATTAAACCAAAGCCAACTGCTGCGGATCTTGTACCTCTTGGAAAGACTGGATTGAAGTTAAGCCGAATAGGATTTGGCACCGGTACCCTTGGCGGTACTATTCAACGCTCTCTGAGCCCTGATGAATTTAACCGGTTGATGCAGTATGCCTTTGATAAGGGAATCAGGTATATCGATACAGCGGAGAACTATAAGACCCACATGATGGTTCGCGATGCAATCAAAGAGCTTCCCCGTGAAAAACTTTTCATTCTGTCAAAAATGCCCCGGATTCCTGATAACCCCATGGAAACGCTGGATCGGTACAGGAAAGAATTAGGAGTTGATTACCTTGATGCCGTGCTGGTCCATGCGGTACATACTCCCAACTGGGATGAGGAACGCAAAGTGGTTCTAGATGCACTTGATGAGGCAAAGAATAAGCAAATAATTCGTTCACATGGAGTTTCGTGTCATTCATTGACGGCCTTACGAAAAGCTGCGAAATTAAACTGGGTGGATGTCAACCTGGTGCGTATCAACCCACAAGGAATAAAAGTTGATATGTTGAGGCCTGCGAGAGGCGTAAATAGTGATGAGTCGCATGTCCCTGATGTAGTGGAGCAAATGAAAGTCATGCGTGCCAATGGTCATGGCATTATCGGTATGAAAATCATCGGCGAAGGTGATTTCACAAATCGGGAGGATCGGGAGAAATCCATACGATATGTCATACAATCCGGGTTAGTGGATGCATTTACAATAGGTTTCAAAAGCAAAGAGGAAATTGATGAAGCTATTTTGTTAACGAATCAGGCGCTTAGTGAAATGGGGTAATCGCAGTCTCAAGTATCTAATTGAAGCCAAGCGCCCAATTAATGCTTTTTTGTTAGAAACTTTTTATATAGTCGTTAAAATCTCTATCAATACTTCCTCAACCTGATTTGCATTCAATCCACTAGTCATAAGGGGGTGATACAAAAGTCTGATTAAATCTTTATCAATTTCAGCATATACGGTAGTTGTAGTCCAGGAAGATTGAAAAATACTTTCGTTGTATCTGGGAGAATCTTTAGCCAAACCAAGAGATTGAGTGAGTTCCTCTCTTAATAAATGTTTTTGTTCGGCTGCATTAGCTCTATATATATCTATATACATATAGCCTGAATAAAGTTGATTTTCACTATTCCAAAAAACATGAAATAAACCCCAATTTGATCCGACTAAATTAGATTGATCTGGAAATATATTGGCATAATTGTTCCCACTACCGAAGTATATGTAAAAATTTGATTGAATCGAATCATTTACTATTTCAACTGAAAATCCGTCTGTTACCAAATCGTTGATTTCGTTTTTAATAGTCTCCAGTTCATTAAGTAATTCATAATTTGAACTTCCACCTACAAATATTTTCATTTTGGAATCCCATTTACGGGTAATTTTACTTGCATCTCCAAATTCAAAACCTAAAGCAACCTCTTTAAAATAATCGATTACACTCAGTTCATATGCACTTAGTTCAGATTCAGGTAGAACATTTTCATCATCTTTTGAGCAAGATGAAATAAAAACGGATATGATTAAAAATATTATTAGCTTATTGTTCATGGCCTTAATGTTAATTGTGATTGACATGTGACCGCCACAGAAACGTGCTAACTATTTAGTCAAAAGTTAATTTGGTTAAGAGAAATTTCAAAATCATTCCTTCACTTTATAAGAGATTCCCTCTATGTATTTATTTGATAATTTTATTATTACTTAACCCCGATTATTCAGGCATTATCAAAAGACTGGAAAACTTACAGTAAATAATTTATTTATATTCAATTGGATATATCAGGAGTTAATCCTTGTCCCGATGTATCGCGATGGCCCTTCCTCGCTCCGTGCTCCGTCGCTGAAGCTTTGGTGCCTCGGTTCGCCATAGCTTCCAGAGGCTGTGTTTCGAGACTCTCGTAAGGCGAGCCTGTCTGCCGATAGGCATGCCCTCGAGACTCTACGGAGCCGCCGGGGACCGGCTGGCAGGAAAAATTTATGAATTTTTCGGATTAATTTAAACGAATTATTATGCTGTTGCCAGACATTGGGGGATAGGAAAAAGATTGCTGGCACCTACTCTTCAAACTTTGTAAGCAAGCTATAGCTCATTAGCTTTCCGTTTGACCTGTAGGTTTCCGTCTTAACAGCACCGTATTTCTCAGCCAGATATTGAATTGTTACGAATTCGGTGTTGGATATCATCATTTTTGAATTTGTCTTCTGACTGATCTTGAAGCAATCAAAAGTACCCGCTGGTGTAGTTACAGACTCCTTACCCTCAACCTTTCTATCGGTAATTACAAATACAAAATTCATAGGCATAGGGCCACCCTTCGAAGTCAGTTCCATACTGGCATCTTCCAGGTCCTGACCTTCTTTCAGTTCTGAAGGAATCTCCAGTTCGTTCATTTTTAATTCCATCTCCATATCTTCGAAGGCCTGTAAGGTCTGGTCAGGGACAAAGGCATTCATATCAATACGAATAACGCCATCAATACATTCCAAAGCATATTCACCCTCGTAAGCCAGTTTTCCTTTTTTGTCATATAGTTTATAACCTATGGTAGCCTCAAAGCCCGAAGCAGTTTCGTTCCATTTAATAACCCGGGTTTCGGTCTTTCCCTCCACTTTTCCCTTGGCATCATAACTCTCCATTTCGAACAATGTGCCTTCCTTGAACTGATAAAAAGGATTGGAACATTGTGCATAGGACTGGGAAATGACCTGCATGAGTACAAATAAGATTAGAATGTATTTCTTCATTTTGTTTGGATTTTCATTTGACAAAAATTCACAAATTTAAAGGTACAAGTATAATTGAATTATTACAAGCAGAGTAAAAAAAGCCCTCAGGTCAAAACTACCGGAGAATATGTACAGCCATATCATCAATAAAAACTGGTGTGCGAAACTTGGTACTCCCTTTTTTTATGGTTATCATCCTTGATTCTTTTGGGCCTGATTTAGGATCGAAAAAACTGGCTTCGTATTGTCCGTCCGGGAATTGCAAATCATACAAAAAAATATGCGCCCCATTGGGTAAAAATTCGATATTTTCCAGTCCGGTTGGAGAAGATACATAAGCAATAATTTCCTTATCTGAAGATAAGACAAGATTAGGACCAACCGTTGAAATAAAGAAGTATCCTTTATAATCCAGGCTGCCATAATCCACAATTTTGTTGAAAAACTGCCTTAAAAGCTTCGCATCATTTTCAAATTCATTCCAGCCGTTTGGATCATAATTATTGGATGGTCCCGGTTTGTCTTCAACCAGTGGAAGAGAATGGATTAATTTCGCATAAATATCAATTTGTTGACATTTCGCCATCATCAGTTTCCATACATACTTTCTTAAATGCGTACGCGTTTGGGGCCGTCGATAAGTCCAGGACTGCCCGCTGTCATCCCTGGATTCCTGGGCAACATATGGCTTTTTATATTTACGCACCCACTCTTTTATATTTCCGGTGTGGTGATGGTTACCATAAATTAATACATCAAAATATGGTCGTGTAAATACCCAGTCCATTTCCGAACCGGGTTCCGGATAACCCCCGCCGTAATTAAAAGGATAACCCTCCAAATGTCCACCATCTGTTGCAAGAATGATTGACCTATCAGGATTGTATTCCTGCCATTTATGACGTACTACCTGAGCCATAGCTTCTATCCATTCTGAGGTTTTATCCCAATCGATATAGTTCATCGCAAGTTCGTGTACCAATTCATAGTAAACATTATCAAGATCATATGTTGTTTCAATTATCTTTTCAAAATAAGCTTTTTGTATTTCATACAACTCTTTATTACCATCGGATAAGGAATGGTAGATCTTTAGCCGATTATCCTGATTCTCAGCACTGTTTAATATCCCGGTACATGGATTTATGTTGTTTTCCGGATTGAAGAAATGTCCATCCCAATTATACCGTGCAACTTCCGGATTGTAATTAAACAATTGCCAGCCATTCCACATTAACATATCGATAATGATGCCTTTGGACTGCAAGTAGATGCATTGTTCTCTGAACCGCTTCCAATAACGATCATCAAATTTCGTAAGATCAAATTTACGGCTTCCAGGTTCTGTTTCTTTGAAGGGGAAAAGCACATTTTCTATTTTCCCGCCATTTTCATGGGCAAATTTTTCAACATGTACCCAACTACCAGGCAGGTAAGCACGGCAATGATTCATACCATGAGAAGCCTGCCAGTCTGCCCATTTTTTGTAGTCATATGCATCTTCAGCAGCATAAAAAATAAAATCCGACATACTACCAAATGATAATAAAGGTTTACCATGATAGGTAAAATAAACATGTTCAGTGCCAACTTTTTCTAATTGTAAAGGTTGGCTTTTCACGAATACATTAAATGCAATAATTTGCGCCAGAAATAAAAAGAAACTTTTTCTAGCCATGATTCTATTTCTATAAGAAGGGTAAATTAATCATCCACTGGCAGGTATTGGTGTACATTTAAAAGAGTATTGTTATCTCTTATGCCAATCCCTGCCCATTAGATATTGAAGTTAGTGTATATTCGTGATAAAAGCACCTTCGAAGTTTATTTGTGGCTGGTTCCATAAATATGACTTTAAATGGTGGGATCAAGTTGCAGTGTGAGTTCCCGCAGCCTCCACTGTGAGAGTATTGTGAATAACGCATGAACATTATAAGCTAGGGGCCAGCTTACAGGTCAACCACTCAAATCATGATTTTTTTGTCTAGGATGCATTCCCAGATACCCATATATTTTGAAATGAAATAGTAATATTAATTTGGTGTGATTTTAAATCAACAGTTGTGTTATAATCAAAACCCATATTATTTGTTCCTGCTGTAAGTCCAACAATTGTTCCTTCAACATCGCAAATAGATTATTTTGTAAAATTACAGTTTCACTGTAGAGGGTGAGAGATTCGAACTATATTTATATAATACTGATATACAGGTATTTATTGGAATTAAATATTTTGAGTTACAAGTTTAGATACCATGTTGTAAACAAAATCAACTTACTCACATCATTTGATATTTTTAATCTGGAAATCCCACATGATCCAGCATTAACCGCCCTCTGGGATCACCATGAAGTGGCTTGAAGGGTGGTTCGACCTTGAACCCAGACTAATTTAAAAAATAACGATGTTTAAGTTATTCATAAATGCATAGAACCATTTCGAAATCATCAATCACAGGTACCTCAACTTCTATCCATCCATCCTTTTGCTTGAATTTCACTTCTTTTCTCGACCTCAATAAATGCATATCCCTTACCGGCTTTGAGGATTTAAAACGTATGGTCGTATTATACAAGGGGATCTGATCCCGGAATGAAGCCCCGATCTGACCGGAATGATTAATTAACCCGATCCATTCAAAAGCACCGTTGCGATTTGCCAGATGTGTCATCTCGATAAGCGGGGAAGCATCGGTTTCCATGAAACTTTCAAGACCCAGTATATTATCCAGAGATGCCAAAAAAAGTGCCCTATGGGCATAATTTCCTTTAAAATCATATTGAGCACCGATCTGCCAGGGGATGAAGACTGACTTTCCATTGCTGAACGTATTGACTATAACGCCCGGAAAATCGGTAATCTCATCTTCAGTGAAATAACATTTTTCGGGCGGGCCATACATGGTATTCGGTACCAACCTGAGATAGCCTTTCGCATTTCCCTTCGGAGTACCCTTGATAAAGTCGGAATACATCATCATGATACTGAAATCCCGAAATTCTTCCTGCCCAAAGGCTGATTTATCATTCTCAGATACTTTCAAATAGGTCGACCGGGACTGCTGAAAGATCTCATAATCTTCCATGATGCCAAGGGATTCAAGTCCGAGGCTCTCCTGTTGAATTCCTGTTTCATTATTAATTGATGTTAACCCGGTCGCCAGCAATTTTCCACCATTCTTCACATAATTATCAACGTTGGTAATCAGATCGTCATCCATATTTTTAAGATCACCGATGATCAATACCTGATATTCTTCCAGATTACGTGGTAATCTGTCACTTCCAATTGCTGAAGGTTCAATTATGTCAAACATGATATGTTCCTCGGATAATAATCGGATTAATCCCCGGTACTCCGGTCCGTATCCCCTGATAAGAGCAACATTACTCACCGATTGCATATTTGTAAACAGCTTCTCATATTGTTTATGAAATCCAAACAAATCCTTTAAGACAGGCATATAAACACGATCCTGATAATCTATCAGGGTTCCGATTACGACCAGCGTTACCGGGGCTGCATGAAGCATGTTCTGAAGCATCCATTTCTGTGCAATGTATGGCGATGTCCCCACATGACGAAATCCTATTGCCTGAAAATAAATCAACAGGTTCATCGTATTTAAATCCTTGTATGAACCGAGCGTCGGTTTTACATTGGCCGTGCCGGAATAATTCCATTCATAATCATCTGAAAGGGATGAGCTCGATTCGGTTGTGATCATATTAACGCCTGCATCCGTATAGGTCATGATCGCAATAGTTGGCGCCTCGGCCCGTATATGATCTGCTATCCTGTTGAAAAGTTCCCGGGAAGTGGCCCTTACAAAATGCCAGTAGGTTTGATCCGGCCGATGCGGCAGGGCCAATCCTGTCAAATCTTTATATCGTTTCTTACAGTTTCCACATTGACAAATCCCGTGGTAGTTACCGCTGTAATCATAGGTCTGATAACCGATCATATTGAAAAATATTCCGTCCAGTGGGTAGGTTGAAAGAGCCTCGGTCAGGATCCTGAATACATATTCCTGTTGATAACCACCGTTCACACAGGTATGCACCTGTCCGTTATAGTTTACATTTTTCCCATCTGTTCCCACATACAGCCAGTCAGGATTTTCTTCAGCAATAGCTTCATTCACTTTACTGAAATCAAAACGTCCGAACACTTTTATATTGTGGTCGTGTAGTTTTTTTACCAGTGTCCCGACCATATCCCCTTTCATATAGGAATTTCTGTAATGATATTTAAGATCGGTAGGATAGTTGGCAACGATACCTCCCACGTTTAACAAAACCGCATTTGCCGAAGCTTCTACAATCGATTGAACATATGCCTCAGTATCCATGCCAGCCTCGATCTCCGGAAGGTTTGTCTGGATCAGCCTGACCGGCGAACGATTCCACCATGTGGTATCGTACTGTCCGGGATCGATATCTGACAGAGGGTTTTTGGAATTCTGCTCGCATGAAACCAATACCTGAAAAATGCTGATTAACAGAAATAATAGTATATTTTTCATCTTTAACTTGATCTGTGTAAAAAATTACTTTGAACTCATTAATTAACATAATATTTTCCACAGGATCAATTTAAAACAACACCGGAATTTTTTTGTTCTGAAATTTTCTTACACGTATCGGGTAGCATTATCATGATGGGGAAAATAGCACAACTGGTTGATAACTTTGGCTAGCCCTTCGTTTTTTCTGAAATTGATTTATATATTGCAAAAGACAGACATACGCCAGAGATAAAGTCCATGATGATCTGCCAGATCCTAATCGCTCCAAAGCCACCGCAATTTAGATTCACAATGGTGGTGCAGGCAGTGTATAGGGGAAGAGCTGGATACCCGATATGCTACTCACTTCCATGCAGGATAGAGGAGCAAATAGAATATGCCGGGATCAGGAAGGAAGGGGATGATATGCTACTCTTTGTATTTCTGATCAAAAGGAGGAAGGCAATAAATCACAAATCAATCTCCCCATTCTCAATCATCTCCTAAATCTGGGCTCGGATAGCTGCTTTCTCATCCTGGGCTCATTTGATGAGGATTTTGAATTCGTTGTCGCACAATAATGAAGCTATTCTACCCGAAACCCAATTTTCCGCAGGAGGTCATCGTATCGGGGATCGGAGCTTAGATCTTTAAAAATCCAATCCTCATATCCTTTTAGGTAAATAGCACTTCCAGACCGTTCCTCAACTCCCTTTAAGATCCATTTAAATGCTTCTTCTTTATCCCCCAGCCCAGCATATAAAAATCCAAAGGACAGGGGATCAATAATCTGGTCTTTCGATAACTCAATGAAGTCTTCAAATACCTTTCGGGCTTTATCTTCAAGCCCTGCTTTCGCGTAAACCCAACAAACATGAAGAAGTGTCGGAATATCGTTCTGTTTTAATCCGATGGAGAGTGCGGTATCTGCATAGGCAATAGCATGTTGATTCCAATCCCTTATATGTGTAATCAACAGCAATTATATATTAAGCATGAAATTCATCAGGATCCATATCAAGTACTTTTTCAATTTGTAGAATGGATTCATGGTATCGACCTGCATAAGAATACAGGAGTCCCAACCATACGAAAACAGATTAAATGGGAATGGAACTAACTGGTTGGTTATAAGCCAACTGCAGAAAGAAAGTATTAGCCTATCTCCCGCTACTAAGTAAAAGCCTTCCAAATGATGGATAGGAGGTCTTTTTCCATTTCAGAGAGGAGAAAAGTGGATTCGTTTTAATTAGAAAAAAGATCTTATTCCCATTCAGGGAATTGCGTGATATTTAAATCGAGCGAGTCAATCTTCTCCATATCAGATTTATCGAGCTCAAAATCAAAGACATTCAGATTTTCTATCATGTGTTCTTTTTTGGAGGTTCTTGGGATCGCAACAACGCCTCTCTGGTAATGCCATCGCAAGCTCACCTGGGCATTTGTCTTATCGTACTTTTTACCAATAGCTGCCAGGGTTTCATTGGTGAAATGTCCGTTACGCCCTTGTGCCAGAGGAGACCAGGCTTCCATTTGTATTCCGAGTTGTCTTAAAGCCTGATTCGCCTTGTCCTGCTGGAAGAAGGCATGGGATTCAATTTGATTGACTGCCGGAGTGACCTTTGCATATGACATCAGTTCCTCCAGGTGATTGTCCTCGAAGTTGCTCACCCCGATGACCTTTATTTTCCCTTCCTCATAAAGATCTTCCATAGCTTGCCAGGCGCCCTTGATATCTCCACGTGGCCGGTGGAGGAGATAGAGATCCAGGTAGTCCAGACCCAGTTTGTCCAGGGAAGTTTGGAAAGCCTTCTTCCCCGTTTCGTACCCGTAATCATCCACCCAAATTTTGGAAGTAACAAAAAGTTCTTCCCTGTTGATCCCGCTGTTTTTAATTCCGGCACCGACGGATTCCTCATTGCCATATACTGTTGCAGTATCGATTAGACGATAACCCAGCGAAATGGCATCAGCAACACATCGTTCACCCAACTCCCCATTGAGATATAAGGTTCCGAATCCAAGAATGGGCATTTGTATGCCATTGTTAAGGGGGATTGTTTCAATTGAGGTTGTGATTCCTGGTCGACTTGAATTAGCAACGCCAAATAATTTGGAAGTTCCTAAACCCATAAACATAGCACTGGCAGCAAACCTTGCACTTGTTTGTATAAAGTCTCGACGTTTTATTCTTTTCGTTTGTGTTTTTCTTTTCATTTTATTCCTTGTTTTTTCATATACAAAATACCTTGCTAGCTTTCCCATGGGAATTAATGAGAATTGGCGATAACAGATTATGCCAAAAATAGGAAAATCTAATAGATAATACTTATATATTCAAAGATCATTTTCTAATACTTCAACAACTTCAAGTTCGTTATTTCATATACCCCCGCTATAACACACCCCCAATACGCAAAGTATTGAGGATTTTTCATTTTTTCGGTAACACTTCGAATGCTTTATCCTCATCTTTACCCATCAGGGCGGTGTAACCGACTATATCTGTAAAACTGCCTGCCGTTGCCCGAGCCTATACAATGGCAGGAAGGCATAATGGCAGCGAGTCTGCGGACTTGCATAACTGTATGCAGTAAGTTTGAAAAAATCAGCCACTCGGAAAATTTATCTAAATACCCTCCTTCGTTAAAACCACGGAGTGTATTACAATTTATGAAATTTCGAGGAATGTCAAGAAATACAGACAGGTAAAAATAGATCCGGGAGTACGGATGCAATGGAAGCATCTTTCTCTCTTTTTTATACGATATACTTTTTTTAAGTAGTATTCTGTTTAGATAAGATTATATGTCTTTTTTGTCCATAAAAAACCCAGGCAATAATTAAAACCAGGGCTCCCAGGTTGACAAGGATATTATTAAAAACATTAAGCCGAACACAACTATTATAATACCTGGTACAGCTATTAAAATAACAGTTCTTTTTCGACTTTTTTCTTTGTTTAAAACATAGATATATACCTCTTTTATCTGATCTTCATGTAATTCTATCTCAAGTATATTCTTTTTAGTTGATTTTCTCAGAAGGCCATAAAGTGCATCATTTTTATGGTAAATAGAATCAAATAAAAATTCTCTGCCATCATATGTAACAATTTTAACATACCTTTTATGGTGTCCAACAGCCATTTCAACTGGTGTGTATTGTAAATCTTATGCTTTACAACATTGAAAGAAAAACACAATTAGCAGAAATGATGTCACAGGTTTTAAATAGTTAATTGTAAATCTTATCATTGCAAAAAGCTGTTGATTATATTATGATAACAATCTTTTTAGTGAGATAATTTCGCAACGAAGAAACTCAGACAAAAGCTACCAGGACTTATTTCTCTGATCGCCCGGGAATACAATTTTAAAAAGTTATTTTTAATTGGTTGTATGATAAACGGTTATTGTCGTTTGTAAATGAAATTTATTATTTATAACGTCTATTCATAAGTGGCAATTTTATACTCAGGAGTTGTTCCTGGAGTTAAATCGTCTTTTTTTATTGCTTTTTTTAGTTTTTTCAGAATCGGTTTATTTGGTGGATCTTCCGGGAATGAGGTAATATTAACCACCTTTGTAACACCCTTGTCCCAGGGTATTGTTGTTTTTAGTGTTTGCGGCTCTGAAGTTATTACCGGCCATCCTGCTGGAAGAATTCTTTTGGTGTCATCGCCTTGTTTTCTGTAGGCGCAATATTCCTTAGTAGAAGTGAGAACTAAAATTCCAAAATCTGCTTCAAAGTTATTTTGTTTAGGATCACGAATTATTCCTTCAGGCATGACAGTAAAATTTAGGGTTAAACATTAGGTTAATTAATAATAAGAGAACAAAGGCCAAATTTTTAAAGTTCCTTAGCAGAAATTTAATCTTTGCAATAATTGCAAATAAAAAACACTGGCATATTTGGCCAGCGCTGATTTCTCTATTAATCAAGGAATAACCTAAATTAAAGATAAATCCAGACAGCCTATTATAGCGAAATAAGAAAACGATCTTTATTATTTAGATTTAATTTGGTATAATACCAGGTTTGGCATACTGATCATTTTACAAAATCTTAAGTAACTAATAACCAATCCCTTCGCTAAAGCGTCGGCATGCACTGCAATAACTTTATGACTTAGGCCAGGGATTGCTCCTCCTCCGCTCGAGCGGGATCGTCGTGATCCCTTTTTGTGTACTATGTTTATAAATTGCTGATATGCAGTTATTTATAAAGATGTAAATTTTTTGGTTACCATTTTTGGATACCAGTTGACATTAAAAAATTCATAAGTGTCACAAAGGGGATCTAAGCGCATACAAGAAAATGAAGTCATTGAATCAGTTCTTGAATATTTTTGAAATTTAAACCTTAAAAAGAAATATGATTACCAGCCTCTACAAAATTGAATTTTATTTTCCATCTATGAATCAGGGATTTATTACAATAATCCCAATCCGCATATAAGGGTTATTAAGCAGACTAGATATCCTACTTTAAGTAATCATTCATGAGATCGAAAAACTGATCTTCATATTCCACCTGACTGATTCCAAATCTGTTTTTAAGAGAAGTGTCGAAAGATACTCCACGCGTTCCATCTAGTAACACCTCAAGTACATCATTGAATGAACCATCAAGACCTTGTGGATCTAGGAGATACCTTACCGATAACCAATACATGGGGTAGTAATATAATGTACCAACATATTCTATATCGTTTGGAGTTTCCCATGAATGTCTTATTGATAGTGGATTCCGTTCTCCATAAGTAGAAATAAGATCGTCTAATTTTTCCTGCGTATCTACCCTGGTATAAAAAATATCATCAGAGATTTCAATAGCTATTCCTTCAGCAAACCAGCTGTACAAGTAACTTTCGTCATTATTTCCGAGAATTAGTGTTTGAACAACATGCATCATTTCATGCCTAATTAATGGTTCATAATACTCCGGTGTCGTGCCCCCCCATTCTGTTCTTACCGGGTTATCGGATGAGTATATCAAATACCCGCCGTAATAGGCCTGCCCGCCCCAATTTGCGGGGGCATAATTTTTATAGGCATAAATATGGATTTTATTATTGCGGCCTGCAGGAAATTGAAGAATCGAAACATCGGTTATACCCAATCTTTCTTTAATTGTTTTAAATACTTCTTCACAAATCTGCAATAAATATTGTCTGGCTTCCAGGCTGGCAGCATCACTGTAAATAACAAAGTTTTCACCTTCCAAGGGGTTACCGTCGTGCGGCCATGGAGTAAATCCGGTTTCATACCAGGAACCGCTGTCCACCATGTTTGATGGTTCTGGCGTAGTATCCTTACAGCCGGAAAAGCTTATTGAAAAAATACACAAAGCCAGAATGTAGGATAAAATTTGAATTTTAGTTTTCATGATCTTGATAAATTATTCTTTTTAACAAATTATTCAGATTATTGTAATTGATAAAGATTACACCAAAACTTTGGAGTATTTGGACACTGTCCTAAAATCCTGTTGCTCTAATCCTGCCGTTGCCAATGTTCAACCGAATTGTGCCACGCCCATCACCAACCATTCCTGTTAAAGAATTTGCTGTTTCTATCCGGTTACGAAGTTCAAGATTTGAAACACGGATATTCCCATTCGCGACTTTTGAAGTAAATATTGCCGAAGTATTCATTGGGACGTTCAGATAAATGTTTCCATTGACAACACTCAAATCGATTGTGCCATCCAACGGTAAGGTAACTCTACTATCAATATCACCATTAATTAAATCGACCGCTACATTGCCAATAATCTCATCCAATTTTACACAGCCGTTCACGCTGGATACTGTAATGTTTAAATCTTTTGGTATTGTGATAGTGTAGTTAATGATGTAGTTCCGCCCTCCGGAATATTTAGGCTGCACCGTTTTAATGAGAATCTCCTTCGTCAGGTCTTGAATATCAACTGAAAGCTCCTTTAAGTGTGCATCGGCATCCTCCTTACTTGTTGATTCCACACGTTTCTTACCTGTGACCTTAATTGAATTGGAATTGGAAACCTCCATTATTTCAATCGTGCCATTGTTAGCTTCCAGTCTTAAACTGGAATGTTCAATTACATCTATTTCAGATGAAAAAGGCTCTTCCGAAGAGAATCGACTGTTGTCTACAATGTCGTTGCAACTGAACGATGGTACAGGATCCTCCTCGCTGCAACCCATCGCAAACATCAATAAAAATAAAGTAGGTATAAAAATCCCTACAATCAAAAATTTAATATAGTTTTTCATTTCGCTCATTTTTAGTTTTTATAAATATTTAATAATTAATTATTTGATATTAATGTGATTAATTTGTCTTCAAAATCTCGTCTTGAGACAGCACCAATAATCTGGTGAACTACTTCCCCGTTCTTTATAAACAAGAAGGTTGGTATGTCTATGACTCCATATTTTCCCACCAGATATTTGTTCCGATCCTTATCAAGCTTAACAATTCTTACGTCTTTCTGGTATTTAATTGAAATATCATTTACGATTGATGCCATTACATGACAACCTCCGCACCAATTGGCTCCAAACTCTACAATCACATGTGCATGTTCTTCCAAAATCTCCTTTTTAAAATCAAGCTCATTTAGATAGATGTAATTGGAATCCTGACTCATGAACAATTTTTTTTAAGTATCAATATTTACATAATATCAAAATCGTACCAAAAAAAAAGCTATTCGGATTATTATTCCAAATAGCTCTAAATCAGTGTGTTATAAGCGTCTATTTCATTTCATCTATTCATTGAATTATGTTTAGAATTTCCAATATATTGGAAGTTTCCAACATATTGGGAAAAATTACTGTTTTCTGCTAATTCCCAATTTTTTCATTCTGGCATCCAATGTAGTCGACTTAAGGCCTAGAATCCGGGCTGCGCCATTGTTACCACTTACACGCCATGCAGTCTTTTCCAGAACCTCTAGAATGTGCTTTTTCTCAAGTTCTTCCAATGTCGGTATTCTGGAATCTGTTGATTTTGCTTCTGTCTTTAAAAACCAATTACCTAATACCAGTTTCTTACCGTCACTAATAATAACAGCACGCTCAACAATATTCTCCAATTCGCGAACATTTCCAGGCCAGTGATAAGCTTGCAAGGTGTCAATCACATTTTGGGTAACAAGTTCTATATGTTTCCCGGATTTAATGCTGTATTTTTCCATGAAATGCTTAACTAGTAATGGGATATCTTCCATACGATCTCTCAATGGTGGTATTAAAATCGGAAACACGTTGAGCCTATAGAAAAGATCTTCCCGGAAGCTGCCATTTCTTATAGCTTTTTCTAGATCCCGGTTCGTTGCTGCTATTATGCGAACATCCACTTTTACAGTTTGCGAATTGCCCAGGCGTTCAAATTCCCCCTCCTGAAGAATCCTCAGTAATTTTGTCTGTAATTCCATTGGCAAGTCCCCGATTTCATCTAAAAAAATCGTGCCTTCGTTAGCTAATTCGAAACGGCCTGTCCTGGAGGCGATCGCCCCTGTAAAGGCACCTTTTTCATGCCCAAACAATTCACTTTCAATAAGATTTTCAGGCAATGCGGAGCAGTTGACTTTAACCAAAGGTCGATTGGAGCGATTGCTAATATCATGAATCGCCCGGGCAACCAGTTCTTTGCCGGTGCCTGACTCACCAAGTATAAGAACCGTAGCATCTGTTGCTGCAACCCGTTCCACATTACCCAATACTTTTTTTAAGGCCTCGCTTTGGGTGACGATATGTCGAAAGTTGTGTACAATCTTTATCTCATCTTGTAAATAAACATTTTCCGCATGTAACCTGTCTTTGAGACGGTCTACCTCGTCAAGGGCATTTTGCAAAGAATCAGCAGCTTTGGTCCTCTCATCAACACGTTCCTGGAGCTCCTTATTTTTAATCTCTATCTTTTTTATCCTCCTTCTTAACAAAAGATAACCAGACACGACAAAGAAGATAATGACTGATGTTCTGAACCACCATGTCTGCCAGAAAGGAGGTGCAATGACCATGCTGATAGAAGTGCCCATTTCATTCCAAACTGCATCGTTGTTTGAACCTTTCACACGGAAAGTATACTTGCCCGGATCAAGATTGGTGTAGGTTACGAATCGTCTTGTGCCTGAATAAATCCAATCCTCATCAAATCCTTCCATATAGTATTGATATTGATTTTTTTCTGGATTTGTAAAATCAAGGGCTGCGAATTCGAATGAAAATACATAATCCAGGTAAGACAGCTTTATCTCATCAGTTTCCGAAATATGTTGATTTAAAATAACCTTCCCTTCAATATCAGGATTATCTATAGTGACGGGTTCATTAAATATTTGAAAATCTGTAATTACAATAGATGGAGGAAATGGATTGCTTTTTACACTATCCGGATGAAATACGTTAAATCCGTTTATTCCACCAAAAAACATTTCGCCATTACGAGTTTTATAAAATGCATTCGTGTTAAACTCATTACTTTGTAGTCCATCTTTTTCACTATAATTTTTAAAAGTTTTAGAAGAGGGATTAAATTTTGACAATCCGTTATTTGTGCTTAACCACAAGTTGTTATGATCATCTTCCAGTATTCCATGAATAACATCATTCGGTAATCCATCTTTCTCTGTATAATACTCAAAGAGTTCGGTTTCACGATCAAACAGGTTTAGCCCACCCCCAAATGTCCCGATCCATAAATTATCTTTTGAGTCTTCATAAATAACTTCGATGGTGTTATGGCTTATGCTGTTTGAATTTCCAGGTTGGTACATATAGCGAATAAAACTATCATTATTGGGGTCATATTTGTTTAATCCTCCCAAATTCGTTCCAATCCAGATATCACCGTTGTGATCTTCGTAAACAGTCCGGACAAAATTATTGCTTATACTTTTATTATCATCTGCTTGATACTGATAGTGGCGATAAGATTCCGTAACAGGATCAAATGTTGTCAAGCCTCCCCATGTTCCAATCCATATTAAACCTGAACTAGCGATACATATTGAATAAACTACGTTGTCATTTACATTTTTTGAATTATTGATAAAGTACCTTTTAAAAATTTGCTTTTCCTTATCGAATTTGTTCAGACCGCCTCCACCTGTCCCAATCCATACATTTCCCTCACGATCTCCCTTTACATTAATAACATCAACATTGCTCAACGAATTTTTATTATTCACATCAGAGGTATAATGGTAGAATTCTCGTTTATCTCTTAAGAATTTATTCAATCCTCCCGTTCCAGTGCCTACCCATATATCTCCATTTTCACTTTCATAAAAGGTTCTGACATAATTTTGACTTAAACTGTTTGAATTCCAAGGCTGATGCCTATAGTGTCTAAAGACCTCGGTCCGTGGATCATGTTTAATTACTCCATTACTTTTCGTTCCAAACCACATCAATCCGGACCTGTCCTGGTAAATGGTGGTGATCAAATCCGAGCTTAAACTATTTGAATTACTGACCTCGTTTCTGAAGTTTTGTATTACTTCTGTTTTGGGATCATATCGATATAAGCCTGTTCCACTTGTCGCAATCCATAAATTGTTTTTTTTATCTTCCAAGATTCCCATTACCAGATTTTTTGGATTGTCTCTGTTCAAAACATGGCGTGTAAAATTATCTTTTTCTTTGTTAAATTTAATTAGCCCTGACCAGGTTCCAACCCACAAATTGCCAGTGTGGTCCTCAAATATTGAAGATACAATATTGGCATTGATACTTTCTTCTATAATCAAATCAGGTCTATATCTTTTAAATGTTTCCTTTCGCCTGTTAAATCTATTCAATCCTCCACGGGTTCCAATCCACATATTGCCGGATCTGTCTTCAAAAATTGATGTAATCCAATTATTGCTAATACTTTCAGGATCCAATGGATCATTTTTATAATGTATAAAGGTTTGTTTATCCAAATCAAATCGATTCAATCCCCCATTACTTGAACCAATCCATAAAACTCCAGAGCTATCCTCAAAGATGGCTGTTATTGAATTGTCACTAATACTCAAACTATTTTTGGGATCGTGTCTGTAGCTTTCAAAAGTCTGTTTTCGTTGATCAAAACGATTTATCCCACCGCCTTCAGTACCTATCCATAATAATCCACTTTTATCTTCGTAAATGGCTATAACAATGTTATTGCTTAAACTCTTTTGATTTTCAGGATCATGTTTATAAACTGTGAACTCATGACCATCATACCTATTTAATCCATCTTTTGTACCGAACCACATGAAACCTTTTTTATCCTGCAAAATACACCAAACCCAACTTTGTGAAAGTCCTGATTCGATGGAGATCTGTTCAAATTTGAGAGATGGTTCCGAGCTTGAAAGATGAACCTGCGGCTGACAATATAAATTTCCCGAAAAGTGTAATTCAAAGAGAAGTAAAAGAAGGAAAATTTTTACAAAGAGACCTTGCATATATTCTGGCCCGTGATAACTTATTATCTTAAAATTTACATTCATTCTTTTTCCATTTTTTTTTTGAAAGAATGAATAGAAAATAGATTTTGCCTATTACTTACACATTAAGGTAACAATTTCATTGGAAATATCACATTGAAGAATCAATAAATCATTCGAGATTACTGGTTATTCAATGGAACTTTGATATTGCTAAATATTTTGGGTTTATTGCATCAAAATAAAAAAAAATAGATTTGTTTTTGAAAGAATCGAAAAGTTCAAAGGTCATTGTTTCCCAACGTAATTTAATCTGTATGCAGTTTTTTAAAAATTAAGGATTTCAATAAGCAATAGAGATATTGAAGAACTTCTAAAAATTAGAGGAACATAAGTAGATCCAGATACAATTCAGAGATGGGAATTTAAGTTTGCAAAATTTGCAAATGAGCATCCAGTATATGCTATTTTTAGCAAGAATTAAGAATATACATAATTCAGATATATTTCCTAAATTCTGATTTGCCTAGGGCAATTTTAAACAGTGGTTATTTTCAATCGATTGAAAAAATCATTGAATGACTTATATTAAAATCATAACCCTTGTAGCCGTTAAGATCCCCTTAGCGTCTTCACAAATAATTATCAATTTTTTGTTTCTCATAGCCAAAACATTAATGGGACTGCATGGAATTACAAAGTAGCAGGTTCAGCTCGATTCGTAAATAATAATCTAATTACGAGTAACTTAATTGCTGATCCCGGGGATTGCTCCACTCCCGCTAAGGCGGGATCGTCGCGATCCCTAGTGGATTCTTTGCAGTGAAGCGAAGCGCCCATTCATGATTTTTTCTTTTCATTCTAAAGTTTGGACACGCGACGGAAACCAAGTTTTGAGGCTTGTACATAATAATCTAATAACCAGTAGCTTAATAACTAAGGTCAGGGATTGCTCCTCGTACCTCGTCGCGA
>Ga0209536_100000025_pt1 | contig 213546 bp, 182 predicted proteins | sample DeeMarSeWOR28_12_FD_187461 | JGI IMG/M metagenome (GOLD analysis project Ga0209536, IMG submission 187461) | Marine sediment microbial communities from White Oak River estuary, North Carolina - WOR-2-8_12 (SPAdes) (version 2) | ecosystem: Environmental > Aquatic > Marine > Intertidal zone >... | reverse complement strand
CTGGCCGTGACGGTGATGGTGTTCACCCCCTCCTGCAGGGAGATGTTGGCCGCCGTCCAGGCGGTGGTGCCCTGGGCCGTGCCGCTGCCGCCCCGGTCGCTTACCCAGGTTACCGAGGTTACGGCGACATTGTCGCTGGCGGTGCCGCTGATCGAAATCGTCGCGTCGGTTGTCTGGGCCGGGCCGGATGCGCTGACCGACGGCGGGGTCGTATCCGGGGAACTCTGCTGCCAGGAAACCTCGTTGGAATTGCCGCTTTCCCCATCGACGTTGTAGGCCCGCACGACTATGTAATAGGTCGTGTCGGCATCCAGGCCGGTGATGGTCGCCTGGGTGGTATCGCCGGCATCCATCGACTGGGTGTAAATGCCGCTGGAGGTGCCGTAGTAGAGACGATAGCCATCTACAGGCTCGAGGTTCGGGTCCCAGGCCAGGGTGACATCGGCCCCATGTACGGAAGCAGCTCCAACCGATACGATCAAAAGGGTCAATACGGATATCAAAACCTTCATAGATACGGGCTCCTTAATTTATTGGAAAATCTTACCACCGCTTGAAAGCAAGATCCGCGCCCGAATGTGGGCGTGCCCGCAAAAAATTCCGTATCCGTCTGATATGTCTAAAATTATTCTATTTCATAGCCCCCTGTAGCACGACCGTCTTGGGCGGTAAAAGCCCGACTGCCGGTTTCACAATATTCTTTTTGATTACAATATCGGCAGTGGTACGACACCAGATTATAGCAACGATTTCAAAATGTTAATGAATATACCCGGGTGGTGGGCCACCGATGGCGGGTTGGGCTGTCCGACGGGTTGCCGCCAGGGGACGTCGGGTATTCCCTTCATGCCAAAGGCCATCACCGGCAGCTGTTTGGCAACCTGCTGTTTTTATATATATTCTTCATGCATGCAATCCCATACAACTCGATTTCGAGGCGATGGGCCGGCTGTCGGTCCGATCCCGGACACTTACGTAACGCGTATTTCGAACCATGGATCGGCGGCCACCATTGCTATCCGTCTATAAAGTATCAAATTATGTACAATATAATGATATTAACCATTTTAAGATATAAATATGATATGTTATATAACAATGTTACCTGTTGACAGTTCTTGCCTATAATGATATAAATCAATTACTTTAAATTGAATAAAAACATTTTATATGATAATTTTGAAACATTATGAAGCTTGATGAACTAAACAATCAGGCCATTCGCAAGGAAATCGGCGACCGTGTGCGCAGAGAACGCCTGAACCAGAATATCACCCAGGAGGCGCTGGCACGCTCGGCAGGCGTATCCCGGCGGGTGGTGCTGGACCTGGAAGCCGGCAAGGGTTGCGGCCTCAATTCTTTTATCGAAATTCTGCGGGCCCTGCGCAAACTCGACCAGCTGGATGCACTGCTGCCGGATCCGGGTATCAGCCCGCTTCAGCTCGCCAGGTTGCAGGGCAGGCAGAGACAACGGGCGTCGGGCAGGCGCACCGGGGAAAAAGGGTAACCGCCATGCCTGCATCGGTGGCAACCGTTCAGCTATGGGGACGCCGGGTCGGAGCCGTGGCCTGGAATGAAGACCAGGGGTTTGCCGCCTTCGAGTATGATCCGTTCTTTGTGCGCTCGGAGCTGGAGATCGCTCCGCTGACCATGCCCCTGGGTGCCGGCATCTTTTCCTTCCCCGAGCTCAACAACAAAACCTATTACGGCCTGCCGGGGCTGCTGGCCGATTCGCTGCCAGACCGCTACGGCACCCGGCTCATTGAACTGTGGCTGCAGCGACAGGGCCGCTCGCTGGAAAACTTCAATCCGATAGAGCGGCTCTGCTACATGGGCAACCGCGGCATGGGCGCCCTGGAGTTCCAACCGGCCCTGGTTGCCCGACAACGATCCGTGCGCGTGGAGGTTGCCGAACTGGTGGCATTGGCCGGAAAAATTCTCTCGCAAAGAGAAAGCCTGCTGGTGAATCTGACCGACAACGAGTCCGCAGCCCTGGACACCATCTTTCGGGTGGGCACATCGGCAGGCGGGGCTCGGGCAAAGGCCGTAATAGCGTGGAACCCGAAAACCGGAGAAGTGCGATCGGGCCAGGTGCGCGCGCCCAAAGGGTTCGAATACTGGATTATCAAATTCGACGGGGTAAGCGATGAGGCGCTCGGCGACCCCGAGGGCTACGGGCGTATCGAGTACGCTTACCACCGAATGGCCACTGCTGCCGGCATCCAAATGACCGCCTGCCGGTTGATGGAAGAAAGCGGCCGGGCCCATTTTATGACCCGCCGGTTCGATCGCACCGACGATGCTGAAAAGATCCACATGCAATCGCTGTGCGCACTGGGGCACTATGATTTCCGGCAGCCCGGCCACACCAGCTACGAGACGGCCATGTCCGCCTGCCAGCGGCTGCATCTGGGGCAGCGAACGGTAGCGCAGCTATACCGGCGAATGGTGTTCAATACCGTCGCCCGCAACCAGGATGATCACACGCGCAACATCTCCTTTCTCATGGACCCCGACGGCAGCTGGCGGCTGGCCCCTGCATTTGACGTCATCTGGAGTTTCAACCCGGCAGGAGAGTGGACGAACCGGCACCAGATGTCGATCAACGGCAAAGTGGAAGGATTCCAAAAACAAGACCTCATCGACGTGGCCCGGCGCTTTCACATCAAAAAGCCCCTGGACATTTTGAATCAGGTGGGATCGGCGGTTCGTCGCTGGCCGGAGTTTGCCGAACAAGCGGGAGTGGCGGCAGAAAGGATCCAACCGATCGCAGCCACCCAACGGCTGCATCTGACAGCCGCATAAACCGTCGGCGCCAAAAAGAAAACGCCGCAATCTGACAAGCCCGCCTTGATCCGGCATTTCTGCAACGCCCGCTGGATCAGGCAGCCCGGCTTGCAGTCGATCGCTTCTGTCTTAGAGTATACACAATATCTGCCCTGGAATCACAGGGGCTATAGGAAGACCGGTCCGGTATGCAAATCAAAACATCCGTCGTTCGAACAGCGCTTCTGATTCTGTGGATGGCCCTGGCAGTCTCCTGCCGGGGAAACGGAACCGTCCAGATCGCACCATTTCCCGACCAGCTCCAAAGGCTTCCCGCCAGCATCACGGTGGTCAACTGGAATTCGGAGAAAGGCAAGCATCCGGAATTTGCCAAAGACCTGACAGACCTTCTGCAGCACGAACAGCCTGATATCGTGTTCCTTCAGGAAGCAAAGACCGATCTATTCGAACCGGAGCGGATGGGCGGCTATTTTGCCGAGGCGTGGAGCTACCCCTGGCCCGGTGGTAAGAGTGTCGGTGTCGTCACCCTTTCCCGGGTGCCGCCGGTGCGAATCGAACCGGTGCCCGCCAAACACGGGGAGTTCGGTGGGGCCGCTCCCAAAGTATCGCTGGTTACCGAATACCCGCTGCCAAACGGTGAGACCCTGCTGGCGGTAAACGTCCACCTGCTGAACTTCCAGCGCTGGTCCGTCAAAAAAATCAAAGCACAGCTCAAGGACCTGAAATCGATTATGGCCAATCATTCCGGCCCGATCCTCATGGCCGGCGATTTCAACACCTGGAGCCGGAAAAGGCTCGAGCTGGTGAAAAAAATCACCCGGGAAGTAAAACTCAATGAGGTGATCGATTTCCCGCAGGGCCGCACGACCGGCGGTAGTAGATACAGCTTCTGGAATGACGTGTTTGGAGTTGACGCAGACCTGCCCCTGGACCGTGTCTTTTTCTTCGGTCTTCATCCCCGTTCGGCCCGGGTGCTGGACTATGCCACCTCCGATCACCGGCCGATCCTGGTAAAATTATCCTTGCCGCCTTGACGGTTCAAAGCGGCCAGCAGCCATACTGGATTGCCACCAGCAAACAACGGCTCTGCCGATGTTGTGAGGATTCGCCCGCTGCAAATCGATTATCATCTGCCCCGACAAGTTTGCCCTTAAGCGACTTTGGGGAAAACCGCCGGGCAGCCATGCCGCCCTCCTTGCTGCCGGCTTCGAAAATACCGAACACTGATAAGCGCCCGTCCAACAACAGCGGATGACGCGCAGACCATCGGGTGACACGACCTGTCTGTTGCATGCCGCAAGTGTTTTCACCGGATGGGCCGACAGGAAGAGCTGTTTTGTCAAACACGCTTGACGCACAGCGTCCAGAAGGTATACGGCTGTTGTTGCGGCCAGCCATGGCCTGCCCATTTCAGACGCCGGCCCGTTGGCCATTCGGCAGTGTTGCTCGGCAGGTCCACGGCGGTGCCGGTTTGATTATCCATGTGGGAGGGAAATTACCATGAACTTTTATTCTTTGCTGAACCGGCGGGCTGCCGAACACCGGCCGGTGAGAATCGGTGTCATCGGCGCCGGCAAATTCGCTTCGATGTTTCTTTCCCAGGCCCGGCTGACCCCGGGATTTCAAATTGTCGGAATTGCCGATATCGACAGGCAAAAAGCGCGCCAGGCCTGTCTGAAGACCGGCTGGGAGGAAGAGCGACTGGACTTTGCAGAAAAAACCGGCGCTGTCAATGACCTGGCGCGCAGCAAAAAAACGGCCATTACGGCCGATGCGGCCGTTCTGATCGAATCTGAACTGGATGTCATACTGGAGATCACCGGGGTGCCCGAAGCCGGCACCGCGCATGCGGTAAAAGCCTTTGAACACCAGAAGCACGTCGTGATGGTCAACGTCGAGGCCGATTGCCTGCTCGGGCCGGTGTTGAGACAAAAAGCCGATGCGGCCGGGTGCGTCTATTCCATGGCATATGGTGATCAGCCGGCGCTGATTGCCGAGCAGGTGGACTGGGCCCGCACGGTCGGCCTCGATGTGGTGTGTGCCGGCAAGGGCACCCGCTATCAGCCCCAATATCACTACTCGACGCCGGAAACCGTCTGGTCGCACTACGGGTTTTCCGAACAGCAGGTGGCCAGCGGCGATTACAACGCCCAGATGTTCAACTCGTTTCTGGACGGCACCAAGTCGGCCATCGAGATGTGCGCGGTCGCCAACGCCTGTGCCCTTATGCCCCAGCGTTCGGGGCTGCAGTTCCCGCCGGTGGGCACCGATGATTTGCAGCAGGTCCTGAAGCCCGTATCAGCAGGCGGCATTTTAGAGCGAAGCGGCACCGTGGAGGTGATCGCCAGCGAGAAGCGGGACGGCTCTCCGGTTACAAACGATTTGCGCTGGGGTGTTTACGTCGTATTTGAGGCGCCGACAGATTACGTGCAGCGCTGTTTTGCCGAATACGGCCTGCGCACGGACACCACCGGCAAGTTTGCCGCCTTGTACCGGCCCTATCATTTTATCGGACTGGAACTGGGCATCAGTGCCGCTTCGGCGGTATTGCGCGGCGAGCCGACCGGCTCATCGCTTGATTTTAACGCCGACGTGGCTGCCGTAGCCAAAAAAGATCTCACCCCGGAAGACATACTGGACGGTGAGGGCGGATACACGGTTTTCGGGCGGCTGGTGCGGGCCGCAGACAGCCTGAAAAACGCCTACCTGCCGATGGGGCTGACCGGCAATGCCCGCATGGCGCGACACGTTGCCAAAGACGCCATCTTGACATACAGCGACGTGGTTCTGGATGAAACGCTGCTTTCCTGCCGCCTGCGCAGATCAATGGAAAAAATGCAGGCAGGCGGGCCCAATCGGATAATGTAAAGAATCGTTCAGCCAGCCGATGCCATAACCCTTCTTGCTTTGCCATCCTTTGCAGCAGGAACGAGATGGTTCAGGCAAGGTTTGTTTTCGAAAGATCCTTTTCACGTGCCGACGGACAGAATCGAACTGCCGACACGGGGATTTTCAGACCAAGTTGTTGAAAATTCAAATATGTTTTGATATTAACCAGCTGAATCTATTTCAATTTTTTAGGCTAGTGTTGGTTTCGTTTGGAACTGTTTGACCTTGACGGGCACAATTTGGGCACAGTCGGCAGTGATTAAGGATTAGATTCTTTCTTGATGATCCTGTAGGTTTCTTCGTATATAGTTTTGCGTGGTCCAATAGCTACAACGTCAATGATTTTTTTTGCGGATAAACGATAAATTATCCTGAATCGGCCGATTTGATAACTCCTTAACCCCTCCAGCTCATCTTTGAGATACTTGCCGGACCCGGGTTCGGTCACGATGTGCCGAAGACCGGCCCTGATTTTTCTTTTCAGCTGCGGATGGCAGCCCCTGATCAAAGCAACGATCTCATCGGGCACCCTGAGCTTTCTTTGAATACGGTCTTTCGAGGCCATGATCTATTCGAAAAGCTCTTCTAAAGTGTACACTTTTGATTTCTTCTTTAGCGCTGCGATGCCTTTTTTGATCTCGTCCATCAAGTCCCCATCCGCTTTTATGGCAATAGTTTCCCGCCAGCCTTCGAATTCGTCGGGGCTCACTAAAACTGCCGCCGGCCGGCCATTTTTGGTGATGACAACCTCTGCATCGGTTGATTGAACCTTTTCGATCAGCTCGCTGAGTTTCATTTTCGCTTCGGATAAAGATAGCGTTTCCATACTTTGACCTCAATTATAGTTGACCTTAATTTTGGTTATATGATAGGAAGGTATTTCGAGTTTGTCAAACAATAAAGAAAGCCCGGGTAATAGTTACCCGGGCTTTTTATAATTGATACCGAGGGACAGAGTTTTAAGCGCCTCAGGCGCATAAACTGTCGACACGGAGATTTTCAGGATGCTGCCTGCCGGTTGGAAAAGACCGTTTTTCAAACAACCGGTAGCAAAACGGTTGCAGAAAACAAAAAAGGGATAACGGCGCATACCGTAACCCCTTAGTATTACTGGTGCCGAGGGACAGAATCGAACTGCCGACACGGGGATTTTCAGTCCCCTGCTCTACCGACTGAGCTACCTCGGCACAACCAAAATTAGACTGACCTAGCTATTCGATGACCGCTGATTTGTCAAGATTTTTTTCCCAAATCACCGTAGAGAAACTGCAGAAGGGATACGGCCGCCACCGCAGCGGTGTCGGCCCGCAGGATGCGCGGGCCCAGACCGGCGGTGACAAATCCGGCCGACCGGGCGGCCTCGATTTCGGTGGTCGAAAACCCGCCTTCGGGTCCGATGGCCGCAAATATTCGTCCGGTGCCCCCTTGTTGCGGTAGACCGGCTCTTTCTGACAAGGGTTCCGTCTCGTTTTCCCAAAAAATCACCCGCAGATCGCAGTCTTGTCCCTGGTGGAGCATGTCATCGAACGAGGCGGCCGGGAGAATCTCCACCACCCGTCCCCGGCGGCACTGCTTGACGGCCTCTCGGGTGATTCTTTCCCAGCGCTCACCCCTGGAGGCCAGTTTCTGCGGGTTGGGCCTGGGCACCGAGCGCCGGGAGGTGAACGGCAGCCACGCACAGACACCCAGCTCGGTGAGCTGGCGCACGATGCGGTCCATCTTGCGGTCCTTGAGCATCGCCTGGGCTACGGTCACGGCAACCGGAGACTCGGTGCGCGACGGTTGCCCGGAGATGATCCGCACCTGGACACCCGCCGATGAAACGGTTTCGATGGCAGCGGTATATTCCATGCCCCGGCCGTCGAACAAACCGATCGTGTCCCCGGGTTTCAGTCGCAAAACGGTTGTCATGTGTCGGGCATCCGGGCCGTCGATTCGAAGGACTTTGTCCGCCGGGCGTATTTTTTCACAGAAAAAATGGTGCATTTGCGCCTTGCAGCCCACGGTTTTGAAAATCCAAATTTGTTGACTTAAAAGTTACCATATGGTAATCTATCTGAAATAAAAAGGAATATTCAATACTTTTTTGGGGTGAGGGCCAACATGGAGAAAAAAATCGAGCCGGGATCGACGGCAGACAAAAAATCGAAGGAAGACGAAGATATCCTCGAACTCGCCGAGGAGGTGCTCAACAGTTCAGACGATGAAATCATCGGCCTGGACGATGGCGCCGTTGTCACCGCCGACGAGGACGACGATGTGATCGATCTCACCGATGTCTCGGACCCGCCGCTGACCGATGAAGACGAAATACTCGATTTGACGGAAGAACTCCAGCAGTCGGAGGACGACGACGACATAACGATCGCCGAAGACGACGAAATTATGGAGCTGGAGGATATTACCGATGTTTCCGCCGACACCGAAGTGGCGATACTCGAGCTGGACGAGGCCATCGACGCGCTGGCCGAGCCAAAAGAAGAGATCCTGGCACCGGTTGACGACCCGATCGAATCTGAAGAGGCCATCATCGATCTGCACGATACGATCGCAGGGGAAGCAGCCGACAGTGAGCCGGCCGCGGCAGGACCGTCCTTTGCGATAGAAACCGAAACGGTTGAGCTCACCGATTCCGACCGCAAGGCATTGGAACAGGAATTCGGTTTCGAAACCGAAGATGAGGGCCCGCCTGATGGCGATACAGTCGCAGAGCAACCGGCAGAAGGCGGATTTTTGGCCGGCACCCTCGATCAGGACCTGGACGACACCATCGAGCTGACCGAAACCGTCGGTGATGCGGCCGAAACCCCGTCCGCCGGCCAGCCGTTGGCATACCCGGAAGAGCCGTTGGAGCTCACAGAAGAAGATCGCGCAACGCTCGAAGAGGAGATCGGTTCCGAAACCATCGAAGAGATTTCCCCGGATGTGGTTGACGCACCGGAGCCGATGGAAGCAGAAACGCAGGAGGCCGACCTCACCGTGGACGAGCCGGTTCTGGTCCCGGAAGAAATCGAGGGGGATCAACCGGAGCAGGAGTTGACTGACGAGGCGGAAATCCGATTCGATGCCGAAGAGCTTTCCATGGCCGATGATGCCGAGGAACAGCCGTTTGGCTTCGACACTGCCCCCGAACAGGAAACGGCCGAACCCGCTCCCGATGCTTTGCAGCGGACCATGGAGCTTGCCGACGTAAACGGGGAGGCGCTGCAGGCGGAAATTGGCCTTGAGGCTGTCGAACCGGCAGCTGAGGAATTCTCCACAGACCAGGAGGTGGTCGAGGAGATCCTCGACGTTGGCCTGGATGAGGAGCAGCCGCTGCGAGCCGATGAATCTGCGACCGAGGAAGCCGATGCCTCTTTGGCCGTTGAAGGACTGGGCCTGACGGATGAACCTGGTGCGGACATGGTGGAACCGGGCATTTCCGGATCAGAGGAATTTACCATCGAATCCCCGGCCGATGCAGCGGAAGAAGAGACGCCGCTGACCGCCGAAGACCTGACGGATGCAGACGTCGGCCTGGAAAGTGAAATGAGCGAACCAGCTTACGCGCCTTCCGGGACAACCTTCGATACGGAAGAAGACGAAACCGCCGCCGAGATCGCAGGCGCATCCGCCAACGGCATGAGCGTCGACTTCGACCAGGCTGAAACCTTCGAGCAAGCGGATCTGCACAAGGATGCGGATCCCATATCCATCCGCGTAAAAGAGCCGGAAACCGAGGATCATGCGGATGAAGACGCACTGCTGGACAAGGTGTTCGAACCGCAGGCGGGTGCCGCATCTCCGCAGGAATTGGAGCAGACCGTCGAACGGGTTGTCGGTAAGATGCTCGCGGAAAAAATTGAAGTCATCCTCGCCGATGCCATCGAAAAGGCCGTGGAAAAGGAAATTGGCCGGCTGAAAAAACTGTTGATAGACGACCTCAACCGGCTGGAATAACCAGCCGCCGGTGGCTGCTGCCGCCATGCGGGTCGAATCGATTCTCCGCGCGCTGCAGCTTTGCGCACGGCACATATGCTGCCATAAGCGGCCTCCCTTCCCATTTATCAGCTGTTCCCGCCAGATGACCGGACATCCTTGCGCAGGGTTTTTCCATTTTATCTGTTGAAAAATGGCGCCGGTTCTACTAAGGAGCGAATCCTGAGGGCCGCCTTTTGTCGCGTCGATGATCTTCGGCAGCCGACCGCGATGCGCCGCGTTCCCTCGCAGTTGTGGTTTTGTGTGAAACTAGCTGAAGGAGTCTGTCTGTATGAAGAAGGATTTGTTGTGCAAAGGCTACCAACCCCACGATGTCGAACAGCGCTGGTATTCGTACTGGGAGAAAGAAAAGCTGTTTGCCGCCAAAGAACACGGCCCCCAGAAGGGGTATTCCATCGTTATCCCGCCGCCGAACGTAACCGGCGTGCTGCACATGGGTCATGCGCTCAACAACACGCTGCAGGACATCCTGTGTCGCTATCGCAGGCTTCGCGGTGACAATGTGTTGTGGATGCCTGGCACCGACCATGCCGGAATCGCCACTCAGAATGTGGTGGAAAAGAAACTGGCGGAGGAAGGCACCGATCGCCACCAGCTCGGCCGCGATAAGTTTATCGAAGCGGTCTGGCAGTGGCGGGAAAAGTACGGCAGCGCCATCATCAACCAGCTCAAACGCCTGGGGGCTTCGTGTGACTGGGAACGCGAGCGGTTTACAATGGATGACGGACTTTCGCACGCGGTTCGCAAGGTGTTTGTCCAGCTGTATGAAGAAGGGCTGATATACCGCGGCAACTACATTATCAACTGGTGCCCGCGCTGTGAAACCGCCCTGGCGGATTTGGAGGTGGAGCACGAGGAGATCGACGGGAACCTGTATCACATCCGCTACCCGTTCGAAGGAAATTCGGCCGGACTGGTGGTGGTGACCACCCGCCCGGAAACCATGCTCGGCGACACGGCGGTGGCGGTCCACCCCGACGATGAGCGCTACCACCCTCTGCCGGCATCGCATGTGATCCTGCCGCTGATGAATCGGCGCATCCCGGTCATTGCCGATGAATATGTCGACGTCTCCTTCGGCAGCGGAGCGCTGAAGGTGACGCCCGCGCACGATCCGAACGACTATGAAATCAGTTTGCGGCACAACCTGCCGCTGGTCAAGGTCATCGATGACAACGGCCGGATGACCTCCGAGGCGGGACGGTTTGAAGGGCTGGACCGGTTTGAATGCCGCAAGGCAGTGGTAAAAGCCCTGCAGGCCGAGGGACTGCTGGAGAAAATCGATCCATACCGGCACAGTGTCGGACACTGTTATCGCTGCAAAAAGGTAATCGAGCCGAACCTGTCGCGGCAATGGTTCGTGAAGGCCAAACCACTGGCGGAAAAGGCCGTCGCCGCAGTCGAATCCGGTCAAACCTCCATTGTGCCGGAAGTGTGGACCGCGACCTACTACGAGTGGATGAACAACATCCGGGACTGGTGCGTCTCCCGTCAGATCTGGTGGGGCCACCGCATACCGGCCTGGACCTGTGAAGACTGCGAAGAGCTGATCGTGGCCATGGAGGCACCGGCCGATTGCCCGGCGTGCAAGGGCAGTCGACTGACACGCGAAACCGACGTGCTCGACACCTGGTTCAGCTCTGCCCTGTGGCCATTTTCCACCATGGGGTGGCCGGAGAAGACCCCGCTGTTGAAGATTTTCTACCCGACCTCGGTGCTGGTGACCGGCTTCGACATCCTGTTTTTCTGGGTTGCGCGGATGATGATGATGGGCATCCACTTCATGGGAGACGTGCCATTTAAAGATGTTTACGTGCATGCACTGGTCCGCGACGAAGAAGGCAAGAAAATGAGCAAATCGAAGGGCAACGTCATCGACCCGCTGCAGGTGATCGATACCTACGGAACGGACGCCTTTCGTTTCACCCTGGCCGCCTTTGCCGCCCAGGGCCGTGACGTTAAAATGTCGGAAAAGCGCATTGAAGGATACCGCCACTTCATCAACAAATTGTGGAATGCCGCCAGGCTGTCGCTGACTCACATCCAGGAAAGCTATGCTGCTTTCGAGGCCGCCGATCTTTCGCTGCCGGACCGCTGGATACTCTCCCGCCTGCACCACACCGTCGCTGCGGTGGAAACCGCTCTGGACGGCTACCGCTTCAACGATGCCGCCGGATCGCTGTATAACTTTGTCTGGCACGAGTTCTGCGACTGGTACCTGGAGGCCGCCAAACCTTCGCTGTACGGAAACGAGGGACCGCAGCGAAAGCAGGCGGCACTGACGGTACTGTGGCGGGTTCTGCGCGACACGCTCATACTGCTTCACCCGTTCGTGCCCTTTGTCACCGAAGAAATCTGGCACGAGCTGCCCGGTGCCGAAGGATCGATCATGCAGGCGCGGTTTCCGTCCGATGCGACGGACTTTTCAAGAATCTCACCGGATCGTGAGGCCGAGACCGAAATGGCCCATCTGATCAACACGATCACCGGCATCCGCAACATTCGCGGTGAAATGGACCTGCCCTTTTCCCGCGAGCTGGATGTAACGGTTCAATCGGATGTGGAGGCGATCCGAAGCACCGTTGAACAGAACAGCGACCTGGTCAAGCGGCTGGCACGTTTGGCCAGCCTGCGCGTCGAACTGCCCGGCAAGCGACCGGCCTCGGCAGCGACCACCATCATCGAAGGCGCTACCGTCATCGTTCCGCTGGAAGGGATCATCGACGCCGACAAGGAAGCGCGTCGATTGCAAAAGGCGATCGCCAAAGTCACCGCCGAACTGGCGCCGGTCGTCAAAAAGCTGGACAACGAAGGCTTTCTGAACAAAGCGCCCCGGGAGGTGGTGGCGAAGGTCAGGGCCAAGCAGGCACAGCTGAACGAAAAGCTGGGCAAACTGGAAACGACCCTGGAGAAGATATCGAACCTGGCCACATGACACACGACACCGTCGACACCGCGCCAGTTGCGGGCTGCGCCCGGTGCGTTGAGCCGGGATGGCAGCTGGCGACCTTCGGCCGGTGGAAAGCTTTGTTCGGGTAACGCCCCATGCTGCCAATCCGCGATACCATTCCCGCCAAACACTTTCCGGTTGTCAATTCCCTGCTCATTGGGATCAACATCGTCGTCTATCTGGTACAGATGCAACTGGGGCCGGAGATCGATCGATTCGTCTATGTTTACGGCCTTGTGCCGGCGCGCTACTCGTTGCCGCAGATCCGGGAGTACTTCACCTCCGGCCAGCAGCTTTTTTCGCTGCTCTCCTTCATGTTCCTGCACGGCGGTTTCTGGCACCTTCTCGGCAACATGTGGACGTTGTATATCTTCGGAGACAACGTTGAGGACCGCCTGGGCCCCCTGCGCTACCTGTTGTTTTACCTGCTCTGCGGCCTCTCCTCGGGGCTTTCGCACCTGTTTCTAAACCTGCACAGCACCGTACCCACCATCGGCGCCAGCGGGGCCATTGCCGGCGTGATGGGTGCCTATTTTATTTTGTATCCCCGCTCCCGGATCCTGACATTGATTCCGATCGTGTTCATTCCCTGGTTCATCGAACTGCCCGCGTTTTTCTTTCTCGGACTCTGGTTTCTGCTGCAGTTCATCAACGCGGCCTTCAGCGGTGGAGGGGCAGGCGGCATTGCCTGGTGGGCTCATATCGGCGGGTTTGTATTCGGCATTGTCTTTCTGAAGATTTTCCAACGGCTGCCTGCCACCGGCGCGACCGCCAAACTGGGGGCCATGACCGAGAAGAAAAAGACCCACCGGCTGCAGGTGATCCATCCCGCGGCGAAAGCAGAGAGCGTCGATCTGCACGGCTCGATCCGGGTTACCCCCCATGAGGCCCGCTACGGCAGCCACAAGTTGATCAACATTCCCTGGGGTTTTCAGAAAAGGCTGTTCAAGGTGGCAGTGCCCGCCGGCATCCGCGCGGGCCAGACGCTTCGGCTCAAAGGCATGGGACGCCAGTCGGCGGACGGTCGCAGGGGGGATTTGTTTCTGACGGTTGTTATCCAGTGAGGACGGTAAAGCGCGAAGTCGGCCGAGATTACTGTTCTTCCTCGGCGCTCAGTGAGGTCACTCTGTTGCGGCCCTTTTGCTTGGAAATATACATGGCCTTGTCGGCGCGCTGAATAAAGGTCGAAAGCTGCTCTTCGGCGGCGTACTGCGCTGTACCGATGCTGATGGTGATGCCGAGCTCCTCGTCGGATTGCGGGGTGAACTTTTCGGCCTGGACGGTTTTGCGGATACGTTCGGCCACCAGAACCGCTTCTTCGCCGCTGGTTTCCGGCAATATCACGGTAAACTCTTCTCCCCCGTACCGATAAGCGGTATCGAGCTTGCGCAGGCAGGCCTTGATCAGCTGGCTGATTCTGACCAGCACCTTGTCGCCCTCCAGGTGGCCGTAGTTGTCGTTGTACTCCTTGAAATGATCGATATCCAGCAGCAGCAGCGACAGGGGGTGTTTGTAGCGGTTGAATCGATCCACTTCCACTTCCAGCTGGCTGTAAAAAGAGCGGGAGTTGTGTAGCTTGGTCAGCCCGTCGGTGATGGCCAGCCGCTGCAGCTTTTCCATCATGCGGACCCGCTCCTGGGTGAGCTCCCTTTCCTTGAGAACCCGCTTGAGCCGCAGCAGCAGCTCTTCCAGACGCACCGGCTTGATGACAAAATCACTGGCGCCCATGTTGATGGCTTCCTCATACGAGTAGTCGCCGCTGTAGCCGGTCATAACGATCACATCGGTGTTGAATTTGCGCTTGATCAGCTTGGTCAACTCGAGTCCGCCCATGCCCGGCAGCATGATGTCGGTGATGACCACCTGGATGTTGTTATTCTTCAGCAGGTCGATGGCTTCTTCCGCACTGGAGGCAATGGTCGATCGAAAGCCGGCCATCTCGATGAATTCGTGCATCGAATCCCGGACGCCGATTTCGTCATCGACGATCAATATATTGGTATCTTTTCCAGCGTTTTGCATCTATAACCCGTGAAGGTATCGGCAGCCGATGTTGCCTTGCCAGGGTTGACAGGTCTCGAACCGATTTGCTACACATGCGTTTTCGTTTAAGTCTGCAAGTATAACGACAATAAAAATCTGTGTCAACTCACTTTTAGCACAGTCAGAAGCCGCCTCGAACCGTCTCGCCCCGGTCCCACGGCCGAACGAGCGAGCACTGCAGTCATGACGTCCATGAAACGGATCCGGAACTTCAGCATCATCGCCCATATCGACCACGGCAAGTCGACCCTGTCGGACCGGTTGATCGAATCCGCCCGGATCGTCACCGACCGGGACTTTCATGACCAGATCCTGGACACCATGGATATCGAGCGGGAGCGGGGCATCACGATCAAGAGCCAGACCGTCTGCCTGCCTTACAGCGCCAGCGACGGGCAGCTGTACCATCTCAACCTGATCGACACCCCCGGCCACGTGGATTTCAGCTACGAGGTATCCCGGGCCCTGGCCTCCTGCGAGGGCGCCCTGCTGCTGATCGATGCCAGCCAGGGTGTGGAAGCCCAGACGCTGGCCAATCTCTACCTGGCCATGGAACATGACCTGGAAATCATTCCGGTGATCAACAAGATCGACCTGCCTTCCGCAGATGTCGACCGGGTCAGGGAACAAATTGACGCCGATCTGGGCCTGGATCCGGATACGGCGATCCTGACATCGGCCAAGGAAGGTATCGGCACCGAAGATGTCCTGGACGCGATTGTCCAGAAACTGCCGCCGCCATCCGGAGATGCAGAAGGGCCTCTGAAAGCCCTGATATTCGACTCCCACTACGACCCGTTCCGCGGCACCGTCGTGCACGTGCGGATTTTTGAAGGTCGGGTATCCGCCGGCGATAAAATTGTTTTCATGTCGAACAATGCCCGATACCGGGTAGAGGAAGTCGGCCTGTTTCAAATCCGCCGGGTGCCCAGGGAAGAGCTTTCGGCCGGAGATGTCGGCTACCTGATCGCCGGGATCAAAACCGTCAGCGACACGCGCTGCGGGGACACCATCACGTTTCGGGATCGACCCTGCGACCGCCCCATGCCCGGGTTCAAAGAGACCAAACCGGTGGTGTTTTCTTCCATCTACCCGGTGGCGGCTGACGGCTACGAGGAGCTGGTCCTGGCCATGGAGAAGCTCAAGCTCAACGATGCCTCGCTGGTCTATGAAAAAGACTCCTCCAACGCCCTGGGATTCGGGTTCCGCTGCGGTTTTCTGGGGCTGCTGCACCTGGAGGTGGTGCAGGAGCGCCTTGAACGGGAATACGATATGTCGCTGATCATCACCGCCCCTTCGGTGCGCTACAAACTGACGCTCAACGACCAGGCGGAAATGACCATCGACAACCCGGCCCTGTACCCCGATCCCACCCGGATTGCCGCCACCCTCGAGCCGTTTATCCGCGCAACCATCATGGTTCCGGACCGCTACATGGGCGCGGTCATGAAGCTGTGCCTGGAGCGCAGAGGGATCAGCGTCAACTACCAGTACCGCACCAGTGACCGCCTGGAGATGATTTTCGAACTTCCGCTGGCCGAGGTGGTCTACGACTTTTATGACCGCCTGAAGACGGTTACCCAGGGATACGGGTCGTTTGACTACGACATCATCGACTACCGCGAAACCGACCTGGTCAAACTAGACATCCTGATCAACGGCGACCGGGTCGATGCGCTCTCACAGCTGGTCCACCGTGATCGCGCCGTGCAAAGAGCCCGGCGAACCTGTAAAAAATTGAAGGAAGAAATCCCCCGCCAGATGTTCAAGGTGGCCATCCAGGGCTGTATCGGCAGCAACATCATCGCCCGCGAGACCATCTCGGCCCTGCGAAAAGACGTCACGGCCAAATGCTACGGAGGGGACATCACGCGAAAACGCAAACTGCTGGAGAAACAGAAAAAGGGCAAAAAGCGGATGAAAATGGTCGGGCAGGTCATGATTCCCCAATCCGCATTTTTGTCGGTCCTGAAGTCCGATAGCGAGTAAAAAATCGCTCAAGCCGTCAAGGCGGCAGCCGGTGTTTTGCCGTTTTTCCACCGGGCATCTAACCACAGGAATCATGCCCGTTAGGGCATGCCGGCCGGATTTTGCGACGGACCCGGGGGCGGCGGCAAGCCCGCGCCTGCCCGTGGCGAATGCCGATTTTCCCCTTCAGCCAGTTGTCAATTGTCAGATCTTGCCAAAAACTATAAAAAGCCGTAACAAAAATGGATGCGGTCGCGGAAATTCATGGTATCTGGCCCGGCTGCGCCCGTTTATGGCGGCAGGTGAACAAACCGATTACAGTCGATCAGGTGCTTGAAGGGAGCAGAGATGACATCCAATAACAAAATCAAGGTAAAAACACCGATTGTGGAGCTGGACGGAGACGAAATGACCCGCATCATGTGGGCGATGACCAAAGAGGTGTTGCTGCTGCCTTACCTGGACATGGAGCTGAAATACTACGACCTGCATATCAAAAACAGAGACGATACCGATGATCAGGTCACCCGGGCGGCGGCCGAAGCGATACAGAAGCACGGCGTCGGTGTCAAATGCGCCACGATCACGGCAACGCAAGATCGCGTCAGAGAATACAAGCTGAAGCGGGAGTCGAAAAGCCCCAATGGCATTATACGGGCAATCATGGACGGAACGGTCTTCAGATCGCCGATCATGGTGAAAAACATCATTGCCGCCAACCGCAACTGGAAGCGGCCGATCCATATCGGCAGGCATGCCTACGGAGATGTCTATGCCAACCAGGAGATACGGGTTTCCGGGCCCGGCAGGGCCGAGCTGACCCTTATCCCCGATGACGGCTCACAGCCGGTGACAAAGATCATCCATCAATTCGATGGACCGGGAATCGTTCAGGGAATCCACAACACCGATGCCTCTATCCGCAGCTTCGCGAAAGCGTGTTTTGCATACGGCTACGATCAGAAGGTGGACGTGTGGTTCAGTGCAAAAGACACCATTTCCAAAACCTACGATACGAATTTCAAAAATATCTTCGATACAGAGTTCGAAGCAAACTGGAAAACCAAATTCGATGCCGCAAAGCTATCGTATTTCTACACGTTGATAGACGACGTGGTGGCGCGCATCATGAAAACCGAAGGGGGGATTCTCTGGGCCTGCAAAAACTATGACGGTGACGTGATGTCGGACATGCTCGCTTCCGCATACGGCAGTCTGGCATTGATGACCTCCGTGCTGGTGTCCCCCCGGGGGTGCTTCATGTACGAAGCCGCGCACGGGACCGTCCAAAGACATTACTACCGGCACCTGGAAGGCAAAAAAACCTCCACCAACCCCATGGCCATCATTTTCGCCTGGACCGGGTGCCTGAAGAAGCGCGGTGACCTCGACCAAACCCCCGCGGTTTCCGATTTCGCGGCCAAACTCGAAGAAGCGGCCATCGAAACCATCGAAAACGGCACCATGACCGGAGATCTGGTGAAAATCAGCACGCAGGGGGAAAGTGCCAAGGCGGTTTTCATGGAAGATTTTTTCAGCGCCGTCAAGGCCGGTTTGGAATCAAAACGCTAACCGTAGGCATCGTTTCCAGACGGCCGCTGTTGCAGGTGAAAGGATCGATATGGCCACTGTCGCCCAAAAACTGGCTTCTACCTTGAAAGAAATGGGGGTGCGGTACGTATTCGGTGTGCCCAGCGGCAACTGGATCGATTACATGGCCGCCATCGAGAAGACCCAGGGGCTGAATTTCATCCTCGTCACCAGCGAAAGCAGCTGCGGGTTTATGGCCGATGTCTGCTGGCGGCTGACGGGAAGGGTGGCGGCCTGCTTCGGCACTTTCGGACCCGGTGCGTGCAACCTGTCCACAGGGGTGTGCGGCGGCTTTCTGGATCGGGCCCCCATGCTGGCCTTCACCGATGAAATGAGCGCCGCAATGCGTCCGCGCATCACCCAGATGAATATCGACAACCAGGCACTGTTTCGACCCATCACCAAATGGACAACGCGCATAAGCCCTGAAACGGTCCAACAGACCCTTTATCAGGCAATGCACGTTGCCACGGCCGAAGTGCCCGGTCCGGTGCATGTCGGCCTGCCGGCCGATGGCATGGCGCTGGCCGACGCTACGGAATCGAATGTGCCCCGGCCGGCAGCCGACCGCCTCCCTGTTCCGGATGAAGCGCTGATAGAAAAAGCGATTGGGTTGTTCAAAACCGCCCGGCGGCCGCTGCTTGCCGTCGGTCTGACCGCCACGCGCATGGACGCGGGGACATGGATTAGAAAAATCGTAGACAAACACCGCCTGCCGCTGGTGTTGACGCCCATGGCCAAAGGGATGCTGCCGGAAGACCACCCCTGTTACACCGGCGTGTTGGCGCACGCCTGCAGCGACGTGGTTGCACGCACCCACCAACAGGCCGATCTGGTGATCGGCATCGGCTTCGATCCGGTCGAGCTGAACTACGAGGATTGGATGCCCGATGCGCCGCTGATTCACCTGGATACCCGAAAGGCGGATCTCGACGGCAGCACCCACACCCTTGCCTGTGAGCTGGTGGGCGACATGAACCCGACATTGCAGCGGTTGGCGGATCTGGATCCGGTTGAGAATCTTTGGGATCTGAAGGCACTGGCCGAGCGGCGCCGAGAGATGTTTGCGGAACTCGCGCCGCAAAAAGACAGCTTCGGGCCGAAAGCCGTATTGGACATTTTGCGGCAGGCACTGCCGGAAGATGGGGTGATGACCTGCGATGTCGGCGCTCATCTTCATCTGATCGGCCAGCAGTGGCGGACACCGGCGCCGGATCTGCAATTGATGACCAACGGCTGCTCGTCAATGGGTTTTGCCATCCCGGCTGCCATCGCCGCCAAGCTCAGCCGTCCCGATCAGCAGGCTTGTGCCGTGGTGGGCGATGGGGGCTTTTTGATGACTGTCGGTGAGGTGGCCACGGCCATGCGCCTTCACCTGCATATTGTTTTCATTCTCATCACCGACAACCACCTTTCGCTGATCCGAATCAAACAGGCCAATAAAACCTACCCGTATTACGAAACCAGGCTTTACGGGGACTGGTATGCCTCCGCCAAATCCTTTTTCGGCGCACCGGTGCTGACCGCATCCAATGCGGGCGAGTATCGCCGGGCACTGGACGAGGCTTTCGAGGCCAGCGGTCCGGTGATCGTAGAAGCGCTGGTCGATCCGGATGAATATGACGGCTTGCTGCTGAGGGGAAACCGATAGCCGGAATATTTTTGCGTGAAACACCGCCCGCTGAACCGCGTATTTCATAAAAAAATGCAATACCGAAGCTGCCCCCCCTTTTCGCATACCGGACAAGCTGCCATCCTGAACATCACATCGGTGAACCACATTGGTCAACCGGATGCTGGCGCATCTTTTCGCCCCGCTCACCGCCCTGGTGCCCATCCTGATGACCCTGTTCGGATTTGGTGTAAAAACGATTATCCTCACCACCATGCTGTTCGCCATCTGGATTATCGTTCTCGACGCACGCGCCGGAGTGATGAACATCACCCCCTCTCTGGTGGAAATGGCCCACTCTTTTGGTGCCAATCGCTGGCAGTCGTTCAGCAAGATTTACGTCTGGGCGGCTTTGCCGGAAATTCTGGCCGGTATCCGCCTCGGATGCATCCGTTCGGTAAAGGGCGTCATCATCGGCCAGCTGCTGGTTTCCATCGTCGGATTCGGCCGGCTGTTCGAGCTGTACTCTTCCAATTTTTTAATGGAGCATATGTGGGCATTATTGATCGTGCTTTTCTTTTTTGCATTTCTCATCGCAGAGGGACTCGGGATGCTCGAAAGAAAGTTCGAATACTATGCAGCTTCACGCAACCCGTGATCCAACACCCAGACGGGTCTGCGGACCACCCCCTTTTCCGGGGCGGCGTTTTTGAACCTGTAAACGAATTATCAAGGAGATGAAACAACATGGGCGGCAGATATCTGGAGGAAAACAAGTGGTGGGTAAGCCCTTATAATTTTGTCGACGAGGTAACCGGTCAGTTCGACCTGCCTGAAAAAGTCGAGATCCACGACGCCACCTTGCGAGACGGGGAGCAGACGCCCGGTGTCGTTTTTAGAAAAGACGATAAAATCAAACTTGCCGAAATGCTGGACCAAGTCGGTGTCGAACGCATCGAGGCCGGAATGCCGGCCGTCTCCGACGAGGATTTTGAAGCCATAAAGGCCATCAGCAAGCTGGGATTGAAAGCCAAAATATTTACCTTTGCCCGCGCCCTGCGGGTGGATATCGACAAGGCCATCGACTGCGGCGCCCACGGGGTGGTCGTTGAAATCCCGATCGGTTATCCAAAGCTGCAGCATCAGTTCGGCTGGACCTGGGAAGATGTTTTGCGTAAAAGCGTCGACTGCATCAACTATGCGCGCGAAAAAAACCTTTATACCGTCTACTTCCCCTACGATACCACCCGCGCCCGCGACGAGGATTTAACCAATCTGTTGACCCGCATTATGGCGGAGTCTCCGCCGAACTCGGTCGGCGTGGTGGACACGATGGGATGTGCGCTTCAGGAAGCCATTAAATATTTGGTCGGAAAAGTGAAAAAGCTCACCGGGCTTCCAGTGGAAATCCACACCCACAATGATTTCGGCATGGGGGTTGCCACCGAGCTGGCCGCGGTGACGGCCGGCGCCGAGGTGGTCCATTCCTGCATCAGCGGCCTTGGTGAAAGAACCGGCAATGCCGCCCTGGAAGAGCTCATGGCGGGCCTCCAGGTCCTTTTGGGTTACCACACCGATTACAAATTCGACAAGATTCTATCTCTTTGCAAGCTGGCGGAAGAACTTTCCGGGGTGACCCCTGCCACAAACAAACCGGTTATCGGCACCGGCAACTATACCAGAGAATCCGGCATCGGCGTCGATCTGGTAATGAAAAATCCGCCGGCCATGTTCGCTACCGCCCCGCAGTTCTTCGGCCGAGAGGGAGAAGTGGTGCTGGGCAAAAAAAGCGGCAAGGCATCCATCACCTACACACTCGAAAAGTTGGGTATCGAAAACGTCAGCGATGATGCGATTCTGGATATCCTGAAAGAAGTAAAACAAAAAGGAACCGAAAAGAGGGCCCTGCTGACGCCTGAAGAATTCAAGGAGATCGTCGACCGCAATGTAAACTGAAAACGCCTCTTCGTGTCACACGGGCGGGACTCCCAGCGGCTTTCAGGGGAAAAGTTTTCACTTTTCCAAAGTCCGCCAGGCAAAAGGAATTGGAAAGACACCGTATCTGAGTCTTTTACCGCTTGCCCCTTCGACGAAACACCCTGTCCAAGATAAATGGAGATGGGAGCTTTTACCGATTGACTTCGGTATACTCCAGGCTTAGATTGGATAGTCACGGGCGGCGGAAGAAACAGCCATCTGTGGAACTCATCCGGTTCGTTTCGGCTGAAGCTGAACGTTATCACCTCCGGTCAGATGCACCTTCCTTTGTCACCTGATGCCGGTAGCTGTTTGCTGCCGATCCTGCCGTCCTTTGCATCTGTTTTCCCTGGTTATTACAACCGATTTTCTTATCCAACCAACCGAAAGGAGGAGGCCATGGCAGCAAAGAAAATACTGATGATCGTCGGTGACTTTGTGGAGGACTATGAAGTGATGGTGCCTTTCCAGGCGCTTCAGGCGGTCGGGCACACCGTCCACGCCGTCTGCCCGGACAAAGCGGCCGGGGATACGGTCCGCACGGCAGTTCACGATTTCGAGGGTGATCAGACCTACACCGAAAAGCCGGGACACAACTTTGCCCTCAACGCCGCGTTCGATGAAGTCAATGCCGGGGATTACGATGCACTGGTGATCCCGGGCGGAAGGGCTCCCGAATACATCCGGCTAAACGAAAAGGTGCTGGACCTGGTCCGGCAGTTCTCTACCGCCGACAAACCGATCGCATCCATCTGCCACGGCGCCCAGGTGCTTGCCGCAGCCGGGGTGCTGCAGGGCAGAAGCTGCTCTGCCTATCCGGCCGTGGGACCGGACGTTCGGACCGCCGGTGGGGAATATGTCAACATACCGGTGGATCAGGCCCATCGTGACGGCAACCTTGTGACCGCCCCGGCCTGGCCGGCCCATCCGCAGTGGCTGGCGCAGTTTCTGGAAGTGCTGGGCACCAGGATCGAACCGTAGCAGTTCCATCGGCATCCGCCGGTTGGACGGTTCCGCCGCAAGGAGAGAGTATATTGGCAAACAACGATTACACAACGGTAACCGAAGCCATCGTGTCGCAACTTCAGGAGATCTGCGGAGCGGCGCACGTGGTATATAAAGACGAAAAAGTGCTGCAGCGCTACGCCCGGGACCAGGTACCCCAGGATCAGCAGGCGCGTTCTCCGGAGGTGGTGGTCAAACCCGAAAGTGCCGAACAGATTGCGGCCATCGTGCAGCTGGCCAACCGAGAGAGGATCCCGGTGACCCCGCGAGCGGCCGGCAGCGGTCTTTCCGGGGGAGCCGTTCCGATCTTCGGCGGCATCCTGCTGTCGGTGGAGCGTATGAACCGGATTCTGGAGATCGACACCGCCAACCTGATGGCAGTGGTGGAGCCGGGAGTGATCACCAACCGGCTGGATGCCGCGCTGGCCGAATACGGCCTGTTTTTTGCCGGCTATCCCATGAGCGAGGAATTTTGCTTTATCGGCGGCAACGTGGCTGAAAATGCCGGCGGGGGCCGGGCGATCAAATACGGCGTTACCGGGCACTACATCCACGGATTGGAGGTGGTAACGCCCACCGGCGACATTGTCCATCTGGGCGGAAAGCGAATCAAGGACGTCACCGGCTACGACCTGGTTCACCTGATGGTGGGCTCTGAGGGCACCCTCGGCATTTTCACCAAGATCTTCGTCAAGCTTCTGCCGCGCCCGACCAGTCGAACTGCAACCCTGGCACTGTTTCCGGACGCGGAATCGGCCATCAGCGCCATACCGGACGTGATGACATCCGGCAGGCTGATTCCAACGGCCATCGAATACATGGACCGGTTTTCCTTCAGCTCAGCCGCAAAGGATCTGAAAAAAGACTTCCCCTATGACCTGCTGGGGGCTGCCCTGCTGTTTGAAGTCGACGGCAACAGCGCCGATGTCGTCAAGGCCGAGGCGGAGACGATCGCCGGGATCTGCGCCAACCGGGGCGCCGTCGCCCAATATGTGGCCGGAAACGAAGCGGACATCGAAGAGTTCTGGAAGATCCGGAAGCAGATCCCGTGGATCATCAAGCGCTACAGTCCCCAGCAATCGATCGAGGACATCGTGGTCCCCATCGCACAGATACCGGCCATCGTGGCGCTGTTGCAGGAGATTGCCGAAAAATACGACACCATGATTCCGGTCTTCGGTCATGCCGGAGACGGCAACCTGCACGCCACCCCCATGAAAAACCCGGAGCACACGCTCGAACACTGGGAGGCCATGCTGCCGGAATTAAAAGAGGAGTTATACCGCGCCACCGCGAAGCTGGGGGGCACCATCAGCGGTGAGCACGGCATCGGTCACAAGCGCAGGGACTTCATGCGGCTGGTGATGAGCGAGGCGGAGCTGGATCTGTTGCGCAAGATCAAAACCGCCCTGGATCCCAACAATATCCTGAATCCGGGCAAAATCATACCGGACGCGACGTAAAGCATGAAGATCGCGATACGGGATGAGATCAGGCAGCCTCGTGGTCGCCGCGGCGCTGGCGGGTGGCGGGCATCTCCTCGGCATCCGCTTGCTTGTGTATACGGTTCGGATGATGCCGCTTGAAATTTTCATAGCCCTCTTTACCCATAAAACGCTTGAGAATCCTTGCATCGGTTTGGGTAAGATCCACCAGCAGAAGGCCGTCCACCACACCGGAAAAGGCCTTGTCCACGTTGAAGCTGATTAGACTTCCGTTGAGTTTCAGATAGGTGCGCAGAAGGGTGGGAAGGCCCTTTCCGTCTTTTTCGATTTCGGAAACCAGCAGGGATATATCGTCGATATCCGAAAAAGAGGCCTGCAGGATTTGCTGACTGATTCCCCGGATCTGAAGGGATCGATACGGTTTGCGGGGGGTAACAAAGCGCGACAACGAGGGATCGAGTCGCTGGGTACTCAGAAAACGGATCATCAGATTGCGGGAAAATCTCTGATAATCCTTGCTGATGCTCACCGGTCCGAACAGAAGATGATACTGTGGATTCTGCCCGACATACTTTAGGATACCCTTCCAGATCAGTGTCAGGCGATTGAACTTCTTCTGATACTCCGATCGCACGAAGGAGCGACCGCATTCGATGGAGCAGGTCAGTCGTTCCAGAAATTCCGGTTTGAAGCGAAACAGCTGGTTGGTGTACAACCCCTGTGGACCGTAGCGCCTGAGGATCTGGTCGGTGAAGCCGAGCCGATACCCTCCGACCAGTTCGCGCTGCCGGTGGTTCCACAAAAACAGGTGAAGATAGTGGCCGTCGAATTCATCCAGGTCGATCGATTTACCGGTGCCTTCCTGTACTTCGCGAAAAGTAATTTCGCGCAGCCTACCGATTTCTTTTAACATATTGGGTATCTGTGAGGATTCGGCAATGTAAACGGCGAGGTCGCCGTTTTCGACCAGTCGTTGCTGATCGGACAGCGCCTTGACGTCCTGCTCCAGCAAGTCAGGCTTCACCGGCGGTACGATGGGCACCTGATCCCGGGAATTTTTTTTGACCCGCTGACCGATCACCCTGAACCGCCTGTTTTTGGCATCTTCTCTGTTTTTGAGGAAAAAGGTGCTGAAGCGCAGATAATCGATCAGGGCCTGATCGGTTTCAAACCGCCTTAGCTTGTGCCAGGGGATCGCCTTGCCGACACAGGCACTGACGCTGGTGTTTCGCTTGTTCATCAACTCGCGCGGCAGCAGGGCCGTTCGAAGCAGCGGGTGCAGCAATCCCAGCAGCTGAAAGAGCAGGCTGTTTTTCCCCGGAAAATAGACGGGCAGCACCGCTGCCCGCGTGCGCCTGATGATGGCAGCCACATGCGGGCTCCAGGGCGAATCGACCACCTTGCGCCTGGCAAGGCTCAGACTGGCAACTTCCCCGGCGGGAAACACCTGCAGCATGCCACCGGATTTTACGTGGTAAAGCGCCTCTTTGAGGCCTCGTAAATTCGCTCTCGCAGCAGTTTCACCTTGAAATGGATCGACTGCAATGATCGAATCCCGAACCCCGGCAATATTTTTCAGCAGGTAATTACCCATAATTTGCAGATCCGATCGGACCTGCAACAAAATCGCTCCCAGAACGACGCCTTCCAGACCGCCGAAGGGATGGTTGCCAACCACCACCAGCGGTCCTTTGGCGGGAATTTTTTCCAGGTCTGCAGAACTGATTTGCGATCGAACCTTCAGGGCGTCCAGGCAATACTGGAAAACCTGCTGTGGATCTGCACCGTCGTGCAGTTTGCCGCAAAATTCGGCGTAGGTGTCGTTGAGAGCGTCCAGCGATAACAGTTTTTCCAGGGGGTGCAGTAGGATCGACAGGACCGCTTTACGGAAAGGGGTGCGGACACTTTGCGCCACATCGATCAGCTTGGGTGGTTGCACACTGCGATCAGACATATTATCGTTGGGTTCAATCGATCTGCTCATAATCTCTTCTGAAGTGATCGTTCCGGTCGCATGCGGAAGCAGATTTCAGGGCAAATATACCGTCTGCTATTTCTATTGGTTCGATCTTCGGATTGTAAGAGAACTTTGTGAGGGTTTCGTTAGCATACGACCGCAAGAGCGGTAAGCGCTATCAAGAGGATGAATGAACCATTTGCTTACCCGTGCAAACAAACACAGCCCTTTCAAACGGCGGGACCTGCTGTTTGTGTATATCGCACTGATAGTCGCTTCTCAAGTGATGGGGTGTTCATATCGGGCGCCTACCGAAAGGGCTACCAATCGGTTGGTAGCCGGAATTTCCCATGCAGTCACCCGGCAGTTGCATCTGCCCGGCATGTTCTTCACATTTGGTGATTCCCGATCTGAAACTGCCGTGCCAGGAGCAGCCGACAGCCAAATCGCCAGGGCCGGCAGATGGTTTTCGACCATACCGATCGAGCCGGTTCGCGGCACGTCGCTGGTGCTGCTGGTGATCCTGCTGGCAGCCGCCACCCTGATCAGCGAGGATCTCACATGCATCGGTGCCGGCCTGCTCGTCGCCCGGGGCACCATCGGGATAATCCCGGCGGTGGGGGCTTCATTTGCCGGCATTCTAATTGGTGACATCCTGCTGTTTCTGGCCGGTCGGCTTTTCGGGCGACCCGCGCTAAAGATTCCTCCTTTTAAGTGGCTTGTCAAGGAAACGGACGTCCAGAGAACTTCCGAATGGTTTTCAGCCAAAGGGCCGGTCATTATTGTCTCCAGTCGCTTCATGCCCGGTCTGCGGCTTCCGACGTATTTTGCCGCAGGCGTGCTGCGCACCCGTTTCCGGCAGTTCCTGCTCTACTTCACCGTTGCGGTCGCCATCTGGACGCCGCTGCTGGTCGGCCTTTCGGCCGTCGTCGGCACCCGCATGTTCGCCTATTACGACCTGTTCGGCCGCTATGCGATGTTAGCTGTCATCGCCGCCATCTCCGTGTTGTGGGCGACCACCCGGATCATCGTTCCGCTGTTTTCCTACCGCGGACGCCGCTTGCTGCTGTCGTTCTTTCGCCGACTGACCCGCTGGGAATTCTGGCCACCGATGATTTTTTACCTGCCGGTTGTTGTCTACTACCTTTACTTGAGCCTGCGCTTCCGATCGTTTACGCTATTTACCGCCTGCAACCCCGGCATCCCCGAAGGCGGTTTCCGCGAAGAGTCCAAATCCCGGATCCTGGACGGATTGAACGACTGCGCACCCTTTGTGGCCCGCTACCGACTGATCCGCGGCTGCGAGTCCGCTTCCGACAAAATCCGGCAGGCAAAGGATTTTCTGCGGCAGATCGGTCTCGGCTACCCGGTAGTGCTCAAACCCGACGTCGGACAGCGCGGCGAAGGAGTGGCCATTATCCGTTCCGAGCAGCAGCTGGAGCAGCATTTGAGTAAAACGAACACGGACCGGATCATCCAGGAGCACATCGAGGGGCGCGAGTTCGGCATCTTTTACTACCGGTACCCGGACAAAGACGCCGGACGGATCTTTTCCATAACGGACAAGCGTCTGCTGAAATTGACCGGCGACGGCCGCAGCACTTTAGAGCAGCTCATCCTGCAGGACGATCGCGCCGTGTGCATGGCGCCGTTTCACATGCGCAAGCACCAAGACAAGCTGTTTACCGTGCTGAAGGAAGACCAGCTGTTCGAGCTGGTGGAAGTCGGCACCCACTGTCGCGGGGCATTGTTTCTAGATGGAAGCGCCACCTGGACCCCGCAGCTGGAAGCGGCCATCGACCGTCTGAGCAAACAGTTCGAAGGGTTTTATTTTGGTCGCTACGACCTCATCACACTTTCGGTCGACGACTTTCGAAAGGGCAGAAATTTCAAAATCGTCGAGCTCAACGGCGTCACTTCCGAGGCCACCCATATCTACCAGCCCGGCACGAGGTTGTGGCGGGCTTACGGGATTTTGATGCGCCAATGGCGGCTGGCTTTTGAAATCGGTGCCATCAACACCCGCCGCGGACACAAGCCGGCACCGGTGAAAAAGATGCTGGGGCTGCTGATCCGGCTGGGCACCGGGCAGCGGCCGGCGGTAGCGGGAACGAACGAAAAACCCGGCCGGAACCGGTGCGTCGACAATTGACGAATCGGCGAGCGATTCTTACTCTTTTGCTGAAAGGCGATCGTCTGATCCGATATTGCGCAGCCTTCTCCCGGATTCGAGAATACGAAAACCGCGCAGACCGACAGGCAACCATATACAGGGAGCAGTCAATGAAAACAACCGTTTACGGACGCATCCGGAAGGGCAGCCTGGCGGCCATTTTGTCGGTGGCCGTCGTTTTCGGCTGCCAGGGGAAACAACTCACCTACGCGGGAGCCACCGCCACCCAGAAAGACAATGTCGCCATCGAGCAGGGCGGCCCCCATGAAGGCCGCTGGGAGGATTCGAACATCATTGTCAACTACAGCTATACAAACCAGGCGGACGGATTCGAGTTCACCGGCACCATCGAACTCACCTCCCGCTTGCACATGACGTTTCGCACCGTTCGCGGCTTTTCCGTGCACGCCAATTTCTTGGACGAGGAAAAGAAGATTCTGACAAGCACTGCCATTGTCTCCACCGGCAACCAGGCCATCCGTGTGTGGCGGTTTGCCCGCAATTTTGATCTGCCGAGGGACGCCCGGTGGATAAACTTCAGTTACAGCGGCCGGGCCATGGAGGGCGGAACGCTGGGCCGGGGGGGGGACGGCGCGGACATGTTTTTCTGGAGGGTTCCGTAAACGCGGGGGCCGCCCGACGGTTGACAGGGCACCCGAAAGATCCGTAACCTGACAGACAACGCGAGCCCGACCGAGCCTTCCGCCGGCGAATCGGGCAACCATTGCCGGTCCGAGCGAAAAGAGATCATATGAGCCCAACCGACCATCAAAAAGAAAAGGTGCTGCAGGCTGCCCGCTGGCTCTCCGAGCAGGGATACTTCGGCGGCAAGCTGGGCAGCGGGGGCAACGTCTCGATGGCTGCCGCCGGCCGGCAGGCGGTGGCGATCACCCCCTCCGGCATTGCATACCCCGACATGACGGTCGAGGATATCTGCACCCTCGACATGAGGCAAAAGCAACTGGAGGGCAGCCGGTCGCCCTCGATGGAAGCCGGCATGCATATCGGCATTTACCGCCAGCGGCCAGAGATAAGTGCCGTGGTGCACACCCATCAACTGTTTGCCAGCGTGCTGGCCATCCTCAGCGAGCCGATCCCGGCCCTGTTTGACGAGATCATCGCGGAAATCGGGCCGTGCGTGGAGATCATCCCGTATGCGGTATCCGGCAGCCGGCAGCTTGCGCGCAATGTCGCAGGCAAGCTCGACAACGGCTGCTGTTGCTATATCATCCAGAACCACGGGGCGTTGAGCCTGGGGAAAGACATGGCGACAGCGCTGAAAAATACGGAACTGCTGGAGAAAGTTTCCCAAGCCTACTATTATGCGCTATGCAGCGGCAGGGAAATCAGCCGGTTGCCGGAAGACGCGGTGCAGCATTGGCTGGCCCTTCGCAAAAAAACACCCTGAAGCGCAAAATGCGCTATCGTTCGGCCACTACCGGATTGACGATCGAACCGATCTTTTCGACCCGGCACTCCACCACGTTGCCGGGCTGCAGCAGCACGGGCGGGTCCCTGAAAATTCCCACGCCACTGGGGGTGCCGGTGGAAATGACGTCTCCGGGCAGCAGGGTGATGTCCTCACTGATAAACTCGATCAGCTCCGCCACGGGGAAAATCATGTCGGCCGTGCTGCCATCCTGCATGACCTGCCCGTCGACCAGCGATGTCAGATGCAGGTTCTGAATATCACCGATCTCATCGAGAGTTACGATCGCCGGCCCCATGGGGGCAAAGGTGTCAAATGACTTCCCGCGGAACCACTGGCCGTCGGCGAACTGGGCTTGCCGGCCGGAAACGTCGTTCATGACGGTGACGCCGGCGATATGATCGAAAGCAGCGCGTTTCGGGATTCTTTTGCCCTTCTTTCCGATAACCACCGCCAGCTCCACCTCCCAATCGATCTGGCTGCAGCTTCGCGGCAGCAGGATTGGATCGGTGGGGCCGCTGAGGGCATTCGGTGCCTTGGCAAAAAGCAAAGGGTTCTCGGGCTGATCAAACCCTGCTTCCCGGGTATGCTCCCGGTAGTTGATACCCAGGCAGATGATTTTGCCGGGTTTTCGCACCGGACACCCCAGCCGATCGTAAGGAACACTTTCACCCGCCGAAACACCGCGGACTTTATCGAGCCAGCCATCCCGGAAAAAAACCTCCCCGATGTCCGGGATGTCCGCAAAGACCGACGTCAGATCGATAACCTTGCCCTGCTGCATCAGACCCGGCCGCTCGCTACCGGCCGGGCCGAACCGTACCAATCGCATGATTCAGCCCTCCTTGCTGTCGCAGCCGTCCTGGTAGCGCTTTGCGCTGTACCACCGGATCTGTCGGCAAATACCGCGAATGATGCTCACCTCTTTGGCGCGCAGCTGCATGCGGGTGAAAAAATGACGGATGGGATTCATCCAGTAGTCCGGGTTGTCCGGTTGAATGAAACTGATCCGCAAAAGTATCTCCTTGACCTCTTCGTACATCCCGTCGAGCTCGTGCCGGCTTGCCAGCCGGGGCACGTGCTCCTCGCTTTGCTGCCGGCAGGCGCGAAACAGCTCATAGCAGACGATCATCACCGCCTGGGCCAGGTTCAAAGACGCAAAGTCGGCAGTGGGAATATTCACCAGCCAGTGGCACAGGCGAAGGTCTTCATTGGTCAGCCCACGGTCCTCGGGGCCGAAGACGATGGCAATCCGGTTTTTCCGTGACACCGGTACGAGCATGTCTGCCAGCAGTGCCGGCGATTCGATGACCTGGCGCTGCTTTCCCAGCCGGGCGGTGGTGCCGACCACGAAATTAAATGGCGCCAGCGCATCCGCCAGCGTCGGGGCGATGACCATCTGCTCGATCACCTCGGCGGCCGCGTGAGTCGCCATCTTCAAAACGCGGGTCAGATCACAGTTCTCCGGGGCGACCACTATCAGATCGCCGAGGCCCATGTTACACATGGCCCGTGCCGTCGCACCGATGTTCTCGGGATAGCGGGGCCGGCAAAGCACAACGGCGAGATGGTCAAGCTGCATCCGTTCGGACATCAGCGCAGTATTTCAAATCGGTTAAAAAAGTAGCCGATCTCGAAGGCAGCCGTTTCCGGGGCATCCGACCCGTGAACGACGTTCTTTTCGATGTCGGTGGCAAACTCACGCCGGATGGTCCCCTCGGCAGCTTCTTTGTAGTTGGTTGCACCCATCAATCCGCGGTAGCGGGCGATGGCCTTTTCCCCCTCCAGCACCATCACCACACAGGGACCGGAGGACATAAAACTTGTCAGGCTTTCGAAAAAAGGCCGCTCGCGGTGCACTGCGTAAAAGCCTTCGGCCTGGATCCGGGTCATATGGATCATCTTCATGGCAATGATCGACAGCTGGTTTTGCTCCAACCGCCTGATCACCTCTCCGATAAGCCCCCGCTGCACTCCGTCTGGTTTGACGATGGCCAAGGTTCTTTGCATCTTCGGCAATCCTTTCTGTCGGATGAAGTTGGCAATTCAGGTTGTGTCCGTCGCAGCCCGTGGTCATGACGGCAGACAACGCCCCATTACCAGATGGAAATCGGCAAGTCAATGCACCGATGGCGCAGTGCAGGCAGCGGTTGACAAAAGCCGCAGCAAGTATTTATGATTTCACTGACCGACAGTGCAACGGATCGTTCGTTTGCATCAACGCTGAAATTGCCACCAGATTCAGAAGGGATTTACGGCCATGCCCATCTACGAATTTTACTGCGAGGACTGCAACACCATATTCAACTTCTTTTCGCGTTCGGTCAATACCGCGAAAAAACCAAAGTGCCCCCGATGCAAAACCCGAACCCTGGAGCGCCGGATGTCCGCATTCGCCGTAACCGGAAGGGCAAAAGAAGACAGCGATGCAGACGAGCTGCCTTTTGACGAAAGTAAAATGGAGCAAGCCATGCACATGCTGGCCGGTGAGGCGGACAAGATCAACGAAGACGACCCCCGCCAGGCCGCCAATCTGATGCGCAAACTCTCGGACATGACCGGCATGCAGCTGGGAGACGGAATGCAGGAGGCCTTGAGCCGGATGGAAAGCGGTGAAGACCCGGAAAAAATCGAAGCGGAGATGGGAGACCTGCTCGAAAACGAAGATCCCTTTCTGCTGCCGGAGAAAAAGGGAGCGGCGGGGACCGCCCGGCGCAAAGCGCCCAGCCGGGACGACACCCTCTACGATCTGTGATGGGTGCAGGGCAGCAGCGCAGCGAAAAGGAATGGGCCGATGGAGAAAAGTGTTTTACAGAAAATCGAGATCCGGCAAGGGGACATCACCCGCCTGGAGGTGGATGCCATCGTCAATGCGGCCAACTCCAGCCTGCTGGGCGGCGGAGGCGTCGACGGAGCGATCCATCGGGCGGCCGGTCCCGAGCTGCTGGATGAGTGCCGGACCATCGGCGGCTGCCCGACCGGCGAAGCCAGAATAACCGGAGGGTATCGACTTCCCGCCGCACACGTAATTCACACCGTCGGCCCGGTGTATCACCGGATGAACGCGGCACGGGCCGAAAACCTGCTGGCCCAGTGTTATGTCAACAGCTTGACACTGGCCGCAGCGCACGGAGTTCGCTCCGTCGCTTTTCCGGCCATCAGCTGCGGCGTATACGGCTATCCCATCGCAGATGCATGCCGGGTTGCCATCGACAGTTCCTGCCGCTTTCTGAAGGCCCTCCCCGCCATCGAAAAGGTGGTGTTCATTTTGTTTTCCGAAGGCGACCGGCAGGTGTACGAACGCCACCTCGCCAGCCTTGCTTGAATTCAGCGGCCGATTGCAGACGCTGCTTGACGCCTTGTCGGCCTTCACTGTATAATTGGGATTCTTTCCAAAAGGACATGACCGAAGCAATGCAAACCGCCTCTTCGGCCGACGCGTTTATGCGTTGACAAACCAGGGGGCGGTACTTATTTTCCACTCCGCTTTTGGAATTACGCGGGGTGCGCGCACAGCGGACCGAAAAACGCTCAGGAGGAAGTCATGGTTGAGATTACACCGGAGGCCACGAAACAGATCGCCGAGTATTTCAAGGATCGGGATGCATCACCGATTCGAATCTTTTTAAACGAGGGGGGATGAGGCGGCCCCTCCCTGGCAATGGCTCTGGATGAGCCGAAAGATTCAGATGATGTGTACGATATCGACGGTTTCACCTACGTCGTCGACAAGGAATTTATCAAGCTCGCTCAACCGGTAAAGGTCGATTTCATTGACTACGGGTTCAGGCTGACCAGCAGCATCAAGTTCGATTCGGCATGCGGCGGATGCGGATCAAACAACAGCTGCAGCGTCTAATTCTGATTTTACTCATTGAAAGGGCAGCATCGTTCGGTGCTGCCCTTTTTGCTTTCCTGCCGGCTGGCAGCCCCCTTCCGGCGGCAGAACGGTTGACGCTGCATGGCGGAGGTGATAGGCCTTGATCACGGCTCACCCACGAACAAGAAGGAGATGGCATGCCGGATGACGTGCACTTCGACATGACCCCGCCCGGCCACCTGACCGGCGACGAACTCAGACACTACATCGACACCCACAATGAAAGCAGCTACGTTCTCATCGATGTGCGCCAGCCTGCGGAGTACGAAATGGGGCATATTCCAGGGGCCCTGTTCCTGCCGATGCTGGAGTTCGAATCGAAACTGTTCGAGCTTCCATCCGACCAGGACCTGATCTTTTATTGCCGCTCCGGTGCCCGCTCAGCGGCAGCCGCCCTGCTTGCCCAGGACGCGGAAGTCACCTCCGGCAAGGTTTACAATCTGCTCGGCGGCATCCTGAAATGGTCGGGCAGGATGATGGAAGACTTTCCCCGCGTGCAGGTGTTCGAGCGGGCAAAGGATTTCACCGAACTGCTGCACACCGCCATGGATCTGGAGAAGGGGGCCTGGCGGTTTTATCAGGCCATCGTGGACCGATCTGCATCTGCGCGGTATCTGCCGGCCTTCCAGCAGCTGTCGAAGGCAGAGACCGCCCACGCACGAACCATCTACGGAATCTGGTCACCCCGGGTTTCAGCGCCGCAGCCATTTGAAACGTTATACGCCCAACTGGAGGGCAACATCCTCGAAGGCGGCGAATCGCTGGAATTAATGCTTCAGCGACTCGAAAGCCTCGAAGGTGACACCTGCCTGAGCATGATCGAAATATCGATGCAGATCGAATACACGGCGTTTGACCTGTACCGTGTCATGGCCGATCGAAGCGAGAAACCCGAAGTCCGCCAGGCCTTATTATCCATTGCCCAGGCAGAAAAAGGGCACATGCGGCTGCTGGGCCGGGCGATCGAGCTTTGCAATGGGTAAAAGGTCTGCTATGCCCAACGACCTGCACGATCTTGTCGGATCTCAACGCGCCTTCTTCGCCTCGGGGCAAACCCGCGACCTCGCCTTTCGAATCCGCCAACTGCGGCAATTGCAGGCTGTCGTCGCAACGGCCGAGGATACCGTTCTGCAGGCCCTGGAAGCCGATCTGGGCAAGTCTGCCTACGAGGCATATCTTTCCGAGATCGGCATCGTGCGCAGCGAGCTGCGATTCACCCTGAATCGGGTCCGACGGTGGGCGGCCTCCCGTCGGGTCCCCACGCCGCTGACGGGCCTGCCGGGAAGCAGCCGTATCTACCCGCAGCCCTATGGCGTGGTGCTGGTCATCAGCCCCTGGAATTTTCCGTTTCTGCTGTCAATGACCCCGTTGATCGGTGCACTGGCTGCCGGCAACTGCTGCATTCTCAAGCCCTCCGAGTACGCCCCGCAGACCTCTGCGGCAATGGCCACCCTGATTGCCGAGCACTTCGATCCACGCTACCTGGCGGCAGTGGAAGGCAGCGCCGATGTCGGTGAATCGCTGCTGGCACATCGCTTCGACTCCATCTTTTTCACCGGCGGCACCGCGGTGGGTCGGATCGTCATGCAGGCAGCCGCCCGGTATCTGACGCCGGTGACGCTGGAGCTGGGCGGCAAGAGCCCGTGCATCGTCGACCGGAGCATCGCTGTCGATCACGCGGCCCGGAAAATCGTTGCCGGCAAGTTTCTCAATGCCGGCCAGACTTGCATCGCACCGGACTTCCTGCTGGTGGATGCGACAGTCCGGCCGAAATTGGTCGACAGCATCACGGAGCAGATCACACGCTTTTTCGGAACAGATCCCCGGCAAAGTCGGGATTATGCCCGCATTATCAGCCGCCGTCATTTTGATCGACTGGCCGGCCTCCTGGGCAGCGGGCGCATCGTTTTCGGCGGGAAAACAGATCGGCAGCAGTGCTATTTCGACCCCACCGTGCTCGATGAGGTGGGCTGGGAGGATCCGATCATGCAGGAAGAGATTTTCGGTCCGATTCTACCGATATTGACGTACGATGACCTGGGTGAAGCAGTGGCACGCGTTCGGGAGCTGCCGCCGCCGCTGGCGCTGTATCTGTTTTCAGACGACCCCGCCGTGCAGGAGAAAGTCATCGAGGAGGTAACGTTCGGCGGGGGATGCATCAATGATACCCTGGTGCATTTCGCCAATCCGCACCTGCCGTTTGGCGGTATCGGCACAAGCGGGTTGGGGCGTTATCACGGTCGATTCAGCTTCGACACCTTCTCGCACTTCAAGGGCGTGATGAAAAAGCCGGCGTGGTTCCATACACCGCTGCGGTACCCGCCCTATGGGAACTTGTCGCGGTTGAAAAAACTCCTTCGCTAAACCGCAGGAGTCATTCATCCGGTTTGCCAGATCACGGGAGCGGTATGGCGGCTCATGAATTCATCTGGTGAGATCGGCCCTGCCGGCTCCGCTGTGCCGCCCCGTTTCCATCGCCGGCCGACAGTTGCGCCGCAGCTGCTCGCCAACGGAGAACATCGGAAAGATGCAGGACCGCAATTATCCGGCGGTTATCGAGTACCACGACCGCAGCAAACACCACTACCACCAATATGCCCGCAGCGCCGGCCGTATGGACTGGGAAAACCAGCCGATTCCGTTCCGGTTCTACGACGACAGTATCCGGGTGTCGCTGCCGTTTCTGCAGACCGATCCCGCCGTGAACCACGCGCACCTTTTCCGCCGCGCAGGTCGATCGGCCGCCCCTTTCACCCTGGTGAACATCGCCGGGCTTCTGGAACTCTCCCTGGCCCTGTCTGCCTGGAAATCGCTTGGCAACAGTCGCTGGTCCCTGCGGATAAACCCGTCCAGCGGAAACCTTCATCCCACAGAGGCGTATCTCATACTACCGGAAACCGATGCCCTGCAGCCGGGCCTGTATCATTACAATCCCCTGCTGCACGGACTGGAGCGTCGCGCCGTGGCTTCACCGGCGCTGGGCGAGCAGATCGAGTCGCATTTCGGTACCGGGGGGTTTCTGATCGGTCTGAGCAGCATCTTCTGGAGGGAATCCTGGAAATACGGTGAGCGCGCTTTTCGCTATTGCAACCATGACGTCGGTCACGCAGTGGCCGCATTGAGCTTGGCGGCCGGCCTGTGGGGCTGGCGTTTTACCTTTTTGAATGCCCTGTCGGACCGTCAGATCGAGATCATGCTCGGGTTCGACCGCACACAGTGGAAGCGGCTGGAAGCCGAACACCCGGACCTGGCCGGCTTCGTCGGCAGCCAGGAGACTGCCGACACCCCCCGTGGACTGCCGGAAGAGGTGCTGCAGGCATTGGCGGAAATGAAAATCGAGGGACGACCCAACCGCCTCAGCCGGGAGCCGGTGGGCTGGGAGATCATCGATGACACTGCCGAAGCTGTTCGAAAACCGCCGACCGACGAGCACCGGTCCCGCTACGGCCGCCGGTCGTTTATCGACCAGCCCGATTCACCGCTCTCCGCACCGGCGGTAATCCGGGCCAGGCGCAGTGCCATCGCTTTCGACCCCCAGGCGGTGATCGACAGCTCCGGATTTCAGGCCATACTGGACAAGACGCTGCCACGGGACGGCTGCCCGCCTTTCGACGCCCAGATCGGCCAACCCTGCCTCCACTTGCTCGTTTTCGTGCACCGGGTACAGGGACTTCAGCAGGGTCTGTACTTTCTGCTGCGCAGTGCCGACAAGCTACAGGCAGTGCGGGAGGCCTTTCGTCCCCATTTTGACTGGCAGCCGGTGGAAGGCGCCCTGCCGCTGTATCTGCTGCAAACCGGCGACTTCCGGCAGGATGCCGCCCGGATGAGCTGCCATCAGGAAATCGCCGGGGATTCGACCTTTTCCCTCGGCATGATCGCCGAATTCGATGCCGTAGTCCGCCCGGCCGCCTACCGGTACCGGCAGCTTTTCTGGGAGGCCGGCATGATCGGCCAGACGCTCTACCTGGAGGCCGAGGCCCAGGGTTTTCGCGGGACCGGCATCGGCTGCTACTTCGACGACCCGGTGCACGAACTCATCGGCGTATCGGACCACAGCTGGCAGAGCCTGTACCATTTCACCGTCGGCCGGCCGGTCGAAGACCCCCGCCTGACGACGCTTGCTGCATACCATCACCTGGAAAGCAGCCGGCAACCCGGCAGGAGAGAAAAGTAGGACAAAACGTGATAAACCGGACATCGTTTCCCATGCGGATATGAAACCACAGCAGATACATAAATTTCGGAAGCGGCTGCTCGACTGGTATCGGGACAGCCGCCGCAAGCTTCCCTGGAGAGAGACTAAAGATCCTTACCGCATATGGGTGTCGGAGGTGATGCTGCAGCAAACCCGCGTGGAAACGGTTATTCCGTATTTTCTTCGGTTTCTGCAGCGATTTCCCTACCTGCCGTCCCTGGCACGGTCGGACCTGCAAGAGGTGCTGAAAGCCTGGGAGGGGTTGGGGTATTATGCCCGCGCCCGCAACCTGCACCGCGCAGCACGCATCGTTGCCGCCCAATACGCAGGTATCGTTCCCCAGGACCCGGATCATTTCGGCAAGCTGCCTGGAGTCGGGGGCTACATCCGGGCGGCGGTGGCCAGCATCGCCTTTGACCGGCCGCTGGCGGCAGTGGACGGTAATGTCAAGCGGGTGCTGTCGCGCCTGATGCAAATCGACGCACCGGTCAACCGGCCATCATCGCACCGCAGCTTCGAGTCAGCGGCGCAGCTGCTGCTCGACAGTCGTCATCCGGGAAACTTCAACCAGGCCATGATGGAGTTGGGTGCTGTGACCTGCACCGCCGGTCGGCCGACCTGCCCCGGCTGCCCGGTCCGCTCCGCTTGCAGCGCTTTCAGGGAAAAGGTCGTCGACAAGTATCCCGTCCGAATCCGCTCCGAACCGGTGCCGGTATACGGTATCGCCGTCGGCGTGGTGTGCCGCAACAGCCGGGTGCTGATCACCCGCCGGAAAAACGAAGGTCTGCTGGGCGGATTGTGGGAGTTTCCGGGCGGCAAGATCGGACCCCGGGAAGATCCTGCGACGGCGTGCATCCGCGAAATCAGGGAAGAGGTGAATCTACACGTCGAGGTCAGGCAGCACCTGGCACGTGTCCGGCACGCCTACACGCATTTTAAAATCGTGATGGATGTCTACCGTTGCCGGTATCTTTCCGGCCGCGTGAAACTCAACGGCCCGGTGGACTACCGCTGGATATCCGTCGAAGAGATCGACCGCTTCGCTTTTCCGAAAGCCAACCACAAGTTTTTTCCATTGCTGCGAAAAGTCGCCTGCCGCGCCATATAAAATGGCCACCCCGTAGAAGGGCGACCATTTTAGGTGGGAAGATGGGAGTTCCCCCTGCCCCCATCCTCTGTATCGCCGCAGGACAGCCGAGGTGCCGATGGCCTCTCCGCCATCCTGCAGCAGTCATTATGGAGGGAAGACGACGGGAAGATCAACCCCAAAAAAACACCCAAAAAACCCTTAACCAAACTAGGGGTCAGCCGGTGGACTTGAGGAAGGTTTCCAGGTTTACCCTCTGGTTGGTCAGACCGAGCTTCTTCCGAATCCGCATCCGATGAGCATCGACCGTCTTCGTGGAGATGTTCAGCACAAAGGCGATCTCTTTGGTTCGCTTGCCCTGCTTGACCAGTTGAGCCACTTTTAATTCCATCGAAGTCAGTGCCGCGTGGCCTTTGAGCAATCTGGAGGAAAACGGGGATATGATTTCCGAAAGATTGGTCTGAATGATATCGACCAGGGCTCGCTGATTTTCGTTGAGCCGGGTTCCTCCCAGCTTCTCCAGGTAGGGATCGATGAGCTGGCGGATATTTAGCAGCACCTTCTTTTCGATTTCAGCCCTGTCCTGCTCGCGCTTTTGCAGAAGCACCTCCAGAGCCGTGTTCATCTTCTCCAACCGGCGGGTCTTTTCCCTGAGCTGCCGCTCCCTGTTTTTCAGGGCTGCCTCGGTCCTTTTCAAACGGCTGACATCGGTGATGACTGCAAAGCTGCCCTTGTAATGCTTGCCGTCCTCGAACAGGGCTCTGGGGGAAACGATGGTGTCGATGCGATTGCCGCACTTTGTTTTGAACGTCAGTTCGTAAGGCTCCGCGTCACCGGTGGACCGGACGGCAGCCTTGCGTTTATAAATGTCTTTGTTCTTGCCATCCATAAAGTCGGTCACCGGCCGGCCGATCATCTCCTCCCGGGTATAGCCCGTCATCTCTAAAATCTTGGCGTTTACATAAGTCAGCCGCCCTCTGGCATCCTGGATTCCCAAACCTTCGTTCATGGTTTCCACGAGACTGCGGAACCGCTGTTCGCTGCGGCGCAGATCCGCTTCGATCTGCTTTCGAATGGTAATTTCGTCGGCCAGCATCTCGTTGATCTTCAGCAGCTCTGCGGTCCGCTGGTCAACGATGGTTTCCAGCTCCTGCTGCATCTTGACAATGGCGTCGGCCATTTTCTTGCGCTCGGTGATATCCCGGTCGATGCCCCGATAGCCCATAAAGGTGCTATTGTGGTCAAAGATGGGGATCCCGTTGGTTTCCAGAACGATCGCCTGACCGTTTTTGTGCAGGTTGACATTGATCAGCCCGGAAAAAGGTTTTCTCGCTTCCGCGATCTTTGCAAAATATCGCCGGATATCGTCGCAAACCCCGGCGGGCATGAAATCGAAAGGGGTTTTGCCGATCACCTCTTCCGGTGTGTATCCGAGCAGGTCGAACACTTTGGGGTTGCTGTAGGTGTATCTTCCCGAAGGGTCCACCTGCCAGGCCCAGTCGCTGGTGACTTCCACCAGGTCCCGATACTGCTGCTCGCTGCGATCCATTGGCTGCATGCTTGACATCCTCTGGTTGGGGTGAGCGTTTCCGTCCGCTGCCGGACGCAGAACCCTGTTTGTGCTGCCGGCTGTCTTTCATGGCACGGCGCATCGGATGGGTGAAAAACTCTATGAGCCCCGGTTTTTCTCCCCTCGCTGCGCCCTGCCGGCAACCGGCGAATGGATCCGGCGGTGCTCTGCGGCCAGTTGCCGATAGGTTTCGGTGGTACCGGCGTGTTGCCGCAAGATAGACTTGTCCAGCTCTTTTTTCAGCTTTGCAGGGACGCCGGCCACCAGGTGAAAAGGGCCCACCCGCTGTCCTTCCCGGACAACGGCGCCGGACCCGACCACCGAACCCTCCTTGATGACCGCGCCGTTGAGGACCACGGCCTGAATGCCGATCAGGCTGTTTTTTTCGACGGTGCACCCGTGAACGACAGCCGCGTGGCCCACGGTAGCCCCGTCGCCGATTACGACCGGCTGGCCCGGGTCGGTGTGCAGGATGCAGTTGTCCTGAATGTTGACATTTTCCCCGATGGTGATGGTATCCCGGTCCCCTCGGATAACGGATCCGTACCAGATGCTCGCATTATCTCCGACGTCCACCTTACCGATTACCACGGCGGTCGGGGCAATGAACACATTTTTTCCGATCTTCGGGCGGTGCCCCTTGTATTCCAGGATCATAGAGATTCTCCTTGCTGAATGACACCCACCGGTTCACGGAGCATTCGCCGCCTCCAGGAAGGTGAAGTCTTTTTGACATGGTCTGCAGGTTGGGATACAAATTCTTTAGTCCGCCCAACGATCCGAATCAAGGAAAAACCGAGAGGGCGCGAATCGGAAACCCTGTGATCAATGCACGGCCGCAAGGTTACCGCCGCATGCGCACAGCAGGTGACATGAACCCCTTTTTCGTTCCGGAAGCCGAGCTCCATTCGCGGGTTGCGAAAGTTCAGCAGGAGATGATCACCGCGAAGATCGAAGGACTGCTCGTAATCCAGCGGGCCGATCTGTTTTACTTCTCCGGCACCGCCCAGAACGGAATGCTATACATCCCGGCAGAAGGGCCCCCGCTGCTGGCCATCAAACGCTATTTCCCAAGGGCCCGGCAGGAATCGCGCCTTGACAGCGTCATCGCCATCGATTCGATCCGCCAGCTGCCCGATCTTCTGCGCTCCCATTACGGAAAGCTGCCGGCGGTGCTCGCTTTAGAACTCGACGTGCTGCCGGTAAACGACTGCGAGTTCTACCGCCGCCTGCTCGGCAAACGGAAAATTGTGGATGGCTCACCGGCGATATTGAAGGTGCGCGAAAGGAAATCCAAATGGGAAATCCGACAGATGGAGGCGACCGCCGAGTTGAGCCGCAGGACCTTCGATTACATGCGCGGCGCGATCCGAGCCGGCATCAGCGAAATGGCGTTTGCCGGCATGTATGAAGCCGCGGCCCGCAAACTGGGCCACGGCGGAAAGCTGCGCACCCGTCATTTTCAGTCGGAGGGCTATCCGTGGCACGTGCTGAGCGGCGAGAACGGGGGGCGGGTGGGCATGCTCGATTCCCCGTTCAGCGGTCAGGGGACCTCGCCCGCCTTTCCCAGCGGTGCCGGGCACCGCAAGCTGCGGGAAAACGAGCCGATCCTGGTCGATTTCGGAGCGGTGTTAAACGGCTATCACATCGACGAGACCCGCATGTTCGCCATCGGCAGCATGCCGGCGAAAGCGAAGGATGCATGCCTTGCGGCCATCGACATCCACAACGAGGTCATTGCTGCCGTAAAGCCGGGTATGACCACCGGAGCGGTATACGAGCGCTCGGTTGCCGAAGCGCGAAAAAGAGGATACACAGAAACGTATCTCGGTCCGCCCGGTTTCAAGGTTCGCTTCGTGGGTCACGGCATCGGTGTGGAGTTGATCGAACCCCCCTTTCTTGCAGAGGGGAAGACCGATGTTCTGGAGCCGGGCATGACGATCGCACTGGAGCCCAAGCTGTGTTTCGAAGGCGAATTTGCCGCCGGAATCGAAAGTGTTTTCAGGGTCACCGATACCGGGGCCCGCCTGATCAGCAGCGCACCGGTGGACATTTTTCTGTGCTGAGCTTATCTTTGTCCGATAGCCGACAAGGTAAAAAACGAAGTAGACATGATGACCGATGAGAATAATCTGGACTTTGAGCAGGGACCGATCCGGCCGCCGAACGAGGCCCGCAGTCTGCTGCTGAGGCTGACCCGCAACTGCCCGTGGAACCGGTGCCTTTTCTGCCCGGTCTACAAGCATCGCAAATTCTCCCTGCGCAGCGTTGAAGAAATCAAGCAGGATATTTCCGCGGCGCGCAGCATGGCAGACGAGATCAAGTCGCTTTCCCGGAAGCTGGGCGGCGGCGGCGCCGTCAACGACCAGGTGATTACCCACATTTTCAACACTGCCGGCTACAACGACAATTTCCGCAGCATCGCGGCCTGGCTGTATTACAAAACCGAGGCCTGTTTTTTACAGGACGCCGACAACCTGATCATGAAAACCGACGACCTGGTGGAAGTCCTCCGGTTTTTACGGGAACAGTTTCCGGAAATCACCCGCGTCACGACCTATTCGCGTTCCCGAACGGTGGTCCGCAAGTCCGTGGCCTCGCTTGTGCGCATCCGCGAGGCCGGGCTGGACCGGGTCCACATCGGCCTGGAAACCGGTTGCGACGCCTTGCTGAAACTGATGAAAAAAGGCGTCAGCGCTGCCCAGCATATCGAAGCGGGCAGGAAACTGCTGGAAGCCGGCATGCAGCTTTCCGAATACGTGATGCCGGGTCTGGGCGGCCGTCAAATGTGGCGCGAACACGCCGTGGATACCGCCAGGGTATTAAATCAGATCAACCCGCACTTCATTCGCCTGCGCAGTCTGCGTGTGCCGCAGCGGGTGCCCCTTTACGAAAAGATTGCCGACGGCACCTTCACCATGCAGACCGACGATATGCTCGCTGCGGAGATCAAACTGTTTGTCGAATCGCTGGAGGGCATCACCAGTGTGATTACCAGCGATCATATCATGAATCTGCTGGAAGAAGTCAGCGGCAAAATGCCGGCAGATCAACCCAGGATGCTGGCGGTGGTCCAGGCCTATCTCGATCTGCCGGATACCGATCGACTGATATACCGGATGGGCCGCCGCGGCGGGGCCTATCGATCCACCGATGATCTGAAGACCGATCCGGCAACGTACCGCAAAATCAAAAGCCTGCTGACGGAGCTGGAGGCAGAAGGTGGACAGCAGGGTGTGGAAAAGTTTATCACCGAAATGGTGGATCGCTATATCTGAACACCCGATGCTGGAACATCGGAAACCGAAGGCTCTGCCGGGCAGCAGCGCTGAGCCGCCATGACGCAATGCACGATGGAGGCAAACCCTCGATGAAACAAATCAGGATTCTGGGAACGGGCAGTTACCTGCCGCCGAACGTGCTGTCCAACGATGACCTGGTCGCAATGGGCCTGGACACCTCCGACGAGTGGATCACAAAGCGAACCGGTGTGCGCGAAAGGCGCATGGCCGATCCGGGTGTGGCTGCATCCGATCTCGGGTACGAGGCTTCCGTCCGGGCCCTGGAAGCCGCCGGCCTGACCCCGAAGGACATCGACCTGATCCTGGTCGGAACGATCACACCGGATACCTGCTGCCCATCTGCGGCCAACTGGCTCCAGGCGCGACTGGACGCGCCCCAGGCCGTCACCTTCGACATCACCGCAGCCTGCTCGGGATTTATCTTTGCCCTGAACGTTGCCGAGCAGTATTTGAAGAGCGGAACGTGCCGGCGGATTCTGGTAGTGGCCTCGGAGGTGATGACCCGGACGCTGAACTGGAAAGACCGCTCCACCTGCATCCTGTGGGGGGACGGCGCCGGCGCTGCGGTAGTGGCTCTCGGCGATAGCGGACCGGCGATTCTATCCACCCATGTGCACACGGACGGATCCGGTGGACAGGACCTGCTGCTTCCCGGCGGCGGATCCAAAACCACACCGATCTCCCACGAAAGCGTCGACAAGGGCCTGCACCTTCTGAACATGATCGAAGCCAGTATGAGCTTTCGAGTGGCCGTGCGCTATTTCATGGATGCCATTAAAGAATCCGCCGCTCACAACCAGATCCGCATCGAAGACATTGCCTGGTTCATCCCGCATCAGGCCAACATCCGCATGTTTCAGTACATCTCCAAGTCCCTGAAAATCCCCTTCGCTAAATTTTACATGACCGTTCACAAATACGGCAACATTTCCTCGGCCTCCTGCGCCATCGCATTGGATGAAGCCGTTCGGGACGCGAGCATCCGTTCGGGAGATCTGGTCTGCCTGCCGGTGTTCGGCGGCGGTCTGACCTGGGGCAGCGCCATGATCCGCTGGTAAATTGCCCCGCCGCCGCAGCCGATTCGACGCCTCAGCCGGCAAACCCGGCAGGTCCCATCCGCATTTTCCCCTCCCCGCATCAGGTTACCTGCGAACCAGGCGGATCAGGGACCGGCCTGCAGGAGATTCGCGCAGAGCCCTGATCAGTCTTTCCGGGGCCACTCGACCCCTTCCCGCTCCTCAATAAAATAACAGAACCGGTTCCATTCGAATTCGCGAAAACTGACGGGACAGCGGAGCTTCACCTTGCGGTCGGTCACCGCAAGGACCTCCCAATCCCCTTGGCGCGGACCGTCGGCTATGTTGATCTTCTGTCCCTTTGAAAACGGATACGGCTTGAAAACGGTTACATTGTGTACAGCCATTTTGTTTCTCCTTTTACCGCTCAAGATAGAATCGAACCCCGGCAATTGCAAGCTGCGATCCGGACGCTTCGCGCGGTTTGGCCCGCTGCCGGGCTTTTCCGGAAGGCCCGGAAAACCCGTCACATTGTTAGAAGTTTGTTAGCAGCAATTCCGACCATTGGCCGGAAAGACTGCCAGATGGCCGGTATATCAGGGCCTTATCGGACCGGATGCTCCAAGGCGCAGCATCAGGGACGGAAAAATCGCAAAAACGGGTAGTATCCGGTGATTGCAGATCCGGCCGGATCGGTTCATTTTGTTCATAACCGGTGTAACCCTCCGGAATGGTTTGCAATAGAACAATTGAATTTTTCCATTTGTTTTCAGATCGTTACAACCGAACGGCAGAGGAAATACCATCATTTCCGAATGATGCGGATTGTTTATAACCCGTACAAAAAATGGCTGTCATCGTCTGCAGGCTGCTTTGACAGGCAATAGCGGCTCTTTTATCCACTGAACCGGCGCCGGTGCGGTTGCATTGCTCTACTCGGTAATGGAGCCGTGCTTTCGAATCCTCAAAGCAGGACCGGATCGAGCGATAAGGAGAACGTATGATTTCAACGGATTGTGACTTTGAGACGTTTGTTCGTGAGGCCAGGGGCATGGATTGCTACGAGGTGATCTACCTGGCCGAAAAAGAGGCTATCCAGGCTTGGCGTCACAGTTACCACAACGAGTCCCGCACCTGTAGCGGCGAGGCCAGCCGGCAATACCAGGAAAAACTGATCGGCCTGATTCGTTTTATGCGCCACGGTCTGAAACCAGGCGTGTTCAACGATCAGGAATTTGATCTGTGCTCCCGGCTGCGGAACGAATCCGTGCAACCATCCGCATCGGCTGCACCGGATGGACCCCCAAACCTTGCATAGATATTGCCGGAGGGCAGCATACTCTCCGAAGACCTGCGGAATCCGGGAGCACCCTGAATCCGGCATGATTCAAACAAAAAAGGGGACCCGACATCGGGTCCCCCTTTTTGGCGCTGATATCCGGATCGAATCTTAGTGAACGGTGATCTGCTTGGGCTTTTGCGTTTCGGGCTTCGGTATTTCGATTTTCAACAGCCCGTCTGCATAGGCCGCCTCGATCTTGTCCGCATCGACATCCACCGGCAGGTTGAAAACCCGCTGAAAACTCCCGTAAGAGCGTTCCCGGCGGTAGTATTTTTCCTCTTTCACTTCCTTGTCGGTCGAACGCTCGCCCTTGAGAATCAAAAGGCGGTCTTTCACATCGATGCTGATGTCCTTCTTCTCCATCCCCGGAAGCTCGGCTTTGATCACGATGCTTTCATCGTTGTCGTAAACATCCACAACCGGATTCCAGTTCCACTGTAACGATCCCTGGTTTTCCACGGATGCGGGGTAAAACATGCCGCCGAACATTTGATCGATCCGGTGTCGCAGGTCGTTCATATCCCGCATCGGATTCCATCTGACAAGTTCCATGGTAGTTCCCTCCTTATATGGGTAAATGGTTTGATTTGCCGTCATACGGTTTTATCTTTGTTCAGGCCCAATATAAAACCGCAACGATATATGTCAATATGGTAACATACATCTTATATAAATATTATTTAATTTTTTCTTAGCTAATAGTAATGTATCTGGCGGTCACGCCTGCTGCCATCGAACCGGTACAGACCGAGAGGAGGCAAGATGCACTTCAACAAAATCTTGTGGCCCACCGATTTTTCCGGCAGCGCCGAAAAAGCGCTGCCAACGGTCCGGTCGCTGACCGAGAAATACAACACCGAGGTTCACGTGCTGTACGTAATAGAGGACATCGCTCATCACAAACCATGGTACGGGGATTTCGAAAAGGAGCGGATCGACAAGATATTGAAATGGGAAGAAAAAACCGCCGGAGAGCGTCTCGACAAGATCTGCAGCGACTATCTTCAGGGATGTCCGCTGTACATCAAGCACGTTGCGGTCGGTGACCCGGCGCAGGAGATTATCAAGCTCGCCGCGAAAGAAAAGGTGGATGCAATTGTAATGGCCACCCGCGGCGCCAAGGGTCATTTCCGCTTCGGAAGCGTGGCCGAAAAGGTGGTCAAGAACGCACCGGCAGCCGTGGTCACCGTTCCTGTGGGAGAGCCGGAAACCGAAGTTGCGCTGAACCCGTCCTAACGGTTGCGGAAGGGTCCAGATTACAGCGCAGGGCGTCCCGTGAACTGAAAATCACCCTCACCAGCGAACACTTTCGTCATACGCGTGGTTTCACTGTCCGGGTATGCAGCACCGGGCCATTGAACGCATTTTCGAATCGATTCTCGAACCGGTCAATCGATATCGAATGCAATGCCCTGGGCCAGCGGCAGCTCCGAGGACCAGTTGACGGTGCAGGTTTGCCGGCGCATGTACGCCTTCCAGGCATCCGAACCGGATTCGCGGCCGCCGCCGGTCTCTTTTTCGCCGCCGAATGCGCCGCCGATTTCAGCGCCCGATGTGCCGATGTTCACGTTGGCAATGCCGCAATCGCTCCCCCGCTGGCTCAGAAAAATCTCCGATTCCTGCAGATCACGGGTGAAAATCGCCGAGGAAAGCCCCTGGGGCACGGCGTTGTGGTAGCCGATGGCCTCATCGATGGTCCGATATTTGATCAGATATAAAATGGGGGCGAAGGTCTCCTCCGCCACAATCGGATAGTCGGCCCGGGCCTCGCAGATGCAGGGCGTGACATATGTTCCGGCATCGTAGATTCCGCCGGACAGGACCTCTCCGCCAACCAGGACGCGGCCCCCCTGACGCTGCAGCTCCTTGAGGGCGCTTTGCATGGCTGCCGTCGCCTGGGTATCGATCAGCGGGCCCATCAACACCCCTTCTTCCAGCGGATTGCCGATCTGGATCTGGCGGTAGACCTTGATGAGCGCCTCGGCCAGGGCATCGTATATGTCTTCATGGACGATCAGGCGCCGGGTGGTGGTGCAGCGCTGGCCGGCGGTGCCCACAGCCCCGAAGACGATGGCCCGAACGGCCAGGTCCAGGTCGGCGCTGGGCGCTACGAGGATGGCGTTGTTGCCGCCCAGCTCCAGAATCGTTTTCCCCAACCGCTCGGCAACCGACCGGGCGATGTGGCGTCCCATCCGAACACTGCCGGTGGCCGATATCAGCGGGACCCGCCGGTCGTTGACCAGAGCCTCCCCGACTTTGTCCCGGCCACCGATCACCAGGTTCACAATTCCATCGGGCAGGCCGTTGGCCTGCAGCACCGGCCAGACGATTTTCATGACGGCGATGGCGGACAAGGCCGCCTTGGAGGAAGGCTTCCACACCACCGTGTCACCGGCAACCAGGGCGATCAGGGCATTCCAGGACCAGACCGCCACCGGGAAGTTAAACGCGGTGATCACCCCCACCGGCCCCAGGGGGTGCCACTGTTCGTACATGCGATGTTCGAAACGCTCGCTGTGCAGGCTCAGGCCATAAAGCATCCGGGACTGACCCACGGCAAAATCGGCGATATCGATCATCTCCTGGACCTCGCCGTCGCCCTCGGCCCTGATTTTCCCGGTCTCCAGGCTCACGAGCGCTCCCAGCTCTTTTTTGTGCGTGCGCAGGGCATCGCCGATCTGCCGTACGATTTCTCCCCGTTTGGGGGCCGGCATCGTTCGCCAGGTTGCAAAGGCTTTGGCGGCACCGGCGATGACTTTTTCACAATCGGCCGCCCCTGCCGTACGGACGGTTCCCACCTGTCGGCCGGTAATCGGTGTGGTCACCGGCAAAACCGGGCCGCTGCAGGCAAAAAAACTGCCGTTGCCGGCTCCCGACTGTTCCCCTGTCAGGTCGAGCGCTTGCAGAATCGATTCCATCATTTCCTTGGCTCCTTGCATTTGAATCGGTTTTTGACGGCTGCAGGTTCGAACCCTGGAGTTGGCCACCCCTGCCCTTACCCCGGGCAGGGGTGAAGAAAACTAACCGTTTTTCACTGTCCGGTCAACAGGGTTTCCGTCATCCCTTGATGCTCCCGCCGGGGTTTTGTCCTGCAGCAGCGCGTCGATGACGGCCTGCATGGCAACGGCCCGGTTGGAAAAGATCCAGTCCACAGCGCGGTTGATCTCCCGCAGCAGGCAGTTGCGCGAATCGGCAAACCCGGTTCCGATTCGCTGACTGCGGTCCCGGTGCTTTTGGGAAATTCTGCGGGTGACCAGAAGGTAATGGCCTAACAGACCGCCGTATCCCTTGCGAAGGGCAAGCTCGCTGAACCGGTTCACATGCAGTTCGGCGATCGGAAGAAAAACATCTGCAGGCACAAAATCGAACCGGTCGAACATGTGCGGAGTGAGGGAGATCAGGTGGTAATCGACGACAGGCCTCAACTGCTTCAGGATTCCGGCCAGCACGCGGTTTTGCCGGACCGGGTCCGGATATGGCTCCTGCTTGACTTCGATCATCAAATGCAGGTGTTTGCCGAAGCGCTCGACGACCTCCTCCAAGCTCGGAATCAGGGGATAGGAGGCCCGCAGTTCGCCGAAATTCATTTCGCGGATAACGCCCGGTGAACCAAACAGCCGCCGGGTGTCCCGGTCGTGGAACACCACCGGTCGAAGATCGCTTGTCCAGCGCAGGTCAAATTCGATACCCCACACCTCCCCGGCTGCTGCCGCCTCGAAGGCCGGGACGCTGTTTTCAACAACCGCCCGGTTGTCATGCTCGCCCCGGTGAGAGATCAGTCGGCACCGGCGCAGCTGGTCCGGATCGGGCAGCGGCTGCGGCCAACGCCGGAATAGCGCGTCGGCTGTTTTCAAAAAGGCGTCTTCGAACCAGGCAGACAGGGCCATTCGCACACCCAATAATCAGATAGAGGCTTTCCTGACGAATCAAACCATGCTAACGGTAAGGGATATCCAACCCGATCAGGTTCTCAGCAACTCAGCGGATTCCGCTCCGCAGCGGCAGGTTCACTATAGCGACGATGACGCCAACCGTCAATTTCCGGGAGGAACGGAAATGATTCTCAAACGCAAAGACGGCTGGGAGAAAGGGCTTTCGATCGTCACCCCCGCCAAGGTTTTGGAACGAATCGAGCCGGGCATGCGCATCTTCCTGGGCACCGGCGTTGCCGAACCCCGCACGCTGGTCAGCCACCTTATGGATCCGGACAGCGGCCCGGCCCAGGATCTGGAACTCATCCAGTTGGTGAGCATCGGCGAGACCATATCCCTGAAGGCGCTTGCGACCAACCGCTACCGGTTAAAAACCTTTTTCTCCGGATGGCCGGCCAGCGATGCCATCACCGCCGGGCGGGTGGACCTGATCCCCAGCCGGTTTTCCGAAATCCCCCGACTCATCGAATCCGGCCGCATTGCCATCGACGCCGCCTTCATTCAGATCACACCACCGGACGAAGCCGGCTACTGCAGTCTGGGGATGTCGGTGGACGTCACCCGGGCGGCCATGGAACAGGCCGAGCTGGTCGTCGGGGAAATCAACGATCAGCTTCCGGTCATTTTTGGCGACACCTTCGTTCACCTCTCCGAATTCGACATGCTGGTGCGTTCCACGGAAAGCCCCATGTATTACCCGCGTTGGCAGGTGGACGAAGTGTTCGATCAGATCGCTGAACATGTGGCCGCGGTGATTCGAGACGGAAGCTGCCTGGCGTTTACCGTCGGTTCCGTGTACGAAGCACTCGGCCGGCGCCTGTCCGGCCGGCGCAACCTCGGCATCCATTCGCCGTTTTTCACCGATGCCCTCATGGATCTTGTCAAAAGCGGTGCCGTCACCAACCGGGCCAAGGGCATATTCAGGGGAAAGTCGGTGGCCACCTACGCCGTCGGCACGCCGGAGCTGATGACCTGGCTGGATCGCAATCCGCTGATCGAGTTCCAGAGCCTCGACAAGGTGATCGCACCGACCCAGATCGGGAAAAACCCGGGGTTCATGGGGATCCTGTCAGCGCGCAAAGCCGATATTTCGGGTTCCATCGCCCTTCACAAGGGGTTTGTTCCCGCAGGACCAGGGGATGCCATTGACCTGATGCACGGGGCCGAGATATCCCCAGGTGGCCTGCGGATTTTTACCATGCCGAGCCGCAACCGCGAAGGAAAACCGAATATCCTCCTGTCGGTGGCGAACTACCCGAATCAACTCAGCGTCCGCGAATCGGTGGACATGATCGTCACCGAATACGGGATTGCCAGCCTCAACGGCCGGACCGTGAGAGAACGCGCCCAGGCCCTGATTGAAATCGCCCACCCGGACGATCGACGCGAGCTCTTCGAAGGCGCCCGGGAGAAAAATATCCTCTACGCCGACCAGATTTTCCTGGAAGAGTCGACCCGGTTCTACCCAACGGAGATCACGGCCCAGCACAGCTTCAAGGACGGTCTGGCCGTCCGGTTCCGGGCTATCCGGCCTTCGGACGAAGAAGACATGCGCCGGCTTTTCTACCGTTTTTCCGACCAGGCTGTCTACTACCGCTATTTTTCCCCCATCAAGACCATGCCCCATGCCCAGATGCAAAAGTACGTCAATGTCGACTATCGGCACGTCATGTCTCTGGTGGGGTTGGTCGGAGAACCGGGCAAAGGGCTCATTATCGCCGAAGCACGCTATGTGCAGGAACCCCAGCGACCGATCGCAGACGTGGCTTTCGTCGTGGACGAAGAGTACCAGGGGCACGGTATTGCCACCTTCCTGTACCGGATGCTGGTGCGACTCGCCCGGGAAAGAGGGGTGCAGCGGCTCACTGCCGACGTGCTGGCCTCCAACAAAGCCATGATGATGGTGTTCGAAAAGGCGGGGCTGCCCTTCAGTGCCCGGTTGGAAGAGGGGGTTTATGCCCTCACGATTCCGCTGGAAGATTGTTGCGAGGAAGACCCATCATCGCCCTGAACCTTTTTGGGTTTGCTGCGATCGGAGCCGGCCGGCAGTGATTGCCGGCCGTCGCGAAACATGCGGGTTGACCCTGCATAAGGTTTCCCCTATAATTCCTGAAGCTTGCAGGTAGTGCACGTATCAGGGAGTTTCTGAAGCCTGCGGGCAAATTGATGTGCCGCAGAAAAACGGGTTCCCGGCCCTGGTCAAGCGAATCCGACCGCTGCGGCATCCCGGAACGCACCAGCAACGGGCCACTGCTATGATCGACAAGTATGATGTCTGCATCATCGGATGCGGTGTGGGCGGTTTCGCCGCTGCCACCCGGGCGTTGGACCTGGGTAAAAATGCCTGCGTGATCGAAAAAGACGAGATCGGCGGCACCGGTGTCATGTGGGGGGCCCTGTCGTCAAAAACGATGTGGGAACTGGCCAAAGATTACGATATCGCCGCCAAGGTCGATCGCGGCTATCGCAGTTCCGGGCTGGTCGTCAACTACCGGTCGGTCCGCACTTCCGTGATGCAGGCGGTCAAGGAAAAACAGTACCAGATGCTCTCCCAGCTCGAGACCTATTCCCCCCGTCGCTGGCAGGGGCCCGGATCGATAACCTACAAACGCGGGCGGGCCGCCTTTGTTTCCCGGGAGGCGGTTGAAGTGCGCCTGGACGACGGTGGGACGGAAGAGGTCCGGGCCGACCACTTTCTGATCGCCACCGGCTCCACGCCCCGGGAGTTCCCCAACATCCCGGTGGATCAACGGCGCATATTCGACTCGGACGGAATTCTCAACCTGGAGGAATTTCCCAGAAGACTGGTGATCATCGGCGCCGGAATTGTCGGCTGCGAATATGCCACGATCTTTTCCAACTTCGACCAAACCAAGGTCTACCTCGTCGACCATCAGGAGCGGATCATTCCGTTTGAAGACGAGGACGTCAGCCGGTTCATCAGCCAGAACCTGACTGCCAACGGCGTCGATATTTATCACAGCGCCCAGCTGCGAAGCATCAACCGGATGGAGGGCCACCTGGAAGTCATTCTCGATTTCGCTCAGGGTCATTCCGAAGTCATCGAGGTGGACGCCGCCCTGATCTCCATCGGCCGGGTCCCCAACCTGGCGGGACTGCACCTGGAGCGCGTGGGAATCGAGCCCGATGAGATGGGTTTTCTGGTGTGTGACGAAAATTGCCTGATAAAGGACAACGTGTATGCCGCCGGCGACATCACCCGCCATCCGGCACTGGTCAACATTGCCGAGACCGAAGCCCGCTATGCCATCAAGGCCATGTTCGATGCGACGACCTGGCCCCTGCAATACACCAACATGTCCACGGTGATGTTTTTTAAACCGGCGGTTGCCGCCGTCGGCCTAAACGAGCAAACCTGCCAAAAGAAAAATATTCCCTACCGCGTGGCCACCTATTCGAATGCACTGTTGAGCCGGGCAATTGCCATGCGCGCGACGGACGGGTTCGTAAAAATCATTGTCAGCGACGACGAAGAGCAGCGGATTCTGGGTATGCGCGCCGCCGGCCCGCAGGCTTCCACAACCATCATGTCGATTGCCCTTCTCATGGACCAGAAGAAAAGCATCAGAGATGTGCTCAAATCCGTGCATCCACACCCGACCATGTCGGAGAGCATTCAGGAGTGTATCCGGGTTCTGCTGGACAAGTCGGTTTACAAGGCCCATGCCTTTCCCAAGCTGATCAAAATACGAAAATGGCACCCGGATACCGGTTTTACCCAATGATCGCATGATCTGCGTTGCGGGGCATTTCTATGGGGAAGGCCCCGTAGCGTATATTTCGCGTAACCATAGAGCACAAGCGAAAAACAGTCTGAAATACGCTCACAGCGGTCGCTGCGCAGCCGGCAACCTGCAACTGGTAGGCGAACTCGATTGGCCCCCTTACCCCGCCCATTGATTGCGAGCATCTTAACCGTTGCCATACTGGTGATCGGCACCGTAGGCTACGCGCTGCTGGAAGGCTGGCCGCTGTTCGACAGCCTCTACATGACCGTGATCACCCTGACAACCGTCGGATACGGTGAAATTCGAGAGATCGGGGCCGTCGGCCGCGTGTTTACCATCGGGCTGATTTTCCTGGGTGTTGGATTTTACCTTTATGTGGTTGGAAACCTGATTCAGTTTCTGGTCGAGGGCCGCATCAGAGAAATTCTGGGGAGGCGAAAATTGGATCACCAGATCAAACGATTGAAAGATCATTACATCGTCTGCGGATACGGACGCATCGGGCGCGAGTTGAGCAAGTATCTCATCCGAAAATACCTGGACGTGGTGGTGATCGAAAAAGATCCGGAGCGACTGCCGATATTAAATGAAGACGGGGTCCTGTATCTCATCGGAAATGCAGCGGACGAAAATCTGCTGATCAACGCCGGCATCCAGCAGGCCAAGGGGTTGTTGACCGTACTGGCCACCGATGCAGATAACGTCTTTCTGGTGCTGATAGCCCGCAACCTGAATCCCGAGCTTTTCATCGTCGCCCGCGCCATCACCGAGGAATCGAAGCGAACGCTGTATGCTGCCGGCGCCGGCAAAGTGATATCCCCGTATGATCTGGGCGCCCGTCGCATGGCCCATGCGGTTTTGCGCCCCACTGTGATTCACTACCTGGAAATGGCGTTTTCCGACGAAGAGACCGACATCCACATCGAAGAGTTTCCCGTAAAGGAGCAATCCAGGCTCGTCGGCGTATCTTTGCAGGATTCCGGCATCCGGCAGGACCTGAACGTGATGATCATATCGATTCGAAGAGCCGATGGAACCATGCTGTTCAACCCGTCCGCCGCCAACCGTTTCAGGGCCGGCGATACGGTTATTGCAGTGAGCGACAGCAAGAGTCTGCAAGCTCTGTCTAAAATACTGAGCCCGGTGGTATGACCATGGGAAAAAAGCCGATCACCATTTTATGCGCCATCGATTTTTCCAAATTCTCCAAACAGCTGATCCGCTACGCCACGCAGCTGGCCGGTCGCCTTTCGGCCGATCTGGTGGTTTTTCATTCCGTCTGTTTCCCCCGCAGCGCCTCCCAGGATACGGCAGCCTCCGGGCAGGTAGGCGACGGCAAAGAAGGGGTCCAGCGGGCCCGGGAATTGATCGATGAACTCATGGCCGGCCAGCAGCTGCCCTGGCGATCGGAGATCCGGATCGGTGAGCCGGTGGTCGAACTCAAGGCTCTGGTGCGCGAGCTTCCCATCGATATGGTTCTGACGGCCAGCTATGACCTGTCGGGATGGAAGCGCCTGCTGCTCGGCACGGTGGTGGAAGAACTGGCGCAGACCCTGTCCGTGCCGATGCTGGTGGTAAAGCCGCCAAGGCATTCGGGCAGCGACCTGACCGGTGAACCGCTGAACCTGGCAACGATTCAGGTTTGCTGCGACCTGGTATCGCAAACCGAACCGCTGTTTCGATGGGCCGTGAATCTGGCCCGGCCGTTCGGCGCATCGCTGCATTGCGTGCACGCGTTGGAAAAACCAATCGATGTGGGTGTTATCGACCCGACAGATGCACCCTACGAAGAGGTCCAGCAGACCCTGCTCGATCGGCTGCACGCCCGCCTGGTGGGCCAGCTGCCGCAGGACATGCAGACCGACAAGACCATTGCAACTGCCGTCGTGCCCGGAACCGCCGGTGATAAGATGGTTGCGTATGCCAGAGAGCACAAGGTGGATCTGCTCATCGTCGGTGTGAAACAGCACCGTGGAATTCAAAAACGGCTGATCGGCTCGACCACCGATACGGCCCTGCGGCGGGCCCCCTGTCAGGTGCTAACGGTGCCCGTGATGGAATTGGAACCGGAAAACCGGCCGAAGTGAAAAAGATGACGCGTACCGGAATTGTCTGGGATCCACGATATCTGAATCACCGGACGTCAAACGGCCATCCGGAAAGCCGGAAGCGGCTGATGGCGATTTACGCCATGCTGGAACAGATGCAAGCCCGACAGCATTTCGTGGAGATCCCCCCCCGCAAGGCCAGCGAAGAGGAAATCCTGCTGGTCCACTCACCGGAGTACCACCGGAAAATCGCTGCCACCGATGGACTGGAATCCGTTTCCCTTACAGGCGACACCCACACATCCGCCGATTCGTACCAAACCGCCTGCCTTGCCGCAGGCGGCCTGCTGGAAGCCGTTTCAATGGTCTCTTCCGGGAAAATAGACAACGCGTTCGCCCTGGTGCGCCCCCCCGGCCACCACGCCGAAAAAAGCCGGGCCATGGGCTATTGCCTGTTCAACAACGTGGCCCTGGCGGCAGCGTTCGCCAGAAAAAAACTGGGGATGGAGCGGATCCTGATTGTCGACTGGGATGTTCACCACGGAAACGGCACCCAGCATCTGTTCGAGCGAGACCCGTCGGTGTTGTTTTTTTCCATTCACCAGTACCCCCATTTCCCGGGGACCGGCTTTTTCACCGAAACCGGAATCGGACCGGGTGAGGGTTTCACGGTAAACCTGCCGATACCCAGGGGGTACGGTGACGGTGAGTATGTGGCCATCCTCTCTGCGATTCTGCCGCCGTTGGCGGCAGAATTCCGGCCCGACCTGGTCCTGGTGTCCGCCGGATTCGACATGCATCCGGAAGACCCGCTGGGCGGCATGCAGGTGAGCCCCCGCGGATTTTCCGGCATGACCCGCTGCATCATGAACCTGGCCGACGCCTGCTGCGGGGGCCGGCTGGTTCTTGCCCTGGAAGGCGGCTATTGCGTCGATGCCATCGGTGAGTCGGTTAAGGCGGTATTGATGGAATTGGCGGACTTCACTTTCTGCAGCCCCTCGGAGCTGGCAGCCCAGGCCAGGCCCAAAAAGGTGCTGTATGCGTTAAAGCGCAGCGTGAAGGTCCAGCGCCACTATTGGAAATCGCTGGCCGAACCACTGCAAATCCAATTTACCAACGAAACGCTGAGGATCTGACCAATGAATAAGATATCGATCATGGAAGCCTCGGTGCGCAAATGGGACCGGATCATTGCCGGCAAGAGCTCGGATGGCGGTGTTCTGGATTGCCCCCCCTGCAGGATCTATTACATACTGGTGTGCATCGGATGCCCTATCGCCGAATACACCGGCAAGAAGTTCTGCCGAGGAAGCCCTTACGGTCGCTGGTACTGGCATCAAAACGATGACCACGGTTATATGATAAAAAAGGTGTATTGTCCGGAGTGTACCCGGCTGGCCACGGACATGCGGGATTTTATGGTGGAGATCGTCGAGCACCTGAAAAAGAAGAAGAAAACGCAAGAAAAGAAGAAGTGATCCTTGCCGGCCGATCACGCAACTACAGAATGTACCCGTGCGTTCGGCTGTGCTTTCATCCAACCGCTGTGATCAGCGCTTTGAAGAATGCTGACGGTTACCATTGAGCGGGATACCAGCATCCATTGTGGCTTCGTGCGAAGTCGTCATCCTGTGCCTGGGCGGATTTGCGCTCTTCCGCCGCTGGGGCAACAGTATTTCCGAATCGTGGGCCTATGCACTGATCACACCGCTGATGCTGCTTTCAGCTCTTTTCCAGCTGGTCTTTATCGCCGGCTCGCCTTTTCTCTCTGGGGCTGCGGAGATACTGCTGACACTTCTGGCCGCTGTCGTTGTCTGCCGGCAGCGCGCAACCTTCCGTGAAGGCCTGACCGCCGGCCGGGCATTTGCCGCCGCAAATCCGACCGGCAGCATCTGTGCGCTCTTACTGGGATTGTACCTGCTGCTGGCAGGGTTTGCACTACCGCCGGAGTCCGAACACTGGCCAGGCCTTGCCACCGTCCTCTATCTGCAGAAAAGCGGCTCGGTGCTGTCAGCCCTGTCGACCCCGCCGCCGGCAGCTGCCATCGGGCCGCTGCCACCGCTCAACGTAGCGATCCTTTCGCATCTGTTTCTGCGTTTTAACACCGACTTCGGCCTGGGCCTGTTTGGCTTCATGAGCTATCTTTCCATTGGCTTTACCACCTACGCACTGGCACGACGCTATGCCTGGCCGCCCTCGGCGTTCACGGTGGCGCTGATGGTGGTCGCCATGCCGCGAGTCGTGCTGCTGGCAACCACGCCGGGCCTGGAGCTGCTGCCGGCGGCAACAGCCCTTTTTTGCCTGCTGGCCGTATACCGGGCCATCGAGTCCCCGAACCGCAGGGATTTTTTCCTGACGATGTGCGCCCTGCTGTTTACGGTCTCCGGCTCTGCCATGGATGCGGCCTTTCCGGCTGTCATGATTCCATTGTCGGCCGTGCTGCTCTTTCGACGCCACGGTTTTATCACCTGGTGGAATCTGCTGGCGCGGCGCCTTTGGACGGTGCCGATCGCTCTGGCTGCGATCTTATTGTTTTCCCAGCTTTGGCTGGCTGCCTTCAACTTCGCCCACCTGGGCCAGTGGTTCGGGTCGGCCGGCTTCGGATCGCTGCATTTTAACCCGGACGGTATCCAGGGAGCTCTGGCCAACCTGGTGCGCACTGTTTTTTCCAGCGCCCACTTCACCCGCCCGTTCGATCTGGTCTGCAACTGGGCACTCGGTTTCACCGTATCCGGTGCGTTGCAGCGACTGTATGATTTTCTGCTGGCGCCGCTGCTGGGAACCCTCGGGGCGACAGGACCCTTTGTCATTCAATGGCTGCCCGACGAGCGAATCGCCTGGTTCGGCCCGTTCGGTTTCCTGATGGTACTGCCGGCCGTAGGGTATGCTGCCGTCCGCGGCCCTCGACGGCTGAAAGCCATTGCAGTCGGAATGGCAAGTTACTTTTTCCTGGTGGTGCTCATCGCTGCCTGGTGCCCGGAAAACGTTCGTTTCTTCACCCTGTTTTTCACCTGTGGGGGCTTCACACTCGCCCTGTTTTTGCCGCCCTGGTACATCTCTCCCGCCGGTCGAAGACGCCTGCAGGAGATCGCCATTTTGCTCGTGCTCTATGCCAGCGTGTTCAACCTTCAAAAACCGGCCCTTACGATGCCGGCATGGATGAGCGGTGCGAATGTGGCCATCGCCACATGCATCGGTGCTACTTCCGCTAGCGCCTGCCGCCCGGCAGCTCTGCCGGCCGAAAGCGCCTGGCTGGCCTCCGGCTGGGGTCGCGATCGCCAGGAGCCGTCCGTCAGGCTGTTCGGGGATCACCGGGTGGCGGAAATAGCCGCGCGGGTGCCACCTCAAGCGCCTGTGGGCCTGGTCTGCCGGCAACCGGCACTGGCGTATCCTTTTCTGATGACTTTCCCCAGGGCGGAACTCCTGGATGCCGCAACCGTTGATCTTTCGAACCGGTGGCAGGGCGCTGACGATGCGGACCGTTATCTGATATTCGTCGATTTCGATCCCCGGGTAACGGATCTCGGACCGGCTCCCGAACTGCTGTGGCAAGCCGACCCGCTGCAGTCGTCCTGCAGCGGGTCGCTGATCCGGATCCCCCGTTTTGCCCCGGCCGCCGCCAATCCGTGACGCCCTTTTGCCCTGCCCCGGTTTTCCGGCCGCCCGATCCCATTCCGGCCGAAAAGTCCCTTGCTTTTGGTAAAAAGCCGGCACAACCTTTGCGAGCCAGAACGTTAGATATTGATTTTACAAGGTAAATTGTTTATACTGGAAACAGCCGTTGGCGGCCTGCCGACATGGTGATTCATTTTCGGACAGGCTGACAAAAAACTGTGAAATCATTGGGTTAAAGATTTTTCGGACAACATCCCAAACCGATAAGCACCCCGGCAGGGAATCGTTTTTGAATGGCAGCATCTTTGTGGAGGCCTCTTTTCAAATCGGCCTCAGGCGAAGAGGCAATCGAAAAACTTTTACGGGACAACATCCTGTTTTCGGACGTAACCGCCCGGCAAATCGGGTTTGAGCGCAACATGGTTCACCTGGGGCGATACCGCCAGACAGAGCTGATCTTCCGGCGGGGAGAAACCGCTGTCGGGATGCAGATCGTCTGCAAAGGCTCGGTGGCGTGCATCGTCAAGCTGTTCGCCACCTCGATGTACCAACACCTGGTCGGCTATCAGCGCTGACGATATCGACTGCCAAAAACCGACAGGCTCATGGATCAACCAAAACCGGCAGGCAACAAGATTGTATGCGGCAGGCGGCAGATCGCTTCGGTCCGGGCCTCGATGTTTGCGCTTTTGCGGGCGGACGCGCTGCTCGATGGCCGGCGGGCCCTGCCCGCGTCAAGGCACAAACTGATCTATGCCGCTCTTGTCGTCTTCATTCTGTGGCTGGCATTCCTGCCGGGGGTGGTGGCTCTGGTCAATGCCGAAGAAGAACAGCCGATCGTTATCACCAAAAAGCAGTTGAAAACGGCTGCCTACAACAGCCTGTGGCGCTTGAAACGGTCTATCGAGCGTGACGGATACTACAGCAGCCGGGTGGCACTGAACGTCTGGCGCAGCAACGCCATCGACGCGGGTATCTTCAAGCAGGAAGAATACGACCAGTACAAACGGCAGATTTTCGAAAAATCGATCGAAAGCAACCTGCGCTGTTTCGAAAGAGCCACCGAAGCCCTGAACTACACCGATGCAAACAAGTGTCTGCTTACCTGGAAGCTGCACTCCGAAGAGATCGGTCTGTTCGAGCCGGCCCGTTATGAAGAGATGGAAATCCGCTTGCAGTCGATCAAAGACCAGAAGCCGCAGGCACCGGAATCCTGAGGACGGAAAGCGTTATGGGCACCATTGCCGAATTTGATGTCGAACATCTCATCGGTTTGCAGGTGGGCACCTCGACCATCGTGAAAGAGCTGGCAAGGGGCGGGATGGCCATTGTCTTTGTCGCATTCCAGCGCACCCTCAAGCGCCAGATAGCCGTAAAACTGCTGCCAAAAAGCCTGCTGACCCCCAAAACCGCCGAGCTTTTCCAGCAGGAGGCCGAGGCAGCCGCCATATTGTCCCATTCGAACATCATCCCAGTGTATGAGGTCGGTGAAACCGAAGACTTTCTTTTTTTCACCATGCAGCTGGTGCACGGCAACCCGTTGTCCCACTACATGAAGGCCGCCCAGAAAAATCCGATTCCTTCCCGGCGCGTGTTGCCCGTCGCGGCCAGCGTGAACATCGGCATCCAGGTTCTCGACGCGCTCAACTACGCCCACACCCAGGACATCGTCCACCGGGATATCAAACCGGGCAACATCATGATCGAAAAGCACTCCAACCGGCCCCTGGTCATGGACTTCGGGATCGTGCAGGTCATGCGAAGCAAAAGCGACGACAAGCCGATTGTCCACGGCACACCGCTGTACATGGCCCCCGAGCAAATCCTCAGCCGGGATGTGGACGGCCGCGCAGACATCTACGCGGTGGCCACCATGTTTTTTCAGATGCTGGTCGCCAAGCTGCCCCTGCCGCCATTTAAATCGAAACCGGCGCTGCTGAAAGAAAAGGTCTTGAACAAAAACGGCATTTTCCTGCAATGGCCGTCCGAGGTGAACCCGGACCTGCATGAAGACATGGATCCCATCCTGCAGAAAGCGCTGGCATACAGCCCGGATGATCGATATGCCACCTGCAAGGACTTCCAGGATGATCTGATTGCATATCAGAAAAACCACCTGACCTGAGCCGGCAGCCTTGGCAGCGCAAACAGCCTGCCGCCGCCAGAGGTGACATATGAGCGAAGAAAAATCCACCGAGGAAAAAATACCGAAAGAACTCGCCGGTAAAATCGGCAGATCGTTCGCGCTGCTTTACAACCGCCTTTCGATGTACAACCTCGACCACCCCTTTGCCTCCCAGGCGCTCGATGATTACTTCGACATCGTCGACGAAGGGCTGAGCTACTCTTCGCCCATCGTGGTCATCATGTACAAAGACCAGTTTTTTGTCGAAGAAGAGCCCCTAGACCCGCGTATCAACACATCCAAGATGCTGGCGCATTTCAAAAAAACCGGCATCCAGTCGATCTCCTTTGAAGCAGAGGTCGCCGAGAAGGAGTTGAAGGATTTTGCGACGATCTTCATCAACACCGCCGAGTACCCCACTGCCGATGCCATGAAAGACGGCTGTATAGACAAGAAGATTGTGCGCATCAAAATCAATCACGTCTTTTACCGCAAGGTCACCGAAGACGACGAAGTGATCGACCGCAAGACCCTGGAACAGCAGACCGGCAAGCCCCCCGGCGCTTCCGGGGAAGCCGACGGCAGCTCGGCCCTGGAAATGATGGCCGAGAGCGTGCTGATGGAGGAGCTGGAAAAATCGCTCTCGTTGGGAAACGTGCTCGAAAACCCCCAGGCCGCTTCCCAGCAAATGCTCGCCGCCGATGCGGCCGCCGGCAAGGAGGGCACCGCACCGGCCGGCTCTGGATCGGTGATCATGCAAAACCTCCAGCAAATCCGCAACGAGGTCGAGGCAGCCACCGGCGGCGATCAGCAGATGAACATGCAGCAGCTGGCCCAGGCGGTGTTCGATATGAAGCGCAACCTGCTGAAAGGCATCGAAGCGCAGAAAGCCGCCGGGATCTCGTTTCAAAATGAAGCGCAGATCATCGCCGAAGCCGACGAGCTCACCGACAACGTTCTGCTGCAGCTGATCAGAGACGAATACCAGCAGGGGAAAATATCGGTTCAACGCCTGGCCCACATCGTCCGGCGGCTGATCCCGCAACCCAAGGAGATCCAGCGTCTGCTGCCGAAGATCAAGGAAGTGCTGCTGCAGGAGGGCATGGCGCTCAATGAATTTCTGCAGCTCACCCAGGAGCTGAAAAAAGAGCTGCAGAGTGAAGGGTTGGCCCACGTGCTGGAAAAAGGTGCCGAGGAGATCGGCATCTCCGGTGAAGACCTGGTGCGGGAGATCAGCCAGGACCCGAAAGGCGCGGCAGAGTTGATCTACCTCGCCTCGGAAATCCGCAAGGGTACCGGTGACGACAAGGTGCTCTCGGATCTTCTGGTCGACTACGTCGAGCGCGTCGGCTCCCACCTGGCACTCGATGCAGCCGACAAGCAGGGTGTGCAGGGAGGCAAGCAGCTTCGCAGCATCGTGGCCAAAGTGGAGACAACGCTGCTCAAGGGGCTGAAAAACAAAGACGTCGACGCCCAGGTCATCCACTCGGTCGCCCGCCGGCTGAACGAACGATTTGACGAGGCCATGAAACGGCTCGAAGGGCAGGTGATCGAGCGCCGGCAAAACCCATCCGGAGCGGCCAACCCCGCAGCAGGCACGCAAGAAGCGGTCGACGACGAGCAGGACCTGCGGGCGGTGATCGACCAGATGCGCGACGCAAAAGACGGACAAAGCCCGCCAGCGGGCCAGCCGCAGCCGGCCGCACAAGATCTTTCGGCAGATCAGCCCGGCGCTGCCGGCCGGAAGAAAAAGGTGGTGGACCCGGTTGCCATCGAATTGCCGCGCGAAATTGTCGACCGCCCCAGCATCCTGTTTTTCCTCGACAAGGAAGTCGCCCGTGCCCTGCGATACGGCACCAAGTTTGCCATCATCATGTTCGCCATCCAGCAGCTCAGGGCACGCAGGAAGATCCAGGGCACCCTTTCCCGCAATGCGGTAATGAACATGGTGCTGAAACGGCTAACCCAAGTTTTCAGGGATACGGACATCCCCGGCATGATCGCCGACAACCGGCTGTGCGTGGTCCTGCCGATGGTCACCGGCCTGGATGCCCGTAAGGCACAGAGCCGCATCCTGAAAAAGATTCATGAAGAACCCTATGAACTCGACGGCATTCCCCTGCGGGTCCGCCTGGCCGGAATCGTCACCACCTTCGATCCGGACGTAACCCCCTCCCGAAGAGAGCTCGTCGACCGGGCCGAGTCGGAAATCACCGACATGCTGATGCGGCTGCAAAATATCCAGAGCATCACATAATCCGATATTCACTGGAAACGATCCGGGGGATGATTCACCGGGCATAAATTCCTGGTGAGGGGGGTGGACTGCCGGGCGGCAGTTATATCCGATACAAACATTTTCGCACGCCATCGCTGTTTTTACAGATCCGAAAAGCGCTTCTCCAGCATAATCTTCAGGATCGTGCGGTCGGTTTCGATCATCCCCTGGGTGCTCAGTGTGCCGATGTTCTGCATGGTCTGCTCCGGGGAGGTGCCGATAATTCCGTCGGTGGGCTGCACCTCTACACCCTGCAGGGAAAAAAGGGCGGCCTGCACCGCCGTACCGGCGGCCGTGGCGAGTTTCAGCGAACAGCCGGCTTTGGCCCCATCGCAAATCACGCCGGCCAGGTCTTCGATCAGATTTTTGATGGCCCCCGCAATGTGATGGACATTTCCGCCCATCAGGTAGGTGATACCCGCCGTAGCCCCGGCCCCCGCAGCCACCGAGCATCCGCACACCGCCGACAGCCGCCCGGTAAAAGATTTGATGTAGGCCGTAAGGATATGACTGAGACCGACAGCCTTTAACACCGCCACCGGCTCGCAGTCTACAAACTCCCTGAGCGCATGGATGGGAAGCGTTGCCGTCAGCCCGTGGTTGCCGCTGCCTGCCGAGCTCATGGCCGGCAGCTTCACCCCGGCCATGCGGGCATCCGAAGCCGCCGACGTCAGGATGCGCGCGGCCAGGACCATGTCGCGCGAAAGCATGCGCTGGCGTGCCAGCCGCTCCAGGGTCCGGCCGATGCCCAGCCCGCAGACATTTTTGAGGCCGTATTCCGCCAGCCGCAGGTTGTACTGTATCCCCTCTTCCAGGAACCGGAGATCGTCCGCATCCAGGGTATCGACCAGATCCAGCAGCTGGCTCAGCTGCAGATTTTTCAACCAGGCCTCCAGGGCGTGCACATCGCCCTTTCCGTTTTTTTTGTTCCCGCCGGAGAGCAGTGGATTCTTGTCGACTGGTTTGGCGTTCAGCTTCAAGGATGTGATATTGTCGTGTATCTCTTCAATGACCGATTCAGCCGCATTCGTTGAACCCTTCACTGCCGTTTCTATCCACAACCCCTGCCGGTCGGAGAGCAGGTTGACCGTCACCTGCCCGTTTTTCACCAGTTCGACCGCTCGGGAGACAACGGCATCATCCACCGGCCCGAGCACCTCCAGGCCGCGCAGGGGATCGCCGCCCAGCGCGCCGATGGCCGCAGCCAGATCGATCCCGCAAAGCCCCGGCGTGCCTGGAATCGCCACCGCCACGCCGTTTTTGTAGATATTGGGGTCGACCCGGACTTCGATGGATTCAATCTCTTCACCCGGCAGCAGGGAGGCCGCTGCGGCAGCTCCCAGGGCGATGGCCACCGGTTCGGTGCAGCCCAGGGCAGGAGCTACTTCCAGTCGCAGGATGTCTTTTACCGTATATTCCATTCACGACCTCCAAATTATGAGCTATATCCCGAAAATTAACATACAGAATGTGAAATGTACACGGCAATTTGGTTTGGTTCGAGATTAATCTGTAGATCGCCGATGACCACCATAGCACGAAGATGGTTCACGGCTTGATTCAAGTCAATGAATCCATCAACGCATTCATGCATATTGCTGCCATCGACGACGACTGAAACCATCAGCATTGACAGCCGCCCGGCAGAAACGATACGAGTGGATGAACACAAAAACCTTCACAAGGAGAAAATACCGATGCAGGCAAAAAGGTGGGACGAGATTCTGGTGGCCGAACACGAGATGATCGAACGGGCCATGGACGTGCTCAAACAGGAGCTGGAAAAAATGCCCGGCTCTTCCGGCGATATTTTCGCCATTAAGCGCTCCATGGACTTTCTGCTCGAATTCGGAGATCGCATCCACAACCGCAAGGAAGAAGACTACCTGTTTCCGCTGATGGTCGAAAAAGGCATCCCCCAGGACGGTCCGATCCGCGTGATGCTCGGCGAGCACGAATACGAACGAGATTTGATCAACCAGATGGTCACCCAATCACCCCAGCTGCCGAACATGCCCGAAGCCGAGCGGGCGGAATTCAAGAAAAAGGGCCTGGAGTATCTGGATATCCGCGCCAATCACATCTGGAAGGAAAACGACGTGCTCTATGCCATGGGGCGCAAGGTGTTTTCCGAAGAGGACAACACCGGCCTGGTGGAAGCATTTGACAGCTACAGCATCGGTGTCTACGGGGAGGATTTCGACGCCAAAATCCGCAAGATGCTCGATGAGGTCGAAAAAGGCGAGGCGGCCCGCAAAAGCCTGATCCACAACCTTTCCTACGAGCAGATCGACGCCATCATGGAAACCCTGCCCTTTGAGCTGACCTTTGTGGGCGCGGACGACACGGTGGCCTATTTCAACCGGCTGGACAAGGAAAAGATCTTTGTGCGCACCCGGTCGGTGATCGGACGAAAGGTGCTCAAGTGCCATCCGGAAAAAAGCGTCGACCAGGTCGCAAAGATCGTCAGCGGGTTTAAAGACGGCAGCATGGACATGGCCGAATTCTGGATCGATTTGAAGGGCGACAAGGTCCACATCTGCTACTACCCGGTGCGCAATGAGCAGGGCAAGTACATGGGCGTGCTGGAAGTCAGCCAGATGATCGGCCGCCTGCAGACCCTCACCGGTCAGAAGCGGCTGCTGTAAATCCAATCCCCTGCCGCAAACCGCAGGGCGTAGAACAAAACCACAAGGAGTCAATCATGATGAAAAAAATAGAGCTGTTCAAAGAAGCCGGTTTCAAAGACAATGCCATGAACAATTTTCTGGTGCACGATTCCCCGTATTTTAAAGTCATCAACTTCAACTTCAAGGCCGGCCAGCAGCTGCCGGTGCACTCCCATGACATCGAAGGGCAGGTGAACATCACCGTATTGGAGGGCAGCGGCGCATTTCTGGGCAAAGACGACGCGGAGCTGCCGGCCGGTCCCGGCGATGTGCTGATCGCCGACATCAGCGAACCCCACGGCATCCGGGCCAGCTCCGACATGCGTGTGCTGGTGACCATCGCACCGCCGATCTGATCGGCACCCGGATAGAAGATATCATGGCGATTCCCGGAAACCTGCTGACTACGGCCATGGCGGTCATGCCGCACACCGATGTGGACCGGGCGCTGGAGGCGGCGCTTTCACTGGATGTGCCCTTCTGGCCCCAGCTGCCGAACTTGAGCTACTACGAAGACATGTACGTGCAGGCCGCCGAGCACTTCCCCGGTATGGTGCTCGATGTGGAAAAACGGCGCCTTTCGTTTTCCATCGACCGGTTCGCAGAGGAGCTCGAAGGGGTCCTCGCCCGATTCGACCAGCCCGAGCAATTCGACATCAGCACCGACTATTCGGTGGTCTATCACCGGTTCCTGGACATCGACCACACCCGGCGCCCGGCCATCCGCGGACAGCTCGAAGGGCCGATCAGCTTTGGTTTCAACGTCCTGGACCAGAATGACCGGCCGATTCTATTCGACGACACGGTCCGGCCGTTCATGCTCGAGTTCATGGCCCGGCGGCTCAACGTACAGCTGGAGCATCTGAAACAACGCAACCCCAACGCCTTCATGTTCGTGGACGAGCCCGGCCTGCAGTTTTTATTTTCGGCCATGGCCGGTTACAGTGACGTGAAGGCGAAAACGGACCTGGACCAGTTTTTTGCCATGGTCGACCGGCCGCGGGGCATTCACCTGTGCGGAAACCCGGACTGGGATTTTCTGCTCGGCCTGGACCTGGATGTGCTCTCTTTGGACATTTACACCAATGCCGAGATTTTTTCCGCCTATGCCGCATCCATTCAGCGCTTTCTCGACCGGAAAGGGATCATCATCTGGGGCATCGTTCCCACCGGCGCGGATGCATTCGAAAAGGAAAACCTCGATACGCTCACCGGTCAGCTCGAAAGAGTGTGGGCGGTGCTGTCGGGCAAAGGAATCGACACCGCCCAGTTGCTGCACCGCAGCATGCTTTCCCCGGCCACCTGCTGTCTGGTAAACCCCGACAAGGAAAAAACCGTAGAGAAAGCGTTCGACTCGGTACGGATACTGTCGCGGCGGCTGCGGGACAAACACCATCTGGATGAATAAACGCCCACCGCTCGGTGATGAGGCAAAACGGGCAACCCGTTGTCGATTGCAGGCAGAAAAAGCTCGGTTGCAATCGTCCGCCGGCTGCTTGCCCCAACCCCTGAAAGGAGCTGTAGCGTGTTCGCTTCTGACACCGCAGCGATCATCTATGGCCTCTGCAGCGCCTTCGCCTGGGGGGCAGGCGATTTCAGCGGAGGGCTGGCCACCCGCCGAATCAATGTGTTGCTCGTCGTGCTGTGGTCGCAACTCATCGGTGCGGGAGCGCTGATTGCACTGGCACTGGTTTTGCGGGAAGCGGTACCGCAGCTGCGGCCCATGCTTTACGGGGCAATGGCCGGTCTGGTAGGCGTGCTCGGGCTGGCGGCGCTGTATCGCGGCCTTGCTATCGGACGGATGGGTATCGTTGCGCCCTTGTCGGCCCTGATGGCAGCGGTGATTCCGGTATTATTCGGTGCATTCCAGGAAGGACTGCCGACAGCCATTCAGCTAGCCGGTTTCGCCATGGCCGTTGTGGCAATCTGGACGCTGTCTTACTCCGGCGGGGATGGAAAACCGCAGGCGCAGGAATGGACGCATGCCCTGGCTGCCGGTGTGGGGTTCGGGCTGTTTTTCGTCTTCATCGACAAGGCCAGCAGTCAGGCGGTCTTCTGGCCCCTGGTGGCTGCCCGGACGGCTTCCATCACCTGTATGCTGTGCCTGGTCCTGCTGCGCGGAAACTACGCAGCCCCGGCAAAGCCCCATCTGACCCATCTGATGCTGGTCGGAATCTTCGATGCCGCCGGCAACGCATTTTTTGCCCTGGCCAGCCGCACCGGCCGGCTGGACATTTCGGCCGTGCTCGCCTCTCTTTATCCGGCCGTCACAGTTCTGCTGGCCTCGGTCCTTCTGCGCGAACGCCTGCTGCCAAGGCAGTGGGCCGGCGTCGTGCTTGCGGTTGCGGCTTTGGTGATGATTTCCCTGTAGCCGCACCAGCGATCGGCCCGGGAGTCTCACGAACAGGTTACATTCCGACCGGATGAGAAACGAAAGACGGGGCCGATAATGACCCCGTCTTGTTTTCCGGAAGGCAGGCTGCTGCGCTATTTGTTGCGTTTTTTATTAGGGAATGCCGCAGCAGCAGCTCATCCCAGTTTTTTACCGATCTCCCGGCCGTAGTCCTGGCAGGCCTTCTGCCCTTCCCCGGAGGCTACCACCTGCTCTTTGAGGTTCAACGACCCCAGGTCCACCGTGTCCATTTTAAAAACGTGCTGCATGGTGTCATAGATCATCTGGGCCGACTCACCGCTGTGGGTGTAAGAGCCGAACGCCCCGCCGACCTTGCCGGCCATCTCGGCTTTTTGGGCCAGAAATAAAAACGTCTTCATCCCGGCCGTCAGATCCCGGTGGTAGGTCGGGCAACCGAACACATATCCATCGAACCCGTCGAGCTCTTTTTCGTTTTTTATTTGGGCAATTTTCTTCATTTCCACACTCTGGCCGGTCATCCGGATACCTTCGGAGATAAATTCCGCCATCTTTTCGGTGTTTCCCGTTCTGCTGACGTATGCAACGAGCACTTTTTTCATGGACACGCTCCTTTCATTAAAGTTGGGTTGGCTCATTGATTGTTCGCGAATGTTTTATGGCGTCCACAACCTTGCGGACATCCGCCAGGCATCATCTGCCTTTCGGATTCTTTGCGGCGCAATCGCAGCGGCCCAGCTGCTTTTCCCGGGCGATCATTTCCATGATCGTCGAACGGCCATTGTTACCAAAGTCTTTCACGATATCCTGCCGGGAGAAAGTAAAGCAATAGCAGATCATTTCCGACATATCCAGCCCTCATTTGATTGGAGCAACCAGAGGAAGGGGATCACTTCTGACCGCTTTCCAGCGGCCTGATAGCAATTCCACCGATGAATTCTCCCTCTTTGATGATTGATTTCAACCGGTTATCGCTCGCACTTCGTAATGATTATTCACTTGACACTACTACCACATTGTAACATTGTATATAGTCGGAGCCGAAAGGCCCCGCTGCACCGAATCGATGGAAATCCATTCGCCGGAGGAAGCACAAAATGTCAACGCATATATCACACGACTCCAGGCGGGCCATCGCGATCACGGTCGTCGCCTCGCTGTTTTTCTTAAACACCCACATTGCCATGGCCTTTGAATCGGTCAACAAGACTTTTTTCGGGGTGGCCATCAAAGGCTACGACACGGTCGCTTATCATACCGAAGGCCGCGCGGTAAAGGGAAAGAGCGAATTTTCCCACAAGTGGAACGATGCCGAATGGTACTTCATCAATGCCGCCAACCGGGATTTGTTTGCAGCCGATCCGGAACGCTATGCCCCTCAGTACGGAGGGTACTGAGCGCGGAGTCTGTCGACGACCGGCAAGGCTGCCGGTGTGGATCCGAAAGCATTCAAGATCATCGACGGCAAACTCTATCTCAACTGGAGCAGCGAATCCGCCGAGAAGTTCGAGGCCGAAGCGACCGAGAATATCCCGAAAGCAGACAAAAGCTGGGACACCCTCACCAGCCAATAGAGCGTGTTATGCGGTAAGCCAGAAAACCCGATCCGCTCCTATTTCAGGCCGGCCTTTCGAAGCCCTTCCAGCAAGGCTTCACGATGTGCTGCATTGCGAAATGCCTTCCCGAAAGACTCTAGTTGGAAAAACGGATCGAGTCGCCGCACGTTTTCCGCCGCCCGCCCGGCTTCATCCACCCGGCCCAGTCGGGCGTATGTGGCGGCCAGCGTGATGTGGTACCCGACAAATTCCGGACGCTTGACTACCCCTTTCTCCAAAACATCCAGGGCTTGCCCGTATTGGCCCTTGAGGTAGTACGCTGTCCCCAGGTGCATCCAGGCGTTGCGCGGGGTCGCGCTGTCCAGGCGCAACGACATTTCCAACGCAGCGACCGCTTCATCCACCCGACCGGACCAGAGCAGCACCCATCCCATCTGGCCGAACGCGTAAGCATCGTTTGGATTGAGTTCGAGGGCTCGCTCTGCCTCACGGATCGCAAGGCCATATTGCCCCTGAAACGTGTAGGCGTTGCAAAGCAGGGTGTGCGCCGATGCGTTGGCGGCATCCAGTTCCAGTGCCTTGCGGGCATAAGCGATAGATTTCTCCAATGCTTTATCCGCAAACTCCGTCCAGCCGTATCCTATCTTGGAGTATTCGATCCATCCCAGCCCGACATACCCCGGAGCATATTGTGGATCGAGTGCAACGGCTTTTGCAAACATTTCGCCCGCCAGGGCGTTCGCGGCTCTCGTTCGGCGCTGATAATGCGCCCAGCCGCGCAACAGGTAATCGTAGGCCTGCAGGTCCTGCGGTTTTGTCCGCATGGCCCGGGCCCGTTCGGATTGGGTGATGTTGACGGCCAGGGTGGCGACAATTGACTGCACGATGTCACTTTGCAGTGTGAAGATGTCTTCGTAATCTCGCTCGTAGCGTTCGGCCCAGACATGGGTTTCGTCCGCGGCGTCGATGAGCTGGGCGTTGATACGCACCCGGTTGCCGACCTTCTGAACACTTCCCTCCAACACGTAGCGCACTGCGAGCTCTTGCCCGACGGTTTTAATATCCACGGTTTTCCCTTTGTATGTAAAAACCGTGTTGCTGGCGATCACCAGCAGTTCTCCGAACCGCGAAAGATCGGTAATGACGTCGTTGGTGATCCCGTCGCTGAAATACTCCTGCTCCGGATCGCCGCTCAGGTTCTTGAACGGCAGCACGGCGATGGAAGTTCCACGGGAGGTCTGAACCCCTGCGGGGCCGGCCGGCGATCGATCGGACAAAGAACGGGCGTGCATGTCCACCCAGAAGTAAAAGCCGACAGCCAGCAAAACCACGCCGGCTGCGATCAAACCCAGCGTGCCGGCCCGCAAAAGTTTTCTTCTTTGCGGCTCGAGCCGGTCACTTTCTGCCAACATCTCCGAGCGCATTTCCACCCGGTAGACCCTGACCGGGTCCTGGATGTTCTTAACCGGCTGCTCACCGATAAATTCGAACCGATACGACAGCTTGTTCTTCACCTGATCAAAGGCGGTGCCGGAGATGTTGATGCCGCCGGGCTGCGCCAAACTCTCCAGGCGGGCGGCCACATTGACCCCGTCGCCGTAAAGCCTTCCTTCTTCCTCGATCACATCCCCCAAATTGATCCCGATGCGAAACCTCATCCGGCGGTGTTCGGAAAGCTGGGCGTTTCGACCAGCCAGCTCCTGCTGCACGTCCCAGGCGCAGCGCAGCGCGTCCACCACGCTGGCAAATTCGGCCAGCAGGTTATCGCCGGGCGAGTCGACCATGCGGCCGCGGTGTCGATCGATCAGACCTGCAATCACCTCGCGGTAGGCGGTAATGGTGCGAACCGTGGCCTCCTCGTCATCGCCCATCAGGCGGCTGTAGCCGGCCACGTCCGCGCTCCAGATGGCGCTGATTTTCCGTTTATACTGTTCGGAATTCATATGCCCTACGGTGGTGTTTATCCAAGGTCTGAAGTCGGCAGGCAGCGTTCACGGTCAATGGGCCAGGGTTGAAACCATCGGCCGATCGCCGATGGAACGGTGTAAACCAAAATGGTAAAGCAAGAGCCTACAGTATAGTAGGTATCAAATGCAAAGGGTCAATGGCGTGTTGCTTCCGATCAAATTTGTTCCGGTGTTGCAGCGGCAGCGGCTTACGAATTGTGATTGTTTCTCAACTCGCCTCTGGAAAAGGAGAAAAAGATACCGACTGCGCACAGAGCAGCGAAGATCAAAAACGAAAGCTTCACGCTTTTCAGAAACAGATCATAGTTGGCGGGCGTGATCTGCTCCCGGCCGATGAAGACTGCAAATACCACCATGGCGATGGCCATGCTGGCCATCTGGCCCAGCAGTCGCATGGCGGCAACCGTACCGGAGGCAATGCCGAAGAACTTTTTGTCCACAGAACCCATGATGGCGTTCATGTTCGGCGAAGAAAACAGGGCAAAGCCGAAACCAAGCATGAACAGGGTGCCGACGATATACGCCGCGCTCGTTTCACTGTCGACGACGGCAAACAGCAGCAAACCCAGGGCGGTAAGCGTCATTCCTGCAGAGGCGAGCAGGCGCGGTTCGATGCGATCCGACCAACGGCCCGCCAGCGGAGAAAAAATGGCCATCATCAACGGCTGGGCCACCAAAACCGTGCCGGCCGTTTGGGCGTCGAAACCCTTGATGTACTGAAGATAGAGGCTGAGCAGAAATGTGATTGCAAAGGTGGCCGCATAGTTGATCAACGCTGCCAGGCTTGAAAAGGCAAACAGCTTGTTGCCGGTGAACAGGCGCACCTCGAACACCGGCTGGGGGGTGTGCAGCTCGTACCGGACAAACGCCGCCAGTGCTGCGGCACCGGTCAGTATCAGGTACACTGCCAGTGCGCGCGGCAGCAGGGAAGCGCCGTAAACCAGCAAAAAAACCGCGGTTGCATACAACAAACTTCCGGTGACATCGAACTTCTCTCCCCGGGCATCCGCCCATTCGCCCTTCAGATACGTTAGGCTGACCCAGACCGATGCGACACCGAAAGGGATCACAACGCCGAAAATACTGCGCCAGCCCAGGTACTGGGTCAGCAAGCCACCGGCAAAAGGTCCCACCGAGAGGCCGATGTAGACGGCGGCCACGTAAAACCCGATGGCCCGGCCGCGCCGGTTCGGCGGGAAAACAGAAGTCAAAATGGCCATGCCCGTTGTGACGAACATGGCCGCCCCGAGACCCTGGAACACCCGCACCGCGATGAGCATCGACATCGACACGGAAAAGGCCCCCAACAGCGAGGCGAGGGTGTAGACTGCCAGTCCCCACGTGAAGACTTTCTTGCGGCCGTAAATGTCGCCGATTCTTCCCATGGGAATCAGAAAAACCGCCACCGCCAGCAGCAGGGCGGTCGCCACCCAGCCAAGCGCCACCGCGTCGGCGGCGAATTCCCGCTGGATCGCCGGCAGGGCCACGTTGACCGATGAGATCACGAACGGGCCCATAAAAGAGGACAAGGTGGCGACAAACAGCGCCGATTTTTCCCGGGTTCGGTCTTCTGTCACGGATTCCGCCGTTTTTGGTTGTTATTTGAACACTGTAAGATTACCATGCGCGCATCCCGGGTCAATGTCAAAGAGGGCAAAAAGAAAAAATTGGGTCCGGTTCGGTTGCCCGGATCGAAAACCGATTTATTATTAGAGTGTTTTAAGGAACCGATGGTATGAAACGCCCAACAGCATATTCGGCACTCGGAGGCATCGCTCTGCTGGTATTGACCGGCTGTTTTCGGATGACGCCGGAGTACCGCGATCCGGACCTGGGCTTTACCCCGCCGGCCAATTACCAGCAGGCTGCTCTCAAGGAAGATCCAGCGGCGGCCGTGCAGCCCGCTGACCGTTGGTGGGAGGAATTCGGCGACCCGCAGCTGAACCAGCTGATCGAAGAGGTGCTGAAAAACAACTGGGACATCCGGCAGGCCGCCGCCCGGGTGCTCGAATCGCGCTACCGGTACTTTCAGGTTCGCGCCGACCAGTTTCCGCCGCTCGATGTCGAAGGCGGCTACGATCGCCGCAAAGCAGGCGGGGGACGAATCGACCAGGGCCTTGTTTTCGACACCATTGACATTGGCGTGGCCGCATCCTACGAGCTGGATCTCTGGGGACGTCTGGCCAGTGCCTCGGAAGCAGCCCGCAACGATATTTTGCTGGCCGAGGAGAACCGGCGCACCATCGCCCAGAGCATCGTGGCCGAGACCGTCAATCTCTACCTGCAAATCGAGGCCCTGGAGCGGCGGCTGCAGATTGCCGACCAGAGCGTAGAAGCATTTCGGCGCAGCCTGGAATTTGTTAAAATCCGCTTTGACCGCGGGCTGGTATCCGCCCTGGACCTTCGCCAGGCCCGGAGAATTCTGGCCGGCGCCGAGGCCCGCATCCCGCAGCTCGAACAGGATCTCGGTGAATCGCAGCAACAACTGGCGGTGCTGCTGGGCCGCTACCCGCAAACCCAGCCTCCGCGTAGCCAGCCCGAGGATTACTTTCAGCAGGTTGCGACGGTGCCGCCGGGCCTGCCTTCCGAGCTGCTGATCCGCAGGCCGGACGTCCGGGCAGCCGTAGCGCAGCTCAAAGCACTCAACGAGCAAATCGGGGTGGCCAAAGCCCGGCGCTTTCCCTCCATCGCCCTGACCGGCTCCTATGGCTACGCCAGCAGTGAGCTGGACGACCTGCTGCAATACGACAGCAATTTCTGGAACCTTTCCCTGCGGCTCTTCCAGCCGCTGTTCGACGCCGGCCGGCTGAAGGCGAACCAGTATGCCGCAGAAGCCCGCTATCAGGAGCAGGCGGCAATCTATGCTCAAACCGTGCTGACGGCATTTCTGGAAGTCGAATCAGCCCTGTTGACCCGTGAAAAGCAGCTGGAACGCCGTCAGCGGTTCTTAAAGTTCCTGGATGAGGCCCGGGCCACCCAGCGGGTGGCCCAGAACCGTTACATTCGCGGCCTGAGCAACTATCTCGATGTTCTCGACGCCCAGCAAACCCGCTTTGAAGCCGAGGACAATCTGACGCTGGTGGATCTGGCCGTGCTGACCAGCCGGGTCGACCTCTACCGCTCCCTGGGGGGCGGGTGGGCCGAACCCGAACCGGTGACAGTCAAAAACGTGGGATGGACCATTTTCTGAAAACCGCCCACAGGAAGAAGACCATGACGAAGAAGATCATCCATGTTGCCGCAACTGCCGGTTTGATCGGGCTCGGCGCGGCGGTATTTCTGATCCTTACCGCCAACAAGCCTCAGCTGGAAAAAACCAAACCGCCTCCGCCGGTGCCGATGGTGCGCGCCACCCCGGTGAAAATCGACACGGTTGCGATTCCCATTCGGGGAGAGGGTACCGTTCGACCCCTGCGGGAAATCTCTCTGATTCCGGAGGTCAGCGGCCGAGTGGTGTTCGTTTCCCCGAAACTGGTCGGCGGCGGCGGCTTCGCTCGAAATGAAATGCTGCTAAAGATCGATCCGGTGGACTATCAGCTGGCCGTCACCCTGGCCGCGGCCCGGGTGAAAGATTCCGAAAGCGCCCTCCAGCTGGCCGGGGAAGAGGCCGCTGCCGCCCAGGAGGAGTGGCGCCTGCTAAACGAGGATCAACCCGGCAGCAATGCACCGCCGCCGCTGGTGGCCAAGCTGCCGCAGCTGGAGGCGGCCCGGGCCAAGCTGGCTGCGGACCGGGCCGATCTGCAAAAAGCCCGTTTGAATCTGAAGCGCACCGAGATCAGCGCACCGTTTGCCGGCCGGGTCATCGAGGAAAATGTCGGCACCGGCCAGTACGTCACCGCCGGCCAGCCGCTGGCCACCCTGTTTGCCACCGAAGTCGTCGAGATCGTCGTCCCAATGGAAGATGAGAGCCTGTACTGGTTTGACGTGCCGGGTTTTACCCCCGGCGATGGTCCCGGGTCTTCGGCTGCGGTGAAAGCGCGCATTGCCGGGCGGGATCTCACCTGGACCGGCCGGGTGGATCGGGCCGAGGGGCGTCTGGATGCCGGCACCCGTTTGATCAATGTGGTGATCCGCGTCGACGAACCGTATCGGAGGAAACCGCCCCTGGCCGTCGGCCTTTTCGTCCAGGTCGAAATCTCCGGCCGCGAGCTGCCGGATGCGGCCGTCATCCCGAGGGCGGCCCTCCGGGAGAACCAGGTTGTCTGGGTTGTGGACGATAAGGGGACCCTTACCTTCCGCGATGTGAAAGTCGCCCGCCTGTTTCCGGATGTGGTCTATCTGAGTGGGGGTTTGAAGGCCGGCGAAATGATCGTCACCTCTCCCATCAAAACCGTTACCGACGGCATGCGGGTGCGAATCGGGAGAAACTCCGGGGGGACCACCTCGTGAAAACTGTCGTGGCCTGGTTTGCCGAAAATCATGTGGCAGCCAATCTGCTGATGCTTTTTTTGCTGATCGGCGGGGTGGCGACCGCCCTGTCGACCAAGGTAGAGGTGTTTCCGGAAACCGATCTGGATGTAATTCAGATTTCGACTTCCTATCCGGGTGCATCGCCGGCCGAGGTGGAAGAAGGAATCGTTCGGCAGATCGAAGAGAAGATCGCCGGCCTGGCCGGCGTCGATCGGATCGACTCGGTGGCTCGCGAGGGATTTGGATCGATAACCATCGAGGTGGTCAAGAACTGGGACCTGAAAAAGCTGCTGGAGGAGGTCAAGGCCGAAATAGACCGCATCACCACGTTGCCGGAAGAAGCCGAAAAACCGGTGGTCAGCGAAGTCACCCGCCGCAGTCTGGTCATCAACGTGGCCGTTTACGGCGACGTGTCCGAAGCGACCCTGAAAAACCTGACCGAAAAAGTCAAGGATGACATCACAAACCTTCCCAACATCAGCCTGGCGGAAATCCACGGCATGCGCTCTCCGGAAATCCAGATTGAAATCTCCGAGATCACCTTGCGCCGCTACGGCCTGACATTGGACCAGGTGGCCGAAGCCGTCCGGCGAGCCAGCCTGGATCTGCCGGCCGGTCGCATCAAAACCTCCGGCGGAGAAATCCTGATCCGGACCAAGGGCCGGCGCTATTTTGCCGACGAGTATCGGGACGTAGCCGTGATCACGCGCACTGACGGCAGCAAGGTCACTTTGGGGCAGATCGCCGAGCTGCGGGACGGTTTCGAGGACGTGGACGTCAGCGGCCGCTTCATGTCCCGGCCGGCCGCCATGATTCACGTCTATCGGGTGGCCGATCAAAACGCACTGCAGGTGGCCGAAACCGTCAAGCGCTATGTGGATGACGTACGCAGCAGCATGCCGGAAGGGGTGAGCATCGCCTATTACCGCGATCGATCCGACGTCCTAAAAAGCCGGCTGAACCTGCTGTTGCGCAACCTGGGCATCGGTCTGGTGCTGGTGAGTTTTTTGCTCTGGCTGTTCATGGACATCCGACTGGCTTTCTGGGTCACCCTCGGCATTCCCGTCTCGTTTGCAGCAGGCCTGATGGTGCTGCCCCAATTCGACGTGTCCATCAACATGATTTCCCTGTTTGCCTTCATCATGGTGCTCGGTATCGTGGTGGATGATGCCATCATCGTCGGCGAGAACATCTATCGCAAGCAGGAGGAGGGACTGCCGCCCCTGGCATCTGCTGTGGAAGGAGCACTGGAAGTCGGACGCCCGGTGATCTTCGCGGTGCTAACCACCGTGGTGGCCTTCTGGCCCTTGATGATGGCCAGCGGCACCACCGGCAAACTGATGCGCAATATCCCCATCGTGGTCATCCTGGTACTGCTGGCGTCGCTGGTGGAATCGCTCTTTATCCTGCCGGCTCACCTGAACCGCAGCGCTGAAAAAAGGCGCCGCCCGGTCCACACGGCTGCAAACCGCAAGCTCTCCGTTCGCTGGCTCAAATGGGTGATTGCTCACCCTTACGCCCGGCTGGTGCGTTTTTGCGTGCGCTGGCGATATGCAACGGTGGCCGGCGGCATCGCGCTTCTGGTGATCAGCTTCGGGCTGTGGAAAGCCGGGTGGGTCCAGTTTACCTTCTTTCCCAAAGTGGAAGGCAACACCATGCGCGCTTACATCACCATGCCCACCGGAACGGCGGTCGAGCGGACCCGGGAAGTGGTGAACCATGTCGAACAATCTGCGCGGCAGGTGCTCGAGGAGGCCGGGAAAAACCGGCCGGCCGGCGAGCCGCCGCTGATGGAATACAGCCTTTCGCTGATCGGCAGGCACTCGGGACGGGGCGGAACCATCGGCTCCGGCGGGCATCTGGGCCAGGTATGGATCAACCTGCTGGAAAGCGAGCAGCGCAATATCAGCACCGGCGAACTGTCCCGCCTCTGGCGCAAGCGGATCGGCAGCGTCCCGGATGCCGAATCGATTTCGTTCCGCAGCGAAATTCACAGCGCCGGCAACCCCATCGAAGTTCACCTTTCCTCCGACAACCCGCAGCAGCTGCTGTCCGCTGCAGAGGCATTGAAATCCGAGCTGCAGCGCTATCCGGGCGTTTTCGACGTGGGAGACAGTTACCTGCCGGGAAAAATGGAGATGCAGCTCAAGCTCAAGCCGGCCGCCCGCAGTCTGGGGCTGACGCTCACCGATCTGGCCCGCCAGGTCCGTCACGCATTTTACGGCGCCGAAGCCCTGCGGCTTCAAAGAGACCAGGCCGAAGTCAAGGTGATGGTCCGCTACCCGGAAGCCGAACGCCAGTCGCTCGGTTATGTGGAGGAGATGCGCATCCGCACCCCCGACGGCAGCGTGGTTCCTTTCAGCCAGGTGGCGGAAGTCAACATGGAGCAGGGCTACACCGCCATCGAAAGGGCCCAGCGACGGCGCGTGATCAAGGTCACCGCCGATGTGGACGAAAACGTCACCAATGCCAACCGGGTCCGCAGCACCCTGGCAGACGATTTCCTGCCGAACCTGAAAACCGAGTTCTTCGGTCTGCGGTACACCATCGAAGGGGAAGGCAAACAGCAAAAAGAGGCTTTTTCCGATGTGTTCAGGGGTTTTGCCCTGGCCATGTTCGGCATCTACGCCCTGCTGGCCATCCCTTTCCGATCCTTCACCCAGCCACTGGTCGTGATGGCGGCCATCCCCTTCGGCTTTGTCGGTGCCGTTCTGGGACACCTGCTGATGGGATTCAATCTGAGCATTTTAAGTGTGTTCGGAATGGTGGGGCTGGCCGGGGTGGTGGTAAACGATTCGCTGGTGCTGGTCTACGCCGCCAACCGGCTGGCCGAGACAGGCCAAAGCGCCGTCTCGGCGGTCACTGCGGCCGGGGGTCTGCGCTTCAGGGCCATCATCCTCACGTCGCTGACCACCTTTGCGGGATTGACCCCCATGCTGCTGGAAAAAAGCGTGCAGGCCCGGTTCCTAATCCCGATGGCGGTCAGCCTCAGCTTCGGGGTACTGTTTTCCACGGTGATCACGCTGGTGCTGATCCCCTGTGGATACGTGATCCACCGGGACATCACCGAAACCATCAACCGCTTCAAATACCGGCTTTTCGGTATTCACCCAGGTAAAGACACGAAACCAGCCACCCCTTCAGGAAAACTATCATGATCATCCAACCGCGCATCCGGAGAAACATCTGCGTCAACGCGCACCCGATGGGCTGTGCTGCTCAGGTGCAGGCGCAGATTCACTACGTCAGGTCCCGGGGAAGAATCGACAGCCCCCAAAAGGTTCTGGTGATCGGAGCCTCCAACGGATACGGGCTGGCGGCGCGGATTGTTTCCGCATTTGCATCCGATGCCGCCACCATCGGCGTCGGATTTGAAAGACCCGGAAACAAAAAGCGGACCGGTACCGCCGGCTGGTACAACATCGAAGCATTTCGTCGCGAGGCCGATGCCGCAGGACTGCCGGCTTACAACATCAATGGGGATGCGTTTTCAGACGAGATCAAAAGGGAGGTGGAACGGATTGTTCGCAACCATCTCGGGCAGATCGACTTTTTGGTCTACAGTATTGCCGCACCGCGCCGAATCGATCCGGACACCGGAGAAATTTACTCTTCGGTGATCAAGCCCATCGGCGGCACCTTCACCGCCAAGACCGTCGATTTTCACACCGGCGAGGTGGGCCGGGTTTCGGCCGAGCCGGCCAACAAGGAGGAAATCAGCCAGACGGTCAAAGTAATGGGCGGCGAGGACTGGATGCGCTGGGTCGAGCAGATGATGTCCGCAAACCTGCTGTCCAACGGATTTTTGACCATCGCATTCTCCTATATCGGTTCGGAGCACACCCGGGCGCTTTACCGGGACGGCACCATCGGCGCCGCCAAAAAAGACCTGGAACAGAAAACCGCGGCGATCAACCAGATGCTGCAGCCCATCGGCGGCCGTGCGCTGATCAGCGTCAACAAGGCCCTGGTAACCCGGGCGAGCGCCGTGATCCCGGCAGTTCCGCTTTACATCGCCCTGCTGTACAAGGTGATGAAGGAAAAACAGCTTCATGAGGGCTGCATCCAGCAGATGCACCGCCTCTACAGCGAATTTCTGTTCACCGGGCAACCGCCGGCGGTGGATGCAAAAGGGCGCATCCGGATCGACGATTGGGAGATGCGGGAAGATGTTCAGAAGGAGGTCGCCCGGCTGTGGCAATTGGCCGATACCGGGAACCTCAAACAGCTGGCCGACGTCAAGGGACTGCGGGAGGAGTTCTTGCGGCACCACGGATTCGGAATGCCCGGTGTGGATTACCGCCAGGACGTCCCCCCGGACATCTTCTGAGACCTATTTCCGGTTCTGACGGCAGATCTGCAAGAAATGCCGCGCCTGGCCGCTGCTGCGGAAGGGCTCGAAACACCCCAGCGCATCGTCATACCTTTCCAGGTTCATGTAGCTGACACCGAGGCAGACATTCAACTTCTCATCATCGGGAAAATGCTCTGTGGCTTCGGCGAGCAGCTTTACAGAGGCTTGCAGACGACCGGCTTTCTGCAGCTGCATACCCAGTCCCAGGTAGGCCCTTGCGTCCGGATGGTAGGCAAGGGCTTTTTCATACAACTTCCGGGCTATAGCGCCCTTACCGTTGATGGCATCGACGGTGGAGTAGTCACCGTGATCGAAGGTCATGGCCAGCCGGGAAAGAAAATCGGCGTGGAAGGGATACAGCTCATCGATGTCCGCCAGTTGCAAGGCGTCCACGAATCCGGGCAAGCTGTCGTAAAAGGCGTTGCGCAGCTTGCGGCCGAAGGCCAGCACCTGTTCCCGGGAAAGGGCCGGATCGGTCTCGAAGTAGAGAATATCTTCGATGCGCTCTAACCAGACATCATCAGTGACGCCGCACCTTTCCCGGTAATCCCGGTAGAGCTCGGTTCCGGGAAAGATATCGAGAATGTAAAAAATCGTGCCGAGCGGCTTGATCCGTCTGATCAGCGCGATGGTCTCATCGACGGTATCGTCGGTCTCTCCCGGGCAGCCGTAAATAAAATAGGCCCGCGACAGAATCCCGTATCGGGCAGTAAGGGCGAAGGCCTTTTCGATCTCATCGGCCGAGCAGTTCTTCTTCAACAGCTTGCGGATCTTTTCCGAACCGCTCTCCACGCCGTAGCTGATTTGGATGCACCCGGCTTTGCGCATTTCCAGCAGAATTTCTTCATCGATCATATCCACCCGCGATATGGCCTGCCAGACGATGGGCAGCTTTCTGCTGATGATCTCCCGGCACACGGCGATGGTTTTTTTCCGGTTGACGGTGAATGTGTCGTCGGAGATGAAAAAATGGCCGACGCCACGCCGATATAACATTTCCAGCTGGTCGACGAAGTACGTGGCCGAATGGAAGCGGACCCGGCGGCCCCACAAACCCGGAGAGCCGCAGAAAGCGCATTCTCCGGGGCAGCCCCGTGTCAGCGACAGGTGCCGGTATGAAAAATACCGGGCCGGGTTGGGCAGCTCGTCGAGATCGCGGATCAGAGGGTCGCAGGCGTTGCGGGTCGGATGACCGTTTCGGCGATAGGCGATTCCACCGATGGCCTCCAGCGACGGCCGCGCCTTTTCATAATGCCGCACCAGGTTCAGGAAACTCTTTTCCCCTTCCCCGATCACCACGGCATCGATCTGCGGGAAATGAGTGAGCAGATGCTCCCACAGGCAGCCGGCGCCAATACCGCCGAACACGATCTTGGTAGCCGGAAGTAATTTTCTGGCAATCCCGGCAATCTCGACGCCACCCCAGCGGTTGGCATGCAGAATCGAAAAGCCGATCACATCCGGTCTCAGTTCTTGCAGTGTTTCCGGAATCTGTCCGGCATCCGGACCGGCATCATACCAGTTTCGCAGTTTCACCTCGTAACCGTGCGATTGGAGCATGGCGCCGACAAAGTACAACCCCTGGGGCGGCACGCTGATCTCGTCCTCGTGGATGCGTTTTTCCAGGAAATAAGGGTAGATAAGGAGAATTTTCATCAGCAAAGAACCGTCACCGTTTTTCGATTTTTGACTGTTCGATGCAGCCGGTGTGCGGGCTGCCGTGGTATCAAGCTGCCGGTCGAACACCGCAGCCGGTCCGCCTCGATTTTTGCCAGAATAATCACATCGTGTCAAAGCCCTTATCCAACGTCGGAGAAGATAGAAATAGAACCTGGTGATGACTGCGGTTTCCACAGTTTGCATTTTCGATGTCACGGATGATAGTGTCGGAGGGTGCCGCCCGTGTTGAAAACATCTTTTGAGACCCGGCGCCCACAAAGGCAGCGGGTCTTGCATAAGGAGGAACCGGTCTTGAACAAAACTCGTGTGTCGGTATGGATCGCGATTCTGATACTTGTTGCCGGCTGTGCGTCTGTTCCCACAAAGGACATTGCGGTCGATGCGCAGGTCGATCCCACAGCGAATTTCAGCGGCTACAAGACTTACGCCTGGCTGGGCGCAGCTGCGATCGTCAATGACCCGTACGGTCAATGGGAGCCCCCGCAGTTCGATGCAGATGCGGAAATCATATTTCTGATCGACCGTGAGCTGCGTAAACGCGGCATGTCGGAGAATACGACCAACCCGGATTTGATCGTAGCCTTCGCGGCGGGAATCGACATGGACGCCCTCGGGTTGAAGGAAAATCCGGATACCGGATCAGACATGCTGGAAAGTGTTCCCCAAGGTGGTCTGGCGGTTGTGCTGGCTGACAGGGAGACGGGTTTCGCCATCTGGGTGGGCACGGCCACCGCGCAGCTTCAGCAAAACCCTGATACCAAGACGGTCAAGGCGCGCCTGGATTACGCGGTAACGCAGATGTTCAAGAAGCTGCCCAAATAGCGTAATCACGATCGTTGTCGCGCGAAGATGCCGAATGAAATGCCGGAGAGCTGCCGATGGGGGTGCTTGCTGCCGGTATGCGGACGACTTCTCACCCCTGTCGAGAAAGCCGGCTGACTTTGCAGGGTGTGATTCGGTCGGCAGCATACACGGGCCTTCGATCACCGGATCCGGTGATCGAAGCGATTTTAGCCCTGTCCCCTGCCGTGTCCGTCGCACTATAGCTGCAACGCTTCATGGATTTTCAGGGAAAGGGTTCGCGTGTCGAACGGTTTCTGCAGGAACCCGGCACAGCCTGTCTCCAACAGCTCTTCGACCATACGGCTCTGGCTGAAACCGCTCATCAAAAGTACCTTGACCGCCGGGTTCACCGCTTTCAGCTGCTCGTATGTTTCACCGCCGTTCAGATCCGGCATCACCATGTCGACGGCCACCAGGTCCACGCCGTCCACGTTCTCGCGATACACCCGAACCGCTTCCCGGCCGCCGGTAGCCTTCAGCACCCTGTATCCCAGCTCATTGAGCATCATCTCTGCGGCCAGCAGGGTTTCCTCTTCATCATCGGCCACCAGCACCGTACCGCGCCCGGTCACCGCAGGTGAGGCGGGTGCGATTTTCTCTATTGTTTCGGATGATGCGGGCAGAAAGATATCGAAGGTGGTGCCCTCCCCTTTTCGACTTTCCACCTGGATGATCCCGTTATGGTTTTTCACGATCCCGTAAGCGGAAGCCAGGCCGAGACCGGTACCCTTCCCGGTGCCCTTGGTGGTAAAAAACGGCTCGAATATTCGGTCGATGATTTTCGGATCAATACCGATGCCGGTATCGGCGACCGAAATATGAACATACGGTCCGGCAGAGACCTCATGGGGCAGGCAAAACGTCTCCTCCAGGTTCACATTCTCGGTGCGGATGGTCAGATCCCCCCCTTCGGGCATCGCATGCCAAGCGTTAACGTAGAGGTTGATCAGGACCTGCTCGATCTGCCCGCGATCGACATTCACCGTCCAGCAGCTCTCCGCACAATCGAGACTCAGGTTGATCTCCTTACGACTGCGGATGAACATTCGGGTGCTATCTTCCACCAACGTGTTGATGGAGGTCGGCTCGATCTGGTACTTTCCTTTGCGGGCGAAGCCGAGTAACTGTTTGGTGAGGTTCGCGGCGCTGGTCACCGTTTTTTCGATCTGGTCGACATGACGGTAGTGCGGCTGTTCGGGATCGGAGTGGGCCCGAATCATCGATATACGTCCCTGGATACCCATCAACAAATTATTGAAATCATGGGCAATACCACCGGCCAGGGTACCGATGGCCTCCATCTTCTGGGCGTGCAGCAGCTGGGCTTCCAGCTGCTTTTTTTCCCTCTCGATCTCCATGCGCCGGCTGATATCCCTGGCCACATTCAAAATCACCGGCTGTTCGCGATAGGTGATCGCCCGGGAAAGTATTTCCACCGGAACGAGGTCCCCGTTTTCCTTGAGATGAACCGTCTCCAGCCGCATTTTTCTCCCATCCCCACCGCCACCCTGATCTCCCAGCTCCATCAGGATTCTGCCGGCGTCTTCGGCAGGAACGATTTGGTCGAGCGTCAGCCGAAAGAACGCATCCGGAGGATACCCCAATTGCAGATAAGCGGCTGCGTTCGCGTCCAGAATCCCGCCTTCTGTGTCTATGATGTAGACCGCATCATCCACATTCTCCAGCAGCTCCTTATACCGGGACCGCTCTTCGGCATCCTTGAGGTTCGAAAGCATGTAGTTGAACGCCCGGGAGAGCTGACCGAACTCCCAGTATCCGCCGGTACTGTCGAAACCCAGGTCTTTTTCTCCACGGGATATCTGAATCGCCTTGCGGGTCATATCGCCCAGTGGACGAACCATTTTGCGCCCGACGAACACGGAGATCAGGATGGACACCGCCAGCGCCAATGCGGAAAACAGGGCGGTCAGAATGGTCAGTCGGCGCTTGTCCTGGTTGAAGGATTGCAAGGAGGAAAGCAGATACAAATTTTCAAAACCGTCGAGCTCCACCAGAACCGAGTTCTGGTCTACCGGCATCATGTCCGACTCGGTGGACTCGCCGGAGAGAACCGGAAGACCGAAGGCCGGTTTTTTACCGGAAGTCAGGATCTGGCTGAAATTCTCCTCGATGATTAAAATATCGCCTTCCACGGCTGCATGAACGGAATCGATCAGCTTTTGATCCTTTACCGGACTGTAAAGGGCATAGGCGGTTCCCATCCGCCGGTTGGTATTCATGATCGGGGAGGTAAACACCCATAGAAGGGTTTTTCCCGATCCGTCCGCAACCGTTTCTCCGTAGGGGAGATCTTTTAACGCCTGCATCGTCAGATCGTGGGAAAATTCCGGATACCCCTCCGGGAAAATGGATGCCTCACCGTATTTTTGCACGAAGTGATACACACCGTTGCCGGAGGGATAGGTGTCGGTGATCCGCTGGTAAAGCTGGGGTCTGGCTCCCAGCATCATGGTAACGCGAACGGTGTTGTCCGAGCTGAGATCTTGAAGAATTCCCTGGATTTCGGCAATGCGGTTTCGAACAATGATCTCCGCCTGGCCGCTTTGGGCCTTGAGTTTCTTCTCGAACTCGCGTTCCATCCGGCGATTGAAATGCCGGTTGACCACGGTCAGAATCAAAAACACCGACACGGTCACCAGGGTAATAATGGTGACCATCAGCACGGTGGAAAACCGCCGGCCCGATGTTATGCCGTGGGCTGCTTCCTTCATGGATCCAACTTCACGTCACTGCCGACCGCTTCGCCGGGCGAACATTTGCCAAACGGTCGGCGGCGGCAAACAGATGGTAACGGTGCCCAAACCCGATGGCTGACTGGCTCCGATGCCTGCGCCCACCTGGATGGGATTTTTTTACCGGACGAGAGCTAACTAATAAAAATAATTAAATTATTATGATATAATATCCTACAATGGCTATTCAGGCAACTGAATTTATTTATCCGATCGACTCCCACCGGTGATCGCATGGTGAACAAAGAGACCCTCTATCCTGTCCTGCTGGCCGTACCGGAAAGCGCCCGCAGGCTGCCGCCGCCCGAGCGGGTGAAATACCTGAGCCGGTACGCGCGTACAGCACTGACCGCATCGGCTCGAAAGAGCCGAATCACGCTCGGCGACCTGGAAAAGGACGCCGAAGGCCGGCCGCTGCCCTCTAACGGCATCCACTGGTCCCTTACGCACAAAATCGAGTATGTCGGCGCTGTGGTCAGCCGGGCGGAGATCGGTATCGATCTGGAAAAGGTGAAACCGCGCAACACCCAGGCACTGTTCGGCAAAACGGCTGCCGACGAGGAGTGGGAAATTGCCGGTGGGAAGTCGTGGGACAATTTCCATCGTGTGTGGACATCCAAAGAGGCGGTCCTGAAGGCGATCGGAATCGGTCTGAAGGACCTTTCGGCCTGCCGGGTGGTGGCGGTGATCGACTCCCACCACCTGGTGGTCGCCTACCACGACCGGCTATGGCCGGTGCAGCACTATTTTTTTGACGGGCACATCGCTTCGATTGTCAAAGGTGACCGGATCGTGGAATGGACCCTGATGGTGCAGCCCCCGTAGCGGTTCCGGCCGATCGGCGGCATCTTGCATTTTGACATTTCGGCCGCGATAAGGTACTATTATTAGAATGAAAATTGATGGGGGTCGCACCCGCGGCACTCATGGAGGAACTGCATGAAGATTCTCGGAATCGATATTGGATTCGGGTTCACCAAAGCCACCAACGGCAAAGACACACTGGTCTTCAAATCTCTTTTCGGAGATGCATCCGATCTTCAGTTCTGGATGGATTTCGGTCCGCAGGGAATCAGCGATTTCTTCAACGTCACCATCGACGGACGTTCCTACTTCATCGGCGACCTTGCCGAACAGCAGTCCAACGTTCTGAACTTCACCCTGGATCAGGAAAAACTGATCAACGAATTCGTGAAGATTCTGGCACTGACCGTAACAGGAGTGTTCCAGGACAAAGACGCCGAAATCAATGTGCCGATCAACGTTGTCTCCGGCCTGCCCATCGGGCATTTTAAAAACAACCACGAGCGGTTCAACGAAATTCTTACCGGGCACCACAAGGTCATCTATCATCAGCCCGACGGCAACCGGGTCAGCAAAGAAATTTACATCAACAAAGTTCGCATGGTGCCGCAGCCGCTGGGGAGCATCTTGAATCTGCTGATGGACGACCACGGCAAGATTGTCAATGCAGACCTGGCCCGGCAGAAAATCGGTGTCGTGGACATCGGTTTCCGGACGACCGATTTTACCATCATGGATCGACTGCGATATATCGATCGCGGCAGCCGTACGATGGATACCGGGATCTCCAAGGCCTTCAGCATCATCTCCAACAAGCTGCGGGAAAAGTGCGGTGTAAACGTCCAGCTCTACCGTCTCTACAATGCCGCGGAATCCGGCACCATCAAGATGAAGGGACACGGATTGAACTTTACCAAGATCAGGGACCAGGTCTATTCCCAGCTGGCGGCCAACATTGCCAACGACATAGACCGCCTGTGGGCCGAAGACTGGGACATCGACACGATCGTGCTGACCGGCGGCGGCAGCATGGAACTGGCCCATTACCTGCAGCCCCTTATCGCCGGCAACGTACGCCCGGTGATGAACAACGTGGATGCCCGCCTCAACAACGTGATGGGATACCTGAAATACGGAAAGCACATCTGGGGAAATGCAGATATGCCCCAGCGACCGGCTGCCGGCCACCTGCCGGAGGATGACACCCAGGAGATAGAGCCGATCGAGGAAGCGGAAGAGATCACCCCCCTGACCGACGACGACACGCTGGAAGAGATCGAGGTGCTGGTGGAAGAGCATCTGTCCCGCGAACCGCAGCGGTCGTTTCAGAACCCCGAATAAGACGGCGGGCTGCCCCTGCAGGTTACAGCCCGGCCCCTCTCATTGGCCTGTCTTCGGATTACCCACACCGCCGGTATCCACCGAACGTTCGACAACCAGCCGGACAACCTTCCCATTCTCGCATTCCACCCGTATCCCGAACTGGCCGACGGTCCGGGTCAGGGGGCGGCCGAAGAGAAAGTCGAGCATCTCCGGATCCAGGTTGCCCCTTTCGTTTACCAGATCCCGCAGCTCGGCATCGTACTGGATGACTTCAAGAACTTTTCCAGCGTCCGCTTCACCGCCACCTGATTTCAGCCGTCTTGTCAGCCGGTGGAGGCTTTCGTAGCTGCATCGCCTGTCGTGATCGACGATCAGGTCCCAGAGACCTTCCACCGGAACCAAAAGGTCTTTTCGCCGCAGTCTTCCAACGCTGTAAAGCCGCTCGATTTCCCGGGTATCCCAACATTGCAGGACGCGGCACTCTAAAGGCCGGGTGGAATAGATCCGGCAGGCACTGTCATGGTCGCTGTAATAACGGCAGGTCCAAGATGCAGCCTCCCGGGCCTTGATCTTGACGATCTCCGTGTCCAGTGGCTGCAACGTTCCGCGGACATTGTCCCGGGCCAGCTCCCCGCGGCGGATGGTGAAAAGATCCGTTAGCGGCAGCCGGCCGCTTTCCACCAGCACCCGATCTTTTTTATGCAGCGCCGGGCCCCCTTTTTTACAACAGGTGCCGCACCTTTGGCACTGCGGAGCGGAAGGTTCGATTCGGGTACGGGTCATTTCAACCGCGCTCTTTCATGCGCTCCCTGGCCCGTTTGATGTCGTCCAGATGAGCCTTTACGATGGGGCTCATTTCGGGCGGATGCCAGTGGGTATGCCGGGGATCCTCCGGCCACTCGAACGGCAGGTGCTTCACCTGTCCGGGGGCCTGCGCCTGTTCTAAAACTGCCAGCGTTGCCAGCAGCACCTGGCGCTGCCCGTCTGCATCGCCCACCTCACCGAGCAGCCGGCCGTACGGGTACTCCAGCGCCACCGATCGCGGGATGCCCACCTCGCGGTTGAATTCGTGTGTGGGCGTTAGAATAACCGTCGTAAATCCGTCTTCCTCCAGCACTCTTGCAGCCAGTCCCACGGACCGGCAGCAGAAAGGTCAGGCCGGGGTCAGCAGCACGGCTTCCACTTGTTCGGACTTCATCCTGGAGGCCATCGGCCGGATCGCCTCGTCGATGAATCGCTCGTTTTGCCACTGAAACCCGTAAAAGGAGTAGGCGGTCTGTGCCAGGCGCCCGATGATGCCCTCGGCTTCAAATTCCGCCAATCGGGTCAGCGGCAGCATCACGTCCGGATCTTTACGGATGTAATCGGTGTTGATGTGCAGGTGATTGACGTCGATATCCGCAGCCGCGGTGTTTCTGGGAATACACCGGTAGGTTGGGTCCCCCCAGGTGGGCTCGCGTTTCTCCCGCTCCATGTCAAAAGGCGGATCCGATTTGCAGCTGATGCCGGCGCTGGTGATCAGTGCCACAGTCGCCTGGGACAGGGGACGAGCAAGTGGTGTCCAGGGGATCGGTCCGTTGAACTGCTCGTCCGGAATGAATGTTTGTATCCACGCCGCCAGTCCGGGCGGCATGAATCGAAATCCGTCGACTCTTTTTTCCTGCTGATCCATATATTCCTCCTTCTCGGCTTGGCCCAGGAGCCATGTACTCTCGTCAACCCTATCCGGTGGCGGGACGTCGGATCAAGGCTTTTGTTCGGATCGACGGTGTCACGTCCACTGTGACGGACATGCTGTGAATTCCTCCGCCCATCACTAGCCCCTGACCGGAGTGACATCAGGGTGATTGAGCATGGCGCAGGGAACCGCTGCATTTGGGGAGATCCCCAGGCACCATCGGATATCCACCGATCCGACGCATGGGCGTCTATTGCACGAGGCATCCGGGAGAACGGCGTGTTCCGTGAGGAAGCGGCGCGGATGGCAGTTGAAAGCCCGGTGCGGGGATTTTTGCTGCAGAATGCCGGAGGCCACCGGGCTGTCGCCGATGGCCTCCACTGCTGCTGATATCAATTCCTGCGTTTCTGTCAAGGCCTTCCGGGTAGTCTACTCTGCGGCCTGCTGCTCGGGCTGTTCGCAGACAGCCGTCGGATCCGCCATAACCTGCAGCTGGCGGTAGCGTGCGGCGACCTCCTCTTCCAGGCGTGTCTGCAGCGTGTCGGCTTCCTGCGGGAAAGATCTTTTCAGGGAAGCGTATCGCACCTCGCCGGACAAAAATTCTTTCAGGCTGCCGTCCGGCTCTTTGGAGTCGAGCACGAAGGGGTTCTTGCCTTCCAGCCTCAGTTGCGGATTATAGCGGTACAAGGGCCAGTAGCCGCTTTGAACCGCCAGCTTCGACTCGTCCTGGCTGCGTCCCATGCCGCGCAAAATACCGTGGTTGATGCAGGGAGAGTATGCCAGGATGATGGACGGCCCGTCATACGCCTCGGCTTCGACGACCGCTTTCATCAACTGCTGCTTGTTGGCGCCCATGGCCACCGATGCCACGTAAACGTAGCCGTAGCTCATCATCATGGCGCCCATGTCCTTCTTGGTGGTCTTTTTCCCGGAAAAGGCGAACTTGGCCACCGAACCGGTCGGCGTGGCCTTGGAGGACTGTCCGCCGGTGTTGGAGTATACTTCGGTGTCCATCACCAGGATATTGATGTTTTCCCCGGCGGCCATCACATGATCGATCCCCCCGTAGGCGATATCGTAAGCGGCGCCGTCTCCGGCAAATACCCAGAAGGATTTTTTGGTGAACAGCTTGGACATCGCGTTGATTTCCTGCAGCAGGTCGTTGTTCTTGTGTTTGGGAAGCAGCGTTTTGAGCTGATCTCCGTATTGACGGGATCCTGCGGGATCCTTCATGTTGTCCAGCCAGCCCTGAAGCGCTGCCTTGACATCGGCGGCCACATCGGTCTGCAGGGCCTGGCGGACCAGGTCGGCAAGTTTGCGCCGTTGTTGAAACACGCCCAGAAACATCCCATAGGTAAACTCGGCCGGATCCTCAAAAAGCGAGTTTCCCCAGGTGGGGCCGAACCCGTCGCGGTTCACGCAATAGGGGATTGCCGGTGCCGAGCCCCCCCAGATGGAGCTGCATCCGGTGGCGTTTCCGATCACCATCCGCTCCCCGAACAGCTGGGTCAGGAGTTTGGCATAAGGAGTTTCGCCGCATCCGGCGCAGGCACCGGAGAACTCCAGCAGCGGCTGACAGAACTGACTGCCCTTGACACTGTTGCGCTTGGTCAGATCGTCGCGCACCGGCAGCTCTACGGCATACTCCCACAGGGGAACCTGCAGCGCGGTCTGGGTTTCCAGCGGTTTCATCACCAGGGCTTTCTTTTTGGACGGGCAGATGTCGGCACAGTTGCCGCAGCCATAGCAGTCGAGGGTGTCGACCTGAATCCGGAAGTAGTAGTCCTTCAGCTCCTTGCCCACCGCTTTTTTGGCCTCGAAACCCTGCGGGGCCTTCTGCACCTCTTCCTCGGAGACCAGAAACGGGCGGATGGCTGCATGCGGGCATACCATCGAGCACTGGTTGCACTGGATGCAGTTGTCCATTATCCATTCCGGCACGTTGATGGCCACTCCCCGCTTTTCGTACTTGGAGGTGTCCACCGGGAAAATGCCGTCCGGGGCAAACGCGCTGACCGGCAGCTTGTCACCCTGCTGGGACAGAATCGGCCGCATGACATTCTTGACAAAGTCCGGCTCGACCCGCTCGTCACCGGGCCCGCCGGCAACATCGGCCCAAGAGGCGGGATAGTCGATCTCCACCAGCTTATCGAGGGTCTTGTCTACCGCCTCGTGGTTCATGCGAACGATGTGCTCGCCCTTCAGGCCGAACATCTTTTCGATTTCCTTTTTGAGCAGCTTGATGGCCTCATCGACGGGCAGCACCTTGGCCAGCTTGAAAAAGGCTGTTTGCATGATCATGTTGATGCGCCCCCCCAGGCCGACTTCCTGGGCGATTTTGACCGCATCGATGTTGTAGAACTTCAGTTTCTTGCGGGCGATGGTCTGCCGCATCCCAGCCGGCAGCTTCTCTTCCATTTCCTCCAGAGACCAGGCGGAGTTGAGCACGAAGGTCCCACCCTGCTTGATCCCCTCCAGCACTTCGTAAATGTCCACGTAGTTGTCCTTGTGACAGGCAATGTAGTCGGCCGAATCGATCAGGTAGGTGGACTGAATCGGCGTCTGGCCGAAGCGCAGGTGGGAGATGGTCACCCCGCCGGATTTTTTCGAGTCATAGGCAAAGTAGGCCTGGGCAAACATGTCGGTATTGTCGCCGATGATCTTGATGGCGCTCTTGTTGGCGCCGACGGTACCGTCGGCCCCTAATCCCCAGAATTTACACTGAACCGTGCCGGCCGGGGCGACATCGAAGCCCGGCTGCACGTCCAAGGATGTGTTGGTCACATCATCGACGATGCCGACCGTGAAATGGTTTTTGGGGCTCTTGGCCGACATGTTGTCGATCACCGCCTTGACCATGGCCGGGTTGAACTCCTTGGAACCGAGCCCGTACCGACCGTTGACAATCGTGGGGGTCTGCTTGCTTTCCATGAAAGCCGTACAGACGTCCACATAGAGCGGATCTCCGATCGCTCCGGGTTCCTTGGTCCGGTCGAGGACGGCGATGGTTCGGGCCGTCTTGGGAATGACCGCCAACAGGTGCTCGACGGAAAACGGTCGGTAGAGCCGCACCTTTACCAGGCCGATCTTCTCTCCCTGGCCATTCAGGTGGTTGACCACCTCTTCGATGGTCTCGCAGGAAGAGCCCATCGAGACGATGACACGGTCCGCATCGGCAGCACCGACATAGTCGAACAGATTGTAGGTTCGACCGGTCAACTTGCTGACCTGTTGCATGGCTGCTTCAACGATGCCGGCTCCCTTCAGGTAGTAACTGTTGGCCGCCTCGCGGCCCTGGAAGTAGATGTCCGGATTCTGGGCGGTACCGCGCAGTTCCGGCCGCTCCGGGTTGGTTCCACGGGCCCGGAACCGGGCCAGAGCCTCCCGGTTGACCAGCTTGGCCATGTCTTCGTAGTCGATCATCTCGATTTTCTGGATCTCGTGGGACGTGCGAAAACCGTCAAAAAAATGCAAAAAGGGTATGCTCGATTCGATAGACGCCAGGTGGGCCACGAGCCCCAGATCCATCACCTCCTGCACCGAAGCGGAAGCCAGCATGGCGAAACCGGTCTGTCGCACGGCCATCACATCCTGGTGATCGCCGAAAATCGACAGTGCGTGGGCGGCAACCGCGCGCGCGGTGACGTGCATCACCCCGGGAAGCAGTTCACCCGACATTTTGTACATATTGGGAATCATGAGCAACAGTCCCTGGGAGGCGGTAAATGTGGTGGTCAACGCCCCGGCTGCCAGGCTGCCGTGAACGGCGGCCGCCGCACCGGCTTCGGACTGCATCTGCCGGACGGTCATCGCCTGGCCGAATATATTCGTGCGGCCACTGGCGGCCCATTCATCGGCAATTTCTCCGATCGGAGAAGATGGGGTGATGGGGTAAATGGTTGCCACATCACTCATGGCGTAGGCCACATGCGCCGCGGCCGTGTTGCCGTCTATGGTTTTCATCTCTTTGGCCATAAAGCTGCTCCTTTACGATGGTTTTTCGACCCCGGGTCGATGGTTTTCGATGGTTCGGATGGGCATAGATCAAATTCTGTGAATTACGGTAAACAGTGGGATTTGTAAAGCAATAAATTTTGAAGGTCATTCATTTGCTGAATAACGTCTATGCGCTGTCACCCGCCGATGTTGACGGGCCAGCGGGCGGGCGGCAACCGGCTTATCTTCTGCAATTCATGCTACAGCAGGGTCGAGAAAAAGTCGTTTCCCTTGTCGTCGACGATGATGAACGCCGGAAAGTCCCTGACGGTGATCCGGTAGATCGCTTCCATCCCCAGCTCCGGATATTCGATCAATTCGACTGCCGTGATGCAGTCCTTTCCCAGCCTCGCGGCCGGACCGCCGATCGAACCCAGGTAGAAACCGCCGTATTTCTTGCAGGCATCGGTGACAACCTGGGAACGGTTGCCCTTGGCCAGCATTACCAGAGATGCGTCCCTGGCTTGAAATGCCGGAACATAGGAGTCCATGCGGCCGGCGGTGGTTGGCCCGAAGGAACCGGAAGGATAGCCCCGGGGCGTTTTGGCCGGCCCGGCATAATAGATCGGGTGATCTTTGACGTAGGTCGGCAGATCCTCTCCTCGATCCAGTCGTTCTTGCAGTTTGGCGTGGGCGATATCCCTGGCGACAACAATGCTGCCGGTCAGCAGCAGGCGCGTGGCAACGGGGTGTTTGCTCAATTCGGCCCGGATCTCGTTCATCGGCCGGTTCAAATCGATCCGCACGGACGGTGTTTCGGTTTCATCCGGCTCCGGCAGATATGCCGCCGGATTGGTTTCCAGCTGCTCCAGAAAGATGCCCTCCCGGGTGATCTTGGCGGTCACGTTGCGGTCGGCACTGCAGCTCACCCCGATGCCGATGGGACAGGATGCACCGTGTCGCGGCAGGCGAACGACCCGTACGTCGTGACAAAAATACCGGCCGCCGAACTGGGCACCGATCCCCAGCTGGCGAGAAACCTCCAGCAGCCGCTCTTCGAGCGCCACGTCGCGGAAAGCGTGTCCGGACGCACTGCCCATGACGGGCAGGTTGTCCAGGTAACCGGCAGTGGCCAGCTTGACGGTTTTCAGATTGGCTTCAGCCGACGTGCCTCCCACCGCAACCGCCAGATGGTAAGGTGGACAGGCTGCGGTTCCCAGGGATTTCATCTTGGCTGTCAGGAAATCGACCAGCTTTTCGGGGGTCAACACCGCCTTGGTCTCCTGAAACAAATAGGTCTTGTTGGCCGACCCGCCGCCCTTGGCAATAAACAGGAACTTGTAAGCATCGCCGGCGGTGGCGTACAGGTCGAGCTGGGCCGGCAGGTTGCAGCCGGTGTTTTTTTCGTCGTACATGCTCAGCGGGGCGTTCTGCGAATAGCGCAGGTTGTTTTGGGTGTAGGCGTTAAAAATGCCCCGGGAAATGGCTTCCTCGTCTTTCCCTCCGGTCCAGACCCGCTGTCCTTTCTTACCGATCACGATGGCCGTGCCGGTGTCCTGGCACATGGGGAACACTCCTTCAGCGGAAATCACCGCGTTCTTGAGCATCTCCAGGGCCACGTAGCGGTCGTTGTTTGAGGCCTGCGGATCCTCCAGGATGCTGGCCAGTGATTGGAGGTGGGAAGACCGCAGCAGATGCGCCACATCGGTAAACGCCTGCTCGGCCAGCAGCGTGAGCCCCTCCGGCGCAACCCGCAGCATTTCGACCCCATCGAATTGTGCCGGGGATACGTATTCGGTAGTCAGTTTCCGGTATACCGTGTTGTCCTCTCCCCGCGGAAACAGTTCCTGATAGGTGAAATCGATCATTTGCAGACTCCTTGGACTCGATTGTGATACGACGGGCGGTGTTATCGACAAGATAGACCGAACCCATTTTACCCACCTTCCGCGGCAGTTTCCCCGCAGCGCCGTCGCCGGTCGTTATCCGGTTCTATAGGGCCGGAGCCACAGCGGACAATCCTGACCGCAGGGTCGATACTGTAAAAAGCCGGGCCGGGGATGTCAAGCAAAGAGACGATCGGTTCCATTCCGAAGTTGACCCGGTCGCATGCGTGCCCCGGTTTTTCGGCGACCGGAAACCCTCATCCGCCAATCATCGCCCCTGATCATCCTACTGCCAACGATCGCCGCAAAGACACACTATTGACATTTTGCCAAAATTTTGCGACAGACCAACACTTCGACCTGGATATTTTTCGGACGACAAATGCTTCGCACCCATCCCGGCGATTGGCAGGTGTCGAAATACTTCCCGAAGAGGTCTGATATGGATGTCTATGAACTGGTGCGCGGTCCCCTGGCCTGGGTGGCATTGATTGTTTTCGTTGCGGGCTGTCTTTTTCGTCTGCTTTCAACACTCCTCACGGGCAAAAAGGAAACCACCCTCTACCCTTCCACGAGCTTTACGGACGGTTTGCGTTCCATTCTGCACGGCCTGGTTCCTTTCGGGTCCACCTATATGCGCCGCCAGCCGCTGTTTGCCGTCGTAACCATCGGTTTTCATCTGTGTGTCATTATCTTACCGATTTTTCTGCTGGCCCACATCGTGTTGTGGTACGAGTCCTGGCAGGTTTTGTGGTGGAGTCTGCCGGATTGGCTGGCGGATATCATGGCCGTCTGGATCATCCTGGCCTGCATTTATTTCCTGGTTCGCCGATGGGCAGTGCCGGAGGTCAAAAAGATCACCCGCACGACCGATGTCCTGCTGCCGGTGATGATTTTGCTGACGTTTTTAACCGGATTTTTAGCCTACCATCAGTGGGGCCCCTACCGGCCGATGTTGATTCTGCATGTGCTTTCCGGTGAAATCCTGCTGATCGCCATCCCGTTTACGAAACTGGGACATATGCTGTTTGTTATGTTTTCCCGGGCATACATGGGAGCCGAGTTCGGCAAAGTGCTCAAGGCCCGGGAGTGGTAAAAACGAAATCCGGCAACCACCGCATGGGGAGATTATGCGATTCAAACTGTCGATTGTAACGTTCGTGTTTGGTCTGGTTGTGACCAGTGCTGTCGGCTGGCAGGTGTCCATGGCCCAGGAAGAGGAATACATTCTGGCCCACGAAGATGTATTCGGCAACCTGCGGCGGCCGCAGGTCGGTTTTTCCCATGAAACCCACGTCGATAAACTGGAAGATGGCGGCTGCGGGAAGTGTCACCACGCACCGGACGATAAAACCGGTCAGCTCGGCTACATCGACGGAGACGAGCAACCCTGCATGGAATGTCACGGTCTTCAAAAAGCAAATCGCATCCCTGCGCTACGAGAGGCCTATCACGCAAACTGCACCGGTTGTCATCGCGACCAAATCAAATCCGGCAATCTTCAGAGTGGACCGACCACCTGCGGCGGCTGCCACCGAAAAAACTGATGTAGAGGCAATAGTCTGTATGAAAAATCATCGGACGCAGGAAGGATATGGAACAAAACAGCAATCAAGTCGACGAGGCCAAGCAGACGCCCCAAACCCCGGAAAGTGCGGGTATCGAACCGGCACAACAGATGGGGCAAATGCGACAGGCACTTAAGAAGAATCTGAGCCGCAAGATCCTGGCCATGCTCGGCAGCTGCGTGAACTGCGGTTTGTGCGCGGAATCCTGCCATTACTATTGTTCGACCGGTGACAGCGCTGTCATACCGGCGAATAAATTCGACGTGTTGGCCCGGGTGCTGCAAACCTATTTCCACCCGGTAAAGTCCCGCCTGCCCTTTTCCGCCAATAACCATCTCGATGAGGAAGCGCTGGCAGGGCTTTATACGGCCGCCTTTGAAAATTGCACCTTGTGCGCCAAATGCGCCCTGACATGTCCCATGGGCATAAATACGGGCGAAATCCTCTCGCTGGCCCGGGCCATGCTGTGCAGCATCGGGCGCCTGCCGTCCGGGTTGATGAAACCGGTTGAAACCGCTATCGAGATCGGCAATTACGTGGGGCTGAGCACCGAGGATTTTGTCGAAAACATCGAATGGCTCGCAGAAGAGTTGGCCGACGAGATCGGAGATCCAGATTTCAGCGTTCCCATAGATAAGCAAAATGCGGAAGTCCTGTATATCCCCCATCCCCTTGAAACCAGGGATCTGCCGTTTTTGCTGATGTATTGCATCAAAATCCTGCATGCCGCCGGCGAAGACTACACATTCTCTTCCTATGATTTCGATACCGCCAATTATGCTTATTATCAGGGCAACAAAGACAACATGATGCGTATCGCAAGGCGAATGCTGGATGCCAGGGAAAAGCTGCAGGCCAAAACCATTGTCCTATCCCCCTGCGGTCATGGGTATCGCGTAATGCGGTGGGAAGCGGAGAAATACCTGGGAAAACGGTTTGACTTTCCGCCGGTGCGAACCTTCATCGAACTCATCCACCGTTACCTCCGCGAGGGCCGGATCCGCGTTGAAAAAAACAAGTTCGAAGGACCGATCACCTATCACGATCCATGCAACATTGCCCGGCGCGGCGGCGTCATCGAGGCCCCTCGAGACGTTTTGCATGCGTTGACTTCCGATTTTGTGGAGATGCAGCCCAACCGGGCCCGCAACTTCTGCTGCGGTGGCGGCGGCGGTTTGGCATCCACCGCTGATTTCGGTAAAATACGGGCGACCGTGGGCAAGACAAAAGCCGAGCAGATTCGTCAAACCGGTGCCAAAATCGTGGTCACCAACTGCTTTAACTGCCTGACCCAGATCCGCGACCTGATTCAGATCTATGAACTAGAGGGTGTCGAGGTGAAGAGTATCGTGGAGCTGGTTTCTGAATCACTGATCCGGTAAGCCGGACGGGCCGCATCAGACGATCGATTTTTTCATGCAAACGGCGCTGTCCGGGCACAAGCTCCTGAATTCGGCCGTGTCCCGGATCTCCGCAGGGGCGGAGGAGCGGTCGACTTTCTCGAAACCCCTGGCCGAAAAAAACGGTTCGGCCGTCAGGGTGAGCAGATACAGGGTCCGGATCCTCATCTGCCGGGCCGATTTTTCAGCGGCAGCCACCAGCTGAGTCGCCACTCCCTGGCAGCGAAATTTCTCCACCACCGCCAGCGACCGGAGCAGACCGGAGCTGCCGGCCACCTCTATCGATACGGTCCCGACAACCCGGGGCCCTTTTCGCGCCACGATGGTGTTTCGTAAAATATTGGCCGTTATGTCCGCGTGATGCAGTCCGCAGCCGGCGATCACCGCCTCCACGGCCGGCCCTTCTCCGGCTCGAACACCGCTCAGGGTAACCGGCAATCTTTTTTCATCGCGTGCGTCCATCCGTGGCATTTGACAAGGCTCCTGTGTCAGGGAGCTTCACCCCAGGCTTTTTGGCTGCGCTCGATTTTTTTCCGCACCGTCTTCCAGGTTTCGGTTGCGAGAAAAGATCCCTCGAAACGCTGCAGCATGCGGCGAAACATCTCAAGAGGAACACTGAAAGAAAGCTCGTCGGTTTTGAAGAACTTGCGGGCCGAGGGATCCCACCCACCGACCACCGCCTTCAGTTTGCCCAGGGCCATGTATTTTCGGGGCCATACCACCAGGCTGCCGCAGGCGGCGCTCCAGGGAGAAGTCACCACCTCCGGATCGTTGGTGACAAACGCCGCCAGCTGATGCAGACCACACAGTGATTCGGGCCGCAGGAAAAAGGAGACGATATCCGGCTCTTCCTCCGGGCCGAAAAGGCCGAGCGGTTTGAATATGCAGTATTTGCCGGGCGCCGGCGGGGGGTCGACCATCTCGAATATGTTGCGCAATTGATCCGGGGATTCACAGTAGAACTCCCCCTTCATGCGCTCCGGGACTCCCGAAGACACGTAATGGATGATGGTCTCTGTCTGCGGCTTCATGAAACCCAACCAGAAAGCCGCTCCGGGACATCCGAATTGTTCTGCGGAAAAGTAGGCTGCGGTTTTTTTCCGGCGGGCACGCCATATATGGCCCATCGCGCAGGAAAAATCGCTGAACACCTGCTGCCAGTCGATCTCGTTCTTTGCCTCTTTTTCACGCGTGGGCAGTTCACCGGCAGCGGGTGTAAAACCTTCCGACGGCCGTTCGTCGGCAAAAAACACGCCCATCGGCTCCTCCGACAGGCCCAGGGTGTTAAGAAAGACCGGCAGGCGGTCTGATAGCTTCTTGTCCATCGATCTCTCCCGCACTCGATTTTCTATTCCATACCGAAAAAATTGACCATCAGGGTTCCCAGCCAGCGACGCAGCATGGCATAAGAGTAATGGCGGGCTGCGGTGGCATAGTTGAATTCGACCATCTTTTCCCTTCGCTGCGGTGATTGAAGGATGTCCTTGACTTCCTGCACGTTCTTTTTGTTCAGGTACCCGTCCATCACCACCAGGTCGAATCCCTTTGGTTCGATGTCCCTCACAAACGTGGCGTAGCGGTTGATCAAAAGCGGTTTTTTGAAATAGACCGCCTCCAGAAAAGCGTTGCCGAATCCTTCATACAGGCTCGGGTAGGTGATGAAATCGGCGTGCGGGTAAACATCCCAGAGGGAGTATCGATCCTTGTGGTTGAAGTGGTTGTAAATCGGGTCGGAGATTCGGGTGGAGACCATTCGCAGATCGACTCCCCGCTCCCGGGAATCCTCTTTGAGCCAGTCGACATAGTCATAGCCCTCGTCGCCGGCTTCGTGGGAAATAACCAGTTTGCAGCGGGGATCTTTTAAATCCTCCAGCAGGGAGACGGCGTGCTCGATGCCCTTGCGCTGGACGATCCGGGTCGGCTGTAAAAACATGATGTCATCGGGCTGCAGCCCGATCGATTCGCGAAACGCCTGTGTCGCCTGCTCATCAACCTCCGGGGGGTTTTCGAAATCGAGCACGTTGGGAATGATGATGGAGGCAATACCGTTGCGCAGGGCCAGCTCCTCCTGGGCGGCCGAGTTGATCACCACGTGTTCAATGCTCGGCAGCTTCGGCGGGAAGGCCATCCGCAGGTAATCGCCCACCGCATTGACCGCGTAACGGGTTCTTTCCCAGTAAAAGTCATGGTGATGGGCGATGGTGGGCATTTTCGACTCGGCGATCAGCTCCGTCAGGGCAATTCCCAGCGGAACGTGCATGGGAATCGTCAGGGCATTTTCGACAATCAGGATGTCGATGTGAAACTGTTCGATGAACTCCTGCAGCTGCACCTTCAGGATCGACGTCAGGGCATGGATCGTTTCGGTCACCGACGGCTTGCGATCCGTTTTTCCAAAAATCCGCCTGTTGATCCACTCGTTCTGCTCGTACTTGAAATGGGCCTCGGGCACCATGAAGCAGGAATTGCCTTCCCGATCCAACAGCCCTGCGAACCAGAAACAGGCGTGCCCTTTTTGTTCCAACACCCGGGCCCACTTGCTGGCCTCCAGGGTCACGCCGTCGGTACCTGCGAAACGGGTGGATACGAAGCCGATGTTTTTGCTCATGGTAGGGTTCCCTGCGCGTTTTTTCGTTTCAACATTGCCGAAATCTGGTCAGGTGTTATCAAAAATCTGGTAACTTGGAAAGGGTTTCGCCCAGCAAAGCGTCCCGGCCGTATATATCCTCGCGGAATTGGACGTTGCCGCTTTCGTCGACCCACGCGGTCCAGTACTGGATGTAAGTCGGCAGGGGCGCGGGCACTTCGATGATTTCCGATCGACCGCTTTCGATTTCCGCCAGAATCCGCCTGCGGGTCCAGTTGAAATGGTCCTTCAGGAGGTATTCGGCCAGCTCGATCGGTTTTTCGATCCGGATACACCCGGAGCTGAAGGTCCTTTTGGGCTGGGTGAAGATCGACCGGTCGGGCGAGTCGTGAATGTAAACGTCATACTTGTTGGGAAACAGAAACTTCACCCGCCCCATGGGATTGAACGGCCCCGGGTCCTTGCGCAGGATGTATGGAAAGTTTCCCGGATCGACTGCCTGCCAGTCGATGCGATCCGGGTCCATCTCTTCGGCGTCCGGCCCCAGGCTGCTGAAAACCCTGTATCCGCGCTCTCGCAGGTACTCGGGATTCGAGCGAATCGCCGGCAGCAGATCTTCGGTGAAGATCGTCGGCGGAACGTACCAGTGCGGATTGAGTACAAGTCTGGTCAGCTCCGCGCTGAACACCGGCGTGCGTCGATAATCCCTGCCGACTGCCACCCGCATGACCATCACGCGTCGGTTTTCGTCGACAATCTCCATCTGATAGTCGGCGATGTTGACCAGCAGGTAGCGTTTCCCGAGATACCGGGGCAGCCAGCGCCAGCGCTCCATATTCAGCTCGATCTGCCGGACGCGGCTGCGCGCGGAAACATTGAGCGCCTCTCGGGTAAGCGCGCCGATCACCCCGTCGGCCGCCAGGCCGTGCTGTCTCTGAAATGCCGCTACGGCCCGTTTCAACGTCGAATCGAAGTGGTTGCCGTCGCGCGCACGCCGCCCATCCAGAAATCCTTCCGCAACGAGCCGGAACCGCAGCATGGACACCCGCTCATCTTCGACGCCGGCCCGCAAGGTGGGTCCATCCGGCAGTTGTGTCCAACCGCCTTTTTCCTCGATCCGACGATAGCGCTGCAGAATCCGGCGCAATCGCCGGTATCCGCTGTGGTCCGGTAGAAAGCTGCTGAGAACCGGCTGCAGGCGGCCGGAATGGGCTGCCGTTTCCAGCGCGCCGATCAAATCGGCGTCTTTGTGAACGGCCTGTTGCTCCGGGCCCAAGGTTTCAGGGGCGATCCTGCCGCTCAGCAGGTGACCGGCGCTGGTCAAAAAAGCGTCCGTGGCGAGCAGCTCCGCGTCAACCAGCAACTCCAGTCGCACTTCTTCGCGCAGCAGCCCGCTGCTCTGCAGATCTCCATAGAGCCGTTGGAGCGATTGGAGGTGATAGGCCTCCGGGTTCAGGGCCTCCTGCCGGAGACCCTCCAGGGCTGTCAGCAATTCGGATAGCGGCCGGCCGGAGCCGTCGGCACCCGCCCAGGCCGGCCGGTATTGTCTTTGATCGTAAAACAAGCGGACCATGGCCGGGCTGGCCAGGTGCCGACCCTGCACGGTAGCAGCGGCACCGGATCCGATGGTCGTCAGACGGGTTTGCAGCAGGGACTGGACAGCGGTGGTGAGCGCAACAGGTGCGTCCGAAGCCGTCGCCGCGAAGCCGGCCGTCACCGCCAGGGCGATCAGCGTGCCGACAAGCAGACAGCATCCGGTCGGTTTTGTCCACAGTTCGTGTTGCATCTGTTGTGCGTACATTTCACGGCGATAAAATGCAAGCCCTCGGGGTGCAGGCGGGAGCAAATATTTACGGTCCGCACGCGGGGGCGGATAAAAAATAAAATACGGCAGTGCCCTTGGGGGCACTGCCGCATTCTCATCCAATGGGATGGATTTCCCCGCAGTGCTATTTCACGGCGTCTTTAAACGCTTTTCCGGGTACAAACTTCGGCACCTTGGACGCCTTGATCTGGATTACTTCTCCGGTTTGCGGATTTCTCCCTTTGCGCGCTTTCCTCGAGGCCACCTTGAAAGTGCCGAAGCCGACCAGCGTCACGTCGCCTCCCCTCTTCAAAGACTTCACGATGGTCTCCAGCACGCAGTCCACAGCCGCCTGCGCGTCCTTTTTGGTGCTCAACAACTTTGCCACTTCTTCAACTAGATCACCTTTGTTCATTTTGTCTCTCCTTTCGCATCCATTCACGTTCTCGGTGCCGCGGCTATCGCCGGCACCACCTTCCTCCTGGTCTTCCACCGGCCCTATGGAGAGACCATGTACTTCAGCCGATAATGTTTCTTTTTGTCCCGATGTTTGTTGCTGCCTGGCTGCGCTGGCACTCTGGTTTTTCTTTTGCGGCATACCGCGCAGCGCTCCGGCAAATCGAATCCGCGCGCCTCGTATTTCAGCTCCTGCTGGAAAGTCAGTTCGAATTCGCTGCCGCATTGCTTGCATACGAGAACAGGGCTGCTCATACCGGCAAACAGTGCCTCCCGGATTCGGATTTGTCATCATAGCATTCAAAACAGGTAACGGCAAGGGTTTGCATCTGATCGGGCAGTGGACAAAGCAATGGATGTGCCAAAACCGACTCAAAGATCCATTTTATTTTGCGACATCACCGCCGTACGGCGGTTGCTGCCTTGATATCCACTTTGCCGCAGGGGATCAGGGAGTCTTTTTCACAAACGGTGGCTTTTTCTGCTCGAAAAAACGGCTGTGCGGCAACGCAGGGGAAATCCGGCAGCCGCATCGCCTGGTGTGACCCGCCCGGCAACGGTTCAGCCTTGCGGTAAGCTGTAAAATAATGAGAATTTTGGTGTCCGATCGATCCATTTATTCGGAACTGCAAGTTCCGATCGGATCAGTCGATAATCTCCAGTACATATCGCTGGCCGGAAGTTGCCGATGCAGCCGCCAGAACGGTGCGCAGGGCTTGTGCATTGCGTCCCTTCTTACCGATCACTTTGCCCAGATCCTCTTTGGCCACCTGCAGCTCGAGAACGGTGATCCGCTCACCCTTCACTTCCCTTATCACCACCGACTCGGAACGATCCACCAGCGACTTGACTATGGTTTCCATCAGCGCCTTCATTATACCCCTTTACTTCGCATTGGATTTGTCGATTTCAAATGGAGCGTTAAAAACCAGAGGCCCTTTCCAGGCGTTCCATTTTCTGCTTGCACTCGATGCAATGCCGGGCCACCGGCCTGGCTTTCAGGCGGGATACGGAAATGTCCTCCCCACAAAGCTTACAGATACCGTAAGTACCCTTTTGGATATCTTCCAAAGATTGCCGGATCTTATGGATCAGGCGGTGTTCCCGTTCACGAATCCGCAACGTATACGCCCGCTCAGACTCAATGGCAGCGATGTCGATCAGATCGGTGGCCCGCTCGTCTCTGTTGATCCAGTCGACCACCTGGTTGTCAGCCTGCATCTCGAGTTCTTCCAGCTGTCGGGTCAGCAGGTTCTTGAAGTAGATCAGAATCTCGTTTCTCATATGCTACCCTCCTTTTCAACAGGTATTTGCCCGATAGGCTGCCACAGCCGCCTGCGATTACCACATGAAATCGAGGCGACTCGCAGAGCCTTTGAACTGCGTCGGATGTTTCGCGTCCCCCATCCCTCAACGTTCTCCATCTCGGTGTTGTTTTACTGCCCGCAGAAACCGACTTGCAAGGCCTTCGACACCATAACGTTTTATTGACGTTTCATAACCGCTGGGCCGCCGACACAAACTATTATGGAGCAAATAACATGCCAATTTCGAGCCGATTCTTCGCGGCTGCCGATGCGGATGGCACACGGTTTGCTTGTATAAATACGGTGGAAACAGCACAAGGATCGTTTAACCAGGGGGGCTGCCATGCTGCCGGATACGGAACGCAGAAAGTCTGTCAGGGCCGTTTGCAGCGGGCGCATTCGATTCTCCCGGGTCGACCGGGAAATGACGATTACCGCCGATCTGACCGATTTCTCCGAGGAAGGGCTGGGATTTCTCTCGGCATCCGAACTCAAGCCCGGCAGCACATTGATGGTTCAGGTGGAGCAAATCGATTCGGCAGAATCCGAACGGCCTGCCCGCCGCCTGGTCCGGTCGCAGGGAATTGTGGAAGTGAGATGGTGCCGCCCGGTCGGTGATCGGTGGAATACGGTGTTTGCCACCGGAGTAAAATATCTGCTGATCTGATCGGCGCGCTGCCCGTCGTCATAACGGCATCGGTCGCCTATCAGCAATGGAGATGGCTGCGCTTTGATGGCGAAGCCATTTCTTTATGCTCATATGTTTCATCGACCGGAACCGGGTCGAATCGACAAGATAGAACCGTCCTTGACAAAGTGTCCGTACATCTCGTAGTTGGTTGGTAATGGCAAACAGGGTATCTGCAGACGCGCACCCGCAATTTCCGGAAAAATGAAACAAGCCGATCCGAAAAATATCGCCTGGAACCTGGCATTGATCACCGCCGGCAGCCTGCTGTGCGCCCTGGCCATAAAGGGCATCTTGATCCCGCAGCAGTTTCTGGCCGGCAGCGTCACCGGTTTGGCCCTGCTGGTCCATTTTATCTGGCCAAAGCTGCCGGTGGGGGTGATCTACTTTCTGATTAACATCCCGATCTATGCGCTGGGTTGGAAGTACGTGGGAAAACGGTTCTTTCTCTACAGTGTTGCCGGCCTTTTCATCTTCTCGGGTGCAGTGGAGTTAATCAATATCAAAATTCCGGTGCAGGACCGGTTTTTGAGTATCCTGCTGGCGGGCATCATTACCGGGATCGGTTCGGGCATCATTTTGCGATCGCGTGGCTCGGCCGGAGGGCTCGATATTCTTTCCATAATCGTCATGAAAGTATATTCCATCCGCCTCGGTTCCACGATCCTGGCTTTTAACGTCGTACTGCTGACGCTGGTCTCCGTTTTGTTCGGTATCGAAGCGTCACTGTATGCGCTGATCTTCATCTTTGTAAGCTCCCGGCTGGTGGATCTGGTGGTGTCGGGACTGAGCCAGCGCAAATTGGTGATGATCATTTCGGAAAGCTGGCAGGAGATCGAGCAGGTCATTCTCCAGCGACTCAACCGCGGTGTCACCCGGGTTCGCGGGGAAGGCGGATACACCCGCCGGCAGGGCACCATCCTCTATTCTGTAGTAACCTTTCAGGAGCTTTCCCGGCTCAAGAGGATGACCCGGGAGATCGACCCGCAGGCCTTCGTAGTGGTCACCGACACCCTGGAGGTGATGGGGCAGCGGATCGGCAACCAGCCGCATTGGTAACGGGTGCGTTCAACCTGCCGTCACTCCGGCTTGCTTTTGATTGTTTTCATGATCAACTTTAGTTTGACTGCAATGTCTGAAGGTAAACAAAGGAAAAGAACAACGGCTGTGCGCATAGCCAGGCAAAGGAGTAAAAATGGTACGCAACATCATGTTCCTGGTGCTGATCGGAGTGGTGCTGGTCTTTGTCGCCCAGAACACCCAGGTGGTGGAGGTCAGATTTCTCTTCTGGACACTGTCGATGTCCAGGGCCCTGATTCTGCTGATCACCCTGGCCATCGGGCTGGTGGGAGGATGGCTGCTCACCGTCCCCAGAAATCGCAAAACATTTAAAGCCAGGTGAGTAAAAGATAAATCCTTCTTCCGTGCAACGCACCCTCCTGCCGGGTCTGGACCAGTCGGAAAAGCTGTCTCGGCGTTCACCTCCATCGATATATACCGCCGGGGCTATGTTTTACAGAGCATCCTGAAATCGATACGGCTATACCGTTGTCTGGCCTTCAAGTTACGTTACGGGCAATCAGCGGAAGGCACCCGGCCGATGGGATCGAATCTGCACCAACATCCAGACACCTTCCGCGGCACGACCTGTTTGTATTCTCCAGCCGATTGACGGCCTGCCCGCGTTGGCATATAAACCATCACAACTGAATTTGTTGCCCATCGTCGATGAAAGGACGCATGCAGCATGGCACGCTTTAAGAATTTTCTGAAAACCTCTGTTCTCGGCGGGACATCGGTTATCATGCCCGCTGTTATCTTTTTCTTTATCTTCCGGTGGCTGTTTCGGTGGATCACGGACCTGATCCAGCCCCTGACCGATATCGTCACCCGCAAAATGCCGTTTCCCGAGCTGGCAGCCGATTTGATCGTCATTGCCCTGATTCTGTCCACCTGTTTCATCATCGGGGTGATCGTAAGGACCAAGGCCGGTCAATTTTTACACACGAGCCTTGAAAACCGCATCCTGCAGATCGCCCCGGGCTACCCGATGATCAAATCGATTGTTGGCCAGTTTCTGGGCAGGCAGGAACAGCCGTTTTCAAAGGTTGCCCTGGTTCAGGCGTTTGAAAACGACACACTGATGACGGCCTTTATCACGGAGCGGCATGCCGACGGCAGCTTTTCGGTGTTTGTCCCCACCGGACCGAACCCGACCACCGGTTTTATTTTCCATCTGCAACCGCAATATGTTCATCCGGTAAAGGTTTCCGTGGAGGAAGCGTTTCGAACGGTTATCGGTTGCGGTGCCGGTTCTTCCAAGCTGATTCTCAAATACGCTGAAGGAAAACAGCAATGATCGCCCGCAAATGGTTTGCGGTTCTCCTCTTTTGTGGGGCCGCAGCGATGACCGGGGTTGCCTTCGGCCAGGCTGGCCTAGAAAAAGGGAAAACAGCTCCGGAGTCCCCAGGAAAAAAACCGGCTGCCGGGCAGACCGGGGACCGCAGCACCCTGCAAGAGCGTTTCGCGGATTACCAGGCCGAAATCGACAGCGCCTGGAACTACGAGATCATCGTCATCGACAACAACTCGGTGACGGTGAAAAAAGTTGTATTTTCGCTGTGTATCCTGATGGTCGGCCTGGTCGCCGCCAAATTCCTGATCCGCTTTGCGGTAAAGCGGCTTACCCGCTATGCCCGTATGAAGGATTCGGCAGGTGCGGCCATCCAGAAGGTGCTTTCCTTTTCGGCATATTGCCTGGTGTTTCTTTTCGCCCTGCGGATGGTCAACATCCCGCTGGCTGCATTTGCCTTTCTCGGCGGAGCAGTGGCCATCGGCGTCGGTTTCGGTGCTCAGAATCTGATCAACAACTTTATCAGCGGTTTCATCATCATGGGTGAGCGTCCCATCAGCATTGGGGATCTGATAGAAGTGGAGGGGGTCCTGGGCCAGGTGGAAGAAATCGGTGCCCGCAGCACCCGGGTTCGCACCGGGGAAAACATTCACATCATGGTTCCCAATAGCAGTTTTCTGGAAAAAAACATCACCAACTGGACCCTGTCGGACAGAAAAATACGGACCCAAGTCAGCGTGGGCGTAGTGTACGGCTCCCCGGTGCGGGAAGTCGAGCTGCTGCTGGTTCGGGCGGCCGTTGAAAACCAGCAGGTGTTGAAACACCCCGAGCCATTTGTGCTCTTTCGCGATTTCGGTGACAGTGCGTTGATATTCGAAATCTTTTTCTGGGTCAGCATTCATCGCGTCATCGAACGTCGCCAGATCGAAAGCAGCATCCGTTTTCGCATCGACGAGCTGTTCCGCGAAGCCGGCATCACCATCGCTTTCCCACAGCTCGATGTGCACCTGGACACCCAGCGACAGCTAGAGCTGCGGCTGACGAACCGCAAGGAATCACCGCAACTGGACGAAAAATAAAAAAGGACATCGCAACCGATAATATGCTGCTGCCGGTAATCTATCTGATCCTGGGCCTGGTCCTGCTGATCAAGGGGGCCGATTTTCTGGTGGACGGCGCCGTATCGATCGCCCGCCGCCTGCAAATCTCCGATCTGGTGATCGGCCTAACGGTGGTAGCTTTCGGCACGTCCACACCGGAGCTGTTCGTCAACCTGCTCGCCTCTTTCAAAGGGACCACGGGCATTGCCGTGGGGAACATCGTCGGCAGCAACATCGCCAACATCTTTCTGATTCTCGGTGTCTGCGCCCTGATTCATCCCCTTTCGGTGAGCAGGGGCACGGTCTGGAAGGGGATCCCTTTCAGCCTGCTGGCGGTCATTGTTTTGGCAATTACAACCAACGACCCGCTGCTCGATGCTACCGGACCGGCGGTCATCTCCCGCGGCGACGGGCTGGTGCTGCTGTCATTTTTCATTATCTTTCTCTATTATTCCTTTGACGTCGCCACCGAAGTTCCCGGCCTCGACTCGCACACACCGGCCAAAAAACACCGGTTGTCCGTGTCGCTGTTGCTGACCGCAGGCGGATTGGTGAGCCTTTCACTGGGCGGCAAGTGGATCGTCGACGGGGCCGCTGCCATCGCTTTGCAGCTTGGCATGAGCGAGGTTGTAGTCGGCCTGACCATCGTGGCCATCGGAACTTCCCTGCCCGAGCTGGCCACCTCCGCCGTGGCAGTGCGCAGGGGCAATGTCGAAATCGCGGTAGGCAACGTGGTCGGTTCGAACATCTTTAACATTTTTCTCGTGCTGGGCATCAGCGCCACTGTCAAACCACTGCCGTTTCCCGCCGGCGGAAACCTTGACATCATGGTGGTGATTGCCGCCAGCCTACTGCTGTTTCTGTTCATGTTTACCGGACTGCGGCGCTCCTTGGACCGCTGGGAGGGAGCGATATTTGTCATCATGTACGCCGCCTATATCGCCTATCGAGTCTGGGCTGCATGATGCAGTGTTGCCGGCGCCTGGACGTTTCTTATTAAGGAGAAGATCATGTCACGACCCAACAAAAGTTGGACCCTGATGGTGGTGCTGTCGGCATCGCTTTCGCTGCTCTTGCCTGGCACCCTGGCGGGTGAAACACGTCAGCCCTGGGAGCATAAGGTCGACGAAATTATCGCCTCCCTTTCGACAAATATCGATACATTTGAATACCTGCAGGAGCGTCTCACGGACCTGTCCAGGTCCAATGAAAATTACAGTGAGCAGAAAAATATCTGGCTCTCCTCTGCATTGACCCTGGCGGCAATCGCCTCCGTGTGTGAATACCAGCGGGACCTGCTGACGCTGTTCACTGATTTGAGACAAGCAAACCGCAAACATTTCTATGGTGTTCGACTCAAGAGTCTGCAGTTGTCGGTGGAACAAATTGCGGTCATGCAGGAGCAGATGCAAATCAATCATTCCTTGATCTCCCACAGTAAAGAAGAGCTGGCCCTGATCCCGAAAGAAAACAAGGTGGTGCTCTCCTCGATGGTGCTGCTGCGGCAGGCAATCAAGGAGATTGAATCCAACCGATAGCGTCAGAAAGGAAAAAGAAGATGACAGCTGAAAAGTCGGTTTCCAAAACCTTTCGGTGGTTCGCCAAGGAAGTCAATCAGGTGGCTCGCAGTGCAACGCGCTTTGTAAGACCATCGGCTAAAAAACCGGGCAGCGCACCGGGCACGCTGATACCAGTGGGTGAAAGAAGAATCGACAAGTCCCGAATTTCCCTGATCGACTATGACGCTCAACAGTTGCAGGAAAGAGAAGTCTCCGAGATCCGGGAAGTGCTGCCGATGAAAGATGCTCCCACCGTTACCTGGATCAACATCGACGGCCTGCATGACATGGATCTGATCCGACAGGTGGGGGACCTGTTCGGCATCCATGCTCTGACACTGGAGGACATCGTCAACACCGGTCATCGCCCCAAGATGGAAGAGTTCGAAACCTACCTGCTGGTTGTGCTCAAAATGCTGTATTTCAACGAGGCGAAAAATCACATCGAAACCGAGCAGGTAGGCCTGGTTTTGGGAGAGCGATTCCTGATCTCCTTCCAGGAAATTCCAGGAGATGTCTTTGTTCCCGTCAGGGAGCGGCTGCGCAAAGGAAAGGGTCGCATCCGAAATTCCGACTGCGGGTACCTGGCCTATGCGCTGATCGATGCCGTGGTGGACCACTACTTTCTGGTTCTGGAGGTGCTGGGTGAAAAAATCGAAGATCTGGAGCAAGAGCTACTTGCCGATCCCACCCGCGACGGTTTGCGCAGCCTGTACGTGCTGAAACGAGAACTGATCTATTTCCGCAAGCAGGTCTGGCCCATGCGCGAACTGCTCGCCAGCCTCGCACGGGAGGAGTCCGCTTTCGTTCATCCGTCCGTAACCGTGTTTCTCAACGATGTTTACGACCACACCATCCAGGTGATCGACACCCTCGAATCGTTTCGAGACGTTCTCTCCGGGCTGCTGGATGTCTATCTTTCAACGGTCAGCAACCGGATGAACGAGGTCATGAAGGTGCTCACCATCATCGCCACCATCTTCATTCCCCTTTCCTTTATCGCCGGTGTCTACGGCATGAACTTCGAATACATGCCCGAGCTCAAGTGGCGCTGGGGGTACCCGGCTCTTTTGTTGATTTTGTTCGGAATATTTAGTGGAATGCTGTTGTGGTTCCGGCGCAAAAAATGGTTATGAATCGATAAAAATGATGAAGAAAGGAGGGCTCCATGAACCGTTTGTTGATCATTGCAACGATCTGCCTTCTGGTTTTCACCGGGCAGGGCAATGCACTTGCGGCCGACAATCCGCAACCTTTCGGATTGCAAACCGGCCATACGTCATACGCAGCCGCAGTCGACCTGCTGCAATCCAGAGGGTGGAAATTCCAGGAGTATGAAAAAAAGCAGTTCCATGAAATCGGGCCCCAAGATCCGAACCGGGGCAAAAACACGTTCTTGCTGGTATCGCCTGGAAAACTCGAAGACATCCGCCGCATGATTCTGTTTTTCAGCAGCGACTCCGTCCTGAATGCGCTTCTAATCGTCATCGAACCGAACCTGTTCGAGTCGGTGATGGAAGATCTCGACCGAAAATACAAACTGGTGAAAAAGCACCTGCAGGGACAGAGCTACTCCAGCGACTACACCCACGTGCTCTGGGAAAAAGGAACCACCTACATCGAGCTGCAACGACTAAGCCCTCACTACGTGCGGCTGTTGTATGTGGAAAAACTGCTTTACGAGAACTACAGGGAATTTCTCGTCAAGACCTACGAATCTTTTCGGCGGGGTCTGGTCAAAAAGGACTGGATGAAAGAACTTTAGAACCGGGCGTGGGCCAGGCTCCGATTGTGGTTGCAGCCCGTGTCGTCCTCAGGTTGTTTGGGGCGATGACCGCCAGGCTCTGCACTACTAGCGGTCGGCATCCCTGGGGAAACTCGCCCGGCACGGTGCGTTCTGCGCCAGCTGCGCTTGTGTTGAATTTGGGAGTTTGAAAACTGCCGTGAGCTTCTTTCGAACAGCGGTCCCACTTCCGGGCAACAGGAAAAACAGGCGATTTTGCCGCTCACAGTGCCGACTGCAACGTCGAGTGTCGAAAGTGATTCATTGAAAAATTTACCCGCGCGTCGATGTCGGCAAGGTCCTGGCAAACTGATTCCACCTTCTTCAGCCTGGGCAACAGCCCACGGTGATTGGCCAGCTGAATGCTCAAGCCCGGCCGGGCATTCAATTCGAGAATCAGGGGTCCCCTGGTCGCATCCAGCACCAAGTCCACACCGATGTAGCCCAGTCCGGTCAGTTCGTAACACTCGGCGGCCAGCCGCAGCAGCTTCTCCCAGTGAGGGATTTGAATCCCGCCTACCGGGTTACCGGTGTCCGGGTGTTCTTCGATAACCTCGTTGCGCCATACCGCATTGAGCGTCCGACCGGTAGCCATGTCGATTCCGACACCGATAGCACCCTGGTGAAGATTGGCCTTCCCGCCGGACATCATGGTGGGCAGTCGCACCATGGCCATCGTCGGAAAGCCCAGAAATACAATGATACGCAGGTCCGGCACCCCTTGAAAGGTGACGGGTTCGAACACCGGGTCGAACCGCACCCGATACTCGAACATCGCTTTGTCCTGCTGTCCGCCCAGGCTGAACATTCCGCTGAGTATGTTATGGACATGAAACTTGAGATCGTCCATGGAGACCAACTGTCCGCCGGCCTTCCGCAACCGCTCCCGAATGCGTCCGGAGATCACCACGATACCGTTACCGCCGGAGCCGCGGGACGGCTTCACGGCAAATTCGGAATACCCCGAAAGAAGGTCGGGCAAAGATTCGATCTGGTGCTGAAACTCGACCACTGCATACAAGTCAGGCACGGACAGGCCGGCACGAATGGCAATTGCCTTGGTGAGGAGCTTGTCGTCCACCAGCGGATATCGTTTCCGTAAATTGTACTTCAGAGTGTAGTTCGCATTACGGCAATTGATTCCTAACAACCCGGATTTATGCAGTTTTTTTATCGCCCCCCAAAGCACCTACTCTTCCTCCATCGCTTTGAACCGCCCCAATTCCAGCAACCGATACCCGGAATAACGACCCAGCAGAATCACAACCGCCAGCACGATGAGCAGCAGTTCCGGGAAAACAAATACCACATGCTCGACTATTTGAATCGACATGATCAAATATGCACCTGCAGCGGCGAGCAGGGTCCCGGCGGCTTGTGCGAGGGCATCTGCCGGTCCTGTTTCGTCCCAGATCACCGACATCCGCTCGATGGTCATGGCAAGAATCACCATGGGAAACAAAGCCACCGACATCCCCCGCTCGAGTCCGAGCTTGTGGGTCAGCACGCTGAAGGCCAGCATCAGCAGGATCACCACCGTGAGTATGGCGGCAAGCCGCGGTACAACAAGCAGTTTTAAGTGCTCCAGGTAAAGTCGCACACACATGCCCGCCGCCACGAGAAGAGTGAAAAGAACGATCCCCCAGATGAGCTGGGTTTCGCGAAACGCAAGGGCAATCAACACCGGCATGAACGTTCCGAAAGTTTTGAGGCCGACCACATTGCGCAAAATTACCAGCAGGAGCGCTCCGATGGGAACGAGCAGCAGTATCCGATATACGGACTGGATCTGGAGCGGCAAACCGAATATGGAAAAATTGTTCAACACCGGCCGGCTGATCTTCTCCATGGAGATGGCGGAACGGATCGCCTCCTCCTGGCTGACAACAACGGACAATTCGACCCGGGCCTTTTTGACTCCCTGCGCCTGCAGTATCGGGTCAGCGCCTCTCCACCAGGGGAAATAATCCTCTGGGAGTTCGCTTTCACCGGTATCGAAATTATAGGCAACCCAGCGTTTCCGGTCTAACACCTCCAGCCAGTGAACCAGGGGAATGTCTTTTCCCTGATCTGTGAGTCGGATACCATGTGCCGACCGGGTATGAACGCCGATCAAGGCGAGGATGTTCTCTGCCAGCTCGATTTTTCTCAGCCTGGAGGCCTCTTTCCCCAAAAGCAGCTCGATGTCGCCTCCTGGCTGGGGCCGGTTGATCCTGCCGATCAACATGGGTACCAGGGATTGCAGATCGGCCGATTTCTCACGAATGTCTGTGATCAACGACTGGGCCGCTTCCCGCTTTACTCCTTTGAAATCCGGCACCGTCAACTCAGAGGGCGGAATGGCACGAATGTCTTCACGCTCCATTCGATGCACGGAGGCACTGTAGTACAAGGTCTGCGGTCCCTTTGATCGCCGAATCGACCAGGTGGCGATTCGCTTTCCCTCTTTGGCGCTGGTGGTAACCCCATATCCCCGGGAAATGAAATTTTCGTTGATAATGGCAAATCGGCTACTGTTGCGGGGAAGATGCAAAGAAAGCTTTACGGGACCCTCGATGGCCGTAAAGGAAATCTGTGCCTCGATGTTCCATGTAGTGGATTTCTCGCCGGGCCATACCGGAAAATAGAGCACCAGCGCTTTAAACAAAAAACCGCCCAGACCGGCGGCTGCCAGCAAAAAACACAATATGTAAAGGTGTTTGTTTCTCAAGGCTTGGCCTCTACGCGGCAGTTGGGCTTCAATGTAAACGACTCGGCGGCATCCACGAAAAAATCTCCGCCCAGAAAACTGCGTCCAATCAGCATCTGGTAATTGAAATTGCTGCGATCCACCAGATTGACTTCCACCTCCTTGTATGTCGAGCCCAGGCAAATGCCCAGTAGGATAACCGGTCGCTCCTGGATGCGCTTTTGCTTGCTGCGCAGTTTGATTTCCGCGGTGCGCACCAGAGGCATCTCCATTTTCATCTTTTTGCCGTTGCGGTCCTGGACGACAAAACGCACCCAGGGCTCCCCTTTTTTCTCAAATTCGGCGATGCTGCGTGCGTTCAACGACGAATGTTTGGCCCCGGTGTCCATCTTGGCCCGAAAAACCAGATCGCCGGGGGACACCCGCACCTTCTCGAGCCAACCGCACACCTGTTTGTCTCGCCCCTGTGCAGCAGCATCCCCGACGGGAAAGAGCAGGCAGAGTAAAACAAACAACACGAAACACCGATTCTTCGAGAAAACCACGTGGTGATGAAAACGAAGCGATTCGATGGTTGGGATATGGTTCATTTTATTTTTCCACATTAGTCCAAGATACGGTTCATTTGTCGGTCCCATCAGCTTCGATCATAGTCTCTCATATTTCCGGTCGAGCCGCCAAAACCCGATGAAGCGTTTTGACCCTCATTTCACCTGATCGATGCACAGCATGAATTGCATCCAATCGGAGAGAAGATACCTTCTGACACAAAAAAATACAACCGTACCGGCATGTCTTGGAGTAAACGCGGGACCGAAAAAATGGCAACGGCTCTTGCTTGCGTTGATTACAGCAACTTATACACCGTTTTCATGTTTCTATTGCAAAGCCCTGGCAAGGCCTTTTAGCGCACATCACCGTTGGAGGCTGTCACCGATCGCCTGCTCCACAACCGTTTCGATTACCTGTTTGCCCTTGCTGAAACGGCTGGCGCATTGGAAATGCAGAAGGTTTGGTCTTTGTATACAATTTCCATTGTCGTGTTGTGATCATCCGCACGATTTGGTATTTCTGAGGCGTTAATAGGCAAAGCATTGACCTAGGCATGCCAACCAACCGGTGAGGCAAAAGGAGATCCATCTGTGATAAAATCCATCCGTAGCATTTTTGGCTATTCTGCAGCCTTGGTGGTGATCTTTCTGCATCCCGCCGGATGCGGCGCTCAAAGCCAGGCCAGCCCACGCAGCCTGCCGAATGTCACCGTGGAAAAAATTGCGATGATGCCCTTTCTGATGGGCCAACTGGAATCACCGAACGCACCTATTGAAAAACCGCTGAGCAAACCGCTCACCCAGCTTATGATAGACGATCCCAGATTGCCGGTGGGTGCCGACCGGATGATGAACCGATTCACCAACGAAATGCTGAAACAGCGCTTTCAGGACCGTCTGGTGCCTTCCGATCATGTGGCCGATGCCTATCAGAGCCTTGTAACGGATCAAACTCTGGATACCCCCCGCAAACGTGCGGTACGATTGGGAGAAACCCTGGAAGCGGGGCACGTGATGGTAGGCACGCTGTGGCGGTACCGGGAGAAAGGAGCTCTTGCCGATGTGCCGGACAGCCCTGCTTCGGTGGGATTCGCCCTTTACCTTGTGGATGTAAATACCGGCGTCCGGCTGTGGCACGGGTCCTTTGACGGCACCCAGAAAGCCTTGACGGAAGATGTCCTTGGCAGTTTGAAGCAGCTGAACATGGGCCTTTCCTGGCTCTCGGCCGATGAACTGGCCCGGTACGGTGTGAAATCGGTTTTGCAAAAACTGCCGCTGCGTTGACAATTCTTATCCTGGCTGGCGGACATCAGCCGCTTATTTTCTCCTTTTGCGTTCCCGGATTTACTCTATTGTCCATGGCACGATCGAAATTGTCGACTTGTTCCTGGGAGAGCAGCAAGTCCTTCATGCTGTAAATCTGCATTCGGCATGACTGGGTGAACAAGCGGTTCACCAGCAACAGGGAAGCGATGTCAATTTCCTGGATTCTTTGTTCGGCCACAGCCTTCATGGTGCTTTTGATAAAGCGTTCGTCTGACTCTTCGATCTGCCTGAAAGAAGCCAGCAGGCTATGGTACTGTTCGTCCTTGTCTTCCATATTCAGGATACGCAGCATGTTGTGATAGAGTTCCACAAGGCGCCTTCGGAACGTTTTATACTGGGCATTGAGGTATTCATTGTCCGAGCCGTCGAACTCATCCATATTATGCCGAACGCCTTTAAAGTTTTTTAACGCGTTCATAATGTTGCGCGAGGCATAAGTTAATCTCTCCAGCTCCTTGGTCTCTGCTTCATCGAGTTTGTGTGTCTGAACTTTGGAATAAAAGGTGAAAATTTCCGCGTGGAGCAGCTTGATGTTTTCGTAAAACGCATCGAGGGTGTATTTTTTCTTTCTGTTGGCTTCAAAAGGCAGACCGGCATCGAACACCAGCCGTTCGTCAATTCGCAGCAGCCGCAGGTTGTAGAGCTGGCACTCCTGCAGCAAATGCCGGGTTTCATTTCTTAGTGCAGCAGTGGCGGCATCCGTGATTTCCGGCGGCGTCTTATCCAGATAGACAGTAAGCACGGTTTTGTGGTCCGGATATATTTTGGTGAGCAGCCGCGACAGCGGTCCGAAAAAAGGGAAGAAAAGCACCACTCCCAGAATATTGAAAAGCGTGTGAAAAAGCGCCAGCCCGATCAGGCTTTCGGAACGGATGTCCACGAAAAACGCTATGATCCATATCAGTGCGGGAAGCCCCAAAAAGGCCACTGCACCGGTAACCAAATTGAAAACCAGGTGGCTTAAGCTTACCCTTTTTTTGGCCTGCACACCTCCGATGGCCCCCAACAACACGGTTATGGTCGTACCGATATTGGCCCCGATAACCATCACGGCCCCGATTTCAAAGGTAATCAGTCCACTGTTTACCGCTGTGAGCACTATGGCGATGGTGGCCGCGCTGGAATGCATTAGTGCCGTGGCAAGGGTACCGGCCAGCAGGTAAAACCACAATCCGTAATCGGGCAGTTGTTCCAATCGGAAGGTTTGCGTAAAGTTTTCGACACTGCCCTTCATGAAATCGAGGCCCAGAAATAAAAATCCGAATCCGATGAGAAATCTGGTGATCAGCGATGGTTTGGTCGAGGGTTTAAAAATTATGATACCGACGGCGCCCAGTCCGATAAAGGGCAGGGCCAGGCTTTCAATTTTGATCTTAAACCCGATGGTGGCGATGATCCATGCGGTCAGGGTCGTGCCGATATTCGAGCCCATGATGACGCCGATGGCGTTTTGCATGTTCATAACGCCGGCACCCACAAAGGCCAGCACCATCAGCGACACCGCCGAACTGCTCTGCAGCAGGGCGGTGACCAGTGCACCGCTTCCGATCGACCGCAGCCTGCCGTTGGTGTACATTCGGATAATACGCCGGAAAGCACGGCCGGATAGCGCCTTTACCGATTCCTCGATCAACAGCATGCCGAACAGAAAAATACCGAGTCCTGCCAGCAGTTTCCATAAATCCATACTAAATGGCATTAATTGTCCCTTTGACTTTACCGCACTGAAGTTTCGTTCTCGATATTTCGCCTTACATACCGGCCATGTGTTCCACGGGCGGCACTATGGCAATACCGGTGCCGGATTCGCTGATATGCGGTTGAAGTGGAATATTGATGGTTCGAAGCGATAGGCTCTGATACGCACCGTTCGGCTCGCGGTTTCGTCGCTGGTTCATTTTTTTCTCGGATCCAGTACCAAACGCACATGCGCGGCGATCTGCCGTTCGGTCATTTTATCACGGGTTTCCAGATCGACAATCCGGCCCTTCAAATTGTTCATCGTTTTGTCGATTTGCTTTCGAAGTTCGTGTTTGGCTTCCCCTGGCCCCATTATCAGAATTTTATCCGCATCCTTCAATTTTTCAATGATCTTGTCATAATAGTTTTTCAGACGATGTTTCTGCCGGTCTTCGATTTTGCTGTCTACCGCCACCTCCTGAGGACCCCACGGCGTTTTCCCGGTGCGCGAACCACCGGATAGCCGCGTGCGACGATCGATATCGGAGGTAATCTGCTTGATCGTCTCTTTTTCCAGCCCTTTTTCATATTCCTGATCCGGGCGCAGTAACCTGACAACATACGCCTTGCGGTGGTCCACCCAGACGCCGATGTATCGTTTCATATATGGCTCCTTTTGCAGTGTTCACAGCCCATTTTGCCGCTTTACTTCCAAAGCGGGTGCATAGAATTTCTCGACGTAATCCTTGACCATGCGGCGCGCAGAAAAACGCGCTGCAGATGCCTTGATGGTTTCCTTCATCATGTCCACCCACCCGGTGGGGATACCGTCATCGGAGACGCGGTAATAAAGCGGGATGATATCGTGTTCCAGGAGGCGGTAGATCTCGTTCGCATCCAAGCTGTCACGATCGCCTTCCTGCGCCCGATGTTCGAAGGCCCAGCCGTTTTTGCCGTTGTAGCCTTCGATCCACCAGCCGTCGAGGATGCTCAATTGCGGCACGCCGTTTAGGGCCGCTTTCATGCCGCTGGTGCCGCTGGCTTCCATGGGCGGCAGCGGAGTGTTCAACCACAGGTCAACTCCGTGGACCAGATACTGGGCCAGCTGTTCCCCGTAATCCTCGACAAAAGCGATGCGACCGCCCAGCTCCGGATTCCGGCAGGCGTTGAAAATCTGCTGGAGAATCATTTTACCTGGACTGTCGGCCGGATGCGCTTTGCCGGCGAATATGATCTGGACCGGTCGCCAGCGATCGTTCACCAGCCGTTTCAGCCTTTCAAGGTCATTGAGGATCAGAGCCGCCCTTTTGTAGGTGGCAAACCGGCGGGCAAACCCGACTGTCAATACGGAAGGATCGAGGAGCGCGCCCCCGGCCAGGATAATCGAGGATCCGGCGCGGTCTTGAACCCAGCGCCGCCTGGATCTTTCCCGAACGGCATCGATCAGCTTGATTTTCATCCAGTAATGGACCTGCCACAGCTCCTGATCCGGTATTTTATCGATCATCTCCCAAACCAGCGGGTTGTCGTGATCATCGACCCAGCCGGCACCGAGGTACCGATCGAATAGCATCTTGAGCTTGGGTTCCACCCACGTCGGCAAGTGAATACCGTTGGTGACATGTTCCATCGCCTCTTGCCCCGTCCCAGCCGCAGGCAAAAGGCCCTGCCACATCTCACCGGTGACCGCTGCATGCTTTTTGGACACGGCATTTCGGCAAAGTGACGAGCGGAGCGCAAAAGCTGTCATGTTGAATCCGGCTTGCGGGGCGGCAGGGGAAACACCCAACTGTAAGAACCGCTCGCGTTCGATTCCCAGTGCCGGCCAATATCGATGGAAATATTTTTCCATCATCTGAAAAGAAAACACGTCATGTCCGGCCGGCACCGGTGTATGCGTGGTGAAAACTGTTCGCTGTTTCACCTTTTCGAACGCTTCTTCAAAGTTATCTCCGTCGGCAGTGAGGTCCCGGATGCGCTCCAGCAGTGCAAAGGCGGCGTGGCCTTCGTTCAGATGCATAACCTGATACGCAACGCCCAAGGTTTTCAGCACGGTGGCCCCACCGATGCCGAGGACGATTTCCTGCCTCATGCGCTGTTCCAGATCCCCGGTGTAAAGCCGGGCGCTCATCACGCGGTTCCAGGGGTCGTTCTGTTCGATGTCCGTATCAAGGAGAAACAGCGGCACCCGGCCGACTGCGACTTTCCAGACAGCGACATGCACCACCGGCTCGATCACCGGAACCTTTACCACCAGCTGGTTTCCTTGCGAATTCAACACCCGGGAAATTGCAGCGGCGTCCCGATCGAAATACTCTTCGATATTTTCCTGCCATCCGTCTTCCCCAATCTTCTGATGCAGGTACCCCTCCGGGTACATAAAGCCCACCGCCACCACCGGCAGATTCAAATCGCTGGATTCCTTTAAAAAATCACCGGCCAGGAATCCCAAACCGCCGGCGTAAAACGGCAGTGATCGATGCAGGCCGTATTCAGCGCTGAAATAGGCAACGGCGACCGATCCACTCTCCAGGGGCGTTTTCAAAATGGGGCACTGCTTCCGGTTCATGTAATTTCGAAAGATGGAAAGCACCACATCGTAATGCCGCAGGTAGTCCGGATTTACGGCAGCGGAGTTCAGAATCTCCGCCGGCAGTTCCCGGAGCATTTTATCCGGATTGTGCCCGCTGTCCTTCCACGCCTGGCGGTCCAGCATCTTAAACAGCATGCGGGCCCGGGGACGCCAGCTCCACCACAGATTCTCCGCAAGCTCTCCCAGGCCGACAATGCGATCGGGGAGGTTGGGAAACAGCGCTCGTATGTCTGTCATTTTCACACCTGCACGAAAGCGACAACCGCACCGGCTGCTGCCGGGCAGACAAATGAATCGGCTTGCCACTCATCAAGTTTTGTACTTATTACGATAGGTTATGCGGCCAATAGCGCGGCAAGACGTCATCCAGCGCAAAAGTGTATTCAAGCAGACTATTATCGCAAAGATGATGCCAAAAGCATAACCATTTGATATAGCTGTGTTTAATTGGAAGTATGAACTTTATCGGAATTTTGAGTTCCGAAAATCAGCGGTATTGTAGTGGAATATGGAAATGGTTGTTCTGAATTTTTTAGATGATCGAATCGGCGAATGCAACCCCAAGTGAGCCCATTGGGCTTGGATGGCGCGATGCCAAAGGACCGGAAGCGCCGGCAGGGCGGCACTGCCGAAGGAGACGCGGACCGGGATAAGAAATGCTTTGGTATATGATGTGAGAACTCCACAAGGACAATAGATGCGCGCTGCCGAGCGGTATAGCCTTTGCATTCGCCGCGATAGCATTGGAACCTTGCGGGAGGCCGGGAAACTGGATACACTGGTATATAAATGATCGAACAGGCACGCGACATGCGCAAGGCCTTGCTGCCTGTGCAAATGCTGCCCGGAGGATGGCAACCGGTGTTCAACAGCACGGAGGGCAGCAGACCGTATCATGCCGAACTGCCAAAAAGTCATCCTCACAGCTGTAAGAACAAATAAGGAAAGTTGAATGGAGCCGATTATTTCAACCGCTCTGGTGACGCAATTGCTCACCTGGAGAGCGGTCATAGACATCCTGCTGGTGGCTGCCGGTCTGTACGTCCTGTATCGAACCCTACTCGGTCTGGGGACATGGAAGATGGTGACCGGTATTTTCATCGCCATCGTATTCTTTCTGGTTGCCAACCTGCTGGATCTCAGGGGCATCGAGTGGGTATTTAGCAACATCAGCCAGGTGGCCGTTATTGCAATCATCATCATATTCCAACCGGAAATCAGAAAACTGCTCGAACGAACCGCCTCCATCCGGCGGGCAAGAATCGGCAAGTACAGCGAAGAGTTTGTGCAAATGCTCTCTGAGGCCATATTGGCAATGGCCCGAAAGCGCCAGGGCGCCATTGTCGTTTTGCCGGGCAAAGATCCAATCGAAGAATGGCTTTCGGGGGGATATCCACTGGATGCGAAAGTCAGCATCCCGCTGATCCTGAGCATTTTTGATCCCAACTCCCCCGGCCACGATGGAGCCATGATCGCCGAGAAGGGCCGGTTTACACGGTTCGGCGTACGGTTGCCCCTTTCGCAACGCTCTACATTAACCGATGATTATGGCACCCGACACCACGCGGCCATGGGGTTGGCGGAAAGATCGGATGCGATGGCGATCGTTGTCTCCGAGGAACGCGGAACGGTGTCGGTGTTCCTCAATGGGCAGATGCAACCGGTTGCCGGCGGTGAGGATCTGCTGCGCCTGATTTCTGCACACTGGAAGGACACGGCATCATCCCCGATCGAGTGGCAAAAGGGGAGACCGCGCTGGCCGGTTTTTTCCCAGATATTGGCAAGCCTGGTGGTGGCCGTATTGTTTTACTCGTCGCTGATCATCGCCCAGGGCGAGGTGCTGGAGAAAGTCGTCACCGTCCCGGTGGAATACACAGCCTCGCCGGCCCATCTGGTTCTGGCGGGCGACAAGGCCAAAGAGGTGCGTCTTCACCTGAGCGGCCCAAAATCGGATCTAGACTCCGTCAATCCGGATCAGGTGAACGTAAAAATCGATTTGTCGAAGGCCGTAGCCGGAAAGCAGGCATTTTTGATCACCCAGGACAACATCAAACTGCCTCGACACGTACTTTTACTCGATGTCGTCCCGCATAGCATCGAGCTCGAGCTGACGGAAATCCTGGAACATGAAATCCCGATCAAACCGCAGCTGGTAGGCAAGCTGCCGGCAGGTTTGAAAATCGCCTCGATCGAAGTAACACCGGCCATGCTCAAGGTGCTCTCCCCGGTCACACAACAAAAAGAAGTTGCCGCCAGCATCATCACCACACCGATCTACCTGGAAAGCATAACCGACGACACGCAGATTTATTGTAAAATCATCGCACCACCGTCGATCCAGCCGGTCGACAAGCGCTGGCCCGATGTTCAGGTAACCATCCGGATCAAACGCAGATAGGCGCCCCCCGCACGGCCGGCCCGCTGAAGCGCCTGCAGCGCCAGCAGACAACAGTACCGCTCGTTTTTATTTTGGCTCGAACGGAAAAAAGAGTGATAACCGCTCAAAATGAGGAAGACAGGAAATGGATGAACAAAACATCTATATCCCAATGGTTACAAAATTTTTTGAACATGACATGTCGGCCGCATCGCACATCCTTGAAGGCCTGACCGAAGAGCAGGCTGCGGGCATACTGCAGTCCCTGCCGCCTTCCCTGGTGCTGCGAATCGTCAAAAACCTGCAGATCAGTTATGCAGCGGCCATTTTAGACAAAACCGACGACGCGTTTCTGCAAAGGATAGCGCCCCAGCTGGAGCCTCAGTTTTTAGCCACCGTACTGGTGCACCTTCCGAAAGAGTCGCGTGAGCGGCTGAGGGAACACATAACCGGCAAGTTGGAAGGAGAAATCCGAGAGCAGCTCGAATATCCCGAAGGAAGCGTCGGTCGAACCATGACTACCGATTTTTTATCGTTCCGCAGGAATCTGCAGGCGCATGAGGCCATCGATAAAATCCGGGCGTTGGCCCAAAAGCGTTACCCGTCGTCCTATGCCTACGTGGTTGATGAGGAGAATCGTCTGATCGGCGTTCTGAACATGCGCGACCTGATGATCTCCGAGCCCCATCAACGGCTTGAGACCATCATCCGCAAGGAGGTGTTTTCCCTTCACTGTTTTGTCGATCTGCAGGAAGCCGCCGGCGAGCTGGCGAAACGGAAGTACTTTGCCGCACCTGTCGTGGACAGTGAAAACCGCATGCTCGGGGTCGTTAAAGCCGAACGGATGATAAGGGGCGTGCGGGAAGATGCCACCAAAGACATTCAACAGATGTTCGGCGCGGGCAGGGATGAGCGGGTATTTTCCAGTATCCGGTTTTCCCTGAAAAAAAGGTTGCCCTGGCTTCACGTAAACCTGGTCACCGCCTTCATGGCTGCCGCCGTGGTCGCCATGTTTGAAGGCATCATCGCAAAGCTCACGGTTTTAGCGGTGTTTTTACCGGTAGTGGCCGGCCAGGGCGGAAATGCCGGCGCCCAATCTCTTGCGGTGGTGATGCGGGGAATCGTCATGCGCGAAATCCCAAAAAACAAAAAGCTCGCTTTGATAATAAAAGAAGGAAAGCTGGGTGCAATAAATGGTGCGATCATCGGTGTGGTGACCGCGCTGGTGGCCTGGTTCTGGTACGGCAGTACCTACCTGGGGCTGGTGATCGGACTGGGCATGCTGGTCAATCTGATCTGTGCCGGTTTGTCGGGTGCGGCCATTCCGCTGTTAATGAAAAAAGCGGGAATCGATCCGGCGCAAAGCTCCAGTATTATTCTGACCACGGTGACCGACGTTATCGGCTTTTTCGCCTTCCTCGGTTTTGCGGTCCTGTTCCAGAATTATCTGCTGTAGGTCGTGCTCGGCCCCGTGTGTTTATCCGGCAGCCATCGCCACTTACGGGATATGCGATCCAAAAGCAACCGGCCAGGGATGGCCGGCAGCAGGATCGCAGGCCGGTTCAGGTTTTGTTTTGGCCGTCTTCGGCTTCCTTGTCGATTAGCGTAACCCCCAGGGCCTCGGCCTCCCGGGCGGCATCATCGGCCTTGGTTTTTTCGCGCAGAAACCGTCGATGGGCCTTGCCGAGTTTTTCTTCCGTCTCGGACACCGCTTTCATCAGCCGGTTCAGGCCGGCCTCGTCGCGGATATTCTTTGGATCTGCCAGCATCTGCTGCAGATTCCCCCTGATCGACTCAAATGCGGCAGCGGCCTTTTCGAAATCTTTTTCCGCATACTTTACCCGAGTCTCGGCATCGGCCACGGCATCCAGCGCCTCGGCCATCTCCGCCGCTTTGCCTTCCTCCGGCTCGGCCTCCAGGTCGATATCTTCCGCCGCCATGACCATGGCGCACGTCGGCAGGGTGAAGATGGTCTCCTCCAGGATGCCGCCAAACGGATCGAGCGGTTTGTCATTGCGGATCTGAAACGGAATAAACACCAGCGCCGCATCGGCCGATTCCTCGACTAGGGTACCGGTATCCAGTGTCGCTACAATGTGCGCCCGGGCATCGATCCGAACCTCTTCGATGGTTTTCTGCAGACTTTCCAGCGCCTCATCCGCAGAGCCCTGATTCGATGAGGCGATGACGCGGATCTTTGCCTGGTCCAGGGGCTGGCTGCGCGTGAGCAGGTATGCCAGCAGCAGCATCAACCGGCTGGTGGCGTCCGCCCACCACCAGACATCGATGCGCTTTTCCCCTTCCCGGGCACCGGCCAGCGCATCCCACTTGTCGTCCTCGGTGGCCAGCAGGACGATATTGCATCCGAAGCGGTGCACCGTGCGCAGGTTGCGGCTGAAAAGCACCTCCAGATAGCGCGAGGCAGGTCGGGGAGCATTTTCGATCCAGTTCATCAAAATCGTGTTGGCCTGCACCGGGCCGATACCGGATGCCTGCACCAGGGTCTGGATGGCTTGACTCATATCCGGAGCGGAAATGACCAGGGGAAAAGCATCGATCCCGTTATTCTGGATCGTTTTGTTCAGATCCAGCTGGGCTTCTTCCCTGGCTTTGAGCATTTTCAGACCGCGGCCCTCCAGTATGCGCACCACCGTGGTAAAACCGCTTTCCCCCTGAACCCAGGAGGCGAAGGTAAGCAGGCGCTCGCGCCGATGGGAATCATCTGAAAACAGCAGTATCTGGGGCCGCCAGTATCGGGGGTGTTCCGGCTCCGCAGCGGCCGCCAGCAGATGATGCCGGATTCGCTGCAGATGCCAGGAGCGTTGACTGTCCGCCCAGCGTGCCGGCCCGGCGGTTCGTTTCAGGTACTGGTGAATGGCAAACAGGATCGCCAGGGCAACGATGCCGGCCACCGGATCGATCGCCACCATAGCGGCCAGGCTGGCGATGGCGCCTGCCAGGCTGGCGCGGTGATCGAACCAGCGAAATCTCGGCCGAAAGGAGGGACTGGCGGTTCGCGCTTCGAAATAGGTGGCATAGTTCAACAGCCCGTAGGAAACCAGGAAGAACATGGAGACCACCGGTGCCACCAGGTTCAGGTTGCCCAAAGCGATGGTCACAAAAGCGATGGCGGCCGAAAGCAGGACGCCGCGCCGCGGATTGCCGGCCGGCCCGTATCCCTGGGCAAAAACATTCAGGAAGGGAAAGATCCGGTCGGCGGCCAGTGACTGCAGAATTCGCGGAGCGCCGAGAAACGAGGCCATGGCCGAAGACAGCGTGGCGGCAATCACACCGGCGGTGATCAAAAAGTCGACGACCGCCACGCGCTGCATCGAACTGTAATCGCTGATCAGAACCTGCTGGTCGACCGAAGCGGCGAACACCACCGCAGCCAGGAAATAGACACCGATGGAAAGCCCGACAGCCAAAAAGGTCCCCAGCGGCAGACTGCGACCGGCATCCTTCAGATCTCCCGACATGCTCACCCCCTGGGTAAACCCGGTGACCGCCGGAAAGAATATGGCAAATATGACCCAGAAGGGTGGCGGAGAAGCCGGCGCAGACCAGTTAGCCGTCAGCAGGGCCCCGTCCCAGCGACTCACCCCCCCGGCAAAGAAGGAAACCAGCGCCAGGCCCAGGATGGTCATCACCACGTACTGAAAGCGGGTGGCCACATCGGCTCCAAGCCAGGCAAAAACAAACAAAAATACCACGGCCGACGCGGCAACGATTTGCGGCATCAGTGGATACCCGCCGCCCAGCAGGGCAGCGACGACCTCACCGAACCCGATGCAGTAAAAGGCGATCGATACCGACTGGGCCAGGTACAGTACAATGCCGATGGATCCCCCGAACTGCATACCCAGGGTGCGGGATATCAGGTAGTAATCTCCGCCTCCTTTGACCTTCAGGTTGGTGGCAATGGCAGAAAGGGAAAAAGTGGTCAGAACCGATATCCCGTTGGCCAGCAGCAGTATGAGCAGGGCCCGGCCCAGACCGGCGCTGCCCACGACATAACCGAGCCGCAAAAAAAGGATGATGCCGAGAATGGTGAGGATGCTGGGGGTGAAGACCCCCGCAAAAGTGCCGAGGCTGCCAAAGCGCCCGCTGTCGGGTTGAGAGGAGGAGTTGTTACGATTCATATATGCGGAACTCCAAAAGGCACCGCCGCGGCAGACGAGCCCTTGTTCGATCGTTCGTCTCCCCCAGCGGCTCATAGCCGCCCCCGATACCGGTCAGGTCAGGTGATCGGATGGCGACCTGATTCATACCGGTTGCGGCGGCAGCTCGGCGAGTTTCAGGCGGATGCGGGTGGCCCGGTGGTCCCTGACCTCCACCACCGTCGCCTCAACACCCGGAAGCTCGAAGCCGTCTCCCGGCACCAGCATTCGGTCGGCCTTCAACGTCAGCAGACCGGCAATCGTGTCGATGTCTTCGGTTTCCAGTGCAAGCCCGAACTTCCGGTTGACGATCTCAACCGGCATTCCCCCGGTAATCACGAACTGTAGCGGTCCTTCCGGGAAAACGTCCGGCGGCTCGTCGTCGAACTCGTCCTCCAGGGAGCCGACGATCGGCTCCAGCACGTTTTCCAGGGTGAGCAGACCGGTTACGGTTCCATGTTCGTCGACCATAAAGGCCATGTGCTGTTTTGTCGCCTGAAACTGCCGAAGCAGCCGCCGCAGCGGCAGGGTTTCGGGCACGAACTGGGGCGGGCGCATGAGAGACCGAATGTCAAAAGTCGTTTCCGGATCCATCAGCATCAGGTCCTTGATGTGAATGACACCCACGATGTTGTCCATCGACCCGTCGCACACCGGGTAGCGGGAGTGTTTGGTCTTGCCGGCTTCTTCGACGATTTGTGAAAAGGTATGTTTCACATCCACAAAGGCGACGTCAACCCGCGGCTCCATCACCTGCCGGCAGATCAATTCGTCGAAATCGAACACGGCACTGATCAGGCGCAGTTCGCTGCGGCTCAGCTGGCCATCCACGTGGGACTGTCGAATCAACGTCCGGATTTCCTCTTCACTGTGGGGCATCTCGTGTTCGGATGACCCTTCTATACCGAACCTGCGCAGCAGAAAGGTCGTCGACGCGCTGAGACCGGCCAGGAACGGATACGCCATGAAGTAAAATATCTTCAGCGGCAGCGCGGACCAGAGCACGGCGGTTTCCGGGTTTCGAATCGCCGCGATTTTGGGCGCCTGCTCCCCCAGCACCAGGTGAGCGGCGGTGATCAGCACAAAAGAAATGGCAAAGGCGATACCGTGAAGCAGCATTTCGGATGCAATCCCGGCCGACAACAGCAAGGGTCTGATCAGGTGGGCGATGGCCGGCTCACCGATCCACCCCAGTGCCAGAGAAGCCATGGTAATCCCCAGCTGGCAGGCGGACAGCGATCCGTCCAATCGGTTCAGGAGCCACAGGGACGTGCCGGCAAAGGGTCGACCGGCACTCGACAGCGCGGTGAGCCTGGATCGGCGCACTTTCACCAGTGCGAACTCGGCACCGACAAAAAAACCATTGACCATAACGAGCAGGAAGGCAAAGAAAATTTTGGTAATGTCGTACATCCAGTCCGACATGTTTCGGTGTCCTTTCGATTGGTTCTAAGGTCAGTTCGTATCATCCAACGGGAAACCTCAAGGTAAATACCGTCCCGCCGGAGGTCAGGCAGTCTTCAATGGCATCGATGGGGCGGCACTCGGAAATTTTTCCGGGGCAGGTGTCGGCATCGAGCGGCAGATACGGACAGCGATTGCTCTCACAGTCGATGGAAAAGCCGAATCGCTGGGCAAAGATTTTCATGCGCAGCAAATCGGTGCCGGCTCCTCCGGCGTTAAACTGGTAAGGCCGCTTCGAGGAATACATTGCCGTGTCCTGGGTATGAAAGAAACCGCTGAAGATTTCCTTTCGGTTTTCCCGGGTGATGCCGACACCATGATCGCGGACATCCACCCGCACCGCTGTATCTTCCCGTGCAGCCGACACTTCGATACAACCTTCATCCGGCGAATTTTCGATGGCGTTCTTCAGCAGCCCGCAGCAGACCTTGTGCAAAACCTGCCGGTCCATTTCTATGTTGAGGTTGTCGGTGATGTGCCTTTCTAAATGGATCTTTCGGTCGCTGCAGGAGCTGAACGCTTCGGTACAGATCTGATGTAAAAATTCATCGAGGCGTATCTTTTCGATGCGGACGGGGTCTGTGTGAAAAATGGATTGGATGCGGCGGGTGAGCTGCTCGATGATCTTCCGGTTCGGTGTTTGATCCTCTTCGCTGAGCTCTTCGAGAAATCCGGCAACATCTTCGACGATGTCCTCATACCGCTGCTGGCTGCGATAGTCTTTACGGGCAATGATGTCTTCGGTTTTTTCCTGAAGCGCCAGCAGGCGTTTTACGTTCCGTCGGCCCCGGGCAACGGTCTTGTCCATGCTGAAAATGTCATGGTCCTGCAGAATACCGGCGATACGATCCAGAACGGCGTTGATGATGGCCAGCGGCGTTTTCAACTCATGGGCCAGGTGGTGAATGACCTTTTCCTTGGCCCTGTCGGAGGCTTTGAGCTGTTCGTAAAGGATGGAGTTTTCCAGCGCAACGGAAACCGAACCGGCGACGTAGGTAAGGATTTCACGGTCATCATCGGTGAAATTCCCCGTTTTTTTGTTCAACACCTGCATGGTGCCGATGCACTGCCCCTTGCGGTCGATCAAAGGCACACAGAGTATGCTGCGGGTTTGAAACCCGGTCTGGCGATCGATGCCGGCAAAGAACCGGGGATCCTCGTAGGCATTGTTGATAATCACCGGCACCCGGTTGCTGAATACCCATCCGGCAACGCCGTGGCTTTTGGGGATTCGGACTTCGTCGCGCTGCAGATCGGTGGCCACATACAACCGTAAGTGCTCGCGCTGATCATCGGCCAGAAAAATCGAGCAGCGCTCGGTGTCCATTACCCGGTTGGCCTGGGCGATGATTACGTCGAAGAGAATATCGAAATTCATCTCGGCGGTGATGACCTGCCCGACCTGAAACAGCTGGACATAGCGATCCAGTTGCCGCCGCAGCACCCGATCCTCTTCGCGCCGGATGCTTTGTCTTCTCGCCGGTGGTTTTGGCTGTCTGTCGGTCATCGGCCGCCCCCTGGCAGCACTTCTGTATATTGCGGCACTTCGATTACCCTTTTGATATCCGGCGGCTGCCGGTCTGCCGTCCCTCCGCCGCCGCCTCTTCATCGAGTTCGGTTTTGCGCGGCAGTCGAATGATGAAGGTGGTACCGACTGCTGTCTGTGAACTTACCTCGATCTGTCCGCCGTGCCGGTCGACGATTTTTTTGCTCATCATCAAACCGATGCCGGATCCCATGGTCCCCTTTGTGCTGAAAAAACTTTGAAAGATTCTTTTCAGCGTCTCTTCGCCCATTCCGATGCCGGTGTCCTGCACACGGTACTCAACACCCCAGCCGTCTGCGGGAAGCGACTCCATGGTGATGAACTTCTCTTTCCTATCATCCCCTTCCGCGCTGCAGGCATCGACGGAATTGGTCACCAGGTTGAGCAAACACCGGTGAATCGCTTCCGGATCGAAGTAAAAGCGCTCCAGCCGGCTGCTGAGTTTCACCTGCAGCGTGATGCCCGCGCCGCGGCACTGCTCCTGCAACAGGTCGGCAACTTCTCTGGCAGGCAGGTTCGGGTCTTCCATCCGGTAATGCAGCTCCGCATATTTTCCGTAGCTGAGCAGGTCCATGGACAGGCGACGGATTTTGTCGACGTTGCCCTGAATCATCTCCCAGCCATCCATCAGGCTCTGCTTGTCATCTTGTTCGATCCCCTGGCCAAGCACGAAAATCCCGCCCCTCAGGCCGCCGGCGATATTTTTGATGGTGTGCGACAGCCCTGCAATGGTTTCCCCGATAGCAGCCATCCGCTCGGCTTCGAGCAACTGGCGGGTTTTTTCATCCACCAGTTTTTCCAGGTTTTCCGTGTACTCCCTGATCTGGCGGCGCATCGAAATCCTCTCCCGGGCTCTGCGGATGGCAATGCCGAGCACTTCATCATCGATGGGTTTGGTGACGAAATCGGTGGCGTCGTTTTTCAAACTCTGAATGGCCAGTCCCATGTCCCCCTGTCCGGTGAACATGATGACTTCCACATCCTTGTCTTCTTTTTTAATGCGCCGCAACAACTCGATCCCGTCCATGTCCGGCATCTTGATATCGGTGAGCACAATGGAAGGCCGAACCTTCCGAAAGACCTGCAGGGCCTGCTTCCCGTTTTCTGCTGAATGAACGGAAAACCCGCGATCGGCCAGGGTAATCTCCAGCATCTTGCGGATGCCTTTTTCGTCGTCGACTATGAGCAGATCATTGTTCATTGGTTTGGACTAAGTCGTTTTCTCCCCGGTTGTCTCGCTGCAGGCCAGCCGGGCACCGGGGGGGGAGTCAAACCGGTTTGCCGAACGGTTCCCGGAGAGGGGCAAAACCGCTGTCTATTCGACCGCTGTTTCGTCTTCCCTGGGCAAGGTAATTATAAAACAGCTCCCCTGGGGTTCGTTTCCAACAGCTGAAATACTGCCGCCGAATTCGGTGATGATGCTGTAGCTGATCGACAGGCCGAGGCCGGTGCCCTTGCCGACTTCTTTGGTGGTAAAGAACGGATCGAAAATCTTGTCTTTAACCGCTGGGGGAATCCCGACGCCGGTGTCGCACACTTCGACGATCACCTTGTCGGCTTCCCCGCGGGTACGCAGAAAGATCTTTGTCAGCACCTCATCCTGGCCGCCTGCCTCCAGGCGATCGATGATCGCGTCCCTGGCGTTGATCAGCAAGTTGATGAACACCTGCTCCAGACGATCCGGATCGGCGGTTATCTCAGGCAGGTCACTGTCCAGGTTCCACTCGACCCGTATTCCCCGGACTTTCAGTTGCTGGCTGAAAATCTCGAAACTTCTTTCGAGCACCTGGTTCACCTGCACCTTCACCAGGTTCAGGTCGGACTTGCGGCCGAATTCGCGCATGTGGTTGATGATCTTGCTGGCACGGTCGACGTGACTGTCGACCTCCTCCGCCATGGTAAAGAGAATGTCTTCTGGGATGGGCTCTTTCTTGCGGACTTTTTTCATCAAAAAACTGCTGGCGGTCTTGATCACCGAAAGCGGCTGGTTCAGTTCGTGCGCCACCCCGGTTGCCATTTCTCCAAGGGTCGCCATCTTGCTCGCCTGAATCAGCTGCTGTTCGGCTTCCAGGCGCTTGGTGATGTCGCTGGTGGTAACCAGCAGTACCTTCCGTCCTTTATACTCGGAAGGCGAGATGCGCACGTCAACATAAATGACCTTTTGTTCTTTGGTGAACTGCCGTACCTGGTTGATGACAGCTGACGACGTCAGCTCCGATTGCATCCGTTGTCGATCGCGCTTCGGGATCGTCTCCATAAAGGACTGCCCCTTAATTTGCGCACAGCTGAAACCGTAGACCGTGGGGATTCTGTCGTTGCAGTCGAGAATCTCCAGCGTGTCGGCATCGAGAACGAAAACCGGGTTGGGGATGTTGTTGAAGATCTCCTGGTACTTTTTTTCAGATTTTTCCAGCTCCAACGTCAGCTGCGTTCTTTCGGTGATATCGAGGTTCATCTCCATGACGGCAATGATTTCACCGTCGGCATTGCGAATCGGTGACGTCTGCACCACCCAGTGCTGGAGCTCTCCGTGCCGGTTGAGGCCGGACTCTTCGCTCTGGTGGGCGAGGCCGTCCTCGAAGGTTCTCTCCACCGGGCAGACGACACATTTCTCGCTTCTGCCCTTGTACGCACGGTAACAGAAATCGCCCGGCTGCGGGGCGAATTTGTCGGCAAATTTTTTATTGTACTGAAGCAGCCGGTAATTGCGGTCCTGAACGGTGATGTAGCAGGGAACCGTCTCAAACAGGTTCTGGTACTCCGTCATCTGCCGATTCAACTCGGCCTGCTTCGCACCGATCTCTTTGCCCATCTGCTTTATGGCCATGGCCAGCTGGCCGACCTCACTGTTTTGTTCAACATCGAGGTGAGCGGCATAATCGCCCTTGGATATCTGCCGGGTCCCCGCAATGAGCCTGCTGATCGGTTGCTTTAGAAACCGGACCATCAGCAAGAAGATTACGGCACCGGTGGCAAAAAAGACGAATACCGCCAAACCGATGACACCTCTTTCGAATGCGGCAATCTGTTGGTCGGTTTCGGCCAGCGAAACCACCACATCCAGTGCCCCGAGAACTTGTTTCTCCTCCGGGTGAAAATGGCAGTCGCTGGCCGAGCAGCCCGGCACATTGTATATGGCACTGATGATCCCCAGCCTGCGGTAGCCGTTTGCGGACGAAAATATCCGGGTCCGTTTCCCCAGACTCAGTCTCGTCAGGGGCGGGTCGGTTCGGTGGCAGATGTCACACGCTTCAGCCTTGATATTGGTTGTTTCATCGACCTCGGGAGCGAGGTTGGAGAACTTGATCTGCCCCGCCTTGTTGTAGATACGGATCGTCTCGATGTCTTTCTGACGGGCGATGTTGATGATGATCTGATTGATGTCGTTGCGGGAATTGTTCATCATGGCATAGTGCGTTCCGAGCTGGATGGTGTCGCTCAGGCGCTCGGCACCCGCGGACACTTCCTTTTTTAACCGCTCCTGCTGGTACTTGATGTTGAAATAGGCCCAGATGGAGATGCTGAACATCAGGATCAGGCCGAAAGAAATCATGAATTTTGTAAACAGGCTGTGCTTGAGGTTGTCGACGAAGCCGGGCATGATGAAAACCCTTCGCAATCAGATGTGCAATCCAACGGACGTGGCTGGAATTGACGGGCTTTGCAGCACCGCACCCTGCAGACAAGCATAGCCCCGCCGGCCGCTTCTCGTCAAGCGGAAGCGGTCGAGACGACGATTCCCGAAACGAACTTCCGGCAGCAGCCCTGCTAACCGGTCGGTTCATCTGGGTGCCGTCGCCGGGCCGGCTGTTTTCATGGCTTTTCTTATGGATGGGGGCAGTGACACCGGCAGTGAGACCTGGAAACGGGATCCTTCACCGGCACTGGATTCGACCTCGATGTTGCCGCCATGCTGCTGGATAACCTTTTCGGCCACATACAGCCCCAGACCGGTGCCGGCATGCCCTTTCGTGGAGAAAAAGAGAGTGAACAGGTTTTCCATTGTCTCCTGATCCATGCCGATGCCGTTGTCCCGAATTTCGAATACGACGGTTTTCTTTTCCCGGCGCACCTCTAAAGAGATGCGGCGGGTGTCTTTGGTTTTGTCGGCTGTGACTGCTTCCAGGGCGTTTTCGAGTATGTTGATCAGGGCGGTTCGCACTACGTTGGCATCGACCTCGAAACTCCCGAGGGAGGGGGCAAAATGCTTCGTGAATTCGATACCGTGGGCATCGGTTTTGTGGACCACGGTCAGGCACAGATCCTCTGCAAACCCCAGCACGTCGACCTTCTCTGCATGCAGCTGCCGCTCTTTGGCATAAAACAAAATATTTTGCACCAGACTCCGGATACGATCGACCATCAGCTGGACCACATCCCAGCCTTCTTTGATCTTGTCATCCTGTTTTCGCTCGACACCCTTTTGGATCAGGTACATGCCGCCGTCGAGGCCTGTCAGCAGGCCCTTTATGCCGTGGGAAATGGAGCTGATCAGAAATCCGAGAGAGGTCAGGTGGTCCTGGAGCTGGCGTATCTGGGTGATGTTGGTCATCATCTCCATCACCTGAATGATCTCTCCGGCCGCATTTCGGATCGGAGCCGTCCAGATGAGCACGTTGTATTGCTCCCCATGTGCAGATGTGACGACCATTTCGGACTGATGCGACTTGCCGTCGGAAAAGGTCTTGGCGACCGGGCAGTTGGGACACGGCTCACCGCGATTTTTATACACCTCGAAACAGTGGGACTGTTTCTGTTCGCCGAAATCCTCCTTGAAGCGCCGATTGGTCGCCGTCAGACGCAGATCCCTGTCCTGAACGGAAATGTAACAGGGGGCTTCGTCGAAAAGCTGCTGGTAGCGCTGCTGGGTCGTGCGCAGTTCCTCCTGGAGCCGATGCACCTCAGATATATCGGCCGCAATTTCCAGCACCAGCTCCAGCTCTCCTTCCTTGTTTTGGATCGGAGCGGTGTGAATCATCACCGGTAGCTCCCGGCCATCCTTGCAGCGAACGATTTCCCTGCCGCGCTGCCCTTTGCCGGTTTGAAATGTTCGCGCCACCAGGCAATTTTCCGGTTTTTGCCCTACTTGTTTGTAAATGTCCCATGAGTTGCTGCCGACCCCATTGCCCAGCCGCTGCTTGAAAAGCTGGTTGGTTTCCACGATCTTCAGATCCCGGTTGTGGATGGACACAAAACAGGGCATTTCGTTAAAGTAGCGAATGCCGCCTTCCAGGTCTCCCGCAATCCCCCGGATGGCGGTCGACAATCCCTCGATCGCCTGTCCCACGGCTGCCAGGCGTTCGGCCTTCACCAGTTTGGCGGACTGCTCTTTGACCAGAGATTCCAGGTTTTCAGTGTACTGCCGCAGTTGTTCGCGCATGGTGATTTTTTCGGTGGCCCGGTTCAGCGCAATTTCCAGGACGTCATCGTTGATCGGTTTGGTGACGAAATCGATCGCCTGCAGCTGCAGGCTTTTGATGGCAAGCTCCATATCCCCGTGGCCGGTGATCATGATCACTTCGGTGTCCGGCAGCTCGCTTTTGATCTTTTGCAGCAAAGAGATGCCGTCTATTCCAGGCATTTTGATGTCGGTCATGACGATGGGAGGACGGTTTTTGCGAAACAGCCGCAGGGCCTGTTCACCGTTTTCAGCCGTCAGGACTTCATAGCCGCTGTCAGCCAGCGAGATGCCAAGCACCTTGCGAATGCCTTCCTCATCGTCTACCAGCAGTATTTTCTTATCCATGCGTGAATCGCCTGTCGGTTATGGATCTAATTCCAGTTAACTCAGGTGGCAGCGGAATTCAAGTCGCAAGTGCCGCTTTGGCGGCTTCAGCCAGGTCTTCCGGTTCAACGGGCTTTTCCAGGTAAGTGAAAGGCGGGGGGATTGGATCAAGCAGGCGGGCATTTAACATTCGCAGGTAATGCAGGAAGGAGTCTTTTTTTACTGCAGACACAAGGATCACCGGGATATTCTGTAAATCGGGATCCTGTTTCAACTCCCGATAGGTCTCGGCGCCCCCTTCCCCCGGCATCATAACGTCCAGAACCACCAAATCCGGCCGGATCTCTTTTGCCTTGCGAATCGCCTCGCCGCCCTCCCTGGTGGTAACCGGCTCAAAGCCACTGGTTTTGAGCACGGTGGAAATGTAAATGCGCATGTCGATCTCGTCGTCCACGACGAGAACCTTCTTCTTCTCCATGTTCGGCTCCGTCGGCGATAAAACACGCAGGCGGCATGCGTTCGGTCAATCGATCACATCGGCCACTTTGTCCGGATGGTTGACGCTGGCAACCGGACACGACGCCCGCAGCACGACCTGCTCGACCGTGCTGCCCAGCAAGGCCTCCTCCGGATCAATCTCCCGCGTGTGGTGAGCCATTACAATGAGATCACCGTTAACCTTTCTGGAGTACTTAAGTATCTCAACGTAGGGGATACCTTCCCAGATTTCCACCGCGTAATTGTCGAAATTTTTGATCTTCTTCAGGTGGCGCGTCTTGATTTTCTCATTGGCCGCCGCCAGCAAATTTTCAATTTCCACCTGAGATTTGACCTGTCCGGCACTGCCGTAATTGACATCCAGGGCATGAAAGACATGCAGTTTCGCGCCGACTTCCTTGGCAAGCTTGTACGCCCACAAGAAAGCATAGTCTGCCGCTTTCGAAAAGTCGACGCCGACAACGATATTGGAAAACAGCTTCCAGCAGGTTGTGCAGGGACGACTGATGATCACCACCGGACAGCGGGCCGCTTTGGCGACTTTCTGCATGGTGCTGCCCGCAATGCTGCGGTATCGAGTCGCCCCGACATCCTCCTCGCGGGTATGCGCGCCCATGATGATCATGTCGACATTCTCTTTGCGTGCTTTGCGCAGGATCTCCCGGTGGGGCATGCCGATGACCGCTTCGAGCTCGGAATTTTCGCTGTCCTTCAGCAGCTCGCCGTAAGTGTTTTTCATCTCTTCCTTTACCCACTCGATATAGTCCGGATCGATTTGGTCGGTCTCACCGGTTCGGCTGTCGGTGATGTACTGACTGAAACCGCGGGTGGGCATGCCGAGGACATGGAACACGAAAAGTTTGGCGTCCCATTTCAGTTCGAGATCAAAGGCCACCTTGGCGGCATTGTCGCAGGTGGGGGAAGCCGTCGTTGCAAACAAAAGCTTTTTGAACATGGCTCATCTCCTTAGTTCACATGCCTGGGGTCTGCCGTGAAAGCTCAGCTCCCATGCAATTCCGTCTATGAATTCAAAGAAGTTGAAGACGGTATCAAATTCGAACGCATCCACCTTGTCCCCGAACACGATGTGTTTGAGTTTGCCGAGCGTAAGCGGCACATCCAGCAGACCGTCGAGCTGCGAGGAACGGATCTCCTCGGTTTCGCCGTCGATCGCCCCCTTCAACGAGTGGTAGATTTCCAGCTTCGGCTTTCCGGGATAGCCGATCATCTCGATGGTCTTGCCAAACTCGAGGTGACCGTAGCCGCTGGCAGTGCAGCCGGTATCCGGGCATCGACTGTATTGTTCAAGGAAGGACGGAAAAAACGTGCTGATCTGCGCCAGGACCGGGTGTCGGGAGATCATCCGGAAAAAACTTCGCAAAGTGGCACCCGCCTGCAGTTGGATCCGAAAGCTCAAATACCGCAGGGGTTCGCTGATCGGCCTTCCCTTCTCATCGAGCAACTCACCGTCAGGCTGAAGAACGATGGTGTTCATTGAACCTCCCGCTCAGCCATCGCGGCACACCGCATGGGAGCTTTGCACGACGGAGGTATTTGCCTCCGTCGCCGTGGCCAATGCTGCTTCCGCCCCCGACACCCGCATCAGGGCCTTGTCCGGCCGGATCACTCGTCTTTCGGTTGCAGGTGCTCCGGCACCTCCACCATACTGATCAGCAGCGGTTTCAAAAATGACCATCGGATGCCGATATCGTAAACTTCCTCCAAATCGCGGATCGCGTCCCAGCAGTTGTGACAGGGTGCAATCACCAGCTTGGCGCCGGTTTGCAGGATCTGATCCCGCTTGACCTTCAGTCCCACATTGCGCTGGGGGCGGTAGCGTCCGATACCGTTGAGACCCCCGCCGCCACCGCAGCAGAAATTATGCTCCTTGCACGGAGACATCTCACGGAAATCTTCCGCAATATAGCTCATGATCTCCCGGGCGACATCTTTGAGTCCGGCGTTTCGGATGTAGTTGCACGAGTCCTGATAGGTGACCGGTTCTTTGATTTTCTTGGCCGGATCGATTTTCAACTTCCCGGTGCGCAGCGCTTCGGCCACCCATTCCACGTAATGGAAACTCGGTATCGGCGTCTGGCCGGTCTTAAGACCCGCCCAGTAGGGCCCCTCGATTACGGTGGCACGGTAGGCGTGACCGCATTCGGTCACCACCATGCGTTTGGGGTTCAACCGTTTCATCGCATCATAGACGCTTTCCACCTGCATCTTGCAGGCAGCCCAGTCTCCGGCAAACATGGCCAGGCTGGTCTCTTCCCAGCCTTCGCTGGGCACGGTCCAGTTTTCACCGGCAATGTGAAACAAAATTGCCGCCTCGGCCAGATCTTCCGGATAATGCTTGGGTTCGCGGGCGTTGACGGTGTAAAGGATGTCGGCATCCTGCACGTCGATGGGAATCTTCAGCCCCGGCCAGTCATCTTCGTATTCTTCGGCCATCCACTCGCAGGTCTCCGTCCAGTCTTCCGTGGTCACGTCCATTTGAGCCCTGAAAATACGGTGCATGCCCGAGCCGATCTTCATTTCCCAGGGAGTGAAGCCCTGTGAAAACAGGAGACCGCGAAGGTAGGAAAACATGATGCCCGTGTCGATGCCGAAGGGGCAGTAAACGCCGCAACGCGTGCAGCAGGTGCACTTGGCAAAGGCTGTGTCCATGCAATACTGCATAAATTCATTGTCAACCTTTCCCTTGCGCTTGAGCAGCTGTCCCAGTGTGTCCTGGATCTTGTACGAAGGCACCTGTTTCGGATCCCGGTCGTTGGCCAGATAGTAAAAACAGCTCTCGGCGCACAGACCGCAGTGCGAGCAGATTTCCAGCCAGGTCTTCAGTCGGGACTTGAGGGTCTTTTGCATGGTGGCCCACAGGGCCTTGTCGTCCACGTCCAGATAATTCATCTCCTCGTAGTACTGTTTACCGCTTTTATCGGACAGCAGTTCGTTCAACTGCTCAATTTTATCGACCGTTTTTTTGTTGCAGAGTTTCCCTTCAGCCATTTTTCTTCTCCACGATGGTTTAAAGGTTTACCAGGCCAGTCCTTTGCCCTTCATTCCCCCGCGTTTGATCCCGTAGTCCATCCCCAGCTGCGCCCGGGACATAAAGAAGAGGATAAAGTGCGACAGTTTTGTCAGGGGGATGGCAATCAAAAACAGCTCCCCGCACAAAATATGAAGAATCAACCAGAACTGGTAATTGCCGATCTGGTAATGCGCGATCAAGCCGGTGACAAACGGCGCCACCGCGACCGCGATCATCAAATAGTCCTTGACGTCGGTGATGATCCGCACCTCGGTGAGGGCGATTCGCCGCAGTACCAGAAACACGGCGCTGACGATCACCAGAATCGTCAGCAGGTCTGCAGCGGATTCGGAAATGGTCGGCAGGCTGAAACCCCATCGCTCCTGCAGCAGCACGTTGTGCCCCAGCAGAAATAGGGGGGTGAGCAACAGCCCGATGTGCAGCAAAAACACCAGCAAAGTGAAAAACGGATTGTTTCGCCAGCTGTGCGTGCCATAGGGCATCAGCCAATAACCGATCGAGCGCACCGCCCCCCGGATTCCATAGCGCATGTGGGGACGATAGGCCACCCGGTCCATCTGCCAGTTCAGACCGCGGATATACCACACGGTCCGTACAATGATGCCGATAAAAAACACGGCGAAAGCAAACCATGCCAGCGGTCCGGTTACGAATTGATACATTGCAGACTCCATCAGTTGCATGTCATTGAAGCGTTACCCCATCACGGCCGATTGACGGCTGCTCACAGTCGATCGAGGCCGGCAGTCAGCCGCAGGCCATCCCGTCTTTGTTACTACCACAACAGCTGTCACTTTTCATCGCTGTCGGACAAAAACAACCAGAATCCGGTAATGCCGATCAGCGCGGCTATGATCAATATGTAGGTAATACTCTCCGTGTGCAGCATAAAATCATGCAAGCTGTGAAAAACCGTGTCCATATCGACGGGTTCCTTCATCATCCTTTCGGGTTTGTGTTTGCGGGCCGCCTAAGGCAAGTCCCCGCCCGGATTGCCGCCCTATCCTGCCCCCCTGCAGTCTGCCGAATGCGCCCTAGTGGACACCCTTGTAGTCCGGGTGTTCGTAGAGAATCGGCATGCGGGTGACGATAAACCGGAACACCACCAACCCCACGGTCACGATGAACACCGAAATGCCGATCTCCATCCAGTGGGGGAAATACCGCTCGCTGGAAGGCAGGTGGTAGTTAAAAGCGATCATGCTCACGTTAAAACGGTTCAGAACGATGCCGATCACCGTCAAGGCTGCCGTCCAGCGGATGAGTTTCACATTCTTGTCACGGACGCCCACGGCATACAGAAAACACGGCAGCGCGACAAAACCGAGCAGCTCCAGCAGAAACCAGGCACCATATCCGGTGCCCAGGTAATGCCAGTTGTTGTCGGCGGCGACGCCGATCACTTTTATGATAAAATAGCCGGCCAGCACCAGGGAGGCCGCTTTGCCGAAGCCCAGCGCGATCGTGTCTTTTTCCGCCAGGTGCTCCTCGTCCATTTTCCCTTTGAAAAACCGGTGGGAGAGCGTGCCCTCGAAAATCACCATGGACAGTCCGGCAATAATACTGGATATGAAAAAGTATACCGGAATGTATGAAGAATACCATAATGGGTGCAGTTTGGACGGCGCGATTAAAAACAGGGCCCCCAGTGACGACTGGTGAAGCGTCGAGAGGATGACGCCAAATATGGTCAGCAGCATGGTCAGTTTGACCACGATGTTGCGGGCGCGCTTGAAGCCGAGCCATTCCAGCGGTGCCGGAGTGAACTCGATAAACAACACCGTCAGGTAAAGGGCCACGCAGGCACCCACCTCGAAGAGCAGCGAAGTGGTTCCTTGCTGAATGATAAACGGATACGGCAGTCGCCAGGGCCGGCCCACATCGTAATGCAGGGCCAGGACCACAAGGGCGTATCCCAAAAACCCGGTCAGAATCGCCGGACGCACAGCGGCGTGGTACTTTTTCATCCCGAAAATGTAAACCGCTGCGGAAGTCACATATCCGCCGGCAGCCAGTGCGACGCCGACCAGAAGGTCGAAGCCGATCCAGATTCCCCAGGGATTGTAGTCGGAAAGATTGGTAACGGCGGCCAGCCCGCCGGTAAACCGCAATATCGTTAGAACGCCACCGACTGCGAGGATTATGCCCGCCACAATGTTAAACGGGGTGAAGATGTTTTTGCCGCTGGTTGCTGATTCTTCTGGCATCAAGATCCCTCCTCATCTTCAGGCTTATCAGACTCCCCGGCCTCTGGCTCGCCAGTCTCTCCGGCCTCAGGTTCACCTGTCTCCCCGGCCTCGGGTTCCCCAGCCTCCCCGGTCTCAGGTTCGGCAGCCTCCTCGGCCTGTGCTTTGGCTGCCTCTTCAAGGGCTTTTTTGATTCGCATTTCAATCTCTTTTTCTTTTTGCTGCTTGGCCTGATCCAATGCGGCCGCCAGTTTCTCCTCGGCTTCGGTTTTCGCCTGCGTTACCGCCAGTTCAACCGCCTGCTGTTTCTCTGCATCCGATATCCTATCCTTGCGCTTCGAAATGGCGTAGATGCCGGTCAGCAAAACCGGCCACAGGCCTACCACGATCGGAACGGCACTCAACGCGCCCTTGGTCAGCTGGGGGGCCGGTGTGACTCCCAGGTCTTCGCGCAATCCGATTTCACGAAACGGTACGGCGGACAGATACAACCAACTGGTGCCACCCATTTCGTTTTCGCCGTAAACATGATCTACATAGCGCTGCGGAAACCGGCTGATTCGTTGCCGGGCAACCCGGAGCAGCTCGGACCGGTTTCCGTAGGTAAGGGCTTCCGTCGGGCAGCTTTCCACACAACCGGGCAGCATCCCCTTGGAAATCCGCGGATAGCACAGGGTGCACTTTTGAACCCGCGGCGTCAGGGCCTTGTCGTATTCGTAGGTCGGAATTTCAAAAGGACAGGCAATCATGCAGTACCGGCAGCCGACACACACCGAAGCGTCATAGGTGACGGCACCTGTTTCGGTTTTGCGGAAGGCGCGGACAAAGCATGCCGACGCACAGGCCGGTTCCAGGCAGTGATTGCACTGGATTTTGCGATAGAGTGGGCCGCTTCCGGACGAATTAGAATCGTACCGGTTGACCACCGTATAGGTCTTGGCATCCGTGCGCCGGGTTTTGTCCAGGATCTTCAGGTCGTCAAAAGGCTGGTCCGGCAACGGGAGCTCGTTGACCAGGTTGCAGGCAGCTTCGCATTTGCGACAACCGATGCAGCGGGTGCTGTCGAACAAGACCCCACCAGCGCCCGGATGACCGGTAAAATGCTTGGCAGTCGCAGCCCGGGCGGTCGTTCCAAGAGTGGTGCCGAGTCCAGCGGCTCCCAGCCAGCCTAGAAATCTTCTCCTCGAAATAGACATAGGCTTACCTCAACGCGCTATAAGATTTCGTTTTTGCAGATATCGTCATCATCGTTTCACCCAGAACTATTGGTCCGTCGGACTCCAACGGCTATTTTCTCTTGTGACAGCCCGTGCAATCAGTGGCTTTCGGTTTGCTGAGTCCCATCGCGCTGTGGCATTCCATGCACTGCTGGTGATAAGCGGCCATCAGACCGGGCCTGAGCGGATTGTTCGCATCGAACGGCTTCCCGTGACAGCTGCTGCACTTGGGCGGCTTTCTGGTTTCCGGGCTGGCGTGGTGGCATCCCTGGCAAAGCGTGCCCGCATCGCGATGAAAATAGCCCGCGATTTTGTTGTTCTGGATATTGGCCACCAGGGTTTTCACGATTTTTTGGTGCGGGAGCTCCGCCGGCCCGTACTGGTCGGAAATCGCCTTGATAATGACCTTTTCGGGGATTTCTTCATCCGGATAGGGGGTGTATGTCGGCTTGCGCTCTTCCAGCAGCATAGCTGCCAGCATTTTGTTTTCCGGATCGAGCACGGTTTCGGCACCGGCAACCGTCTGTCGGGCCGGCACGTGGCACATCCGGCAGGATTCGGTTTCTTCAAAGACCCGTGTCCGGCTGATCGAGTTGTGGCAGCCGGCGCACTCCGGCTTTTTCTGGTTGCGCTCGTGGCAGCCAATGCAGCTCTGGTTCGAGCCGAGCTGGTGCATGGCCTGCGCCAATTTTATGTGCCGGCCGTCTTTGGCGCCCTCCATCGTGTGGCACTGAGCACATGCATTCATTTCCGCGTGATGGCACACGCGGCAGGTATCGTTATAGCCTTCGTGGGCTTTGTGGTTGAACGGTACCAGAGAAATAGACCCCTCCGCCGGCGGCTCGGCGACCGGCTGCGATTCTTTGACCTTGCTCACGAAAACCGCGTCCGGCTGGTTGCGCTCCATGCGCGGAACATCCTTGAGCGCCTTGATGAGTTTCTGTTGGGCCGGTTCGTGGCAGCTTCCACATTTGACCGGACCGGCATCCTTGTCCAGGGCGAGTTGCTTGAGGTGGCAGTCGACGCAGGCCTGGTGAGAAGCCAACCGCATGGAAATCCGGTTTTCTTCGCTGACCTGCCGGTGGCAGTAGCGGCAGGTTCCTTCTTTACCCTTGGCGTAAAACAGCTCTTTGGTGCTTTCGTTGAATTCGTGGTGGCATCGTTCGCATTTTTTGTCCAGCGCCTTGGAATGCCGGAAGTGAAGAGAATTGTTCATGCCGATCGGCTCCCAAGAAGAAGCCACCTGGCCGTCTTGCCTGTGGCACTGACCGCAGGTGACCGGACCGCTTTTCTGGCCGACGGCTGCCGTCTGGTTGTGACAGTCGATGCACTCGGCATGATACAGGTCCATGGTCGTCTTTTTGGCGGTGTCCTTCAGACGCTTGAACTTGATCGACTGGCGGGATTCCTCCTTGAGGTGGCAGGCCGAACAGTCCTTGTTTTGCTTTTCCACTGCATCGGAGTGCTTTTCATGCAGAAATATCACCGGAGGTCTCTCAAGGTCGCCGAAGCTTTTCAGCGCATCGATGGTGATGATATCCGCCCTCGGTTTGTCCGGTGAGGCCGACGACTGCACAAGTCCCCGAGCTCCGATGCTCCATGCAAACACCACCGAAAAAACGACACCGCATATGATCCCTGTCCCTCGCAGAAATGTCTTGCCCTTCTTCATGATGCTTCCGTTCCCCGTCAGATTTTCAGCCTTGGATCAACCCCGGCTGCGTTGGTGTCCGGTTGGCGATTAATGCCTCCGCCTCTCGATGTTCAGCAGATCCTGAAAAGACGTTTCATCGTATATTTTGAAAACAGCTTTATTGAGCTTTGTCCACATGGGGACAAACGCGCAATCACAGTTAAACGGGCATTCCTTCTTGGACATACAGGATACTCGGTGGGCGGGGTCTTCATCTCCCTGCATGAAACGCAGCACGTCGCCGACCGTGATCTGATCCGGAGACCGCAGCAGGTAATACCCTCCGTAGAAACCCCTTTTTGAATCTACGAATCCGCTCGCCTTCAGCTGGCTGAGGATGACCTCCAGGAATCGGATCGGAATCGCCTGGGCGGCAGCGATATCGGATATTTTGGTGGGACCTTTGCCGCTCTTTTTGGCAAGCTCCAACATCGCTCGAAGTGCGTACTGCTCTTTCTTGTGCGTCCGAATCATCGCGCTATTTTTTTCGGATTCGGTTTGTGGCTCCAGTGGTTCGCCGGTCAGCCCTTATCTCGACTGCATTGGTCGAGATATTTGTTGACCTATTTAGTCAAGAATGGGTTTTCTGTCAATCCCTTTTTTTGACGCGGATCGACAAAAGAATAATCAAATTATATCAGTGGATTAAGCGTCTTCTGGGGGATGCCCGGAGACTTTCATGATATCGGCCATTGCATCATCGGGTAGGGATTTGTCAAATTGAACGTGGACAGAACTCTCTCCGAAGGGTTGCAGGTGGGCAGCGATGATTCTGCCTTTTTGGGAGACTTTCTGCTTTTTTCCGTCCAACACGTAGCCGGTCTGCATAAACAACGCCTGCCCCAGCAACTGGGCGGCCTCCTGTCGCCGGTTTAATTTCAACCCGAAGCTGATACCACCGCTGGAGATGTCGAACAGGGTGACCTTGAACGGTTTTTTCGACGGTTTTCCGTAAGTATCGAGAAACTGGATGATCGCTGCCATCGAAACCAGGTAGCGCGGACTGGAACGCACGTCTGCCCCGGTTTTCTTTACCAGCGCCCGCACGTCTTCGAACTGCCGGCAAAAACTGTTCAGTTTCGGTTCAATCCGCGGGAATTTTTCCCTCCAACGATCCAGGATGGACTGTTCCAGGTATCTCAGCGTGCAATCGGCTTCTGCAACGACAGCACAGGTGGTAACCGTAAAGGAAAAAAAAGCCTCCATGTTGAAAAGGCTGCCGGCCCGCATCTGCTTCAGAACGATTTCCTTTTTCTCCCCGGGATCGAAGTGGAGCATTTTCAGGCTGCCGCTCTGAACGAAGTAGAGGTTGGAGTTGTATTGCCCCTTTTCGAAAACCGGCTGCCCGGCATGCGTGTTGGCGGTTTGCATGGCGTAGTAGAGTTCGCTGGCTTCGTCGCTCTCCAGCGACTCGAACAGACCGGACCACAGCTCCAGGTGCTCGGAATCGATGGAACCGCTTTTCTCCTCGTCGATGGTCTCGTTGGCTTTAACGATCTCATTGAGTGCCAGCGGTGCCGCTTCGTAAAGTTGATCGCGCAGGGTCTCTGCCCGGGCGAAGTTTCTCCGGCCGGCATGCTCGATAATCAGATCGAGCAGCAGCCGTGCAATCGCCTCCTGGTCGCCGGACGCCACAACCTCCTGGATACGGCGATCCTCATCGGCCGAAACGGCTTGGCCGGCTGCTTCCGGGTTCTGGGGTGCGGCTGCTTCCGGGTTTAGGGGCGCGCTTGATTCCGGCAGCGGCGCGGGAGCATCCTTGCCGGCTTCTGCCGGTGGCGGCACCGTGCTTCCGACTTGAACCTTGAATCGCGTCTGGCACTTCCGGCACCGGGTGTAGGCACCCCTGGCCGGTATTTTGGATTCATCAATCTGATAGCCAGACTGGCATGTCGGGCATTTGACAACCATGATCACCATCCTGGGTACAACACGCGGCCGGGACAACGGCCGGAAAGGGAAAGACTGGGTCGGCGACCGACCGGAATCAACTGGCTACCACTTCAGGGCTGACCCTAATAACTTATCAATATTTTTAGAAATTGTAAAGAGTTTGCGGCTGTTTCCGACACCGCAGCACGACCTGAAAACCGGCAGGTTGACCCGGAAGTCAAAAGAGCAGGGCTGTAAAAATGAAACCAGGTGCCTGTCGCATGCGAACCTACCGGAATTTCGCCAATTGGTGAGACGTCCGGGGGATTTTCGCAGATCGCAGCGTCGGCTGCGCTCCAGAATGGCATGTAACGTGAAGAGGCGGTGGCAAACCTTTCAAAAAATGGCTTTGGCTGCGGTTGCCAAATTCCGGCGGTTGTCCTATGTTGTTGATAATTATTCAATCATTCCGACGGGTCACCCGGTTGTCCCAAAGGAGGTACAGTGAAGGCTAAAGTCGAGTATATGCAAAAAATAAGGCTATCCCTGGAAACCGGCAGCACCCCGGATACGGAAAGTGCATCCGCATCCTTTCCAACAATCGAGTTTGTCTATGGATTGGGCTCGTCGGGGCTGACGCCCTTCGAGTTTGCCCTGGCGCAAAAAACCGTCGGCGACGAGGTGCAACTGCAGTTGCAGCCGAATCAGATACCGGAGTTTTTCGGACACATTCGTATACCCGCCGTTCACGCTTCCGGGGGGTCGGATTCGATCGCGTTGAAAGCGCGCATTCTGGATATATCACCGGCAAGCAGCCGGGAGGTTGTCAGGACCCTGGCGGACGTCGCCAACTGTGGTGACAGCTGCTGCGGGTGCCACTGACGCGCAAACGACGAACCAGCCCGCCACGCGGGCAGCGGGCAAGCATCACCGGAAGGGGGCAAGTATGAAAACTGTCGATGAAAAGGCTGAAGAGATCTGCGAAAGGCTCTCGTGTCGCGAGGTCGTTGCAGACGAAGTCACCGACCTGAAAGAGTCATGGGAAAACGATCCTCGCTGGGAAGGAATCGTCCGGCCCTACTCGGCCGAGGAAGTGCTAAAACTGCGGGGCAACCTGCATGTCGAGCACTCGTTCGCCCGGGTGGGGGCCAAGCGCCTCTGGCTGTTGCTGCAAAAAGAATCGTATATTGCCGCGCTGGGCGCCCTGACCGGCAACCAGGCGGTCCAGCAGGTGGAAGCAGGACTGCAGGCCATTTACCTGAGCGGCTGGCAGGTGGCTGCCGACGCCAACCTTGCCGGGCAGATGTATCCGGACCAGAGCCTGTACCCTTCCAACAGCGTTCCGGCAGTGGTCAGGCGGATCAACAACGCCTTGCAGCGCGCCGATCAAATCCAGATTCTGGATGGGCGCAAAAAAGGCCCCTACTGGTTTGCCCCCATTGTGGCCGATGCCGAGGCCGGTTTCGGCGGGCCCCTGAATGCGTTCGAACTGATGAAACAGATGATCGAGGCCGGGGCGGCAGGGGTCCATTTCGAAGATCAACTGGCTTCCGCCAAAAAGTGCGGCCACCTGGGCGGCAAGGTCCTGGTTCCAACCGCAGAATTTATCAACAAACTGGCAGCCGCGCGGTTGGCGGCAGACATCTGCGGGGTACCCACCGTCCTGGTGGCCCGAACCGATGCCGACGCCGCGCGGTTGATCACCAGTGACCACGATGAACGAGACAAACCCTTCCTTCTCGACCGACAGCGCTCGTCGGAGGGGTTTTTCTACGTTAAGAGCGGCGTGGAATCGGCCATCGCCCGCGGGCTGTCTTACGCGCCATACGCCGACATGGTTTGGTGCGAGACTTCCACGCCGGACCTGCAACAGGCCAAACGGTTTGCCGAGGGCATCCATGAGAAATTCCCCGGCAAACTGCTGGCCTACAACTGCTCTCCGTCTTTCAACTGGAAGGCAAACCTCGATCAGGCCACCATTGCAAAATTTCAGCGGGAGCTGGCCGCCATGGGTTATAAATTTCAATTCGTAACCCTGGCCGGGTTTCACGCCCTGAACCTGGGTATGTTCGACCTGGCCCAAAGCTACCGCAAAGAAGGCATGGCGGCTTACGCACGGTTCCAGGAGGAAGAATTCCGGTTCGGCAAAGAGGATGGCTATATGGCCACGACTCACCAGAAATTCGTCGGCACCGGTTATTTCGATCGGGTGATGAACGCCGTCACAACCGGTGAAACCTCCGTGGGAGCCTTGACAGGTTCGACCGAGGAATCCCAGTTTTAACCGATACCCGAAGGATGGGAACCTGTTTATGCGCTTTATAGCCCATGCGCTATTCACTTTGCTGATTCTTGCGACATCTGCAACCGCGCAGGATGACTTCCGGGTCGAAAAGGCTACCAAGGAGGTGGTTCTATCCGGCTACACCCGCGCCCAATCGACCGTGACCGTATCCTCGGAGGTTTCGGGCAAGATCCTGCGGGTCAACTACGATGTCGGCCAGGTTGTCGCCAAGTCCCCATTTGCAGAAATCGACCCGACCTTTATCGACTTTCAGCTGGAAAGCACCCGTCAATCCCTGCACAACCTGGAGATCGACTTTCAAAGAAGCCAGTCGCGGATCGGCTATTTGGAAAAGGAATTCACTCGAATCGATCGGCTGTTTCGCGGTCAAAGCACGGCCGAGACCCAATGGGACAAGGCGGCCGAAGATCTGTCCCAGGCGAAGCTGGAAAGTGAGTCGATCCGCGTGCGGATTGCCGAAGTAAAGACGGCCCTGGCGGAGCTGGCGGAACGCAAGCGGCGCCACCGCGTATCCGCCCCCGACGGTTGGATCGTGACGGACAGGTTTGTCGAAAGCGGCGAGATCGTCGCGACCGGCACGGCCATGGGAAGGGTGGCCGACTACCGCGAGCTGATCGTCCCGCTGTCGGTTTCCGGCAGAGAGCTTGCCGCTATTCGCCGGCTCTCATCGCCCTTTACCGCTTATCTGGAAAGCGAACCCGTGGAGACCGAAGTCAACTGGATCAATCCAGAATTTGACGAAGAAACACGTAAACTGAACATCGAGCTGATCGTAGGCCGCTACCGCGGCGAAAAGCGCGGCGGTCTTCTTCTCAACCTTCCCCTGCAAATCGAAACCGAGGGCTTGCGAGTCCCCAAAGACGCCGTCATCACCCGCTATGAAAATCCGAGGGTCAGAATCCGAACTACCGGTGAAGAAGTCCAGGTGATGATCTTGGGCGAATCCAACGACCACTATATCATTGCTGAAACCCGGCAACTGATGCCGGGGGTGGAGCTGGCCGACAACAATTAATTTTTCCGCCTGAAAATCAACTGCGGTCTTCGTACTGCACGCAGTCCGTTCCAGCGGCAGCGTGAATCTCCGGCAGGAAGACGAAAACGATTCCTATGCGCCCGGTCGTCAAATTTTCCATACGGCAGTCGGTATTCATCAACGTGGTCTTCGTGATTCTCGTTGTCGCCGGATCATATGCGGTGTTTACCACTCCCTTGGAGAACTACCCGGTGGTGGACATGGGCAATGTCTTCGTCCAGACCGTATATTTCGGCGCATCGGCCGAAGATGTCGAACAGCTGGTTACCACCAAAATCGAAGAGGCGCTCGACGGCCTGGAAAACGTCGAGTGGATTCAGTCTCAATCCTACCGCAACTTTTCTTTTATCAACGTCAAGTTCATCGACGATTCGGATTACAAGAAACTCTACGACGACCTGCGCTTCCGCGTCCTGAACATCAGAAGCGAACTGCCCCCTGAAGTCGATGATCCCAGCTTCCTCTACATGGACACCAATGCCTGGCTGCCGGTGGTGATCGTAAACATTGCCGGCGATCTGCCCCAGCGCAGCCTGAAACTGTATGCCGAAGAGCTGCGCACCCGACTGCTGTCGATCGACAGTTTGCGGGATGTGGCCATCGAAGGAGACTTTGTGGACGAATTTCATGTCTCCGCCGATCCGGCCAAACTGAGACGTTACGGCATCACTTTCCAACAGCTGGCCGCCGCCATCGAATCGGCCAATACCAAGTACCCCACCGGCCGTTTTCGCAAGCTCGACAGCGAGTACATGCTGGATGCCGGCAGTAAGCTCAATTCACAGGAAAAGGTTCTCAATGTCGTGGTTCGCCGGGACGGTGACGGGAATTTCATCCGGGTCGCCGACCTGGTGTCCAACGCCAGGCTCAGTCACCGCGACCCGTCACTGATACCGTCGGTAAACGGTCGCAACACCGTGCGCTTGTTGGTCAGCAAGGAGGAATCGGGAAATGCGGTGGCCATATCCGCGGCCGTCAAGAAGCTTTCCGAACAGTTCGAGGCACTTCACCAGCGCGACGGTATCGAGGTGATTTTCACCAACGACTCCACCATTGAAATCAACGACTCGCTTCACACCCTCGGTGGCAACCTCATTCTGGGCATGGCCCTGGTACTCATCGTTTTGTGGATCAGCCTCGGATTTCGCAACGCCATGCTCACCGCCATCGGCATCCCGTTTGCGTTTCTGTGCTCCATCCTGGTGATGAAGCTCAACAACGTATCCCTCAACAGCATCAGCCTGTTCGCCTTCGTGCTGGTGACCGGCATCATGGTCGATGACGCGGTCATCATCGTGGAAAACATCTTCCGCCACTTTGAAATGGGCAAATCCCGCCGACAGGCCGTCATCGATGGAACCGCCGAAGTCATGCTGCCGGTGATCAGCTCGGCAGTCACCACGGTGCTGGCGTTTCTGCCCATGCTGATCATGACCGGCAGCACCGGCGACTTCTTTGCCTACATCCCCAAGACCGTCAGTTTTGCCCTGGCCGCCTCGCTGGTGGAAGCGCTGTTCATTCTGCCGATCCACTTTCTCGACTGGGGCCCCAAAAAAGCTGACCGCAAACGCGCTGATGAGAATGACCAGGATCCCTTTCACCATCTTCGCGCAGGACTGTTCGCACCGTTCTGGAAGATCTACCGGACAGCGGTGGTTTTCCTGCTGAACCATAAGCTGCTTTGCTTTGCCGGCATGTCGATGCTCTTTCTTTCCACCGTGGCGATTTTGGGGTTGTCCATCTCCGGGGTTTTGCCACTGATCAAGGTTAAGTTCTTTCCCGGCACCTATTTTCGCTATCACGTCACCATCGCCACGCCGGTGGGCTCTTCCATCGAAAAGACCGATGAAGTGGTGCGGGAACTGTCGCGGTTCATCATGTCCTTCGGGCAGCAATCCGCCCAGTCGGCGGCCGGCAGCGCCGGCTTTTATGAAGACGAAGACTATGTGCGCCACAGCGGCAACAACTTCGGCCAGATCATCGTCACCATGCCGGAGCAGAAAATGCAGGATTTCCCCGAAAACCCGCGAAACGAACCGATGCGTCACCTGGAATTCATGCGTCGCGAAGTGCAGCGTTTCGCCCGGGAAAGATACGGTGGCAGCGCCGCCGCTCCGGTGGTCAAAGTCTTCGAAGAAAGCGGCGGACCCCCGGCGGGCAAAGCGGTCAACATCCGCATCACCGCAGCCGCCCTCCAACAAGCCTTCCGGGCCACCGACGCTTTGATTGGTTACATGCAAACCGAGGCCGAGCTTGCCGACCTGGTGGATCTGGGCGATGACCGGCCGGCCCTGTACCGCACCGTCAAATATGCACCTGTGGCCGAAAAGGCGTTTGAGTTCGGTCTGCTGCCCGGTGATGTCACCACCCTGGTGGCCGGCGCCCTCAACGGGCGATATGCCGGCAACTTCAGAACGGATGATGAAGAGGTCGATCTGCTGGTGAGAATCGCCCGGTATGACGACTCCGGTAACCCTTCGGCGGCCGGCTTGTCGGATCCGACGGATATCCTGGATGTCCCGGTGGTCGAAGACAGCGCTTCACCGGTTCTGCTCAGGGACCTGGTGCGCATCGAATTTGAATCCGAACCCAACGTGCGCATGCGTTACAAAGGCAAGCCGGCTGTGACGATCACCTCGAATATCGCCGACGGGTCCCAGCTGTCACCAGCCCGGGTGCAGTACCTGGTCAAGAGCTATTATCAGGGCCACAGCGACATGTTCCCCGGCATATCGATATCCTTCGGCGGAGAGTTCGAGTCCACCAGCAAATCCTACACGTCACTGACATTCGCCTTTTTCATCGCCCTGATGCTGATCTACCTCGTGCTGGCTTCCCAGTTCAAAGACTACTTCCAACCGGTCATCATCATCAATGCGGTTCCCTATGCGCTGATCGGCGTGGTCCTGGGGCTGCTGGTCACCCGCACCCCCTTCACGGTGGGCAGTTTTCTGGCCATTGTCGGCCTGGCCGGTATTGCCGTTAATGACACCCTGCTGCTGATCGATTTCATGAACGTGCGCAGGCGGGAGGGCAAAGACTTGCGGGAGGCCATCATCGAATCGTGCGCCGCCCGCATGCGGCCGGTGATCATCACCACAGTGACCACCATGCTGGGGCTGCTGCCGATGGCGATCGGCATCCCGAACCGTTCCATCGAGTGGGCACCGATGGCCACTGCTTTTGTGGCCGGGTTGTCCAGCGCAACGTTTCTGACGCTGCTGATCACTCCGACCAACTACGAATTTTATGAACAGATGAAAATATCCTTGAGACGACGCTACCGCAGGCGCACGGCGGCAGCATTGAGAAACGGGAACAGCGGATAGGACGCGAACCGCAGCACCCGCCGGCGCTCACTCGCAGCAGCGGATCACATTCTCCGGGAAGGAAAGATGCTTGTAGCATTGATCGCAGATAAAAGAGCAGTCACCGACACGAAGCCGTTCGGCACTCGCCTTGATCCGGTGTCCGCATTCCGCGCAGACGGCGTATCGTGTTTGGGATGACTGATCGGTGGGCTTGTTCATCGATTGAATGTCCGATTCCATCAGAACCTCCGGGGTTGTGTGTGAAAGTATTAGGGTAACTGCAAAGAATATGCCCATCGTCACCGGCCGGGTGTGAAAACGTAATTGCTGTATAGTAACAGGATGATATCGTATGTTCTCAAATAAGATCGGCAACCTGAGGAGGATGAGTTTATGACACAAATGTCGAATCACGGGCTCAATAGACACAATAATGTAACAACATCTGCTCATTTGGGAGCCCCCAAACCCGAAACCCGGCAACCGGCGAAACGAGCGCAGCAACCCCGATGAACTACCTGGCCCACGCCTACCTGGCAGACTCGACCGACCGGTTTCTGATCGGCAACCTGATCGCCGACTTCGTTAAGGGCAGCGCCGATAAAAAGTACGACCGGCAGATCGCCGCCGGCATTGTCTTTCATCGCAAGGTCGATGCCTTTGCCGACGGTCACCACATGACCGCCGCCAGCCGAAGGCTGTTTGCGCCCCACCGTCGTCGAACGGCCGGTATCGTTCTGGACATCTGCTACGATCATTTTCTGGCCAAAAACTGGGGCCGGTATGCCGAAATCGAACTGGCGGTGTTCATCGCGGGCATATACGATCTGCTGCAGTCGCACATCGATCTTCTGCCCAAGCGGTTTCGCCAGGTTTTGCCGCGTATGCGCGAGCAGAACTGGCTCTCCAGCTACCGTTCCCTTGAGGGGGTGGAGCTGACCCTGATGCGGATCTCCAGGCGTCTGAGCGCCAACATCCGGCTCGATGACGCCATGGCCGATATCACCGCCTGCTACGGCGCTCTGGAGGACAATTTTTCCGCTTTCTTTCCCGATCTTATCGAATTTGCTCGCAATTATCGTCCAGATCCGTTATAGCCCACGTATTTTGGGTTTTATGTTCATTTTTCCGTTCTCCACCTGGCTGGATTCTGCGAACGACCCATCAGCCCTGTCTGATGGCACCACAATGTTGAGTTGCACGGTATCGGTTCGATGTCTGATTGGCTACACAATTTTTCCCCGGGCGCAAATCGTCGGGCTGTATTGATCGTTTTGCTCGTGTTGCCGGTGTTCTGGGTGCTGCCCGCCGGTGCGGCAGCTCCCGTCTTTATCCAAGATGAGGGCGTCTTCCTTTATTTTCCCGAAACCGAGCAGGGCCTCGGCAGCGCCCTGATGAAAGGCGTGCCGGAAATCCGCTCCTTTCTGCAGGCCCGCGGTCTGCCGGTGCCGACCCCTTTGCACATCATTTTGGATGACGAGCGCGACGAACCCGATATGCAGGCATACACAATCCCACACCTGGAAATCCGCATTCCCCTGCGGGCGCCGGGGGTTCTGGAAGACGGCTACACCGAGGCCGATCCCTGGCACTACTATCTGTTCAAAGGGCTGTGCCTGCAGGGCATCTACGCGATCCGCGGCGGGGTGCCCGGTTTCCTGTATCGGGGCTTCGGTGAACTCATCTCTCCCAATGTCATCCTGCCGCCGTGGGTGGAAGACGGCATCTGCAGCTTTCTCTATGCCCAGTACCGCCAGACAGACATCCTGGGCCCCTTCGAGCAGGCGGTCTTTGGAGCCATCCCCACCCCCGACCTGGAGTTGATCAGCCATCACCCCCAGATCTGGCCCGGATATCATGCCTACCGGATTTTCGGCCGGCCCTTTTTCGCATGGCTCGACCGGGAATACGGCTGGGACAAAATCCTCGAGTTTTTGCAGGTGCACGGCCGGGGCATTGTACCGATTGAAATCGACCTGAAAGCCTTGCAGGTATTCGGCAAAACCGGCGCCGGGCTCTGGCGGGATTTCCAGCGAACCCGCACCCGCCGGGGACAATCCCCGCCGGGGCTGCTGATTACCGGATACTGGAGCGAACCGTTCGTCTACTGGAACCGGTCCGGGGTTTTCCCCGGCAAGCTGCAGGTTCGAAGCCGCGGTCGATACGGTTATGTCGAACCCGGCGGAACGATCTGGCTCTCCGAGTACAACGACAGTTCCCGAATCTACCGGTATTCGGCCGGCACCACCACCTTTAAACGGCTCCGGCATGTCTGGGACCCGGGACCCGGACGGGTCGCCGTAACCCGCCGGGGCCGACGGCCTGCGCTGATCATCTTTCCGGACGACGGACGGGGTGGTTTTCGGTTGGCCGATCAGCAAAAGAAAAAGCCGGCCACTCTCATCGAAGCCCCGCCGGGAGTCATCCAGCTGTCCGGACCGGTGCGTGACGACAATGGGCGCATCGCGGTGGCGGGCAACCGCGACGGCAACTGGGACATCTGGGTGTACGACAACCGCTGGTATCGCCTGACCACGGCACCTTCGGTGCAGATGGACCCCTGGTGGGAGGGAGAGTCCCTGGTGTATGCCTCCAACGAAACGGGCCGGTTTCAGATCCACGCCGGCGGCGAGCAGCTTTCCCGCTCCACGACGGCAGCGATCCTGCCGCGGCAGGGCAAGTACATGGACCTGACACCCTCCGGCTGGAAGCTGATGAACTACAAGATCGACCGGGCCGGCTTCGCACCGTTTGCGCTGCCGGCCTCCGCCGCGCCACAGACAGCAGAAGCAGCCCCCCCACCGCTCGGAACCAGGCCGTACTCGCCATTTAAGAGCCTGTGGCCGAACTACATCCGACCGGACTTTTTTGCGGCCGTCACCGATCTGCAGATCGGCCTGGCCACCCGAAGCCGGGATGTCACCGGAGATTACAAGTTCGACGCCGGACTTCGCTATTCATTTGACGCCAACTTTTTCGCTTTTCGGGCAGGACTCCAGTTCAAAGAATTCGGCACCCAGTACACCCGCTATCCGCTCTCCTACACCACGGCCCTGGACCAGACCATCGATGAAGCCCGCAATGAAATCCGGCTGTTCTGGCGCCCGGTGGAGCAAAAGCTGGTGGAAGCGACCGACATCCTCCGGGCCCGGGAAGGATTCGATCTGATCGACGGCGCGGAGATTTCGCTGAACGGGCGCACCTTCCGCCCCCTGGAAGGAAGCGGCGCATCGGACGAAGAAGCGTGGATCGGTGTCGATTTCGCGCGGCGCTTCGCCATGCTCAGAACCTGGGGCAGTCTGGAGCTGTTCACCGAAAACCGGCAGTCTTTCTCATTCGGAGCGAACCTGCTTTTCGGCGATCAGATCCTCGCCTCGATAAACCTGCTGGCCGGCCGGTCGTGGGGAGAGCCCACCGCCGGCCACACCACCTTCCGGGTCGGCGGCTCTGTGGGCGAGGGGTACTTCACCCGGCGGCCCACCCGGCTGTTTCCGATTCGGGGGTTTGATTCCGAACTGCTCGAAGCGCCGAAGGCAGCGACCGGAAATGTGGAGGTCTTCTGGCCGCTGGCCAACCTGCAGTACGGCTATGCCACGCTGCCGCTTTACCTGCACCGCCTGCGGCTGGGCACGTTCGTGGACGCCGGGTTTGCCGCCGAGAACCCCACTTCCGACGATCTGCTGGTGGGTGCCGGCTTCGAGCTGGTCACCTCGCTGGAATTCGCCTGGGGCAACTTCTCCGCCTTTCGCGCCGGTGTCGCCTGGCCCCTTGTGCAACCCGATTTCCTGGATCAGAAGGGACCGCAGTTCGTGTTTCAACTCGGCAGACCGCTCTAGTGCTCATCGGGTATCTACAGCCGATACATCCCCCATACACCCAAGGACCAATGGGCAGCTGCTATCCGATAAGCGGATCGATCCCGCCATACAGCAAGGCAGGAGCGCCCTGCAGCCATTGCATCCAATCCGTTTCGAGCCTCCAGGCACAGATACGGATGACAACCCCCCCTCTGATGTTTACTGTCTTATGTTGCCGGCCGCCCGGGAAACAATCATGCAGCAGCCAGAAATGACAACCCGTTTACGTACCAAACAAAAACAGATGAACCCGGGGTACAAACAAACGGCACCAGAAAAGGAGGTTGAAATGAAGCGAGCAGGCGTTTTCACCTTGCTGGTACTCTCCGCGGTGTTTTTGTGCATGAGCACTGCCGCGGTCGCAAGCACAGATAAGCCGAACATCGTCGTTATCTGGGGCGACGACATCGGTCAAAGCAACCTGAGCACATACACCCGGGGGTTGATGGGCTACCAGACTCCCAACATCGACCGGGTGGCCAGGGAGGGCATGCTCTTTACCGACTATTACGCCGAGCAAAGCTGCACGGCGGGTCGCTCGGCCTTCATTACCGGCCAAAACGTCTTTCGCTCCGGTCTGAGCAAGGTCGGTCTGCCCGGTGCCGATCTTGGCATGCACGAGGACGATCCAACCATTGCAGAGCTGCTCAAACCGTTGGGCTATGCCACCGGACAGTTCGGCAAAAACCATCTGGGCGACAAGGACGAGCATCTGCCCACCAATCACGGATTCGACGAATTTTACGGCAATCTCTATCACCTCAACGCCGAGGAGGAGCCGGAACACCCCGATTATCCCCTTGAAACCGAAATACCGGGTTTTCGCAAACGATTCGGCCCAAGGGGGGTGATCCACAGCTATGCCCTGGCCAACGGCAAACAAAAAATCGAGGATACCGGCCCGCTGACCCGGAAACGGATGGAGACCATCGATGACGATGTCGCCTCGAAAGCAGCCGACTTCATCGACAAACAGCACCGGGCCGGCAAACCGGTCTTCGTCTGGGTGAACTTCACCCACATGCACTTCCGGACTCACGCCAAGCAGAACAGTGTCGGCCAGGCCGGTCGCTGGCAAAGTGTCTACCATGACGTCATGATCGACCACGACAAAAACGTGGGAACGGTGCTCGCCAAGCTCGATGAACTCGGCATCACCGACAACACCATTGTCATGTACGGCACCGACAACGGCCCGCACATTAACACCTGGCCTGATTCCGCTATGACCCCTTTCCGAAACGAGAAAAATTCGAACTGGGAGGGCGCTTATCGGGTTCCGGCCATGGTGCGATGGCCCGGCAAAATCAAGGCCGGTGCGGTCTCCAACGACATCATGTCGCACCTGGATTGGCTGCCCACCCTTCTGGCAGCCGCCGGAGACCCCGACATCAAGGAAAAACTGAAAAAAGGCCTGAAGGTAGGCAAAAAGAATTTCAAGGTCCACCTGGACGGCTACAATTTCCTGCCGTACCTGACCGGGCGGGAGAAGCAAGGCCCCCGCAAGGAGTTTTTCTACTTTTCCGATGACGGCGACCTGACAGCGCTTCGCTACGATAACTGGAAGGTGGTCTTTGCCCAGCAACGGGCACCCGGCACCATGCTGGTCTGGAGCGAACCGTATGTAAAAACCCGGCTGCCCTGGCTGTTCAACCTGCGCACCGATCCCTACGAACGCGCCACCATCAGCTCGAACACCTATTGGGACTGGTATCTGGACCACGCTTTCCTGTTGATTCCTGCACAGGCCTACATAGGCAAGTTCCTATCGACATTCAAGGAATTTCCGCCACGGCAAAAAGCGGCCAGCTTTACGATCGACCAGGTGATGGAACAGCTGGTGCCGCCGACCAGCTGATCGGCACTGCCCAAAGCAATGCAGCTGTTGCCGACCGAGACACCGGCACCTGTCCACCTTCTTCCGTCCCGCCTTGTGCGGGACGGATTATTTTGGGGCGATGGTGGATGGCGTCATCAGACAACCCAAAGCCATCGGCTGTATTGCAAGACGGTTTTCTGCTATGAGTTGATTTTGCAATATTGAATGTGCGAAGCGTCATTCGCTGGGCAACATTTCTTCGGGGAGCGGGAATTATGAGCGCATGGAGGATCGCAGCAGTTTGTCTTGTCAGTGTGTTGCTGCCCTGCGCAGCATTTGGGGAGATCTACGGCTGGGTGGACGAAAATGGCGTCAAGCACTACAGCAACGACCCGCCGCCCGAAGGCGTAACCGTTTTTTCTCAGGACATCGAAATAAAAACAGACGAACCGCAGCTCCAGAAGCAGGCGGAAAGCGACCGGCAGGATCTCAAAGAGCCCGAACAGCAAGCGCCCGAGAGTGAAGCCCCGTCCGAAGGATCGACCGACACCGTTGCTGAACCGGTCGGATCCGAACCAGGCGTGGCGGAAGACGCCGAAAGGGAAGCATTTCACCGGGAGCGGATCAAACGGCGCACCCGTCAAAACACGAGCCCTGCACCCAGCCTGCAGAGTCAGCCCAGGAGCCAATAGCAGAAAGTGCCGCCGCCGGACCGCCCCATTGCAGTTGGTGAAACCGCGCCTGCGCAGTATCGGCCGGACCTATTTTCCGGCACCCGTAACCCGCATGCAGGTCAGTCGATTCCCGGCCCACCGCCGGACTATCGGGTGCGGCAAGTCAAGCGGGTCTGTCCGTTCGAACAGCAAACCGCACATCTTCACCTTCATCAAGCCCTTTGATGCTGCCGATGGCCAACCGATGCCGTCTGGCCACTATCTGACGGTTGTCGGCAACGGACCGAAACAACCGGAGGGGGAGGCGTATAGACCTGCTTTTACTGCAAAGGGTAGTGGCAACGCACCATGTGCGCTTCGCCGACCCTGTGCAGCTCGGGCGGTGTGCCCGGGTTGGTGCAAAACGGCGGGCGTCCTTTGACCTCGTAAACCGGACAGCGGGGGGCGAACCGGCATCCGGTGGTGGGGCGTTCGAAGTCGAAAACCCCCCAGTGCTGGCCCTCGAGATCGCTGACCACGCTTTTGCCCTCGCCGGTGGTCTTGTCCACCAGTGACGACCAGAGCACGGCCGTATACGGGTGCCGCGGAGCGCTGGCTATCTTGCCAGCCATGCCCATCTCGACGATCTGTCCCAGGTACATGACCGCCACCTTGTGACTGATCAGCTCCACCACCCGCAGGTCGTGGGAGATGAACAGATAAGACAGCTTCAGCCGCTGCTGCAAATCGCGCAGGAGGTTGACCACCTGGGCCTGGATCGACACATCCAGGGCGCTGGTGGGCTCGTCGGCCACCACAAACCGGGGGTCGACGGCCAGCGAACGGGCAATGCCCACCCGGCGTTTCTCGCCGCCGGAAAGCTCCCCGGGAAAGTTGTTGAGCTTTCCTTTTTTCAGATTCACCATCTCCAGCAGCTCTGCGATGCGGCGGTCGACCTGCGCATCACTGGGCCTTTCATGCACGGTGAGGGCTTCTTTCAAAATGGACCGGATGCGCATCTTCGGGTTCAGGGCCGCATCCAGGTCCTGGAATATCATTTGCATCTGCTTCCGATACGGGCGGAAACCGGCCTGCGACAATCCGGTGATGTCCTTGCCGTCGTAAAGAATCCGCCCGGCCGTCGGCGGTGTCAGCTTTAAAACGGTTTTCCCGATCGTGGTCTTTCCACAGCCGGTCTCACCCACCAGCCCCATGGTTTCATTTTCCTTGATATAGAAACTGACATCATCCACGGCCGGGATGAAGTTTGTGGTTTTGCGCAGGGAAGTAAACAGGCCCTTGGAGGATGAGTAGTATTTTTTCAGGTTTTGAACTTCCAGTATGGTTTTAGCCGTGGTCATCTGTTGCGGTCACCCTCTAAGTGCAATGTGACTTTATTGCTGGTATCGCCAGCAGCGAATCCTGTGGCCGTTGGATATCGAAAGCAGCCCCGGCTCCCGCAGCCGGCAATGCTCCTGAATCCGATCCGTCACCTGCTCGCAGCGCGGATAAAAACGGCAACCTTCGGGCAGGTTGATCGTGTCGAGCACCTCCCCCTTGATGGCCTGCAGATAGGCCTTTGTTCTGATCTGCTCCCGGTTGGGAATCGAGGCCATCAGCGCCGCCGTATACGGATGGCTCTGGGCCATTGCACCGGAGAGAATCGCATCGGCCGGGCCGTGCTCGAGGATAGTGCCGCCGTACATGACAGCCACCTGATCCGACAGGGCGCGGATCACGTCGATATCGTGGCTGATGAGCATGGTGGTTACCCCCACCGTGGTTTTGATTTCCTGCAGCAGCTCGACGATTTTCGACTGAATCGTGGCATCCAGTCCGGTTGTGGGTTCATCGGCAATCAGCAGGGAGGGCTCGGAGGAAAGTGCCATGGCGATCATCGCCCGCTGGCACATTCCGCCAGAAAGACCGTAGGGGTTGTTGTCGTAGCGCAGCCGGGGCGAGTCGATTCTCACTTTCTCCAGCCAGTACAATGCCCGGTCCCTGGCTTCAGCAGCACTGCGCACCGCGGTGTTGAGCAGGATCGATTCCTGGATCTGTCTTCCGACGCTGGTGAACGGGTTCATCGAAAGCTTGGGGTTCTGGAAGATCATCGATATCTCCCGGCCGCGGATCCCGCGCATCACCCGATCGACGTTTTTCTGCCAGCGCCGGTTGTCCTTGTAGACGTCCATGATTCGGCCGGTTATGGTGGCCGTCTTTACATACTCGGACAGGTCCTGGAGAAGGTTTTTTTGAACGTTGGCGGTTTTCAGGCCGACTTTGCCGCTGATTACGCCCGGTTCGGCGGTCACCAGCCCCATCACCGACAGGGCGGTTACGCTCTTTCCGCTGCCGCTTTCGCCCACAATCCCCAGCGTTTGGCCCTTTTCGATCTCCAGGTGGACCCCGTCGACGCTGCGGATGAAGGCCTGCCGGCTGCGGGTGTAAAAGTAGGTGTAAAGGTTCTCGATTTTCAGTACCGGCCCGTCGGTCATCGATCCCCTTTCCTTTCGAGCATGCTGTTCAATCCGTCGCCGAGCAGATGAAATCCCATGATGGCGAACAAAATCGCCAGGGCGGGTGCGGTCGAGGGCCAGAACTTGCCCTGCATGAAGTAATTGGAGCCGGCCTGCACCATGTTGCCCCAGGAGGGAGTGGGCTCCTGCACGCCGAAGCCGAGGTAGCTCAGGCTGGTTTCCATCAAAATGGCTTCGGCCATCCCCAAAGTTGCCTGTATGATCAGCACCGACCGGCAGTTGTGCCAGAGGATATGCTTGAAAATGATGGTACAGTTGTTCAAACCGAGCGCCGTGGCCGCTTCGATAAAGTTCTTCTGTTTCAAAAATTGAATCTTGCTGTGAATCAGCGAAGCCACCACCGGGATGTTGGTGACCCCGACGATGATCATGATGTAGTAGATGTCCGGCTTGAAAGCGGCGACCATCAACAGGATCAGCACCAGGCGGGGAAAGGAATTCAACAGGTTGCTGACGTACGTGGTGGCCGTCTCCAGCGCCCCTCCCCAGTAGCCGGCAAAAACACCGAAGCAGGTTCCGAAAACAATGGCGATCCCGATGGCCAGCAGTCCCGGAAGAAAATATGCCTGAATTGAAATGATCAGCCGCGAGAGCATATCCCGCCCCATGAAATCGGTGCCCAGCAGATGCCCGCCGGTGTTGGGCGGTGCCATAATCAGCTCCAGGTTGATCTCCTGGGGATCGTACGGCAGAGCGCCGGTCGCCCCCAGCAAATAGGATATAACCACCAGCAGCACCACCAGCAGCCCGTAACCGATGTACACCCGGTCCATCGGTCCGGCCTTTTTCCAGAACGACACATGGGAAACGTCGCTTATTTCAAAAGCGTACTGGGAGAATCGTCTCATAATGTAAATCTTTGATCCAAAATTATTCCTTGGATGCCCGCGGGTTGACGATAATGTGCACCACCCGCTGCATCAGGCTGCCCATCCGAACGATGATGGCGGCAACCAGCGTGATGCCCATAATCAACGGATAATCCCGATCCTGAGCGGCCTGCCAGGCCATGCGCCCCATTCCGGGCCAGTTGAACACCTGCTCGACCACCACCGCACCGCCCAGGATGAAAGGTATCTTGGCGGCGATGATCTCGGTGATGGGAATCAGAAATCCCTCCTTGAAGGAATGTTTCCACACAGAGGCCCCTTTGGCGCGGGCAGTGACGATGTATTCCTCGGCAAAAACCCGCTTCATCTCCTCGCGCAGGTAGCGAACGACCTCACTGATGGTGCCGTTGCTGATGCCCAGCACCAGAACCGGAAGCAGGAAGTAAAACCAGTTCCACGGGCCGGCGCTGGAGCCAAAAGCCAGGGGAAAGAGCCCGAACCGGTGAATGGATATGTAAATGACGATGTACCCCAGCCAGAAAACCGGCAGGGCCGACACGACATAGGTAAAAACCGTCATCGACCAGCTGGTTGGGGTCATCCCGCGTCTGGCGGAAAAAACGGCGATCGGCACGGCGATCAGCAGCGTAACCAGCAAAGAGCCGATGGTAAGATACAGGGTGTTGATCCCGACCCGCACGACCTCCTGCAGCACCGGCAGTCCGGTGCGGATGGAATTGCCGAGGTTGCCTTTGAACAGGTTTTTCAGCCAGGTGAAATACTGGCCGTACCAGGTTGCCGGCGCCGCTGCAGCCGCGCCGGGATCGGCTGCGGTCTCTATCCGGGTGACCAGCGTGGCGAATGGATTTCCGGGAGACAAGTACAAAATGACGAACACGACAAAACTGACGCCCAGCAGCAAAAGAGCGGCGATGCCCAGTTCCCGGGTAACCAGAACGGTGATGGGTCGTACGGCAGAAAGTTTCATCCGTTTATTGGATTTGAGCAGCCGCAGGGTGCCCGTTCCGGGCCCCCTGCGGCTGGAGTGAAAAGATTGCCCGCGTCCTTATTTAGCGCTGCTCCGACTTGGGAATGTACCATTCATCTGCAAAGGAGAAGAACTTGTATGGATGAATGGCCACTTTCCGGAGCTTTTTGTTGTAGCCGGCATAGTTGGTCAGGGTCCACAGAAACGTGTAGGGATTTTCATCGGCAATTTTTTCGTGCAGTTTGCGGTTGATGGTCCTTCGTTTTTCATGATCGAGAGTCAGTTTGGCCTCGACGATCAATCCGTCGACTTCCGGATTGGAGAAGGCGCCGAAGTTGTTTTTCCAGGATCCGATCTCGGCGGAATGAAACAGGGAAGAAATATCGGCCGAATCGTCAAAGACCCAGGAGGCGTACATCAGATCGTAATCATGATGCAGAAAGATATCTTCTTTCCACGCCATCCATTCCTGAAATTCGGGCTGGATGTCGACACCGACTTTCTGAAGATAGTTCTTGAAAGCCAGCACGACGCGCTTGACGGCTTCGCTTTCTTTGGCTATCGGCACCTTGAGGTTCAACGACAGCTTGCGCCCGTCCTTTTCCATAATTCCGTCACCGTTTTTGGTGAAACCGGCCTCGGTAAGCAGCTCTTCGGCCTTCTGGGGATCGTAGGGCACCGGCTGAACGTCAAGATTGTAGGCCCAGCTGCCCGGTGCGAACGGTCCGGAAATAATGGTTCCCTGGCTGTTGAAAAAGGAGTCGAGCATCTCCTGGCGGTTGATCGCGTAGGTAAAGGCCTTGCGAACCCTTTTGTCGACCAGCAGCGGATTGCGCAAGTTGAACCCAAAAAACGAATAAGAAAGCGCGTTGTAGGGCTGCATGACAAAGCGCTTATCTCCCTGAAGCTGGGGAATATCGCGGTGGTTCACCAGCACGATCATGTCGATGGCGTTGAACATCAGGGCCTGGCCCATAATGTTCTGGTCGGCAAAGGGCCGCGCGATATACTTGTCGATGTGCGGCCGCCCTTTAAAATAGTTCTCGTTGGACACCAGGATCACTTCACGATCGGCGGTGATGTTTTTTAGCATGTAAGGCCCGGTGCCGATCGGAGCCTGGACGAACGGATCCTCCCGGGTCAGAAATTCCTGATTTTGCAGCCCGTGGCGTGGGATCACTTTGAAGCTGAATTTGGCCAGCGCGTTCAGGATCGGCCGCTTCAAGGTGAAGGTCACGGTGAAATCGTCCACCTTGGTGACGCTTTCGATAAACTCATACCGGACTTTCAACGGCGTGATGGTCTGGGGGTGCATCATAATGTCGTAGGTAAAGACCACGTCATCTGCCGTGAACGGCTTGGCATCCTCGCCTTCCCGCGGGTGCCAGGCAACGTCCTGGCGCAGGTAGAAGGTGTACTTTTTACCATCCTCTTCAATTTCCCATCTTTCGGCCAGCTCCGGAATGATCTCCTGTTTTTCATCGATGCCGACCAGACCGTTGAAGATCAGTTCGGTAATCCGCAAAGAGATCATATCGTTGCTGGTGATGGGATCCAGGGTTGCAGGGCGTCCGTATTCACCGTAGTTCAGGGCACCGCCGTCTGGAAACTGGTCCCCGCGCTGTCCGGCCAGTGCCGGAGAGGCTGCGAGGCAACACATCATCAGAAAGATCGTAACTACAATGGGCAACCTTTTCATGATATCCTCCTCAAATAGCGGCTAGAGCTGCTTGCTGCCGCTGAAGTTTTGGAGTATGGAGTTTTGTCACAACGAAACTTCGTCTCATCCCCTCATCGAAAACACCTGCTTGCTCCTGCGCCGGTGCACCGAATGCAGGAATCCTTATTGCGGTCTTAAAAGATCTTGGCATCGCCGGCGCTTTTCTGCTCCATCGAGTAAACTCCCTGAATGGCAACCTGTATCTGCCGAACGGCCGGGAACTGCTTGCTCATCTCGAAAAAGATCTCCAGGGCCTCCGAGTATTTTCGCGAGTAGTAGTATGCATCTGCCAGGTGGATCAGCATCAGCGGGTCGTTGAATTCTATGCGGTTCTTGTTACTCTTGTCGCGCCCGGCCTCCATGTGGACCACAGCCCTGACGTAATCTTTTTTCCACAGGTAATACCGGCCCAGGGCGTGATTCAAAGAGGCAAACGCCTTGCCCTCTCCTTTCTGGGCCAGCTCGGTTGCACTGATGACCGCCGGCGGGAAATCGATCCCATGGTTGCAGCAGGCCATCAGCAGTTCTGCCGCCAGATCCGGATCTGGTTTCGACTGCAGCAGCTGCTGGAACTGGCTTTCGGCTGTCTCTTTCTGACCCAGCAGATACTGCGCGGTCGCCAGACGGATGGTTAGTCTGTTTTTCATCCAGGCCGGCCATTTCGGTTCGGCCAGCAGTTTTTCCGCCAGCTGCTGCGACTGATCTGCAGCACCGGTCATTTCGTATCCTTCGCAGAGATAGGTCCCTGCAGCGGCGGCCAGCTTTTCGTCCGGCCCGCCGGCGGCCTCCTGCAGGTAGGCAACGGCAGCGCTGGCATACAGGTGAAACAAATTCAGCAACAGCATCGGATCGTAAAAACGAATCACCTTGTTTTCCACCAACATTTCCTCGTGGAAATAGCTTCTCAGGTCGGATTGCCGCAACAAATCGAGGCTTTCATCGATCCGGCTGCGGCCGGCGTACACTCCCACGATGTCCGACACCATGCGGATCGAGGGCTGCGTTCCCGGTGCCTGCTGCGCAAGAGCCCCGCTGCACAGTGCGACGGGATCTTTCGCATCCAGGCCGAGGCGGTTGTACACCGATGCCAGGGAAGTGACGATGGACGGATCGCTCGGATTGCCGTTGATTTTGGACCAGAACTTTTCGGCCCGATCTTTTTTGCCCTGCAGGTAATAGGCCGCACCCAGATCGATGCCGGCAAGCTGCCGGTCCTTCTCCAGAGCGCCTTTATCGTCGACGAACTTGGCCAGAAAGGCCGTCGACTCGGTCAGTTCACCGGTCTGAAGAAGGGTCATTCCCAGATAGAGCTTGACCAGCCGGCTGTCCAGCTGCTGCTCGTCGGCTATCAACCGGGTGAGATAACCCAGGCTCATGCGCAACGAAAGGCTGTAGAGCTGCTGATACAAACCGGCGGAGCGCAGAGCGACCATTCCGAGGCTCAACTGCAGCTTCTGCCGGCTGCCGGCTGCCGCTTCCGAATGGTCCCGGCGCAGCAGCTGGAAAGCATCATCGTAGCGGTGCTGTTTGTAAAATTTCATGCCACGGTTCAGATTGTCTTCGGCCGCCAGGGCAGCACCGGCTGCCAGGACGAATATCAGCAATATGGCAACGCGTTTCATTGCGGCTCCCGGTTTGCGACTTCATTTTTCAGCTTTGCGACGTAGATGTGATCCCACTGCTCGGTCTGGGATCGAAATGCCAGCACCCCGGTTTTCGAGCAAACCACATCGTGATTCATTTTCGTTTCGGTGCGAAGCGGCATTTCTCTGGGGTCACCGATATTGGTTATAAAGATCGGGTTGTAGGCCTTCGGATCGTTTTTCACGAAAACGATACGTCGGCTGTCGGGCATCCAGGCCGGCCCCCGCTCTACGTCAGGAACCACATTGTGCGCCACGACCTTAGCTGCCAGCTCCTCACCGTCGGTCGGGTCCGTGCCGTCGGCAGCCACCACGATGATTGACCACACTTTTGGGTCCGCCGCAGGGTTGTAATTGGAGTAAAAGGCGATCTTACCGCCGTCGGGCGACCAGGTTGGCCGCAGGTCGTCATACTGCCACGTGGTCAGCGCCTTCCGGGTTTCGGCCGGCTTGCGCAGATCTTCAATCAGATATATGTCGTGGTTTTCGTTGCTGCCGTATATCAGTGCCAGCTTGCTTCCGTCCGGTGACCACTGCGGATAGAGGTAGGTTTTGGTGCCATTGGTTACAACACTGACCCGCCTCGAAGCCAGGTCCATGAGATAAACCTCGGCCTTGCCGGTGCGACCCGAAACGAATGCCAGCCGTTCGTCAATCGGGCTCCAGTGCGGATGGCTGTCTTTCTCGGAGTTTTTCGTCAGGCGTATGGTTTTCTCTTGCCCCAGAACGGGGAGAAGATAAAGGTCGTAGTTGCCGCTGCCGCCATTGCTCATAAAGACCAGGCGGTTTTCATCCGGAGACCAGCTGATGCCGGCATTGTAGCTGGTTTCTTCCACGATTCCCGGCATAAAGAACTCCATCTCATCTTTTTTTTCTGTGGGCCGACACTGGATACGCTGTATGATCGAACCGTTGCTGCGGGCGACGATGATTTCACGATTGTCGCCAATGCTGCGTTCAAACGCGATCATCTCTCCGGAGGGGGACCATACCGGGTTTGAGTCATTGCGGCCTGCGGCGATATCGGTAAGGGCACGCACGAAATCCGGTTCAATGGGTGTCTGCACCGGGACTGTCTCAGCCGGCGGAGCCGTCACTTCGCCGACATCCACGCCCACCGGATCTTCACCGTGCTGTTGCACCGGTTCGCCGCCGTCCACCGGCTCGGCGACCGGCGCCGGCGGCATCCCGGCCTCCGACTGCAGGTCTTTTTCCGGCGGAGTGCCGGCCCGAGGCGCATCCTGGGGCTGACTGTCGCGCTGCGGGTCGGCAGCCGGTGTCGCCTGCTGGCCTGGCGCCTCCGATGCACTGCTGTCGGTTGCACTCTCGGCCGGAGCTGCATTTTCCGGCGCCTGTGAAGGCCCCGGCGTCGGCACTGCCGGGTCTCCAGCAACACCGGAATTTTCCGGTTGCTCCGCCGCTCCGGGCAATTTATTCTGAACAGCAGCCGTCCCGGTCAACCGCTCATCCTTGGGTACGATGGGGTCGCCTTCGGCAGCCCATCGAGCCGAGACGGGCACCATTGCCAAAAGAAACAGGATGCCGAGGAGCGCAGACTTCTTCCACTGGTCCAACTCCGATTCCCTCCGCTACTTCAGATCTTTTATCTGGCTCCAGTATTTTTGAGCTCCGCTGCGCATTGCAACGAAGTTGCTTTTCCCCTCCAGGGATTCCGGGTAAAAGTCAAAATACTCCTGCCACGCCCGGTCGGCTCTGTCGATCAGCGAACGTTTCTTTGTAACCAGGTAGAGCTTGTGATAAGAAATCGCCGTGTAGTAATAGGTGTCGTGCAAAGCTTCGTCGTAATAGGCCGTGGGGAAGAAGCGTGTGTTCTGCTTGGCAATGCCCAGGTTTTTCAGGGCCGAGGCAAAATGTTGAGCAGCCGCCCGCTGGTCGTCGCGCACCAGGCTGTTGCCCTTTTCATAATATGCGTGCCCCAAGTTGGTGTATGTCACGGCAAACTGCTTGTAAATGATCTGCCGGTTTTCGGGCAACGACAGCACGCTTTCGAATTCCCGAATGGCGGCGTCACTGTCGTTTTTTTCGTCCATGTACAATTGCGCAAGCCTGCAGCGCGCTTCCGAGTAATCCGGGTTCTCTCTTTCGGTGCTGGCGTATGCCGTGATGGCAGCATCCATATTGCCCTGCGCTTCGGCCCGTTTGCCGATCTTCATGTAATCTTTCAGAAACACTATTTTACGGCCGCCGGTTCGGTCCACTTCGGGCTGGTTGAATTCGATCACCTGCTCCCAATCGCGGAAATCTCCGCCAACGGTCAGTTTGACCTTGCGGAATCCGAAATTGACCAACTCACCTTTCATCATCGGCGTGGTGCCGATCACCGTCCCGTCAATGGAGACTTCGGCGCCGGATGGCTCCGACTCCACCTTGAACAGCGCGCTGGCGACATCGAGGCTAAATGTCATGACCTCCTTGTTCTCACCGAAGCTGACGGTGTCACGCAGTTGCTGGTAACCGTGGCGGGAGAGCAGGATATCCTGTTCTTCATAAAGGCGCACCGGTATGTTCACCGACCCCTTGGATCCGGTGGTACCCACCCAGGTGTTGTTCAAATAGATATTTACGCCCCACAGGGGCCTGCTGTCCGGCGGCATTCCGCCTGTCACCGAAACAGTGGCGGTGGCCTTTTCGGTTTCTCTTCGTTCGTCGAGATAGATTCGGCGTACCACCCGATCACCGACGCTCAGCTGGGTGCCTTCTGCCAGTTCCACGACCTCCAGCAGCGATGACGCGTCGTCGGTTTGAATAACCCGCAGCAACCCGGCATCCTTATACCCTTTCAGGCGGCCCGATCGATCGGTATCCGCCACCATATAGCGGAACTCGTTGCCGCGTCGGAGCTGAAAATCGGCCTTGCCAAGATTGATGCGGCAGCCTTCGGGCGCCACCTCCGAAACGGTGCCTTCGAATGGGAACTGATCGACAATGCCGCCGACTATCAGTTTGGCGGTGTTTTTAATGTTTTCTTTTTTCCTGGCCGGGTTGATCTGGCTCAAGATGATGGTGCCGTCGGCCGTAGTAACGGTGGTTTCGATGGACATGCCGACTTCATCGGCGGTGACGCTGCCGTAAATGATCATGTCCACCGCTTTGATCAGCGGCGTGGTCATCCAGCCTTTGGTGGAAACCGTCTCCATGTCCAGCTTCGCCTGCCGCATCATGGCTTGCAGGGAGTCCTTCGGCACCTCCCGGAATCCGCCATAGGAGAACAGGTTGTTGGCGATGGTCAGTTCCACCCGCTCAATAACATCGGTGAGATCCTTGTCGGGGGAGTTGTTGACGTAACCGTAAATCCCCACGCGGATGGGATCCGGTTTCACCGGGTAAAAATAACGCTGAACCCGCCGTTTGTTTCTCAGTGGAACGGTGCTTTCCCATTCTGCCGGTATGAGGCCGGGGGAGGTCAGCTTGATGTTTACCGTCTCGGCGGGCTGTCCCTTGTAAGTGTATACGAGGGCCCCCTTGGCATTGGTCTTGCCGACCGCCGTGCCGCCGGCAGCCACCGATACACCGGGTACGGCACGCGTAACGCCGTAGGCTTCCGTCAGTGCGCCGACATACAGCGTGGTGCTCTGGGCCTTCGGTTTCGGAGCTGCCTTCGGAGCAGGCGCGGCGGCCTTCACCGGTGCCGGCGGCTCTTTTTCCGCCGGTGGGGCCACTGCCGCCACCTGCGGAGCCGGTTTGGCTTCTTTCTTTTGCAGATCAACCGTGTACAGTTCTCCGGGCTGGACGCTGACGGTCTTTCGCCAGGCGAGATAGCCTGGTTTGGAAACACTGACCGCAAACCCTTTGCCGGGAGTCCGTTGATAGCTGTACTCGTATTCTCCGGCCTGCCCGGTCTCGGAAACCCGCTCGCCCTGAATCTGAACCGCGGCGCCTTCGACCGGCTCGCCCTCATCGGTAACCAACAGGGTAAAATAGCGGGTGGCACTCAGATCCGGTTTGAACCCGTACCGTTCAATGGTTCCCGGTTGGGTCAGTTTGGTGACGAAAGAGTCTTTCCAGGGATCGACACGATACCCGGCAGCCTCCTTTTCCACGGCCACTTGAACTTCCGTTCCCGGCAGCTTGCTGAGTTTCTGTAGAAAATGCCCGCTGTCATCGGTGGCGCCGACGTGTGTGCCATCGATTAACACTTTTGCCGCAGGAGCTGGTTTGCCGTCGAGGGTGACGGTAAGCTCCAGTTCCAGGTCTACCGTTTTCGACCCCTCACAGGCTAAAAAGAAAAACGCTGCGGCAATTGCTATACCCCATCGGGTGGCTCGGTTGGCAATCATGGTACCTCCAAAGAATCGGATTCGTTTGAGACGTCTGTCATCAGGCGCACAGTCGCCTGCCGCCGACACGCCACCTCCGGTCTCCCGCTTGAGAAGATGGCTGCTCGCCTCGTATTCCGTATTTGGGCGCCCGGCTGAAGATTACATGCCGGGCGGACGAATGTTGACTTCACCGGGATTGATGATCTTATCTGCGTCGGTCGAAGAACTCTCGATGGTTCGGCGCTTGCCTTCCTCGATCTTCTTGAGCTTGAACTCGATTTTTTTACTGCTGCTTCCCTTGATTTCCACGGTCTCGGTCTCCGTTTCAAACCCGATTCTGGCCGCCTCCACCTTGTAGGTGCCCGGCACGATCGACTCTTTCGCGGATTCGAACTTCCCCTTTTCGTCAACAACGGCGGAAGTCGATGCATTTTCGACCTGGGCGGTGGTGTTGATCATGTTGATTACCGTGCCCTGGGCGCTTTCGCTTTCGATCGGCTTCATCTCTGGATCTACCAACTGCACACTGCCATAAATCTTGGCAGAGCAAGCAGCCACCACCAGCGACAGGCCGACAAGAATCAGTTTCAGAAATCCTCGAAAATTCTTCATGATCTCCTCCAATGCGTTACTTCTTCTTGCTTACTTTTTTGCCGCTCTTTTTTTCGACTTTTTGCTGCTGGCGTTTGTTTTGCCGGTGTGTCCGGCAGCTTTGGCCACCGCTGCCTGCTGGCTTCGGATCTGCTTGTCCAGCTTTTTGAGCCTCAGTTCGGTGGTGTCGATATCGGCCTGGACCTTGATCTCGTCAGTGGAAATATCGAGTTCTTTGGTTCTCAGTTTTGCAATGTTCTTGATGTTCTCTTCCTTGTCGCCCAGGCCTGCATTGTCGATGGCCTCGGCCTTTCTGACTTCGACGACGATCTCGGCTTTGGCCCGCCGCACTTCGGCCAGTTTCTTCACGTAACCGGCATTCTTGTCGTTGAGCAGTGCCCATTCTTTCTGCAGCTCCGCCAGCTTGACCTTTTCATCGGCAAGTTTCATGTCCTCACTGGCCTGCCTCAGGTCGAACTCGGCTTCTTTCACCGGACCCCGCAGCGATGCCGGTACCTGGCTGTAGCTGCCCGGCTCGGCTTTTGGGGCACCGGAGCCGGATGCAGAGCCGCTCTTCGATCCCGAAGTCGTCACACATCCGATCAGAAAGGTCATTGCAATGATAACCGCCAGTGTTGCTGTCATACGCCTTTTCATGATCATAGCCTCCTTTGGCCCTGTATAATGGTAAGATGCCGGAAGTTTGTGGCTCGCTCCGTGCATCCATCAGACAGGGCGCCTGCTAATTATCTGTCCATCAGGGTTTTGCTGCTTTGCCATCGCAACCGCACAGAGCCGGCGCAATCGGACGGATCGCGGGTATAGCCGGATATCTGCGGCGGCGGCGGCAATGAAATCACCCATGGAAAAACGGGGCCGCAAGTGCAGCGTTCGCATTCCAGGGGATTTGGTCTAAATCAGGTACGATTTCAGTTTGCCCAGGTCTTGCTCGTCCGGCTCGTTGAGGATAGCGCCCACCTGAATCTCCCCGTCCACTTCCACCATGCGCCGGGCATCGCAGTCAAAGCGGAGCTCTTCGCCGGTCTGGGGAAGTTTGAAGGAGAGAAAAAACCGGTCCAGGTCGCGCATGAAGACTTCCTTGATCCTCGATCCCTTTGGATAGGTAACGAACACACCGCCCATGGCAATATCGGTGATCACGCAGGGAAAGATTTCGGAAGGATCTCCGTCCACGACAACAGTGGAGGCCGGCAGCGTTATTTTGCGCCGCTGGAATCCCCTGCGGTCGGACCCGGTCTCGTGGGGGAGCAGGTAGCGTTGCTCTTCGAGGTAGTCGAGGATTATTTTGTCGAGCAATGACGCTACTGTCCGCCGTTCCTTTTTGGCCGCCCTCTTCAACGCTTCGCGGACAACCAGACTCATCCGAATGCTGTATACGATGTCTTTTTTCATAGCAGGATAATTGTATTAAAATTGTATTACAATGTCAATTTATATTTCAATTCTTTTCCCCTGTAAACGGTAAATCGAACAGGGGGCAAAGAAAGTCTTGAAAGATTCGGTTCGACATGCTGTTTTGCATAAGCAAGGATCGGGAATTTGTCCCCCGCACATAGCCCGCACGGGCGGCATTTGCTCGTTGATACAAAATGCATCGGGCGGAGCCGGCCCCATGCAATGCGCGCACCGCAAGCGACGGAACACCGGCCGCAGGCACCGCGGAACGGGCGGGCCGGCAGATTTCGATCGAACCGGCTGATTCTTCACCCAGCCAATGATCACAGGAATTTGCAGGGGAGAACACACAACGAATTGTGGCAACATGATTTTTCTGATCTTTCGGTATTAGGTGACAAAGTTTCTGACAGGCGCAGGCGACAGAGCCAACCGAACACACATCCTGGAAGGGGGGCGCATGGAAATTCCAGAACAATTCAAGGCCATGGTGGTGGAAGAAGTGGCGGACAAAAAATTTGTTCGCCGCATCGGAACAAGATCGATCGATGAATTGCCGGACGGCGAGGTCCTGATTCGGGTAAAATACTCGTCGCTCAATTACAAGGACGCACTGTCGGCAACCGGGAATAAGGGTGTCACCCGCCAATTCCCGCACACTCCCGGCATCGATGCAGCCGGAGAGGTCGCTGCCAGCGCCACCGATCGTTTGCGTGCCGGCGCCCCTGTGGTCGTCACCGGTTATGATCTGGGTATGAATACGCCCGGTGGCTTTGCCGAATATATCCGTGTCCCTGCCGACTGGGTCGTGCGGCTGCCGGACGGCCTATCCCTGCGGGAAAGCATGATCTTGGGAACCGCCGGATTCACCGCGGGGCTTTCTGTTTGGAAACTGCAGGAATGCGGTGTAACGCCCGATCGCGGTGAGGTGCTGGTGACCGGTGCAACCGGCGGCGTGGGCAGCGTTGCCGTCGCCGTGCTGGCCAAAATTGGATTCCGGGTGGTTGCCGTCAGCGGAAAAACCGACCGGAAAAGCTTCCTCGATCAGCTCGGGGCAACCGAAGTCATCAGCCGTGAAGAAGCAACGGATACCAGTGGCCGGCCGATGCTGAAGGGAAGATGGGCAGGGGTGGTGGATACGGTTGGAGGCGACATTCTTGCCAGCGCACTGAAATCGCTGCAATACGGGGGTGTCGCAACGTGCTGTGGCCTGGTGGCCTCTCCGAGTCTTTCAACGACCGTTTTCCCGTTCATCCTCAGGGGCGTCAGCCTGCTGGGCATCGACTCGGTGGAGTGCCCCATGGATCTTCGCCAAGCGGTGTGGCAAAAACTCGCCGGGCAGTGGAAACCGGCCGATCTGGAAGGACTGTCTTCTCAGGTCGATCTGGAGGCGCTCGACCCTCTGATAGATCAGATACTGGCCGGCAAGGTAACGGGGCGTGTCGTCGTAACTGTCGGTTAGGGACGCACCGCGCGGACCGCACCGCACTGATTCAGGTTTTTCTTCAGGCGGTTGTGCCCCAGTTCCCGGACGGACGTGACTGCCATCACCTGTTTGCGATAGCCTTTGACAAACACTTCGGCGGTCCAGTACCAGGGAGAACTGTCACCGGGAAAATACGGCTCATTCTTGTAGAGACCGGCCAGCTCGTTCCCGTAAGGCAGACGCCAGTCCGTGTACCCGCCGGTGTTGAGATTTTTGACGTACTGCTGGGCGTCGTTGAAATTCTGGCATTGATTCAACATCACGCTCGAGTCGAGCAGACACCATGTCAGATTGGTTCGGGTGTCGATGAAGGTGTCATTGTCGTTGGCGGCAAACCGACCGCCGGCCTGCCGGATTTGAGCGACCAGCCTGTTTCTTACCTTCTGGAGCCGCGCTTTTTCCTCCGCCAGCTGCTCAGCCTGCTGGGCCTGTTCAGCCTTGATCAACTCGTTGTATCGGGTTCGGTTCTCCTGCTGCAGCTGAACCAGCACCTGCTTTGCTTCATCGGTGTATCGGCCGGAGGGATTCTGCTGGATATAACGGGTCAGATACCCAATCCGGTCGCGATAGGGGTATCGGTTGTCCTGGCTGTATGCCAGCGCCTGCTCCCACTCGTGGGTTATGGCAAGGTTGCGCCGGATCTTGGTCAGTTGTTCTTTGACCTTCTCCGCCTGAGAGGAGTACGGGTTTTCTTCCAAATACTCGGTCAACACCATTTTTGCCAGTTCGAACCGGTCCCCCAGTTCTTTGACGGTCTGCATCAGGGCCGCCACCTCTTTCTTGTCGATCAAAACCCCTTTCAACGCTTCGATTTCATAAGCACGGTGATGGTTTCGAAAGTACCCCAGAAAATTGTCACACAGCAACAGGCAGCGGTCCCAATTCTCTTCTCTGTCGCAACGCGGAACTTCTGTTAGCAGGTGATCGTAATACTCCTCGCTCATCTCCGCTACAAAGGATTCGACCTTCGATTTGTGCCGTCCGTTGGGATGCTTCACCATATAATCGAGGTAAGCCGCAATGCGGTTGTCATAATCTTGTTCGGCGACCTTCTGAACCTTCTGGAAATCGACATCGTCGATCACAATGGGGATCTCGGAAAGCTTGACCTGGATGTCGTTGTAGTGTTCGCTATCCGGATACTCCATCAGGTACTGGTCGTAAATTTCAGAAGCGGTCTCTTCGTATTTTTCGTCGATGGGAAGCCGGGCCACCCGCTCCAGAACCAGCCGGTATTCGTGGTCCTCTACGCCTGCATAGATTTTCCGAATCCGGGTCATCGCATCATCCGCCTGGTCTGTGTATTCATGGGAATCGGCGAATTCCTGCAGCAGCGCCGCTATTTCTTCAGGGTCCTGGATCCCCGCAACCTGGGTGAGAACCGCCTGATACTCTTTCTTCAGTTGCCAGGTTTTCACAAAACGCATGCCGAACACGGCCCCGGCACCGATGATCATCAGGGCCAGCAGGGTGCCGAGGATGACCGGCATCAGGCGCCTGTCCTTCGACGCCTGGGCGTCACGCAGCGCCTTGTAGCGATCGTCTGTGGGCCCGCGCGCTGCGAGACCGGCAGCCGCAGCCGAAACGCCCGGTTTGTTCTTCTTGCTCTTCCGGAGCCTGAGCGCCTCGCTGAGCACCTGCACCAGCGGCTGATTGATCTCATTTTTCTTTTTCCCGCCAAGATCCCTGAGATCGATTTCCGTGTTGTCCCAGCTGATCACTTCGTAGGCGGCCGACTTTCCGCTCAAGTTGCCGGTTTTGGCATCGCACAGCTCCCCGTTATAAAGATGCAGGTACCCTCCTGCACCGGCGGTTTTCACCTCCAGTGAACACGAGACCTTTTCGAGTTGACCCATCTGCAGAAAGGACGCCAGGCTGATTCCGTGAATCCGCCCTCCTTCGCCGGCAGCCAGCTCGTCGAATATTTTTTCATTCAGCAGCCGGGTTTTGACCGTTTTGTTGAGCTTGTCAAAGTCCTTGCCGGACATCTTGTTGCCGATGTAGCCGAGGTGAACCGTGATGTTTTCCGGTGTCTTGAACCAGGGCCAGAGGGCGCCATAGAAAAAACCATTTTTGGTTTTTTTGATGTACAGCGCTTGTTCGTCGCGAATGCCGTCCAGGTATTTGATGGTAGGATGAAATCGGAGCATTTTCGGCAATGGTTTGCCGGGTTCTTTCTTTGGCGGGCCGAAGAATCCCTCCAGTTCTCTTCCGAGCATGTGAATGTCGCGTCCCTTCGATACGGACTGGTACAGACTGCGGGTTACGTCATAGGGGACCTTTGACATGTTCGGCAGGGTATCGAGCAATTCGACCAGGGTCAAAAAGTCGCGAATAATATTTATCGTGATGCGCAGATCGGAAAGATCCTTGCTTTCATTTCGGGCACCCGAAGAGGGGGCTGGGTTGGCCATGGCAATATCTCCTTTTATTCGAGACTATTATTTTACTGAATTTTGTCAGGACAATCAAGCCGCCTTTGCAAGCCGGCGTATTCCGTGTATAATCCCAACCCGTTGACCCGGCCCGCCGACGGTCGTCGATTACGTCCGGATATTTCGTGGTATCTGCGGCTCGGCCCTCGCTGCTCACCCAGCCGGCACTGCCCGCGCGCTCTTCTTTGAGGATGGTGTCATATGCATGTAACTTTCTACGGTGCCGCCCGGGAGGTAACCGGTTCAATGCACCTGCTGACCACCGACACTGACCGGATTCTATTCGATTGCGGCATGTTCCAGGGACGCCGCAGGGAGAGTGAAGCCAAGAATCGGATCCTGCCCTTCGATCCGAAAATCGTCACCAACGTTATCCTCTCTCACGCCCACATCGATCATTCAGGTCGCATCCCCCTGTTGGTGAAAAACGGCTTTGCCGGCCGGGTATTTTGCACCCGTCCCACGGCAGCCGCCTGCAAATATCTGCTGCTCGATTCGGCAAATATCCAGGAGTCGGACGCGGCCTATCTGAACTACAAGACGCTGCGGTCCACTTTTTCCCAGATGAAACCCTCGGCACGGAAAAAATTCGGTGGAGGGGGGCAAATGACGGCGGTTAAAAAGCTGCTGAAAAAGAACCGCCATCACCTCGACACCGATACCATTGATAATCTGATCGATCGGCTGCAGCTCCACCGCATCGAGCCGCTATACAATACCGCCGATGCCCAGCAGGCATTGACGCATTTTGACGGTTTCCCATACCGATACACGGTAACGGTCGGACGGGACGCTGAAGGGTGCCTGTACGATGCCGGTCACATCCTCGGCTCGGCTGTAAGCATGCTGCGGGTTCGGGAAAACGGACAAATGAAAACGGTTTGTTACACCGGAGATATCGGTCGTTTCGACAAACCGATCCTGCGCGACCCGACCCTTGAATTCGAAGAAGCACATCGACAAGTGGACCTGCTGATCATGGAAAGCACATACGGAAACCGCGACCACGAGCCGGTGGTCGATCTCAAGCCGCGTCTGCGCGAGGTGCTCATCGACGCGGTCCAGCGCGGTGGATGTGTGCTGATTCCGTCCTTTGCATTCGGGCGCACGCAGGAGCTGCTCTACGTGCTGCATGAGCTGTATGACGACAGACAGATCCCCAAATTGCCGGTTTACGTGGACAGTCCGCTGGCCAGCAATCTTACCCACGTGTTTGGCGAACACCCGGAAGTCTACGATACCGATACGCAGGAGACGTTTCTTCAAAGCGGCAAAAACCCGTTTGCCTTTGACAAGCTCCGGTTCGTGAGTTCGGTGGAGGAATCCATCGCCCTGAATCGCAGCAAAAAACCGCATATCGTCCTGGCCGCCTCGGGAATGTGTGAAGCCGGCCGTGTTCTGCACCACTTGCGTCATCGAATCCACGACCCCCGCAACACCATCCTGATCGTCGGTTTCATGGCCGAAAACACCCTGGGCAGACGGATTCTCGAAAAGGGCATTGAATACGAGAAGAACGGCCGCAGCGGCGCCGCACCGTACCTGAAATTTCTAAACAAGGAGTACCCGCTCAAAGCGCACGTGGTCAGCATCGGTGGGTTCAGCGCCCATGGCGACCGCAGCGAACTGGTCCGGTTTGTCAAAGGATCGAACGTACGAATCAATAAGGTCGCCGTGGTTCACGGTGAAAAAGAGCAGGCGCAAGCATTTGCGGACACGCTCCGCAAAGAGGGAATTTCAGCTGTCGTACCCCAACAGGGGGAAGCGGTAGCGGTGTAAGCCTGCCGGCACTTCACAAAGACGCGGGCCACCCGGGTCGATCTTCGGAATGATTACAGTGGGAGAAATGCCGCAATGAGCCGAATTCTATTGCTCGACATCGGTGCCGGAACGCTGGATGTACTCTACCACGACAGCGCGCAAGACCTGCACTACAAGGCCGTTGTCCGGTCCCCGGTGAGAACGGTGGCGGAAAAAATCGATGCTCTCCCCGGCAACCTGGTGGTCACCGGCGGCGAAATGGGCGGCGGCCCCGTCACCGATGCCCTGCGGGAAAGGGCCCGACAGTCCGCAGTGATCATGTCGGCTTCATCGGCTGCCACCCTGCACCACAACCCGGATGTCGTGCGCAGCTGGAACATCGAGATTGTATCGGACGCCGAGGCGGAAAACCGACTGCAGCAGCCCGGTTACTCATCACTGGTGGTCACGGACATCGATGCCGGACGCATCGAGCAGATGGTGAAAAGTTTTGGCGTCGCCTTCGCATTCGACGTGGTCGGTGTCTGCGCCCAGGACCATGGGGTTCCGCCGGCAGGGGTCTCCCACCTTGACTACCGCCACCGGTTGTTTCGCGACAAGCTGGACGATGCGCCCTACCCTCACGCCGTTTTGTTTTCCAGCAGCCAGGTGCCAGCCACCATGAATCGGCTGACGACAATTGCGCGAAGCGCAGAGCGCTTGCCGACCTCCGAAGTTTTTGTAATGGACAGCGGGATGGCGGCGATCCTCGGGGCCTCTCTCGACATGCAGGCCCGCCGTTGCGAGCGCATCGTGGTGCTTGATATCGCAACTTCCCACACGGTATGCGCGGCCCTTGAAAAAGGCGAGATCTGCGGCTTTTTCGAGTACCACACCAGAGACATCTCTTTGAGCCGGCTCGAATCCCTGCTGCGGGAACTGACAGACGGCAAGCTGAGCCATGAGCAGGTCCTGGCCGAAGGGGGGCACGGAGCTTACATTCGCAGGGCCTTCGGATTCGGGTCCACCGAAGCCATCATCGCCACGGGACCCAAACGACGACTCTTGGAGGATACGCAGTTGCCGATCTCCTTTGGCGCTCCTTTCGGAGACAACATGATGACCGGAACGGTCGGCCTGCTGGAGGCCATCCGCCGCCAAAAGCAGATGGCCCCGATATCCTACGTGTAGTGATCAGACGGGCAGTCGACCGACGGGACTTGACGGATTCGCGTGATTCGCATATCGATCAAGAGGCCCCGACACAAAACACGGCCCGGCAACAGGATTCAACCGATAGCGGAGAAATGCCATGAAACTTTCGACTCGCAGCAGATACGGAACCCGGTTGGTGCTGGACATGGCCCAGCATTACGACCAGGGACCGATCCGGCTCAGCGACATCGCCCGACGGCAGAACATCTCCATGAAATACCTGGAGCATTTGGTGCGACCGCTCAAGCAGGCCGACTATGTAATGAGTGTCCGGGGACCCAAAGGAGGCCACTACCTGGCAAGATCGCCCGAAGAAATTTCGGTCGGCGACATCGTTTCCGTGCTTGAAGGAGGAATTGAATTAACAGCTTGCACCGTCGATCCGGACAGCTGCCAGCGATCCGATGATTGCGCAACGCGCTTTGTATGGCACGAGGCCACGAAGGCGATGTACCGGAGGCTCTCGCAGATCACCATTTCCGATCTGATGAAGATGGAGTGCGAGATGCGGGAAGACGCCAAATGAGCCCCCGCAGACACCGATTGGCAATTGTGACCACAGCCCTTGTCATTTTTCTCGCGGGCGGTTGCGCCCCGCCGGAAAAGAAAACGGTGGTGGTACCGAAAAGACCGTACGCCCAGTGTACATCTGCAGCCCGTATGGAAAAACAGATGGTAAAACTGATCAATCGCGCCCGTGCCTCGGGAGGCAGGTGTGGAGCAAAGCGGTTTCGACCCGCCGCAGCAGTCCGATGGAATCCCGCGCTGGCCACGGCAGCCCGCAGTCATTCAATCGATATGGCCGACCGCAACCGTCTGGGTCATAAGGGTACGGGAAAGTCGACGGTGGAAAAACGGGTCGGTCGGGCCGGATACACCTGGCGGGCCGTTGGGGAAAACGTGGCCGGCGGTCTCGACTCCTGCGAATCGGTGGTATCCGGTTGGCTAAAAAGCCCCGGCCACTGTGCCAACATCATGGAACCGGCCTTTACCGAAATCGGCGCTGCATGCGCGCAGAACACTGCGTCGCGCTACGGGACCTATTGGACGCTGGTGATGGCGGCTCCCTTGAAGCAATAGCTGCAGCCGCACGTGCGCCTTGCATCGAAAAAAGCCCTGGCCCACCGGCGGCATGCGATCCGGTGGACGGGCAATCATCTCGGATTTGGAAAGAACGGCTGACATGAGCAATACCCTACGTTTCTGGTTGATCTGGTTTGGTTTTCTACTGCTGATCGACGTGCTGTTTCCGTTTTTCCTGCTCGCGGGCATCCCGCACGCAAAAGGCAGTTTTCTCTTCTGGACCTGCTGGACGCTGCTGGCCATCGGCAGCATGTTCGTTATTTTCCTCCGGTGGCGGGACGCCCCCACCGCAGATGAAGGATGAGAGGATGTTGCCTTGGGTGAGACCTTTTATCCCTGGATGATTCTGGCGATATACGCTGCACTGGGCATAGCGGTAGCGGCGGTTGCCCGTCAACAAATGGGCGCCGGCATGAACGAGTTTTTCCTGGCCAACCGCCAGCTGGGCGGGATCGTTTCAGCGCTCAGTTATGCCGCCACGACCTACAGCGCCTTTATGATGGTGGGGCTGGCCGGACTCACCTACAAGCTCGGGGTGGGGGCTTTCGGTTTTGAGGTCACCTATCTGTGCGGGCTGGCGCTGGTCGTTTTTTTCGGACCGCGGTTCTGGCTCGTGGGCCGCAGATTCGACTACCTGACCCACGCCCAGCTTCTGGCCGACCGCTACCAGTCCCGCGCCGTCGGCATCATCTCTGCCCTGCTCTGCCTGGTATTTCTGATTCCTTATGCTGCCATTCAGCTCATGGGCATCGGGTATCTGCTTGCCGGTGTTTCCCAGGGGAGCGTCGGCCTGGTGGCGGCCATGATCCTTGCCACCGTACTGGCGGTGATCTGGTCGAACATGGCCGGTTTGCGTTCGGTCGCCTGGACCGATGCCCTGCAAGCGGTAATCATGCTGGTGAGTTCGGTCATCACCCTGTGTTTCATGGTGTACCGCGGTTTCGGTGGATTTGCCGAATTCTTTGCCCGGATGAACCGCGACATCCCCGAGCTGCTCTCCGGCCCGGGTTTGTTTAAATTCAATGTTTTCGTGGGCCTGGCACTGCCGTGGCTCTTTTTCTCCATCTCCAACCCCCAGGTCACCCAGCGCCTGTTCGTTCCCCAATCCGTCAAGGCGTTCAAGCAGATGATCGGCGGGTTTCTCGTATTCGGATTTCTCTACACGCTGGTGTCTGTTTTCTGGGGCTTTGGCGCCCGCTTGCTGATTCCCGATCTGCAATCGGCCGACCTGGCCACACCGGCCCTGCTGGCCCTTCCGATCATACCCAGGCTGATCGCGGTCATCGTGATGGTCGGCATCCTCTCGGCGGCCATATCGACCATCGACTCCATTCTGCTGAGCCTTTCATCCATGGCCGCGCGAGATATTCTCAAGGCCGGTTTCGCCGCCGGTATGACCGAGGCGTCGGAACTGCGGCTTGGCAAGCTGATCATCCCGATTCTGGCGGTGGTGTTTTTCGTCTTCGCCTATTGGGCGGCCGGAAAATCGGGGCTGGCGTTTATGATCGCCCCGCTGGCCTCGGCCGCTTCAGCCGGCTTGCTGATGGCCGTGCCGGCCATCGTCGGCGCCTTTTTCTGGAGAAGGGCCACTGCGGCGGGCGCCCTTGGCAGCATGCTGGGCGGATCGATCGTGGTTCTGATCCTTCAGCTGACCGGAACCAAACCGCTGGGCGTCTGGCCCGGTGTGTGGGGACTGGCGGCCGGCATTCTGCTTTACATCGCCATCAGCCTCTTCACGCAGGCCCCGGCAGAAAAAGCGGAGGAATTTATCGGCTACCTGGAAAAAAACTTGCAGAAATACCGGTTCATATGAGCAGCTCAGCCCCGAATCAGCCATCGCAATCATCGGAAAAATACCTGCGGTACGCGCCGGTCCGCGACGTGCTGTTTGTGCTGGGCGCGGGTTCCTCGCACCCCGACGGGGTTCCCCTGCAGCACGATATCCTGCCGATAATCATTTCCGAACAAGTAGCGGAAATCAGCTCTTCTGCCATCGGCCAGCAGGTCAGGGAATTTATCTTCGACAACTTTTCCGTCGATCCCGATGCCGGCCATCTCCCCAAGCTGGAGGCTATTTTCGGATTTCTGGACTATTTCATCCAGCAAAACGAGAGCCTGAGTTCGAAATACAGCTACGAAACGATCCGGGAAATCAAGGAAAATTTCATCAAAATCATTCACTATATCGTAAACCTGCGCACGGACAAGCGAAGCAAAACCTACCATCTTTTCTGGGATGCCGTTGCCCGCTATAACCGCAACATCTCCATTATCACCTTGAACTACGACACGCTTCTGGAGCAGGCTTTCGATTTTTTGTTTCGTAAATACGGCTACATCGACTACAGCATCCACCTGATGAACTACGAAAAGCTCATCGAACTCATGGACTTCAACTTCTGGGTCAACCCCCGCGAGCCGATTTCGGTCCAGCCGGGAGAGGACCCGGTCCCCATAAAAATCATCAAGCTGCACGGCAGCCTGAACTGGAAATACTGCAACTGCTGCAACCACACCCTGCTGACCCCGTGGGACCGAAAAATCGATCTGAACCGCGGAAAACTGATCGGCCACACGTTTCCCGACGAAAAACAATACGACTATTACTGCCCCATCGACCGGACCGAGTTTCAAACCCTGATCATGCCGCCTTCGTACATCAAATCACTGAATAACCCGATCGTAACACAGCTGCTTGGAGAAGCTTCCCGGGAGATACGGATGTGCCGCAAAATCGTGTTCATCGGCTACTCCCTCTCGGATACCGATGTGCACATCAAGGCCCTGTTCAAAAAGCACCTGAAGGAAAACACCCGCATTGTTGTGGTGAATCCCAAACGCTCGGCCAACCTGCGACAGCAGTATCATGCCCTGTCGAACAATGTGGAGTTCATCCACTGCTCTTTTGAGGACCTGGTGGCAGATGAAAACAGCATACGACCGCTGCTGGCCGAACCGTAAAAAGAGCCGAATCGCCATCCCGCCAGGTTCAGGACTTTTATCCAGCCACGCCGAAAGCAAACCGGTTATGGTGGGCTCATTCCTTCGATTTCAGTTGAAAAGTTCGCTGCTGGTTCTTTGCACCGTTGCGATGATTGCAGCCGTCGGGCTTGCCAGAGGCGAACTCACTGTCGCTTATTTCGTGCGGGCCCTGGGCTGGAGCGGTTTGGCCTGCATCCTTACCGGCTGTCTCTCCATGCTCGGTTCGTTTGCCTCGCGGGGCAGTTTCGAAGTGCAGTTCAGCAGATCCGCGGGCGCCGAAGGCTTGGAAGGGCGCAGCGATAGAGACGTACGGGACATGCTGGGATCGTTTTATTACCTGGTTCTTTTCGCATGGACCGGGGGGCTGCAGCTGCTTTTGTCGATGCTGGTCCATCATCGTGCAGGTTGATCCCGCCGCGGTATTACACCGGGCACAACGGGCCCCGGCCGAATCGAATATGGGGTAGAAGAGTTTCTTGATCGGATGCATCCTGTCGGTTGAAAGGAGATCGCCATGAAGCTATTCTCCATCGGAGACAGCATCACCCAGGGATTTATGTCTTTTGCCGCAGCGCGCACAGATGCCTGTTATTCGACCCTGATCGCCAATATGCTGGGGGCGGACCCGTACCGAATCCCCGCGGAATGGCCCCACGGTGGTTTCCCGCTCAACCTCGAAACGATCCTGCGCAGTCTTGAAAACAAATTCGGCAGCGATATCTTCGGCCCGATCGAGTGGCTGCAGGCTGTCAACACCATCCGCAAGGCCATGGACAGGGTCGAACGCTATTACGAACGCGGCAAAGGCAAGGTAGGTGCCCCCCATCCCGGCGGTGACGCCTATTTCCACAATATCGCCGTATTCGGCCTGCGGGTCGCCGATGCCTGGGGCATCCATGCGGGCCTTTGCAAGCAACTCATTAAAAAGACCCGGGGGCACGGTGACGAATGGTTCTCGTGGCCGAACGCCCCTTTTTACCGGGCCATCAACACCGTGCTCAACCCTGCACAGCTTTCAGATTATGACGCCCTGAGCCCGCTCGGATGGCTCGATGCCCATGTGCAGGGGCTTGCAGGCGGTTCCGAGGAGCCGGGGGTGGAAAACCTGATTCTCTGGTTGGGCAGCAACAATGTGCTGGGCGCCGTGCTGCGTCTGCAGCCGAATCAAACAACCCTGGTCGATGGCAAATGGCCGCACCAGTTGAGCCATGTCGAGCGGGAAAGACAGGGCTGGAATTTCTGGCACCCCGATCATTTTGCGGCGGAGTACGCCGAACTTGCGAAGCGGGTCGATGCGGCCATGCGCAACAACCCGGCAGAAGTCGACTGGAAGGTTTTTGTGGCCAACGTGCCCCATGTGACCATCGCTCCGCTGGCCAAAGGCTTCGGCCCCACAACAGTTTACGAAGACACGCTGGAAGGCCGCACGAAGCGATCGGTTTACTACAAATACTACGCGTATTTCTTTCTCCGTGAAAAGGACATCCACAGCGGACTGTGGCCGTTTCTCACCCAGCACAGGGCCCGCAACATCGACCTGGCCATCAACGCCTACAACGAGTCGATCCGCAAAACCATCAACCGTCTCAACAGTGAACACAAAAGCCGCGGCGGCCGGCAGCGTTATTATCTGGTGGATGTCAGCCGGGCGCTTTCCGAAATGGCCTGGAAACGAAACAACGGCAACCCCACCTATACCCTGCCGCCGGCCCTGGCTTACATGGACCCGCCGGTGAACACCAAGTTTTACCATGCAGCGCGAAACGGACAGCTGGTCCAGGGAGGAATCTTCGGCCTCGACGGCGTGCATCCAACCGTGATCGGCCAGGGACTGGTGGCATACGAATTTTTAAAAATAATGCAGCAAGCCGGCGTCAAAGATGCCGGTGGCCGGGTGGTCGATCCGAACGGACTCGATTGGGCTGCCATCATTGAAGACGACCGGCTCTATAACGATCCCATCGGGTTGATGCCCGAGGTCTACGAGCACAGCGACATGATGAACCTGATCCGCAGGCTTGCCAGTGTGTGGGGGTAAGCATGGCCGAACCCGGCGGCAGGCAGCTGCCATCAAGTTTCGACCTGCCTCCATCTCCACTATCTCTCAACCGGCCTGCCGTATATCGCACGGGTCAATCAACCATGGACCGGTGCAGCAACAATCCAATGGCCGACAGCGCAGATTTTCACTCAAGCGCTGGTTTCAGCGATCTCCTGTCTGGCGAAACTTTTCGGCACGCCTTCATATGGTGTCCGTTTTTGGGACTTCAGCGTCTTTGGATCCCGCATCGTTTTGAGAATGTCGATGCTGTCTTTCAACCCTTTGTTGACCCGGCACATTTCCAGGGCCATTCCAACCACCTGCGCTACGGCCTGGACAAAATTCACATCGTTCAAAGTGAACTCCCAGCGCTCGGCAGTATAGACTCGCATGCACCCGGTAATCTTATCACCGATAATCATCGGCACCGATAGGATCGAGGCGACACCCTCCTTTTGCGCTGCTTCGGGGTACTGTACCCGGGGGTCGTCCGTAACATCGGAAATGGCCACCGGTTGGCCGTCCTGAAGAGCCGATGCAATCGAACGAAGGGCGTTTACCGGCCCCTTGTTCAAATATTCGTCGCTGAGGCCGTAACTGCAAGCAAGCTTCAGTTCGTCAGTTTTTGCGCTGAACAAAAACACGGCACAGCCCTTGATACCCAGAGCACTTGTGACGCCCTCAACCGTAATCAACAAGATCTCCTCCGGATCCCGGATCATGGAAATGGCCTTGGTGATGCGAATCAAGGTTTCGTAGTTGATGATGGGCTTTTCCATAGTCACCTCCTTGTGTTGGGTGGTTCATACCTCCGGACGGCCTTTGAAACGAAACAGCCATCATGACAACACGCCTTGGAAGCAGATTACAGCAGATGCGCTTGGAGCGACAAAACCATGCGAGTTCAAGGTTCAGGGTCACCAGTGGCAAAGATGGCGGGAGTGGTCAGCTGCAAGGGCAGAAGGCGCAGTTTCCAGGTGAAAAGACGGTGCAGAGGCCAGAAGCTTGCAGGGGCGGATCAGGGTTTAACCATCCGGTTCGAATCTTCGGGCGGTTTGGCATATGTTGTCTAACACTTCCCATACTTGATAGGGAATTGCAAGAAGATAGGGAACATGAAATAGGCAGGTAAACGGAAAGGAACACATCATGGAACGCAAACTCGTTTTCAGCGGCAGTCCCTACGAAGCTGTCATCGGATTTTCGCGGGCCGTGCGCGTCGGTCCCTTTGTTAGCGTCGGCGGTACCGCCCCCATCGGGGTCGACGGTAAAACCGTTGCACCCGGTGATGCCGGCGCTCAGGCCCGTCGGTGTCTGGAAATCATCCGGGAAGCGCTGGAAAAGGCCGGCGCGACGCTCGGCGATGTGGTTCGAACCCGATTGCTGCTAAAGCGTATCGAAGACTGGCAGGCCGTTGCCAGGGTGCATGCCGAGTATTTCCATGACATCCGGCCGGCTGACACCGTGGTGCAGGTTACCGGTTTTATCGATCCGCAGTGGCTGGTGGAATTGGAAGCCGACGCGATCATCGCCGGCGAACAGCGATGATCAGCGTCGGCCAGTTCGGCATGACAGGAATTACCGATTACTGTATTTCATGCGGGGGGTTACAGCCCCAATTCCTTGAGCTGTTCTTCTGTCAGGTCGGCATCTTCGAAGAGTTTTTTAATGTCGTCGTAATCGAAGGTCATGGTGTCCATTGGGTTCACCTCGACTTCATTTCCGATGTCCACCCGGGTCTTTTTCACGTAGAAGCCGCATCGGCCGTCCTCGTCCGGACGCCTATCGCACCCATTCTCATGATAACACTCTTTACAGATCACAGCACTCCTCCCCTCTGTCGTAAAATACATCAGTTCCCGGCCCGCCGGTACATCAACCGGATGACATACTAGGAAGCAAATTTCATACCACGTATCCCGAATATAATTTATACTATCATTTCAGATAGTTTAAGCCCCTGTCCCCCCAATGGCCGGTGCGGGAATGACAAAAAACGTCAGGGTTCGTGCCGACTATCGACAAAGGCTGTAACCCGGCCCTGCTGGTATCCGAACCGGCTTCATCAGGGAAAGCGGGCGGTGCTGCCCACACGCCGGGCGCGGTGGCGGCTCTTTTCAGAATCAGAAATGGTCGAAACACCCGGCTTTACAATCCCGGGTCGCGTATTATGTTGTCGTTTCAAGCCCGAAAAGAACAACAGACAGGTGAATCCATGAGTGAAGAAAAAACACCTTTGAAGCCCGTTGAACAGAAAGATACCGCCCCTTCCCAGGAAGCGGAAATTCCCAACGAACTGCCGATCCTGCCCCTGCGCAACACGGTGGCATTTCCGTTTTCCATGGTGCCGCTCTCTGTCGGGGTGGCCCGCTCGGTCAAACTGATCGAAGAAGCCTTGAAAGGCGACCGCTTGATCGGGCTGGTGGGGATGAAATATCCCGATATCGAAGAGCCGCTTCCGGGTCAGACTTACGAGGTGGGGACCGTTGCCAAGGTGGAGCACGTGACCCGCGCGGCCGACAAGAGCATGCAGGTGATCGTGCACGGCCTGGAACGGTTTCGAATCGATTACTGGCTGGCGGACAGCCCTTATCTGCGGGCGCGCATCGCCCTTTCCCCCGACCGGGTGGAAAAAGACCTGGAAATGGATGCGCTCCAGCGAAGCCTGCGGGAATTGGCCCAGGAGGTGGTCGCCCTGTCGCCTAAGTTCCCCAAAGAAGTCGGCGACTACCTGGCCCAGGTGAAAGATCCCCGCTACCTGACCTACCTGGTGGCCAGCGGCGCCGGCCTGGAGGTCGAAAAGGCCCAGCAGATACTGGAAAGAAACTCGGTCAAAGACAAGATCCGGCAGCTGATCGGTTACCTGTCCCGGGAAAAAGAGGTGCTGACGCTGGGCAAAAAAATCGAATCCGAAACCAGGGAGAAGATGAACAAGGCCCAGCGGGAATACTACCTGCGCCAGCAGCTCAAGGCGATTAAAAGCGAGCTGGGCGAGACCGAAGAAGGCCAGTCCGAGGTGGACGAGTACACCGAGAAACTAAACGAGGCGCAGCTTCCCGAAGAAGCCCGCAAAGAGGCCGAGCGCGAGCTCAAACGCCTGGCGAGCATGGCGCCCCAGTCCGCGGAGTATTCGGTGATCAAAACCTATCTCGATTGGCTGCTCGATCTTCCCTGGGACAAGACCAGCGAAGACCAGACCGACATCGATCGTGCCCGAACGGTTCTGGACGAGGATCACTACGGATTGCAGGACGTCAAGGAACGAATCATCGAATACCTGGCGGTACGCAAGCTGGTGCTGGAACGCGGAAAGTCCTCCGAACCGGCCGAATCGAAAGATGCGGGCGAAGCGATGGGGGCCATTTTATGCTTTGCCGGACCTCCGGGCGTCGGTAAAACCAGTCTGGGACAGAGCATTGCCCGGGCCCTGGGTCGCGAGTTCACCCGAATGAGCCTGGGCGGTATGCGGGATGAAGCCGAGATCCGCGGACACCGGCGCACTTACATCGGCGCCATGCCCGGACGCATCATCCAGTCGATCAAGCGGGCGAAGACCCGCAATCCGGTCTTCATGCTCGACGAGGTGGACAAGATCGGGGTGGACTGGCGAGGCGACCCCAGCAGCGCCCTGCTCGAAGTCCTCGATCCGGCTCAAAACCACGCATTCCGCGATCACTACCTCGATGTGGACTTTGACCTGAGCGAAGTGATCTTCATCACCACCGCCAATCAGCTGGAAACCATCCCGGCCCCGTTGCGCGATCGCATGGAAATCATCGGGCTGGACGGTTACACCGAATACGAAAAAATCCAGATCGCCCAGCGTCACCTGGTGCCGCGGCAGGTCAAAGCCCATGCCCTCGAGGATGAGGAGATCACCTTCACCGAAGAGGCCCTGCGCAAGATTGTCGAAGATTACACCCGGGAGGCCGGAGTGCGCAACCTCGAGAGACAGATCGGTGCGGTCTGCCGCAAAAGTGTGGTGAAAATTGCCGACCAGCGGTGGGAGCACGTCATCATCACACCGGAGCTGATCCGCGAGTACCTGAAAAAGGAAAAATTCGAGTCGGAGCTCTCCGAAGACATCGAGATTCCAGGTATTTCCACCGGCCTGGCCGTGACGGCGGTCGGCGGCGACATCCTGTTTATCGAAGCGACCAAGATGAACGGCAAGGGCGGCTTGACCCTAACCGGCCACCTGGGAGATGTCATGCGCGAAAGCGCCCAGATCGCTTACAGCTACGTCCGTTCGAAGGCCAGGGAGCTGGGCATCGAACCGGACAGCTTCGACAAGACCGATGTGCACCTGCACGTGCCGGCCGGAGCCGTGCCCAAAGACGGCCCATCGGCGGGTGTCGCCATGATCATGGCCATGGCCAGCCTGTTCAGCAACCGCCCGGTTCGCGGCGATGTCGGCATGACCGGCGAAGTGACCCTTCGAGGGAGGGTATTGCCGGTCGGCGGCATAAAGATGAAGGTGCTCGCGGCCCATCGGGCCGGTCTGAGCACAGTGGTGCTGCCCAGGCGCAACGAAAAAGACCTGGAGGACCTCCCGGACGAGGTGCGCAACACGCTGCTGTTCGTTCCGGTCGAACAAATCGACGAGGCCGTTGCCGTGGCACTGCCGTCTGCCCACGCGCCGTCAGAAGCTACCGAACCTGTCAACAGTTGACGCAATGATCGCCTGAAAGCGTTTGGCGAATCGAAAACAACGGTTAGCCACTGCAGGCAGTGGGCGTGTATAATGTAAAAAATTGCAGTCTTCATCAGCAGGATTGCACTTTTCTTTTTTTCACCCAAATGAAAAGCACCGCAGAAGATTACACTTCTCAACGTTCACGATAGTGGTATTTTTCAATCCAAACAGCGCTTTTCCTTTGAATGTTGCGTCGGTGTGACGGCAAGGTTGTCCAAGACCTGCTGTTTTTATCATTGCAGGAACGGTTTTTGGACTGATTTTTTTTGATGCCGGCACCGGCAATTGCAATGGCCCTGCGGCACGTCTGCTGTGCACAAACGTTTCCACAAACAACGATACCGAAGACGCGCATCGCTGCTCTGCCTTGGACAGGTTTGCCGCAAAATTCTTTTATCGCGATTCCAAATTTTCGAATGCGTTGATAGGCGACACAGAGGCATCCCCCCGGCTGTGGAGTTGTTTGGATGGGGATTTTTTCATAAAACCAGACACTCTCATCCGGCAGTTCATCACGAATAATCCTGTTTATAGACAAAATATTCGTCTGAACAGCTTGTATACAACTCACTGAAATTTTACCTAATCGACCCCTTCCCGCACAAAAGCCGGTGAATGAACTTTACAGAAGCTTGACATTTCATAACATATTAATATATGTTCATATGTACAAATGATGAACCCGAAAGGGGATGAAACATGGCAGCCCGGCAACGCAACACCACCGATGCGGTTGAAACATGCATTACCAAGGGAATCCATAAGGATACGATCCGTGCAGTGGATCGGAATATGCCGGATGCGGTTGCTTTGTATGAACTCGCTGACCTGTTTAAGCTTTTCGGTGACAGCACCAGGTTAGGTATTCTGTGGGCGTTGAGCGAATCTGAAATGTGCGTTTGTGACCTGTGCGCATTGTTACAGATGAAACAACCGGCGGTTTCCCATCAGCTAAAAAATTTAAAACAGTCACGGGTTGTCAAAGCCAGAAGGGACGGGAAAATCGTTTACTACAGCTTGGACGATGAGCACATCCGCAAGCTGCTTAATTTGGGAATGGAACATACGCAAGAGTCATGATGCAGTCGATAGAATCCCGAGAATGGAAGAGATAAAAACAGAAATATTTACTGTAAAAAACCTCGATTGCGCCTCCTGTGCGGCGAAAATTGAAAACGGGTTGAACGCCTTAGCCGGCGTAGATGAAGCCGTTCTCGACTTTGCCACCTCGACCCTGCATGTGAAGGCCAAGGATATCCCGCGGGTTTTGGATGAAGTCCGCAGGATTGAACCCGAGGTTGAGCTGGAACCAAAATCCGGGAATCGGGCTTGGCATAAGCGCGATGAAGCATCCGGACGTATCAAACGTAAAAGAGAGCTCTCAATCCTGTCTGCTGCTTCGGTCCTGTTCATGCTGCAACTTTTTTTTGAAGACTGGTTTCATAAAAACCCCCTTCCGATTCTGGAAATCGCCATTGTTGCTGCGGCCTATCTGATGGCGGGTTGGAATGTTCTTTTGGGAGCATTCAAAACGATTCGCAAAGGCACGTTATTCGACGAAAATGTACTCATGGTGATAGCCACCGGGGGAGCGCTGGCAATTCATGCGTATGCCGAGGCCGTCGGGGTCATGATTTTTTTCAAAGTCGGTGAACTGCTCCAGGGTGTGGCCGTGTCCCGGTCGCGCCGCTCGATACGAGCACTGTTGGCGGCAAAGCCGGACAAGGCGGTTATAAAAACTCCCAACGGATACCATGAAGTGGCTCCGGAGTCAGTTGTTGTCGGTGATCTGATACTCGTTAAACCCGGCGAAAAGGTTCCTTTGGATGGAGATATCGTTACGGGAAACTCTCAACTGGATTCCTCTGCCCTAACCGGCGAATTTGTGCCTGTCACCGTCAAACCCGGGGACTCGGTATTGGCCGGGCAAATCAATCAAAGCGGCGCCCTGGTTGTTCGGGTGACGCGGCCTTTTGGCGAATCTTCCATTGCCAAGGTGATGGATCTTGTCGAAAATGCCACTGCTCGAAAAGCAAAAACTGAAAATTTCATAACCACATTTGCCCGCTATTATACCCCTGCGGTGGTGCTGATCGCAGCGGCTGTTGCCTTTATCCCGCCGGCTATCACCGGAGCATCTTTTCAAACTTGGATCTACCGGGCCCTGGTGCTGCTGGTCATTTCGTGCCCTTGTGCGTTGGTTGTCAGCATTCCACTGGGCTATTTCGGTGGGATCGGCAAGGCCTCCCGCAACGGTATTCTGGTAAAAGGCTCTAACTTTATCGATGCACTGGCAGCCGTTAAAATGGTGGTATTCGACAAAACTGGAACCCTGACAAAAGGTGTATTCAACGTACAGGAGATCGTCAATCTGAACGGATTTTCGAAAAATCAACTTTTAGAGTTTGCAGCTGCAGCAGAATTGCAGTCAAATCATCCCATCGCCACTTCCATTATCCACGCTTATGAAAAAAATGGCCAGGAACTGAACCCTGCAATGGTTTTTGACCATACGGAAATATCAGGGAAGGGTGTCAAGGCCCGCTATGGCTCTCATTCGGTTATGGTCGGAAACGACAGCCTTCTTCACGTAGAATCAATCGATCATCCAAAATGTGAATTCGACGCGACTGTCGCCCACATCGTGGTGGATGAAAAATACGCAGGTTTCATCACAATCGGGGATGAAATCAAATCGGACGGGAAAAAAGCCATCAAGATGCTCAGGCAGCAGGGTGTAGAACATGTTGCGATGTTGACAGGCGATAATACCTGTGCTGCGGAGGCTGTTGCGACTGTATTGGGAATCGACAGTTATTATGCTGATCTTCTACCGGAAGATAAGGTCAGCACTTTTGAAAAGCTAACAAGACGATGGCAAAGTCAGGGTAAAATCGCTTTTGTCGGTGACGGTATCAACGATGCACCGGTCCTTGCCCGCGCGGATGTCGGCGTGGCCATGGGAGCGCTTGGAAGCGATGTTGCAGTGGAGACGGCTGATGTGGTGTTGATGAACGATTCGCCCATGAAAATGGCCGAGTCGATTTCCATTGCCAAACACACACGCCGGATCGTCTGGCAGAATATTATTTTGGCGTTTGTTGTTAAAGGAATCTTCATACTCTTCGGCGCAATGGGAATGGCAACGATGTGGGAAGCTGTATTTGCAGATATGGGCACTGCTTTGGCAGCAGTTGCAAATTCAACGCGAATAATCGGAAAAATCGAGTTACCTGACCCAGCGTAACCTTTTCTCATTTTTTGAAAGAACCGGATTTGGGATTTGAACAAATGGAAGGCGTCATGGTTTTATCATTGTTCCTTGGTTATCTCGCCCTGTGGCGGATCAAAAAACGGATAATGGTCAGACACAGTGGGGATAATCCAGAGGTCATCTACGACGATAACCGTCCAACGCAAAAGTTTTTTGCCAATTTGTTACGCGTGATGTCTATCACGATTGCCTTGCTGATCGGATTTCACAGCGCCGGTGTCGAAAATCATTTCGCCCTGCATCAATTGGACTTTTTGGACAATGATGCTGTTAACGTCATTGGTTTCGTTCTTGGTATTTTGGGACTGTTCTTAAGCTGGAGGGCTCAACAGGAAATGGGCAACTCGTGGCGAGTCGGCATTGACCGGCAAAACAAGACAGCGCTGATAACAACCGGTGTTTATGCATACATACGGAACCCCACTTACAGCGGCCTTCTGTTAATATGCATCGGGTCATTTATGATTTTCCCCACCATGTCATTCAGTTTATGGATAACGGTTTTTTTCATATCAATTGAATTCCAAGTCCGGCTGGAGGAAGAATTTCTTATAGAATCTCACGGGCAGGATTACACCCGATATTGCCAAGTCACCAAAAGATATATTCCATTTCTGTACTGACAAAACCCCATCTGCCATGGCGTAACATGCCGGAAAAACGGTGGGCTTGAGACAGTCGGAGGGATACGCGAAATGATGGTGATTTCGATAACAACCCCTTGCGAATCTGATTCAAAATAACTATTGAGAGCTCAGGATTACCGTAGAAAATGTTCGAAAAGTGGAGATCGATATGTTGATTGAATTCTTTGTTGGATTGAGTCCAATTTACCAGGCGATCATTGCGACTTTGTTTACTTGGTTGATGACTGCCGCAGGTGCAGGCTTGGTGTTCTTTTTTAAACAAATTAACCGAAAGATATTGGATTCTATGCTCGGTTTTGCAGCCGGGGTTATGATCGCGGCATCTTACTGGTCCTTGCTGGCCCCGGCAATTGAAATGGCTGAAGAATCCAGTTTGCCCGCATGGCTGGTCGCAACGTCGGGATTTCTTTTGGGTGGCGCCTTTCTGTTGTTTGTTGATAAGCTGCTGCCTCACGTACACCCGGGATTTCCAAAAGGAGAGGCTGAGGGAGTCAGCACGAGCTGGCGCAGGAGCGTGCTGTTGGTATTGGCAATTACCATTCATAATATACCGGAAGGCCTGGCAGTAGGAGTGGCGTTTGGCGCCTTAGCAGCCGATTTGCCGGCAGCTACCCTGGGCGGTGCAGTCGCGCTGGCTTTGGGGATTGGCATACAGAATTTTCCTGAAGGAACCGCCGTATCGGTGCCGCTTCGCCGCGAAGGACTTTCGAGAAGAAAAAGCTTTTGGTACGGTCAGTTATCCGGAGCTGTTGAACCGGTAGCGGGGGTTCTCGGCGCGGTCGCCGTTATCTATATGCGACCGATTCTTCCTTATGCGCTTGCATTTGCAGCGGGGGCCATGATTTATGTGGTGGTTGAAGAGCTAATTCCGGAATCCCAACTTGAAAAACATTCTGACGTCGCTACCGTTGGCGCGATGTTAGGCTTTGCTGTAATGATGACTCTAGATGTTGCCCTGGGATGAGTTGATTTCTTATGGCCGCCACTGCGGCGCCTTTCCCGTATCTTCAAAAAGTGGCTTCCCGAAACGATCCCGCTTTTCGCTGAAGTACTGAATGGTCTTGGGGAAATACTTTTCGTGGTCGGGCAAAATCCGTGCGAACTCATCGCGACAGGGTCTGCAGAAGTCCTCCTTTTGGAGGTTCGGATACTTTTCCAGGCAAAGCGCCACCAGGCGGTCAAAAAAGTGGCCCCCCATGAACATGTCATAGACGATGCTGTGAAATTCGTCGGTTTCCATCCGATTGTAGGCATTCAGGTTTCCATCCGGAAGGTTCCGTTCACGCCGACGCCTCATATCGATACCAATGCTCAAATCCCGATGGACGATCCGGGTAATATCCAGATCTTTATTTACCTCCAGCAGCACATTCTGACCGTGGGGTTCGAGCAGGTAGCCGAAATGTTGGAAACAGCCGACCCAGTGTCGGATAATGGGGATCATGATCTCGTTGAGGACAAATTCCCGGGGGTCCTTGTTTCCCATCAGCTCAAACAGCAGCGGGGTGGTTGCGGGTTCAAAAAAATCCGTGCCGTACAGCGAAAACCCGGGAACGAGATTTCGCTCGGCGGCGGCGACCGGAAACGGCTGCATGTCCCGGACCAGATACCCCCAATTCTCGCCGCGGGGAGTTTCCGGCTGCAGGTCTTTGTGCACCAAACCGATGACCTCCCTGCAAAAGGCAAACCGATCGTCTAAACACCCCACCGCCCTTTCGAGCTCCCTGGAGACGACGACCGCCTGCTCGACAACTTCCTGGCGCATGCGGCGGTGGTAGCGCGAAATCCGGAACGGGAAATGCACCTTGACGGCATGCGGGGGGTTGTCGTCGTCGACGTAAAGCGTCCTCGTCGAGGAGCTCGGCGCCACGGCGATACCGCCGCACGGGGTTCCGATGGACAGTGTTCGCTTAATGTATGGATCGTCGGGATAGTGTTCAAGCACCTGCGGGTGGATGCAAAACAGAACCGTTTCGGCTCTCAGATAGGTCTGTTGCAGTTCAACGGATGGGTGGGCTGTATAGACCAGCATTTGATCGCGGGGAACCTCGAAGGACGGCAGCGCAAATCGGGAGTGTTTCGAATCGGGCCGGTAGGGTTGCTGCGCCTCCGTAAAATCGGCGTGAACACTGTAGGTTCTGGTGCCTTCATTTCTGTAACGATCCAGGTAGTACAATGACGGGATCATCATTCTCGCATCACACCGTTATGTCGTGATCGTGAACCCTTCAAAGCCGAGCCGTTTATTTTTACAGCGGTTCTCCTGTGGTTGTCCCATGACTTGGTGTTCTCGGATGCTCTGCCTGCCTGCAGGCCTGCAATTGAGGGATTTTCGCCATTTACAACTTCAAGCCGGCCAACAGTTCCTGCTCCACCTTCTTGGCTCTCGCCTCCAGCTCATCCACCTGTCCGGCCAGTCTGGCGGTGAAATCGCGGTCCTCGATAGTGGCCAGGTTGATCCGGACATTCATGGCACCGGCCAGTACGGCCGTTCGGGCCAGCATGCCGGCCACCGCTCCGTCGGTGACGGCGTTTGGATTTCCCTTGGCGACCACCTGCCCGGCCAGCTCGATGACCCGTGCGGCCAGTTCAGCGGTTTCCAGTGGAACCCGGCTGGCATGCTGCAAGGCTGTCTGGATGGCTAGTTTACGCGTATTTTTCTCTTCTGGGCTGCTTTTGGGCAGCCGAAACGCATCGATGACGCCGGTATAGGCATCCGAGTCGCGATCGATATTCTGCAGACACTTTTTGCGAAGCTCGCCGGCTTCTTCTGCGATGCGCTGCATATCGGATTCGACAGCTTCGAATCCCTTGCGCCCGATTGTCAGGCCGGCCACCATTTCCGTCAATCCGGCTGCCAGCGCTCCGCTCAGGGCGGCTGCACTGCCGCCGCCGGGCACCGGCTTCGATGAAGCGGTTTGATCGACAAACTCTTTGATTCCCAGATCTGCCAGCATTTAGATTGCCTCCTTTGCAGCCGTTTTTTCAAATACCACCCGGCCGCCCTTGATGACCTTTTCCACTGTGCTGACACCGATGTGATAAGGGATGAAATGGTAGGATGGGAATTCCAGAACGATCAGATCGCCCTGCTTGCCGACATCTAGGCTGCCGATGGTTTCCGCCCGGTTAAGGGCGGCCGCCCCGTTGATCGTCATGGCCGTGATTGCTTCCTCGGTGGTAATGTTCATGTGCAGCGTGGCCAGCGCCAGGATCAGCGGAATCGATTCGGTGAAACAGCTGCCGGGGTTGAAGTCGGTGGCCAGCGCAACCGCACAGCCTCTATCGATCATGGTGCGTGCCCTGGCGTATGGCTCGCGGAGACTGAAGGCCGTACCCGGCAACAATGTGGCGATAACACCGGCTGCAGCCAGCCGGTCGATTCCCTCGTCGGAGGCTTGCAGCAGGTGATCGGCCGACACCGCACCGAGTTCGGCTGCCAGCTCGGCTCCTCCGAGCCGCACGATCTCGTCGGCGTGCAGCTTCAGCTTCAGTCCCATCTCGCGGGCTTTCAACAACAGCCGGCGGGACTGCTCGATGGAGAACACCCCCCTTTCGCAAAAGACATCGCAAAACTCTGACAACCCTCCGGCGGCAGCCAGCGGCATGACATCGGTGATCAGCAGGTCGATGAACGCATCTTCGCGCCCCTTGTAATCGCCCGGTACGGCGTGGGCGCCCAAAAAGGTGGGCACCACCTCTACCGGGTGAAGCCGGTTTAACTCGCGCATTGCTTCGAGCTGCTTGATCTCCGTATCCCGGTCCAGCCCGTAGCCGCTCTTGCCTTCAACGGTGGTTACACCGAAGGAGAGCATGCTGTCGAGGCGGCGCATGCCGGAGTCCACCAGCTGCTGCCGGGATGCCTTGCGGGTGGCGTCGACCGTATTGACGATTCCGCCGCCGCGCTGCATGATCTCCATGTAACTGTCGCCCCGCAGCCGCCAGCCGAATTCTTCGGCGCGGTAACCGCCGAACACCAGGTGGGTGTGCGAATCGACAAAGCCCGGCAGCACGGCCTTGCCGGAAGCATCGATTACGCTGAAGTCGGATTCGTCCACGCCCGCCAGCGCCTGTCCGCTGGGTCCCACCGCCTGGATCACCCCGTTGCGGATGACAACCGCGCCGCTGTCGATGACGCGCAGGTCGGACATCTCCGCGCCGCATTTGGCCCTGAAACCGCTGCAGGTCACCAATTCGGATGCATTTTTGATGATGATGTTTCCGTTGGGCACGGTGCCCCCCCGATTATTGAGCTTTGCGGTAGAACGCCGATGAGTGGAAGCCGGCTGCGCTGGTGCTATTCGTATATCCGGTACTCCAGCACCTGGTCCATGGAAAAGCCCTCCAGCCCCAGGTAAAAGGCCGCGGAGTCGATCAGGGCGCCCATCGGCACCAGGCCGACAATTTCGCTGCCGACGATATTTACCCCGTAGCGCCGGGCTTCGATCCGGATCAGCTCGAAAACCCGGTACAGGGCAGTTCTGGTGTAGTCGGTCATGTTGATGGAAACCTGCACCAGCCCGCGGTCTTGCATCTCAATGCCAAGCGCTTTGCAGTACCGGAGCCCTCCACTGATGTGGCGGACCTTTTTGGCAATGGCATCGGCAATCTCCAGCTTGTCGGTGTCCAGGTTTACATTGTAGGCCACCAGCGGCATGCGCGCGCCAACGGCCGTTACCCCCGCTGTCGGGTGAACCTGAGCCGGGCCGAAATCCGGCTTCCAGACAGGATCTTTCAGCTTTGCTTCCATCCCTTCGAACTGCCCTTTGCGGATGGCTGCCAGGTTCTGCCGCTGGGGCCGCGCAGCCGAGGCTTCGTAGAGAAACACGGGCAATTGAAAGGTTTGGCCGATCTCTTCCGCCACCTGCCGGGAAAACGTCACCACTTCATCCATGGTGATATTTTTCACCGGAATGAACGGGACGACATCCACAGCGCCCATGCGCGGATGCTGTCCCTGGTGTTTGCGCATGTCGATTCGTTCGACAGCCTCAGCGACCGCGCCGATGACGGCTTTTTTCAGCGCATCGGGTTGCCCGACCACCGTGACCACCGATCGGTTATGATCCTTATCCAGCTGGTAGTCGAGCAGTTTGACCTGCTGCTGCCCCCGGAAGGCGTCGATGATCTTATCAACGGTTTCCGCATCGCGCCCTTCACTGAAATTGGGCACGCATTCGATGATTTTATTCATTGCCAGCAAGCTCTCCTTTTACTTCGAAGAAAAGGCCTGGTCGACACACGCTCTGACCAGTTCGTCGTCAGCCGTATACGGCAGCGTGATGTGGTCCGTCTCTTTTCTAGCGAGGTTGTATCCGGCGGCCGTTTCCATCGAATTCGGGTTGCGGGCCCAGGCCCGTCGGGCCACCCCGACCATCACATCCCAGGGGATCGCCTGCCGAACGACCCGATCCGCCCGGTCGCTGCCGTCGAGCACCAGGCCGAATCCACCGTTGACGGCGTTGCCGATGCCCACCCCGCCGCCGTTGTGCAGGGCGACCAGGCTCATCCCCCGGGCCGCATTTCCCGCAAAACAGTGAACGGCCATGTCGGCCATGATGTTGCTGCCGTCATAGATGTTCGCTGTTTCCCGAAACGGAGAATCCGTCCCGCCGGTATCGTGGTGATCCCTGCCCAGCATGACCGGGCCGATATCGCCGCTGCGCACCATTCCGTTAAACTTCAAGGCGATCTTCATGCGGCCCATCGCATCCTGATAGAGGATGCGGGCCTGTGTGCCGACCACCAGTCGGTGGTGTTCGGCATCCCGGATCCACACATAATTGTCCCGGTCCTGAAATCGACCCTGCGGATCGATACAGTCCATGGCCGCCTGATCGGTTTTCCGAAGATCTTCCTGCTTGCCGCTCAGGCAGACCCATCGAAATGGCCCGTACCCGTAATCGAAAAGCAGCGGGCCCATAATGTCTTCAACATAAGACGGAAAGATAAAGCCGTCCATGGGGTCTTTGCCGTTTTTACAGATAGCGGAGACACCGGCATCGCAGACGGCTTTCATGAAACTGTTGCCGTAGTCGAAAAAATAAACACCCTGCTGCACCAGCTGGTGAACCAGCTCGAAGTGGCGCTTGAGAGAACGGTCCACCGCTGCCCGGAAGCCGTCCGGGTCGGTCTTCAACATTTCGGTGCGCTGCTCAAAGGTCAGCCCCTGGGGACAATAGCCGCCGTCGTAAACTGCGTGGCAGGAAGTCTGATCCGACAGCAGATCGATGCGGTGCCGCTCTGCGGCCGCTGTTTCCAGCAAGTCGACGATGTTGCCGCAAAAGGCGATGGCGGCCGGCTTTTTCTCTTTCTGAAATCGGGCGGCCAGCGCAAACGCCTCCCGAGGGCTGTCGCAGACCTCCCGCACCCATCCCTGGTTCAGGCGGGTGTCGATCCGGGAGCGATCGACCTCGGCGATGATGCCGACACCACCGGCAATTTCGACGGCCTTGCCCTGGGCACCGCTCATCCCTCCCAGACCGGAAGATACGAACAGCCGGCCGGCCAGATTTCCGTCCACCGGCAGGTTCAGCTTGAGCCGCCCGGCATTTAGAATGGTGCTGTAGGTTCCGTGAACGATCCCCTGGGGTCCGATATACATCCAGCCGCCGGCGGTCATCTGCCCGTAGTTTGCCACGCCCAGCGCTGCCGCCCGCTGCCAGTTCTGCTGATCGTCGAAGGCGCCGACCATCATGGCGTTGGTGATGATCACCCGCGGTGCCTGAGCAGAAGACGCAAACAGCCCCAACGGGTGACCGGATGCCACCACCAGCGTCTGCTCGCGGGTCAAGATTTCCAGGTAGCGCTTGATCAAGTTGTACTGCATCCAGTTCTGGCAGACCTGCCCGGTTTCCCCGTAAGTCACCAGTTCGTAAGGATACAGCGCGATGTCAAAATCGAGGTTGTTGTCAATCATCACCTGAAATGCGCGCCCTTCGATGCACGCACCCCGGTAGGTATCAACCGATAGCCCCCGCAAACGCCCCTGCGGCCGGAAACGATACCCGTACACCCGGCCCCGGGTCATCAGTTCGGTCAGAAATTCCGGCGCCAGTTGCGGCTGCCACTTTTCCGGGATATACCGCAGCGCATTTCTCAAAGCGAGTGCGGTTTCCGCGCGATTGAGTGCAAAGCCTCTTTTGGGGGCCCGACGAATGCCCTGCTCAAACTGCGGCTCGGGCGGCAGGCTGTCGAACAGGGCGTCGAGCCGGATCGTCATGGCCCCGGCAATCGTTTGGTTGTCCATGGCTGGCTCCTTTTTGCGGATCGACCCTATGGGAAACGGATCGTTTCTGAATACGGCGTGCAGTTGATGAGAAGCCAAGCGATGCGTTGCCGCTCGCTGTGAAGCTCCCTGGTCTGTTTCACCATATCGAATTGCAGCGGCCGGTTCAATGAAGAGTTTCGGGTTGACGGGTTCCCATCGGTTGTATATGGTTGTATAGTCGTCTCGCCGCCCCGCTGTCAACTTCAACGGCAAACTGCAGGCAGTTATGAAACCCAAAAACCCGACCGACAACCCGCTTGCCGGTTTCCCCGGACCGCTGTTTAAAAAGGTGAAGAAAATCATCAAGCAGCGCATCGTCTCCGGCGAATGGCCGCCCGAAGACCGGATTCCTTCCGAAAACGAGCTGGTGCCCGCCTTGGGCGTTTCGCGGATGACGGTCCATCGAGCGCTGCGCGAACTGGCAGCCGAGGGGTACCTGATCCGCGTGCAGGGGGTCGGCACTTTTGTGTCACCGCGCAAACCGGTCGCCGCCATGCTGGAAATCCGTCCCCTGAAAAAAAAGGTGGCGTTGGGATTCGACGGGCTGGCGCTCGAGGATCTTGTCGCCGTGGCCCGCCACGGGGCGCAAGTCACATTGACGGAAAATTCAGTCCGACGCATCCGCAGCTCCCGGCAGCTGGTGGACCGCTGGGTGAAGGAAAACCGGGCCATCTATGGTATAACGACCGGCTTCGGCGCGCTGAGCGACGTCAGCATATCCGCCAAGGACACCCGCCGGCTGCAGGAAAACATCCTGATGAGCCACTCCAGCGGAGTGGGGCCTCCGTTCGACCCGGAGGTCGTCCGGGCCACGATGGCCCTGCGAATCAAGGACCTGGCCAGGGGACATTCGGGCATCCGCCTGAAGACGGTTCGCCAGCTGGCGGCGTTGCTCAACCGCGGTGTGTGCCCCATCGTCCCCCAGCAGGGATCGGTGGGAGCCAGCGGTGACCTGGCGCCGCTGGCGCACCTGGCGCTGGTGCTGATCGGCCGCGGAGAAGCCCTGTTTCGAGGACAGCGGTTATCGGGAGCTGCCGCCCTTCGGCAGTGCGGCCTTAAGCCGATCCGGCTACAATCCGGTGAAGGGCTGGCTCTGGTCAACGGCACCCAGGTCATGACCGCCGTCGGGGGGCTGGCCCTTTACGATGCGATCCGGCTGGCGAAGATGATCGACGTGGCCGCCGCCATGAGCCTGGAGGTGCTCCTCGGCAGCCGCACGGAATTCGATGCACGCATCCACCAGGTCCGACCTCACCCCGGCCAGCGAGCCGCTGCCGACAACATGGACCGCCTCATCGAAAACAGTGAAATCATCTCCTCTCACAAGGACTGCGGGCGGATCCAGGATGCCTATACCCTGCGATGCTCACCGCAGGTGCACGGCGGCAGTCGGGATGCGATCGCCCATGCCCGCCAGGTGCTCGAAACCGAAATGAACTCTTCCACCAACAACCCCCTCATTTTCGCCGGCTCCCAGGATTTTCTGTTGGGTGGCAACTTCCACGGGCAACCGGTGGCACTGGCTCTCGACTTTCTGACGATCGCCGCCGCCGAGCTGGCCAACATCTCCGAACGGCGCATCGAACGGCTCGTTAACCCCAAACTCAGCGGCCTGCCGGCCTTTCTGGTAAAAGATGGGGGTCTGAACTCCGGATTTATGATCGCCCAGTACACCGCCGCAGCCCTGGTATCGGAAAACAAGGTACTGTCGCACCCGGCCAGCGTCGATTCGATCCCCACCTCCGCCAACAAGGAAGATCACGTGTCGATGGGTACGATCGCCGCCCGCAAATGCCGGGAAGTCGTGGCCAACACGGAAACCGTCATTGCCATCGAACTGCTGTGCGCTGCCCAGGCCCTGGATCTGTTTACCAACCTGAAACCCGGCAAGGGTAGCATGGCCGCCTATCAGGTGATTCGCGGCGCCATCGCACACCTGGAAAGCGACCGCATCCTGGCCGATGACATCGCTGCGATGCGCAACCTGATACGCAGCAACCGGGTCCTGGAAGCTGTCGAGGCCCGGATCGGCCGACTGCACTGACAGCGACCCTGCTAACCGACTCCGCGAATCCAGTTGCCTGAACCCGTCTGCATCCGGTTTACGAAGATGCCGGAATCTGTTATACGCCCGCAGTGGTTTTTTCCGTTGCCGGCACCCCTTAGCCTGCCGGCGGCATTGCCTTGCCGAAAAGGTCGCGATGAATAACGAATATGCGAAAGGTCGTTTACAGAAAAGCCGCCAGGCGCCGGCTATCGCCGGATTGCCCGTTATGGCAACCCTCTTTGCGTCTTTCCTCTGCATTTTGTTTGGCGGGAACACCGTGGCAATAAAAATCAGCCTTTCCGGGCTAGGGGTTTTCACCGTCGCGGCCATCCGTTTCGGTCTGGCGGCTGTGGTCGTTTCTCTATGGGCATTATGCACCCGTCAAGCCATACGACTCCGCCGCAGACAGCTGCAACACTTGCTGATCATATCGGTCATCTTTTTTATCCAGCTCTCGCTGTTCATCTTCGGCCTGAGCAAGACCTATGCCTCGCGCGGCACCCTGCTGGCCAACATCCAACCCTTCTTCGTACTGTTCCTGGCGCATTTTTTCGTGCCGGGCGATCGCATCACCGGCCGCAAGCTTATCGGCATCGTGCTAGGATTTGCCGGCGTGGTGTTCGTTTTTCTCGGGCACAGCGGGGGTGGCACCGAACTGCGCCAAGGCGATATGATCATCCTGGCGGCAGCGTTCGTGTGGGCCTGCAACGGGGTGTACACCAAAAACATACTGGCCGACCTGCAGCCGTTTCAGGTGGTATTGTTCCAGACCCTGATCGCTGCACCGCTCTTTCTTATCGGTGCCTTGGTGTCCGGGGAGTTTGCCGCCAACCGCTTTGATCCAGAAGTGGTATTGTCGGTATTGTATCAGGGCCTGGTCGCCACCTCCTTTGGATTTGTCGCCTGGAATACGCTGCTTCAAAAACACGGTGCCGTCGCCCTGCACTCGTTCATATTTTTAATGCCGGTGACCGGGGTGGTGCTGGGCGGCGTGCTGCTGGGAGAGCCGGTCACCGCCCAGATCCTGGCGGCGCTGGTGCTGATCGCAGCCGGCATATTGATCGTCAACACCCGAAGGAAGATCCCGATTGTCCACCCGGGCCGCAATGTCTGAATATCGGCCCAAAAACCGCCGCCCAGCGGGATGCAGGCACTCAGCGGTTTTCATAACTGCCGTTGCACGTATGTATTGCCGACCGCGGAGGGCACAAGGTATTCGAAAGGATCATAATTGGTGAAAAAAATTGCCGCTGCAGCCCTGCTGATCGTTGCACTGGCGGCGGCCTATCGGTGGCTGGGGCCCAAGCCGGAGGCCGAACGGCTCGAACTGACCGGCGAAAACATCATCTGCTTCGGCGACAGCCTGACATCCGGATTCGGCGCATCGGCCGGAAAGGACTATCCGGCCCAACTGTCCCGGCTTCTCGGAAAACCGATCATCAACGCCGGAAAGGCTGGAGACACGACCGGGCGCGCCCTTCAAAGACTGGAACAGGACGTCCTGTCGCGCTCACCGAGAATCGTGCTGATCACCCTCGGCGGCAACGATTTGAAAAACCGCACTCCCCGTGAAACGGCGTTTGACAACCTGAGGCAAATCATCCAAACGCTCCAGGATGCGGGTGCGCTGGTTATTGTGGGAGGGATCGACCTGCCGGTCTTCGGACGCGGGTTCGGCAAGGGATACGAGGCCGTGGCGGCCGAAACCGGGGCCATCCTGGTACCCGATATCCTGGAGGGTATCTTCGGCAACCGGAGGCTGATGAGCGATCCAATCCATCCCAACGACGACGGCTATGCCAAGATGGCCAGACGATTCTACAACGTCATTCCGAAGGCGGCGCTGCCATGACAGCGGCTGCAACCATAGATATCGGGGGGTTGGTCCCCCGCGACGACAGAGGCCTGCGATGAAGCCGGAAACACTCAAATCCGACGCCCTGCTGCTGCTGACAGCGGTCATCTGGGGATTTGCCTTTGTGGCCCAGCGGATGGGAATGGAGCATGTCGGGCCGTTTACCTTCAACGCGATCCGCTTTGCCCTCGGCAGCCTGGTACTGGTGCCGTTCATCGCTCGCAGCCGGCGACCGGCGCCTGCTGACGGTCTTTCTCCGCAGTCCGCTGGATTTCGAACGATAGGATGGAGCGGGCTTGCGGCCGGACTGGTGTTGTTCGGCGGCGCGTCCCTGCAGCAGGCCGGCCTGGTGTTCACCACTGCGGGAAATGCCGGATTCATCACGGGACTGTATGTGGTCATCGTCCCGCTGTTCGGTTTGCTTTTCAAACAACAGACCAACGCCGGATCCTGGTTTGGAGCCGTCCTGGCGGCGGTCGGACTCTACTTTCTGAGTATCACCGATCAGTTTACCATCGCATTCGGAGATCTTCTGGTCCTGCTCGGTGCCTTTTTCTGGGCCGGACACGTGCTGCTCATCGGATGGATGTCTCCGCGAATGGACCCGCTGAAGCTTGCCTTCACCCAGTTTGCCGCCTGCTCCGTGCTGAGCCTGATCACAGCCGCCGGGTTCGAAACCATCACCGTGGCCGGCATCGTGGCGGCTGCCCTGCCGATTCTCTACGGCGGCGGGCTATCAGTAGGAGTGGCCTACACCCTGCAGGTCATCGCCCAGAGAAACGCCCATCCGGCGCATGCGGCCATCTTGTTGAGCCTGGAAGCCGTTTTCGCCGCCATCGGCGGCTGGATCGTGCTCGGCGAAACGCTTACCGGTCGCGGCATCCTCGGCTGCAGCCTGATGCTGTCCGGTATGCTGCTGAGCCAGCTGTGGGGCCTTGTACGGCTGGGATCGATCAAAACCGGAACTCAAGGCGCATAAAGAGGTGGTAATTCGCCAATTTTATGCTACTATCAGGGCTGACGTACCGAAACCGGCACCAAACCCCTCCAAGCAAGGATGTTGCCAGCGATGCGTACCACTCGCGCAGCGGTCTTGACCGCAGGAGTCTGGTTTCTACTTATTTCTGCATGCATTGCCCCCCATGCGACCGCCTCCCCTCCCCCATGGCTGCAGGATCATCTCAACGGCCGGCTGACGCTCTCCGGTGTTTACTACGGGGTCAGTTTCGCCGATTACAGTGCAAAGGCCCCCGATTACGAAACCATGCGGCTGGCCAAGGATCGCGCTCTGGATGAGCTTTGCTATCAGCTGTCCGTGTCGCTGCGGTCGGAATTTGAAAACCGGCTGCAGAAAAGGGGCCACTACGAGGAGGAGCAGATCGCCAGCTCGCTGCTGGTAACCTCCCGCAAGGTGCTCTCCGGTGTTACCGAGAAGGACCGCTACACCGACTCTCGCAGCCGCCGGCATTGGGTGCTGCTGACCATCGCCCGCAGCCAAGCCGACCGTCAGATGGAACAGCAGAAATTCATCAACGAGGTGACCGACCGCCTGGAGCACCGCCAGGATGAAATTCGAGACGGTGTTAAACGGATTGCCCTGGTGCTCGACCGGCAGATGGCGGTCTACAACGAACAAATGGAGCACTACGGTCGGCTGCTGAATGCGATCGACCAGAAGGTCGGAGCGGCTGACGACCGCAGCCGACAGGAATATGAACAGATTCGTGACGTGATCCTGCGCCTGGAGACGCGCCAGCAGGCCGTCGACGAACAGATGCGGCAGCAATCCAATCGGCAGCAGGAGCAGATCACTCAGCTGGTGGAACAAAACAGGCAGCTGCAGGAGATCCTGGTGCAGCTGGCCGACAAGGTGCGCCAGGATTATTTTCTGGCCCTGACCAGCGATGATCTGAAAAACAGCGGCCAGAACCCGGATTTCAGCGTGTCTATCCGCCCGGAAAAAGGCCAGGGCGCCATCTATCGCCACGGGGAAAAAATCCGCTTTCAGGTGAAAGCCTCCCGGGATTGCTACATCAAGGTGATCTATCTGTCTTCCACCGATGCCGAATCCGGAGGACAGAAAAAAATGAACACGCTGCTCTTCCCCAACCCCCACGACCGCGACAACCATATCGAAGCCGGCCGAGCGCGGATTGTAGGCCGCTACGACGAGCTGGAAGTGCAGGCGCCCTACGGCAGGGATGTGATCACGGTGATGGCATCGGTCAATCAATTCACGGATGTAAAACAACTCACCAAGACCGGCGGCGGCTTTTATACGGAAGTGACCACCGACACGCAAGGGGCCATCCAGATGCGAACCCGGGGAATTTCCGTGGTGGCAACGGCCGGCGCTTCCAGTGGCACGAAAGACCCGAATCCGGCCGCGCTCGCGTCAGACACCTGCCTGATCGTCAGCCGGCCTTGATCGGCGTGACGGGTCGATGACCCGGTATGTGGAGGAAACCATGCAGGCATCCAAAACAACGGCGGTTCTGTGGGTCAGCCTGTCGCTGATGGCAGCCCTGTTGGCATTCGAACCGAAAAGTTCGGCTGCAGAAGAAAACAAGATTCGGTTGCAGTGGGCCTTTGGTGCATTGACGGGACCGGAAGACGACCCCGCGCTTGTGTCAATTGAAGAAACGGCGGTGCTGCGCTCCGGTGATCGGATGAAAATCTTTTTTCAGCCGCAGACCGATTGCCACCTGTACCTTTTCTATCAAAGCTCCCAGGCAGAGCTGATGGTGCTGCTGCCTGAACGCGGATCCGGATCCCGGACTACCGCCGGCACGCGCATGATGGTACCGCACGGCAGTGATTGGTTCCGGCTCGATGAGATCACCGGGATAGAGACGTTTTACCTGCTCGTCTCGGCCCGCCCGCTGGAGAATATAGAAGCGCTGTGCAACAATCTGTCTGCCGCTTCCGTCGCCTCGGAGCGCGAGGCCGTCGGCCGGCAGATCCTGTCGGAGATCCACCGCCTGCAAAAATACCGTCGCACGCTGACCGCCGATGCGGAACGTCCCATCCGTTTGGGAGGAAACTTTCGCGGCTTGACCGAACAGGGCCAGCCGGAGCTGCCCGACATCTCTAAAATCGCAATGGAAATATCAGCCCCTGATTTCTACAGCAGGACGTTTACGATTGATCATCGATAAGCAAATCGAACGCAGGATCACCCTCCTGTGGATTGCTTTTTCATTTTTTACGGCCCATCTCTGTTTTTTCATCCTGCCAAATGTCTTTACGCCCTGGCACGAGCAAACCGGTGACTACCTGCTCCGGTTCAAGGCCGGCAGTGCATCCTTTCGACTTCCCTATGACGACACCATCGTCATGGTCGACATCGACAACACCAGCCTCGATGCCCTGGGGACCTACTACCTCAACCGCAGCCATCATGCCCGGGCAATTCGCAACCTGGCAGCGATGGGTGTATCCGTGCAGATGTACGACTTTATCTTCGGTGGACGCCGGCACCCGCAAGAAGATACCGACCTGATTCAAGCAACCCGTAACGCGGGCAATGTCTATTTCGGCATGGCTTTTGAACTCGATTCGTCGGGCACCAGCTTGCAAACCGCAGACAGCGACCCCCTGCTCCGCAGTTTTTTGCAGCAGGCCAGCTGGCCGGTGGCAAACGACTGGAAGGGGGAAAAGTTCTTTGCCGGCCGCCATGCCCTGGTGACCTTTCTGCCGCTCTCCGAGGCCGCCAGAGGCACCGGCTATTTAAACCTGCACCCCGATCCGGACGGAGTGTTTCGGCGCCTGCCGATGTTGGTTCGTTTCGGCAACGATTTTTTCCCGTCCTTTTCCCTGCGGGTGGCCTGTGACTATCTCGATGTGCCGGTTGACAATATCGTCGTAAAGCCCCGGCGAATCCTTCTGCCGCAGGTAAAACTGCCGAACCGTTCCGACCGGACGGACATTCAGATTCCGGTCGACCGTCACGGCAACATGCGGATCAACTTCGCCGGGCCCTGGGGGCGGATGAAGCACTACCATTTTTCCGATATTTTTTTCGCCTCCGAAGGCCCCGAAGAAATGGTCCTTTGGCGAAAGGAGCTTTCCGGTAAAATTGTGCTGGTCTCCGATGTCTCCACAGGATCGACCGACGTGGGGCAGGTCCCCACCGACCCGGACTTTCCGCTCAGCGGCATTCATGCCAACAGCCTGCACACCATCCTCACCCGCTCCTTTCTGACAGAGCCATCCGATTGGCTCGTTCTGCTGATAGAGCTGCTGCTGCTGCTCGCAGTTACCCTGCTCTCCTTTCACCGCTCTGCCGTCTTTTTCACACTGGGCACCGCCGGCGTTGCCGCTGCCTATATCTGCCTTGCCGGCCTGCTGGTATTTACCTGCAATATGCTGCTGCCGGTGATACGCCCGCTGCTGATGGTGTTCTTCGCCCTGATCACCTTGCACATCGCCAGTGCGGTAAAAAATGCACACACCCACGCTGCAACGCAAAGGGCCCGGGAAGTCGCCGAGCGGGACCTGGAGATCGGCCGTAAAATCCAATCCGGTTTTTTCCCTTCCGCCCTGCCCGGCCCGGCCGGCTGGGAAATCAACGCCTCCTTCCAACCGGCCCGGCAGGTGGCCGGCGACTTTTATGACCTGTTCTGGTTGGAAGGTAAAAAAACCATTGGCGTCGTCATTGCCGACGTCTGCGACAAGGGGGTCGGCGCGGCCCTGTTCATGGCCCTGATCCGCAGCCTGATCCGGGCCTTCTCCATCCAGGATTTCGAACAAAGCCGCGCCCGCCAGGATGCCGATGACGAAAGGCAGCAGACATCGCTGCTGAACACCATTCGCCAGACCAACAACTACATCGCTAACACCCACGGCGATACGGGCATGTTCGCCACCTTGTTCCTGGGAGCCCTCGATATACAAACCGGCATGCTCACATATGTCAACTGCGGCCACGAACCGCCCATGATAATCCGTCGGGAAGAGATCAACGCAAGACTGAAACCCACCGGACCGGCCCTGGGAATGATGCCGGATCTCGGATTCGAGGTGGCTCAAGTCCGATTACTGCCCGGCGACACGCTGTTCGCCTTCACCGACGGGCTCACCGACGCCCAGGACCCGAGTGGGGAACTGTTTGGCCGGGAACGGCTCACCGATGCCTTGCGAAAACCGGCTGCCGACACTAAAACACTGGTCGATGACATCTTACAGGCAGTTAGCAGCCACATTGCCGGGGCCGAACCGTTCGATGATCTGACTCTGGTGGTTGTACGACGACAATCTGACAACCGCCGATGAGGCCTACCGCTGCGTGTCGCAGAAAGTGCCGGCGGCCACCGGCCAGGAGCAGCACCCGGTGAAAAAAGGAACCGTCGAGGGTCAGCTGGTCATCGGCGTCGTGCCGTGATTACGTTTTTTTTGACATTTTCTCCTGTCTGCGGTATTCACAAACTAAAGTCGTGTGACACCTGTCCAGTAAATATTTTTCCCCCACCAGAACAGTGGGCTTTACTCCTGACCTCTTTGAGGATTCATCTCAGCTAGTATTCCTGCCAGTCACCAACCATATCAAAAAGGGAATGCTGCATGCCGAAACGCACCGTATTTCTCTTCCAGTCATCTCTTTTCGCCTGCCTGCTCTTGTTTATCATCTGTTGTTCCCGACCGAACATCCGGATTGACACCGGAAAACCCTTGCCATCGGTAATCAAGGCCTACAAACATATCACAATTGCTGGTGATCGTGCGGGGATGAGAGACACCGGTATCGATGTAAGGAAAGAGGATCAGGTTTCCATTTTAGCAACCGGTTCGATTGACTTTTGTGCCAAGTGGGGTGGATGCAAGTATCGCAATGTCACCCCCGCCGACCATTGGCCACTCATCGGAAGGATTGGCAAGGAGGGTCACTATTTTCACCCGATCGTCCGCGATACCCACAAAGGAGGTTTCAGCCTCCAGGAAGGCCGCCTTTATTTGGGCTGCAAGGATGGCCCGTTACAAGCCAATGGACGCCCGTATAACCCAGAGTGGTACCGGGACAATCAGGGCACTTTTTCGGTGGACATTATCGTCTGGTCCACCGACGATTACGGGCAGATTATCAATTTCCTGTCGGAACAATTGGAGGAGAACCCTGAAAACAAAGCAATAAAAGATACCTTGTACATTTATGCCACGTATAGGCAAGTCCAGTTGGCAGCGGAGAAAGCGGCCGAAGCGGCGCAAGAGACGCAACAGGAGATCAGCGATCTACAGCGGCAGACCGCTAACCGGCCGACCAGTGCTACTGAACGGCAGCAGATTCAGGAGCTGGAGGCCAGGCTGGCGTCTTTGCAGGCCACCCTGGCAGAGCTGGACCAGATGAAAAAGCAGCTGCAGCAGGAGCAGCAAAAGAGCGAGCAGCT